>ENA-OQNI01000004-OQNI01000004.1-human-gut-metagenome-genome-assembly--contig:-NODE-4-length-490895-cov-11.906200_pt1 | contig 490895 bp, 516 predicted proteins | sample MGYA00242627_ERZ504876 | MGnify/ENA primary metagenome ERZ504876 (study PRJEB26092, sample SAMD00036386) | human gut metagenome | host: Homo sapiens | study: EMG produced TPA metagenomics assembly of... | reverse complement strand
AGCTGCGCAGCGTGTCGATGCAGATGCCGAGTTCCGCGGCCACCTCCCGGCTGGGCCGCCCCTGCTCGGTGACCATCCGCACTGCCCCCGCCTTGAAGGCCTCATCGTAACGCGGCGGCGCTGGGTGCTTTCGTTCTTTGGTTGACATTTTTCATTACCCCTTTCCATTATACAGATTGTTTTTCTGTCCGGCAAATCGGGTATGGGGGCACAGAGCGCCGCCGCTGAACCATAAAAGAAAAACAAAACCGCTCCCTGCAGCCCATTCAATGGGCGTGCGGCGGGAGCGGTTTTCCATTTGCAAGTCAACCGAAGCGCGTGCGGATGGCCTGCAGGGAGGCAGGATCTTCCACCCAGTTTTCCACATAGCCGCAGCTGCAGCACACATAGCGGATGACCGGTATCTTGCCGAAGTTTTCAAAGTTGGAAGTATAAATATTGTTCCCGCTGGCGCAGCGGCCGCGGCGGTCCGGTATACGGACGATGTCCGAACCGCCGCATTTGGAGCAGCGACGGCTGTTTTTCATCTCAATACTCCTTGCTCTCGTAAAATTTCACAGACACGAAAAAGGAGGCGGCGCACAGCAGCACCAGAATAAGGCCGCCCACCGTGGCGATCATCGGCCAGGGAAGGCTCTCAACAAAAGCTGCGGCTCCGTCACCGAGCCAGCTGAAGCCCCAGACGATGAGCAGAAAGGGGAGGATAAAGCACAGTGTCATGGCAACGCGGGCCTTTTCTGCACCCAGCTTAAAAAACAACGGCAGCATGAACACGGTGACAAGCATGTATACGACGATGACGCCGCCGGTGCTGGCCGCGATCTCAAGAAAGCCGTTGCGGTAGGTAAAACTGTCCAGCACGCCGCACAGGACAGATGCGATAACGCCCGTACCCAGCAGAGCGCCGTAAAAAAGCAGATATTTCGCGCCCACGATGGCCCGGGGCGTGACGGGCAGTGTCAGCGCGTAGGAATCCCAGCTGGATGCTTCGTCCACGCTGAAGCTGGAAATGAGCATCATCACCACGCTCATCGTCAGCATCGGGGAAAGAAAAGAGAAGTTTTTCATCAGGCCCACGGAGATGGCCAAATACAGCACAGTCATCAGCGCGAGCTGCTTGAGAAAATAAGTGCGAAGAGAATACATGTCTTTCAGCATCAGTCCGGTCATGCGTCGTACGCTCCTTTGGCAAAAAAAGTCATGATATCGTCAATGGTGGCCTGCTCCGTCAGTATGCCGGGGTACAGGCGGGCCACTTCGGGCCGGTTGTCCACCAGCAGCTCGGCGTCGAATTTGCTGTCGCGCCGGCCCAATATATGCGCGCCGTCCAGGGCCGCGGCGCGCGCTTTTTCGCATTTCACCACGCCGTACTGCTCCAGGATATCGTCCTTTGTTTTGCTGAACACGATCTTTCCCGCGTGGATGAACGTGATATAGTCCGCCACTTTTTCCAGGTCGCTGGTGATGTGGCTGGAGAGCAGGATGCTGTGCTCCTCATCCTGAATGAATTCCAGGAACAGATCCAGCATTTCGCTGCGCACTACGGGGTCCAGCCCGCTGGTGGCCTCGTCCAGCACCAGCAGTTTGGGATGGTGCGCCAGCGCCGTGGTGAGCGCCAGCTTGGCGCGCATGCCCTTTGAGAATTCCTTAAACGGTTTTTCCATGGGCAGAGCGAACCGCTCGCAGTACGACGCGAACGACTCTTTGTCCCATCGGCTGTGCAGGCGGCTCATCACGGCCGAGATATCCTTCGCGCGCATGCCCTCGTAGAAAAAGCTGCCGTCCAGCACAACGCCGATATCCTGCCCGATGGCGCGGCGGTCCGTGACAGGGTCGCGCCCCAGTACCGAGATGGAGCCTCCATCCGTGTGCAGCAGGCCCAGAATGGATTTGATTGTAGTGGTTTTGCCCGCGCCGTTCTCGCCGATAAAGCCCATGATAGAGCCGCCCGGTACGGTAAACGAGACGTCCCGCAGGGAGAAATCCCTGTAATGCTTGCAAAGCCCGCGCACTTCGATCGCGCTGTTCATATTCTAATTTCCCTCCAATAAAAGTTCCAGCATCTGGCGCAGCTCCTGCGGCGATACGCCGCTGCGCGACGCGGTGTCCACAGCCTGCTGTAAGGCAGCCTCCACCCGCCGCAGCGCTTCTTCGCGCAGGAATTCTGCGTTCTTTGAGGCCACGAAGCTCCCCTTTCCCGCAACGGTTTCGATAAAGCCGTCGCGCTCCAGGTCTTCGTAGGCGCGTTTCGTGGTGATCACACTGATGCGCAGTTCCTTGGCCAGCGTGCGCATACTGGGCAGGGCGTCCCCCGCCGTGAGCGCGCCGGAAAGGATCTGGCTTTTGATCTGCACTGTGATCTGCTCGTAAATGGGCTTACCACTGGCATTGCTGATGATGATATCCATGAGGCACCTCGGAAATATTGTATATATACTGTATATACAATATATACCTGTATACACACGCTGTCAATAGGAAAAACAGGATTTTTATAAAAATGGCCGCGGCCGATCCGGCATATTTTTATATGCATCCGTCCACTTTGCGTCCCACACCGTAATTTTAGGGCCGTGGGCCGGAGCACTCCGCTGGTCTGGCTTTGCAAAGCTGTAAAAAGCGGGGCGGCCGAAGCCGCCCCGCAAAGGATGAGAAAAGAGGATGAAGAAGAAAGCCGGTCAGGCGCCGCCTGAAGAAGAACTGCCGCCGGCCTCTTTTTCGCTGAAATGCAATTCCATCGTGCCCAGTACGGCGCGGAAAATGTCCGCGCTGCGGCCGTTCTCTTCATCCGTAAGGAAATGCAGCTCCACCACATAGCCGTCCAGTTCATAAAACATATACTGGGGATACCAGGGCTTGTCCGCGTCATCGGGCCAGGTCTTCATATGCAGGATGCGCAGCACATTGCCGTTCAGCTCCGTGTCTTCGGTGGAAAGCAGGCCGTATCCCTCGGGGTAAAAGCTGTTGTCCGCATACGGCTCCGTCATGGCGTCTGTGAACGGAGACGCACCGGAGGCGGCGGGCCACAGGTTCAGAACTTCGGCAACCTTGATACCGTCCCGCGTAAAGGTTGTGTAATTGTCGTACTCCCAGTCCGTGGGCGCGCTGAGGATGACGAGGGCTTTTTCACCGGCGCCGCCGTCCGGATGCATGACAGGCAGGGATATGAAGCGGCGCGTCCAGCCGGAGGTATCCACAGAGGGGGATTCGCTGCTCGGGGACGAGCTGGAAGACGCGGGCGCGGAGGAAGCGCCGCCCGCTGTGGATAACGCGCCGGAGGATGCAGCGCTGCCGGAAGAAGACGGCGGCAGGGAAGCGCCGCCCGTGGAAGAAACGGGAGCTTTACCGCAGGCGGCGAGGAAAAACGCCAGCGTCAGACAAAATGCAAAGGCTGTTATTTTTTTCATTGTAGTCCTCCTTTGCCGTCCGGCAGGGACGGCGCGTTTTCAATGTAAATGCTGCGGGAGGGGAACGCGAAAGAGGCGCCCTCCCCGGCCATGATGTCCATGATGCGCAGATTGACGTCCTCTTTTACCGCGCGGTATTCCACGATGTCGGTGGTTTTGGTGTAGAACTGCACGGCAATGTCGATGCTGCTGTCTGCGAATTCGGAAAGGCGTACCTGCACGGTCTCGCTGTGTACGCCGGGGTGGTTTTCCAGCATGGCGCGCACCCGGTTCGTTACGGCTTCCACGGTTCGCTTGGGCGTTCCGTAGGTCAGGCCCAGCGTAAACTGCGCCAGCCGCATTTTCATACGTGTCCAGTTGGTGATGGGCTCTCCGCACAGCTTGGAGTTGGGCACAACGGTGAGGGCATTGGCCAGCGTGCGGATCTTTGTGCTGCGGAAGGTGATGTCCTCCACCGAACCCTCCAGAGATGCGGTGCTGATCCAGTCTCCCAGTTCAAAGGGCTTTTCAAAAATAATGACAAGGCCGCCGAAAAAGTTGCTGGCGGAGTCCTGGGCAGCCAGCGCAAACGTCAGGCCGCCCAGGCCCAGCCCGGCAATGAGGCTGTTGACATTGTAGCCCATCTCGGTGACGACGAGTACTCCTGCGAACAGCAGGATCACAGCCTTGTAAATGCGTTCCAGAAACCGGATGACGGTATCGCCCGCGCCCAGGTCAAAGCGGCTGCGCGTGCCCACAAGCGCCAGCTCTACACATTTGGAAGCCCCCAGCAGTCCCCAGGCCAGCAGCACGATGAAAGCGATACGCACGGCGTGATTCTGCGCGGTGCGCCATGCGTCGGTGTGGATGAAATCAAAGGGCAGCAGCCGCACGCCGATGTACAGGCCGATGAGCGCAATGAACAGAGCGCACGGCCGGATGAAGCTTTGCAGCAGCGTGGAAAGATAGGGACGTTCAATTTTTTGCGCGGCTCGGGTAAGGCGCGGGCCGACCACATGCTTGAACACACGGCTGGCGATGAAAAAACCGGCGAACCACGCGGCGCAGATAAGGCACTGCACCAGCGTGTTGCTGTTTTGAGAAATATTTTCAATGGTCTCCACAGTTTCGGTCAAAAACAGTACCTCCTTTTGCGGCTCCGCGCGCGGATGTGCCGAACGCAAAACCAACCGTTTGAGTAGATAATACATAGTATAACATATTTGCCGGGAAATTTGTGGCCATTCTATTGCAATCGCGCGAAAATGCGCTATAATATGGTACAGAAAGTCTGTTTCAGGGCGGGGTGAGATTCCCCACCGGCGGTGAAAGCCCGCGACCGGTATATGCGCAGCATGTACCGCTGATTTGGTGAAATTCCAAAGCCGACGGTGTGCGTGCCGTGTTTTTGCGCGGTGTGTCGAGTCCGGATGAAAGAAACGGCGGCAGCGCCAGATGTTTCGCCCTTTTGCGTTTCGCAGAAGGGCGTTTTTGTTTTGGCGGCGGCCCGGACACCCACGAGCAGGCCTCGAAATTTTATTTTGGAGGTTTTATCCATGCGCAATGTTTCCGCCAATACCCGCAAGCTCACCACGCTGGCCATGCTGGCCGCGCTGGCCATCGTCCTGGTGGCGCTCATCCATTTCCCGCTGGTACCTGCCGCGCCTTTCCTTGAATATGACCCCGCGGACATCCCCATTTTCATCGGAACCTTTTTGTTCGGACCGGCCGCGGGGCTGGCGCTCACAGCCGTGGTATGCGTGATCCAGGGCGTAACGGTCAGCGCGGCCAGCGGCCCCATCGGCATCATCATGCATTTTCTGGCCACGGGCACGTTTGTGCTTCTGGCTGGCAATTTGTACCGGGCGCATCGTACGCGCAAGGCCGCGCTGCTGGGCCTTGCCGCGGGCACGCTGGCCATGACGGCCGTGATGTGTGTGTGCAACCTGGTGTTCACACCGCTGTTTATGGGTTCGCCTGTGGGCGAGGTGGTGAAGCTGCTGCTGCCGGCCATCATCCCGTTCAACCTGGCCAAGGCGGCCATCAACAGCGTCATTACGTATCTTGTGTATAAGCCCATCAGCCGTCTGGTGTTCGGCGAAAAAGAACCGGCCGCCTCTTGACAGGTGCATGGTGTTCTGCTATACTGTTATACACAAATGAATAAACCTTATCAAGAGCGACTGAGGGAACAGGCCCTGTGACGTCCGGCAACCTGCTGTAACAGCAAGGTGCCAAATCCTGCGGGTAACACCGAAAGATAAGCTGATGCAAAGGCCCGGTGTTGTCTGCCGGGCCTTTTTTACGCGCTTTTGCAGGAAACAAGAAAGGAAAACAAAAATGGCAAGAAAACTTTTTACCTCCGAATCCGTCACCGAGGGGCATCCCGATAAGATCTGCGACCAGATCTCCGACGCCATTCTGGACGCGCTGCTGGAAAAAGACCCGAACAGCCGTGTGGCCTGTGAGGTGACTGCCAGTACGGGCCTTGTGCATATCATGGGTGAGATCACCACGGAAGGCTATGTGGATTTCCAGAAGATTGTGCGCGACGTTGTGCGGGACATCGGTTATACCCGCGCCAAATACGGCTTTGACGCGGACACATGCGCCGTGCTTTCCAATGTCGACGAGCAGAGCCCCGATATCGCCATGGGCGTGAACCCGGGCGGCGCGGGCGACCAGGGCATGATGTTCGGCTACGCCTGCCGCGAGACGCCGGAGCTGATGCCGCTGCCCATTTCGCTGGCGCACAAGCTGGCAAAGCGGTTGACGGACGTGCGCAAGAACGGTACGCTGGACTATCTGCGCCCGGACGGCAAGAGCCAGGTGACTGTGGAATACGAGGGCAACAGGCCCGTGCGTGTGGACGCTGTAGTCATTTCCACTCAGCACGCTCCGGAGGTGGAGATGGAGGCGCTGCGCAAAGATATTCTGGAGCATGTGATCCGCCCTGTCGTTCCCGCCGAGCTGCTGGACGAACAGACGAAATACTATGTCAACCCCACGGGCCGTTTTGTTGTGGGCGGGCCGCAGGGCGATTCGGGCCTGACGGGCCGCAAGATCATCGTGGACACCTACGGCGGATATGGCCGCCACGGCGGCGGTGCGTTCAGCGGCAAGGACCCCACGAAGGTGGACCGAAGCGCGGCTTATGCCGCGCGCTGGGTAGCCAAAAATGTGGTGGCCGCGGGGCTGGCCGAGCAGTGTGAGGTGCAGCTTGCCTACGCCATCGGAGTGGCCGAGCCGGTGAGCATCCGCGTGGACACCTTCGGCACAGGCGCGGCGGATGAGGCTGCCATCGAAGCCGCGGTGGAACAGGTGTTTGATCTGCGGCCGGCGTCCATCATCGAGCAGCTGGGCCTGCGCAGGCCTATTTACCGTCAGCTTGCGGCCTACGGCCATATGGGACGTGAGGAGCTGGGCGTTGCATGGGAGCAGACGGATAAAGCGGGGGCCCTGCGTGCGGCCATGGGCCTGTAAACGGAAAATGCATCGTTTTCCGCGGCGCAGCGCATAAAATGCTGAGGAAATAAAAAAGAAGGAGCCGGAGGGCAGAAAGGGCGCGCGCCGCTTTTTTTGCCTTCCGGTTTGTGTTATACTATAAAAAATAGCCACGGCCTATTTTTGGGGGCCATGCAGGCCGTCCCTGGCCTGCGGCCATTAAGATGAGCTTTTTATGGCTTTGCTGTGCAAAGCTATAAAATAGTTCCGCCCCGCCGCTGCAGCGGTGTCGGGAGCAATGAATGCATCCGCCGGCGGAGCCGTGACAACGATGAAAAAGGGAGAAAACACCGTGCGTTATGATATCGTGATGGTGACCTACAACAGCATGAAATGGCTGCGCGCATGTGTGGCCGCGCTGGCCGCCGTGCAGTATCCGCTGGAGGAGCTGCACCTTGTTTTCGCCGACAACGGCTCCACCGACGGCACATTGGAGGAGCTGCGGCGCATGGCAGGGGAATACCCGGCTTTCGGCGGCTTTACCGTGGCAGAAAACGGCGCGAACCTTGGGTTCGGCGCGGCATGCAACCGCGGCGCGGCAAAAGGGAGCGCGCCGCTGCTGTTTTTTTTGAATTTGGACACCGAAGTCTGGCCCGACGTATTCCTCCGCCTGGACGAGGCCGCCGTGCGCGCGCCGCAGGAAACGGCGGCGTTTGAGTGCCGTCAGCTTCCCTATGAAACAGGGCATCACATCGATCCCGTAACGTTGGAGACAAGCTGGGCCAGCGGCGCGGCGCTGGCCGTCCGGCGCGCCGCTTTTACGTCTGTTGGCGGTTTTGACGAACATCTGTTCATGTATTGCGAGGATGTGGACCTCTCCTGGCGGCTGCGCGCCGGAGGATACCGGCTGCAATACGTGCCCGCAGCGCGCGTCACCCATTATTCCTATGAGAATGGCGGCCCCAAATTGGGAGAATATGCGGGCAGCTTCTACGGCAATCTGCTGCTGCGTTATAAGTTCGGCTCCTGGCGGGATATCTGGCGCGGGCATAAAATGTATTTGGGCGCGCTTCGCCGTCCGCTGCATTTCAACGGTGTGCGCCGTGTTCTGGCAAAAAATTATCTGCGTCATTTTATAAAGCTGTGGCCTTTCCTGTTCTGGCGTTTTTCTCACCGTGCCGAATACGGCGCGCGTCCGGCACGCTTCGAAGGCGGCTTTTCACCGGACAGAGGCCTGTGGAAATTTACGCCGCCGCAGGAAACGCCGCTCATTTCCGTCATTGTGCGCACCTGCGGCAGGCCGCAGACACTGAAGCGCACGCTGGAGAGCCTGCGCTGGCAGACATACCGCAATTTTGAGATCATCGTCGCGGAGGACGGCCCGCCTGCGGCACGGGAAATGGTGGAGCGGGATTTTGCGGAGCTGCCCATACGCTATCTGAACGATGGCCGGTTCCACGGCCGTGCAGCCAACGGCAACCGGGGGCTTGCGGCGGCGCGGGGAGCGCTGTGCAACTTTCTGGACGATGACGATTTCTTTTATCCCGATCACCTGGAACTGCTGGCGGGTGTGCTGTGCGCACACCCGGAAGCGGACCTCGTGCTGGGCAGCGCCATGGCGATGTTCGTGGCGAAGGACGGAACCGTCACGGAGGTACGCCCCATGGTATTCGACCGCATCGACCGTTTTACCATGTGTCAAAACTGCCGCATTCCTATACAGACCGTGCTGTTCCGCCGCAGTCTGTTCGAGCGGTACGGCGGCCTCATCGAAACGCTGGAAGCCCATGAGGATTGGGGGATGTGGCTGAAATATCTGGAGCACGGGCGCCGCATCACCCCCCATGCGCCGGACGTGCGCCGGGCCACCAGCCTTTTCGTGCAGCCCGCGGCCCAAAGCGATGCGGCCGCGCGCATGGAGGCATACCGCAAAAGCGACGAGGATTTTTACAGTGATGCTTCGCTGTGCTTCAACGTCACGCTGGCGGATATGCGCCGCTATTATGACGACATGATCGCGGACATGCGCTGCCTGGAGGCGCGCGGTGAGCTGCATGAATTTTTGGAGCAGCAGGCAAAGCGCGGTGAATAAACCGCCCGCGCCGCACAGTCCGGCCCTGTTTTTCATATACTGGGAGTAGTGTCAGGGAAAACGGAGGTGCATGAAATGCTGAGCGGAGTGATGCTGATCATCGTGACGATGTTCGCGGTGCTGGGCGCGTATTATTTGTCGGACCTTCTGACGAACTGCCTGTTCCGCCGCAGAAAAGCGGCGGAAGCGCTGGTGGTGCTTCGGGCGGACACAAGCGAGCAGATGTGGGCCGGCGTGCTGGATGCACGCGCGGCTTTGCCGGACACCGCGGTGGTGGTGCTGTGCCCGCAGGAGGACGCTTTCACGCCGCCGGGAGCGGGAATGCGGGGTGTGGCCTTCGCTACGCCGGACACACTGGCGCAAGTGGTGCAGGCCCAGCTTACGGTGCAGGAATAACGCACCGCGCAGTTCCGGCGTGAAGCAGAGAAGAGCGCGGTGCATCAAAGAAAACAAAGAGGAAAAAGAAATACCCGGGAAAAAGCCGGCAGCCGAAAAGCCGGATGCATTTGCGGAGCAAAGTACAAGCCACACGGCGAATGCCGCCCCGGCCGTCTTGTACGGCGAACAGGGCCGGAAGCGCTGTCCGCAGGCAGCATGGCGGAGAAGCCCGGCTTTTTCGACAGGCGAAAGAATAAAAGGGAGACGCGCATGGTGCAGGAACAGGAATGGCAGACCCTTTCGGGCACAGTTGAAAATATCGTATACTGCAACGAGGAAAACGGCTACACGGTGCTGGAATTTTCCAGCGGGGGAGACCTTTATACCGCGGTGGGCGAGCTTTCGGATGTGAATGTGGGAGAAGACGTGACGCTGCACGGCCGCTTTGTCACACACACCAGCTTCGGCGAACAATTCCGCGTGGAGGCGTGTGAGGTGCGCATGCCGGAAAGCGCAACGGCGATCCGGCGCTACCTTGCCAGCGGCGCGCTGCCGTACATCGGCAAAGCACTGGCAGGGCGTATCGTGGATGTTTTCGGCGCGGATGCGCTGGAGGTCATCGCCAGCGATCCCATGGCGCTGACGAAGATCAAGGGCATCACGCCGGAAAAGGCTCTGGCGGCTTCCAACGAATTCAAGCGTATCTTCGGCGTGCGGGAGGCCATCGGATATCTGGCGCGATATAACCTGCCGGCCTCCGCCGCTGTCGCGCTGTTCCGCCAGTACGGGCCTGATACGGTCGAGGTCGTCTCCCACAATCCGTACGTGCTGTGCGGGTATCCCGCTTATCAGGATTTCGGCGTGGCGGACGCCATTGCTCAGAGCATGAGCCTTGAGTATGACGCGCGGGAGCGCGTGTGCGCAGGGCTTTTGTTCGTGTTGCGCCACAATCTGCAGAACGGCCACGCCTGCCTGCCGCAGGACAAGCTGTGCGGCGCGGCCTCCGGTTTTTTGGGCGTGGAGCCGGAGACTGTGGCTTCCACGCTGGCCTTCATGCTGGAAAACAACGATTTATGCGCCGTGGAATACCGGGAAAAAGCATGGGTATACCTGCCTGAATATATGCGGGCGGAGCTTTCCGTGGCCCGCCACCTTCGCTGGCTGATCAAGTATCCCTGCGCCGGGGGCGAGCACGCGGAAAAGACCATCGCCTGCATCGAAGCGGCGCAGGGCATCACCTATGCGCCTTTGCAGCGGGAGGCAATCGCAGCGGCGCTTGGCGCCAATGCTCTGGTACTCACAGGCGGGCCGGGCACAGGTAAAACGACGGCCGTAAACGGCATGCTGGCCGCGTTTGAGCAAAATGGGGACCGTGTGGCCCTGGCCGCGCCTACAGGCCGTGCTGCGAAACGCCTGTCGGAGCTGACAGGCCGCAAGGCAAAGACCATCCATCGCCTTTTGGAGGTGGATTATACGAACAATGACACCGTGCGCTTTATCCACAACGAAAAAAACCTGCTGAAATGCGACGTTGTGGTGATTGACGAGATGAGCATGGTGGATGTGATGCTGTTTGAGAGCCTGCTGCTGGCGCTCAAGCCGCAATGCAAGATCATTATGGTGGGAGACGAGGACCAGCTGCCCAGCGTGGGCGCCGGCAACGTGCTGGGCGGCGTTATCGCCTCCGGCGTAGTGCCTACGATCCGTCTGCGGGATATCTTCCGCCAGGCGGCCGAGAGCATGATCGTCTCCAACGCGCACCGCATCGTCACAGGACAGCTGCCCGGCAAGGGCTCGCGGGACAGTGATTTCTTCATGCTGGAATCCGACGGCGAAGCCTGCCAGCAGCTGGTGTGCGACCTTGTGTGCCGCCGCCTGCCTCAGAGCTATGGATTCGACCCGTTCGAAGACATTCAGGTGCTGTGTCCGTCTAAAATTGGCCCGCTGGGCACGGTTGCGCTGAACGCGGCGTTGCAGCAGCGGCTGAACCCGCCCGCACCGGGCCGCCCGCAGCTGAATATCCGCGACAAGATCCTGCGTGTGGGCGATAAGGTAATGCAGGTGCGCAACAATTACGACATTCCGTATACCCGGCCCGACGGCGGCGAGGAGGGCGCGGGCGCGTTTAACGGCGACATGGGCGTGATTGTCGATGTGGACGTGCGCGGCGGCAGTGTGACGGTGCGCAGCGAGGACAGGATGCTGGTATACACCGCCGAGCATGTGCGGGAGTTGGAGCCGGCCTATGCCGTCACCATCCACAAAAGCCAGGGCAGCGAATTCCCGGCTGTCATCATTCCGGTGATGGACGTGCCGCCCAAGCTGTGCTACCGCAATCTTCTGTATACAGGCGTCACACGTGCAAAAACGCTTTGTATCCTTGCGGGCCATAGCGCGGAGGTGGCGCAGATGGTGCGCAGCGTGCGGAGGAACAAACGGTTTTCCTGTCTGGCCGATCTGATCCGGGACGAAACGCTGTGAACAGGGGGGATAGCTCTTTGAAAAAATCAAAGCGGCTGTTTGAGCTGTGCGGGGATATTCTGTTCCCGCGCCGCTGCCCTTTCTGCGATGCGGTTTTGGGCTTTTCCGGTCCATGTGCCGTATGCGGGCCGGCGCTGGCGTGCATACGCCGTCCTCTAAGGCAGCCGGTACCGAAGCAGGGGCACGCGCTGGAGCATCTGGATGCGGCGTATGCGCCGTATTTCTATGAGCCGCCTGTGCGGGACGCGGTTCTGCGGCTGAAATTTGAAAACCGCACCGATCTTGCACGCCCGTTGGCATTGCTGCAGGCAGAGGCGTTGAAAGCGGCGGGGTGTCTGGGGGATGTGGATGCATTGGTCCCGGTGCCTTCCGGCAGAGGGGAACGGCGGAGCCGCGGCTATGACGTGCCGTTGATGCTGGCGCGCGCGCTGGGCCGGGAGCTGGGGCTGCCTGTGATGCAGGCGCTTTGCAAAATACGGGAAACGCCCCGGCAAATGGCTCTTTCCGGCGGGGAACGCCGGAAAAATTTGAAGAATGCATTTTCAGCCCGGCCGGATGCGCTGCTGGAGGGAAAGCGGATTTTGCTGGTGGATGATGTGCTCACCACAGGCTCCACGCTGAACGAATGTGCAAAAGCTCTGCGCGCGGCAGGCGCGGCGGAATGCCGGGGCGTATGCGCGGCGGCGACGCGCTGAGGCCGAAAAGGCAAAAAAGGTCGAGCGCGGGCCGGAGGCGGTGTGGTATCCTATGCCTGCCTGGCAGATGCGGGCCGCGGGCGAAGGTGCGCTTAAGGCGAAGCAAGCGTCTGGCGGCAGGACGGAAGCCTCGGTGTCGGGAGGGAACGGCATGACGCAGCAGATCGAAGCGGTACAGCGCATGCAGGATTATATCGAACAGAATCTGGCTGGGGAGATCACTCCGGCGGACCTGGCCCGGGCCGCGCTGTTTTCGCCTTGGTATGCGTACCGGCTGTTCCGGCGGCACACAGGGCTGACGCCGGCGGATTATATCCGTCGGCTGCGTCTGTCCCGCTCCGCATTGCGCCTGCGGGACGAAGGCTGCCGCATTACAGACGTGGCGTTCGAACTGGGGTTCGGCAGCGTGGACGGTTAGCAGCGGGCGTTTTTTCGCGCGTTCGGCTGCAACCCGGGCAAATACGCGGCAAAGCCTGTCCCGCTGTGCCTTTTGTTCCCTACGGGGTAAGATACCGGGAATTGCGAAAGGAGCCGAAAAAAATGGAAAATGTGAAAACGGTGTTTGTACAGCGTGTGGAAAAGCCCGCGCGGAAGGTCATTTTGAAGCGCGGAGTAAAGGCGCGGGATTATTTCGCCTACTGTGAAGAGGTCGGCTGCGATGTTTGGGGCACGCTCACCAGTATGAAGTCCCTTTGCGGAGAGCCGGTGTGCCTGTGGCTGCCGCCGGAGCAGCGCGCTCCGGGTACGTCCGAATATGTACAGGGTGTGGAGACCGCAGAGGATTATGACGGTCCCGTGCCCGAGGGCTTTGATGTGATCCGCCTGCCGGCGGCGGAATATTTGATGTTTCAAGGCGAGCCGTTTGCGGAGGAGGATTATTGCGAGGCCATCGGGCAGGTGCGCGGCGCCATCGAGAAGTACGACCCCGCCTGTCTGGGCTATGTGTGGGACGGCGCGAACCCACGCATACAATTGGAGCCTGTGGGTGAGCGGGGCTATATTGAGCTGCTGCCCGTGCGGCCCGCAGAGCGCTGAGCCATACCGGGAAAAATAAAAAAGCGCGTTTGACAAAATGTCAAACGCGCTTTTTTCATGCTCTGCACAGGCTCACTTGAACAGGTGGATGTCTCCGCTTTGGTTGAGCTGCACCAGGACCGTGGCGATGATGGGAAGGCCGAACAGCCCTACAAAACCGAACAGATAGGTGCCGACAAACATGCACACAAGCGTTACCAGCGGATACAGGCCGATCTGCTTGCCTACCACGCGCGGCTCCAGCATCTGGCGCACTACGGTGATGATGGCATATAAAATAAGAAGCCCGATGCCCAGCGGGAAGTTGCCCAGAATCAGCATGGCCGCCGCCCACGGGATGAGCACCGTGCCGGTGCCGAGCACAGGCAGGATGTCCACAATGGCGGTGAGCAGCGCGATGAGCAGGGCGTAGTCCACCCGCAACAGAGAAAAACCGATGAGAAGCTCCACAAAGGTGATGCTCAGCAAAATGGCGTAGGCCCGTCCGAATTTGAAAATAACGTCCACGCCCTTTTCTTTCACCTTGAACAGCATGTCCCGTGCTTTTTGGGGCAGCTGACGCGCCAGGAAAGAGGTGATGGCATAATAATCCGAAACGAAGAAAAACGACGCGACGATGGTGATGATGAACTTAACGAGGAACGACGGCACGGAACCGGCCACATTCGTTACCGCGCTCAGAGCGCCTGTGGAGATGGCGGTGACCATTGAGGACAGCGAGGACGACAGGCTGTTGCCGGCGCTTTCCACAAAATCCGTCAGCGTGGGGTTCAGGGCCATCACCCAGTTTTCCAGTGTGTCCTGCAGCGAATTCAGCGCCGGGGCCACAACCGTGTCGTACACCTGCGGCAGCGCGTAGAAAATATCGCGGCAGAAAATCACAAGCCGCGTACCCAGCACCGTAATGAGAGCGGCCGCCAGAACATAAAACGCAATGAGCAGCAAAACCGAAACGGGCTTGCGCCCAAGCTTTGTTTTTTGTGTCACCCAGTTGATAACGGGTTTCAGGATAAAGGCGATAAGAAACGCTACCAGAAAGGGCATCAGGAACGGCAGCGCATACTTCAGCACGGCGTAGGCCAGCCCGAGGATGATGCAGTAAAACAGGACCCTGATGATAAAGGCCCGCATCTTTTCGATTTGCAAGCGCCCACCTCCATGTCCGGCTGCGCAGCGCGTGCCGGCGATTGGGCACCGTGAAAAATATACAGCACCCATAATGTTTTATTATACCCCTGTCCGTGCGGAAAATATAGGATATCCGCAAAAGTTTACGTTTTTTTCAAAAAGTGCGCAAAAAGCTCATGCAGCGGGAATATCCTCCACAAGTACCACGGCGGCTTCCCGTACCGCACCGCTGTGCAGGTACTGCACCGTCACCGTGTCCCCGGGCGAGTGCCCGGACAGAGCGGTCTTTACGTCGGTCATCGTTTCAATGGCAAGCCCGTCGATGGAGAGAAGGTAATCGCCGTTCGTCAGGCCCGTTTTGCCGCCGTTGTTCACATATACGCCCAGCCGTCCGGTGCCTGCGAAAATCGCAGAGCGGTAGGATGTCAGCTCCACCAGCTCCATGCCCAGCGACGGCCTGCCGCTGACATAGCCCTGGGTGATGAGCTGCTCGATGACGGGACGCGCTGTGTCGATGGGAATGGCGAAGCCAAGGCCCTCCACGTCCGAGCCGGAGGATTTGGAGTTCACCACACCCACCAGACGCGCCTGCGCGTCGAACAGTCCGCCGCCGGAGTTGCCGGGGTTGACGGCTGCGTTGGTCTGCAGCAGCGTCATATGCTCTCCGTCAATGCTGATCACCCGGTCCTTGGCGCTGATGATACCGTCCGTTACCGTACCGCCCAAACGGCCCAGCGGGTTACCGATGGCAACCACGGGCTGGCCCACCACAAGGTCTGCCGAGGTGCCCAGTGTGGCGGGAATGAGCTCCTGTGCCTGTACGCGGATAACAGCGAGGTCGGTCTTGGCGTCGGTGGCCACCAAAGCGGCATCCAGGGTGGTGCCGTCATGCAGGCGCACCGCAATGCTGTTTGCACCGCTGATAACGTGGTCGTTTGTGACGATATAGCCGTCGGCAGAGATGATCACACCGCTGCCTGCGCCTGTGGCAACATATTGGTTGAAATAGCTGCCGGTCTGCACGGATTCCGTTGTGATCTCAACCACGGAATCGCTGGCCGCCGCGGCAACACTGGCCGCATCCAGGCGCGCGCCCCCGGTCACGGGCGCGTTTCCGGACGGCGCCTGATACACCACGACGTTCTGCTGTTCGGGCATGGTACGGCTGTTGGCGTATACAGTGCCGAAATAGGCCGCTGCGCCGCACAGAGCCACCAGCACAAGCCCGTACAAAAACGGGTGGCGCTTTCTCTGCCTTGCGGGGACCATGTCGATCACGGGCCCGCTGCCGCCCGGCGCAGCGAACGGCTCGTCCGCACGCCGGTTTCCCTGCGAATGATACCCCTGTCCGTCCGGCCCCTGCGGGCCGTAAGAATAAACGCTCATACTTCATCGCTCCTGTTGTGGATGGAGCGTGCTCCGCCATACCGGAGGTGAAAAGACGTGCCGCCCCAACGTATGCTATTATGATACCCGCTGCGCACAAAGAAGAAAAGAGACAAAAAGTAAATTTTGTCAAAACACGGACGCACAGGCAAACAAATGCGGCCGGAGACAGAAAACGCCGTGCAACGGGCAGAATGCCGCCGCACGGCGTTTGGAGTATAGGATTCAACCAACACGATACAGGTCCCGCCGTGCGGTGACGGTAAGCCCGCTGCTGTCGGTGACGGCGGCCACAAGCTCCGCCTCCCTCTGCGGTGCGGCGTAGACCTCTTCCGGGAAGGAAAGATAGTAGGTGATGCCGGAAAGGATCTCTTCCGCCTGTTCATCGGCGGTTCCGGCGCCGCCGGAGACAAGCTGAAAATCAGCCGAAAGATCCATCTCCTGCCGCTGTACCGCCTCGCCGTCGATCACCAGCTCGATCATCGCATGCGCGGGAACGGCGGAGTTCTCGCGGTAAGCGCGATTTACCGAAAGTTCAAAATCCCCGCCCAGCGTCATTCCGGCGGTACCGTCCGTCCTGCGCCCGGAGTGCTGTGCTTTAAATTCCGTGGGCGTCACCGAAACCGTCGTCTGGTAGCCCGAGACAAAATCGTATTCCCGGAACAGTTCCTCCGTTTGGGCTTCCCCATCCAGCGTGAAGCTGACGGATACCGAAAAGTCCTGGTATTCCATTTCCAGAGGAACGGCCAACTCCGCACGAAACGCATTGCCCGCCAGCAGCGTCCCGGCGGCTGTCTGAGGCACACCGCTCTCCGGCGTAAGAGTGAACACGGCGGAAAGACCGTCGCGGTAGTTTTTGGGGGTGGCCGTAACCGTCAACGGTACGCGGCGTTCTGTGCCGGGGACACCGTAGTCCCAATCAAAACCAGCCACGATGCTGGCCTGCTGGCGCAGGCTCTCTTCTATGCTGGACTGGATGGATGAGATACGCATATCGATGCTGCCTTCGATGCCGGCCACGTTTGCGCCGATGTCGTCCACACGGCTGGAAAGCTCCCGCATGCGGCCCCCGTAATACACACCGAGGTACACCAGCGCCGCACCCACGCAGGCGAGCGCGGCGGCAAGGCCCGCAAGAAGGATGCGCTGGCGGTGGGCCGCATGGGCCTGCGCCGCATTTTGCGCGTCCAGCAGGGCTTTTACGCTTTCCAGCGCCACACCGTCCTGTCCGGCGGTATTTTCCGTTCCGGACTCTTTTCCTGTCAGCAGTTCGTCGCAGCTTACGCCCAGCGCGCGGGCCAGCTCCTGCAGATTATCCAGCCCGGGCAGAGAAGCGCCGCTCTCCCATTTGCCGATGGCCTGACGGGAGACGCCCACCTGTTCGGCCAAAGCCTCCTGGGAAAGGCCTGCCGCCCGGCGCAGCGCAAGAATGCGTTCGTTGATCGTCATAGTTGTGTCCTCCTGAGGAAAAGTGAGGCGGGAACAGGCCCGCCCTCCGATTTCATCCTAACAAAAGCGCGGGCGCGGGGCCACCAACTGGGTGTTCCATTTCGGCAACCGGCGGTTGCCATGGCCTTATTGTAGCATGTTGAGACGAAGTTTGTCAGGTGATTTGAAAAAGAACGTATGAAGCCTGCCGGGGGATGTGGTATAATAACCTCAAGCCCGCCGCTTGCGCGGCTGCACGTGTGCAAGGCACACGCCCCTGTGCTGGCGCACAGAGCTTTGAGGACATTGAACCATGTAAAGCCGCGGTTTGCGTGCGGAAACGGGGAGACGTTATGAGCAAAAACGGAAAGATCATCATCATCGGCGGCGGCGCGTCCGGCCTTGCAGCTGCGCTGGCGGCTGCAAAGGAGTGCGGAGGACAGTGCGTGACGGTTTTGGAACGCTTGGACCGTGTGGGGAAAAAGCTGCTGGCCACGGGCAACGGCCGCTGCAACCTGACGAACCGAAACGCCGCGCCGGAACATTATCACAGTGCGGATACGGCCCGTTTGGCGGATATATTGGAGCGAACCCCTCCGGACGCAGTGCTGGACTTTTTTGGGGAGATGGGCCTTTTGTGTGATACCCAGGCCGACGGAAGAGTATATCCCTACTGCTATCAGGCATCCATGGTGCTGGATGTACTGCGTGCGGCACTGGAGCGTGCAGGCGTGGATGTGGCGTGCAGCTGCGAGGTGGCGGAGGTGGAAAAAGGGCCCGGCGGTTTTTCGGTGCGTACGCGGGACGGCCGGGCCTTTTCGGCCGCGCGTGTGGTTTTGGCTGCGGGCGGTCAGGCCGGGCCGCAGTTCGGCACGGATGGTTCCGCTTTTGCTTTGGCGCGCATGCTGGGCCACAGTGTGGCGGAGCCGTATCCATGCCTTGTTCCGCTGCGGTGCGCAGGGTTTCCCGTCGGATTGAAAGGAGTGCGGGCCAACTGTGCGCTTTCGCTGTACCTGGATGGCCGGTGCGCCGGAACCGAACGGGGAGAAGTACAGTTCGCAGAATACGGCCTCTCCGGAATCCCGGCCATGCAGCTTTCGTGCCTGCTTGGCCCGGGCGTGAAGAAGGCGGGGACAAGCGTGGATTTTTTTCCGGAGATGGCGTTTCCTGTCCTGCGCGGGATGCTGGAGCAGCGCTGCGCGTCGGGCATGTTTGCTTCGCTGGAGACGCTTCTGCTGGGGCTCGTGGCCAAAAAGCTGGGGCATGCGATACTGAAAAGCTGCGGCCTGCAGCCGCTTTCGCGCGCGCCGGGCAGCCTTTCCCGCAGGGAAGTGAACGCTCTGGCCAGTGCGCTTAAAAACTGGCGCTTTGCCGTAGAGGGCACGCTGCCTTGGACGCAGGCGCAGGTGACGGGCGGCGGTGTGCCGCTGGCCGAGGTGAAGACGGAAGGCTGTGCCTCCCTCAGGTGCCCGGGCCTGTATCTTTCGGGCGAGGTGCTGGACGCGGCGGGGGACTGCGGAGGCTTTAACCTGCAATGGGCCTGGGCAACGGGAATCGCAGCAGGCCGGGCCGCGGCGCGGGGGCTGTAAAAAAACAAAACACACGGGGCTGACGGAAACAGCCCCGTGTGTTTTGTTTCGGTCATTGATTCGGTTTGCCCGTCATGCGGCTACCGTCCGGCGCATCCAGTTCCAGCACAAGGCCGCTGAACGCGGGCACCGGAAATGTCAGCACGTGGCCTTCTCGAGCGGCCCGCGAGCGCACCGCAGGCGTTTCCTCCGGCAGAGCGCCGCCAAAGCGCTGCCACTCCGTGTGCAGAAGCACCCGGGCACGGCAGGCGAAGGGCATGTGCAGGCGGTAACTGGGCGCGGGCGTATCGCCGAAATTGAATGCTGCGGCCACGGTGTGCGTGCCGCCTCTGCGCAGGAACGCATACAGGCAGGTCCCGTCGGCTTGGCAGTCCAACCATTGAAAATGTGCGGGATCATACTCGCCCTGCCAAAAGGCGTCGTTGGAAAGATACAGGCGGTTCAGCTCTTCCGTAAAATGGCGGAACGCATCGTGGATGGGGTATTGCAGCAGCATCCAATCCAGTTCCCGGGCTTCGTCCCATTCGCGCATGTGGCCAAGCTCGCTGCCCATAAAGTTCAGCTTTTTACCCGGATGCGCCATCATATACAGGTACAGCGCCCGCGCCTGCGGAAATTTTTGTTCGTAATCTCCGTACATTTTCTGCACGATGGCTGCTTTGCCGTGGACCACCTCGTCGTGGGAGAGGGGGAGAAGATACTGTTCCTGCGGAAAGTATGCCATGGAAAACGTCAGCTTGTGGTACTGTGCCCGGCGCTCCTCCGGCGTTTTTTTGAAGTAGTCCAGCGTGTCGTTCATCCAGCCCAGGTCCCACTTGTAGTCGAAGCCCAGCCCGCCGTATTCCACAGGAGCAGTCACCTTGGGGAAATTGGTGGAATCCTCTGCGATGAGCATCGCTGTGGGATGCAGACGCCGCAGGCCGGCATTCATTGTCTGCAAAAATGAAACGGCATTCCCGTTCACACCGCGGGCGGGGTCGCCCTGCCAGTAGATCATGCGGCTGATGGCGTCCATGCGCAGGCCGTCGAAGTGGAACTCCTCCAGCCAGTAGTGTGCGGCAGACTGCAAAAAGCTGCACACCTCTCCGCGGGAGTGCATGAAATTACAGCTGCCCCATTCGCTGACGCCCACATCCGAATGGGGATATTCATACAGAGCTGTGCCGTCATAATTGGCCAGTGCGTATGCATCCAGTGCAAAATGCACGGGTACGAAATCCAGAAGCACGCCTATGCCCGCGGCGTGGCATTTGTCGATGAGCTCCTTGAGCTGGTCGGGCGTGCCGTAGCGGCTCGTGGGCGCGAAAAAGCCGGTGTTCTGGTACCCCCAGGAGCAGTCCGCCGGGTGCTCGCTCAGGGGCATGAATTCAATATAGTTATAGCCGTTTTCTTTTACGTGGGCAATCAGCTTGTCCGCGATTTCATCATAGCGGTACCATCCGTTTTCGCGGGCCTCGTCTTTTTTCCAGGAGCCGAAATGCATCTCATAAATATTGACGGGCGCATCGAAAGCGCGGCTGCGCGCCGCCATCCAGGCTTCGTCTGTGAAACGGTACCCGCCCAAAGGCCAGAGCGCGGAGGCGCTGCCCGGACGAAGTTCCATCCAAAAGCCATAGGGGTCGCAATGGTCCGCCTCACCGCCCGCAGCGGGACGGATTTTGTATTTATACAGCATGCCGGGCTTTGCGCCCTGTATACGGCAGGAAAATATGCCGCCCTGTCCCTCCCGGGCCATGGGCATACCCTGCCAGCCGTTGAATTCTCCAATCAACTCCACAGCCTGTGCGCCGGGCGCATAGGTGCGGAAGGTTACGCAGTCTCCCTCAAAATGCGCGCCGAAAAAACGGTGCGCGTCGAATGTACGGCCGGTGTAAAAATCGTGCAGGTCCATTTCTGGCGGCCTCCCCATGATGCTTTTTTGTTCTTTCATTATAGGCGGTGAAGGAACGGGAAGTCAATCGACAATGCAGGGAGGTTGTCGGGTATAAGGCGCGTCAAATAAAAAGTTCGTAAACGCCCAGCGCCACAATGAGCGCCGCCGAGCATACTCCCGCATACCTGCCCAGATGCCCGCCGCCGAACCGCCTGCCCACAGCGGCGCCGCCCGCAAGAAGTATCAGGCTGCACACGAACGTGCATGCTGTTGTTTTGACAATGGAAAGCCCTGTGATGCGCGCACCCACGCCAAACCCCATATTGTTCACCATCAGTGCGGCGGCAAGAGCGGCACTTTCCCGCAGGCCCAGCCGCGTTCCGGCGTCCGCAGGCGGCTGTTCCGGCGCTCCCATTCCGCCCTGCGCCTCGCGGTACAGCATCCACAGGCCCATCAGGACCAGCAGCATGCAGCCCAATGCATTTGCCGTGTCCGGCGGGATCAGCCGTGCCAGCCCTCCGCCCAGCAGCATTGCAGCCGCTGTACCGAGACTGGTAAGGCATGCGATGAGAAGGTTGCCGCCCGCTCCGATGCGCATACCACGCAGCCCGTAAGCAATGCCGATGGGGAAATTATCAATATTGGCTGAAAGCGCGAAAAGACACGCAGAAATCCACTGTGCCATGCATAACGCCTCCTTTCCGGGAAAAAGCCCCTGTCATCAGTATATGGCCGGGCCGGGATTTGGTGCGCGGTGGGAGGCAGGAAGCTTAGGTATGTGGTATAATAACCTCAAACCCGCCGCTGTCGCGGCCGTGCGCGTGCTTTGCACGCGCGGATGCGCTTTCGCGCATGGGTTTGAGAACATTGAACCATGCAAAACCGCAGCGGGTGCGGTTTTGTTGAGGCCGCTTCGCGGCGTCATGGTATAATAACCTCAAAGCTGCCGCTTGCGCGGCCGCGCGTGTGCAAGGCACACGCCCCTGTGCCGGCGCACAGGGCTTTGAGAACATTGAACCATGCAAAACCGCAGCAGGTGCGGTTTTGTTGAGGCCGCTTCGCGGCAGAAGGAAGGGAAAGACGAAATGATCATCAGCGCGAGCCGCCGCACGGATATTCCAGCGTGCTACGGACAGTGGATGATGGCGCGCCTGAGGGCGGGAGAGGTGCTTGTGCCGAACCCGTATAACGCGTCGCGTATCAGCCGCGTGGCCCTTTCGCCAGGCAATGTGGACTGCATCGTTTTTTGGACGAAAAACGCCGCGCCCATGCTGCCGCTGCTGGATGAGCTCGACGCACTTGGATACAAATACTATTTTGAATATACAGTAACGGGCTACGGCTCCGCACTGGAGCCGGGCCTGCCTGAAAAAGAGCGCACGGTGGATACGTTTCTTCGTCTGTCCGAGCGCCTCGGCCCGGAGGGCGTGGACTGGCGGTTCGACCCGGTGCTTCTTACTTCCTCCATCACTCCCGCGTGGCAGTTAGAGCGTTTCGGTGCGCTGTGCTGTGCGCTGCACGGAGCCACCCGGCGGTGTGTTTTCAGCTTTGCGGACCCATATCCGGGCATTCGTCCGTCCATCGCCCCGTTGGAGGAAACGCAGATGCGCTTGCTGGCGAAAGGGTTTGCAGACATTGCGGGAGAGTATGGGCTGCCGCTGTACACCTGTGCCGAGACTGTGGAGCTTTCCGAATACGGCATCCGGCACGCGGCGTGCATCGACAGCGCGAAAGTGGAGCGTATCGCAGGGTATCCAATCCGGGTGGAAAGGGATCCCGGCCAGCGCCCGGCCTGCGGCTGTGCGGCGTCCGTGGATGTCGGCGTATACAATACCTGTCCCAACGGCTGCACCTACTGTTATGCCACCACACGCCCGGCGCTGCTGCGGCGCGCCCGCGCCGTCCATGCACCGGACGCGCCGATGCTCACCGGATGGCCGCGGGGCGGCGAACAGATCACAGACCGCACGGGCCCTTCGCTGCGTGCGGAACAGACGTCGTTGTTTGACAACCTTTAAAAGTCAAAAAGGAAGGAGACCCGGAGATGGGTCTCCTTCCTTTGAGGGGGCCGCCAAAGCCGCAGCCCTATGAGAATACTAAACGCTTTGTACGGCGCTGCCGCTCATTGTTTTCCTCGGTTCTCCTTTCCGGCGCACAAGGGGGAAGCTTGAGCGCTTCGCACACAAATCACCCCTTTTGTGCTGCAAGGTGTTTGCCCGGCCGGCGTAGGTCCGGGCGGGCAAACGATTTTTATTCTTTTTCAAGTGGACAGACAGCTTGCCGAAAAAGCTGCGCTTTTGCGCCGGGCTGCCGGCGAACAGGGCTTTCGGCCCGTTCGCCGCACACGGTGGCCCTCGGCGGTCGTTTCGCTCTACACGCCTCGGCACTGGCCCTGCGGGGCATCGCGGGGTTACTTCAAATGAAAAAGGGGCGTCTGCGCGCTAAGAGCCGCGCTTTCAGCGGGGTGGTCCGCAAGGGAGGCTTCGTGCCGCTCCGATACGCGCCTGCGGGCGCGGTCACCACCCCTTTTTTGCGGCATTCGCCGCGTGGCCTGCACTTTGCTGCGCAAAGATGCATGGCTTTGCCACCGCCAGCTTTTTTTTCGGACGTTTCTTTTCCTTCTTTGCCTTTTTCGACCGTCTGAAAAATCATTTCTTTTCAACCGCCACCCAGATTTCGCAGGTGTAGTTGGGGTCGTCCACATCTGCCGAGGGATACGCCTCAAAATCCGTTCCGCCGCAGGGCTGATATTCACTGGCCGGGAAAAATTCGCTGCATACCTTTTGGTAAAGGTTTTGAAGTGCCTCCGGCATTCGCCCGGTGCAGGGAAATACAACATAAGTGTGGGCCGGAATGTCTTCTACGGTCAATCCCGCATCCGTGACGGGTGCTCCGTTGTAAGGCGCGCCGATGGCGTAGGGGAATTCCGCATCCGCGGCATCCCGTCCGAAACTGGCACCCACGATTCGGTCGCCAAAGATATTGGGTTCCGGGATATAGCGGCACAGCGCCTCAATGGTTCCGTCGGTGGTGCATTCGCGCCAAAATGGGGAGATCACCGCCTCCGTCAATTCGGCCCGGCTGGGAATTTGCTTTTTTCGGCAGATGAGCCGGAAGGCTTCCACTGTTTCGATTCTGTAATCCATTGTGCTTCCTCCATCTAAAGTAAGTTTCACGGAAAGAGGGGAAAAAGCTTTGAGCGCCGCGCCATGCTTTGCCTGTGAGGGAGGCACGCCGTGAAAGCGGGTAAAGGCACGGCTGAAACTCTCCGGCGTATCATAGCCATATTTCAAAGCCGCGTCGATTACCCGAATGTCCGACGATGCAAGTTCGCTGCCGGCCAGAGTGAGCCGCCGCATTCGAATATAGTCTCCCAGCGTAAAGCCGCACAGGATGCTGAACACCCGCTGAAAATGAAAGCTGGACGAGTAGGCCTGCTTCGCTGCTTCTTCATAGTCAACGGATTCCATCAAATGGGCTTCCACGTAGTCCAGCGCCCGCTGTATCCCGGTGATCCAATTCATTGCGCCATCCCTTTCCGCGTGATTCCATGATAAAGGAATCCGCGCTCCCGTTCCTGACATTCTGTGCTGTCCGCTGTCACGCGGAGGGGGAGCGGCGGAAGAATTTTATTTCAGCCAGCCGCAGCGGGCCATGTCTACGCGGCCGTCCGGCAGGAAAACCACGCCTTCTTCCTCCAGCAGTGCGCGCTGTATGCCCTCGCCGCCAAAGGCAAGGCCGCCGCACAGGCCGCCGTCTTTAAATACCACGCGGTGGCACGGGATGCCGCCCGGCTCGGGGCTGCGGTGCATCGCGAAGCCGACGCCCCGCGCGCCGCGCGGATTCCCGGCAAGAAACGCCACCTGCCCGTAAGAGGCCACGCAGCCCCGTGGGATCTGCCGTACGACCTCATAAATGCGTTTTGTGAATTCAGACGCCATGCTCCCCGCTCCCTTTCTGCCCCGCGCGCGCCACGCGCACCTGGACCTCCGTCAAATACTCGTCCACCCGCGCGGTGTCGTGGGCGTCGATGTGGTAAAGTTCCATCACAGGCCCGTCCTGCCGCAGGCCCTGTGCGGCCAGACGGGGCCACAGCGCGGCGCATACGTCCGCAAGCTGGCTGTACGGACCGCGGTAAAAAACGCTGGCGTAAGCGCCCGCGGGCAGCGCGCCGTCCGCTTCCCGCCTGCGGCAGCCCAGGTAGAACACGCTGCAAAAATGGTTGTAGATCCCCCGGGCGCGCTGCGATTCGTCCAGCACCGCGCCCATGCACTGGGTACCCAGCGCACGAATGACCTCCTCGTGGCGGTGGGCAAGTTTTTTCAGTGCGAAGTCGATCTCGCGCTCCAGGATAACGTCCTCCTGCAATTGCAGACAGGGACGTTCCGGCAGCTCCAGCAGGCGCAGCAGGCCCGGTTCCTGCCCGTCATACCGCTCCAAACGCGCCCGGCGCGCATCCACTGCGGCACGCGCGTCCCGCAGGGCGGCAATGCGCGCCCGGATGGCAGCGTCCTGCTCGTCCAGCATGTCCAGTGTGGAGGCCACTGTACGTTCCCCGAAATAACGGCGCATGTGCTCCACGGGCATGTCCAGCTCCCGCAGGGCGCGGATTACGTTCAGGTTACAGATATCGTCGATGCTGTACAGGCGGTAACCCGTCTCGCTGCGATGGGGATGCAGCAGGCCCTGTTCCTCATAATAACGCAGCGTGTCCGTGCAAAGGCCGTACAGCCGCGCCACCTCGGTGATCTTGTAATATTCCTTCATCCAATTCCTCCCGGCGGTGTAAAAGGCTTTGTAAAAAGTATACCGTCCATGGGCGGAGAATACAAGCGAAAAAGATGCTTGACCTTAGGACGATACGAGGGTTTATAATGGCTTTGCAAACATTGGAAGGAGATTTGATACCCATGAGACCCGCAAAGGAAATCCTGACACGCTATGCTGTGCTGCTGCTGGGAGCGGCCATCCTCAGCTTCGGCTTGTTCAATGTCCACAGCCAGAGCGGCGTTACCGAGGGCGGTGTGCTGGGCACCACGCTGCTGCTGCATCACTGGTTCGGCATTTCGCCGGGCGTTAGTGAATTTGTCATTGACGTCATCTGCTACGCGCTTGGCTTTCGTTTTTTGGGCAAGGCGTTTTTCAAATATGCCATCGCGGCGAGCGCGGGCTTCGCCTGCTTTTATATGCTGTGGGAGCGTGTCGGCCCGGTTTTGCCAGACCTTTCCGGCCAACCGCTGATTGCCGCGCTGCTGGGCGGAGTGTTCGTGGGCGTTGGCGTGGGCCTTGTTGTACGTGCGGGCGGCGCGTCCGGCGGTGACGATGTGCTGGCGCTGCTGCTGAACAAGTTTACGAAGCTGACGCTCTCCAAATCCTATTTTATGACAGACGCCATTGTGCTGGCGCTGTCGCTGACGTACATTCCGGCAGGGCGCATCGTATTCTCATTCATTACGGTGACGCTGTCCTCGTTCCTCATCGAGCGCATCCAGCGTATCGGCGCGCCGTGCGCGGCGGCGGAGCAGGGAGCATAGGGCGAAAAACAAAAAACGGGCGCGGCCTTTTGACCGCGTCCATTTTTGGCTGAGGACAATGGTGCGTCAACCCTGCCGACGCCGCTCCAGTGCGCGCAAATGGGATTTCTGCTCTGCATTGACCTGATGAGATTCACAAATTTTCCGGATGGTCCTGCGGTAAGTAAATTCGTCCAGCCGCGCGGCTTGCAGCCAGGGCAGCGTCTCGTCGGGAAATGCGGCATAGCACATGGAGGCAGCCCATGCAACAGCCATTTTTACATAGTATTCGTCGCTGTGTACTTCCTCCAGCAGAGCAAGCACGCGGGGCAGATGCTGCGCGTCGATGTAATAAAACAGCAGCATCACCACGGCGAAACGCACGGCAAAGGGGCGGGGGTCCTCAAAATAAGGCTGCAAAAATTCCCACACCGGCTCCGGATGCGTGCGGGCCAGCTTCAGTCCGCTGCAAAAGCTGTCGCACACCGACCAATTATCTATTTTTGGCACGAAAGCAGCGGTGCGGGCCAGAACCTCCTGCGGCGGCGCGCAGATAGCACCAATGACCATTCCCTGCAGCATGACTTCTTCAAACGAGCCGTCTCCTGCGGTATCCAGATAGGCGGCCCAATCCCCCTTGGCAATGCGGCGCGCAAGGCGGCGCAGCAGGGGAAGGCGCACGCCCAGCACGTTTTCCGTGCCGGGCAAAAGCCTGCGGGAAAAAACGGCGTATTCCGGTTCGGCCAGGCGGACAAGTTCAGCCTTTATGTCGATCTCCACACAAATCACCCCTGTCCATTCTACCAAAATCCGGCGGGATATGCTACAATATGTGCAGAGACGCGCCACACGGGCGCGTGACAGAAGCACACAGCGCCGGGCCGCGCAGGGCGACGGCGGAAAGGACGATGGAATGCTGAAGATCGGGAGCCATATTTCTTCCTCCAAGGGCTATGCCGCCATGGGACGGCAGGCGCGCAAATTGGGAGCGAACACATTTGCATTTTTCACGCGCAACCCACGGGGCGGAAGCGTAAAAGCGCTGGATGAGGCTGATGTGGCGGAATTTTTGGACAAAGCGGCGGAAAACGGCGTGGAAGGCCCCATCGTGGCCCATGCGCCTTATACGATGAACGCCTGTGCGGCGGACCCGGGCCTGCGGGAATTTGCGCAGAACATGATGCGGGACGATCTTGCGCGCCTGGAGCATACGCCCGGCAACTACTACAATTTTCATCCGGGCAGCCATGTACAGCAGGGTGTGCAGACGGGCGTGGCGCTCATTACGGCACAGCTCAACAGCGTGCTGCTGCCCGGGCAGCGCACCATGGTGCTGCTGGAGACCATGGCGGGCAAGGGCAGCGAGGTAGGGCGCACCTTTGAGGAGCTGCGTTCAATTCTGGACGGCGTTGCGCTTGACGAAAAAATGGGCGTGTGTCTGGACACCTGCCATGTGTGGGACGGCGGCTACGACATTGTCAACGATCTGGACGGCGTTCTGACACAGTTTGACAAAACGGTGGGGCTTTCCCGCCTGCGTGCGGTGCACATCAACGACAGTATGAATCCGCTGGGCGCGCATAAGGACAGACATGCAAAGATCGGCGAGGGACACATCGGCTTCGAGGCTTTCCGGCGCATCATCAACCATCCCGCGCTGCGTGAACTGCCTTTTATTTTAGAGACGCCAAACGACGACGCCGGTTGGGCGCGGGAAATCGCCATGCTGCGCGAAGCGTACGAGGGATAGACGTTATGGCAAAAAGCAGAGGCCGCTTTTTCAAGCGGCCTCTGCTTTTTGCGGAAGAGGATTCACCTGTGCTTGAGCGGCCGGAGCAGATCATGGTAGATCTTGTGGTCTTCCTCCGTAAAAACATTAAAAACGACCAGGAGCCCGGGAGAGGCATTTAAATATTCTTTTACGGTTTTGACTGCGATTTCCGCTGCTTCCCGGCGGGGAAAATGAAATTCTCCGGTAGAGATGCAGCAAAATGCGATGGAGCGCAGCCCGTGCTTTTCCGCCAGCGCAAGACAGGAACGGTAACAGGACGCCAGTAAATCGCGGTCCTTCTGCGAGGGGGCTCCCGCCACAGCCGGCCCGACCGTATGCAGGACATAACGGCAAGGCAGGTTGTAAGCCCTTGTTATTTTCGCCTGTCCGGCAGGCTCCGGGCGGCCCTGCGCTTTTATTATGGAAGCGCAGGCGAGCCGAAGCTGAACACCGGAAAACGTATGGATCGCATTGTCAATGCATTGGTGGCAGGGGTGATAACAGCCTGTCAGCCCGCTGTTTGCGGCGTTCACGATCCCATCAGTCTGCAGGGTGGTGATATCGCCCCGCCACAGGTACAGGCCTTTCTGCATCGGCGTCAGCGAATGAAAGGCGGTGACGCCCTTGCAGGCGGTTATTTTTTGCAGCAAGCTGTCCTGCAGCGCTAAGAAATCCCCGCCGGCCGGCCTCGGTGCCCGTACATTGACGAGCGAGCGGAACAGCCGCCACTGCGCTTCCGCATCCGGCGGGAAAGCGGCTGCCTGCGCCAGGTACTGGGGCGATTCGGCCAGAAGCATTTTATTCAATTGCAATAGGCTTTCCAGCTCATTCATAGGACTCCTCCGGCGCGAGAAGCGCCTGCAGCAGTATGCCCGCGTCGCCGTCGATGCAGATGGACTGCCGTTGGATCGCCCCGGGGCAAACAGCCTGCCCGCTGTTCAAACAGGCATATACTGCGTTTGGATTTTGCGCGGTCATCTGCCAAAAAGGATATTTGATGATGCCCGGGGTGTTGTATCCGACGCCGATCTCCCAAAGGAGAATGTGCATGCCATCGTGGCGGCGCAGAAAATCCGCATACCGGCCGGCGGCTTTCCGCCAGCCTTCGTCTTCGGCAAAACGGTCGTCCGAACGCAGGTTCACCGCCATGGGCTTTCCGCATTTCGGGCACCGCGGGATCAACGCGGTGGGGATGCGCATGTTTTTTTGTTCTTCCACCATGCGCAGGATAAGGGCCCGGTTATCATAGGTCTGCCGGTGACACGGCTCGCAGCACTGGAGTAAACCGTAATCGCCCTGTGTGTAAAACAGCCGTTTTTTATCAAAACCCGCTTTCTGAAAACAGTGGTCCACATTGGTCGTGAGTACAAAATAATCTTTTTCGGATATGAGCCGGTACAGCGAATCATAAACGGGCCTTGGGGCATCTTCATAACGGTTGACCTGGATATACCGGCTCCAGTACGCCCAGTGCTCTTCCGGAGTGGGATAAGCATAAAAGCCGCCGGAATACATATCATGAAAACCGTACTTTGCTTCAAAATCACTGAAATACCGGTGAAAGCGTTCCCCGGAATATGTAAATCCCGCAGAGGCGGAAAGCCCCGCACCCGCACCGATGAGAACGGCGTCGGCCGTTTCAAGCGCCTGCTTCAGCCGTTCCGTTTTCGAAAAAACGTCTTTTTCTGTCCGGGTACGTGCCCTAAGCATTGTCTCTGCCTTCCTTCCGCGCCGGAGCCGCTGTTTTTCTTTGCCATTCATACTGCACCTCAAATTTTTTTCGTGACGGCCTGTACGGGACACTGCTCGAAGCAATTTCCGCAATGCAGGCAGTGCTCCTGTGCGATGCGGTAGGGTGTTCCCGGTGCAACGCATTGCTGCGGACAGATCTGAGCGCATTTCCCGCAGCCGATGCACTCCCCGGTGATCTCGTAACCTTTTGGCGTGCGTTTTCCCTTTCCAAGCGTATACGTCTCCCGGAAAATGGGCTTCACACCCAAATGAAAATACTCGATCCGTATATCCCGGGCAACAAAGACGATTCCGATTTCCCGCGTGGCGCCCGGATACACATTGGAAAGATAAGGCTGTTCCTGAAAAATAAGGTCGATACAGCGTTTTTGTTCCGCTTCTGGTACAGGAACGGCCTTTGCGGATACACGGATCATCTCTTTATACCGGGTATACGCCAGTATCTGTACTTGTCCGTCGTGAAGAAGTTCACGGCAAAATTCTTTTCCGCGCGCAGTGAAAAAATAAAGCGCGTCCGAAGTATAATGGATGGCGCTGATACAGCGCGCCTGCGGTGTTCCGTCCAGGCCGACGGTGGAAAAATTCAGCACCCCGACACACTGCAGCTTTTTCAAACAGGTCTGTGCATCCATAAGCCCACCTCATTCTACGACCAGGCTGCGGCCGACCCTTCGGGGCTTGTCCTGCGGATAAGCTCCCGCATGGTACCCCAAAAGCACGAAGCAGCGTGCAACATATCCGTCCGGGATCCGCCATTCCTTCAAAAGCGCGGCCCCCGGTTCGTTGTCGAAGGTTTCTTCGCCGCGTGCGATCAGACAGGAGGCAAGCCCCAGTTCCGTGGCGGCCAGAGCCATGTTTTCGGCACAGCAGAAGGCGTCCGCAACGCTGTACAGAAAATTCTTCGGCCCGAAAACCGCGCAGACCGTGGGGGCGCCGTAAAATCCGCTTCGGATCGAGAGGTCGTCGATGATGCTGGGCTGTTCTGACGATACGTAAGAGCCGGCCAGGCTGTTTCGGTTGAATTTAGCGATATTCAGCCTCCCGATTTTTTCGCAAAGCGCGCGGTTCCGTACTGCGACGATGATCGCGCGCTGTCCGCCGCCGGCATTGGGCGCGCAAAGCCCCGCCTGAATGATTTTTTCCAAATCGCCGCGTTCGATTTGCCGGTCCTGATATTTTCGGATGGAACGCCGGCGTTTTACCAGATCGAAAAATTCCATGCTTACACCTCTTTCCAGCATTGCGGGTCAGCCGCATAAAAGTTTCCGTCCTTGCCGCTTGCCACTGCGGGGCAGCCGCGGCAGTAAGGCAGCAGTTCGCATTTTGCGCACTTTTCGAATTTGCTGTAATCCCGATAGGCCTCCATCCGGCAGACCCATACATCTGCGATCCGATCCGAAAAAACATTTCCAACCTTGCTGTTCTGGACCCGGCGGCAGGCATAGATATCCCCGGTCGGAAGAATGGTCATATGGCAATTGCCGCAGTTGCAGCCGCCGTATATCATGCCGTCCTGCGCATCCTTTGGGATTTTGAAGCTCCCTTTTTCATATTCGTAAAGCGTCCAGAGATGGTCTTTTTTGTTGAAGCAGGTTTTGCAGCCTTCGGCCTCGTATTTCCGATATTTCTGATAACAGATATCCAAAAGCCGCCGGTAGTCCTGCGGTGTCATGCCGGTGTCCTTTTCGCCGCTGGTAGGGCAGTAGCGGGCGAAAGCATACACATCTGCGCCCGCTTTCACCACCGTGTCGATGATATCGGGCACTTCGCTGATATTGGCGCCGGAAACGGTGGTCATGACCACCGAACGGATGCCCGCCCGGTTGATGCACCCGATCTTTTCCAGCGTACAGTCAAAAGAGCCCGGCTTGCGGAACCAGTCGTGTGTTTCCCGCATGCCGTCCAGAGAAAGCTGGTACTTCCGGCAGCCGTATCCCTTCAGACGCATGCAGACCTCGTCGGTCAGGTGGAACGGATTGCCCAGGATGGCAAAAGGAATGTCGTGCTCCTTCAAAAGTGCCAGCAGCCGCCAAAAGTCCGGGTGAAGGATAGGGTCGCCGCCGGTGATGTAAAAGTACGGCAGCCTGCCGTGCACTTTACAGAAGTCCATACAGTTGTAAAAGGTTTCCTGCATTTGCTCCCAGGTCATGGCGTCCAGGTGCTTGCAGTTGTTTTCCGAGAAAATGTAGCAGTGCTTGCACCGCTGGTCGCATTCGTCCGTTATGTGCCATTGAAAGGCAAAATATTCTTTCATCTTGATTGCTCCGTTCCATTGGCGAATTCTATTGCTCCGGCCGGGGCCGGTTATACTTTCAGGAACCCGGCCGGAACCCGGCCGGGAAAACAGGGAAGTTATTTGTCCCCGGCGCCGCAGGCCGAACCGCAGGCCGCGGGCTTTTCTTCGGGCTTGTCCCCGGCGCCGCAGGCCGAACCGCAGGCCGCGGGCTTTTCTTCGGGCTTGTCCCCGGCGCCGCAGGCTGAACCGCAGGCCGAGGCGGCAGCCTCCCCATTTTTTTGTGCCCAGCCAAACAGATTGGATAGTGCCATGATCGTTACCTCCGTCTTTTTTATTTGAGGGATGTTGTTTGTCCCTCTGACTGTATTGTAAAAGCCGGCGGCAAAGAAAAAAGTACGCACTTTTTTATTACATAGTTACCTTTTGGTGACCTTCGCTTGCGGTGAAAGCACCTTTGTATTATAATTTGAATGCAATATTCATATTTAAAGCATTGGAAAGGAGCACTCCCTGATGTTGACAAAGGAAGAAATGCCGGCCTGTCCGGTCGCGACCACCGTGCAGCTGATCGGCAGCAAATGGAAGCTGCTGATCATGCGGAATCTGCTGCAGCGGCCGTGGCGTTTCAATGAACTGCGGAAAAATTTGGAGGGCATCAGCCAGAAAGTGCTCACCGACAGCCTTCGCTCTATGGAAGAGGACGGCATCATTACCCGAACGGTTTATCCCGAAGTTCCGCCCCGCGTGGAGTATGCCTTGAGTGCGTTGGGAGAATCCATGCGGCCTATCATGGACGCGATGGAAGCGTGGGGAAACAACTACAAAAACCAGGGATGAGAAAAAGCCCGGATACCCGCCTTTGCAGGTGGGACATCCGGGCTTTTCCTTTTCTATAAAACTGCCGCGAGGGGAAAGGCTGTGCGCCGAAAGGAGTTGACAAATCAAACTGTAACTGATAGTATAACAATTAAACTGAGATAACAAAAGTTACAGTTGTCCGGCGGCAATGACCGTGCGGAGCACTTATAGCGGAATTAAAAAGGAGCGGAAAGATGACAAGCGAATTCGGCATCGCGGTACACGCGATGGTATTTCTGCATCACAAGGGGGATATGGTATCCAGCGAGGTGCTGGCGGAGAATATTTGTACAAACCCGGCCCGGGTGCGCAAGGTGATGGCCCAGCTCAAGCGGGCGGGGCTGGTGGAAACGCACGAGGGCGCTGTGGGGGGTTACCGCTTTGAGGGCTCGGCGGATACCGTGACCCTGTGCGACATTGCGCAGGCGGTAGGTGCTGCGTTCGTTTCGGCATCGTGGCGCAGCGGCGACGTGGATAAGCCCTGTCTTGTGGCAAGCGGCATGGGCGCATTGATGGACGAAGTGTACACAGGCCTGGACGCGCTGTGCAAGGAACGTCTGCAAAGCGTCACGGTAGCCGCGCTGGAGGCGCGGCTGTTCGACGGCAAGCCGCTGGCCGGGCCGTGCGGCCGGGCAAAAAAAGAAAAAGCTGCCGCGGCGCACGGCGGGGCGAAGTAAAAGGCTCCCGCAGGCGGTTTTCATTCCGGTGTCTTTTTTAGAGGGCTGCCGGGAAAGGATTTTATTGAAAAACAATAAAAAATGGCCGGAGGCTATTTTTTAGGCCATGAGGGCCGTCCCCGGCCCGCGGCCATCAAGATGAACCTTTTTATTGCGGAATTTTTTAAATATAACAAAAAGGAGACTTCTATGGGTTTTACTCTTGAAACAGGCGTTTCCGCCGCAGCGGTATTTTTGCAGGGCATCCTCAGCTTCTTTTCCCCGTGCGTGCTGCCTCTGGTACCACTGTACATCGGGTATCTGGCGGGCGGCGCGAAAAGTGTGGACGCCGACGGCACAGTGCGCTACAAACGCGGCCGTGTAATGCACAATACGGTGTTTTTTGTGCTGGGCGTCAGCTTTACCTTTTTTGCGCTGGGGCTGGGGTTTACGGCGCTGGGCCGCTTTTTCTCCGATAACCGCGCGCTGTTTGCGCGCATCGGCGGCGTGCTGATCATTCTGTTCGGCCTGTACCAGCTGGGCGTGTTCCGTTCCCGCGCGCTCAGCACCGAACGTCGCCTGCCCATCCGTCTTGACCGTCTCTCAATGAATCCCGCGGTGGCGTTTCTTTTCGGCTTCACGTTCAGTTTTGCGTGGACGCCGTGCGTCGGCCCGGCACTGGGCAGCGTGCTCATCATGGCAACGTCGGCTGGCTCTTCCGCACAGGGCTTTTTGCTCATCGGCGTATATACGCTGGGGTTCGTGCTGCCGTTCCTGGCGGTAGGGCTTTTCACGGGCTCGCTGCTGGATTTTTTCAAAAAACACCAGAAAGCGGTGCGTTATACCGTCAAGGCGGGCGGTGTGCTGATGATCCTGATGGGCGTAATGATGCTGACAGGCTGGATGAACGGCTTTACCAGCTATCTCTCCGGCTTGGGCGGCGCTGGGACGTCGGCGTCTTCCGCCGCCCCTTCGTCTTCCGTGCCGTCAGACAGCGCGGCGGGACAGGGAGGCGATGCATCGTCCGGGCCGGATAATGCGTCGGCGTCTTCCGGCTCTGCAGCCAGCTCGGAGCAGCCGGAGATCCCCGCACCGGATTTCACGCTGACGGACCAGTTCGGCAAGACGCACACGCTTTCGGATTATCAGGGCCAGGTCGTATTCCTGAACTTCTGGGCGACCTGGTGCGGCCCCTGCCAGCGGGAGATGCCGGACATCCAGGCGATGTATGAGGATCTGGGGCTGAACGAGGAAGACGTGGTCGTTCTGGCCGTGGCGAACCCAAAGTCCGATCAATATCCGTATAATCAGGATGTAAGCGAAGACGAGGTGAAGCGGTTTCTGGAGGAAAACGGCTATACCTATCCCGTGGCGATGGATACCACGGGCGAGGTGTTCGCGGCATACGGTGTGCGGGCCTTTCCCACAACGTTTATGATCGACCGGGAGGGCAATGTGTTTGGTTACGTGGAAAGCACATTGACGCGGGACATCATGGACAGCATCGTTCAGAAGACGTTGGACGGCAGACGCGCGGGCTGACGGAGCCGGCGGGAAATAAGCAGGCGCCCCGGCGGGAAAATGCCCGGGGCGCCTTGCTTGATTTCATCTGGTTGGTGGGCCGGGAACGGATGTCCCGCAGGAAAGGCTTACAGAGAGGCCATCTGTGCCGCAATATCATCCTCGCAGGCCCGCATGGCCTGCAGCGTGCTGTCCAGAAGCCTGTCCAGCTCCCAGCCAAGGCGTTCCGCGCCCTGGCGGATGACGTCGCGGGAGCAGCCCGCGGCGAATTTTTTGTCTTTGAATTTTTTCTTCAGGCTGGAAAGCTCCATATCCTGCACGCTCTTCGAGGGGCGCATCAGCGCGGCCGCGCCGACAAGGCCCGTCAGCTCGTCCGCGGCAAATAACACTTTTTCCATTTCCAGCACGGGCTCCACATCGCTGCACAGGCCGTAGCCGTGGCTGCAAACCGCGTGTACGAACGCATCGTCCGCGCCAATCTCAGCCAACAGCTCGGGCGCTTTTTTGCAGTGCTGTTCCGGCCACTGCTCAAAATCCACGTCGTGCAGCAGGCCGACCAGCGCCCAGAAATCCGCTTCGTCGCCGTGCCCCAGCTCGTTCGCATACCAGCGCATGACGCCCTCCACCGTGAAAGCATGCTGCAAATGGAACGGTTCTTTGTTGTATTTTTTTAAAAGTGCAAGCGCTTCTTCACGCGTCATGGAAAAGACCCCTTTTCAAAAAATTTGGAAATTGGCTTTATTGTAGCAGATACTGCGCAAAAACAAAAGAGGGGAACTGAACAAAACGCGCCGCAGAGAGGACGGCCTTGCGTCCTACGCCGCAGCGCGCAGAGGAGAGATCACGGCATTTTGTGCTCGCAGTACACACAGCGCGGCACACCGTGAGCGTCGGGGACGTACAGGGGCACAAGCTCTTCTTCGGCAACCGTGATACAGCGGGGGTTCCGGCACGGCGCACCCGTTGCCTCGGCGGCGCGCTGTGCGGAAAGAGCCTGCTCGGCCAGCGGGCCGGAGGGCGCCAGGCCCAGCAGCGTCAGGATCAGTGCCATACGCACATACACGCCGTTCTGCGCCTGCTCAAAATAGGCGGCGCGAGGGTCGTCGTCAACCGCCAGCGCGATCTCATTTACGCGGGGCAGCGGGTGCAGCACCGCCATGTCTGCTTTGCCCAGCGCCATTTTGGGCATATCCAGCACATAACTGCCTTTCAGGCGTTCATATTCGCCGGCGTCGGTAAAACGCTCCTTTTGGATGCGCGTCATATACAGGATGTCCAAGTCCGCCATGGCTTCCTCCAGTCCCGTCACCTCGGCATAGGGGATGTGTGCGGGCTTGACAACGTTTTCGATAAGGTGGCCGGGCACGCGCAGCTCCTCGGGACTGATGAACACGAATTCATTGCCCTCGTAACGGGCCAGCGCATTCACCAGCGAGTGCACGGTGCGCCCGTATTTCAAATCGCCGCAGAAGCCGATCTTCAGGTGGGACAGGCGGCCCCGGCGCGTCAGGATGGTGAGCAGGTCCGTCAGTGTCTGGGTGGGATGCTGGTGGCCGCCGTCGCCCGCGTTGATGACGGGGATGCGCGAAAAGCGTGCCGCGCGCATGGGCGCGCCCTCCAGGGGATGGCGCATGGCGGCAATGTCCGCGTAGCAGGAGACGATACGAATGGTATCGGCCACGCTTTCGCCCTTGGAAACGCTGGATACGTTGGCACTGGGGAAGCCCAGCACGCTGCCGCCCAGATTGAGCATCGCGGCTTCAAACGAAAGACGGGTGCGGGTGCTTGGCTCGTAAAACAGAGTGGCAAGCTTTTTGCCTTTGCAGCTTTCCGAGTAGGCTCCCGGCTCACGGCGGATATCTTCGCCCAGCCGCAGAAGCCTGTCCAACTCTTCCACGGTAAAGTCCAGCGGGTCGATCAAATGGCGCATATACATTCCCTCCAAGAATCCCTCGCGGGCACGGCAGCCGCGCCCGGCTTGCTGCAGGCCGCGCGGTGACACGCCATGCTTCCCGGCCTGCACCTCGCATTCACCGGGCAGACATGTTTGCCGTGCAGCGGCAATTTCTTGGACATTATACCGCGCCGGGCGGCGGTTGTAAAGGGCGTTTCTTATTTTAAAACACGCCGCAGCATGCGCTCCTTTTCCTTTGTATAGGGCTGGTAACGCACGGGAAGATCGAGCCGGTTTGATTTTTTGACAATGCTTTTGTAATGTGTGAACGTATCGAAGCTGAGCTTGCCGTGGTAACTGCCCATGCCGCTTTCACCCACGCCTCCAAAGCCCATGTCGCTGGTGGCAAGGTGGATGATGGTGTCGTTGATGCATCCGCCGCCGAAGCTGCAGTCCCGTAGCACGCGGCGCTCTGCGGCTTTGTCGGTGGTAAACAGGTACAGTGCCAGGGGCTTCGGCCGCGCGTTCACGAACGCCACGGCCTCATCCAGGCTTTCATAGGCCAGCACGGGAAGGACGGGCCCGAAAATTTCCTCGCTCATCACCGGGCTGTCGGGTGAAACGTCCGCCAGCACCGTGGGCGCAATCTGCAGCGTTTCGGCGCTGCCCGTGCCGCCGCATACCACGCGTCCGCTGTCCATCAGGCCCATCAGGCGGTGGAAATGCTTTTCGTTCACGATACGTCCGTAATCCGGGCAGGCCAGCGGGTCGCTGCCGTAAAAGGCGGCAATCTCCCCGGCCAGAAGCGCCAGCAGCCCGTCATGAACGTCCCTGTGCACGAGCACATAATCCGGCGCGACGCAGGTCTGCCCGGCGTTCAGGTATTTGCCGAAGGCGAGGCGCTTTGCCGCCAGGGGGAGGTCTGCGGTTTGGTCAATGATGCACGGGCTTTTGCCGCCCAGCTCCAGCGTCACGGGCGTGAGCCAGCGCGCGGCCTTTTCCATCACCAGCCTGCCAACGGCCACACTGCCCGTGAAAAAGATATAGTCGAATTTCTGTTCCAGCAGGGCTTCGTTTTCCGCGCGTCCGCCCTCCACGACGGCGATATGGTCCGGCGCGAAGCAGCTTTCCACAAGCTCCCTCAAAACGCGGCTGGTGGCCGGCGCGTACGCGCTGGGCTTGAGCACCGCGCAGTTGCCCGCCGCGATCGCGCCGACCAACGGGTCCAGCGAGAGCATGAACGGATAATTCCACGGGCTCATCACCAGCGCCACGCCCAGCGGCTCGGGCACGACGAAGCTGCGGGCGGGGAACTGCGCCAGCGGGGTTTTGGCGCGCCTGGCACGCATCAGGCGGTTCAGATGCTTTTCCATATAGGTCAGCTCGCTCAGTACAAGGCCTGTCTCGCACATATAGCTCTCAAAGGGAGATTTGTGCAGGTCCTCCTTCAGGGCGGCGCAGATATCGGCCTCCCGGGCCGTTACCGCCTGCCTCAGCGCGGCCAGCGCGCGGCGGCGGAAAGCGGCGTCTTTTGTCGCGCCTGTATTGAAAAAAGCCCTCTGGGCGGATACCAGCTCTTCAATCTGCATGCCTTGGCCCTCCTGTGGTTTATAGTGGTATGGGTTGTTGCTGTCAGTATAGCATGTTATAATGCACTCGTAAACATTGTGTTTGCAGGAGCGGCGCCGCGGCTTTCCGAAAACGAACGCGCACTGCCGTGCGGCCGGCGCCTGCGGAATACTTGTAAAACAGAGGAAAGGCGGGAATGATATGTTTACATTGCCCGAATACTGCGCGCCGGATTTTTCCGCGCCGCTTTTACAAAATGCGCCCAGCGTGCGCACGGCACCGGCCCCTGCGGACGGCGCCGCGCCTGCGGGCTATCATGCCACAGGCATGTATCCGGAATATTATAAAGTGGACGGCGTGTGGCGTCTTGCTGAAAAAAGCCGTATGGACTGCGTGTCTGTTCTGGCCCCGGACGGGGAACTGCGCATTGTGGAGTTCCGCAATCTTGTGCAGGGCGACAGCGTGGTGCTGGGCCGCACGGACGATGGCAGCGAGGGCATTCTGATGCATACGGAGGGCTTTTCCGCGGGCGGCAAAAGCGCCGAAGCGTTCGCGTTCCGCACCGGGCGTAGCCGGGAAACGGCTTTCACGCGGGATTATGACGCACTGGCCGGGCTGCTGCGCCATGAAAAAGAGCACGGCAATGTGGTATGGGTGCTCGGTCCGGCATGCAGCTTCGACGCGTCGGCCAAGGCGGCCATGCAGGCGCTCATCGAAAATGGCTATGCCCACGGCCTGCTGGCGGGCAACGCTCTTGCCACGCACGACCTGGAGGGTTCGCTGCTGCACACGGCGCTGGGGCAGGATATCTACACGCAGGAGAGCCGCCCCAACGGCCATTACCACCACATCGACGTCATCAACGCCGCGCGGGCTGCAGGCTCCATTCCGGCGTTCATCGAACAGAACGGCATCCGGGACGGCATTATGCATGCCTGCGTGGCGCACGGCGTGCCCTATGTGCTGGCCGGTTCCATCCGCGACGACGGCCCGCTGCCCGGCGTATACGGCGACGTGTACGCGGCGCAGAACGCCATGCGGGAGCTGGTGCAGCAGGCCACCACCGTCATCTGTGTGGCCACCCAGCTGCATACCATTGCCACGGGCAATATGACGCCTTCCTACTGTGTGCGCGGCGGCCGGGTACGGCCGGTATACCTGTACTGTGTGGATATCTCCGAGTTCGTCACCAACAAACTGCGGGACAGGGGCAGCCTTTCCAGCGTGCCCATCGTGGCCAATGCACAGGACTTTTTGTGCCGCGTGGCCGCAGGGCTCGGCTTGCCGGTTGCGGAAAAATATGATAAAATAAACCGTTAAGGGTGGTGTTGCTCCAATGAGTCAGAAATTTACGCCGCTTGCGCAGTCCCGCGCGAGCTATTATTGTAAAGGCAGCCCGGTGCATTTTGTTATGGTGGAGCTGTTCCGCATGGAAGGCACGGGCGCTACGGTCGTGACGCTTACGTTCAAAAACCTGTTCTCCCGCCCGCTGGTCTCGTTCACAGCGTATTTCCGCTGCAAGAACAAATACGGCGAAGTGGTGGTGGAGGACTCCTTTACCTATGATAACGTGTATGCCGGGGAAGGCGAGTGCTTCGGCTTCGACGATGCGGTGTTTGTCAGCGACGAGCCTTTGGGCAGCGTGGAGGTACGCCTGGGCTCCGTCACCTACGACGACGGAGCGCCTCATGACCTGCGCCGCTGCCCGGCTGTGGCGCTGCCTGCGCTGCGGCCCCTGCCCCAGCGCGAACGCGCGGCCGTGTGCCGCGCCTTGGGCACGCAGGATGCGGATTATTACCCCGAGGAGGCTGCCGACGGCTGGCGCTGCACCTGCGGCGCGTTCAATTACAACGCGGGCCGCGGCATCCGTTATTGCAGCGAGTGCGGCGTGGAAAAGGTGCTGATGCAGGCGGCCGTGCGCGATGCGCAGAGCGGCGCGGCGCCGGCACGCCCCCAGTTTGGTGCGGATATGCAGTTTTTGCCCGTGCAGGACGAAGCGCCCGCCGGCGGCTCCGGCGGGCAGCGGGGCGGCGGCGTGCAGTATGCTGTGCAAAAGCCCCGGATGCCGCGCGCGCTGCGCGGCGTACCGGAGCAGGAAATGGAACGGCCCGCCGTTCCGGCCATGGGCGGCGCACCGCAGGCCTGCGTTTCCATCATGAAGGATTCCACGGCGGATTTTATCCTGCGGTATATGCCCTTTGTCACCATGGCCGCGGCCGCGGTGTTCACGATGGGGGCAGTGCTGGTGTCGCAGTATCTGCTGTGATGCGGGAACGCCCAAAACAAAAGCAGCGTTGCGCCGGGCGGCCCAGACGGGCCGCCCTGTGCGCGGTTACAGCATATGGCTATAGGGCTGTTTTATAGCTCTGTACAGCAAAGCGATCACAAATATGACGCTCCAAGGAGGCACAAACCGAATGGCAAGAAAACCTGCCGCCTATACCAATGAAAGCATCACATCCCTGAAGGGCGCCGACCGGGTGCGCAAGCGTCCCGGCGTTATTTTTGGCTCCGACGGCGTGGACGGCTGCGCCCATTCCATTTTCGAGATATTGTCCAACGCCATCGATGAGGCGCGTGAGGGCTACGGCAACCGCATCCTCATCACCAAGTTTAAGGACGGCTCGGTAGAGGTGGAGGACTTCGGCCGCGGCATGCCTGTGGATTACAATAAAAACGAGCAGCGCTACAACTGGGAGCTGCTGTTCTGCGAGATGTACGCGGGCGGCAAATACTCCGCCGGCGCGGACAATTACGAATACTCCCTGGGCCTGAACGGTCTGGGCCTGTGCGCCACGCAGTATGCGTCTGAATGGATGACGGCGGATATTTACCGGGACGGTTTCCATTATCACCTGGATTTCCGCAAAGGGGAAAACACGGGAGGGCTGAAAAAAGAGCCTGCCACCCGCAAAAAAACGGGCTCCGCCATCCGTTGGAAGCCGGATGCCGAAGTGTTCACCGATATCAACGTGCCCAGTGAATATTATAAGGACGTCATCAAGCGCCAGGCCGTTGTCAACGCGGGCGTCACCTTTGTGTTCACCGACGAGAGCGGCGAGAAAAAGGAAGTAACGGAATACTGCTACGAAAACGGCATCAAGGACTATGTGGAGGAAGTGGCCGACCTTCAAAGCCTGACCCCCGTGGTGTTCTGCCAGTCCACCGCCGAAGGGCGCGACAGGGAGGACAGGCCGGACTATAAGGTCAAAATGAGCGCCGCGTTCTGTTTTTCCAATAAAAATCAGCTTTTGGAATATTATCACAACTCCAGCTGGCTGGAGCACGGCGGCAGCCCGGACCGCGCCGTGAAGCTGGCTTTCGTCAACCAGATCGACGCATTTTTAAAGGCGAAAAACCTGTACAAAAAAGGCGAGAGCAAGATCACCTTCACCGACGTGCAGGACTGCCTGATTTTCGTCTCCAGTTCGTTCTCCACGCAGACGAGCTACGAGAACCAGACGAAAAAAGCCATCACCAACAAGTTCATTCAGCAGGCCATGACGGAGTTCCTCAAGCACAACCTGGAAGTGTACTTCATCGAAAAGCCCGACGAGGCGATGAAGCTGGCCCAGCAGGTGCTGGTGAACAAGCAGAGCCGCGAGCATGCGGACAAGGTGCGCCAGGGTGCGAAAAAGACGCTCTCTGCCCAGATAGACATCGCTAACCGCGTGCAGAAATTTGTGGACTGCCGCTCCAAGGACCTTGCCCGCCGTGAGATATATATTGTGGAGGGCGATTCGGCCATGGGCGCCGTCAAAACCAGCCGGGATTCGGAATTCCAGGCCATCATGCCCGTGCGCGGAAAGATCCTCAACTGCCTGAAGGCGGATTACGACCGGATTTTCAAAAGCGATATCATCACGGACCTCATCAAGGTGCTGGGCTGCGGTGTGGAACTGGGCGGCAAGGGCAAAAAGGATCTCTCCAGCTTTGACATCGCCAACCTGCGCTGGAGCAAGGTCATCATCTGTACCGACGCCGATGTGGACGGCTACCAGATCCGCACGCTGATCCTGACGATGATCTACCGTCTTGTTCCTTCACTCATCGAGGAAGGCTATGTGTATATCGCGGAATCGCCCCTGTATGAGATCGAGAGCAAGGGCAAGACGTACTTTGCTTATACCGAACCGGAAAAGGCTGAATTTTTGAAACGCATCGGCGGTGCAAAGTATACCATCCAGCGTTCCAAGGGCCTTGGCGAAAACGACGCAGAGATGATGTGGCTGACGACGATGAACCCCGAGACGCGCCGCCTCATCAAGGTAACGCCGGAGGATGCAAAGCGCACGGGAGAAGTGTTTGACCTGCTGTTGGGCGACAACCTGGCGGGCCGCAAGGAGCATATCGCCAACCATGGCTACGAATATCTGGATGAGCTGGACGTGTCCTGACGGATGCATCCTTCCCGGACGGACGCTGAACAAGCCGCGTCCGCGGCCTGCCCCAAGGGCCATACGTTGGACCCGTTCGGCGGCCGCACAATTCTTGAGATGTGAGGAAAACAGATGGCAAAGAAAAAACAGCCGAAAAAAACAGCCGCGCGCCCGCAGTTGGGCGACAGCGTAGAGATACTGGACGCGGGCAGCGTACTGGAAGAACCCATCACCCAGACGCTGGAAACCAACTATATGCCCTACGCCATGAGCGTCATCGTCTCCCGCGCGCTGCCGGAGATCGACGGCTTTAAGCCGGCCCACCGCAAGGTGCTGTACACGATGTACGACATGGGCCTTTTGAAGGGCAACCGCACAAAGTCCGCCAATATCGTGGGCAGCACCATGCACCTGAACCCCCACGGTGACCAGGCCATTTACGATACCATGGTGCGCCTGGCACGGGGAAACGAAAGCCTGCTGGTGCCCTTCGTTTCCGGCAAGGGCAACTTCGGCAAAGCGTACAGCCGGGATATGGCATACGCCGCCTCGCGTTATACCGAGGCGAAGCTGGAGGAGGTGTGCAACGAGCTGTTCCGCGACATCGACAAGGATACCGTCGATTTTGTGGACAACTACGACGCCACCACGCAGGAGCCCACGCTGCTGCCCGTCACGTTCCCGACGATCCTGGCCAACAACACACTGGGCATCGCCGTGGGTATGGCGTCCAGCATCTGCTCATTCAACCTGGCGGAGCTGTGCGAGACCACCATTGCCCTGCTTAAGAACCCGGATCATGACATCCGCTCCACCCTGCCCGCACCGGATTTCGTGGGCGGCGGCTATATCCTGTACAATGAGGAGGATATCGGCAGGATCTATGAGACGGGCCGGGGCGGCGTGCGCGTGCGCGCCCGATATGAGTACCAGAAAGACGGCAATATGATCGAGGTGACCCAGATCCCGCCCACGACCACGATCGAGGCCATTATGGACAAGATCGCCGAGCTCGTAAAATCCGGCCGCGTAAAAGAGATCAGCGACATGCGCGACGAGACGGATCTCAACGGCCTCAAGCTGACCATTGACCTCAAGCGCGGGCAGGACGCGGACAAGGTGATGCAGAAGCTGTTCCGCATGACGCCGCTGGAGGACAGTTTCCCATGCAATTTCAATATCCTCATCTCGGGCATGCCGCGTGTGATGGGCGTGCGCGAGATATTGGGCGAGTGGGCCGCGTTCCGCACCGAGTGCGTGCGCCGCCGTACGTATTACGATCTGCAGGGCAAGGAAAAGCGCCTGCATCTGCTCAAGGGCCTGGAGGCCATTCTGCTGGATATCGACAAGGCTGTGCGCATTGTGCGCGAGACCGAAGAGGAAGCCGAGGTGGTGCCCAACCTGATGATCGGCTTCGGCATCGACAAGGTGCAGGCAGAGTATGTGGCTGAGATCAAGCTGCGCCACCTGAACCGCGAATACATCCTCAGGCGTACACAGGAAACGACGGACCTGGAAGCGGACATCGACCGGCTGAAGGATATCCTGAACAGCCCGGCAAAAATCAAAAGGGTCATCATCGACGAACTGGCGGCGGTCGCCAAGCAATACGGCGAGCCGCGCCGCAGCGAGATCCTGTACGAGGCGGAGCTGCCCGAGGATGAGGACGAGGACGAAGGCATGCCGGATTATCCCGTTACCGTGTTCTATACCCGCGAAGGATATTTTAAAAAGATCACGCCGCAGTCCCTGCGGATGTCCGGTGAGCAAAAGCTCAAGGAGGGCGACGAGATCACCGTCCAGATGGAAACGAAGAACAACGCCGAGCTGTTGTTCTTCACCAGCAAATGCCAGGTGTACAAGTGCCGCGTGGGCGATTTTGACGACGGCAAGGCCAGCGTGATGGGCGACTATATCGCCGCGCGGCTGGGCATGGAAGAGGGCGAAACGCCCGTGTATATGGCCCTTACAACGGATTACAAAGGCCATATGTTCTTCCTGTTTGCCAACGGCAAAGCGGCAAAGGTGCCCATGGAAAGCTACGCCACCAAGCAGAACCGGCGCAAGCTGCTCAATGCCTTCAGCGACAAATCGCCGCTGGTGTACGCGGCACACCTGCACGAGGAATGCGAGCTTGCCATTTACACCAGCGCAGGCCGCATGCTGCTGGTGAATTCGGCCCAGGTGCCCGCGAAGCAGACAAAGAATACCGCAGGTGTGAACGTTGTTACGCTGAAAAAGAACCAGTCCATCATCCATGTGCGCCGCGCAGCCAATCTGGAATTGACGGACCCGCACCGCTACCGCGTGCGTACGCTGCCCGCGGCAGGTGCTATCCTGCGCGGCGAGGACACCGCCGAGCAGATGCAGCTGCTGTAAGGGCCCGGAAAACGGAATCAAAAAAGCCGCCGCGGCTCCCGCTGAAACGGGGAGCCGCGGCGGCTTTTTTGATACGAAGGAATGGTGGCGGAATAAAGGTCATGCGGCCTTGGAGCCCGGCTTGCCGGAAAGCTGCATCTCGTCATTCAGCGCCTGCGCCACGCGCTGCACGCAATCGGAGGAGAACGGGTCGCTCAGCCCCACCTCCTTAAGTGTTTCCAGGTATTCCACGTTGATGGTATATTGCGTCAGCTTATCATAGATCTGCATGGCTTTGTCCCGGTTTTCCAGCGCGTCGGCCCAGAGTTCCAGCGCGGACACGGCGGAGGTGGCATAGCTGACATAGTAGAACGGCGTTTCGAAATGATGGTGGATATCCACCCACTCATAAACCAGAGGATAACCCATGTAATCCTGATAGATCTGGGCATGCAGAAGGTTCATCTCGTCCAGCGGCATGTCCGGGTCCTCAAACACGGCCTGCTGGAATTCGTCCTCGGCACAGCCCTGAAGTACGGAATCCACCAGGTTCATCAGTTGTGCGTACTCGATATAGGAGGCGTCCTCGCCGTACATATCCTCGTAGGTGTCGAACATCAGCACTTCCAGACCCTGGGAGTGGATCTCCGCCAGATCCAGATTGTTGCCGTCGTTCCAGAGTGTCTCTCCCATGAGGTAGAAGTTGTAATAGTGGCCGAACTCGTGGAACAGTGTACCCGGGTCGGTATAATAATCGGTATTCACAAACATATACGGCGCGGCGTAACGGTTCAGCAGCGTGGTGTAGCCCGCAGCCATTTTGTTTGCGCCGCCGCCGAAGCTGTACAGGTTGTGTTCCAGCATGTAGGTCAGCGCGTCGCTCATGGCGGCGGGATATCCACCGTTCTTCAGCGCCTGTTCCAGCACAGGGATGCCGTCGTCAAAGGTAACGTCCGTGCGGGCCTGTGCCGCGGCAATATCGCTGTAATAGCGGTTGTAGATCGCGTCGCTGATGGGGGCCAGGTACTCCTTGACCTTTTCGCTGAACGCGGCCGCATCCTCTTTGGTGAAATCGCGGCCCAGGAGGTCATAGGCGTAATCGGTGTAGCTGTCATAACCCAGCTTTTTGGCGATCTCCACGCGCAGCTGCACCAGTTCACGGTAGATCTGTCCCAGCTCTGCGTTGCGCTTTTCATAGATCGCATAGTACAGCGCGATATCGGATTCCTGCGTCAGATCCAGATCGTTCAGCGTCACGGCTTCTCCGTCGCGCTCGGCCGTATATTCGGTGGCGGACAGCTTCTGATACTCGCTCACAAGGGCCTGTTCCCGTATGCTCAGCTCTTCTATCTCAGGAGAATTGAGCTTGCTGTTCACCTCGTAACGCTCCACGAAGCCGTCGCCCCAGCGCGCACGGGCGGCCTTGCCGTAGCCGGATTCCAGGATCGCGCCCGTCAGTTCGTTCATGCGGTTGTCCAGACGGGTGTATGCTTCGTCCAGAGCCAGCTCCTCGGCTTCGTAATATTCGTCCGTAAGGTCGATATTGTAGCGGATGCCGGCGATGGCGCTCATGGTGTCCAGCTCGCTGATATCCGCCAGAATGTCGTCGTAGAGGGCCAATGTTTCTTCTTCCTTGTCTCCGGCGGAGACCTGCTCCAGCGCTGTGTCGATCTTCGCGTTCAACGCGTCCAGGTCGGGACGTGTGTACTCCAGCGTACTGAAATCCACATCGGCATGCACAACGGGCGGGCGTTCCTCGGCCTGCGTCTGGAACAGGTTCGGCCCGCAGGCGGAAAACAGCAGGCAGGCGGCCAGCACGGCGGCTGCCGCGCGGCCGGCTTTACGGCGGTGAATCATATGATCTCTCCTTGCTCGTTTTTTAGAAAGCGGCGGGACGCCCCGGAGGTGCGCCGCGCGCATGGCCGGTGCGCCCATACAGGCGCACCGGCGGCTGTTAATAGCATACCACAAAACGCGGGGAAAAGCCGCTCTTTTTTGCAAATTTGCCCCGCGGCCGGGCGCCGGGCGCGCCAAAGGATGGGATAAAACACGAAAGGCCTTGCAAACCCGCGCGCCGCGCGAGAAATATGCTTGCTTTTTGCCGCGGGCTATGGTATAGTTATTTACGCGAATGAACTGGAGGTTTCAAAATGGGTGTTTTAGAGATTATCAGCGGTGTTTTGCTGATTTTGTGCAGCATTGCCATCATCGTGATGGTTCTGTTCCAGGAATCCAAGGGCAACGGTCTGTCCGGTGCGATTGCCGGCGGTGAGATGATGGGCAACGAAGGGCGCTCGCGTTCCTCCAATGCCATGCTTGCCAAATACACCAAGTATGCGGCCATCGTGTTCTTTGTGCTCGCTATCCTGGTGGGCGTCATCAGCATCTATCTGAAATAAGCCAGAAAAAAGCCCGCCAGCTTTTGGCGGGCTTTTTTGCTATATATCTCCGAAGACCGGGGAAAAGTATTGTTATGTGTGTGGAGTAAGGAGCATATTATGGGAATCAAAGCAAAAATACTGAAAGAGCTGCAAAAGAAGCCGCGCCGCCTGAAAGAGCTGAAGGCGAAGCTGGGCAACGACAAAAAAGTGGCCCGCGCCGTGGACGAGCTGGTGGAGCGGAACAAGGTGGTGTGCCGCAAGGGCGTGTACGCCGTGCCGGACCCGAAAACAGGGAACGCCGTGGAGTGTACGCTGGTGAAGCTGGCGGGCAAGTTTGGCTTCGCGCGGCCTGTGCAGCCCGACGGGCAGGATATCTTCATTCCGGGCAAATACCTGATGGGAGCCATGCCCGGCGACACGCTGCTGGTGTCGCTGTTCGAGCATCCGCGCGTAGAGGGCTCGTCCGAGGGCGAGGTGCTGGCCGTGGTGAAGGAAAACAACCGCTTTACCGGAACGGTGGAGACCATTGAGGGCAGGCTGGCGCTGGTGCCGGACGCGTGTCCGCACTGCCCCATCTATATCAAAAAGAGCGCCGACGGCGGCGCGCGCGACGGTGAAAAGGCTGCGGTGGAGATTCTGGAGCGCGGCGATTCCCACGAGGACCACCGGGCGGGCGTAGCCATGCGCTTCGGCAGCGCCGAGGAGGCCAAGCAGTGCGCAAAGGCACTGCTGTATGGCGCGGGGCTCTCGCGCCATTTCCCGCTCAAGGCAAAGGCTGAAGCGAAAAAATACGAGGGCGCGGCCGTGGGGGAAAAAGAGGCGGCGGGCCGCAGGGATTACCGCGGCATGCCTGTCTTCACCATAGATTCCGCCGAGACGAAAGACATCGACGACGCCATTTCCCTGGAAAAGACCGATACGGGATACCGGCTGGGCGTACACATCGCGGACGTGAGCCATTATGTGCGCCCCGGCAGCGCGCTGGACGCCGAGGCGTTTGCGCGGGGCACATCGGTATATTATGCGGACAGCGTCATTCCCATGCTGCCGCGCCAGCTCTCCAACGGCATCTGCAGCCTGAACGAGGGCGCGGACCGGCTGGCATTCTCCTGTATGATGGAGCTGGACGCCGCGGGCCGTGTAGTGGATTACGCGTTCGTGAAATCCGTCATCCGTTCCCGCGTGAAAGGTGTGTACAAAGAGGTGAACGCCATTTTTGACGGCACGGCGGACAACGCGCTGCGCCAGCGTTACGCCGCCGTGGCGCAGGAGCTGCCGCTGATGCGCGAGCTGTACCACAAGCTGGCCAAGCTGCGCGCAGCCCGGGGCGCGATGGATATTGAGAGCGGCGAGGCAAAGCTGGTGCTGGACGAGGCGGGCCGCTGTGTGGACGTGGTGAAGCGCGAACGCGGCGAGGCGGAGCAGATGATCGAGGAATTTATGCTGCTGGCCAATTCCTCGGCGGCGGCGCTGGCGCGGCGGCTGAAGCTGCCGTTCGTGTACCGTGTGCACGAAGCGCCGGACCCAGAGCGGATCGAAAAGCTGAAGCAGACGCTGACGGCGGCGGGTGTGGACTTCCATTTTGCGGGCGATACGCCCACCACGCTGGAGCTTGCGAAGCTGTTGGCCGATACCCGGGGCACCAATCTGGAGCGCCCGGTGCACACAAGTGTGCTGCGCAGCATGGCCAAGGCAAAGTACGAGCCGCAGCCCAAGGGCCACTTCGGCCTTGCGCTGGCAGATTACGCCCACTTCACCTCGCCCATCCGGCGCTATCCGGACCTTGCCATCCACCGTATCCTTTCCGACGTTTGCGCGGGTATGGACGACGGCGCGGTGCAGAAAAAATATGCGCAGTTCGCGGCCGAAGCATCGGTGCAGTCCTCCGAGCGCGAGGTGCTGGCCATGACGGTGGAGCGCGATGTGGAGGACTGCTACAAGGCCGAATACATGCGCCGCTTCGAGGGAGAGGAATTCGACGGCGTGATCTCGTCGGTCACGCAGTTCGGCCTGTATGTGGAGCTGCCCAATACCGTAGAAGGCCTTGTGCGTGCGCAGGCGCTTTCGGAAAACGCGCTTACGCTCACCGAGGGCGTGGCGCTGCGGGATATTCTGTCCGGCCGGGAATGGCGGCTGGGCGGCGTCATGCGCGTGCGTGTGGCGGGCGTGGATGTCTCTCAGGGCAATGTGGATTTCGTTCCGGCACAGGAACAGTAGCGGAAGGAGCCGGTGCTTCCGGCCCGGCGGGCCCCGGCGGGCGTGCGGCAGACAGCCGTACCCGCCGGGGCTTTTGCGCGCCCGGGAAAAGCGCTGCCGCGGCGGCTGCTCCCCGGACGCATCCGGGTGTCATACCGGGGGCCTTGTCCGCATATGCTGTGGCGAGGTGAGGAAAATGATCCTGGTACAGACCATCGGAGTGTTCGCGGCGCTGATGAGCGTGATCGGCGTAGTGCTGGCAGCATCCAAGGCAAAGCGGCCGCTGCTGCGGGCGCTGGGCAGCGCGGTGTGCGGGGCCGCATCTCTGGGCGCGGTGAATTTGCTGGCAGGGTACACGGGCGTTTCCATCGCGCTTAATTACGCCACGGCGTTTGTAGCCGTGGTGCTGGGCGCGCCGGGCGTGGTCACCATGCTGCTGCTGCGTGTGCTGTTGCTTTTTTAACGTCCGTCGGCTACAATATTCCCCAAAGGCGGCGCATGCCGCGCCGCGGAGGGAGGAATAAAATTGACGCTGCACTTTGAATGGTTTGGGTTTGACGACGCAGCGCGCATGGCGCTGGCCCATGGGCTGCGCAAAGAGGTATTCGTGGACGAGCAGGGCTTTTCGCTGGAGGCGGACAGGGACGAGCAGGACAAGAACGCCCTGCATGTATTGGGCCTGGACGAAACAGGGGCCGCGCGCTGTACGGCGCGTGTGTTTGCGGACGCGCCGGGCGTGTGGCATGCGGGGCGCATTGCCGTACAGCGGGGCCTGCGCGGGCAGGGCGTGGGCCGGCTGCTGCTGGCGGCCGTGGCGGATAAGGCGCGGGCGCAGGGGGCGCGCACGCTGGAGCTGGGCGCACAGTACGACAAGCAGGGCTTTTACGAGGCCGTTGGCTTTGCGCCGTACGGTGAACCGTATCTGGACGAAGGGTATCCCCACGTTCCTATGCGTATGGCGCTGTAAAAGCACAGAACGGCAGACGATGGCTCCCGGCGGCGGGAAAAGGCGCAGGCGAAGAAGCCTGTGCCCCCGCCGCCGGGAGCTTTTTTGCGCACGGCGCCCCTGGATGGTTTAGCGGTCCGGATTCAGAACACGAAGCAAACGAACGGAGCGGAAGCCGCTGCCGTTCCGCTGGGCTGAGCGGTCCTCCTTTTTTGCAGCACGGTAACATGCCGGATACAAAAAGGCGACAAGTTTGAAACAAACGCGTGCTAATCTGGAAAAAAGGGCAGGAGCCAGCCTGCCCAAAGGGGAGGAATGGGAATGCAGACCGTTTATGATCGGGAGGTGACGCTCCATTCGCGGAACGCGCAGGGCCGGAATGCTCTGACGGAGCGCGCCGGGCGTGCTGCCGTCTTTTACAAACCGGCTCATGCGCGCAAAACACAGCCCGGCGCATGGCGGCGGCTTGCCGCTGTGGCCCTGTGCTGCGGGGCGCTGCTGTGTGCGTTCCGTCTGTATGGAAGGGCACGCAGCCGGTTCGGAGTGCAGCTCCCGGTCAGGACGGTCCTGCAAAACCCGGAGCTGCCCAACGGCTGCGAGGCCGCCAGCCTGGCGGCTCTTTTGAAATATAAGGGCGTGCCCGCCGACAAGCTGGATCTTGCCTATGGTTATATCCCGCGCGGCGATATCGAAGAAACCACGGACGGCCGCACCGGGCCTGACCCAGAGCTGGCCTATGCGGGCGACCCAGCCGCGGGCCTGGGCTTTTACTGCTTCGCACAGCCGGTGGCACAGGGGGCGAACGCCTATCTGGCGGCGCAGGGCTCGGCTCTGCGTGCGGTGGATATAACAGGCGTTACCGGACAGGGGCTTTTGCAGTATCTGCGCGGCGGAGACCCTGTGATCGTGTGGATCACAAAAGACCTTTCCGCACCGCGCACGGGAGGCTGCACCTGGCTGCTGGCGGATACGGGCGAGACCTACGCGCCTTATGTCAATCTGCACTGCGTCGTGCTTGCGGGGTGGGACGGGGATACCTGCACCATCGCAGACCCGCTGCAGGGCAGGCGCAGAGTGGACGCGGCTGCGTTTCTGCAATGCTTCAGGCAAATGGGCAGCCGCGCCGTCGTGGTGCATTGACCAAAGCGGGGAAACGCGGAGCGCGAAGGAGCCTCTGCGGAAGAAAGCGCCTTTGTGGGATGACGGCTTTGGTGCCGGCGCACGCAAAACGCTTGGCGGCCCTTTGTGGGCCGGCAAGCGTTTTTTGCACCAAAACACTTGCGCTTTTTTGTGTGTTCATGATAGAATGAATCGCTTGCAAATTTTCGGCAAAAGGAGGCGGCATCTTTTCATGACACGAAACAGCATCCGGCGTACCCAGTGCTGGCACAATACCCGGTTTCCCCGCAGGCCGCCCCCGGCCGCATCCTTCTGAACGCACGGCCACCCGCATGCAGCCGCCCGCGCCTCGTGCGCAGGCTTTGTTTTGCTGTGTGCCTTTATAAAATTTAGAAGGATGTTTTACATATGACATGGTTTATTCTTTCCCTGATTGCGATTCTGTTCTGGAGCGGTTCGGACCTGTTCTCCAAGCTGGGCTCCAGGCCCGACGATAAATACAGCCATTGGAAGATGGTCATGGCTGTGGGCGTTGTAATGGGCGCGCACGCCTTTTTTCTCATCGCCACGGGCACGCCGTTCAGCATTTCGGATATCGTCACCTATCTGCCCGCCTCGGCTATGTATATCCTGTCCATGATCCTGGGTTATGCGGGCCTGCGGTACATTGAGCTTTCCATTTCCTCGCCCATCTGCAATTCCTCGGGCGCGGTAGCGGCCCTTTTGTGCTTCTTCATTCTGAAGGAAACGATGTCCGGCCTGCAGTTCTTCGCGGTGGCGCTGGTATGTGTGGGCGTATTCGCGCTTTCCTATATCGAAAAGAAGCAGGACGATGCGCTGCGCCGCCGGGAGGGCGATACGCCCGACAAAAAGCATACCCGCAGCTTTCTGGCTATTCTGTTCCCCATCCTGTACTGCATCATCGACGGCCTGGGCACCTTTGCGGATGCGCTCCTGCTGGATACCGTCATTGCCGAGGAGCAGGCGAACATCGCCTATGAGCTGACGTTTCTGATGATGGCCGTTTTTGCGTTTGTGTATGTGGTGATCGTCAAAAAGCAGAAGATCAGCCTTCCGGCGGAAAAGCCCAAGCTGGCCGCCGCCCTGTGCGAGACCGCGGGCCAGTTCGCCTATGTGTTCGCCATCGGCGCAAACGCCATCGTGGCCGCGCCCATGATCTCTTCCTACTGTATCATGTCTCTGGTGTGGAGCCGTATTTTCCTCAAGGAAAAGCTGTCGAAGGCGCAGTACGCCGTTATTGCGGTGGCTGCCGTGGGCATCGCGATTCTGGGCATGGAATGACGAAACTGTAAACTTTTTGCAACAAAACGGCAGCGCCGCGCGTCTATATGACGTGCGGCGCTTTTGTTGTGCGCAGGGGAAAAAGCCTCCCCGCGCGGCACACCGGCGCGCCGCCGCCCATTACAACTTTCTAACAAGTCTGAGAGATAATGGGGATCGGAAAAAAAGGAGTGTCGCTTTATGGCGAAAATATTGATCGCGGAGGATGAGCGCCCCATCAGTGAGCTTGTCAAACGCAACCTTATGCTGGTGGGCCACACAGCGGCGCAGGCTTTCGACGGCCCTTGTGCGCTGGAGATGGCAGGGGCCGAGCGGTTCGACCTTGTGCTGCTGGATGTGATGCTGCCGGGCTGCTCCGGCTTTGAAGTAAAGGAACAGCTGGATCCGGCGCTGCCCGTCATTTTCGTTACGGCGAAGAACAACCTTTCCAGCCGTTTGCAGGGGCTGGGCCTTGGCGCCGACGATTACATCGTGAAGCCCTTTGAGATATTGGAGCTGCTGGCCCGCGTGGAGGCCGTGCTGCGCCGCGTGCACGCCGGGGCCGAGGTGTTCGACCTGGGCGACTGCCATGTGGAGTTCGGCACGCACCGTGTGTTCGTTGCCGGGCGCGAGGTGGCGCTTACGCCGCAGGAATTTATGCTGCTGGGCGTTTTGGTGCGCAACCGGAATCTGGCGCTTTCCCGGGAAAAGCTGCTGCAATTGGCTTGGGGCCACGATTATGAGGGAGACACCCGAACCGTGGACGTACATATTCAGAAGCTGCGCAAAAAGCTGGGCTTTGAAGATCGTATCCAGACGGTGTACAAGCTCGGTTACCGGCTGAGCACAAAGGAATAGGGAGCGCGCCGGGCGCTCCCGAAAATGGAGGCGCGGCGCTTGCGGAACAAAATGGAAAAGGGACGCGGGAGCGTCCGGCTGAAATTCTGGCAAAAGACCTATTTGCTCACACTGGCGCTGTTTCTGCTTGCTCTGGGCGGCGGCATAACGGCCATTGCGTCCGTCAGCCAGCAGCGTGCGTTTGAAGCCGAATGCGGCAAGCTGTTGGCGCAGCAGCATTCCGTGGCGCAGAGCCTTGCCGCGGACGCCGCCGCAGTGCAGGCGCGCAGGCCGGAGGCGCTGCCGCGTCTGGCGCAGAACTACGCCGGGCAGCTGAAACGCTCCGGCGTTTTTCTGCGTGTGGCGCAGGCGGGCGACGTATGGGCGGATGAGCTGCCGCAGCCGGATTCCGCGTTGCCTGAGGTGCCGCCCGAGGGACAGCGCGTGCATACGATACTGCTGTCCGGCGGGCGGCATGTGCTGTATATCTCCGCCGTGCTGCCCGCCCCGCCGGAGAATGTGACCGTCACCTGTGCGTTTGACATGGAGGCCTTTTTTGTACAGTGGGCGCAGACGCGCCGGGCATTTTTGCTGGCAGGCGCGGCGGTGTCCGCTGTTTTGGCGGCTGCGCTGTACGTTGTGCTGCGGGGGCTTTCCCGCCCCATGGAGCGGCTGGCCCGGGTGGCCGGGCGGCTGGCGGACGGCGATTACACGGCCCGCAGCCCGGAGCGCACGCGGGACGAGGTGGGCCAGCTTGCCCATGCGCTGAATGAGATGGCGGCCCGTGTAGAACGGAACGTGGCCGAGCTGCGTGAAACGGCCCGGCGCAAGCAGCAGCTTGTGGACAACGTAGCGCATGAGCTGCGCACACCGCTCACGGCTGTGGGCGGCTATGCTGAATACATCCAGCGGGCCGAGCTGTCCGAGGAGGAAAAATACGAGGCTGCGCAGTACATCGTGGAGGAGGCAAACCGCCTTGCCGTGATGAGCGAGCGCCTTTTGCAAATGGCGGCCCTGCGGGGCGAACAGGCGGCGCGGGAGTCTGTGGACGTGCCCGCTCTGCTGGAAAAGGCGGCGCGCACCGTCGCACCCAAAGCCGCTGCCCGGGGCGTGGCGCTGGAGCCGATGCAGGCGGACGCCTGTACGGTGCAGGGAGAAGCGGCGCTGCTGGAAAGCCTGATGGTGAACCTGGCGGACAATGCTGTAAAGGCATGCGGACCGGGCGGCAGTGTGCGCCTTTGCGCACGGCGGGAGACGGGCCGCCTGACGCTCACGGTGCAGGATACGGGCCGCGGCATGGACGCGGAGACGCTGGCGCACATCGGTGAACCGTTTTACAGGCCGGACAAGGCCCGCAGCCGGGAACAGGGCGGCGCGGGGCTGGGCCTTGCGCTGTGCTTCCAGATCGCGCAGAGCCATGGCGCGGCGCTGTCCTTTACCTCCGCGCCGGGCGCGGGCACCACGGCTGCCGTAATATTTACAGCTTGATGACATCTTGAAGAAAATGCCGCAACAGTTTCATGGGATACTGGGAGCATCGAAAGGAGGTTGCTTGCGATGAAGAAAAGCAACAGAACGGTGCGGAAGATGCGGAGCGCTTGGACGGGATTTGCGGCGGCGTGCCTGGCGGCGGCGCTTACGATGAGCGCTTTGGCCTCCTGTGCGCCGCAGGAGAGCCGGCCCGTTGTGACCAGCGACGACCTGACGCCGCCCAGCGCCGCGCAGGAGGCCATTGCGCAGGAAGCGGGCGGCGGCAAAAACTATGCGTATTACTGGCAGGCGGAAAATGCGGAGGAAACTCTGCAAATGCTGCGGGAGGCCTATGAGCAGGAAGTGAACGATGCGAAAGAGCTGATTGCAAAAGGGGAGGAAGCCGTCAAAGCGGCGGGATATCCTTCCCTGGCGGAAGCGCAGCAGGCGGTAGAGGCAAGGCAGGCACGCATTGAACAGGATCTGGCAGACAACCAAAAAAGATTGGAAGCAGAGCTTGCGCTGGACCCGGTTGTATCCGCGCAGGAGGCGGCAAACCTTGCGGGTTCCCTGTTTGAAAAGCTGTATGGGTTCGACCTTTCGCAGGACACCTTACTGCTGCAATGTTTTGAAAGCGATTCCGACATGAGCTATCATCCAGCAGGCGGAGGTGTGATGCGCGCCATTTGGCATGTAAGCCGGGAGGAAGCTGCGGACGGCGTTTTGTTCAGCACCAACGCCATCAGCTGCACGCTGGATGCGACGACCGGCGAGTTTATCGCCGTGGATTATACGCTTGGCAGTGAAGAAATCGCGGCCATGCAGGCGACGGCGGTTCCGGCCTGCTTTATCCAAAGGGCAGACCCCGACGCTGCGGGCAGCTATGGCTATTGGGATGAAACCGAAGCGAGCTATGCCGGGACAGTGGAGAAGCTGAAACAGCAGGCAAAGGAACAACTTTCCGGCAGTGCGCTCGTCGGCGGCGCGGCAGTGACGGAGGTCCGTGCGGAGCTGGAAGGAAAGATAGAGGAAAGCGGAGAGAACCACATCAGCCTGTGGGTCGATTGCGACAGCGGAAAAACCTATCAGCTTTACCGGGGATATTACCTTCAGCCATACGTCAATTATGATTTCGGTGGATATCCGCTGCGTGCCTATCGGATTACAAACGACACCTATTTAAAAGGAGAATGAGCGCCCTTGCGCCGCCATATCCTGTAAAACGTTTGTAAAATGACATGCGGAGTCAAAATTTAAGATAGACTTAAGGAAAACATGATACAATTTCGACACACTTGTGTGTTAAACTATCAAAAAATGGCGAAAAAGGGCGGGTGTGCGTGCAGACGGAGTACAGAAATATCAACCAGGGAGGCCGTGCGCGCCGTCCCGCACGGCATGCGGCGAACGTGCGTGTCCCGCCCCAAAGCGGGGGACAAAGAGCGGCCCGCGTGCGGCAGCCGGGGCCTTACGGATATCCGGCCGTGCCCGGCCCGCGCACCGTGCGCGGCGCACGTGCGGCGGCGCGCCGCCGCCAGAAGCGCCGCAGGCGGCTTGTCACACTGGGGCTTGCCTGCCTGACGCTGGCCATCGTGCTGCTGGCCGTGCTGCGCCAGACGTCCGCTGCCCAGCCCGCCGGGACGGAGGGCGGCGCCGCCGGGCAGAGCGCCGCTCTGCCCACGGCCGCGGCGCCCCATGAGGGCCCGCCCTATACCATTGCCATCGACGCGGGCCACGGCGGCACCGACATCGGCGCGGAAGGCGTTATCAACGAGATCCAGCTCACAGAAGCAACGATCGGATATCTGGAGGGTTGGCTCACCCAGGACGAGAATTATACGCCCGTGCGCACCCACGCGGCGGATACATTTTCCAAAAACACCGAGCGCGCGGCCGCGGCAAACAGCGCAGGCGCTTCGCTGCTGCTCTCCGTGCACGGCAATTCAGACCCTTATTCCTCTGATTCCTATGGCCTGGAATGCTATCCGCAGCCGCCGGGGCGCACCCATCACGAGGATTCGCTGCGCCTTGCGCATCTCATTGCCGATAAATTCGGCGCGGCGGGCCAGCGCCTGCGCGGCAACGCGGGCGTGCGTTACATCTACTATGCGGGCGACGATGAAAGCGGCTACGAAAAGCAGGTGGTGGAGGAGAGCGACAGCACCGTTTACTCCGAGCAGACCTTTGGCCTTTTGGAAAAAACAGATTGTCCCGCCGTACTGGTGGAGCAGTGCTTTGTTACCAGCGAGGCCGATGTGGCGGCCTGGGGAACGGACGACGGATGCAGGCGCGCAGCCCGGCTGTATTACGAAGCCATTTGTGAATATTTCGGCACCGAGCCGCTGCCCGGGACATGATGCAAAAAAGCCCCCCGCTGCGAACAGCGGGGGCTTTTTTGCCCAAACGACTAAACCGTAAGCCGGGTTCTGTATTAAACGACGATCTATCTCGACTGCATGTTGCCATGCAGCTCCAGCCGCCTCCGGGAACGCGCAGGGCACGCATAGTTCCCATATGGGCGTTGCTCCTGGTAGGGTTTACAGAGCCGCGCAAGTCACCAAGCGCGCTGGTGCGCTCTTACCGCACCTTTCCACCTTTTCCCGCGCAAAACGCGGGTAGTCTATTTCTGTTGCACTATCCCTGGGGTCACCCCCGGCTGCCGTTAGCAGTTACCATTCCCTTGTGGAGCCCGGACTTTCCTCAGAGCGCGTGAAACGCCCCGCCGCCGTATGTTTTACTCGTTTGGGCATCTTAGTATAGCACACATTTTGCAGCATTTGCAACACTGGCGCACAAACTGCAATTTTCTCTTGAAAAAATGCCATTTAATGGGTATAATTTTATGTATGGGAATTTATAAATATCCGCGCCTTGGGCGCGGGCAACAGGAAAAGGGGAAAGATTATGTTTAAAAACGATTATCTGGCGCGCGTGTATGACGAAGTAAGCGGGCGCAGCGCGGGCGAAACCGAATTTTTGCAGGCTGTGCGCGAGGTGCTGGAGAGCCTGGAGGCTTATGTGGAAAAGCATCCCGAATTGGAACAGCAAGGCATTCTGGAGCGTATGGTGGAGCCGGAACGCTTCATTCAGTTCCGTGTTTCCTGGGTGGACGACGCGGGCAAGGTGCATGTGAACCGCGGCTACCGCGTGCAGTTCAACTCCGCCATCGGCCCGTACAAGGGCGGCCTGCGCCTGCATCCTTCCGTCACGGCGTCCGTCATTAAGTTCCTGGGCTTTGAGCAGGTGTTCAAAAACAGCCTTACGGGCCTGCCCATGGGCGGCGGCAAGGGCGGCAGCGATTTTGACCCGAAAGGCAGATCCGACGCAGAGATCATGCGTTTCTGCCAGAGTTTTATGACGGAGCTTTCCAAGCATATCGGCCAGTTTACCGACGTGCCCGCCGGAGACATCGGCGTGGGCGCGCGGGAGATCGGTTATATGTTCGGCCAGTACAAACGCCTGCGCAACGAAGTGACGGGCGTGCTGACGGGCAAGGGCCTTTCCTACGGCGGCAGCCTGGTGCGTCCGGAGGCCACCGGCTACGGCCTGTGTTACTTTACCGAGGAAGCCCTCAACTGCATGAAAAACGACAGCTTTAAGGGCAAAACGGTGGTGATCTCCGGCAGCGGCAACGTGGCCATCTACGCCACGGAGAAAGCCACCCAGCTGGGCGGCAAGGTCGTGGCTTTGTCCGATTCCACGGGCTATGTCTACGACAAAAACGGCATCGACCTGGATGTGGTGAAGGAGATCAAGCTGGCTCGCCGTGCCCGCATCTCCGAGTATGTTAAGGCGGTGCCCGCCGCCGAGTATCACGAAGGCTGTAGCGGCATCTGGAGCATCCCCTGCGATATCGCGCTGCCCTGCGCCACGCAGAATGAGATCGACGAGGCCAGCGCCAAGCTGCTTGCCGCAAACGGCTGCAAGGTAGTGTGCGAGGGCGCGAACATGCCCTCCACGCCGGAGGCGATCAACGTGTATCTGGAAAACGGCATGCTCTACGGCCCGGCCAAGGCCGCCAACGCGGGCGGCGTGGCCACCAGCGGCCTGGAGATGAGCCAGAACTCTCTGCGCCTGTCCTGGACATTCGAGGAAGTGGACGAGCGTTTGCAGAATATCATGAAGAATATTTTCCACAATGCTTATGACGCCTCCAAGGCATGCGGTGCGGAAGGAAACCTGATGGTGGGCGCCAACGTGGCGGGCTTTATCAAGGTGGCCGACGCCATGCTCGCCGAGGGTATTGCGTATTAAGCATCAACCGTACAAAACCGGGCAGGGGCCGCGCAGAGCGGCCCCTGTTTTTTGCCTGCCGGGACGGCGGGGCATCCATGGGAAAGGAGCGGAGCGCATGACGCTGGAATTTACGGTGGAGCAAAAGGAAAACGGTATGCTGCTGCGGGACTTTCTGCGCAAACGCGGTGTTTCGGCAGCGCTGGCCAAGGGCGTGAAGGCCTCGAACGGCTTTTTCCGGGACGGCGCGCCCGTACACACGGATATGCGCCTTTCAGCGGGCCAGCGGATTTCCTTTGCGCTGCCTCCGGAGCCTCCTACGGAGGTGCTGCCCCAGGCGCTGCCGCTGGATATCCTGTATGAGGATGCCCATGCAATGGTGCTGAACAAGCCCGCGGGACAAACGGTGCATCCCACCCGGGGGTATGCGGACGGCACGCTGGCCAATGCTTTCCGCGGCCGGATGGCCGCGCGGGGCAGCGCGGCCGTGTTCCGTCCGGTGAACCGGCTGGACAGGGGAACCTCCGGCCTTGTGCTGTGCGCGATGAACGCCTATGCCGCGCCGCTGCTGGCCGCCGCGGTGCAAAAAGTGTACTATGCCGTGGCCGAGGGGCTGGTGGACGGGGAGGAGGGCGCCATCGACGCGCCCATTGCGCTGGCGCACGGGTCCATCATTCAGCGGTGCGTGTGCGGCCGGGGGCAGCCCAGCCGCACGGAATACCGGGTGCTGGCACGGGGCGGAGGGCACACACTGCTGCGGGTGGTGCCCGTCACGGGGCGCACACATCAGATCCGTGTACATTTCGCGTCCCGGGGGCATCCGCTGGCGGGCGACGGCATGTACGGCGGATGTCCGGAGCACATGGCGCGCCCGGCGCTGCACTGCGGCGCGGTATCGTTTGGCCTGACGGGGGAGGATGCGGCGCACACAGTGCACGCGCCGCTGCCCGAAGACATGCGTGCGCTGCTGGCGGCGTGCGGCATCCGGGCGGAAGATTTCGGCATTTGACCCCTTCCGTGTGTTGATACAAATGTGAAAAAAGGTATGCGTCGCCGCGCTGGAAAGGGATTAAACTTGCATCGTGGGCAAAATAGTGTATAATAATAAAGTTCGGACCCCCGCTCTGACCGGCGCTCCTGTGCCGGGGATGCAGATGGAACCGGACATTTGCCTGTTTCTGCACCGCGCTTTGCGCGGCTGGCATATCCCCACGGAGACCCGGAAAGGAGGGGGCGTATGGCTGCAAGGAAACGCTGGCGCAGGTATATCCCGGACGACGAGATATCCGTGCGCGCTTTCCTGCATTTGATCGGCCGCCTGTTTTATTATGTCGGCCTTCATTCGGAATATTTTCTGCTGAACTTCGGCCGCGGCGCACGCGCCGCCGTACTGGCGCTCTGGCACGGCGTGTGCTGGATGCTGGCGCTGGGCGCCAATATTCTGCGGCCGTTTTTTGCCGCTGTATGGGAGGATCTGCGCGCCCCCTGGCGGCAGATGCGCAGCGGGCTGCGCAACATCCGCCAGGTAGTGCGTGAAGAACGGGAGGCCGGCGGCTCGCCGGCGGGCAAAGGACTTGCCTATTTCTTCCGCGGCGTTTTGGCGTACAAGCACCTGATCCTGCGCGGTCTGGCGTATCTGCTGCCTGCGGCCGCGCTGGGCGTGCTGCTCGTTACCGTGGACGGTGTTCTGTCCTCTACTTTTGCACTGCGGGTGGAATTCCGCGGCGAATTCGTGGGCTTCATTGCCAACGAAAGCGTTTATGATGCGGCGCACGCGGATATTCTGGACCGCATCCAGAATGTGGACACGGGCGAGGACTGGAAAGCGCGCCCGGAATATACGCTCACCATTGTGGATCAGGCGGCGCTGTATTCCCAAGGCGAACTGACGGACCGCATCATCGAGACATCATCTGCTGAATTCCGCGAGGCGACAGGCGTCTATGTCAATACGGAGTTCATCGGCGTTACGGCGGATTCCGCCGCGTTGACACAGGCGCTGGAGGCTCTGAAAGAGCCTCTTTACGAAGGACATGAGAATGACGACAGCTGGCGTGTGGAGTTCCAGCAAAATGTGGAACTTAAGCCGGGCCTGTATTTCACCAGCACCATTATCACGCTGGACGATCTGCTGGCGCGCCTGCACGGAACGGCTCCCGTGGAGCTTTCCGACGGCAATATCCTGGTGGGCTGGGATATGCTGGGCGTGCAGGCGGTGCAGAATGTGACCCGCACCGTTGAAACTGCGGCCGAGCCGCAGGTCATCAATGACCCCGAGCTGGAGTGGGGCCGCGAAGTGGTGGAGCAGGAGGCTTCACCGGGCCTGGAGGAAGTAAACGAGGACGTCGTTTATATCGACGGCCAGGAGGTACAGCGCATTCAGACGCGTGAGCCGACCGTGCTGGTGGAGGCGGTGCCGCAGATCACGCGGTACGGCACGTATAACCCCTACGGCGGCACTGCGGGAGACCCGGCGACAGGTGAATTCACCTGGCCGGTACCGGATTATAAGGGCATCAGCCGCTGGGCCTCACGCTATCACCGCGGGGCGGATATCACGGCGCGTTACGGTACGACCATTGTTGCGGCGGATAACGGCGTGGTGGAAGTTGCGACAGACGCGCGCGGCACGGCATGGTGGACGTACGGAAAATTTGTCAAGATCGACCATGGCAACGGCTTCGCCACTGTGTATGCGCACTGCTCCGAGCTTCTGGTGCAGCAGGGTGAATATGTAGTGAAGGGCCAGCCTATCGCACGCGTGGGTTCCACAGGGTATTCTACGGGCAACCACTGCCATTTTGAGATCCAGGTGAATGGCCAGTGGACAGATACCCGAAGGTATGTCATGCCTTAAGGATACACCACGCAATTCACCGGCGTGCTTCCCCGCTTAGGCGGCGTAGGCGCGCGGAGAATTGACCGAGTGCCGTTCGTGAACACACAAGGCCGGGCGTACAGCGCCCGGCCTTTACATTGGTGACAAAAAATTGACGAATCATGCCGTTTTTGTTGCAAAAAGCCTGGCAAATGGATATAATAAGTGCGGTTGTGACAGAGCCTTTCCGCACTTTCAGTTAATTTGTGCCAAATCCTGTCGAATATGCATTTATGCTTTTAATCTGCGCAAAATTAGTGTATACTAAGAGAGTTACCATGCGCTCTATGCGCGGCCTTTCGGCCCGATCCTATAAAGAACGCTCAAAGGAGAGTACGTCTATTGGAAAAGTTTGTCATTCACGGCGGTAAACCGCTGGTGGGCGAAGTCGAGATCAGCGGCGCGAAAAATGCGGCGGTCGCCATCCTGCCGGCCACCATTCTTGCAGGCGGTAAATGTGTGATCGAGAACCTGCCCAATATCAGCGACGTCAGTGCCTCTGTGGACATCCTCAGCGCCATGGGCGCGCATGTGCGCGTCATCAACAAGCACACGCTGGAGATCGACACAGCCCATATCACCGCCACAAGTGTGCCCAACGAGCTTTCGCGCCAGATGCGCGCCTCTTATTATTTTCTGGGCGCGCTGCTGGGCCGTTTCGGCAAAGCCACCGTGGCCATGCCCGGCGGCTGTAATCTCGGCCCGCGCCCCATCGACCAGCACCTCAAGGCGTTTGTAGCCCTCGGCGCGAAGGACTCGGTGGAATACGGTATGATCAGTGTGGAGTCCGACAGCCTGCGCGGCGAGGACGTGTTTTTCGATACCGTTTCGGTGGGCGCCACCATCAACGCCATGCTGGCGGCTGTGATGGCCGAGGGCCAGACCGTGCTGGAAAACGTGGCCAAAGAGCCCCACATTGTTGACGTTGCCAACTTTTTGAATATGATGGGCGCGGACGTGCGCGGCGCGGGCACCGACGTCATCAAGATCCGAGGCGTCAAGCAGATGCACGGCTGCACCTATTCCATCATCCCGGACCAGATCGAGGCGGGCAGCTACATGGTTGCCGCCACGATCACAGGCGGCAACGTACTCATCAAAAATGTCATCCCCAAGCATCTGGAACCTATCACCAGCAAGCTGGAAAAGGCGGGCGCCACCGTTGAGGAGTTCGACGATTCCCTGCGGGTGTACCGCACGGGCGACCTGGAGCCGCTGAATATCAAAACAATGCCGCATCCCGGTTTCCCCACCGATATGCAGCCGCTGATGACCGTGCTGCTCACATTGGCAAAGGGGACGTCCATCATCACCGAAGGGATTTGGGAAAACCGTTTTCGTTATGTGGATGAGCTGACCCGTATGGGCGCGAACATCCAGGTGGACGGGCGCGTGGCTGTGATTGAGGGCGTGCAGGAGCTGCTGCCGGCCCCCATGCGCGCGGCGGACCTGCGCGCGGGCGCGGCACTCGTGGTTGCGGCGCTGGCGGCGGACGGCGTTTCCGAAGTGGACGAGATTTGCCACATCGAACGCGGCTACGAGGATATCGTGGAAAAGCTGCGGGGGCTCGGCGCGGACATCAAGCGGGTGGAAAAGCCCGCGGGCGTGCTGCGGCAGGCTGCGCTGTAAGCTTACAAAAAGCAGAACGGAAGGAGCGTTTCGGCTCCTTCCGTTTTTGAATGTTAAAAGGGAGGCTGCGCATGGCGCGTTTTACCACGCTGTATTCCGGTTCCTCGGGCAATAGCGCCCTGGTGGAGGAAAACGGCCGTTACTTACTGGTGGATATGGGCAAGAGCTGCCGCATGACGCAGAACGCGCTGAAAGGGTTGGGGCTGCCGCTGGCGGACCTGGGCGGCATCCTTGTCACCCACGAGCATTCGGACCATGTGAGCGGTCTTGCCATCTTTTTAAAATATCACCCTGTGCCGGTGTACGGCAGCGCGGCCACGCTGGATTATCTGGCTTGCCGGGGCCTTGTGCCGCCGGGCGCGGAATTGATAGACATCGACGGCCGCACCGAGGACGTGTGCGGTTTTGCGGTGCAGAGCTTTGAAACGAGCCACGACTCTGTGGCCTGCCGGGGTTACCGCATCACCACGCCTTTGGGCCGGGTGGCAGGCGTCGCAACAGACCTTGGCTATGTGAGCGACGAGGTGCTGGCGAACCTTTTGCTGGCGGATGTGGTGGCGCTGGAAGCCAATTATGATTATAATATGCTCATGACGGGGCCGTATCCATATTATCTGAAAACGCGCATTGCGTCCCAGCGCGGGCATCTGTGCAATGAGGAGAACGCGGCCACGCTGGTGCGTCTGCTGGAAAACGGATGTGAAAGGTTCGCGCTGTGCCATATCAGCCAGGAGAACAATACCCCGGAGCTTGCGCTGGAAAGCGTGCGCGCCGCGCTGCTGGGCGCGGGCGTTGTGCCGGGGCGGGACTGCGTTGTGAATGCGGCGCGCCGCCACGAGGTATCGCCCATCATTGAATTTTAAGCGCGCCGTGCGGCAGCCGCAGGATAACAGGAGGGAAGCATTGTGCAGACCATTACGCTCATCGCGCTGGGGAAGCTGAACGCGGATTATTACGCAAAGGCCGCCGCCGAATATGCAAAGCGTCTTTCAGCCTATTGCAGGCTGAACATCGTGGAGCTGCCGGAGGAGCCCATTGCGGAAAAAAACGCTTCGCCCGCCGTCATCGGCAAGGCGCTGGAAAAAGAGGCGCGCGCCATTCTGACGGCCGTGCCCAAGGGCAGCAGCCTGGCGGCGCTGTGCGTCGAAGGAAAACAAAAAACCAGCGAGGAGCTGGCCGCGTATCTGGACGAGCGCGCGGGCAGCGGCGCGGGGGACGTGGCGTTCGTGATCGGCTCGTCCCACGGGCTTGCGGACAGCGTAAAGCAGACGGCGTCTCTGCGGCTTTCCATGAGCAAAATGACATTCCCGCACCAGCTTGCGCGGGTGATGCTGCTGGAGCAGCTTTACCGCGCGTTTTCCATCAACCACGGCGGAAAATACCACAAGTGACCCAAAAGCGCCCCGCGCACGGCCGGACGGACACCGGACCGATGTGCGGGGCGCTTTTTGCGGCTGCCTCTCCGGGCGTTAATCCGGACGGCGCTCCCGGTAGGCGAGCGCTTCATCGGGCGCTTTCATTTTGCCGATGCAGAACAGCAGGACGGCAACGCCCAGCAGGGCGAGGATGCATTTTCCAAAGGTTTTCATAGAGGGCTTCATCCTTTCGTTTTGAAGTGGAGCAAAGAGGCGTCACGCCTCCACAAGGCGGTAATAGGTACGCGCGGTAATGCGGTATACCACCACATACGCGGCGGCGAAAATGAGAAATGTGACGGCCGTGCAGCCGAAGAACAAAAGCCGGTTCACCATTCCGAACACAAGAAGCATGTTGCAGATGATCTCAAAGGCGAACACCATATGCAGCGCAGCCATGAGCAGCGGCAGGAAAAACACCAGCAATATCTGTTTGTTGATGGCGCGTTTGACCTCTTTCCGGCTCATGCCCACCTGCTGCATGATGCGGAACCGGTCGTGATCCTCATAGCCCTCGCTGATTTGTTTGTAGTAGATGATCAGCACCGTGGCCATCAGGAACAGGCACCCCAGGAAGATGCCAAGGAACAGGAAGCTGCCGTACATGGCGTTCCACTCGGTATATAGCTCGGAGCGGGCATAAATGCCGCAGATACCGTTAAGCCGCGTCCATAGATCCTCCTGCAATGCGGCGATCTGCTCCGGCGTGGCGTCCACGTCGAAGGCGGCGCTGTAAGCGAACTGTTCCTGCGTTCCGCCCATGGCACGGTACAGGGAAGTGGCTTCTTCATCCGGAACAACGAGGATAAGGCCGGTTATGGCGGTGTAGTTGCCGGAGCCGATATAAGGGCTCTCGTCCAGCCGCTGTGCGATATGAACAGCCTGCCCGCCGAGAGTAACAGTATCCGAAAGCACAAAGTTTCCCGTGGGATAGGCAAGGGCTTCGCCGGAAGCGAGCTGGAAGTTTGTGCCGAAAGTAGAATTATAGTCTGAAAGAGGGACAAGTGAGACCGCAACAACCTCTCCGGAACTCACCGAAGCAGGCGCGTCTTCGTAGGAACCGTCGACAGAAATCACATTAAGGCTACGGCTGCGGCCGGCGATGGGATTTTTGATTTCCAGGCCCAGCGCCCGGGTGCTTTGTGCAAAAGCATCCTGAACCGCCGGCGCATTTTCCGCTGCGGTAGAATTGCTGCAAATTTCTCTGGGGTACATGCTTGTCACCATGTCATTGCGCCCCATGTACAGGCTTACGGTAGTAGAGATCGTGACGAGCACCATCGTAGAAAGGATGCAGATGGCCGCAAGGCCGGCGGCGTTCTGCTTCATGCGGTACATCATGCCGGAGACGGCAATGAAGTTGTTGGGCCTGTAATAGAAATTCCTGCGGCGCCGCAGGGCTTTCAGCAGAGCAATGCTGCCGGCGGTGAACAGGCAGAACGTACCCAGAATGACGAGGAATACAGCGACAAAAAACAGCAAAAGCGCATTCAGCGGGCTTTTGAAATATACGGCGATAAAATAGCCGCCTGCCAGCGCGGCCAGGCCTACAAAAGTGAGAAGCCAGGAGGTTTTTGGCTCTTTTTCGCCTTTCTGCCCGCCGTGGAGCAGCTCCACCGGGTTGGCAAGGCGGATGTGCACCATGTTGTACAGCAGTGTCGCGCCGTAGATGCACGCGAACAGCACCACAGTGGTGACGAGCGACGGCACCGAGACGGAGAACGCCAGCGGCGTTGCGAAATCCAGCAGATACAGCAGCGCCATGAACAGCAGCTTTGAGAATAATACGCCGAACACAAGCCCCAGCGCCAGACACGCAATTGCGGTGAACAGTGTTTCAAAAAACAAAACCAGCGCAACGTGCCGCTTTTCCATGCCCAGTACACAGTAAAGGCCGAGTTCCTTTTTGCGCCGCTTGATGAGAAAGCTGTTGGTGTAGAACATCAGCGCAATGCAGAAAACAGCAATAATGCCCGTGCCCAGAGAAAAGATGGTCATGGCGATGGCGGCGCCGGGCACCTCCATCAGCCCCTCGTTCATGGCGATGGACTGCATGATATAGTACGTCATGATGCATACGATACTGGTGAGCATATAGGGAAAGTAGGTGCTTTTGTTTTTGCCAAGGTTCGTCAGCGCCAGTTTGGGGTAAAGCGCGTTAGCCACGGTCCGCCCCTCCCGTCGTCAGCATGGTGAGCGTATCGCCGATCTTGGCGAACATCTCGTTGCTTGTCATATTGCCGCGGTAAAGCTGATGGAACACCACGCCGTCCTTGATGAACAGCACACGGCCCGCATGGCTGGCCGCCCGCGTGGAGTGCGTCACCATCAATATGGTCTGGCCGCCGCGGTTGATCTCGCCGAACATGCGCAGCAGCTTTGTGGTCGCCTTGGAATCCAGCGCGCCCGTGGGCTCGTCCGCCAGCACAATCTCCGGCTTTGTGATAAGCGCGCGGGCCACGGCTGCGCGCTGTTTCTGCCCGCCGGAGACTTCGTAAGGGTACTTGTCCAGCAGAGCTTCAATGCCGAGCTGCCGCGCGATGGGCGCAAGGCGGGCGGCCATTTCAGCGTGGCCCTTGTGCGAGAGCACAAGCGGAAGAAAGATATTGTCCCGCAGGCTGAACGTATCCAGCAGGTTGAAATCCTGGAACACGAAGCCCAGATGCTCACGCCGGAACTGGGACATTTTGCTGTCCTTGATTTTGGTGATATCCCCGCCCGAAAGACGCACCGCGCCGCTGGTGGGCTTGTCCAGCGCGGCAAGGATGTTCAGCAGAGTGGTTTTTCCGCTGCCGCTCTCGCCCATGATGGCGACGTATTCGCCCTCCTCTACGGTGAAATTTACGTCCCGCAGGGCCTCTACCTGTACTGCGCCGAAGCGCGCGGTATATACCTTTTGTAAGTGTTCAACTTCAAGCAATGGCATAAAGCAGCCTCCTCAAAAAATAGCGCCGGCTGTCCGCCCGCGCCGTTCCGGATCTCCGGTGTGCTTTCATTATAGTATCCTGTCCGCCACGCCTGCCATAACATACGCTTACGATTGGCGCGTTCCGGCTTACAAAACCGTAAGGAACGCACCTGCGGCAGCAGACAAAAACAGCGCGCGCCAGACGCTGAACGCCTGCCGTGCGCCGAAGCGATTATTCCACCACCAGCGTGCCGCGGGCAAAGCAGATGCACACCGCCGTCCCTTTTCCCGGCTCGGAGCGGATGGAGATCGTGTGCCCCAGCCTTTGCAGCACCTCATGGCACAGATACAGGCCCAGCCCTGTACTGCGCTGGCCGCCGCGCCCGTTGTAGCCGGTAAAGCCGCGCTCAAAAATACGGGGCAGGTCCTCTGCGCGGATGCCAAGGCCCGTGTCCTCGACGACCAGCGTATCGGGCGAGTCCTTGGCCAGATACACACGCACCGTGCCGCGCAGCGTGTACTTGGCCGCGTTGGTAAGGATCTGTTCCAGCACAAAGGAGAACCATTTTTTATCCGTGAGGACCGTGCCCGGCAGGGAGCTGATCTGCAGCGTTGTGCTTTTCTGATGGATGAACAGAGTGGACACCTTTTTTACGCTCTCCCGCACAAGGGCCTCCAAAGGGACCTCCTGCGGCGAGAGATCGGCATGGATAGAACCAATGCGCAGATAGCCCAGCACCATGTCCACATACTGTTCGGCCTTGAACAGCTCCTGGGCAAAGGCGCTGCGGCCAGGGATATCCGGGCTTTCCTGCAGCAGAAGGCGCATGGCCGCCAGCGGGGTTTTGATCTGGTGGGACCAAAGCGTATAATATTCCGTCGCATCGGCTTCGCGGTGGGCGGCGTCTGCCGCGGCAGAAAGACGGTTGCGCTCCAGAGCGGCAATGATATCGCCATAGTCTTTCTCCAAAATATCCCGGGGTGCAGGCAGCGCTGCCAGCTTGGTGGCGCACTGGGCACGCAGCATGCGCAGCGCGGCATGCCGGCGGTAATACCGGGCAAAGCCGGAAAAAAAGAACACGGCTCCCACAGCGCCTACAAGGCAGCATGTGTATAGGGGCAGCTCCAGCGGCGCGCGGTACAGAATGGTCACCACGAACAGCGTGGCGCCGCCCAGCGCCACCAGCAGGAACGCCCGGAGCATACGGCGGCAGTAGCTGAAAAATACAGGCAGAAGCTCCCGTGCGCCCATCATGTCTCATCCACCAGGTAACCCAGGCCCTTCTGTGTGCGGATGAACCCCTCCAGGCCGATTTCCGCCAGATGGGCACGCAGGCGCGCCACGTTAACCGTGAGGGTATTGTCGTCGATGAAGCTGTCGCTTTCCCACAGGGCCTGCATGATGTCCTCCCTGGGAACCGTGCGGCCCCGGCGCTCGAACAGAAGCTGCAAAATGCGGAACTCGTTTTTCGTCAGCTCCAGCTTTTGGCTGTTGTAGTGCAGCGAGGCGTCTTTTAGATCCAGCACCGCACCGCGGCAGGCCAGTGCGTTTACACCGGCGCCGAAATCGTATGTGCGGCGCAGAAGCGCCTCGATTTTGGCAATGGCCACGTTCAGGTCAAAGGGCTTGGCCAGGAAATCGTCTCCGCCCATGTTCAGCGCCATCACAAGGTTCATGTTGTCGCTGGCGGAGGAGATGAACAGCACGGGCGTTTTGCTGATTTTGCGGATCTCGCCGCACCAGTGATAGCCGTCGTAAAAGGGAAGCGAAATGTCCAGCAGAACAAGGTGGGGCGCTTGCTGAACAAACGTTTCCAGAACGTGTTGGAAATCTGTTACATGAGATGCTTCATAGCCCCATTTTGCAAGCTGGCGCTCCAGCACCTCGGTAATGGTGGGGTCGTCCTCCACAAGCAGTATTTTATACATCTGTCGCTCTCCTTCCCGCCCTGCGGGGCGCCGTGCATTGCGGTATGCCTGAAAAACACGTCGTTCTCGTAACGCGGCAGAAGGGCCTGATTCCTCAATTTTGGAAAAAAGAATATCCATTTCTTGAAAATGGGCAATGCTGTGATAAAATAACTATGAATGAAAACCGCTTCTGAGAAAAGGGATGTGAAAGTTTGAAAGCACTGTTCCGCTATTTTGACGGTTACCGCAGGCAGCTCGTTCTGGGGCCTTTGTTCAAGCTGACGGAGGCCGTTCTGGAACTGTTTGTGCCGCTGCTGATGGCAAATATCATCGACGTGGGCATTAAAAACGGCGACGTGAAATACGTCGTTACGCACGGCCTGTTTATGCTTGGGCTGGGTGCGGTGGGCCTTGCCTGCGCGCTGACGTGCCAGTATTTTGCGGCTGTGTGCGCACAGGGCTTCGGCCGCAGCCTGCGCAAAGACCTGTTCCGCCATGTGTTCAGCCTGTCCCAGGCCGAGTATGGCTCTGTGGGCACGAACTCGCTCATTACGCGCCTCACCAGCGACGTGAATCAGGTGCAGACGGGTGTGAACATGTTTATCCGCCTGGCCATCCGCGCGCCGTTCCTTACCGTCGGCTCCATTGTGATGGCCTTTACCATCAACTGGAAGATCGCGCTGGTGTTTCTGCTTTCTACACCGCTCATCGTGTTCGTGCTGTACCGCGTTATGAGCCGCAGCCTGCCTGAATACACCCGTATCCAGCGCCAGCAGGACGTTATCTCCCGCCTTGCGGGTGAAAACCTGGAGGGAGCGCGGGTCATTCGTGCCTTTTCAAAGCAGGACAGCGAGATTGAACAGTTCCAGCAGGCGGGAGACACGCTGTCCGACATTACCATCCGCGTGGGCAAGCTCTCGGCGGCGCTCAACCCCATCACTTCGGTTATCGCAAACCTTGCCATTGTGGCCATCGTCTGGTTCGGGGGCCTGTTTGCGCAGGACGGAGGCATCGAGCAGGGCCAGATCATCGCCATGGTGAACTATATGACGCAGACGCTGCTGGCGCTCATCGTTCTGGCGAACATCATCGTTATCCTCACGAAGGCGCTGGCCAGCGCGAAGCGCGTAAGCGAAGTGCTGGCACAGGAAAGCTCTATGCCGGAGCCGCGCCAAAGCGCCGCGGAGAAGCCTGGTGCGCCGCGCATTGAGTTCGAAAGCGTGCGTTTTGCTTATCCGGACGCGGGCGAGGACGCCGTGGAGGGCGTCAGCTTTTCCGTACAGCCGGGCCAGACGCTGGGAATCATCGGCGGCACGGGTTGCGGCAAAACAACTTTGGTGCGCCTGCTGACGCGGGACTACGACGTGACGGGCGGCGCGGTGCGCGTGGACGGCACGGATGTGCGGGAATATACCTCCCGGCGGCTGCACGCCAAGATCGGTCTTGTGCCGCAGGCGGCGCAGCTGTTCAGCGGCACGGTGCGCAGCAATTTGCAGCTGGGCGCGGAAAACGCGCCGGACAGCGCGCTGTGGAAGGCTCTGGAGGTGGCCCAGGGCGCCGATTTTGTACGCGGCAAGCCCGACGGCCTGGATACTCCCGTAAAGGAAGGCGGCAAAAACCTCTCCGGCGGCCAGAAGCAGCGCCTGACCATCGCGCGGGCGTTGGCGAAGCAGCCGGATATCCTGGTTTTGGATGATTCCGCCTCGGCTCTGGACTACGCCACCGATGCGGCGCTGCGCCGCGCGCTGCGGGCGCAGACGGAAAATATGACGGTCGTGATGATCTCTCAGCGGGCGTCCACCATCAAAAACGCGGACCGCATCCTTGTGCTGGACGACGGGCGGCAGTGCGGTTTCGGCACCCATGAGGCGCTTTTGGAAAGCTGCGGGGTTTACCGAGAAATTTGCCGTTCGCAGGGCATTGTAACAGAGGAGGTGGGCGCATGAAACGGAGAACCGTTAAACGCATCCTCACCTACGTGCGGCCCTACCGCGCGGCGTTTGCGGCATCTTGCGCCAGCGCGCTGCTGTATGTGCTTTTTACCCTGCTTGGGCCGGTGTTCACAGGGCGCGCCATCGACAACATCCTCGGCCCGGGGCAGGTGGACCTGCGCGGCGTACTGTACTATCTGGCGCTGCTGGGAATTTCGGTGCTGCTGGCCGCAGCCAGCCAGTGGGTAATGAATGTCTGCACCCGCAAGATTTCCAGCAGGGCGTCCAATGATATGCGCGGCGAAGCATTCCGCGTGCTGAACCGCACGCCGCTGAAGTACATCGACGGCCACACGCACGGCGACATCATCAGCCGAATGGTCAACGATGCGGATCTTGTAGCCGAGGGGCTTCTGCAGGGCCTGACACAGCTTTTGCCGGGAGTGGCTACCATTCTGGGTACGCTTGTGGTGATGGCTGTGCTGAATCCTGTCATCGCGCTGGTCGTGGTTTTGGTGACGCCGGTGTCCATTGCTTTTGCGGGCTTCGTTGCCAGGCGCACAACAGGCTTTTTCAAGGCGCAGAGCGCTGCGCAGGGCCGTCTGTCGGGTTTTGTCAACGAGATGGTTGCCGGGCAGAGCGTCGTAAAGGCCTTTGGCTACGAGGACCGCTGTTTCGCACAGTTCGACGCCATCAGCGATGAGCTGTACGACACGGGCCTGAAAAGCGTGTTTTATTCTTCTGTGACGAATCCGGGCACGCGTTTTGTCAATGCCATCGTCTACGCGGCGGTAGGTGTTATCGGCGCGATCTCGGCCATTGGAGGTTCCATTACGGTGGGCCAGCTGAGCTGCTTTTTGACGTATGCGAACCAGTACACCAAGCCCTTCAACGAGGTGACGGGCGTGCTGACGCAGCTTCAGACGGCTGTGGCCAGCGCCGAGCGCCTGTTCGCCGTTATCGACGAGCCGACCGAACGCCCGGATGCGCCGGACGCCCTTGCCCCCACGGCCTGCGGGGGCCGTGTGACGGCCAGCCATGTGGACTTTGCCTATGTTCCGGCGGTGCCGCTCATTGAGGATTTTAACCTGGATGTGATGCCGGGCCAGCGCATCGCCATCGTGGGGCCGACGGGATGCGGCAAGACGACGCTCATCAACCTGCTCATGCGCTTTTACGAGGTGGACCGGGGTGAGATCGCCGTGGACGGGAACAGCATTGCCAAACTGCGGCGCAGTGCGCTGCGGGGCATGTACGGCATGGTGCTGCAGGAGACCTGGCTCAAATGCGCTACCGTGCGCGAGAATATCGCCTACGGCAAGCCGGACGCCACGGACGAGGAGATAAAGGCCGCGGCGAAAGCCGCTTATGCCCACGGCTTTATCAAGCGTCTGCCTCAGGGATATGATACCGTCATTGCACCGGGCGGCGGAAACCTTTCGGCGGGGCAGAAGCAGCTTTTGTGCATCGCGCGTATCATGCTGTGCCAGCCGCAGATGCTCATACTGGACGAAGCAACATCCAGCATCGACACCCGCACCGAAATGCTGGTGCAGCAGGCGTTTGAAAAGCTGATGCAGGGACGCACCAGCTTTGTGGTGGCGCACCGGCTGTCCACGATCCAGTCTGCGGACCGTATCCTTGTGATGAATGCCGGGCATATCATCGAACAGGGAACGCATGCCGAGCTGCTGGCGAAGCAGGGCTTTTACGCAAACCTGTACAACAGCCAGTTCGCCGTGGAATAACGGACGGCAGAGGATGAAACGAAAAAACAGGCGGCCCGGAAAATGCTCCGGGCCGCCTGTTTTGCTGGTGTTATTTTCCCCGCGTGCGGAAGCTGCGCCACAGCCGCGCGGCAAGCCCCGCAACCACGAGCACAGCTGCCGCTCCCTCCCAAAAGCCGCGCCAGAATCCATCCGGCGCACCGAACCATGCCAGCACAAGGCTGGCGCAGAAGGCCAGCGCGCCCAGGGGCAGGCCCCAGGTGAGCAGGGAAGTGACACGATCCTCGATGCCGTTCATGCCGGACGCCCCTTTCAGAATTTTCGCATATAATAAAACCGAAGCGCCTTGGTGGTGACGGCCGTGAACAAAGCCGCGCCCAGCAGCGTCATGCATACCGTGGCGCTCCAGTAGCCCGCGGCCAGCGCCGCAAGCACGAGCCCGGGCACAACGACCTGGAACGCCTGCCGTCCGGCCTTCTGCCATAAAAGAGCTTCGCGCTCGTCGGTGGCCTTCGTATACATCTTATGCAGCAGCACGTCGTCACGAAGCATTTTTGTAAGGCGGATGCAAATAAAAGCGGCGGAGATGCCCAGCGCGGAAAGCGCGCCGGTGAGCAGGTCGGCATAATAAGGAAACCGAGCGCCCGGCACACCGCCCCGATGGCCCCAAAAGTGCGCGCAGAACACCGCTGCGGCGCACAGAAGGATAAAGACGCGCAGCAGCCGAAGGCGTATGCGCACTGTTCTCCGGAACTGCTCCAGGGTGATCTGTTCCATCATCGTTCATTCCTCCCCATCCAGGTCGCTGAAGTCGAACACATCCTCAATCGCAAGCCCAAAATACCGCGCCAGCTTGTGGGCAAGAGGCAGAGATGCGGTGTATTTGCCCACCTCGATGGAGGTAATGGTCTGGCGCGTCACACCCACGGCCTGGGCAAGCTCCTCCTGCGACAGCCTGCGCGCACGGCGCAGTTCCGGGATTTTCGTCTTCATGGGACATGTTCTCCTTTGTATAGCAGACTTTGCACTTTTAGTATAGTTTGCTTTGCAAAAAATGTCAAGTAAGCTTTGCGAAAAACAATATCATATTCAAGGCGCTTTTCTTTTGGAAAGAAGGTGCTATAATGATGTCTGCAAGCGGCGGGCACGGCCCGCCAGAGAGGGGAGAACAGTATGCTGCATGCCATTGCCGCATTTCTGCGGCGTGAAGGCGAAACATTGGAGCGCGCCCCGGCGCACGAGATGCTGCGTGTGGGGCTGTGCCTGGCTTTTACCGGCGGCTTTCTGGACGCATATACCTATCTTCTGCGGGGAGGAGTGTTCGCCAACGCGCAGACAGGCAATATGGTGCTGATGGCCCTGTACGCCGCCCGGCGGGACGGGCGGGCCTTTTATTATCTTCTGCCCATAGCGGCGTTTTTGGCAGGGGTGATCGTCACGGAATGGCTCAAGGCGCGCCTGACGAACGCGCAGCATATCGCTTGGCAGCACGTGGTGCTGCTGGCGGAGGCAATACTGGTTTTTGCGGTGGGATTCGTGCCGCGGAGCGTGCCGGACGCTGTGGTGAATGTGACGGTTTCGTTCATCTGCTCTCTGCAGGTGAACAGTTTTCGGCGCACGAGGGGCCTGCCTTATGCCACAACGATGTGCACGGGCAATTTGCGCAGTGCAGGCGAGCATGTGTTCGCCTGGGCACACGGCGACAAAACGGCGGGCCGTGCGGCGCTTCGGTACTGTGCGGTCATCCTCGTGTTCTGTGCAGGAGCCTGGGCGGGCGCGGTGCTGGCCGGCGCCTGGGGCGTACACGCCGTGTGGGCGTGCAGCGCCGCGCTGCTGGCGGCTTTCGGGCTGATGCTGGCGGGAAGATGACGAAAGCTGAAAACAGAAAGGCCCGCGCCTGTACCCTGCCGAACGGTTCACGCCGCCGGGCGGGATACAGGCGCGGGCCTGTTTTCATGTTGTGCGGAAAACGCGTAAAAATGCAGCAGCTCTTACAGCTTAAAATCATCCGGGCTGAAGGTGGGGAGCTGTGGCCTGCGGCGCGGCACGCGGCGCAGAGGGTCATAAGAAAAGGCACGGCAGTGGTCAAAAGGCTGCACTGCGCCGCGCCGGGTACAGCGCAGCGAACCATCGGCAGCACGAACCACGTGGGAACAGTATTCACAGGCCGGGGGGATATCCCTGCCGAACAGCGGTTTTGTAAACATGGGAGTGAATTCCTTTCCTGGAGCTTGGCCGCGCTGCGGAAGGGGCGCATTTGTGCGGCCTGCATTGATTATACCCCTTTTCAGCGGCGGCGTAAATACCGGGGCACGGGTAAGGCGCCGCAGGCCAGCGCGGCCATGGCGAATAATATCAGCATTACATCCGGCGGCATGCGCACGGCCAGAAGAGGGCTGGCGTCCCACTGAGCGCCCGCGGACAACGCCATGGGAAACAGCTTTGCCAAAAGCCCGAACAGCAGCAGCGAGAGCGGCAAATGCAGCAGACGGGACAGCAGCAGCGGCAGCAGCGGTATACGGGGGGCAAGCAGCGCACGCACCTGCAGAAAGACGGAAGCGCCCATTACACTGAGTGCGGCGCAGCACAGCTGTGTGCGCCAGGCGGATGCAGTCTCGCAGGCGGCGCGGCACGCGCTGGTGACCTCCAGAGGCAGCGTGGCCCAAAAGCGGACGGACGCATCTGCGCCTGTGGGGACAGCAATGGCGGCAAAAAAAGAGAACAGCGTTACATAGCCGCACAGCATCACGATGGCGTTGACCGAGTCCCGTACGGCGGGAACAAAACCCGTCTGAGACGGAACGGCGTCCGGCTGTGTTTTTTGCGTGACGGAACAGCGGCCGGCGGGCATGCCTTTGCCCGTTTGCGCTGCGCAGGCCACGGCGGCCCGGAAACGGCCCGCCATGCTGCCGCGTTTGCGCAGGCGAACAAAAAGTGCGGCGGCCAGCCCGCAGACAAGTGACGCCCCCAGCTGTGCGCCTAAAAGCAGCCAGCCCGCGCCCGCGCTGCCCAACATCAGCGCGCCTACGCTGCTGACGACGAACCCCGGTCCGGAGCCAATGGTACATACCAGCAGCAGCGCGGCCTCAGCGGCAGTTAACTCGCCTGTGCGGTACAGAACATCCACCGCCTTTGCGCCGCCGGCAAAGCCCCCCAGCACGCCGCACAGCATGGCTGCGGGGGCCTTTGTGCTGTGCAGGCCAAGCAAACGGGTATAGGGCCGCAGCAGCAGGCCGAGCGCGCTTGCGGCACGGCTCTCCAGCAGCAGACGGGAAAGCACCAGAAAGGGAAACAGCGCGGGGATGACCGTCTCGTAGCATACGCTCAGCCCGCGCAGTACGCCGCCCGCCGCCGCCCCCGGGCGAAGGAACACGCTGGCTGCGGCAAACAACAGCGCGCCAGTCCACACAAGCTCGGCCAGAGCGCGTTTTATTTTAAGAATATTCATAAACCGTCCCTCCACCCTGATATATATGATTGAACCGGAATCAAATAGTAGGGAGGGCGGCTGATGCGCAGGAAAAAGAAGCCGGGCGAGCGCTACTCCTTTCGCCGCGCGATGGGATTTGGAACGCAGACGGTGCAGACCGTGCTGTACGGGCGGCCGGTGCTGCATGTGGATTGCGGCGGCGCGCTGGAAATCGAAAACTGCCGGAGCATCCTGCAGTACGATGCCGAAAAACTCAAGCTGGACATGGGCGAGCTGAGCGTTACGATCGAAGGAAACGAGCTGGTGGTGGACACTTACCAAAAAACGCTCATCACGGTGCGAGGGCAGGTGTTTTCCATCCATTTTGGTTACGGAGGAGTGCAGGGCGGTTGATGAACAGGTTGGCGCGGTACGCGATGGGAAGCGTGAATTTTGAGGTAACAGGCGGGCGCGGCGAACGCTTTTTAAACGACTGCGTGAACGCGGGCGTCCCGGTCGAACATATCCGCCCCACACAAACGGGCTATCTGGCCACAGTGCCTCTGCGGGATTACAAGCGCATGCACAAATATGCGCGCCGGAACCGGTGCCGCCTGCGCGTGCGGGAGAAATACGGCGCATACTTCGCGCTGTTCACATACCGTCACCGCTGGGGGATACTGGCGGGCCTTGTGCTGTGCGTCCTGCTGCTGTGCATGTGCCGCAACCTTATCTGGAACATCTGCTTTTACAATTTTACGCCGGAGCAGGAAGCATCCGCCCGCGCGCAGCTGTTTGAAAAGGGAATCTATGAAGGTGCGTTTCAAAACAATGAGAGGCTGGTGCGCGCGGCGGGCGAACTGTTTGTGGGGTCGGAAGAATACGGCTGGGTCGCGCTGAATTTTGTGCAGGGCCGTCTGGTGGTGGAAAAAACACAGCGGGAGAAGGTGCCGGAGCCCATCGGCACGGAGGTCACCAACGTAGTGGCGAAGAGCGACGGCATCATACGGCGGCTGGAGCTGGTGGACGGCTATCCCCGCGTGGTGCCGGGCCAGTATGTGGCCCAGGGCCAGGTGCTTGTCAGCGGTATGACGCTGAGCCAGTATGAACGTCCGCTTTATTCCCATGCTCAGGCCGAGGTGCTGGCGGAGGTGGAAAAAAGCTATGTATATACCCAGCCGCTGCATGTGGAGCCTGTACTGCCCCAAGCCGTGAGCAAAAGCTATTACAAGCTGTACCTTCCCTGGGGTGAACTTTCGCTTTATGCACAGCTTGATGTGCCGGAAAACGCGTCCCAGCGCGTGCTGCGCCGCCCGGCGGCCCCTTTCGGATTCCATCTGCCTGCGCTTGTGGAGGAAACGCAGGTGCGGCAGGCCGCAGCCGTGCCCTTTGATTTGACGCCCGGGCTGGCGGAGGATATCGCGCGCTCACGCATTCTGGACGCCATCCGGGCGGAATTTGGCGACTATGAGCTGCTGGAAGAAACGCCGTCTGCTGAGGAAGCAGACGGTGCGGTGACCTTGACGCTGCGGGTGCGCATGCTGGCGGATATCGGGAAAATGGTGCCCTATGAGGGGGAGGCCATGGAGCCGGACAGCACGATTGGTGCAGATTCATAGGAAAAATTCAGAAAAATTTGTAGAACTTATGTACAAAATCCTCTTTTAAATTTTGATAAATATGCTATAATAGTCTCAAAGCTACCGCTGCGCGGTCGCGGGCATGTGCAGACATGCCCGGATGCGCTGGCGCGCATGGGCTTTGTGGCTGTTGAAACGCGCAAAACAACGGCATGGCGTTGTTTTGTTGCAGCCGCTTTGCGGCGTCGCGTTATAATAGTCTCAAAGCTACCGCTGCGCGGTCGCGGGCATGCGCAGACATGCCCGGATGCGCTGGCGCGCATGAGGCTTTGCGTCTGTTGAAACGCGCAAAGGCGTTTGCGGGCATGCGGTTTGGGGAATGCTGAAATATGCTGCAAAAACTTGCAGCGTACAATAAAAAATAAGAGGTGTTGGAATGGCGGAAACAGTGCTTGAAGTGGATTCAGTGGATACGGCACTTGCCATTTTTGGAAATTGCGATGAGAACATCCGTCTGTTGGAGCAGGCCTTTGGCGTAACGGCCATATGCCGCGGCACCGAGGTGAAGCTGACAGGCGGAGAAGAGGATGTGGAGCGTGCCCGCAGGGCGTTGGACGCCATGCTGATGCTACGGGCAGGCGGTACGCCGCTGGAAGAACAGACGGTGCGTTACTGCATCTCGCTGGCCGGCAGCGGGGATGAAGCGCGCGTGAAGGACCTGACAGGAGATTTTATTGCCATCACAGCCAAGGGCCGTCCGGTGCGGCCAAAGACGTTGGGCCAGAAAGCGTATATCGGCGCCATTGTCAAAAATGCCGTGACCTTCGGCGTGGGGCCGGCAGGCACGGGCAAGACGTATCTGGCCGTAGCCATGGCCGTGAAGGCCTTCAAGGCACGGGAGGTGAGCCGCATCATTCTCACGCGGCCCGCTGTGGAAGCCGGTGAGAAGCTGGGCTTTTTGCCCGGAGACCTGCAGAATAAGGTGGACCCGTACCTGCGCCCGCTGTATGACGCTCTGTTCGATATGCTGGGCGCAGAAAATTATCAGAAGCTGCTGGAAAAGCAGCTCATCGAGGTGGCTCCGCTGGCCTATATGCGCGGGCGTACGCTGGATGATGCCTTCATCATCCTTGACGAAGCGCAGAATACCAGTCCCGAACAGATGAAAATGTTCCTCACACGCATGGGCGCCGGCTCCAAGGTCGTGGTGACGGGCGACATTACGCAGATCGACTTGCCGGATAAGGCACGCTCCGGCCTTGTGGACGTGCTGGGCGTTCTGAAAAACGTTGAGGGCATCGCCATGATCCATTTTTCCGAAAAGGACGTTGTGCGCCACAGGCTGGTGCAGGAGATCATACGCGCCTACGACAAAGCGCAGGCTGCGAGAAACAGAAAGTAAAGGATGTGTTTTTGATGTCTCATAAAGTATATATCACCAACAAGCAGAACACGGTGAAGGTGCCGTCCGGGCTGCGCATCCTCATCCGCCGCTCGTGCCACGCGGTGCTGGAGGCTGAGCATTTCGAGGGCCCTGCCGAGATCAGCGTCACTTTTGTGGACAACGCCGAGATCCAGCAGCTGAACAAGCAGTACCGGGATAAGGACCAGGCCACCGATGTGCTCAGTTTTCCGTTGGGGCAGGACGGCAAGTACGACATCAATCAGGAGACGGGCGCCGCGATGCTGGGGGATATCGTCATCTCGATGGAACGGGCCATGGAGCAGGCCAATATATACGGCCATTCCCTCCAGCGGGAGGTCGCGTTCCTGACGGTGCATTCCATGTTCCACCTGTTGGGTTACGACCACGAAGCAGGCGGCCTGGAGGCCGTGCGTATGCGCGAAAAGGAGGAGGCGGCGCTCATCCAGCTGGGCCTGCCGCGCACGGTTTCGTACAGCCAGGTGGACTGAGATGAAGCCGCGCTTCGTGGACAGCTTTCTGTACGCCGCCCAGGGCATCCGCACCGCGGTGCGCGAGGAGCGCAATATGCGGTTCCACCTGTGCGCCGCGTTTTACGTTTATCTTTTTTCGCTGTTTTACGGCTTTGGCAAAACAGAGTACATTCTCATCACGCTCATGGTATGCGGGGTTTTGGCGCTGGAGCTTGTCAACTCCAGCCTGGAGCGCACGGTGGAGCGCCCTGCGCCGGACCGGTACATGACTGCGGGCGTGGTGAAAGACATGGCCGCGGGCGCGGTGCTGGTATTCAGCATCGGGTGCGCGGTGTGCGGCGCTGTCCTGTTCTGGGATGTCGCGGCGTTCCGGCGCATGTTCGCTTTCTTTGCGGCAAGGCCGCTGCTGGCGGTGTTGCTGGCCGCGTCTCTTGCCGTGGCGTGGCAGTTCATTTTTGGAAAACGGAAGGAAGGCAAATAATTGCAGCAGGAACAGACAAAATCGATCTTCGTGGCCATCGTGGGCCGCCCCAATGTGGGGAAATCGTCTCTTTTGAACAGAATGGTGGGGGAAAAGGTGGCCATCGTCACCGCAAAACCCCAGACGACACGAACGCGCATCACGGGTATATTGACGCTCGGTGCGGTGCAGTATGTATTTCTGGACACGCCGGGCATCCACCGCCCACGCACCAGGCTGGGCGAGCGCATGGCAAAAGCAACGGCGGATTCCGTGGCCGAGGTGGACGCGGTGGTAATGCTGTTTGAACCGTACGGCGAGCTGACGGAAGCCGAGCAGGCGCTGGTGGAGGACATCCGCGTGAAAAAAGTGCCTGCGCTGGCGGCGGTGAACAAGACGGATACGCTGAAAAAAGAAACAGACCTTGCCGTGCGCATGCAGTTTCTGGAAGAGCTGGGCGTGTTCCGGGGCGTGCTGCCGCTGTGCGTGTCAGAGGACAGGGGCTGTACGGAACTGCTGGACGCACTGCTGCCTTTCGCGGTGGAAAGCCCTCACTATTTCCCGGACGACGCCTACACCGACATGCCGGAAAAGGCTCTCGTGGCGGAGGTGCTGCGGGAAAAGATGCTGCTGAACCTGCGGGACGAGATTCCCCACGGCACGGCTGTGACCGTGGAACGCTTCAAGGAACGCGGAGACAAGGATATCATCGACATCGACGTAAACATCTACTGCGAAAAAAAGAGCCATAAGGGTATGATCATCGGTAAGGGCGGGCAGATGCTCAAGAAAATCGCGTCCGAGGCGCGTGTGGAGTGCGAGGAGTTTCTGGGCGCACGGGTGAACCTGCAGTGCTGGGTAAAGATCAAGGACGACTGGCGCGACAACGATTTTCTGTTAAACAATTTCGGCTTTCAAAAATAAGCGCAGGGCCGGGCAGGAGAAATAAATCCGCCGCGTTCCCTGTTTTTGGACAACATTTCCGCTTATATGCGCGCTACAATGGTGAATAGTACCTGTTAGCGGAGGTGTTCACCATGGAAACAAGCAACTACTGGAAACTGTTTGAAAGTACGGGCCAGGTAGAGGACTACCTTGCCTTTAAGCAGCACGGCACGCAGGAGGAGACACAAAATGCGGACGACGACAATGGGCCTGGTGCTGCGGGCGACAAAGACGGGCGAAGCTGACCGCGCTTTGCTGCTGCTGACGCCGGATGGCCTTGTCAGTGCCATGGCAAAGGGGGCACTGCGCCTGAAAAGCAGGCTGTTCAGCGGTACGGGGCTGTTTTGCTACAGTGAATTCACGCTGTTCGAGGGCAAAACCATGTTTGTTGTGGACGAGGCGGAGGTACGCCAGGTGTTCTGGGGCATCCACGAAAGCGTGGAGCATATGGCGCTCGCCATGTATTTCGCAGAGCTTGCGTCCACGCTCTCGCCCACGGGGCAGGAGGCCGAGGCGCAGCTGCGGCTTCTGCTCAACAGCCTTTACCTGCTGAGTGAAGGAAGGCGCGCTCCGCGTTTGGTAAAGGCCGTGTACGAGCTGCGCGCCATGACGCTGGCGGGCTTTATGCCGGACCTGGTGGCCTGCGCGGATTGTGTGAAATACGAGGGCGGCGCGTTCTGCTTCGATGCACGGAAGGGCCGCCTGTACTGCGGCGAATGCGCCGCGAAGCGCGAGCTGGAATGCAATTTGGACCCGGCGGCGCTGGCGGCCATGCGGCACATCGTGTTCAGCGGGGATGACAAGCTGTTTTCTTTTTCGTTGGCGGAGCACAGCACGCAGCTGCTGGGCGCGGTGACGGGGCGGTGGGCGCTTTATTGTGTGGACAGGCCGCTGCGTTCGCTGGATTTTTTAAATACCGTTCTGGATTAAAGCGTGCGTGCGGCATACATAGATAGACCGTCACCCGGCGCGGGCAAGGCTTGTCTGCGCCGCAATATTTGTTTAGAGTTGGCACGCCCGGCTCCGCGTAACGCCTTTGCGGTCCGATGCGGCGGGCGCAACAGCGGGGTGCTCCCGAAGCGGCTTTGCAGCCGCGGCACGGGAACGTTTCGGATGCTCCGGCGGCACGGCCGCCGGGAAAGGAACCAAGAGGAGAATATGGACGAAAAATACTTAGAAGCACTGGAATTCGACAAGATACGCGCCCGCGCGGCCGACGGCATCGTCTGTCCGGAGGCACGGGGCATGCTGTTGGGGCAGCCCGCATGGGAAACGCCTGACGAGGTGCGTGCGGCGCTGGAGCAGACAGACGCCATGACGACGCTGCTGATCAAAAACGGTTCGCCCCGTTTTTCCTCGGTGGAGAATGTGCGGGGTATCGTGCAGAGAGCGGAAAAGGGCGGCGTGCTCTCCATGGCGGAGCTGCTTACGGTGGCGGACACACTGCGCAACTTCCGTGAGCTGGTGAAATGGTACGGCCTGACGGAGCACGACGTGCTGCCGGTAGACGATTTGTTCTATGCCATGACGCCCCAGCCGACGCTGGAAAAGACGATAAAGGATTCGATTTTGTCCGAAAATGAAATGGCCGACACGGCCAGCGACACGCTGTATGATATCCGCCGCAAGATCCACGCGGCGGAAAATTCCATCCGCGATAAGCTGGACGCCATTACAAAATCACAGTCGGCGTCAAGATATTTGCAGGACGCCGTGGTTTCGCTGCGCAACGGGCGCTTTGTCGTGCCCGTGAAAGCGGAGCACCGCGGCGAGGTGGGCGGCGTCATCCACGACGTTTCTTCCAGCGGTTCCACGTTGTTTGTGGAGCCTACGGCCGTGGTGGAGGCCAATGCAAAGATCCTGCAGCTGCGCAATTTGGAACAGGCTGAGATCGAACGCATTCTGGCAGCATTTTCCGCTCGGACTGCGGCACTGGAGCCGATGTTTACGTTTGGCTACGGAGCGATGCTGGAGTTGGATGTGCTGCTGGCCAAGGCCAGGCTGGCGCTGGACCAAAAGGCCATGAAACCGCAGGTGAACGACGACCATGCGTTCAGTCTTGTGCGTGCGCGCCACCCGCTCATCGATCCGGCTGTGGTCGTTCCGGTAGACATCGCATTGGGCGGCGCTTGCGACACGATGGTCATCACCGGCCCCAACACGGGCGGCAAGACGGTTACGCTTAAAACGGCTGGCCTTTTGTGTGCGATGGCGCAGCACGGCTATCTGATCCCGGCACACGAAAGCAGCTCTGTCTGTGTGTTCGGCGAGATACTGGTGGACATCGGTGACGAGCAGAGCATCGAACAGAGTTTGTCCACATTTTCAGGGCACATCAAAAACATCACAGGAATCCTGAAACTGGCGGGGCCTCAGACGCTGGTGCTTATGGACGAGCTGGGCGCGGGGACCGACCCGGCTGAAGGCGCGGCGCTGGCGGTATCCGTCATCGAGGCGCTGCGCGGTCTTGGAGCGAAGATCATGGCCACCACGCACTATTCAGAGCTGAAAATTTTTGCGCTGGATACGCCGGGCGTGCAAAACGCCTCCTGCGAATTCAATGTGGAAACGCTGCGCCCAACCTACCGCCTTTCTGTGGGCGTACCGGGAAAATCCAACGCGTTCCTCATCAGCCAGAAGCTTGGCCTTGCGCCGGAGATCATTGAGAACGCCCGGGCGCATCTGTCCAACGAGGACCAGCAGTTTGACAATATCCTCAACCAGCTTGAGGATCTGAAGGTGGAGCTGAAGGCGCAGCAGGACGAGGTAGAGCGCCTGAAGCACACGGCCTCTCATGCACTGGAGCAGGCCGAGGAAAAACGTGCTGCGCTTATCCGGCAGGGCGAGGAAGAACTGGCCGCTGCGCGGGAGAAGGCCCACGGTATGGTGCAGGACGTGCAGAACACAGCCTACGGCCTGATGGATGAGCTGCGCAAGCTGGAAAAAGACAAGCAGCTCAGCGCGTCCCAGCGCGCGGCCCGTGCGCGGGAGATCGCGAAAAAGGAAACGGAAAAGCTGTTCGGCAAAACGGACGTGGTGCATGCGCCTCAGCGTACTTTCAAGCCGCTGGACAGCGTAAAACTGGGGCAGGAGGTGCTGATCGCCGAGCTGGACAAGCCCGGTATCGTGACGGCTCTGCCGGACCGTGACGGCATGGTGGAGGTGCGCGCGGGTATTATCAAGACAAAAGTGCCGCTCAACGGCCTGTGCGCGCCGCACAAGCAGCAGCCCGCGCCGCAGAAAAAGTATCAGCCGCGCCGTGCGCCGGCCTCCGCGTCAAGCGGGGATAAGGTAACACGTACGCCCAGCATGGAAATCAACCTGATCGGCATGACGGTAGAAGAAGCTCTGCATGAGGCGGACAAATTTATCGACAACGGCGTGATGAACGGACAAACGACGCTGTACCTCATTCACGGCAAAGGGACGGGCGCGCTGCGCAAAGGCATTCATGAGCATCTGCGCCGTCATAAAAATGTGCGCAGCTTCCGCCTTGGCGTTTACGGCGAGGGCGAAGCGGGCGTTACGGTAGTAGAGCTGAAATAGGGGACGGCACGGGGAAGCCTGCCGCCTGACGGGGGATTCGCGCCGCGAAAAACAGAAAAGCTTCGGTTCCGGGGAGCGCGTAAAACAGCAAAAGGCCGTGTATCGCATTGGATACACGGCCTTTTGTATATGCCGGGTCCGGGGCAGGCACGCCCCGACAAGAGCATGAAGCAAATTTGACGCCATGACAGAATCGTTCTCCTGCCCTTGGACGCTGAATGAGAGGCTAAAGGTATGATTCTGTCGGAGCTTTATATGCTGCCGGTAAACTGGGATTTCATGCGAAAAAGAATATTCTTACGTTGCAAATAGCTTATCGATTTCCTTTCTATCGCAATCTAAAATCCATTGGTTAAAATTATGATAAATAGGCCACAGTGTTTCTTTGCGTTCTGCAACTAAATCTGCGCCCCTATCATCGTAAATATGATACAAATACACTTCTTCTGTATTTGCAAAATAAACGCTTGAAACCAAGGATGAAATACCGCCCAGGTCGGCTTTAATGATTTCTCTTAGCAGCAGCTCTGGCGAAAAATCAATCTTACACAGATCTCAATAGAGCTGCAATACCATATACTGTTCGTCTCCGTCATTTATCTGTTGCTCCCTTTGTTCGTGGGGAAAAGAAACCAGATTCTGAAGCACACTCAAATCCAATCCGTTTCCATACCCCGGCCCATCTTCGTTGGGATGGGTATCTATCCGTAACAAGTTCGGAGGTTGTGGAAGAGAGCTATATATAGCTTTTGCCCGTTGTAGTGACGCACCGATATATTGGGAATTTACAACCGTATCACGAAGAAGTGAAGCGTCTGAATATACAGGTGTTTCACCTCCTATTTCAAAGCGAATGGCAACGGGGCATTTATAAAACACGGGATGCTCCAGCGTTGGGTTCCCTATTCTAATAAGAAGATTATCAAACCTTTCTGGCAGCATAGAATATCGCTCCTTCCGTAGAGTGCGCCTTCTCATCAGATTTAAGGCAACACCGCACAATTCACGGCTGAAGCCTTAAGCGCCGCCTCGCTTGCAGATTTTCCGGCAACTGTCACAAAAATGCCCGCGAATACACAAAGTATTCGCTGCGCTTTTTGTTTAACCTGCCAAAAAATCTGCCGGCGCGATTCGACTCTTAGAATTGTGCGGTGTTGCCTTAAATTTATTGATTATCCATATTGTAGCATAACTGCATGGCTAATCAACAACAAACTTTCAGGGCTTGCCGGGAGTTTTTTTATAAATCTTTTACGCACTGTCCATTCCGGCAGGATGCGCCGCGTCTTCGGAAACCATGCTTTGGGCGTGATTCTGTCATTTGCCGGCTGCCTAATTCGCCTTGCGGCCGGCGTCATCCGGCTTCGTGCCCGTCGCCGCTTTCAACCGCTCCAGCAGCGCGGCATAGCGCGGCTCCTGCTTCAGTGCGTGCAGCGGTTCAGAGCTCTCCAGTACGAACAGCGCGTTTTCACGCAGAAAATCATCCGATACATCCATGATGCCGGAGGAGGAGAGCCGGTCGAAAAACAGCGGCGAATATTCCTGCGCGCGGCAGCCCGTAACAGCGCTTTCCGCGTAGGCTTCGGCGGCGTCCAGCGCAGCCGGCGTCTTGCCCGCCAGAGCCAGCAATTCGGCGCGTGCCAGCTCATAGTTTCCGTGCATGCCGGGCGCGTTTTCACCATGAAACAAAACGTCCAGACGGCAGGCTGCGTCCAACAGTGCGAGGGCCTTCTCCGTATCCCCGCGCGCACGTGCCTCGGCGGACAGGCTGTATAAGCACAGTCCCGCGTCCCGCACATATCCCCAAAGGCAGGCCTGGTGCAGCTTTTCCGCTTCCTCCGCTTGTCCCGTCTGTCTCAGGATGGATGCTTTCAGCATGCGGGCGTCGTAATCGGGCTGAGGGAGTTTTTCTACGGCGTCCAGCGCACGACCGGCTTCTCCATTCATCATATACAGGCCGGACAGCGTGTAGAATGCGGCCTCACGGGTCTCGGTGTCCGTGCTGTGCGTGCTGTCCTCAAACAGGCGGATGGAGCGTTCCAATTGCTTTTGTACGAACGCTTCGTCTTTCAGGGCCGCCATATAGCGCATATACAGCGATGCGATGCGGAATTTGAGCGCGGTGTCGCCTGGATGGGAAAGCAGAATATCTTCACAATAGGCGCAGGCTTCTTCGGCGCGGCCGCTTTCAAACAGGACGCGTCCTTTTTCCCAGATGGCTTTCAGTTCTTCCTCGGAAAGAAGAGGCCGAAAATCCAGCAGTGTGTCGGGTGTGGTGCCCAACGCCCGCGCCAGAGGGCACAGCAGCAGAATATCCGGGTAGGCACTGGCCGTCTCCCATTTGGACACCGCCGCGGCGGTAACGCCCACGGCCTCGGCAAGCTGTTCCTGCGTCAGTCCCTTTTGTCTGCGCAGTGTTTGGATGGTTTTTCCGGTTGGCATTTCCATTTCGGCAAATTCCTTTCGTTTCTTTTGGGCCCGGTTCCATCGTAACATACGAGCGCCGCGTATACAATGGAGCTGATGTTGAACGCAGATGCGGTTTTTTTGAATTGAATTCAAGCTGCGGACGGTGCGGGGCAGAGAAAACGCACTCCAACCTCCGGCATATGTTTCGGAAGGCGGAGCGCGCTGTGAAATAAAGAAAAATGTGCTTCAGGAAAGTGTGGCAGACAGCCCGGCGGCATGCTTGGCGCGCTGGGAACGGCGCAGTCTCTGCTTGACGCGGCTCACAAGGAACACGAACAGGCACATCAGCGCGGGAGTGGCGGCGGCAAATACGCCCAGCAGCGTCCACGCACGCCCTGAAAGAGGGGAAAGGCCAAACAGCGGCCCCAGCAGGACGCATGCACCGATGAAGCCCACGCCCATGGCGGCCACGATGGCAAAGCGCCATCTGGACAGAGGCCAGCACAAAAACAGCAGCACCATAAACCCTGCCGTGCCCGCCAGCAGCGTGCACACAGTGGAGATCTGCTCCATGGGAAGGCCCATCCCGGAGCCGATCCACATCACGGCCAGCAGGTTCACCACATTGACCAGCCCGCCGGGCAGTGCGTTCAGCAGCACGCTGCGCATAAAGCTGCCGCGTACACGCCCATAGGATGGCTCGAATGTCAGCAGGAACGAAGGAACGCCGATAAGCAGCCCGCTGAGCAGACTGATCTGCGCGGGCACCAGCGGATAGGGCATGGCCGCAAACAGAAGAACCAACGAAACAACGAATGAGAAGATGTTTTTTACAAGGAACAGTGTGGCCGAACGTTCGATATTGTTGATGACACGCCGCCCCTCTTTGACGATCTGCGGCATGGCAGAAAAATTGGAGCTCAGCAGCACCAGCTGGGCCACATGCTGCGCGGCCTCGCTGCCTGCCGCCATGGCGATGCTGCAATCCGCATCTTTTAAAGCCAGCACGTCGTTTACCCCGTCGCCGATCATGGCCACGGTGCGGCCCGTGTCCTTCAGCGCGCAGATGAGCGCGCGCTTTTGCTGCGGCGTCACACGGCCGAACACGGCATGCGCCTGCGCCGCGCCGCGAAGGTCCGCGTCTTCAGGTACGCGGGACATATCCAGATAATGTTCCGCGCCCTCCACGCCCGCCCGGCGCGCAACTTCCGCCACGGATACCGCGTTATCGCCGGAGATGACCTTTACATCCACGCCCTGTGCCTTGAAATAGGCCAGTGTTGCAGGTGCATCCGCACGGATTTTATCCGAAAGCACCACAAAGCCCAGCGCCTGCGGATCGTGCTGCAGCGTACCGCCCTCCAGCACGCCGTGTCCGCGCGCCAGCACCAGCACGCGCCGTCCTGCCGCCAGCTGCGGCTCTACCGTACCCCGGAAGGCGGCATACCCGCCGCCCAGCACGATCTCCGGTGCGCCGAGGATGTATTCGTCTCCGTCTTTCAGCACCAGAGCACCCCACTTGCGCTCGGAGCTGAAGGGGACGGCGGCTTTGGGCTGCCAGCCGCCGCCCAAAGCGCCGAAGCGTGCCCGCAGAGCCTGCGCCGTGGCGTTGTCCTCGCCCGCGGCGGCGGTAAAGCTGCCCAGCAGCTCTGCCAGTGCGCCGCCCTCCATGCCCGGTACGGGGATGGTTTCCAGCACTTCCATGCAGCCCTCGGTGATGGTGCCTGTTTTGTCCAGACACAGCGTGTCCACCCGGGCCAGATTCTCGATGCAGGAAAGCTCGTGAACCAGCGTTTTGCTGCGCGCCAGGCTGATGACGCTCACGGCCAGCGCTACGCTCACCAGAAGGTAAAGCCCCTCGGGGATCATGCCGATGATGGCGGCCACGGTGGAACTCATGGCGTACTCCAGCCCTGTGTGAAGAAAGAAATACTGCTTTGCAAACATGATGACGAATACGGGGATGATGGCAATGCTGATGAAACGCAGCAGCCTGTCCAATGCGCGCATCATCTCCGAGCGGTGACGTTTGCGGCGCCGGGCCTCGCCGGTGATGCGCGCGGCATAACAGTCGGTGCCAACCTTATCCAGCCGTGCCGCGCACGCGCCGGTCACCACAAAACTGCCCGAGAGCAGCGTGTCCCCGGGGCGTTTTTGCACAAGCTCTGCCTCGCCTGTCAGCAGCGCTTCGTTTACCTCCAGCGTCCCGTCCGCAACAACGGCGTCCGCGCACACCTGGCTACCCGGGCGCAGCAGCACAATGTCGTCCAGTACCAGCTCGTCTGTGGGGACGGTGCGCGTTCGGCCGCCGCGGACCACACAAGCCGTGCTGCCCGAGAGCAGTGTCACCTTGTCCAGCGTGCGTTTGACGCGCAGCTCCTGCACAATGCCGATGAACACATTGGCGGCCACAATGCCCAAAAACATCATGTCGCGGTATGCGCCAACAGCGAACAGGCAGGCGGCCAGCGCCACGAACACAAAATTGAAAAAGGTAAATACGTTGTCCCGCACGATCTGCCATTCTGTTTTGGAGAGGCTGTCCTGCGCGGCGTTGTTCCATCCGGCGGCCCGGCGCTGGGCCGCCTGTTCCTCTGTAAGCCCTGTTTCCGGTGTGGGGCAAAGCCGCTCCACAGGGCGGCGTTCAGAGCGTTTGCGGTTTTGCTTCATGGTCGTATGCTTCCTTTTTCCGCGCGGCGCGCCGCGCTGTATTTGGAACGTGAAAAATGTCCTTTGCTTATCATTACGAGGCAGAAACGGCCCATGCTACAAGCCCGCATACAAAACCTGCGACGCGCGCCCCTTTGGTTTGACATGTTTTTCGCTCCGGGTGTACTACACTCGGAGAAGAGGGGGCGGCGACATGCGCGGTGTGATCTATGTGGATATTCTGTTTTTTGTCAATGCCCTCATCGGATATTTTCTGCTGCGGGGCGCGGCGCTGCTGGCCGGGCGCATCGCCGCCGATTGGCGCATCTTTCTGGGGGCGGCCGCCGCGGGCCTTTCTTCGCTGCTGCTGCTTTTGCCTCCTCTGCCGCAATGGCTCATGTGGGGGGCAAAAATCGGCAGCGCGGTGCTCATCGTATTCGCCAGCTTCCCGGTGCACAATGTGCGCGGCTTCCTGAAATGCTGCTTCTGGTATGTGTTTCTGAACATTGCGCTTTCAGGCGCGGTATTTGCGGCTACATACTATGGTGCGGCGCAGAATGTCAGCACCAATAACCTGTCGGTGTATTTCAATGTTTCCCCTTTGCTGCTTATCGGGTGCATTGCCGGCGTATATCTGGCCGTACAGCTTTGCGCATGGGCATTCGGCCGGCCGCAGCAGGTGCGGACCATACCGTTCACCGCCCGGTTCGAGGATGGCTGCGTGCAGGGGCTGGCGCTGGTGGACACGGGGTTTTCGGTCCGCGACCCCATCACGGGAACGCCCGCGTTTCTGCTCAGCTTTCCCGCGGTGCGCGGCGCGCTGCCGCCTGGGCTGCTGCGGGCGCTGGCGCTTTATTTCGACGACGGCGCCATGGAGACGGGAGGCATGCCGCTGCGGCTTATCCCCACCAAAACGGCGGCGGGCACCCGTGCCCTGCCTGCGGTGCGCGTACGTGAACTGGTGTTGGAGGCAGACGGCGCGCCCCGCCGCTATACGGGCGTGTGTGCGGTGTTCACGCCGGAGCCTCTGGCGGACGGCGGCTTCTGCGCCATCGTACCCGCGGAGGGAGGGGTTTGCGGAGCCTGACGCAGCCGCCGGGCGAACAAAGACGCAGCTTCCGGCCGCACAGGGCGCCGCGCTGCCTGCAGACCATACAAAGGAGAAGAAAAATGCCACTGCTTGCATCACTGCGCACGGGGCTGGCGGCCCTGTGCAGGAAATTCATCATCTGCATCCGCCTGCCGGACTACGCTTATTATATCAACGGGCCGGAAACGCTGCCTCCGCCGCTGAGCAAAGAAGAGGAAAAGGTCGTTTTTGCCGGCCTGGAGGCCGGAAACCCCGACTGCCGCGATGTGCTTATCGTTCACAATTTGCGGCTGGTGGTCTACATCGCAAAAAAATTCGAGAGCAAAACGGCCTCTGTGGAGGACATGATTTCCATCGGTACCATCGGGCTCATCAAGGCGGTGAATACTTTCGTCCCGTCGAAAAACATCAAGCTGGCCACTTATGCCAGCCGGTGTATCGAAAACGAGATCCTGATGTACCTGCGCAAGAGCAGCAACAAGCGGCAGGAGAGCAGCATCGACGAACCCCTGAACACCGACTGCGACGGCAACGAGCTGCTGCTTTCGGATGTTCTGGGGACAGATGGGAACCAGGTGGGAGCCGATTTGGAGCAGGCGGCGGAAAAAAATATGCTGCTGGAGGCGGTGGGCCGCCTTTCCGCACGGGAGAGGCAGATCATGGAGCTGCGCTTCGGCCTTTCGGGCGGGGCGGAGCATACGCAGAAGGAAGTGGCGGATATGATCGGCATTTCCCAAAGCTACATTTCAAGGCTGGAAAAGCGCATCATCAAACGGCTGAAAGGCGATTTGGAACGCATTTCCTGAACAGAACAAACGTAAAACGGCGGGCCGGGTAATTTTCCCAGCCCGCCGTTTGGATTGTACGCCGCCGCAGGGCCAATACTCCGGGCAAGACGTTTTGCTTGGAGGAGAGGATACTTTGTATTATCACAAGGTGGAGATCTGCGGCGTGAATACCGCAAAGCTGCCGGTCCTGAAGGAAAAGGAGAAAATGGAACTCATCGTCAAAGCGCAGGCGGGCGACAAGGAAGCCCGCCAGAAGATGATCAACGGGAATCTGCGGCTGGTGCTGAGCGTTGTGCAGAAATTCACAGGCCGGGGGGAGAATCTGGACGATCTGTTTCAGGTGGGCTGCATCGGACTCATCAAGGCCATCGACAATTTCAACCCAGGGCTGGGCCTTCGCTTTTCCACCTACGGCCAGCCCATGATCATCGGCGAGATACGCCGTTTTCTGCGGGACAACAACGCCATGCGCGTCAGCCGTTCGGTGCGGGATGTGGCGTACAAGGCCATGCAGGCACGGGAGCTGCTGCAAAAGAAGCTGGGGCGGGAGCCTAACGTGCGGGAGATATCCGAGGCGGTGGGCCTGCCGCAGGCGACTGTTACGCTGGCGCTGGAGAGTGTGGTGGAGCCGGTTTCCCTGTATGAGCCTGTATACAGCGACGGCGGCGACACCATCTATGTGATGGATCAGGTGGGCGAGACAGGCTGTGAGGAAAATTGGATCTCCTCCATCCAGTTCCGCGACACCGTCAGCAAGCTGTCGGACCGGGAGAAAAAAATCATGTCCCTGCGCTACCTGGCAGGTAAAACGCAGGTAGAGGTTGCGGGGGAGATCGGTATCAGCCAGGCGCAGGTGAGCCGTCTGGAAAAAAACGCGCTGGAGCGCATCAAAAAACAGCTGTGACACCGCATGAAAAACGCGCCCCGGGACAAAATGTTCCGGGGCGCGTCCCAGACTGTTGAAAAAGCCAGAAAGGTAAAAGAAACGTCCGGGGAAAAAGCTTGAAAAAGGGGTGGTGAACCCCTTTTTCATTTAAAATAACCCCGCGCCGTGCGCGGCGAACGGGGCCGCAGGCCCTGTTCGTAGGCAGCTTGGCGAAAAAGCTGGGCTTTTCCGCCAAGCTGACGCGCCCCGGGACAAAATGTTCCGGGGCGCGTTTTGGGTTTGTTTGCGTCGGCAATGCGGCTATTCCGCGGCAACCGTGGCAGCCTGTTTCTGCCTGCTCAGTTTTTTTTCGCTTTCCACGCCGTAGCTCAGCAGCGCGCGCTGCAGCGTACGCACATTTTTGAAGTGGATCCCAGTGATATCCGCGTCGAAAGCGGCGGACGCATTGGCGGTGTTGTCGTCAATGAAAATGGATTCCGCTGCCGAAAGACCGTATTTGGCCAGAAGCGCATGGTAGATGCGCAGGTCGGGCTTGGTCAGCTTTACCTCACAGGAAGCAACTCCGCCGTCGAACAGCTGCCAGAATTTGCGCTGCTGCAGCATTTCCAGCACGTCCCAGGAAATATTAGAAAGGTAAAACACGCCGTATCCGCGCTTTTTCAACCGCTTGATGAGCTGCACGGTGTCGTCCTTGGTGCGCAGCATATCGTACCAGTCGTCCAGAATAACGCCCACCTCAAAGGAACGGCGCAGAGCCGCGCCCTTTTCGCGCATGATGCGGTCGCCTTCCTCGCGGGTGAGCAGGCCGGCGTCCATCTGCAGCCATTCCTCACTGCCGAAGGTAATGTCGTAGAGCTGGTCCTCCACACGTTCGTTCATGAAATGGTCGACGAGGAATTCGCGAGGGTCAAAATCCACCACGACGCCGCCCAGATCAAAAATAATATTTTTATACAAAACGTTCACCTGTCCTGTGCGGGGGAACGCGTTCCCCTGGATTCTGCGCGCCTTGTCCGGGGCGCCCGCCGCCGCGCGCGTGGACGGCCGGGACCCAAAAAGCGGCTTTCGGCAGCTTTTTCACTATTATACAACATTTTTTGCGGTATAGAAAGGGCTTCGTTCGGAATAGGTATGGAATGCCGGCGTGTAGCCGGAGAAGGGAGGTTGTCGTTATGACAGTATATGAGCTGTGCGAACGGGACGTTGTAAATGTTACCACAGGCCAGAACCTTGGTAAAGTGGATGATATTTCCTTCGAGCCGGAGACGGCCAGCATCACGGGCGTTATCCTGTACGGGCGGCTAAAGCTGTTCGGCCTGCTGGGCCGGGAGGAGGACACGGCCATCCCGTGGGGAGACATCGAAAAAATCGGGACGGATGTTCTTTTGGTGCGCACGGCGGTATCCGCGCCGCCCAGGAGCAGAAAAAAATTGTTTGGAGTGAAATAAAATGGGTTGACAAGGTGTTTTATAATAATGAAGTGGAAAACGTAAAGTTTTTGAAAAGCGGAAGATTGGCATTTGAAAATCGGGAGGACGTTTGACGTGCAACAGATCGGACCCGGTGCGCAGCCCACGCGTTTTGCAAAGCTGCGCGCCTCTTTCTGGCTGAGCGCCGTATGGTCGGTGCTGGTGCCAACTGTTTTTTTTGTTACGATGGAGTGGATCCACCGCGGTACGCTGGGCGGCGATTTCTGGAGTGCCCGCGTGCAGCCGCATCCCTGGGGCTTTATTTTTGAGTGGCTGTTTCTGGTGCTGCTGTATGTGTTCATCAGCCAGCTTTCGGGCCTGCACTGGCTGGCCACGCTGCTTACAGGCATCATCAGCAACGTGCCGGGGACCGTCACCTATTTTAAGCTGGAGATGCGCGGCGAGCCGTTTCTGCCTTGGGATATCACCCAGGTAGGGGACTTTGCCGGCGTGGCCGGCAAGGTGGAGCTGGACATACAGCCCACGATGCTGTGGACGCTTGCAATTTTCCTTGTGCTTTTGGCAGCGAGCTGCTTTTTGCGTATGCCCTATAGAAAAGAGACGCGCTGGCGCTGGCGCATCGGCAGCGCGGCGGTTTCGGGCTTTTTGTGGTGCCTGCTGGTGTTCGGCGTATACCTGAACGCCTCCATGTGTGAATTTTTCGGCATTTATTCCGATATGTGGATGCAGGACCGTTATTACAAAAACTACGGCGTCATCACGGGGTTCATGACGAATCTGCAGGTGCTGGACATCGAAGCGCCGGAGAACTACTCTGAAAAATCGGTTCTGGAGCTGGCCGCCCGCGTGGAAGAGACGGCCGAAACGGCGAAGCCGCTGTATAAGGAATCCTACGCGGCCACGGCGGACGCGCCCGAGCAGCGGCCCAATATCATCTTTGTGATGAACGAATCGTTTTGGGATGCCTCCCGCCTGGAGGGCATATCCTATGACCGGGAGCTGACGCCCAATCTGACGGCGCTGAAAAACGAGGCGGCCTACGGCTACTGCTATACACCGTCTTTCGGCGGCGGAACCTGTGATGTGGAATTTGAGGCGCTGACGGGTTTTTCAGTGGAGCATCTGCCTGCGGGCAGCAAGCCCTATCAGCAGCATGTCACCCATGATATGTTTTCTCTGCCGCAGTATCTGCGGGCGCAGGGCTACGATACGCTGGCCGTGCACGGATACTACCGCAAGTTCTGGAGCCGCAACACTGCGTACCCCTACCTCGGCTTTAACGAGTTCATCGCCGCCGAGGATTTTGTGAACCCGCACACCCGCCGCGGCTTTATCTCGGACGCAGCCATGACGCAGCGCATTATTGAGGAATACGAAGCGCGGGACGGCGGCGCACCGCTTTTCATCCATGCGGTGACGATGCAAAACCACACGACCTACGACGCAAGCCGTTACGCGGCGGACGAACTGGTGAAGATCACGGAGCATCCCGGTCTTTCCACGCAGACGCTTTCCCAATTGCAGGATTTTGCAACGGGCGTGTATGAGGCGGACGCGGCGCTGGGCGCTCTGGTGGATTATTTCCGCAATGTGGACGAGCCCACCATCATCGTGTTTTGGGGCGACCATTTCAACCCCGTGGGCAAGGGCTACGAGCTGTTTGAAAAGACGGGCTATATCGAAAAGGGAGATACCGGAAGCCCGGACCTGCACCGCACGGACCTGATGATCTGGAGCAACTACGGCGGCGCCTCCATCGACCTAGGCACCATCGCGGCCTATGATATCTCGCCTGTAATGATGGACCTGTACGGCCTGGAAAAGCCGCTGCTGTTCGAGTATCTGACAGACAGCCTTTCGGTGATGCGTGCGCGCACCCGCGGTGTTACCGTGGAGACGGACGGCTCCTTCAGCGAGGAAATGACCGAGGCGCAGCGGCAGTGCTATGACGGCCACTGGCTGCTGCAGTATGACCTGATGTTCGGCAAGCCGTACCTGGAAGATTACACGCCGCAGGAATGAACGGCAAAAAAACGCGCTGTACAGCGAAAAACACTTGTAATCCGAGCGCGGGTATGGTATACTGATTCGGCAATACGCACGCATGTCTTTGGCGTCCGGTGCCTTCGGGTGGCGCGCCATGCAGGACATGCGGAGGAAAAAACAAATTTTAGGAGGACACAATTATGGCAGTAGTATCTATGAAACAGCTTCTTGAAGCCGGCGTGCATTTCGGTCATCAGACCCGCCGCTGGAACCCCAAAATGGCGAAGTATATCTTCACCGAGCGCAACGGCATTTATATCATCGACCTGCAGAAGACTGTGAAAAAGCTGGATGAGGCTTACAGCTTTGTGCGCGACACGGCCACCGCCGGCGGCAGCATTCTGTTCGTGGGCACCAAAAAGCAGGCGCAGGATTCCGTGCGTGAGGAAGCCACCCGCTGCGGCATGCACTATGTCAACGCGCGTTGGCTGGGCGGCATGCTGACGAACTTCCGCACCATCCGCCGCCGTATCGACCGCATGGAGCAGATCAATAAAATGCGCGAGGACGGCACTTTCGACATGCTCCCCAAGAAGGAAGTTGCGAAGCTGGAGCTGGAGCTGGAGAAGCTTGAAAAATTCCTGGGCGGCGTGAAGACGATGGATAAGCTGCCCGCCGCCATGTTCATTGTGGACCCGCGCAAGGAGCGTATCGCTGTTGCCGAGGCCCGCAAGCTGAACATCCCCATCGTGGCCATTGTCGACACCAACTGCGATCCGGACGAGATCGACTACGTCATTCCGGGCAACGACGACGCCATCCGCGCTGTAAAGCTGATCGCGGGCGCAATGGCGGACGCTGTGCTGGAGGGCCGTCAGGGCGAGCAGATGGACGAGGCCGAGGCTGAAGAAGAAGTCGCGGCTGCTGAATAATCGAACAGGGGGAAAAGAAAAATGGCATTTACCGCTTTAGATGTTAAGAAGCTGCGCGAACAGACCGGCTGCGGCATGATGGACTGCAAAAAGGCGCTCACCGAGTCTGACGGCGATTTTGACAAGGCTGTCGAGTATCTGCGCGAAAAGGGTCTTGCCGCCGCCGCGAAAAAGGCAGGCCGCATTGCCGCCGAGGGCATGGTCTACGCTGCGGCCGACGTGGCAAACAAGGTGGGCGTTGTCATCGAAGTGAACGCCGAGACCGACTTTGTTGCGAAAAACGACAGTTTCCAGACCTTTGTAAAAGAAGTTGCAGACGTTGTCATGGCGCAGAATCCCGCCGACGTGGAGGCTCTGATGGCCTGCAAGCTGGGCGAGCAGACGGTAGAAGCCGCGCTGCAGGAAAAGATCCTTGTCATCGGCGAGAACATTAAGATCCGTCGCTTCGCGCGCTTCGAGGGCGTTTGTTCCGCTTATGTGCACGGCGGCGGTACGCACGGCGTGCTGGTCCAGTTCGACACCGACGATGCGACGGCTGCGAAAGCTGAGTTCACGGCGTTCGGCAAAGACATTGCCATGCAGATCGCCGCGGCCAATCCCGGTTATCTGTGCGAGGCCGAGGTGCCCGCGTCTGTGATCGAGAAAGAGAAGGAGATCCTGCTGGCGCAGATCAGCAACGACCCGAAGCTGGCCGGCAAGCCCGAGCCTGTGAAGGTGAAGATGGTCGAAGGCAAAATCGGCAAGTTCTACAAAGAGAACTGCTTGGTGGATCAGGCATATGTCAAGGAGCCGGATATTTCTGTCTCCAAGTATGTTGAGAACACCGCTAAAGAGCTGGGCGCGGACATCGAGATTGTCAAGTTTGTGCGTTTTGAGAAGGGTGAAGGCCTGGAGAAGCGCGCCGACGATTTTGCGGCCGAAGTTGCCAGCATGATGAAATAAGCGTATCGTTGTCCATAAGTTTCCCAGATTGTCCACGAAAGAAGACCTCGTTGTCCGAGGGATATCCCGGACGGGCGACCAGTAAGGAATTCCAAGTGGGTATAGGGTAAAAGGGCAAGAAACAGTAGCTATTAAGAGAGAGAGACGTTCTATATGAGCGTCTCTCTTTTTTTATTGCTCTGAGATACCCTGCTACCACCTCTCATCCACTTCAAGACACGAAGGGGAAATGAAGCCCCAGAGAGGCATAAGCAGACTCTACATACTGACAAAAGGAAAGTTACCCCATTAACCCCTGAAAAGCCCTGTATAAGGCCGTTTTGCAGCGGTGGAGGGGGTTTCTGATAGGAACCTGACTGGCCCTCGTAGATGTATGGCGCTGAGCGGTTGAAAGTGAGTATACCGGGATTTCTTTGGTGCTGCGGGATTGCTCATTTGTAAAGTCGGGTTTCTTGTTAAATCTCGCCGGGGTATGCCCTTATTGGCCACCTGCCCCCCTTGTTCTATTCCTGCGAGGGGAGAACAAGGGGATATCCCCACGGACAACGAGGGCGTCAGCTACGGACAACGGAGAAAACAGGTGACATGGAATTTAAACTAATTCGGAGTATTTTTTACAAAAAAAGCCTATTTTTCACCTTAAAACACCCATTTTTGGCCTTAAAATACCGTATTTTTTTGAAAAAATCAGATTTTTTAAATTAAATCAGCCGGATTTAATCTAAATTTTGGCTTATTTGAGCCTTTTTTTAAAATAAATCAGATTTTTTTAAATTAAATCCCTCAGAAATACTCTGAAATTCAGAATAATTCATGATTCTTTTTTGTTCCGAATGAAAAGATATTCAAATATAACGAGTATTTTTTCTTAAAAAAATCCTTTTAGGGAGGTGAAAAAGCGTATTTATTTTTAGTTTTTTTTACGCAATAACAAAAATCAATTTTTTTGAGGGAAATTCTATGAGAAAGAAAAAAGGAAGTGGAAGAGAGATAACCTTCTTTAGTAAAAAATGTGGCTGTGTTATCTCTGTATTTGGAAGCGAGACTCGTGCTTTGGCAGAAAAACTTGAAAACGATGGAGGTGTTTTAAGATACGAAAGTGGAATTCCGTTGCTGATTAACCCTTCAGAAATTCCTCTAATTGGAATACGAACTTCGTATTTAAAGGAAGATTGGGTTTCTGATTTTTCTGTTGAGACAATCGAGGGCGAAATACTGATTATAGAAGCCATCGCGGAAAGTAAACTTAAGAAAAAATCAGAAGTAGAGAAACTGGAACTTTCCAGGAGATACTGGCTTTCTAAGGGGGCAAAATGGAAAGTGTACATTGTGGAATCTCCAGAAGAGAAAGAGGGACTTTTGAATGATTAAATTTGTCTCATATAAAGGTAGATTATACCGATTGCTAATGGAAGTCGAAGGGTTTGCGTGGGTAAGTGATTGGGAAAAAAACGGCGCACCAATTCGAATTGGCAATACTTCTGAGCTAATTCAAGAAAATGTTCCGGAAGAATTTTTGGACGAAACTATACCAAGCAAAAAAAGAGAAGCCACGATGGAGTCCAGACTCAAAATAATAGAGCCATTGATTGATGAACCGATATTTATTTGCAATCCCACCTTGAGAAGCAAAAAAATATTAGAGATTTCAAAAGCCCATGGGATAAGCTCGAAAACCGTTACCCGTTTCTATTTTGCTTATCTGGCGAAAGGGAAAAGAGGGTTGCTCCCTGCGAAAAGAACTCAATCCGATAAAAAAAGTGAATCATCGTACATTGATGAAGACATGCAGAAGGCTATAAAAAAATATTATTATAGCCCCAAAAAATTGTCTTTGTATGGAGCATACGAAATGTATCTGCTTGATTATTGGAAAGGGGAAAACGGCCGCCTTCAAAAAGGCTATCCTGATTTTGCAAGATTTCAACGCAACTACCGCAAAATCAAAAATGGGTACAGGGGTATCATTAGTCGCCAAGGGATAGGCGATTATCAAAAAAATTATCGCCCCTTACTTGGAAGCGCAAACGACCGTGCTCCCAACTGCGGAACATTTGAAATGGATGCGACCGAAGCAGACATTTGCATTGTGTCAAAGTACAGCAGAAAGCCTATCGGGCGTCCTGTGGTGTATCTTGCTGTCGATGTGGCAACACGTCTTATTACAGGAATTTATGTTGGACTGTCTGGGGGCAGCGATGCTATTTTACAGTGTTTACGAAGTACAGTAGAGGACAAAGTAAGCTTTTGTAAGAAATATGGGATTGATATTTCAGCTAATCAATGGCCTTCTATTGGATTGCCACAAACAATAGTAACAGACAAAGGCAGAGATTTTATGAGCGGTCGAGTGAAGGAATTGTGCGAACGATTCGAGATAGAAATAACCAATCTGCCGGCATATCGCCCTGATTTAAAAGGCTGTGTAGAGAAAGCTTTTGACTGCTTGCAGGAAAGGTATAAGCCGATGCTGCGCGGATATGGCACTATTGAAGTTGAAAACACAAGAGAAGGCGCGATGCCGGTCCAAACAAAAGCATGCCTTGATTTATCAGAATACACAAGAATTCTTTTGCGCTGCGTTATTTATTACAACTCAAGCCGAGTGGTTTCATTTCAAAGAGAACCACAAATGATTTCTGACGGTGTCCAGCCTGTATCAAGTAATATATGGGAATGGATGATAAAAATGAATAGAGCCAATCTGATTTCTGCAAACACGGAAGATATATTTCTTATGTTGCTGCCGCGAGCTACAGGTTCAATCACGAGGCAGGGGCTTGTGTTTGACGGACTGCATTATGATTCCGAAGAATTGGATATGACAAGAGAATACGTTGAAGCTGGTATCACCGGGCGGAAAAGAGTGACGGTTGCATATCAAAAAGAAAACGCCGAGCAAATCTTCCTTGTAAGAAATGGGCGATACTACAAATTTGTTTTAACAAGTGCTTCTGCAATTTTCTCAGGTATTTCTTTTGAAGAGGTAAAACTCATGAGGAAAGAAGAAAATAAAGTAAGAAAAGAAGCAGAAAAAACGCAGGCAAGAGATGCCGCAATGTGTTCTGATTTTATTCGAAAAACCGCATTGAACGCTGAAAAAACAAAACCGCATTCTCGAAAAGATGTAACTCTTCAAAGAATGAAACAGGAAAAAGAAAAGGAGAAGAAAAATGCAACAAATAACTGATGCTGAATATAGACCATCCAAAGTGGCCAGTGATAATCCATTGATAGCGGCCCTTCCGGCTCAGTTAAGTAGAGAGGACCTCTATGCTTTATTAGTAAAGGAGTTCACTCTTCCGCCGGATTACAAAACTTATACCCCCCAGGAAAGACAGGAATTAAGTGTACGAATAAAACAAATATATGTGCCGATGGAATATGCTGCGGATATATATGCTTCATTGTTTTATGGCTTTTTAACAGCATATTCAGGACGCACAGCCGTGTCTATTACCAAAAGAATGAACGATATAGGAAAAGCTATCGAAAAGAGGAGCTGCGAAACACTCCCAGACAGCCCATTTATTGCCGAAAGCTTTGCTATTCTTGGAGAGCCTGGAGCAGGGAAGAGTACCACAGTACGCAATATTCTCAAAATGTTTCCATCGGCCATCAGACATACAGAATTTAATGGCATGGAATTCAGGATGGTGCAAATACCGTACATTTTGATTGAATGCCCGGTAAACCATTCGGAGAAAAGCGTGTGTTTTCAGATATTAGAAAAAATAGATTCTATTCTTGACACCAATTATATGGGCGAAGCAATGCACAACAGTTTAAGTATAGATTTGCTGATTATTAAAATAGCTCAGCTTTGCATGAAGTATTCAATTGGTGCAATATTGATTGATGAAATACAAAACGTAATGAAGGTTAATGTTAAAAATCCTTCTTCTGGAAACACGTTAATAAGATTTTTGGTTGGACTTGCAAATAAAACGGGAGTGTGTCTTGTTTGTATTGGGACTTCGGCCGTATCAGATTTCTTTAACTCTGAAGCCCATCTGGCAAGAAGAACCCGTGGGCCAAGGATTCCTCTTCTGTCAAAAGGGCCAACTTTTAGAACAGTTTTAGAAAAAATGTGGGCCAACATTGCTGTTCTTAACCCTCTTCCGCTATCTCCAGAAATAGAAGAGGAAGTGTACATTCACACAGGTGGGTGTATCGGAAAGATGGCATCACTGCTTCATTACGCAGCTTTTGAGGCGATTTTCTTCTCTAAAGAAGTTGTCGATGTTGAGCTGCTTCGATTAACAGCCAGAAAACACGATATATCCGCAAGGCGCCCGACTCTTGAGCCCGCAGACATTCGAATGTTTAAGCCTATGACATACAAACCTAAGGCCTCGCATTCACAGAGTTTTGCCGATGTTGATAGCGTTCCCACTAAGCGTGGTAGACCTAAATCCGACAGAGACAAAGATGATATTCTTGTAATTCATAATTATTGCAACGAATATGGCCTTAGCATTGGGCAGAAACTTGAAGAGTTTGGCTTAAGATATTTTGGGAGGTGCTAAGATGGATTTATATACATTGCCGACGCCATATCCGGACGAAACATGGTACAGCATTGTTTCGAGATATCATCGTAAATCTGGGAATACAAAATCAACTATAACAAGCAGAGAATTATTTGGGGGAACAATTACTTCTCAAAAAAAGGTAAATCCTTTAGCATTAGACAATACAATCGTGGATTATGTGAGGCTTCATGGACCCACGATTGGAACAGCGGAGAAGTGCTTTTCAAAATATACGCTCGCTCCGTATCAAATGAGGTATTATTCTGAAAAAAGAAAAGAAGAGGTGCTTGAAAGGATTTTCGACGCAAGTGAATTGAAAAAAACATTTGTGTTTACCAATCATATGTATAGCAGAAAACAGACAATGCTGAGGTATTGTCCACTTTGTTTACAAGAAGATATTGAAAAATATGGAGAGGCTTATTGGCATAGAGCCCACCAGATATGGGTCATGGACAAATGCCATAAGCATGGGTGTAATCTGCTGGATGCAGATATAAGCCTTTCCAAAGCGACATATCATTTTACCTGTGCAGATGAAATCTCTTGCCCGAATGACAAGGTCACTTACAATGAGTCTCCTTTTGATAGCTTTACACAATACGCTTTTGCTGCATTGAATGCTCCATTTAGTTTCCATTGTGATGCTGATGTAGATGCTCTTATATATGCGGCCGTAGATAGAGGTTACGGAAAGTTCTACTCGAGAGGATTTATGTGCGATGCTCATAAGATGTACGAAGACATTCAAAAAAAATTTGGAGAGGAATTTATAAAAAAATTTTTTACCGCTGATAACGGCGGTGCAACAATAAGAAGAGTCTTCAGGCCTAACTGGAACAGTCGAGTTGAGCCGGCTGTCCTTGTTGCTACTTTTTTACAAGCTCCGATAGAAAAGCTGTTCGACAAAATAGACCGTGATGCTGAAGTAAAAGAAGAGCTTCTCAAATGTTCGACACACAATGTTTGGTGGCCCAAAAAAAATCTCGCTCGGCACCTGGGTATCAAAATGTCTCGATTAGATTTAATGGCGAAAGAACTCAATATAAAACCTTTCTGGGAAGAATCTCCCAAAGCGGATGACATGGTGAGTTTCAAGGCTTCTTTTTACTTTACAGAAAAGGAAATGAAAGCGATAAATGCCAAGGTCAAATCACTTCATATGGCAAGCAAGAAAGACTTCTTTGCGTATTGTGTAAAAAAAGAAGTTGGATTAGTTGAGGAATAATCTCTTGTTACCCCCCGAAAGTCAAGCAAAATAGCAAGTGGGCTTTGCTACTATCATTTACAAGGAGGGGTTCCTTTTGAGTATACAGGAATTCATAAACTATGTTATAGCCAACAAAGAAATCATTCTGATAATCCTCCTTATCGGCGGCTTTGCAACTACGTTGATTCGAGGAGCAAAGAAAATTATCAGTGCCGTTGTAACGGTAATGATTTTAGTTGCCGCACTGTCCTTTTTTGGGGTTCCGCTGGAACCTATTCAAGACGGATTTAATCACGGCGTTTCAAAGTTTGAACAGCTTTTTGGCTGGGCGAAAGACAATGTGCCCGGGTATATAGAAGAAGCTGACTCACTCTTAGAAAAAGTCCCGGATGCGGAAACAGTCATAAAGGATTGGACGAGTGAGAAAAAAGATGCGGACGATGTGTCGGTACATTTCATTGACGTGGGCCAAGCTGACTGTATTTTTGTTCAGGATGGGGAAGATACACTGCTGATTGACGTTGGAAACAGAGATGACGACGTCGTCGTTACACAGTATCTTGACGGACTCGGCATTGAACAGATTGACTATTTTGTTGCCACACATCCTCACGAAGACCATATTGGCTGCGCAGCAACTATTCTCCGCCTTTATGACATTGATACAATGATTAAATCAGAAGCAGAAAATGATACCGCCTGCTACAAATCCATGATGGAACAAGCTGAAAAATCAAAAGTAAAAATAGAAATCTCTGAGCCGGGCGAAACGTACAAATTAGGCAATGGGGAGTTCCAGATACTTGGCCCGATTACAACAGACGAAGATGAGCTGAATAACAACTCCGTTGTAGTACGTTATCAATACGGCGAAACGATATTTCTGTTTACAGGAGATGCGGAACGTGATGAAGAGCTTGAAATTCTTGATGCAGGATATGATGTGTCTGCTGATGTTTTGAAAGTAGGCCACCACGGTTCGTCAAGCAGCACAACGTATCCCTGGCTGCGCGCAGTAGCGCCACAATATGCGGTCATCTCATGCGGAAAAGACAATTCTTATGGACACCCACACGAGGAAACGCTTTCAAAACTGCGAGATGCGGAAGTTGAAGTTTTGCGTACAGACAAAAATGGAACAATTGTGTTCACAACAGACGGCACAAGCCTAACCCCGTATCAAAATGCAGCATAAAATTGCCAGCCGAAAGGCTGGCTTTTTTATTGCCATGCCCCGAAAAGTGAAGAAAATTATAAACACCTAAAGCATAGAAGACCGCTCTTGTGTAACGAAAATAAGCTGCACTGGGCGGCCTTTCTATTGTGATTGGTACATAAATAAGATTTGGAGGATACGAAAAATGGAAAATAGCGTAGCAAGAAAAGGATTCGAAAATCTGCTCCCGCAGTATAGAATCGACGGGTTTAACCCCAATGATGTCCTGACCATGATTGAGGATGTCGATGAAAACGGACAGCCGGCAGAGTTCCTGTACATGGAGTTTGCCGCTGCTGAACGCTGGTTCTATACGGTTTTCCCCAACGGCCGTATGGACTACGATGTCATCGCGCTCAACGACAAGAAGATTGTCGTTAAGGGCAAAATCTTCCGCGACATCAATGATGCTATGCCGGCGGTGACCTCGCTGGTTTCCCGTTACTACACGGAAGATGCTCACGGAAAGTATTTCGAACAGAACGCTGTAACAGCTGCGTACCGTAAGGCTCTGGAATACCTCGGTTTCGGCACTCCGCCGGATGCGGTTAAGACTGAAAACACGTTTGTCCGCAACAAAGAGGATATCCCTGAAAGAGGCGAGCAGGGGGTTATGATTCCCCGTCCGCTGCTGCCTCAGGTTGACGAAGCGCCTACCGTTACGGCATCCCCTGAGAAGGAAGCCGTAAAAGAGGAACCCGCAAAAGAAACAGCGAAAAAGGAGACCAAAAGGGGTGGCCGTAAAGCTACCAAAGCGCCCGTAGAGGCTGTTGACGAAAAGACCGAAGCTCAGAATGAACCTGCCCAGGTTCCTGTACAGACCCCTGTACAGGCCCCCGCTCAGGCTCCTGTATCGGCCCCTGCACAGCCTGCCGAAAAAGCGCCGGAGCAGCCGAGCGATAAGATGCCGACTTTTGAGGAAGCGCTGAATTTCCGCGTTCCCTATGGCAGCTTGGCTGGCAAAACCATCGAGGAGGCGGCAAAAATCAAGGGTGATAACTTCATCCGCTATCATTGTGACCGCGCTCCGAAAGGCTCTGATTTCCACAAGGCAACGACCATTTACTGTGAATACAGAGGCTGCTAAGAGCAAAAAAAATACACCGGGGCTGTCGAAAGGCAGCCTCGGTTACATAAGGAGGAGGTGAGGGCTGCATGGGCAATTTTGATGTCCCATTTAGCATGGATTTCGTTTTGCGAGACCTGTGTGCGCCCCGTTTTAAAAAAGAAACGCCCAACAGAAAAGGCGAAGTAGAAATCTTCTGCCCACTGAGAGAAAACAAGACCTTTGAAGTCAATGTCCGAAGAGAGCAGTGGAACTGTTTCAAAAAATGCGCAGACTGTCCATGCAGCGGCGCAGGCGGTGTCCTTGACCTATACGTTTTGTTTTATGGCGGGGACCGAAAAACCGCATATAAAGCAATTATGGAAGCGGTAAACGGCAACGCCGTAGTAGTTGAAAAAAGAAAGGCAGAAAGCCTTCCGCCCATTCAGGAAACACAGAGAGTGTCGGACGACATTTTGGATAACACCTATAACATGCTTCTGGACGCACTCCCTTTGACCAGCGAGCATAAAGATAACCTTATCAAAAGAGGAATGTCGGTCGATGATATTGACCGAATGAAATTTCGCTCGATTCCACAAAACGGTATTGAAGCAATTCCGTTGCTCTTGGCCAAAAAGGGAGCAATTCTACAGGGTGTTCCCGGCTTTTACTTCAAAAATGGAAAACCGATGATGATTTCTCATGGAAGTGGATTTTATATCCCGTATCGCAGTAAAGAGGAAAAAATCATCGGTCTACAAATCCGATATGATATCGAGTTTAAGCCAGACATGACAGAAGATGTTGTGAAGAAACTGAAGAAAATGCGATATCGTTGGTTCACATCTTCCAGCGAAGATGGTGGTACATCGGCAGCAAATGTTCCTTTCTGGGGAATGCCTGGAACGAAATTTCCCGATGTGGTTTATGCCACGGAAGGCGGTTTAAAGGCAGCTACGGCGCAATCCATCAGCGGAGGCTGCTTTGTTGCCATCCCGGGCGTAACTTGCTATAACGCATGGGAAGAACTCCTGGTAGAACTCAAGAAACAAGGAGTAAAGACCCTGGTTGACGCATTTGATTCCGACCGTGCTGTAAACCCCAATGTCAACGATGCAATTCAAAAGTTGCATTCTATAGCGGAAAGTTACGGTATGAGTATGAAAACCTGGGATTGGGGTACGGAATACAAGGGCGTTGACGATTATCTGTATGCAAGAAAAAGAAGCAGAGAACGCCATTGAACGTCCCCGAAAAACAGATAAATTCAAATCAGGTAAGCATAAAAGAACGCAATTAGGTGTGCCGCAAATGCGCATGTGTTTGCGTTCTTTTTTGCATTACATAAAACGCCAAAATTCAAACAATTGGAGGGATAAAAAAATGAAAAGTCAAGAATTCCACAAAACAATCAATGAGCTGTTGGTTGCAAACCTGTGCCCTGACGACGAGGTCTTCGTTGGCACCGATGGCGGCCAATTGGTCATCATGACCAGCGACTCCGATATCTCTGGCATCGAGGAGGAGCTGTGCTTCCACAAGGTGACTTTACAGGAGCTGGACGATGTGCTCCTGGAAACCAACTTCGAGGACACCTTTGAAAACAGGTTTTCCCATATGGCCTGCGATTTCGAAATCGCTTGCTATAACGGAGAAGCCGCCGTTGTCGTAACTGGCATCCCGGCAACTACCCTTTATCAGCTCGCGTAATCAAATCTGGCTCCCGCAAGGGGGCCTTTTTTATTTCGTTAGACATATAGGACAAAATATGATATAATATAAGAAAAGGAGATAGAGAGGAGTGAATTTATTGAATCTGATTATCGCCGAAAAACCAGATATTGCCAAAGCGGTTTCAAAGGTTCTTCCTGGTAACCCGCAATGGAAAAACGGATATATAGAACAAGGTAACTACTGCATTACATGGTGCTATGGCCATTTGCTTACGCTAAAAGACCCAGAAGACTATGGTGAGCAATATTCAAGAGCGAATACTCCAAATGAAAAATTGCCAATCTTCTTTAACAACTGGGGAATGAAGGTCGCAGACAAAGGTCCAGCGTTGTTAAAAAACGGAAACAATGCCCCGGACAAAGGAGCGCAGCTGAATACTATTGGTATGCTCCTGAAAAAAGCCGCCTCTGTAATTATTGCCGGCGACGTTGATGATGAGGGCCAGTTGCTTGTTGAAGAAGTTTTGGAATGGCATCATTACGCTGGTCCGATGAAAAGACTGGATACGGGCGCCTTGAACGAAGCAAGCCTTAAAAAAGCTATGTCGAACCTTATGGATAACGCGCCTTGGCATATAAGGGCTGTTTCTGCAAAAGCAAGAAGCGTGGCAGATTTTGCATTGGGCATCAACGGTTCTCGTTTTTTCAGCAACATCTATCATGCCAATTTGTCTGTCGGTCGCGTTCAGACAGCGACTCTTGGATTGGTTGTGGCTCGAGACGCGCTTATCGAAGGCCATAGCGCTATGAAATATTATCTCTTGGATATGGATGCAGACCTGAAAACAAATGGTGTCCATACGGTGAGATTTATTCCGTCAGAAGACTGTGACGCACTGGTTGATGGCAAATTCATTGACCAAGTTTTTTTAAAAAAGCTTGGAGACCGATATAACGGGAAAACTGTTTCGGCAACTGTAGCAAAAGAGGCTCTTACAGAAACACCTCCGCTGCCTCTCAGCATTAGTGCTCTGAAAACCTATTGCTCCAGTAAATACAATATCGCCCCGGAAGAAACGTTGAAGATTACACAGTCTCTTCGCATGAATTACGGCGGTCTTATCACCTATAACCGCTCAGAATGTCGTTATCTGCCTGAGAACATGCACATGGAGGCTCCCGGCGTTATTGCAGCAGTACAGGCAAATCTTGGTGCAAAATGGAATTTCCCGGGCCTCGATACAAATATCAAATCAAAAGCCTTTAGTGACAAGAATGTTGGTGTCCACCATGCCATTATCCCGACCGCGCAGAAAGCGGATGTTTCTAAGCTTTCAGAAAATGAGCTGAAAGTTTACAAGGCTATTTGCGGGTTCTACATGGTACAGTTTATGCCTCCGGCCATTAAAGAGAGAACTCGCTTGACCATTTTGTGTCCTGAAGGCCGTTTTGAAACAACATCTACGAGGGTTGTAAAAAAAGGTTTTAAGATGGTGATGGACACCGGAAAAGACGAGGAAAGCGCACTTTCTGATGTGCCCGCTGGGGGATATGAGTGCGAAATGTCTAATCCAAGTATCGTTGAGAAAGAGACAAAGCCTCCGAAACGATATACAGACGCGTCGTTGGAAGAGGATATGAAAAACGTCGCAAAATATGTGACTGACCCAGAAGCAAAGAAACTTTTGCTCTTGAAAGATAAGGACAGCAAAGAAGAACACGGTTCAATCGGAACGGCGGCAACCCGTTCCGCAATCATTCAAACCCTCAAAAAAAGAGGCTTTATCCGTAATGATGGAAAAAATATTGTTTCTACACAGGTCGGAAGAAACTTTTACAATATTTTACCTGATGAGATTCGAAAACCTGACTTAACTGCAAAATGGTGGTCCATTCAACAGGACATCCAGGAGGGAAAAGCCCGTCCAGAAGACCTGTATCGAGAAGTGCTCGCTTCCTATGCAAGATTTTCAGCACTGGATTATCCAACTCTCAATCTGTCTTCGGGGTATGCACAGGACAGACCGGAAATCGGCAAATGCCCGAGATGCGGGAAACCGATTATTGAAGGGAAAAAAGGCTTCGGTTGTTCTGGATATAAAGAAGGCTGCACCTTTACGATTTGGAAAGAAGGACAGTATGGAGCCCATAAAGTTTTGGCTGCATCAGGGAAAAAAGTGACAGCATCCATGGTAAAAAGCCTTTTGAAAAACGGAAAGGTTTTGGTGCGCGGCCTGACTTCGGAAAAGACAGGGAAAAAATACGACGCCTATATTGTAATGCAGGATACAGGAAGGGGCGTTTTTCTCAATCTTAACTTCGATAATGTCCCTAAACCCAAAAAGAAGAAATAGCCATTTTTCAATTGCAACTCCCCGAAAAACAGGTTATTTAGAAGTTAACACCTAAAGAAAGGGGGACCTTTTATGTACACAAGCAATACTATGATATCTGCTGATGTTCTGGCGGCTCTCGGAGGATTTCTGATTACGGCAGGACTGATTGCATTGATTGCTACAGTTGTACTTGTCATTGCAAACTGGAAAATTTTCAAAAAGGCTGGCGAACCCGGATGGGCAGCCATCGTTCCATTCTACAACAGCTACATCTTTGCAAAGATTACCTGGGGTAACGGATGGATGTTCTTGGTTGCGGTGGCTTGCGCAATCGCGGCAAACATGGCAAATGACTTTGCTTGGCTGTTCCTGCTTTTGTCGTTGGCTTATACAGCGATTACCTACTGGAAGCTTTCGAAAGCGTTTGGCCATGATATCGGATTTGCTGTTGGTATGTTCTTCCTTGGTATTGTATTTTTCCCAATTCTTGGATTTGGAAAGGACCAGTACCTGGGCGTTCCGCAGGACGCTCTCAGTTTGAAAAACCTGAAGAAGGAATAACATCTTGAAAAGCCTGCGAAGCTCCGTCGTCAAGGCGGAGCTTTTTTCATAAGAAAGGAGAATTATGATTAACCAGAATACAAAGGCATCTCTAAAAGCCACTGCCATTGGAGTGTTGTGGGGACTGCTTGATTTCTTCAAATACATGTTTATCACAGCTGTAATCGCATTTCTGATTACAAGGTTGCTTTTCCCAATTGCATATGTCCCGACTGAGTCAATGGAAAACGAATTCCCGCCGGAAAGCTTTGTCATTTGTTCCAAGGTCTCTTACTGGGGAGAAAACAGCCCTCAACGCGGAGATGTTATTCTTTTCCGCCGCAGCAGCGAAACTGGCGACGAAAAGTTGTATACGAAACGAGTCGTAGGATTGCCCGGGGATGTTATCACTATTGAAAATGGATTAACCTACATTAACGGAGAGCTTTATGATGAGCCGTGGCTGAAAGAAACTCCGGAAAAACTCGGTATGGGACCGTTTGAAGTTCCGGCCGGCGAATATTTCTGTATGGGGGATAATCGCAATAATTCCTACGACTGCCGCTACTGGGAAGAGCACTATATCAAAGAAGAAGACGTAGTGGCAAAGTGTCAGATTGTTATTTCTTCCGAAAAGGTCAGTTTGATAAACGACCACCACTAAGAAAGGAGATATTATATGCAGAAAGAAATTGTATGGGAAAGCCATGGATATCTTTTTGGAATTCCTTTTAAGCACCTTCATTATGTGCTTTATAAGGACTCTATCACCGTTCAAAGCGGGCTTTCGCTTCAAAAAATACAGAGTACGAAACTCCACAACATCATTACAAAAGAAATGACAGCGAGTCCTATCGCTCGTTTGTTCCATTGCGGAAAAATCCGTTTGATGACCTGGGGCGCCTCCACTCCAGACCTCGAAATGTACGTAAAGCACCCCAAGGAAGTTTTTCAGCTGATTGAGGATACAAAGCAGGAAGACCACCGCCGTTTTGTCGAAAGCCGCAAACAGAATAGATACAAAAACGAAAGAAAACACACCGGAGGTAAAAGAAATGCTCCGAATGACGGAAATTGAGTTTGCTGAATTTACAGCGTCTCATCCAAACGCCGTCCCTGCAAAAAGAAAACCCTCTGAAAAGAAAAAATTGATTTCAGAGGAAAGCACAGATGGGGCATTTTCTGACGAAGGAAAAAAGAAAAAGGCGCCAAAGTATCTCAACCATAAAGTCTATGTGTACCAGAATGGCATAGGGAAGAAGGGTGAAACAAGCTTAGGTGAATTGGTCGAAATTTATGATTCTGTAGCAGAATACAACAGGGGAGTGGAGCTCATTGCTCTTCAAAAGGCTGGGGTTATTTCAAATCTTGAAAGACAGGTAAGGATGCTTGTTCAAGAGGGGTTCACTTATCATAAAGAAAAAATTAGACCGATTTATTATGTCGCCGATTTTCGCTATATCAACAACTGTGGCCATACGGTTATCGAAGACGTAAAGGCTTTTGATAAGAAAAAGAAAAAATTCAGGACGACAGCCGATTTTGATTTAAAATGGAAACTCCTGAAACACCGATATCCCGATATCGTCTTTCAAATACATGCGAATCAATATTGATATTCCCCGAAAAACCCATATAATTATGGACATTAAAAGAATAAAAACCGATTTGGCGTCACGAAAGTGAAAACCAAACCGGTTTTTTCTTTTAATGGAAAGGAATGTGAAAAATGGATTCAGGATTCATAACAGTTCCAATCAAGTTTGCCGGAACCGTTCCAATGAGGCTTACGTTCTATAAACAGCATCTTTTGCTGCGTTGGCAAGAACGAGGTGGAAAAACATTCAATACGGCGCAGGAGTGTGCATCGTACACTGCCTCCTTCTTCGAGGACCCGAGATTGCTGACGATTTACGAACGAGCCCCCAAAGGGTCGCACATAGCATTGTTCGTTGAGTCGGCAGAGACTGTTTTCTTTCTCCAAAACGGAACAAGATACGACGCTGACGAAATCAAAGTCGCAACACTGTTTCGCAGGAAAGAGGGGACAAAGGTCCTTGTTGATAGTAACGATTTATGCTACATACTGCCGGCAGACGGGAAACTCCGATTCGGCAAGGAGCGTAAATTCTTTGAGCTAAAGCGGAGGAAAAGAGAAGGTGTTTGAAAGCAACTTCCTTTGAAAAAGGCCCACCCTTACGGGTGGGCTCTTTTTTTATTTCAAAGCGACCTTTTTCACACAATGACTCTATTTTAACTTAACAGCTTTTTGTGCTGCGAATCAATCGTCGAAAAAGATGCGGTTAGGAACCATGACGCCGTCAACTTCAGCATAAGGGGCATCAGGAGTTTCGGCGAAGATAGTCGCCGCTTTTGCCTCCACCTCAGGCATGGCGTCCTTTTCAATGAAAATGTTTTCCATATTCTTGTTTTCCATCATTGTCATTATAGGGAATCGCTATAATAAAGTCATTTTTGTGTGTGAAAATAAGGTTTGTTTCGCTTCCCTTCCTCCTTTACTTATATTATATCATAAGATGTTAAGGAAATCAACATTTAGACATCAAAAAAACAGAACACACTATATATGGTATGGTAAAAAGCATGGATTTCGGGGCAAAAATAGATATTTTTTATTGTATTGTCTTACCCCGAAAAATGAAGAAAATCTAATTATTCAAAGAATCGAATGTCCGTTTTGAGCTACGAAAATATCGCACAGCATCAAAATGGACATTTTTCTTTGTCCATTCAGTCTTTTTCTTCAGAAAAAGACGCGTACTTAAGGAGGAAAAAATGAAAAAAACCAATATGATTCTGGACAATGCCGAATTCTTCACCAGCGAGCCGCAGGAACTGATGGACTTTTTCCAGGAACGCGAAGAGAGCGCTGTCTGGTACTCGGATGAAACCAATTGCCGAGCAGATGATATTCGCTTCAAGCCTATCTTTGATGAGCCTATCTGTGTTCCTGCCGAGGTTAGCAAGCTGAAGGCGGCCAAAACCGTAAAGTTTGACTCTTCGGAGGAAGCGTATGCGGATACCATGTATGCCCCCGACTTTGGCTACTATGGTTCTACGCAGATGATGTTTGTTGGCGGGCATCTGTACCCGGTTGGTATCAGTGCCATCAAAGGTATGACCGAGCGTGCCGGTATCAAAGTGGAAGGTTGGGATAAGCTTCGCAAAGCGAACCCCAGCGACCTGTCCGACGTCCTCGGTAAGTTCATGAAGGCAACTGACGGATACCTCACTGTTCTGGTCGAAGACGAAAAGGTAAGAGCTGTGAACAGCGGCCGATATGCTGCTTGTCCGGCATCTACCGTTTTGAATGCCGTGAACCAGTGGATTGACAACGAGTATCCGGACGCCAAGTTCGTGAATGCTTATGCAAACCACGACTACGCTATCTGGCGCATCGACCTGGAGAAATATACGGATGATGTCCTTGGGGCTTTTCCGGAGTTGAAAAACAACGGATTCGTCCCCGCTATGACGGTCAGCCTGTCTCACACGGGCACGTCCAGCGTATCCTTTACTCCCTGTCTGCACATCGGCGACATCTACTTCCCGATTTGTGAGGGTATCAACGCCCCCCATGTTGCGAAGGGTAAATTCAGCGAGCGCATGGTGGCTATGGAGTCGGCCGTGAAGACTAACCTCTTCTCGGTGTTCCCCAAAATCACCGAAGTGTCCAAGCGCATCGACTCGATGCGTAACATCAACGTATCGAATGCGTACAATGCTTTGCTGCGCGGCATGAAATCTCTGGGCCTGCCGAAGATTCAGGCAATGGAGGCCGCTGAGCAGTTTAAGCAGCTGTTTGGCAGTACCGCCACTGCTTACGATATCTACATGGCTGTGGTCGACACCCTGGCTTATGTAACGCGAGATTTCCCCAAGGATTATCGCAAGCAGGTTTCTGTTGCGAAATCCATGGAACGCGCTGTTGTCGGCATTGACTGGGCAAAGCTCGGAAACATTCCCGGCGATTTCAGCTGGTAATTTCTTTGGCGAATGTAAAACAAATCAACCCTGCACGCGCATCGCGTGCAGGGTGCAATTGAAGAAGGAGAAAAACATATGCAAATCGAATATATGCAGGAAGAAAAAAATATGACTCTGTCGTTTGACGGAACCACGAAAAGTTCTGAAGGCAAGGCCCAGGACTTTCCTTACTGGGATGACGCTTCTCCTGAGACGGAAAGGGTAAAGCAGCGCGTGTTGGCGCAGGCAAGCCCCGAAGCCATTCAGTTTTGGAACGCAACCAGAAAGGCTCCCGACAAAATCGACGCATCGACGTTGACGCCTGACGAGTGGCAGGCTCGCCGTAAGGATTCTATCGGTTCGAGCGCAGCCTCTCATGTAACGGGCGATTGTCCGTTTGAAAATTGCACCCCGTTGGACCTGTATAACGAAAAGGTCGGAAACAAACCCCTGTTTACGCTTTCCCCTGAGGATGAGCGCTCAAAGCAGGATTTGTTTGACTTTGGACACGTGATGGAAACCTATCTGCATGGTTGGGTACGTCGCCGTTGGCCCAATTCGAAGCTGTATATCGACACAAATATTTACAGCGCGAAAGACAGACCTTACTCGACTTCAACACCATCATCGAAGTCTACAACAACAACAGGGACATCTTCCTTCGTGATTTTTTTGATGTGTCCGATTTCCCCGTTCAATACCTCAGCAGAATTCTTCAGGTTTACAACTCGGTCTCCTTCTCTGAACAATCGCTGCCCGGACTTCAGGAATTCCTTCCCAGGGGCGGCCGGGTTTGCAATGTCCCTCAGAATCGGGTTAAGGTACATGGTCGATAAAACTGTGTCGATGCAGTCTTTTCCGTCTTTTTTGGGCTTCATTTTTCTTTTGGGAGAAAGAACATACGTTTGGTCAACACCAAATTCGTCCATACTCCATTTAAAAGCCCTTTTGACGTTATCCAGAATCCCCATCGTCTCAATCTCGGTGTTGTCGTTTTCTACAACTCTCATACGAAAGTTGCCGCCGAAAACGAGATTTGGGTTACCTTCATTGATTGCATACGCTGCATCAACGATTGCACTTCCTGCTTCCTGACGGAAGTTTCTGTTAAGCCTTGTGACTGTAACACGATTGCAGGAAATCAAATCGTCCAGCACTGCACCCGGAGAAACCGGGGGCAACTGGTCGACGTCTCCGACCAAAACAATGCGGGTGTCCGGCTTAAGGATAACTGCATCAAACAAAAACTTCGCAAGGTGGATACCCACCATGGAAACCTCGTCAACAATTACGAGGCCGCCATCAATGCTTAATCCGTCCGAATCATCAAAGCCGGCATCGTTGTCAGCGGGAATCAGACCAAGGGTTTTGTGGATAGTCAGTGCAGGTGCTCCACAAGCGGAAGCCATTCGTTTCGCGGCAAGTCCAGCGGGCGCCATCAGAGTAATTGGGCAGTTCGGAAACGACTTGTGATAGGTTTCCATAATTGCTTTTAACACTGTGGTTTTTCCCGTTCCGGGGCCGCCGGTCAACACACTGATAAGATTGCTTGCAACGGCTTTAACTGCAAGTTCCTGCCGGTCAGCTAAGCAAATCGCATTTTCTTTTTTCCATTCCTCAAAGTTGTTGAGGTAATTGGTAACATCCGAAGGAGCGATTTTCTTGGCTCCTTCAATGTACTCAGCGATTTTCATGGCCAGTCCACGTTCAGTTTCAAAATCTTCGCGCAGATAGCAGTATTTTGCAGCAGAAACAAGTTTCTTTCCCATCATATCGTTGAACTCGTCCACGATTAAGTCCTCGGGGATATTGAGAACCTGCAAGGTGTTTTGCAGAACGATTTCCTTTTCAACGATAATGGAATTCAACCTGTCCTTTCGTTGTCTTACCTGGTCGATAATCCCTGCTTTGATTCGCTCCTTGTCGGTAGCATCCTTCCCAACTGTCATGGCAATAGCATCAGCATTTTTGAAAGACACTACTCTGTCAAGAAAAATCTTGTATGGGGTTTTGATAACAGTATCTACTGCACATGTTCCATACCGTGCAGCAATGTTTCGAACAACTTGCCCACTTACGCATCCTTTGAGGATTTTGGTCAGTTCGGCTGACGCGTTTACTCTTCGGATAGCGGAATGCAAATTGCTTGCTTTTCCAGGGGTCATTCCTTTGATACTTGCGATGAACCAGTCAGCATCAGGTTCTTTTCCTGTGGGAAGAAGAAACCCGTTTTTCAAAGTGCTACTGATTCTTTTGGCGACTTTATCGCCAATTCCATGGATAGATTTGCAAAACCTGAAAACCCCCTTTTCTGTAGTAGGAAGCGTAGGAATCACATATTCCACGGAAAGAGTGTATTGTTTATATGACTGGTCGTATCGCCATTCGCCTGTCAGTTCAAGCTCCTGGTACTGATAGTCAGGGGCTGACATCAGCCCCTTGACTATAAACTCTACCTTTTTGTCGTTGCTTGGGAAAGGAAAGAGATTTTCCTCATACGTAGCAAAGACGCTAAGGATACGAAAATTCTCATCTTCGAAAACTGTGTGACTGTAAAAGACACACAGCGTTGCGGTATCTCCAACTTGAAGCATACTTTATCCTCCTGATTTTACGCCGTTGTCACCTCCTTGACCTTGAACGGACGAGCTCCCTCTGCGGCAACAGAAACAACTTCTCTGTAAACCGAGTTGTGTTCGTTTTCGAGTTTTTCAAGGTCTACCGTTTTCTCGGGTTTCGACGGCTTATACGAGATTTTGAAGTGGGCATCCGTACCGTCCACTTTTGCACTCGTTGCAGACCCCATCGCAGTAATGATGGGCACAATTCTTTTCTGACGCTGTTCCTTCAGGATTTTCTCCTGTTTGCGGAGAGCCGCCAACTGCCTGTCGATATCAGAAATTTCTTTTACCGTATCGAGCATGTTCGGCGGAAGAACAACTTCCGGTGCCGCAGTATTCGCGCCACCACCATAATTACGAATGGCTTTGATAACATTCGCAGCGGGACCGATGTTCACATCAGGCGGAATTCTGGCCAAGACATGCCCGTTCCAGAAATCGTCCATCATCTGGACCTGCTCCATCTCCACATCAAGGTCACGCTCATAGCGGCGAGAAATCACATTGTCGCGGTCAAAGAACACAACAATGTAGCTGACCCAGACATTCAGGATATGCTGACACTGAATCAGCTGGCGCTTATAGTACATCGGGATATTTCCGTTATCGTACTTTTTCTGCGCCTCTTTGGTTGCGGTTTTGAACTCGATATGCACCCAAGAGCCGTCCGGCAACTGGAGCATTCCGTCAAGGTTTGCAGTGAGATAGCGAGTTTAAGATGGTTCTGGATGACGGCAGAGAACCTGTTATCAATGCGCCGAAGGATGCCTCCGCACATGATGTTGCAAGCATGGTAAACGGAACGGCAAGCGAAAGCGTTCGTGATGCCTTTGAGAGCCACAACGCAGATGGCCCCGGAATCGTTAATGCACAGGCTGCGACGAATGTTGACACCAGCAAGGGAGGAGCCGTGATGAGCGGAACCGCATTCGAAAACAGTCCCAATACCATTGCAACAGTCTCTGGAGCGTCTGGCGAAAACGCTGTGTCCCTGGAACGTGTTGAACGCGGAACCGCTCCTGGCGGAAAAGATGTCTGGTCTGCAACGAAAGACGGAGTGGAAATCGGCCGTATGGAAGTTGAAAAAGATACCGGTGCAGCGGAAGTTATGTCTCGCGTCATGAATGATACGAGCGACGATTTTGCTTCTGTTCGCAGCAATGCCGGACTGGATACAGACAATCCGTATGTGTCGTTCTCCCGTAGTTCTTCTCCGGCCGGTCCAGAACCTATGCATTGTGATATTGAGCCCAACGCTCCTGGTACAAGAACAAATGGAAGCACATGGCATAGCTTTGGCGAAGTTGGATTTGGAGAAGACGACAGTGGTAACAAACAGATTAGCTTCAGCTACAACGCAAAGGGAGAGAATGGATTGTACATGCCGACTTCGGCAACAGTTACCACGGGACTCCCTGTTCTGACTGAAGTATCGGGACCGGATGAGAACGGCATTCCCGACCTTGCTGAAACCAAGAGAGAGTATTTCGTATCTGGAGAAGGCGTTAAAGGTGGGCGTGCAAAAATCATTCTTGATAACAACTTCAGCATTGAAGATGTTGCTTCAGCTATTTTGGTTGGTGGCGAAGCCGCAGCCAATATCGAAGGTGTTGAGAAAATCCGTGAAACCATGGGTATTACGGATACTATGAACGCAGGAAGCGAAAGTTCTCTCAAAAAGTTCTTTAACGCAGCCAGAAACAAATCCCGCACAAACAACAAAAACAACCCCGTTGATGCGGAATAACATTTTTGGTCAGAGCCCTTTTTACAAGGGCTCTGACTTGCCTCGCAAAAGACAGCAGCCTCTACGCGGCGCGAGGTAGAAACGCGTATTATGCGCGGCCAATGCTGGATTTATTCTTTACAAAGGAGAGTGAAAACTATTGCGCTTTAATAGAGAAACGCAAGCCGATAGAGCAGCGAAAGACTTTGCAAAAAAACAAGTCAACAAAGCCGTAAAGAAGCAAGGAAAGAAAGCTGCAAAAGCCGCTGGAAGAGCGGCCTCAGCGGTTTCCAAAAAAATAATCGCAATGATGGTTAGTGCTATTGGCAGCCCTGTTGGACTTACACTTTTTGCCGCAATATTTGTTCTTATTCTTCTTCCGAGTATGATTTTTGGTTCCGGATTTGGAACTGATAGTAAATATGATGCTGATGACCTGAACAACACTTCAGTTGGCTCATCTTGGGAAGATGATGCAGAACTTGCTATTGACGAGCGATACAAAGATTTGAAAATTGCTAACTTCTGGGGCGACCTTGGTACATTCTTTACAACTGGACATTGGGGTCAGGCTGGGGCTCGTTTTGAAACAGAATTTGCAAACGCAAAAGACGCTGACGAACAAGGAACTGACGGTTATTTTAGCTCGTCAAATAGGCTGATTGCTATTATCAATGAAGCTTTCAGACTTTCATTGAAGAATAGTCGTATCGAATCAGAAGCAATTGCAATGGCAAATCAAACAGTCCCAGAGGTCGATTATGAGATTAGAACCAGCGCAGCAACTATGAGACCAGACGATGTAGACTGGGCAGATTACCATGTTTCGATAGACGTCAAACCTCACCCCAATTATACTACAGACCAAAACTTCATTTATGAAGCCTGTTATGCTTTGTCCGCTGCGTCGGGAACAGTAAGCACTAACGATTCGTACGCAACCGGGGTGCGAGAAACTCTTGATAAGGTGTTTTCTTTTACTGGTCTTGACTGGAATATGGATAAAGAAATTTGCTGGGAAGCATCTGTATCTTCTGAAATATCGGATTTGGTAAAAACGCCATACACTTTGTATTTCTATACTGATGAAACTGGCGTAGAGCACCCGACTCGAGATAGTAGTTCAATTCCGGCTCACCTGCAACACACAGTAAGGACTGAAACGCGATATGAGGCAACAGTAAATGCCACGGTATACTACTCGGTTTCACTTGCCCCAAACTATAAAGACATTATCAACGAACGATGCGGTATTGAAGATACTCTTCCGGCCGATGCACCAGCCTATGAGCAAACGCAGGAAGAGCAAGTAAATAACAACGCGTTGGAGCTTGTAAAGTTTTACGGTTTAGCCGGGGGCGATTGGGCGGAAATTGGAGAAGCTGGACTTCCTTTGCCTCGAGACTCATATTATATTTCGTCGCGTTTTGGATGGCGACAGTTAAGCACTGGCCCGGATTATCACCAAGGTATTGACATGGCTACATTCGGTGTAGTTGGCGTTCCAATCTATGCAGTAAAAGACGGTACATGCACAGTCCCGGCATTTGATGGCGACGGATACGGCAATTACGTTACAATCGACCATGGTAATAGCCTCCAAACAAGATATGCACACATGTCAGCTGTTGCCGTAGCAAACGGACAAACGGTAACTGCCGGTGAAGTAATCGGTTTTGTTGGCAGCACTGGTAACAGCAGCGGACCGCATTTGCATTTTGAGATTATTACGAATGGAACAAGAATCGACCCATTGAGCACCGAGTTGGGACCGCTTATTGAAGAAGCGGCAAAATAAGGAGGACAGTTACAAATGAAAAACAAGTCAATTTTTATAGCTATTTTGGCAGCTATTGTATTGGTGATTTTTTTGCTTGTACTCATCATTACAAACAAAGCTCCGGTTGAGGAAAACTCTTCATCTGTTCCTCAGGAAAGCTCTTCGTCAAGTGCCGAATTTGAGGAGCCGGAAGAACCTAAATTTGAGGAAATCATTTTTAATACAAGTCCCTCTATGTATGGCAAAACCGATTACTTTTCGGTGCAAATCGGAAAAGACCTTAAAGAGGGTGATATGAATTACTTGCAACTTGAGCCACTTATGAGTGAAGACGGTTCTCCGTGTATATATTATCTTGGCCATCAAATCTACAAGTCCAAGACAAACGGAGAAGAGTATATTATTTCCGGCAATAAAATCATGGCCATTTCTTTCAATCCTGATGCCAATGGAAACGGATATGTTCGAGAAGAAGGGACAGGGAAGAGAATCCATATGTTTGGAAACACTTCTGACCTTCAGAATTTTCAGGATAACTGGGATGCAGGTCAAAGAATCTTGTCTGGAAAAACACAAGCCCCAGAGAACGCTATTATTTTTGATGGGGTGTTGACCCAATATACATTTGAAAGAAAAAACGGCACAATGTATATTGACCTGAGTGAACTGGCTCCATATATCAGCCCGGAAATTTATTACGATGAACTGATGGGCTATATAGATATTTATGTCAATGACTTTTGTACTGTAAGAATACCGACAACGGCGGTAAACCCAATGATGAGTAAAACGTACGGGGTCATTGGGGACAACTTCGAGTTTAGAAGCTGGAATGGAGAAGAATTTACTGCATGGGGACCGGTTCTTGACGCTCTTCATCCCGAAATTAGCATCGAAGATGCCAGCATGATGTTTGGTTGGAAAATGTATACAAATGGTACGGCACTAAGTATTATTACCGACCCCTTGAATGCGACTCCTTTGGCTGCTATTCGAGAAAGCGGTGATTTGGGAATCAGAATTGTGCTCAAAGTTGAGGATGACGGCCTCAGATACATTTGCGCATATGATACGGCCGGCAATTTGATGTGGAAAAAACCATTTGATGAATCTGCTATTTCCGAAGAAGGAGCAGCCTCCATGGTACAGGAAGATGGTACTGGCGAAGGAGATAGTAGCATGACCTCCAGTGAAACCCCTGAAAGCATCGTTACAGGCGAATCTGACAAAAGCATTTCAGCAAGCGATAATTCAGCGAAGAACTGAAAATATCTAAAGGAAACCCAGGCTGAAGCCTGGGTTTTTCTTGTTCTTCCCCGAAAATCGCAGAAAATTATGGTAAAAGGAGGTAATATTTTTGAGAATTGGAAAAACGGACGACCACGAAGACTTGTTTGAAAAATATCAAAACAATGGCGTCGCCCGTATTCTGGAGTTCGCAAAATCTGACGACCCGAAGCATAAAGTAGCACTTATTGCAGCGGGGATTCTGATTCTGGCTATTGCCGCCTATGTATCAGGTTATGTGGCTGTTTTGATGGATGTCGATATTCCTGGAACAGAAAAATTTAGCCACTCGCCATTCTTCTATATATTCAAGGCCTTCACATCTTTAGATGGGATTGTTACTATCTTGATTTTGTTGGGAGCAATTACAGGCTTAGCTTTTGTTCTACTCAGAAAAAACAGTGAGCTGAATGTTATCAAAGGAGTTGACTCACGAGGGGTTAACTACTCTGAAGCCGGAACATACGGAACAGCCGAGTGGATGAGTAGAAAAGAAGCGGAAGAAGAGTACGAAATAGGCCATATCGACAATGTAAGAGGGGTTATCCTCGGCCAGTATACAGATAAGGGTAGAGAATGCATTTGTTTGCCAGAGGATACAAAGGGAAACAGGAATATCCTTATTCTGGGCTCTCCGGGCACAGGCAAATCGTTCTGTTATGTTCGCAACGCCGTTTTTCAGGCAATCGTTCGTGGAGAGAGCGTGGTCATTACTGACCCTAAGGGAGAGCTTTATGAGAGCACCTCCGAAAAGCTTCGAGAATGCGGATACGATGTATTTGTCTTCAATCTCGTAAACCCCATCAGAAGCGACGCGTGGGATTGCCTGTCCGAAATCTACGACCCTGAGACAGGAGATATCAGTGAAATCCGCGTTACTGAATTTGTGGACGCTATCATGAAAAATACCACCGATGGACCAGAAGACTCTTTCTGGGGCGGCGGCGAATCAAACCTCATGAAAGCCGTTGTTATGTTCTGTGCGTGGCGTAAAGAAGTCGACCTGAAAAATCTGTATGAGCAGGAAGGGAAGAGCCTGTACGCCAAAGTCAAGCATTTACTCCGAGAAGATGAGGGCAAAAAAATCCTCGACATTCTTTCTTCAAAAGGCCAGAGCGTTCATATGAACGACCGCAAAGCAGCTATTCGCCTTTTGATTAAACTGGCGGAAGGAGAAGAAGCTGTAGAAAGCTACATGGAACGTATCGACCGTGAAGCGTCTCCGTGTGACATGTCCTCAATTTACCACATGCTGGTAACGAGCGACATTAAGGCCTTTGAAGAAAAGTTCAAAGCGGTTCCTGTAAGCCATCCGGCCGGAATTGCGTGGTCTATCTTTAAAAACAGCCCCGATGGAACTCGCCCTAACATGGTGCAAGGACTTTCACAGCGTCTTCAGTTGTTCCAGATGCGCGATATTCGTCGTATCACAACAAACAAAGACATCAATTTCGAAAACCTTGGTACAAAGAAAACGGCTTTGTTCTGCATCATCAGTGATAAGAGCACGGCCATGAGAGCCTTGACATCTCTGTTCTTTACGTTCTTGTTCAAAGACGTATCTGATGCGGCTGACCGTTATGGCCCCAAAAACAGATTGCCAGTTAACGTAATCTGTGACGAATTTGCAAACTTGGGTACAATTCCGAGTTTTGACGTAACAATCAGCACCGTTCGTTCGCGTAAAATCAACATCTCAATCATTTTGCAGTCTGTAATGCAGCTCACCAAAAACTATGAGGAAGCTGGAGAAACCATTATCAGCTGCTGTGATACCATTCTTTTCCTTGGATGTAACGACACTGAAACGGCAGAATTCATTTCGAATCTGTCCGGAATCGCGTCAATTCGCGTTTTGTCCACTAAAGACAGCCGCAACACATCACTCGGAAATAGAACCATTTTCCAGGGATACCAGATTGGTGAAGGTGACGGTAAACGTAACCTGTTGAACCCTGATGAAGTACGCAGATTGCCGCGTGAAGACGTGATTATTTATCACAATGGGCGTAATATTTTGCAGGCTCATCGCTGCGGTTTCATCGAACACAAGTTTTTCCGCGAAGGCCTTCCTCCGGAAGCGCATCTTCGTGATTATCCGCTTGCGAGCCAGAAATACAGCTTGACAGAAGGCCTTGACGCCTTTTTGCAGGCGGATGTCAGCAATATGAGAATGAGAAATACCGCAATTATCAACAACGAAGCTGCACAGGAAATCATTGCTCCGGCAAAAAAGAATCCAGAAAATAAGCCTGCTCAGCAGCGAAAAGTTATTGATGAGAACGCTTTCGATTTCTAACATTATTCAGCTTAAAACTTCTCGCTGCCCCGAGTTGTTTTAAATAAAAATCACAAATACTGAAATAAGGAGAATATCCATTATGGAAAATAAGGAAAAGGTCGTTCAGGAATCGACAAATGAAATTCCTGCCGAGAATCGCTCTCGGACTGAAAAAGGCCCTTATACAGGGACCAATATTACAAAACTCGGCCCTGCAATCAGTGATGAAAATGACCTCGTGGTTGCCGAGATGCCTGGTGCAAATCAGCGTGCTGAGATTGCCAAAATGGAGCGTGCAATCAAGGAAGGCAGCATTTGTTACGGCAAGGTCGTCGGCGTTGAGGTTACCAATCGCAACGAAGTCCATATCGTTGTGAAGCGTGATACCCTGCGCGTAGTGATTCCGGCGGAAGATTTCTTCGCTCACTCTGTCATGAAGGATATGGACAAGGAAAGCGAAGAGGGTAAGTTCATTCGTTACCGTCGCAAAGCAAGTCACATGTTTGGCGCCGCAGTATCCTTCATTCCGAAGGGAATGGGATACGACGACAATGGTGTACCGTTCGTTATTGCGTCTCGCAAGAGTTCTATGGACAAACTTCAGGAACGTCATTTCTTCGGGCCCAATGCAGATGTTGCTGTCGGCAGCGTTGCAAAGGCCAGCATTGTTTCTGTGGGTCCCCGCTATGTAACGGTGGAATGTCTCGGCTTGGAAGTCGTTATCGGCACCGGCGGTCTTTCTGCGTTTGCCTATATCGAAGACGCCTCTCAGGAATATCATACAGGAGACGGCCTCATCGTTGCGGTGGAAAAACTGGATGTTGACAAGGAGAACCACAAGGTTACGGCAGAGCTGTCTCACGCCCTTGTAGAACGCCTCGAAGCAAAGGTTGAAACCGTGAGCGATAAGATGCTGAACGGCCGCTATATGGCTACCATTGTTGCAGTTTTGCCGAACTACTATGTGGCCATTATTACCGGACTGAAGATTCGTGGTCTGATTCCGGTCAACGGCGGTTACGTTGGAACCGATTCTTTGATTGTTGGTGACAACGTTGTTATGCTTGTCACCGGTATCAACGAGGAAAAGAACCTGGTCATCGGCCGCTGCATGAAGTCCAATTAACTGGCTTGGCCGGCAGGTGTTTACTTGCCGGCCATTTTTATGTTTTTGGCACACAATATATCGCGTGTCCAAAAAAGCAAGGAGGCGCGAGTACAAGGAGGCACTCGCCCGTGAAAAACAGGGAAAATGCGGCAATCAAAAAGGCCGCGAATGAAATTGATACTAATGCACATCTGTTTTTTCTCGATGAGGAAAATGATGGCTGTGCTATTCAATATACATCCGATGACACGGAAATTATCGCAAGATTTTTTTCCGCATTTTCGGTAAAGAAAAAGACAACAAGTAGAATCATTTTTTCAAGGCTTAAGAAAACTGGCCTGCCTGCGATTGGACTGGTGAAAATCGCAGTAGATGAAAACATCGTCGTTATCTATTATGAACGACACCTTGACCGACAGTACGGATACAGGAATCAAGCGGATGCACTCGAAAAATTTTTCACCCGCAACCTTTATACTGTCAAATCTCTTACAGGACTTGAGACGCTCAAAAAACTGTAATTGCCATACCATGAAATATAGAAAGGAGGGGGCATAGATGGCTGACGAAAGACGTGAAGACGAGACTTTGGATACACTTGTGATTCCAGAAAATTTTGTTGATACAGGTCGTTGCTTTAATGGCATGTTCAGAACAAGAAATCTGGTAGAAGGCGTCGTTTTTGCCGCATTACCAGCATATCTGCTCGTCAATTCGCCGTTGAATTTGGAACGCAAGATAATTGTTACAGTTGTTGTTGTTGGCATTATTATGGTTCTGTTTCTCAATGGTATCAACGGAGACAGCTTTTTGGAATTTGTATACCACATGTTTGTTTATAGAGGGAAGAAACGTGTTGCCAAGTACAATCCTCGTGTGAAGAAGGAAGCAACACCTGGATATCTTACTGAAAACAAGTTTGAGCTTCCTCGTGATAAAATCATTCGTTTGTATAACGAGTTTATCAATAAAAACAATGGTGAAGACGAAGAAGCTGTCAGCAGAGATATTTACGACCCCATGTACAAAGAGTTCTTTGAGGATGACTTGGGGTATGTGGACACTCCTGATGACCTGAAAACCAAGAAGGAACTTCGCAAAGAAGCCAAGGAAAGAAAGCGTCAGCAGAAAGAAGCTCTTGCCCGTGAGAAGCAGGCAAGAAAAGAAGCTGCCCGCAAACAGGCCAAAGAAACCAAAGAGGAACTTGAGGCTCTGAAACGCAGCTCTCGAGAAAACGATAAAGCAATCAAAAAGGAACGTGCTCGCTTGAAAAAAGAAGAACGCGCCATTGCAAAGAAGAGAAAAAAGGGAGGTGACGCAGAATGAGTAAGAAAAACAAAAACACTGCACCTGAAATGCAGGTCGACAAAAAATATTTGGCGGAGCTTGAGGAAAAGAAAAAAGAGCTTCAAAGAGCCAAAAAACGTCATACCAAAAAATATCTTCGTGAGAAGAAGAGAGAAGAAGAAGAACTGCGCAAAAGACAGGAGCATAAGCTTATTCAATCTACGCAGCTCTCTGTTCCGATTCGAGATGTCCTTCGCGGTGTAGTTATCACCAAGGACGGCCGTTACCTGAAGATTCTCGAGTTTGCACCTCAGAATTTTCTGATGCTGTCCAATGCCGAACGCAACCGTATCATTGCATCGTTTCAGTCTATGCTGAAAGTCATTCCCGCAAAGGTTCAGTTCAAAATTTTTAGCCGCAAGGCGAAAACGGAAAGCTTGCTGGCTACAATGCGCCGCAGCCACGAAACCGAAGAAAATGAGCTGTGCCGCAAAATGCAGGAAGAGTACATGGACCTTATTAAGGACACAGCTCTTCGTGAAGGCGTTACCCGTAGATTTTTCATCATCGTTGAATATACGGACGATGTTGCCACAAATGGAACCGACTTCCTTGGAATTGTCGGCTCTCTGAATATGACCGCTGCTCGTATCAAGAATTATATGGAGCAGGCAGGAAATAGATATATTCCTTCTTGTGAAGACGATAACGGAATCGCTTCTTTGCTGTACGAGATTTTGAACCGCCGTGCATCGGAATCCGAGTTGTTTTCTGAACGCGCAAGCAAGGTGTATAAACACTACACAGAAGCCGCAGAAGCTGAAGGTAGTTCTGAAACCCCCGTTATTCCCGCTACGGAATTCGTGGCCCCTGCATGGATTGACTATAAGCACCCCCGTCATATCGCTATTGACGATAAGTTCTACACCTTTGGATATTTTGCTGGAGAAGGATATCCCAATTATGTTGTTGGAGGATGGCTGAGTAGCTTTGTTAATGCAAGCGAAGGAATCGACCTCGATATCTTCCTTGAGAAAATCCCAAACTATAAGATTGAAAACACCATTGGCCGCCAGATTCGAAACAACAGAGCAAAACTGAAGGAGACATCCGATACTTCAACAGAAGCAACCAGCGTAGCAAATCTTGTACAGTCTGGTTTTTATTTGCTCGAAGGATTGGCAAATGGAGAGGAATTCTACTATGCAAATATCCTTGTAACAGTAACCGCAGATAGTCTTCCGGAACTGAACCGTCGTTACGATGAGTTGGAAAAAATGGCAAAGTCTATGGGACTTAAAATGCGCCGCCCGATGTTCCAGATGGAAGAAGCGTTTGAATCTTCATTGCCGCTGTGCAAAATCAAGGGTGGCATCAAGCGCAAATCCCGCCATAACATGCTTTCTTCTGGAGCTTCATCTCTGTATCCGTTTATCAGTCGTGAATTGCAGGACCCGAATGGAATCATGATGGGTGTCGCAACAGAAAACAACTCTCTGGTTGCGGTCGATGTTTTCGACACCTCCCGCCACGCAAACGCCAATGGCGCTATCCTGGGTAAATCCGGATATGGCAAGACGTTTACTGCTCAGCTGCTGGCTATTCGCATGCGCTTGCAGAACATTCAGACCTTCATCATTACCCCCATTAAAGGCAAAGAAGACTATAAGCGCGCCTGTGACCAGATTGATGGTCAGTATATCGCATTGGGCCCTGGTTCTCCGTATTATATCAACGTCCTCGATATTCGTGTGCCGGATACAGAGGGCTTGCAGGACCTCGATGGATATGGCGAAGGAGACTCTCTTCTGGCCAAAAAAGTTCAGGATTTACACACATTCTTCCATTTGGTTGTCAGAGACCTTACTCAGGAAGAAGAACAGATGCTTGACGGCTTTGTCTACAATGTCTACAAAGACTTTGGCATCACCGATGATAACACATCAGTATTCGTTCCTGGAACTAAGATTTACAAGAGATTCCCCCTGCTCGGCGATATTCACAAAGCTATTGAAAACGAACCTGTACTGCGCCGCGTGTACAACATTCTCACCCCTTTGGTAAATGGTTCTCTGTCCGTTTATAACAAACACACAAATGTGAACCTCGACAATAAATACATTGTCTTTGATATGAACGGGACAAAGGGACAGAATCTGGCACTGTCTATGTTTGTTACTTTGGACTTTGTCTGGTCCAAAATCAAGGAAAACAGACTGGCAAAAAAAGCAGTTTTCATTGACGAGGCATGGCAGCTTATCGGTACGGCCGGCAACGAAATGTCTGCTGAGTACGTGAAGGAAATCTTTAAGACCATCCGTGCTTTTGGCGGTTCGGCATTTGTTATGACGCAGGAAGTAAACGACTTCTTTGCGTTGAAGAATGGCGAATACGGTAAGGCCATCATCAGTAACTCCGACACCAAGATTTGTCTGCACATGGACCGTGTTGACATCGAACGTATGGTTGACATTATGACACTCACCCCTGAAGAGTTGAAAAAAGTCACCAACTTGCAGCGCGGAAGTGGTCTGGTATTTACAGGAAACACGAAGCTGTTTGTGGACTTTAAAGCATCGGCTTTTGAGAAGGACGTTATCACTACTGACCCTGAATACCTCCGTAGAAAGCTTAAGGCAAACAAAGATATTCAGCATGAAAAAGAAGCAGTTGCACCTGTTAGCTCTGAAAGCACAGATACCATCTTGCCTCATGAAAATGCAAGCGATGACCCCATCTTGGAAATTGACGATTTTGACGATGTCAAAACAGTAAGCAATTACGATGAATTTGATTTTCTGGATGACAGAAGAGCTCTTTCCGAATTGCCCACTTCAACTTTGAAGAAGCCCGAAGAGCATGGAGATGAAGCAAAAACGGAGCAGGGGAATAAGTCTTCGCTGGAAACCGAAAACATCGACAGCTTTGATTTTTAAGCGCTACTCGAATACTACGCTTGTATATCGCATACGAACGCAAAAAATAGCTTAAAAACCTTGATTTCTAAGGCTTTTTTAGAAGATTGCGAACGTTATTCTAAATTCAAAAAGAAAAACGGCATTCAATCTTCCAATAAATTTGTTTTAACGTTCGTAAGTGCATAGAAATACCCAGCACTACGAACGCCGAAAAATGGCTGTATTACAGGATTTTTCGTGTGCTTACGAACGTATTTTTTTTACGAACGATAGGAGGTCGTATTTATGTATAACGAAGTCATCAAGAAACTCTTGCACAAAATCGAGATTCTTCCCGAGAATCTCGTCGTCATGTATCTGATGAAGGCCTTCGGCCTGTCTGAAAATATGGCTCGTCAAGCTGTATATGCTGCATGCCGTAGTCGCACCTGCTATAAAAAAGGTGAGTATCTGGCAAGATTGCCCTACATTGAAACAGACAGTTCGCTTATGAAAAAAGCGGCAGCATTTCGACTGGTTATTGAATTTTTGCCAGACAGCCAGGATTTCACTGTCGGGTATAGCCCTTGGCTGGTATCTTTCCTGCGTGGAAACAATCTCGTTCAAGTGTGCTATATTGAACGCAATATGGAGCTCGTCTCCAGCATGATGATTGCAGAAAAAGCCGTTCCGAAAGATGAACGCGCATCCATCAAGCGCATCGCTATCATTGAAAGCGGCAGCGATATCTCCAAAGTCAAGAACGCCGGCTTCGCGTATTTCTGCACTGTCGATACTGATTTTTCGCTGAAAATCGTTGCCAAAAACAGCGATTTGGAGAGCGCATGGGCAGATGTCCCCGAAAACTAAGAACAGGGTTTCAAACGATGTATCAGGGCTTATAAATAAACTTTTAAGTCCCGATATGGCATTGAACCCCCCAGAAAACACCCCAAATAATTCGCCACAAAACCAGGAAATTGTTCCAGAAATGTGTGCCAAAATACACACTATGGCAGACAAAATCAATGCAACTGCCCAAAAATTAGGCGACAGCATGTCCGAATTTGAGACAGAAAATATCCTTTATAGACTGATTTCCGAAACGTCTATGCTGGATATGACCGTTCGTTCATGCCTCCTTGAGAAAAGGAATGAGGGCTTTTTCGAAAGAGAAAGAGAACTTGTTAAAGGTTCCCACATTCATATTTCCACCCCAGTAAATACGATTATCCGAGCAACAATGCCACCCCTTGTTGGACGCCAATTCAAAGGCTCATACAACATTTATTGGAAGCTCAAATCGGCACTTGCTCACTTTGAAAGAAGCCAGAAAATCCCTCGGCCGGAGGGAGAAAAGCTGGTCTTGATTTACAAAAGATATTCAACAAATCTTGCGGTAGGGCATACCTGCGACAACGATAACTGGGAGATGAAAAGGACCACAAATGCTATTTCTGAAGCATTGAATTATTCTGACAACTCTGAGCATTTTTCAATGGTTTATACGACAGTGAAAAGCGATATAGATTGTGTTGAAGCCACTGTGATTAAACAGAAAGATATGGCGTTGTTTCTTGATTATCTTTCTGAAGCGAAGCCTGAAAAGAACATTTTTATAGATGCGAAATAGTACACTTTTTTGAGCACTTTTCAAGGGGTGTGAAAAAGTGTACTAATTCGTTACAAAAAAGCCTGATTTTATGCGGGTTTGTTGCCAAAATACTTTTCTGCTTTGCAAAAACTAAAACAACTCATTGTGCTAACGACAAAAAAACAGGACATTACCAAAGCTCACAACAATGAGTTGTTTACATAGTCCCAACCCATGTTCCGAAAGATTCTTTTATCCAGCACACACTCAACTAAACCACATATCTTCAATGTTGTTGACCGCATTCCTTCCCGGCCTGTTTGTCCAGTTTACACACACCTTCTGACAGACAAAAAAGCCCCCTCGTATACCGTTCCATACAAAGAATATGGCGTTTAGCCCAACCGGCCGATACCAACAAATCGTGTGCCGGCACAACCCTCCGGGCAAAAGATAAACCTCAAGTTGAAGGGTATAAACCAAAAGCGACCCACGCTCCATATGAGGGCTTATATGGGCTCCCTTTGCCTAATAATGAACTGCGCTCAATGCTTCAACCCAACACGAAAGAATACATATTCCATTCTCATAATAACATTGGCTATAAGCTCAATAGGGAAAAGCAAACGCCGTTCTCTTCACATGGCTTAAGGGGTTTATTGAACAAGAAAGCAACTGGCGCCATTCAAAGATGCTTCTTCGATATATCCTCTCTCTTTTGTTATTAAAAGAGAAAGGGCACCCAAACAATACACGCCCATAAAAGGGCACCCGACACTATAAGAAAGGAGAACCGTAATGGGATTTTACAAAGACAGCCTTGGAGTCGAAATCCTCCGATATCTAAACCACGCGGGGCAAGTGCCGAGAAAGAACCTCTACACCCCGTTTATTGGATACGCATACAGATACTATGCGCGTGTTGTGAAGCAGCTGATAGAAGAAGGATACCTGTCTGTAACAAGGTATAATCGCGTGAATTGCGTAGCCATTACAGGCAAGGGGAAAGCGCAGCTTACCGATTTGTTTTCAGAAGATGAAGAGATGAGCAGGAATATCCAGGAGGAAAAAAAGACAGCTTATACTCCTAAACAGAAAAAAAGACAGAAGCTTGTGTCTGATATGGAAGGCCTTTGTCAGGCAAACGGCTTTTGGACAAGCGCAGCAGACAAGCCCAGCCTTATCGCGCTGATGAAGGGCACCAAAGAGACGAAAGACGAAAATTTTTTTAAAGAGGCTGTAGACAACGGTGTGTATTACTCTATGGGTGAAATCAGAAGCACGTATATAGAGGTTATCGGGAAAAATGAGATTGCAAACTGGACGCGCCTTATCGGAGTCTTATTCTTCAAAGGGCACCTGTCGTTTCTATACTCGGTTGACAAAACTCTTATTAAATGGATGGCAACAAATGAGCAACGTTCTGTTGATTTCATTATTAACTTCTTGAAAATGTCTCCGGTCATCACAAAGTACATTCATTTTTTCGACCATCCTACATGTATCGTGTGCGGCGAAGGAATGACAATGGTTCCAAAACTTGTAACCGGGAGAAAATGGGGAAGAACAGATGGGGACAAAAACTCCGAAAGATACAAAGCTAAATTTGCGACGACCCATATCAATTCACACAATCTCAGCAAGGTGTTCTGCACAGCATATTATGTCCCCTGCAACAAAGCGGGAGTGGACATCTTCAGGCTGGCCTCGATATTGTCTGAACCTGTAAGAGAACGCGCAGCCGATTCATGGTTTGCCAATGTTCATACGGCTATGAGGCTCAACACATTAAGTTATCATCAAGGCGTCACCACAAACGGAAAGCACGAAAGGGTTGTTTATATTCCTTGTGTTGATTTGATTGAACTTGACTTCCTCAAGAAACAAAACACCCCCTGCCACATCGTAACACCAAAGGGCACCCAGCAGGCAATTGCCAGAACGCTTGGTCCACTGGTATTGTCAATTCGAAGCCTCGAAGGAGAAAAGCTGAGATACAAACAGTATGACGAGTATGGGGCTCCAGTCAACCTTAGCCCTTAACGGTCTCGCTATAATACGAAAAACGCAGAAAATAATATTGAGTTGCTTATGGCCACAGACACGGCCGAGAACAAAAAGCCTTGCACAACTGATTTTCGCAGGGCACCCAATAGGAGGCACAGCAATGAGTAAAAACAACAATCATCAAAACTTTGAATATTATCCTTTCCGCTTAACCGGATGTTCCTTTGCCGATTTCGCTGAAGCGTTCAAAAAAATGGATGGGTGTGAAATCGGGACTGCGTTTGTTTTTGATGTTGATAACCCTGAAGCGGTAGAAAGCCTTGATACCGCCAAAGCGGCCATTGAAAAAGCGTCTGCCGACCCGTGCATGAACATCAATGTGAACGGTTCATATTACGGCAAACCGATTTCGTTCCTGTTTACATGCGGAATCTTGATGGCCACAGATTATGGGACGAATCCAAATTCAGTCAAGACAATGATTGCGGATGTTTGTGGGCACCTGTCCTAACCCCCGTTAGGGGGATACATAAAAAACAAAAAGAAAGGAGGCTTGCTTATGATTGCCCTCAGAATATGCAGACGTTGCAGAAAAGAGTTCGAAGCTGAGGTCGGTGTAGACAGAAACATTTATTGTGAAAGATGCCGCGACCTTATGAGCTTCATCGAAGACGAAGAGAGATACCGGGATGAAGACAGTTCTATTCCAACTCAAGAAGAACTCTCAACTGTAGACGATGCCTTGCTGGCAGGAATTCAGAAAAACCTTCAGGCACACTCAATCAAGGGCATGGATATCGACAGCGGCCGTTCTTTCAGGAGTTCGTCCTCAAAGAAAGCACCACCAGTAAAGGCCACGAAGAATTCATGTGACAACCCGATAGATGCAGAGACATTAGCTTTTTTGGACTCCATGGAAATCGGTATAGAAAACTAAAGTGTTGCTTGCAGCACTTTTTGTTTGCTATAAAATGGACAATAAGGACAAAATGTGATATAATATAAGCAAATATAAAAAGGGGGTGTATGAGATTCGCCCAATCAATATAGCCGCAGAAAAGCATCTGGCAAAAGAAAGTGTACAAGCGGTTGCGAAATTTCTCAAGAAGCTTGAATCTGTGACCAACGTGTCTATCGAACAAGCAGAAAACCTCCATATCCGATTTTGCTATGGAAACACCGGAAAAGAAAAAAGTGTTTTCGTTGTGGCTGATGATGGAAAGAGGGAAGGTATGTTCGTAGAAACATACAAAACTCTCCGTCCATTGCAGTCATATGACCTTCAGGCACAACCCGGTTATCTATACTCGACAGAAGCGGATTATGTGTTTTATCTATCTGGCAATACTCTTTTCACTCTGCCGACAAAGAGGTTCCGATGCTGGGCAGACAAAAGCACAGATGCGTTTCGTAAAGACTGCTTGTTTGAGACGAGTAACGGCATAGAAATCCGTCATCACGGTTTCTTCATTCCCAAACAAAGGCTCAGACAAGACTTCGCAAAAGGAGATGTGCGAGTGTCAGTATTCAGACTTCAAAATATACATGAAGAGAATATTGATTTCGTTCAGGAGTTATAAGCATGGAACGTATGACTTACTTTGAAAACGGACGCTGGTATCTGAAAGACGGCGCCGTCGTTTGTCCCATCCCCCGCAACAACGCAATGTTGTGTGCTGCGGTCGAAAAACTTGCTGCTTACGAAAACACAAAACTGTCTCCGGCAGAAATAAGCAGACTTCAAGAGCAAAGGGGTGAGAAGAAATGGACAACGAGCTCTTCTATCGAATAAAGAAGGACCTCTGTCAATGGGACCCGGTCGACCTGGTCACCATCACATCAGAACACGAGTACGACATCGAGTGTAAGGCCATCGCATCAGAACTTCAGCCTGGAATGGGCGTATTTCAAATCGCAACCATAATCCGTGATGTCCTTATGAAGCATTTCGGGGATATTCTCCCTGCAAACAAAAAAGAATTCAAAAACACCAGCTTTCCAAAAGCTGCCGACGGCGAGTTCTCTCGCCGATGCATCTCGATGGCAAGAGATGTACGCGCATACGTATAACTTCACACAGAAGACCACGAACTTCATCTTCATGATGGGTTCGTGGCTTCTTTCGTTTAAGGGAGTATCCATTCAAATAGAACAACAAATTCATAAAAGAAAGGAATAAAAACAATGAAGCTCACAGTAAAAAGCGTAGCCGCAATCGTAGCAGCGATTTCTATTTCCGCATATGGCATCGCTGTATATAACACCCCCAGAATCACTTCTATTCACACAGAGGCAATAACATCCCTCAATAAAGGTGAGCAGGGTATCTTGGAAATAGGATATGAAACGCAGCGAGGCTTCTCAGCAGAAAAAAGCGCAGCCGCTTTTAATAAGTTGGATTTTGAATGGGAAACATCTGACGAGAATGTAGTAACTGTAAACGACGGAACAGTCACCGCTGTAGGAAAAGGCAGCGCAATTATCACGGTTACTTCAGGCCAGTTGAAAGCACAAACAGAAGTAGTAGTCCACATTCCTCCTGAAGACATCAAAGCGGACCCTATTGTTTTGGATACACGGTCTGGTTGGAAAGATATTGCCTACACTATTCTTCCTGAAGAATGTGACAGCGAAGCGGTTGAGTTTACACTCGACACTGATATTGCGCTGCTCAATGAAAATAACCAGATTCAAGGCCTGGTTCCGGGAGAGAGCACACTGGAAATCAGAGTTGAAGACATCAGCGTCTCTGTTCCGGTGAAAGTAATGAGAACACCCAACTCCATCTCAGCGTCTCCCGTATCTATCTGGGCGGGCGAAAAAGCTACCATAAACGTATCAACCGATATTGAATCTCCTGAATGCGGAACAGCCTATTCTTTCACATCAGAAAATGAAGATGTCGTATCTGTGGATGAAAACGGAACGATTTCCGGAATAGCTCGCGGAAATACAGTTATCCATGTGAAAAACGAATTTGGAGATACCTGCGATGTTTCTGTAAACGTGCTTGATTATCCTCTTTCGTATTCCGACCAGACAGGCTCGGTAACAATCACCAAAGAGTGGTATGGTAACGCGTACTGCTATGCGGCCCATCTCCAGTTTTCCGATTACTCTCGATTTGGCACAAGCTGCGCAAACGGTGCATGGCAAAGCGGAAGCGAAACGACATCTCATGCTGCTTCTCGGTTAAATGCTATTCTTTGCGTAAACGGCGACTGGGCGGCCCCGGGCCTTGGTTACAGGGTTGCGAGGGATGGCGTTGTATGCAATGACGGAACGTGTTATTCAGAGGGAATTTATAGTTCTGTTACTGGAGTCTTTACTCATCCGCGTCTCGCAGGTGTCGAGGGAGCTACACTCAGTTCGCTCGTATCCTCCGGAACGGTCACAGACACATTTCAATTTGGGCCAGCATTCCTGATGAATGGGGAAATCTCTCCAAGTGGCGGCGGCAGAGCGCAGAGAACATTCATCGGGACTAACGGTGCTCCTGGCGATATTTGGATTGTCGCAACAGAGGGCAGAGGTTCTGATGGTGTTTCGGCCGGCCTTACAATGCAGGAATGTGCGGAGTTCCTGAAGGCCAAAGGATGTACGTTCGGCATTCCTCTGGATGGCGGCGGCAGTACGACGATGGTTTTCAATGGCATGCGGTTAAACCACGTCAGCTCTGAGCGGGCTGTTGTTGACTTCGTATACTTCCGTTGACCATCTCCGAAAATTAAAGATAATATCAAATATCCTAATAATACAAAAGCAGTCTGGAGCAACGGAATTGAAGCCCTGGACTGCTTTTTTAGGATAATACAAACTCTCGGGAGGAAAATATGAAAATCATCAGAAACGGACAAGAATGGGAATTGACCCCTGCTGAGCTGAGAGAAGCTTTTGAAGAGCAAAGGAAAGAATACCTTAAGGAAGACGCCGTAAGCCAACTTTGCTTCCACGCCCTTGAAGGCGACTCAGAAGGAGTGGACGAAGTGGCCATGGAGGCGTTCAAACGGAGGTTCGGTATCGACTTCTCTGAGCTCCTGAACGAAGATTCTAAATTCTACATGGTTAAACGCATCATGGAAAAGTTCGAGAAAAACAGCAGCTGCAACGAAGCTGAGAATATCACCTATGAAACGATTGTCGAAGAGCTTCTTCGTGAACTCGGAACAACGCAATCCAAAAAGCGTTTGCCTCAAAGTATCACACTGAAAGACCCCAGTGTCATTGGGCAGTTTGAAATGTGGGGCAAGGAAGAGTGGTGCGTTGAAGGTGAGGGAAGCGAGGCGTACCTCAACTTCTACATTCCCGTGACCTTTGATGCAAATAAGGCTTTTGGCCTGAATATCCAAACAGACGAAACCGATGACTATATCAATGTGTATCTGAACTGGTATCCTCAAACAGACAGCGTAGAGCTTATCGTCTGTTACGTGGCGCCGGATGCAGATGAGGCTTATGAAGTAGTTCTGGCGGATGACCAGAAGGAAGAACTGAAAAGAATCCTTCCCGAAATCTGCAATGCAGCCTATGGCAGCACCAACCGTGAGCTTTGGGAAAAAGCTGTACAAGAAAAAATGATTTAAAAGCACGCAAGCCGGCCCATTCCGTGGGCTGGCTTTTTATATGTACAAAATGGACAAAATGTGATATAATATCATAAAAGCACAAGAAAGGGGGTGTTATCTGTTGGGTGCTCCAAAAGAAAATGGTTTTCCGAGACCGCTTTCACATATAGGGATTTTGAGCAAAAACCATCAACCGGTTTGGGTAATCATTGCAGGGACGAATGGAGTTTTGTCTTCATGGGCATTGATAGACGTAAACACAAAAGCGGGCGAAATAAGAATTATTTTGCCAAACCTGAATGTATACGTTGTCCCTTTGGCAAACAATTCACACTATTTGTTTGCCGATATGGGGGTTCTGATTTTTGACCAACCAGTTCAGTCGGACGGAAATCCTTATATTATGTATTCCTGAAAGGGTTGCAATATGAACAAGCTCGAAATTGACGTTATGTCCCGTGCCGAAATGGACAGAAGATTGCGAGCAGGAGAAATTCCTGGTGGCTCAGCTATTATCTCAATCTCCACGCCAGAAGTAAGCTACCGGCCGCTGCCATTTCATCTTTGCGACAAATGTGTAGTTCTGGAAGAGCAGTTCGATGATGTAGACACAAAGCGAAATGACCTGATTCCAATGAGCGCAGAAGATGCGGCGCGTGTCGTTAATTTCGTCAACGCAAATAAAGGAAAACCGATATTCGTTCATTGCGACGCCGGTCAGTCGAGAAGCGCCGGTGTCGCTGCCGCCATCTCGAAGTTTATGAGCGGGGAAGACGATAGGTTTTTCAGAGGAATATATACTCCAAACATGAATTGCTACTCCAAAGTCCTTTCGGCCTTCTATGACACTCTTTGATAAAAAGCGCTCCGCTTAAGGGGCGCTTTTTTATTGTCAATCCCCGAAATACCAATATGATAATTCCATTAAATAATAAAAGACTTGTTGTGAGGAACGAAATTACAGCAAGTCTTTTTTGCGAAATGAGGTAAAAAAATGGAAATCAAGTATCGAACAGAATCCTTTTCAGGAGCCGAAATAAGAGATGTGACAGACATAATCTGTTATGAGGTTTCTGAGCTGGGAAACACAGATATCCTTGAAACTCTATCCCAAGGGCTTCTCAAGGAAACTCCATGTGGCAAAAAAGCGGAGAATCTCATTGAGTGTGTTGCTCTGAACGGAACAGCTCCCGATATTCAAGTCCGTGAATTTTGTGCTGAGATGCTACAGGTCATAAAAGAAAAAACAGGAAAAGCCATCCAGTACGCATTGTGGCTTGCAAGCAAAGAAGATGTGCTGAACAACTTCTGGCGCTGGGCGAACGGTGCGTATCAGGACAATGACCCGTGCCCGGACCCTGAGCCTTGGGACATTGACGCCTATGAAATTGGGCCTGTGATTTTGTCAGAAAGCGATGGGGATGGCGGTACGCTATACGGCTATGAACAGTATCCTGTCCCGATTGACCCAAAGCAATGGTTCTCCAGCTTTCTGAAAGACCGAACCTGAAACACAAACATAAAGGAGAAATGGAAAATGTTTATTTTGAAAGAAACGGAAAACTCTGATGTGCGCTGCGGAAGCGTTATCACCAATTTTGAAACCATGAATGAAGCGCAGCAAAGAATGCGAGAGCTGTACCAGAAGACCGTCGATATCATGGGCGGCAACTTTGATGCAGAAGAGGACGAAGAATGCTGTCCTGAAAGTCAGAGATGGGCAACTATTTCTGCAATGTCGGCGCATATCCAAAACTGCATGGATACGTATGACTGGGAAATCATCGAGGACCCTGAGTGGGTCAAGAAGAAAAATTACAGAGATGAGGACACAGGCGTAACAGACGTGGATTTCCAGGAATTGTTTCTGGATGACAAAGTCGTTCTGTTGGACAGATTCCACGGAACGGTTGTCTTCGAAAGCGGCGCCTACGGAATTGGATTCGACATTGAGAACACCCTTGACTGGGATTATATCGAAAGCCAAATCAAACCGGTCACTGGTTGCGATAACCAGCCCGCATTTTGCAAAAACGACAACTTCGTTTCTCTGTGGGAGCTCCTGTGGAACTTCAACTGTGAAGACGATGTGTGCGTCGTACTCGAAAAGATTGGGGAGGTGTGAGATATGTTGAATCCTGGATGCAAAAACTGTCCTGTAAAGAACTGTGACACTGTTCAATATCGGGGGAGCCGCTGTGCGGCCCTCCGTGACCAGTTTGGACTGGATGACCCAAATCTCTCCAGCGCATATGACCTTGAATACAAAGGGGTGCGCTGCGTAGAAGTAAATTGGGAAAAACAGCTTTTCACCCTGGTAGTCAATGGCGAAAAGGTTGTTTATCAGCAGCCTCACTATATCGAATCCTCGGCCGACACAGACCACATTCGCATCGTCATTGACCTATACCTGGATGAGCTTGCCCAGAAAGCCCTTTCCGAGCAGGAAGGCCAAGATGTAAAAGATGCCAAATCTATCATCCGCCTCTTTGAGTTCGCCGATGAAAACACCTCTGTGTGGCGCTTGGAAGACGGCAGCCTGGTTATCGGCGTTTATGGATGTTGGACGGCACGTATCAGTAAAAACATCTTCCCCAATCTGTTCGCCGGCGAAGAAACGACATTGAAAGCAATTCTGGAAGGAGAAGGATAAAAATGACTACGATGGAATTCCTCCGTGCAAACGGCGTGCGCTTGCTGTACGCAGACAAAACGGAAGCCTATTCGCTTGGCTACTGGGAGACGGTCGAAAATTTGGACAACGTCATCGGAAAGAAAGTCTGGATTTGTGATTTTCGCAACAACGAGAAGAACGTGTTCGGAAAACCCATCCGCGCGATTTCTCCCCGTCAGGTAATGGTGTTTGATGCTGAAAACGCAAAGAAGACCATTTACTACTCTCCCATCTTTTTCCGAGAAGTGAAGAACGGAAAACTGTTGGCAGCGGAAATCAATCCTGTAGACAACACAGGGTTCCGCTCTATCGCAGGAACTTCGCTGCAAATCTTTGAAAACGAAGAAGAGTGTGTAGCCTGCTACAAAAAGCTTTTGGAGAAGGCTATTGCAGAAAGGAAAAATGCGCTTGCGAAAATCAGCACCGACATCAACAAACTCGAGCTGGAACTCGCAGGCCTGAATTAAGGAGGACAAAATGGAAAACCCCAAATATATGCTGTCCCGTGACGGTAAGATTCGCGGAGAAATCCGAAACATGCATTCTCGCAAATGCGCAGCTGAAGGCTGCCCCGGCCACCGCATTCATGTGGTTTGGCCGGACGGCAAAAAGACATTCCCGTGTTCGCGTGGCTGCAAAACAGTAAATGCAGATACACTGCAAATTCTGTGAGGTGACGGCATGGACTTAGAGGCTATATATCGCACATTGTTCGAGGACAATTGCGAGGCGGCCGAACCGACATATTTGGAATGGTTCGAATATGAATTCGACCCGGCCGAAATCAATTGGGAAAGCGAGTCTGAAGCTCTTGCTGCTATGCAGCGCCTGGTTGATGAGCTGAGTGATGTCGGATATGACCGAGAAACGCTGGTTGCGGATTACGGGCTGAATGAAATTCTGTAATCAGGAGGGTGGATATGGCTCAAAAAGAAACCATCGAAAGTCTCAGTAAGAAAATTGAGATGATGCAGATTCAGTTTGATATCTGTGATAAGCACCGACGATTGGCCGAAGAGGTTGTCGCCGAACAAAGACTGCGCATCCAGGCTCTTGAAAAAGAAAACGAGGGCCTGCGTGCCAATGTGATGATTTTGGAAACATCCATAAATAATCATCACAACCCCAATGACATGGAGACAATCATGCGGCTTATTGCAGAGAAGGCTGAGCTAAAAAGAAAATTAAACGCCCATCAAAGCGGTGCTTGTTCTTCAAAAGATGAGTGCGCTTATTTGGATGGCGTGTCAACGGCCGCGAAGCGGTTTGTGCAGGATTTGGCGAACCAGGGTGAAGTGAACCTCTATCACAGCATAATGTCGATAATGTCCGCATCACCTTATCTGACTGCAAAAGAGCTCTCGGACTTCTATTTGAAAAAGTTCGGTTCTAAAAGACCATATCTGTTGGAGAATAGACAGCTTGTCGATGAAATCATTGGCTACTGCTGGGAAAAATTTCATGCTAAAAAATGAGGAGAGATGAAAAATGTTCGTTGCATATGTTTATCCGCATAAATATCATTCGGAAAATCGAAAGGTCGAGCCTCTGTTTGATAACAAGTTCGTCCTTAACCTTATCACCAACCGCATCAGCGACGAAAAGGTCGACAACCTTCAAAATGGAATTTGGCTCTTTGAAACAGAACGAGAGCTCAAGGACCGGAATGGGAATCCTTTTCGAATCTGCAAGCCTGTGCGTTTTCTGGGCGAATCTCACGATATGTTCAGTCAACCGTATGTACATGAAGCATTGGCCTTCGTTTTTGACGAGGATGCCGAAACGACGGACCGGCGTTTCGGAAAAGACACCAGGGCTATGCTCGGTTGCCGGGCCGCTTATTATGCAGGCCAAGACGCGGACAATATTTGGACCTGGGTAAAAGAACAAATGACAACTGGAGATATCTCCATGAAAGACCTGGGCCAATGGGTTTCTACCCCGGTCCCTATCGAATGGAGCAAAGCAAAACTTTTCCCGGCTATGCGCAATCTTCGAAGTGAAAAGCCGGATTCGGTTTTCTATTTCCGCGACCTGAACAGCTATGAAAACAAAACGCTTGAAATCAGGACATTCACTTTGGACCAATATCGTTCCGCAATTCCCGATTATCTGCGGATTACTCGGCTCAACCGTCATCAAATGTCCCTTGAGGTTTTCTTGGACAAGGTCGCGTCTGTGAGCGATGCAACCGACCCGTTCTATGGCAACGCTCTTGAGATGCTCCAGCAGACAGGCGCCTTCTGGCTGTCCGTAACCCCATACGCAGACCAGCCTGACAACACTTTTGAAATTGGTATCGAAAAAGATACCAAAAATTTTCAGGCAATGCTGGAAAGGTTCTTCATCAAAGAGCTGAATGGACAATATGTCCCTGAGAAAACTCCGGACTGGACTCTCGAAAAAATCGAAGGGAATCGTTTTGAAGACGACATCTGCGAAATCACCAGTCCTCAGACCTGCATGGTTAAAGTGAACTTTACAAACGGGATGAGCGGCCGCTATCCTATCATCTACATGATGAAGCGGTATCCCGGAAAATGCCTGAATGCGGAATTCTCCGCAAAGGGCTATTCGCTTGACACCATGCGTGTAACTGTCGTGCGCAAATAATTTACAAAATTCGGTGTGAACCAAACAAAGCAGGGGCCATCCGGCCTCTGCTTTTTTTATTTGTGGAAAAGACGTCGCCTCTTTTGCCTGTACAAAATGGACAAAATATGATATAATATAAGTAAATCAAATAAGGAGAATATTATGAAAGTTTACGGTACAAGCGACGACCTCGTCGAATTAGAGGGTTCAAAATATCAAGAAAACGAAATCGGGTGTTATGGCTCTGACGTTATCATTGCCTTTGATGACGGCGCCGTTATCCGTGTAAGCTACGGGAAGCCGGAGGGCGCTATCTGGGAAATCACCCTGTTGAAAAGAGGAGCGACAGGCAACGCTGTTTTCATTTGCTATGACGAAGATGATGAGATTTACAGCGATATTTTCGAGACAGATGCTGAGGTGTGCAGCCATTGGGTTATCGACAGGGGAACCGAGCCGCCTAAAGAGGCGTTTGTTCCCGCGAAGGATGAATACCGCCAGGGCGTGGAGTACGTCATCTATGAACTGATGAAGGAGCTGGATGTCCCTGGAAGCAACGAAATCCGCAAATTGCCTTCCGCTGACGATATCTGCGCTGCCGCTGCGGAAAAAATCCGTGAATATCTGATGTGCTCGAAAGAAACCCCTCAGCATCCGGACGAAGAAGAAGGTATTCTTGCCTGCCAAAGATGTGGAAGCGGAGAATATCTTTACAATGAAGACGGGAACAAAAACAATTACTGCGGCCAATGCGGGCAAAAACTCGTGTGGCAGCAATAACCGCCAAGGAGAATTTCTATGGTAAAACCTTACGATTGCGGCCTTATCTGCGGCCGTTTTCAAACCTTTCATATCGGCCATGAATCCCTTGTAGACACAGGGATGAAACTGTGCGATAGGGTTTTGATTCTCATTGGTTCCGCTCAAGAATGTGGAACAGAAAGAAACCCGTATAACATCGTAACCAGAATGGACATGCTCAAATCCATTTATGGAGACAGAAGCGATGTTATGATTTACGGTCTTTCCGATATGACCGATGAAAATGACATCAGACCTGAATGGGAAAGATATCTCCTCGAAAATGTCGACCGCTATATCTACAAAGCTCCCGAGCTGATGATTTACGGAAACGACGAATCTCGTTCACGTTGGTTTGCTCCTGAAGATATCAGAGATACATCAGAGCTTATTGTGAATCGAGGACGGATTTCCATTTCTGCCACCATGGTGAGAAAGGCTATGGTCTTTGACCGAAGGAAAGAGTGGATGGGTATGGTCAACCCGAAACTCCACAAAATGTATGACCGTCTGAGAGATGAGCTGATGACGGTGCCTTTTTATCAGGAAATGTTTGACCGAAGAGAGGAGAATTGAAAACGAAAAGCATTCTTTCAACACACTCAAACCGTTGCTTTCTCTGCGGCAGTTCCCGAATGCTTGAGAAACATCACGTCTTTGGCGGAGCTTATCGCAGCAAAAGTGAAAAGCTGGGCATGACAGTTCATCTATGCCACAACTGCCACAACGAACCCCCCAAAGGGGTCCACCACAATGCAGAAATGAACCGCCAGCTTAAAGCGCGTGCGCAGAGAAAAGCGATGGAATACTACGGCTGGAGTGTCGAAGACTTCATCAATATGTTCGGAAAAAATTATCTGGAGTAAAAATAGGAGCAGCTCAACTCGTTCCGCAGTAAAAAAGATGTATCCGGCATGTAAGAAATGCCCTGATAACATCGAAGGATACGGCAAATGCAAAAAAGGCTTCGATAATTTTTTCAAAAGAAAGAGCAAGATAAATGGTTGCCCCAAAGTAAACCAAAAGGAGGGAAAATATGTATTGCGATAAAGAAACCCTGGCCCAGAAGATGCGTGAATATGAGCGCAAAGAAGCGGTATGTCTCAGACCCGACATGCCGGTCGTAATCCGTGTAGATGGGCGTGCCTTTAAGCACTTCACCAAGGGCCTGAAAACCCCATTCGACAATGTTTTTCGTAACGCCATGAAGGATACAATGTTGGCTCTGTGCGAGCAAGTTCCGGGCTGTATTCTTGGCTATACGTTCTCAGATGAAATTTCTCTGATTCTATACCCGGAAAATCAGAATGATGAGTCCCGCTGGTTCGGATACAATGTTCAGAAGCTCGCAAGCAATACCGCGAGCATGGCCACATTGTACTTCAATAAGTTCTTTGCGGAGAACGTCGAAAACCTGATTCGAGACCTCGTGTATAACTGCGAAATTACTCCGCAAGAGAAAATGAGCAAATACCCGTCTGAATACATTGAGCGTCTTAGACGAAAATGCTGGACGGCCACTTTCGACAGCAGAGCTTTCTCTCTTCCCATCAGCGAAATCCCCAGTTATCTGCGCTTTCGTCAGATGGACTGTGTGAGGAACTCAGTTCCGGCCGTTGCGAGAGCCATGTTTGGCAATTCTTCTTCTCTCTGGGACAAAAAAGGCATCGGAGAGATGATTGAAATGCTCAAAACCACCAACAGCCCATGGAATTCTTTTTCTTCTCATGACAAGTATGGCGCGTTCTGCATTAAACGTCCCAGACAGTTCCAAAGAGAGCTGAACGGCCAGACCATTGACTTTGTTCGCAATAAATGGGAAGTGTGCGTAAACACACCGAACATCGAAACGAACCAGGACGATGTAATCGCTCTTTTCCCTGAAATTTAAAAACCAAAGGAGATACCCTTATGAAAAGATATAACGAACAGTCCATCAACATCTATGCCGGCCGCCCTGGAGCTGGAAAGACTCACTGGGTAAGAAAAGAAATCTGCAACCTTTTGATTGACCCCAACAACATGGTGGTCTATATCGGCCATTCGGAAATGAATGCCAAACTCGCCGAGGAATCGGGAAACCTTCCCGGGAAGCTTTACATGAGCGATGACCTCCATGCGGCACAGGCTATTGGCGTCGCCATTGACGCCGCAAACATGGACCGTGCAATGTTCCCTGAGCGCGACGAATCTGAGATTGCGCAGCGTAATCATCGCCAGGTGTTCATCTTCTTTGACCAGTGCCGTCAGCTGATTTCCAATGGGCACCGCGACCTGCTTGTGGCAGCCGCAAAAGCCGGTGTCTCCGTTAACGTCCTTTGTCAGGTGTTCCACCAGGTTGATAAAGGTGACCTTAAATGGCTGGCAGAAAACTGTACCTGCAACATCATCTCCAAGGGCCGTGAGCCTCGAATTGCTTCCAAAGACGAAATGGAAGCTTCTTACCGCTGATTCAGAAGGAGAACTTTATCTATGCAAAAGCCCGGAAAGAACGGAAAATCTCAATCCGTTATGATGTACGGGAATGACGTTGCCGCCCTCGACAAACTGCTTGCCAAGGGCGGATACATAAGTCAACCCGTCTACGACATGATGAACGAAGACCCTGTCTTTCGTTCACTTATCGTTAAAGCAAGAAAAGAGGCATTACACGATATCATCGACCAGGCGATGTCGTGCAAGGTACGCTTGAGGGATGAAATCCCAATGGTGGTCCTTTGGGAAGACGGCGAAAATAAAATCTGGCGCCTTGCGGAAACAGCGGAACAGTTGCAGGATATCCTTTGTATGCTGGAGGAAAAAGGAATAGATGACAAAAAAAGTCTACCTCCAGACTCCCAGTATCGAAATGGCCATTCGACACGAGGAAAACGAAGAAGAAAAGAAAGAGGAAAAAGAAGAAAAGTCTTTTTATATCCTCGAACGCAGAACCAGCGAAATTCTTGGCTCCGGTTCCGACATCCAGGAAGTGGCCACGACAAAAAGCCTTGAAGAGGCTTTGGAAATCCTGAAAAAGGGATATGCCAATCACCTCACAAAGTACACCAGAAAAGACGGCAGACTCGTTACCCAATACTGGGACAGTTATGAGCAAAAGTTCGTATAAGGGAGGTAAAACATGAAACGACATGCCCCATATAGAGGGTTTTCTAAGATAAAAAAAGAGTGGGTGTATGGTTTTCTGTACGAAGACACGCCGATATATTGTTTCAAGGAAGACCTTGAAACAATGGGTAGAGAGTTCAGTATCCTCGTCCCTGGATTTGCCGACTGGGGAATGCCGCGCCCGATGGACAAATACCCCGTTACAGAAAGTAGTGTCGGCATGTACACCGGTGTCTGCGTGAATCTGAATGGGAACGAATATCCCATATACACAAACATGAGGCTTGATGTATGCGATGCCAACGGCCGTCGTAAGAATCTGGTCGTAAAGGGCCCTGTCGGCGGATGCTTTGTTTGTGGAGGGGATGAATACCCTGACACACCGTTGGGGAATTTGCTGGAAATCCACAACGTTTCTGACCCCGAAACTACGTAGGGGCAAGAGATACAGATAACGTAGTCAATAACCCACGACTGAAGTCGCGGGCTTGCTGGAAGTTCATCTTCCAATAGGTCCAGAGCTTCGGACGTGCCCGAAAGGGTGTGTTGACTACCCTAAGTGCTTTGGGCACTACGTTACGAGCGAATAGATAGGCACCGGCGGACGTTAATCCTAATCCACCGCTCTGCGACAACACATCACGGAAAGCTGAGGTAAGGCCGACAGGTGTGGCTGACTCAAACCGCTTGTAACTTTGGGGAAGGATTCCAACTCTCCGTAAGGAGAGGGCGGCTTCTTTTTAGCCGCCAAATTTTGAGAAAGGAGCATGGTGTCATGCAATATGTGTATGTCCTTAATATGCACGGCGAGCCTTTGATGCCGTGTTCCCCACGGAAGGCTCGTTTGCTATTGAAGGAAGGAAAGGCTCGCGTTGTGAAACGCACGCCGTTCGCAATCAAACTCCTGTATGGAAGTGCAGGATACAAACAACCCGTTACTCTTGGCGTGGATGCCGGTTCCAAACACGTAGGGCTTTCTGCCTGCACTGAAAGCAGGGAACTCTACAAAGAGGAGCTGACGCCCCGCAACGATGTGGTGGAACTGCTTTCGGCGCGGCGGCAATACCGCCGCAGCCGTCGGAATCGCAAAACCAGATACAGGGCGTCGCGTTTTGACAACCGGGTACACAGCAAGCATAAAGGCTGGCTGGCTCCGTCAGTTGAAGTCAAAATTCAGGAGCACATCACCGCCATCAAGCGTGTGTGTAAAATCCTCCCGGTAACTCTCATTCGAGTAGAAACTGCTGAGTTTGATACCCAGCGCCTAAAAGCCATGCTGGAAGGCAAACCACTCCCGGTGGGCAAGGATTACCAGCTTGGTGAGATGTACGACGAATACAATGTCCGCCAGTATGTACTCAAGCGGGATAACTATACCTGCCAGTGCTGCGACGCTCATCCAACAATCAAAAAACCTATCCGTCTGCACGTTCACCACCTGGAGAGCCGGCAAACCAGCGGCAATGCCCCCAACAATCTGATTGTCCTGTGCGAGCATTGCCACAAGGCACTGCACGAAGGGAAAATCAAGCTAAAGAACGGCAAAAAGCGCGGCAAGCCGCTGCGTGATGCCGCTTTTATGGGCATCATGCGCAACACGCTTCTCGCACGGCTGCGGAAGGAGTTGCCCATTCCTGTTGAACAGACCTATGGGTACATCACCAAGCTGCTGCGGGAGAAGAACAAAATTTCGAAAAGCCATGTGAACGATGCTCGCTGTATTGCCGGATTCCCGAATGCAGAGTCATGCGATACGATGTTCCGCACGCGGGCGCTCCGCCACCACAACCGGCAAATCCACAAGGCAAAAACCCTCAAAGGCGGTATCCGCAAAAAGAACCAGGCTCCGTATCTGGTGAAAGGTTTCCGCCTTTGGGACAAGGTTCGGTATAACGGCGAAGAGTGCTTCATTAGCGGCAGGCGTTCAAGTGGGTACTTTGCTCTCAAGAAATACAATGGAGCCGTCGTTTCGAGCGGCGTTAGCTACAAAAGACTGACGCTGCTGGAAGCAGCGACAAATTATATCACAGAGCGGAGTTGAAGGCGCATTCCTCCCACGACTGAAGTCGCGGGTCTCCTGCGCCAAATTTATAAAATTTCTTCTTGAATCTACAAAGCGCATTGATGGGACAAAGACGCTGTTGTTGCCCAAATATGATTTCGTTTACTCGTTTATTGATGCTGTAGATTTTCACAACTGGCAGTGCGAGGAAGAAATAGACACAGCAATCTTCCTTGAGAGCTTCAGCCCCGAGCATCTGAAGACAAACTGTATCCCTGTCGGCAGCGTAGAATTCTGCCTTGACTGGTATCGTCAGATGGGAGTTCCATCTGTTGCGCCTCTCAACATTCCTGAGTGTTTGGACCCGCTGGTAAAAAGAAAGATTGTCAGAACAAACAGTCTTAATCCGGACGGTTTTAAATACTTTGGCAAGTCCATGAAAACCATCAAATCGAGCAAAAACGGCTGGTATGAAAGATATCAGGGAGAAGAGCAGCTGATTTTTACCAAAGAAGTAAAGGGTATTCGTTCTGAATGGCGTGCATTTGTATGCGATGGGGAAATCATGGGGATGAAATGCTATATCGGCTCTCCCTTTGCACCTCCGGACATTAAATATTGTAATTCTGTCATAGAAGCCATGGAGAAAAAGGAAAACATCCGTTCCTATACACTGGACCTGATGGTTTTGGAAGACGGAACTACAGATGTCTTGGAACTGCATGATTTCTTCGCATGTGGGTTATACGGATTTTCAAACCTGACGGCGCTCCGTAAGATGTCTATTTTGACACAGCGTAAACTTTTGGGAAGGTTGTGATTCTATGAGCGCAGGCATCTTTTTATGGGAAGACCCGGACGGAACCAGAAACTGGGAAGCGTACGCTTCTTGGGATGAGTTAAAACCGATGATTGCAGCTCAACTCAACCATGGCGCTGACCCAGCCAAGATGATGATAAGCGCCGAAATCAATTGGTTGTTCCCGGGAACACACAAGGGCCGCAAAACAGTATGGAGAAACGACATCCTGGACATTTGCAATCATACTGTCATCGGCACTGCCGAACCAGCTCCAGAGACCACATCAAAGTGTACCACGAGTGAGCTTGGTTGGATTTCCCCGGACGGCAGGTTTTTTCCGTGTGGATATGGCTGCCATACCGAAAAAGCCCGGGAAATCATCGGTCAGTTCAAACCGGTAAGTGACCCCCGCTGGTATCTGGAAGCCAAGGGCTGGCTGGCAATCTATAAAAACCCAGTTGCCGGAAAGTCATTGGCTATCGGGATGGCGAGAGAGTACCCGCATATTTCCGACCGGCAGCTTCAAACCCTTCAACGCCTTGGCATAGATAGTAAAATCGAAAACATCTCCAGTTTTCTTTGAAAGGAGCAGCGTATGTACTACGATTACCAAAAATTATATACGTTCCTGCGAGGCGCTGCTTCTGTTGCAGAGCTTCCCCAGACGCTGATTGCTTTACCGTATGCCAGAGAGCAACACAAGGACCAGGTTCGAGCAAGCGGGGAGCCCTATATTCTGCACCCACTGATGCTTGCTTGCCACATCTGCGCTCTTAGCGATAAAAAAGACAAAGGGTATTTGGACATTCTTCTGGCATCCGCATTGCTCCATGATGTCTGCGAGGATTGTGGCCGTACACTGGGAGAACTGCCAGTATCTCAGGAAGTAAAAACAATTGTCGGCCTGCTGACCTTCGACGTATTTCCTGGAGAGACGAAGGTCGATGCTAAAAAGCGCTATTACCGTGATATTGCCAATAGCCGAGCGGCTACGACCGTAAAGCTGATTGACCGGTGCCACAATACGTCCACGATGGCAGGACCTTTTACTGCTGAGCGGATGCAGAAATACGTCATCGAAACCAAGGAATTCATTTTACCCCTGCTTGAAGGGGCGATGGTAAAGTACCCGCAGGATTCGAACCAGTATTTTTTGGTCAAGTACCATCTCACCGGACTGCTGGATTTGGCAGAACGGTGTTTGTATGACGAAACAGAAAACAATCACAAAACAGAGGTGTAACAGTGTTCATATCAGACCCCAAAAAGAGAAAAGAGTTTGACCGCACCAGCCACAAGTTGTGTTCTTCTTGGCCACAGATGGCACGCAAACACAAAAGGCTTTTTCTCGTCACAGTATTGAGCGTTGTAATTGGTGCGGCCATTTCTGTGTTGATGGCCGGAAATACCCCTATGATAGGGGAAAGCACTGTTCTGGCGGATAAAGTCCTTTGGGCACTTATGGGCGCCGGAATCCCATTTATTATCCTGGCCCCGTTATCTATCATGTCGTACAAAAATCATGTGTTCGCGTGTTGTTCAGAAGCTGCTTGCAGATATCGTGATTCGTTTGAATTTCAAGATAATCAAGCGGTCTATTGGTATCGCAGCCGAAGAGGCGGGTCGTTCGCGGGCGAATACGAACACACTATCCGTTATGACCTGATTGAAAAAATCATATACGATGAACGCAAAAAGATACTGCTCATTACCGCTGGAGGAGTTGATACAGAATTCCGGCGGAATGGAAGCGTAGAAAGACGAATCAATTTTATGACCGGCAACGGATATGTCAACCCGTATGCAAGAGCGATAACCGTTCCAATGGTCTACTCAAACAACAAACTGTTTCTCACAACGCTTGAGAAATATTCGCCCGTCCCCATTCAGTATGGTAATGCTGATGAGGATGTCATTGATACAGAAATGGAGTAATTATGGCAGCAAAACAGTGCCCGGACCGGTACTATGAACGCATGGAATCGTCCGGAGATGATAAATTGAAAATCACAAGATTTCTTTCGGATGGAAGTTTCGTGTTGGATGTAGGTGCAGGCGGCGGCGTACTGGCTGAATTGTTGCTGAACCGTTTTCCGAACATTCATGTTACTGCCCTTGACCAGAGCAACACGGCCGTTGCCAGACTGAATACATTAGCGGACAAATACCCTGGGAGACTTTCTGTGGTTCAAGCTGATTTCTTTGAGTTCAAAACAGAAGAGCGTTTTGACGCAGTCATTTTCTGCTCCAGTCTTCACGAGATTTTTTCTTATTGCGAATACGAAGGCGAGCGCTTCCGTAAGGAAACAATCAGTAGGGCGCTCGATAAAGCCGCTTCCTTTTTGAAACAGGGAGAAGGAAAAATCATTATCCGAGACGGAATCTCGGCTCGGTATAACCCGAAAGTCCTGCTCAAATACACCGACTCCGCTTTGAAGAAACTGGCAGAGCGATATGAGAATGAATTTGAGGGATTCCCGCTTGAAATCATCCATACCCCGCTCGGGGATATTATGCCATACAACTCTATGATGGAGCTTTTGTATACGATTACCTGGGGTGAAGGGTCTTTTGCCCGGGAAGTTCAGGAATGGTACGGATACTACACGATGGATGATTGGGTAGGGGAAGAAAAGCGACTTGCGTATAGCCACAAGTTGTTTTTGACTCATACAGAAAAGTATTTGCAGCCGGGGTACAAAGAACATCTGCGCGGGAAAATCATTCTCCAATCAGCACCTCGGCTCGACTGGAGCGGACAAGTGTATTCCAAGCCTATTGACTTCCCGGCCAGTAACTGCTTGGTCGTTTTTGAAAGGGTGTGTTGAAATGGACCAGACAGAAAAACTGTATGAACAGTTAAAAAAAGCAGAACAAGAAAAACAGGATGTGCTCAGTATTCTTCACTCCTACCGCCATATTTGCGGCGAACATACACCGGATGAGCTGAGCCGATTGGTTCAGGCAGACGAGGATGGCCGCTGTCTGGTCGCTCCGTTCAAAATCGGGCAAACCGTAAAGCACAAAACAGAAAATTGGATAGGGCAGGTCAACGAAATCGCTTGGAATGATGAAGGACTTATGCTTTTTGTAAGCTCTGGAGGTTACACAGGGTATTACCCACCCGGAGCATTTGAGAAAGCAGTGGATTCTTCCGAAGCAGATTCCACAGCTTTGCTGAAAATGTATAAAGCGCCGCAACTTCCCGAGGGAAACCTTTTGACTGATTCCAACGAGGAAATTGATTATCAGAAGCTGCTTCAAGATTTGCAAGATGGATGCAAGGAAAGCTGCGCAGCCTGCGACTATTCAGAGGGCATTGAGTTCAATTGCTCATTGCCCAGAGTTTGCGCCAAGGCCATTGAAACATTGCTGGCCAAAATCGAAAAAGCGGAGAGACAGGGGCTGTTTAACTTTCCGCGTGGTTGACGCTTTAATAAACCCGAAAAACAGATAGCATTAGCCATAAGAAATCAATTTTAGGAGGTGAGCAAAGTGACTGCATACAAAGCGTTCAAGTTTCGTTTGTATCCAACCAAAGAGCAAACGGAACAAATCAACAGAACGCTTGGCTGCTGCCGGTATGTGTACAACCACATGCTGGAGCGCAGAATCAAGGCATACAAACGCCGGCAGGAGAGCTTCAGCTATATCAAAATGCAGAATCTGCTCCCTCAAATGAAGGAGTACCTGCCATGGCTTGCCGAAGCAGATAGCCAAGCGCTCAAGTACACCTGCCGCTGTTTGGACAATGCCTACAAAGGCTTTTTCAAAAACGGGAAAGGCTTCCCAAACTTCAAAAGTAAGCATAATCACAACCAGAGCTACACGACTACAAAAGGAACGTCTATCCATGTTTCCGACAAGGCTGTCAAGCTGCCGTGTCTGGGCTGGGTGCCGTACCGCAAGAGCCGTGATGTCGAAGGTGAGATTTGCAATGCTACGATTCGCCGTTCGGCGAGTGGAAAGTATTTCATATCCATCCTCTGCAAAATTGAGGTCGAGCCAAAACCTGTCATCGACACGGTGATTGATTTGGACGTTGGCCTTAAATCCTTTACAGTCGACAGCAACGGATGCGAATATCCGAATCCCAAGTATCTGCGGAAGGCGGAAGCCAAGCTCCGGCGCGAGCAGCGCAGGCTGTCCCGTAAACAGAAAGGTTCTGCGAACAGGGAAAAACAACGCATCAAGGTCGCTCGCTGCCATGAAGCTGTGGCGAACTGCCGTAGCGATATGCTTCACAGGTTATCAACCGCATTGGTGAATGAGAACCAAATCATCTGTGTGGAAGACCTTAATGTGAAGGGGATGCTGCGAAACCACCATCTGGAAAAAATATTTCGGATGCCGCCTGGACTGAGTTCTTCCGGCAGCTGGAATACAAAGCAGCGTGGGCGGGACGCACGGTAGTGAAAGTCCCGACCTTCTATCCAAGCAGCCAGACCTGCGAAAATTGTGGCTATCAAACAAAGAGGTCAAAAACCTCAGTGTAAAGCGCTGGACCTGCCCTGCGTGCGGCTGCACGCATGACAGGGACATCAACGCTGCAAACAATATTTTAAAGAAAGGAGTGGGCTTGCTGGCTACGCCAGCTGCTTCGTAACCACGGATATACGGTACGGCCAGGGTGTCGAAACCTAACGTCTGTGGAGAGCACGGCCTCTGCCATCACTGCGGTGGTGGTAAGCTGGCTCGGTGAAGCAGAAAATAACTTTTTCGTGTATAACCACACGGAAAGTTAGAAGCCCGAATTTATGAAAGTACAACTGATTGCTCATACGCCCAACCCTGAACAGGTAGTGGCGGCCGCAGCAAAACTTTGCTATTCCGACTGTTCTATTCAGGACTTGATGGACGGCCTGGATGAGGAGTCCAGCCGTAAATTTCTGAAAAAGCTTGCATCTATGGGCCACGAAAGCCCTACCGAGCACGCAAATTTTACCTTCGCTATCGAAGGGGTATCCCGTAGTTTACTGGCACAAATCACACGTCATCGCATTGCCAGTTTTTCCGTACAGAGCCAGCGATATGTACGTCTGGATTCTTTCGAGTATGTCACTCCTCCTGAATTGGAAGGGGACGATGAAGCAATGAACGCGTTCGTTCAGGCTATGGATGCACAGGCTCAAGAATACTGCCGTATTGCGGCCCTGCTCAAAAACAAACACATCAAGTCTTTGATGCAGCAGGGAATGGACCAGAAAGCGGCAGAAAGAAAAGCAGAAAAGATGGCCATTGAAGACGCCCGCTTCGTACTGCCCAACGCCTGCACAACCAAGATGATTGTTACTATGAATGCCCGCAGTCTGAACAATTTCTTCCGTCATCGCTGCTGTAATCGCGCTCAATGGGAAATTCGCGCTCTTGCTGAAGAGATGCTTCGTCAGGTGCGCAATGTGGCGCCGACGCTTTTTGAACATGCTGGCCCACCCTGCGTGAGCGGTTCCTGCCCGGAAGGGAAGATGAGCTGTGGTAAAGCAGCAGAAATGAAACAGAGGTATTTGGGTTATGAGCCGGACTGATACAACACAAACATTGTCCGCTCTCACAGAATACCTCATTAACCCCAAAAATGACCCTCGAATATATTGGGCCAAAGAAGTAACATTTGATTATGCTACTTTAAATCCAATCCGTGTGGATTATATGCGGTTTAAGCCGGTAAACAATACTGTGTCAGGTATTGAAAAAGGAGATTTTTACTGCTATGAAGTCAAGTCTTCAGTAGCCGATTTCCATTCCAAGAACGGACACAATTTCATTGGCGATTTCAATTACTACGTAATGCCACCCAAAGTTTTTGAGCTTGTAAAAGATGAGATTCCATACGATGTCGGCGTCTATTGTCCCGATGCTCAATGGAAAGCGTTGGTATCCGTCAAACAAGCACGCAGAAAAAATCGCACCAAACCTATGGCGGAAATGCTGCTGATGATGTATCGTTCAGCTGCAAGGGAACTGAGAAAAAATAAGTAGGGGAAATAAACAATGTTTTTTGCTTTGAATTCTGATGGCAGGCGAGTATACGCAGAGGCTGTAGAGAAAACTGACGAACAAAAATATTTTTGTCCGATTTGTCACGGCCTGGTGGTTTTGCGAAAGGGAACAATAAATGCGGCACATTTTGCCCATAAAGATAGTCAATGCTCAGACTCCTGGCATTATGATATGTCTGTGTGGCATAAAGAAATGCAGGAAAGATTCCCCGAAAACACCAGAGAGGTTGTTATGAGCCTTGATGGGGAGACTCACCGGGCGGATGTGTTTAAGGATGACGTTGTTGTTGAATTCCAACACAGCCCAATTTCAGCAGATGAGTTTTGCGACAGGAATGAATTTTACACAAAACTTGGCTACAAAGTAGTTTGGGTATTTGATGTGAGTGACCAGTATGAGGACGGTCGTTTCACACATAAAAGGGACAACGGCGACGTATTGCGTTGGAGCAACCCTCTTCGGGTTTTGAAATACGGTCCAATTCCGCAATACAAAGGGAATCGTGTAAAAATATGTCTCTTTTTCGGGGAAAACTACGATAGCATGGATTCTGACAACATTATCCCTCCGGAAGTACATCAAATAAACTGGTGTTCGCTGGATTATGGCGGAGAGCCTGACTACCGATGGATTGCAACCGATTGGTGCAACCCGATTTGGCTGCGTCCGCAAATGGATATGAGTTCTTTTTTCAAAAGTGCAAAACAGAACTTCTATGCAATCATAAACGGCAACAAACCCTATGATGTAAAATACGGTGGGATAAAAGGGTATCCGCGCCACATGTATATGTGCAATATTGAACCGGACACTTTTATAGACTCTGGCATATGCGATACATGCAAACACTGTTTGGCAATAGAAACAAACTATCGGTTTGATGACAATACCGAAACAAGAAGCTACTGCGCTTTCCCACGAATCGTGAACCCGAAAGAGGAATTGGTGCCACGTTTTTGTTGGGAAGAAGATTAAATGCCGTTTAACCGACCCGATGGTATCCAGGACACCACAATCATGGCAGTACATTAAGGGAAAAGATTGACATACTCCCACAGCTTACGCAGTGGGATTCTTCCCGCTGCGCCGTGAGATTGTGCTTCAACGGAGTTGCTGGCTGACCCAGTCTTACGCTCCTCCACAGTGGACGATGCCCCGCCCATATAGATTGTTTATCAGGCGGGAATGCCCAACTGGGTTAGCCCCATCCGTTTGATGTTGACGGCTGCATTCGTATCCCTGTCCAGTGCGGTGTGACAGCAATCGCAAGTCCAGCTGCGCTGCTTGAGTGCAAGGGCTGTATTAACAGTCCCACACACATGGCAAGCCTTACTGGAAGGCGCCCACCTGTCGATTTTCACGACGGTGGAACCGGCGTTGCTGGCCATCCACTCAAGGATAGCGACGAAATCAGCGAAAGCAAGGTCGGAGGTCTTTCGTCCCCACAGGCGCTTCATCCCATCGAGATTGAGGTCCTCGATGCAGATGATGGCATACTCGCTCACAAGCTGGTTTGCCAATTTGAAGAACCAATCGCGCCTGCGGTTGCTGATGCGCTGGTAGACACGCTCCAAGTCACGAATCGCACGCCGGCGGTTTCGGCTGCCCTTCTGGCAGCGGGATACCGCACGGTGAGCCGCTCGCAGCTCTTTGAGCGAAGCCTTATACCACTGGGGTGAATCTATCACAGAACCGTCATCCAAATTGAGGAAGTGCTTCAAACCGAAATCCATCCCGACAGCTTTACCTGCTCGTGGAAGGATGTCGTTGCACTCCTGCCGGGTGACGACAATGAGATAGATTTCTCCCAGCGCATTGCGCTTCACGGTGAGCGTTTTGATGGTCCCCTCCATGGAACGGGATTTGCAGTATTTGTATTCCCGTTCCATGATGGTGACTTTGTTATCAGCATGGAAGGCGTACCCAGCCTGCTTGAGCGTGAAGCTGGAATACCGGCTCCTCTTTTTGAACGAGGGCGGCGACTTCCTGCCGTGACGCTTTTGCTTCACGTGGTCAAAGAACGCTTTGTAGGAGCGGTCGACCCGCTGGACAACATCCTGAATAGCTTGGCTGCCGAGAGACTGCCACTCCGGATGAAGTGTTTTCTTGACCTTCGTGATGTGTTTCATCAACCTGTTGGCGGAAAGGTGTTTTCCGTATAGACGGTAGTATCTGCGGTGCATCGCAATGCAGTAGTTCCAGATGGAAGCGGCAATGTTGATACCGTCATCCAGATGCCTGTTCTTTTTGTTTTTGTACAATTTGAATTTGTAGGTCTTGATGACAGTACGCATTTTGCCACCTCCTTCTGAGAGTCAACTTCTTGTTTTTTGCGTTTCGATATACCGTTGAATAATATCATTACTGACACTTCCGGCAGTGGAAACAAAATAGCTTCTCGTCCACATATTCGGCACTTTGGCAAATTCGGAGAATTCTTTTCTCAAAGCCAAGCCGGTATTTGATTTAACGATTCGCATAACATCTGCCGGGGACAGCTTTGGCGGACAGTTTACGAATAAATGGCAATGGTCAATATGACACTCTAACGCCAAAATATCAATGTCGTTTTGCTCACAGATTTGATGCACAAGTTCTTTGAATCGAGCTTCAACACCATCTATCAGGAAAATCTTTCTCCGATAGCGTGGGCAAAAAACAAAATGATAATTGACCATTGAAACAGTGGTTTTAGTTTTTCTATATTCTGTTTTCATGTATATATTATATCATAAAACAGATACAAAAACAACACGGCCTTTCATCCCACAGCTTACGCAGTGGGCTTTCTCGGCCGTATTCTGTAAGGAGGGTAGTGCTCCATGAAAATTTTTGTTACGAAGCCACAATATGGGCTTATTAAAAAGGTCCTTCCGATTATGGCTTCGTTTTATAGAAACAACTTTGAGCCGCTGTTCCAGTTGATTGAAGAAGACTACGGTCTCCCTGAAGGAGCTGCAAAGGATGCGGCCAGTATCATTCATAACATTCAGATTACTGCACCAGCATACCGTAAAGCCATAAGCGTGGAGGATTTGTCTTCAACATGGAATTTTCCCGAAGCAACAGAAGAGCGACCGTACAATTATACTGTTGAGCTGAGCGACAATCAGAGAACATTGCTGTCGAAAACACTCGATATCTTCTCAAGAATTGTAATGGGACAGCTCCATATCTTGTTCGAAGCATTGGATGTTCCGGATGAGTTCAATAAAAACCAGCACATGATGCAGGCTTACCATGATGCTTACTGGGATGGCGGTGCTGGAGCGAAAGAAGCCAGAGATATTTTGTTTCCAGCTATCAAAAACTTTGGATGGCACGGAGGATATGGAATTTCGAATCAGAATGTTGCTGAGGATTCAAGACTCGCCTATCAGCTCTCTCGAGCACTTGAGAACAACTACGCTTTGCCTGTAACATCTGAACCCATTATTTTGATGAGGTGATTTTTTTGTTCAGAGTAATTGTCGCAGGGTCTCGAAACATTACATCCAAAGACCTGATTTTTAAGAAGCTGGATTATCTACTTGCAGAAAAAATAAAAGCAGGCGAAGCTATACAAATCATTTCCGGAGGCGCCCGTGGAGTAGATAAAATCGGAGAAGAATACGCAGCAGCCAGAGGGTTTTCATGTAAGCGGTTCCCCGCCGATTGGGAAACCTTCGGGAAAAGAGCTGGATATCTACGAAACTGCCAAATGGCTAATAACGCTGATGCTCTCATAGCTTTTTGGGATGGAAAAAGCCCAGGTACACGCCATATGATTCAAATAGCAACCTCGCGACAACTACAGACACGCATTGTCAAATGTTTTTCTCCAACACAAGAAAACACCCCTTGATAGGCAGTTTGGATTAACAATCTCCGAAAAACAAATACAATACAGACATCAAAAAATACAAAGCCATTCCTGTGTTACGAAAATATGGGATGGCTTTTGTTTTTTTTATCAAACCCAAGCCAATTCAGGAGGAAAAGCTATGAGGAAAAATGAAAAAGGATATGCAGTGGTCATTTCACAAGACAGTAATTTCTACATTGATGGTGTCTCACACATCGAAAGGGACAATTCCTGTAATTCTCCCTTGTTTATGTCGGATGAAGAAGCGGCCGCTGCTGCTGAAAAAGACGGTATCAAGTTGATTCATGATATGGCGCTAATCGAACCCGGTGTTTATCTCGACACCCCAGAAAATCGAGCTGCACTGGAACAGGTGCTCCGTGAAAACAACTGTCCATACAACGGACGACTTGAAAACGGTGACAGAGAATTCGCAGTTTCTTTTGCGGTGAATGGTAGGTGCCGCATAGGAGTTTTTATTCCTCCCGACATGTCGGACGAAGACGCTGTTTCGTATGCATTAAAAAAGGCTAACGAAATAGTTACCGAGACCGACTTCGGTGAACTGGAAGATATCGACTGGGAAACTCACCACGTCGAAGACGAAAACGGAAACTACATTTATCCCGACGAATGAGGTTATGAGAAAATGGGAAAAGAAAACCTGGCAGCCTTTGCCCCCGCAGGACCTGAAATCACAGGATATGAGGTGTGGCAGCGGCCAAACGATACAGGATATGTAATGGTTTTACTGATAAGTAATTACAGTAGTCCTACTCCGCATCGGTACAAAGTTCAATACACGCCACAAGGAAGACCTTTTGTACGGCCAAGTGGATACCGGCTATATCTCGACGGTATGGTTTAAAAGCACTAGGAAAACAAAGTTTGGAGGATACCCATGTACAAGCGCTTTGAGAACTGCAAAATAAGGCTCCTTCATTGGGACGACAAGTGCAATACGCTATCGTTCGAAATTGTGGATGAGACCAGACGGGCTTATCCTATCAATATCCAGACCAGCAAACAGCGGCTTAAAGAAGAACTCCCGGAGATTGTTTCTGGGTACAGAAAACATGGTGTGTTTTCTCACGGAATGACAGATATCGACATGTGGCCGCAGGGGAAAACGGCGTAATCGTCGAATGGAGTCCCAGCGAAGTTGTTCTCCTCGCATTTCATCTTCCGGTAGAAGAATTCGATGTTTTGGTTAAATGGGTAAAAAATAATCTGTAAAAAAGGAAGGATAAAAACATGAAGACAAAAAAGAAAATCGTAACACTGGTTATTTTGGCCCTGATGGCTTTTGCGGTAACCGGATGCAGCGCAATTCAGGGGATGTTCTCAAGAACTACAGAAAACCTGACAGGTAAAGCATTTACCTTAACAGAGTACGACCATTTTGGAAACGAAACCATGCGATTGTCAGGAGAAAGCGTCGCTATCGGCCTTTTGGAAAACAATGCCAACTGGGACGAAGAAAGTACCGGGTATAAATCTGATGTACTGGAAATCACCATGGATGGCAGCCAAGTATTCCAAGTGGGCAATACATGCTTGATTGCTGAGCAGGGAATTGACCTAGTGACTGACTTCTCTGTGCCTGACGAAATCACAACCGACAGTGCTTTTTCGTTTATTCCCGCAGACCGTTTTATCAACGACCTGACGAACGCAATAGGAAAAGAAAAGGCAATAATTGTTTCGAGCCAAATGGGTGTACCTATCGGAGTCTATCAGGGTAAAGATGTATATGTCTCAGTTCCAGATGATTTGCCTAAAACCACACATCTTTCTATTGATGGAAAATCATTGTATATTCACAGGGCGAATTACACAATTCTGGATGCGGATATGCTTGAGGAATAAAACAAAGGGGTGAGACCCCTTTTCTCGCCCCGAAAAATGACGTATATTACCAATATCAAAGAATTCAATGCGGATATCGTGTCACGAAAGTGGTGCGGTATCCGCATTTTCTTTGTCTATCTTTATACTTAGGAGGAAAAATCAATGTACGTTTCGTATGACGACCTTTTGAAGTTTATCCGGGAAACACGCGCAAAGTCTGAACAGCTCTGGAAAGAGCGTAACGACTATGCCGCCAATGCTCCTATCCTGAACGAGGGGACTATCCTGGATGAGGAACAATCCGTTCGTTGGAACAGGGAAGAGGTCGCTCGCCGCAATAATTCCCGCAAAGGAAAGCTGGCAGCTTACATGACCAAAATCAACCAGTGTAACCGAGACATTGACCAAAAAATTATGGACTATCTTCGTTCAGAGTTCGAGTTCAGCGAAGCTGTCGCTCGAACCGTATTCAATGAAGCATATGAGCGCGGTCACCACGCTGGATACGAAGAGGTCGCCTCTTATGCACACAGCTGCGGTCTGTTTGCCGAGCAAATTCTGGACGCAGCTGATATGTGATGGAGGCGTTGATGAAAAAGAAAAAACGTGTTCCACTTACTCTCAAACAACTCAAGCAAATGGAAGGACAACCCGTCTGGGTAGAGGTTGTCGACCACAGTGTCTTTAAAGACCCGGCCGACGATTTTGACGGATGGGGACTTTGCAGAAAGTCTTGGGTGCGTATATGGGATTTGAAACGAGCTGATTTAATCCATATCGACTATTCCTTTGAGAGCTATCGAAAAGAGTGGCTGGGATATACGAGCCCGCCGGATGAGGAGGATACAAATGGATGATGAGCTGCGGATGGAATGCCGCCCAACAAAAACATTGCCTAAAGGATATACATGGATACATTGGACTGATGGCTCAGGCCATCTGAGACATCCGGACGGCACAAGCAGTTTCGAGTATGACCTTAATCCGTACTACGGACAAGGGGTCGAATATCAAAAGAACAATCAGTGGAGCGTGTTCTGGGGAAGTTTCGATGATTTCATCGCATTCGCCGAACATGAAACCATGGAGAGATTAAAATAAGAGAGGAGTGCAAGCGGGTGCCAAAAACACCCGCAATTTCTATGACATACAAAGAATTTATTGAAAGTTTCGTAGAAACCGAAAAAACCTTTATGGCCTACCAGCAAGGACGATATTTCGTTCGAGTAATCAAGGTCCCCCTTATCAAAGGCGTACAAGCCCTGTATGCCAGCTTGACCTATCGTCCTGAGCGTAACGCTCATTCATACGGCTTCGAGTTTGGAGAAAAAATGGAGGTAGTCGGATTCATCGACAGCGAAAAAAACCTTCGCTTTCCAACCTACGAATTCACCAGTAATATGGTGGATGCGACTGACGAAATTGTAGAGGAAAAGCGCAAGACAGCCATTGCCGGCGCCATCCAAAAAGAGGTCGATAAGTTGGCACTCGCCGAACCGCTGCCGGTTTGCGATAAGGAAGACCCTGCTTACATCAATGCCTGCCAGATTTTGTTCATGGCAGATAAGGCAAAGTCTCTGCCAAAACACAATGATTTCGATTATTACATCAAAGATGATACTCTCATTGATTATCTGGCGGACACACCAGAGTGGGCAGCGAAAATCGCCATGAAATGGGCCAGTGATTTTGGCGGCCACCGAGACACAGGAGATGTAACAAATCTCGATGTTTACCGCGAAAATCTGGCCTTCATTGAGAAGGTGAAAGAGACCATGGAAAGCATCAAGGCAGATAAATCCAATAAGCTGCATCGCTACATCGAGATGAAAAACGCAGTGAGAGCCAAAGGAGCAAAAACCGTAATGGTAGACTTCAAAACGGCTGATGGACAGATTGCATCAACAAAGATAAATGCTGATGCATTTTGCCGAGGGGATTATACCCGTTTGAGCCGTATTTCACTGTATGAAATCTCTCCCTGCCACGAAAGTGACAGAGTGGCCAGCCTGTTGCCTAAGATTAAAACCGAATCCGGCCGCGAATACCCAGCCAACGATTTGCCCAAAGATGACATTGTTGCTATCAAATACGGTGGCAAAGTCATCTGGAGCAAAGAGGAAGAAACCAACGAAAATGTGTGATTGTTTTCTTCTCAGTGTAATCCGCAGCACAAAAGGGTTCTTTAAACGAGTTTGGGCCGGCCCATATGAATGCTTTAAGATAACCAACCATACCGGTGATGACTTAGTCACCTTGATTCAACGAAAAGAAGAAATGGTTGAAAAATACGCCGATGCATTTATTGAGTTAGCCCAAAAAGAGGGAATCCCTGCGCCAAAACGCAAAACCATCATGTACAAACTTCGTCGGATGAGCCCGGGCGAAATCGAGCGGGTATATGATGCTTGCTGCCGATTTGGAATCATGAACCTGACCTGATGAGATTGAAAGATAATGAGGTGTAATTAAGTGGAGTTTACTGATATTTTTGCGAGAGCAAACGGAGCTCTTCATGATGTCTGCTATCATATCAATCAATTGTATCGTGAAGACAAAGCCTTCCGCGCAGCGCATCCAATCTATTCTGAAAACCATGTCTTTGATAAAAACAAAGGAGAAGCTTGGAATAAAGAAGAGCTCGAGCGGCGCCACAACGAGCGAGAGAAGGGTTTGGAAAAATACAATGCACAATATGATGCCTATTTTGAAGAAGCAAGAAGTGTGATTCGTAAGTACATCCAGCAGGAATTTGGTCTGCCGCAACCAATTGTGGATAAGGTGTATTTGAAGGCCAGCAAGAAAGTGAAATATGCCGGCTGGTTTGATATATTGAATGCCGCTCGTGAAATTGGGGAAGAGGTCAAGGAGCTTTTGGATTTATACGAACAAAGCAAACCTTAACCAGGGAGATAAAAATGAAAAAAGGAAAGATTATTGCTCAGCTCACTTTTTGTGGATATCCGCAAGGATATGAAGTCGAATTCGACGACAACAGTTGTGTGCAATTCGACACTTTCACTTTGAGTGAAATGGTCCTCAACAAAGTTATTTGTATTTCTAATGCCAAATTGGTTAAGTTTGGCGGCGAATACAGTGATAGCCATATTCTCCGAGGTGTTGGTGTAAAGTTAAAAGATTTGCCAGAAATCAAGCTAAGCAAAAGTATTCTGCAAATTTAACACACCCCCGCAATTTGCGAACAAACAAGAGCATTACTGCTTTGAACAGCTCAATGCAAATGGATATGTTGAGGGTCTGTTTTGCAGTACCAAGCTGGTAAGAAGCGCTTTTTTTCAACGAAAAAGTCTATTAGTATAAAAGAAAAGTTCAGACACCCTCGGCTTTCGCCGGGGGTATTTTTTTACCCCGAAAAATATATATAATTTTCAGTATCAAATAATCAAAAAGCCTTTTGTGCCACGCAAGTGCCGGAAGGCTTTTTTATTTGAAATAAACATATGGAGTTGAAAAAATGAATTATTCCGACTACTTCAAAGAGTATGAGGTCGCGTCCAAAATCCCCGATACAGCAGCTGCCTACAGAGAGGCGCAAACTCGAATGGAAAAAGCAAAAATCCTGGCGGAAGCCTTCTGCATCCCTCAGACCGCAGCTTTGCAGTGGGTCGCAACTTCGAGCGGCAAAAAGTTTGACAGTTTGCTTTTGAATGTCCGCATCAATATCACGGAAGCTGAACGGTTGGCCCGAAACGCAATTTCAGCAGAAAGCCAGGTTGTGATTACGGAACCTTTGGCTGGCCAGTCGAGTCATATCGAATCCATGCCGGTCGTGAAGGGCCTTCAGGTATATCGTACTCCGCAACTGTTTCTGCGCACACAGGCATTCCTGGTTGCCATGGAACGTAACGGATATGTATCAGTTTACGTCGAAGGAAAAAGCGTTCTCCGCCAGCAATGGTGGTTACTCCATTTTTGGAAACTGCATGGACGGCAGCGACATGGGCGTTCGTTTGGAACTCTACATGGCAGATGAGAAGGGTGGTAAGAATGGATGGAAAACCGAGAACTGCGGCATTGTCAAGTACCAACTGCTGGCAGCCTATGAGCGCGAAATGCGCGTCATCGGTTACTTCAACACCCTGAAAGAGGCCAACCGGGCTATGTGGGAAGAAATGGCAGACGCAGTGAACTGCATGCCTGAAGAACTGTACGACTTTATCCAGGAAAACGAGCCGGCCGGCGAATGTGGTTTTGGAGTCCTTTCTGCATGGGCCAACGATGCTGGCCCTGAGGATGGTAACGTTGACTGGAAAATTGTTCCTATCTACATGGACGGAGCAAACATTGTGATTTTTGAGGAGGATGAGGAGGAGAATTGATGCGTGGGAAAACGCATATTCGATGCAACACCTGCGGCGTGCCGGAACCAAATGGCATGATGGACGCTGCTGGGAATGCGGAAACGGACGGTACTGCGAAATGACCCCAAATGTTATTCTGGAGCAGCGAGTCTATGACTGGCTCCAGAAACATCGCGTTAGCGGCCCGAATGTGTATCCGCGTGACATCGTAAGCAGCATTCGAATCAGAATGGGCACCGGGAAACCGGTGCCCAAATATGTAGTTGAATATATCAGAGAGGTAGAAAAAAGATATGTTACTTCTTGATTTTTGGATGCAATACGAGGAGAAAGGGAAATGTGCCAGAAAGCGGTTTACGTTGTATGGTGATACTCTGGAAATCAGGCTTAACCTGAACGCTCTCCCGTATATCCATATCAAGAACGGAAAAATGTTCGAAATCGAAATTTGATAGACGGTTTTTGAAGCTGGAATTCGCCACAGACCGCTTTCTCTACTACGATGACGAACTTGAGATGCCAGTAATGTTTCGAACGGAAGACGGAACACTCGTTTCCAACAATGAATTTTCCGAAATCGGGTATCTTGATTCCCTTGATGCCATCGAACTGGGGGAAGAGTCGGTCCTGGCTTTTGAGGCGCCGCCTGTGCAGAGCGTCCAGGAGTTTGTATCCAGCCACTTTCCCGACGCAGAAAAGGATGAAATGCCTGAGCTGGCCATCTCTGCGGTGCCTCTGGATGACGACGATATTCTTCCGTTCTGAAATTTAGGAGGTGACAAGAAGATGCAGGTCGATGGACTGAGCGGCATCAACCGACGGCTACGACCGTACGGGCTAAAGCTTAACATTGCCCACTACCTGAGTGAGCCAAGAGTCGATTTGTGCAGAAGCGAACGTCGCCAAGGGCAAGTCCCGGCTCTTGTTGGAGTAAAAATCAAGCCAGACAACAGTTTGGTATTTGGGATTCGCTATATTTACAGTGCTGAATCCGGCGGACATTCCGTATTCTCCACAACTGAGTTTTTGACAGATGCAGAAATCGACACATGGCTGCAACGATTGTCCGGTCTACGAGATTTGTGCAGAGAATTAAACGCCGAGAAGCACACTGTATCGTTTTGAAAGGAGAAGATTATATGGGCGGAAACATGGGGCTTACACCTTCAAAAAACTGCGTTGAAGAAATAAAAAACGCTTTCCCGGAAGGCGCCGAAGTTGAGCTGGTATTCATGGACGACGCATATCGCACGATGCCGAAAGGTCTCAAGGGAAAGGTATCGTTTGTTGATGGTATCGGAACGATTCATGTCGCCTGGGAAAATGGCAGCGGGCTTGGTGTTGTGTGGAACGCTGATGTGGTAAAAAACATCAAAACAGGTGCTCTCTCCAGCACTTTCTGGAAAGATAACAAGCCGCTTGCAAAAGTATAATACCTAAAGAGGACCGCTTTGCGGCCCTCTTTTTTTATTGCCGAAAAGTGGTCTGTTTGATATAATTGGGGAACAAAGGAATGGTGAATATGAAAATAAATGATGTTTTAAGCGAGTTGTATTCTTTTGGAACAAAAGACCTGGTTCCGTTGACAAAAATAGTAGTCCCATTTGCAAATCAGGCTATAAAAAATATCAAATTTTAACCTTTTTATTGTATCAACCCGAAAAAGCCATAAACTGTATAATATCAAAACTATCAAAAGTCCTGCTGAGTATCGAAAATACCCAGCAGGGCTTTTTTGTTTTGAAATACTTATGGAGGTGCTGTGTTTTATGGCAGCAATGGTAAACATCGTTAAGAAGGGTAGCGACATTCTTTCCAGGGCGCGATTTGAAGACCTGAAAAAAGGGGACACTTTCTTTGTTAAAGGAATTCCTCATATTGCTCAGGATGACGCCCACCTTTCTGGGGATGCAAGCTATCCCGGATACCTCATCTACGATGAGCAGGGAGAAAGCTGGTTTCCTGAAGAACTGAACTAATCTGAGGAGGTAACAAAAAATGCGGAAAAACGAAAAAGTGGTATTTGGGGTCTCTGTTATCCTGACCATCATGTCCATCTTGGCATACAACGCAGAAAACATCCTGTTCTTGATTCTTTTTTCTGGAGCAGCCTCTGTGGGCTACTGGATGGCTTGCGGAAATACCAATGGAGCCGTTGATGACTTCCTTAATAAGGTGTTTGAAAAAGGCTCTGAAAAAAAGGAAGAGGGCAAGGAAGAAAATTAACCCAAATGCATAAATGGCTTGGTTTTCAAAACCATACGCCATGGCTTAATGCAGAGTAATCAAAAAAAGAGCCGCTCGAAGACACACTCGAGCGGCTTTATTAAATGGACAAAAAAGACAAAATATGATATAATATAAGAAGCGAAAGGGATATTCTATGGAAATATTAAAACATTTGTTTCAAGAGCAAAAACGGGACTCCGTTGCTGTAAAAAACAATATAGCAAAGCTTCTCAATATGGACCCGGAAGCATTCATGGCCTTTGAAGAAGCATACCAAAAACAAGCGCTCGACGACCGCTATATTAGCGAAAACTTATTTGAGGTGAGTGCAAAGCAAGCGGCCGGCCAAAGAGAAAGGGCTCAAATTGAAGACGCTCTGAATGATTTAGTTGACCGAATCGTAAACGAGCTTCTTGCCCAGACACAAATATACGAATATGATGGAAAACAGGTGAAGACCCAGCGTTACCAAATTCCTGAAGAACACCAGGCCCGAGTGACACTGGACGACATTAACCGCTTTCCTCAGGAACTTCGCCCGCAATTATCCGGTGACCTGATGAAAAAGGACATTACTGAGCCGGCATACATTATTTTGCTGGAACAGTATCAAGAGTTTCTCAGGCGCCCTAACAGCAAGGAAGGGAAAAGAAACTACAATATGTTTCGTCAAGGACTTGATATTTTGGACCTTGACCCTATCACTTACCAGATTATTGGCATGAACCCTAACAGTATTGGGGTGTGGCTGCCTCCTCTGGTCAACGCTGTGATAAAGCAAAGCTTTTTCAAAGTCCCAGCAACAACCGTTATCAAGGTTCCTTTGTCTTTGCTTCAGCTAACTCGCTGTGACTACAACCTGCTTACTCCCTCAACGATTGCGATTGTAGACAGGTTTTGTCAAAAAGCCTTTCATTTAGATGAAGCCAAGGAATACTTCATAAAAACAGGAACCTATTCTTCGAAATTCGACTTTCGCAATGCACATGTACATGGTGCAAAAGAAGTCAGAGAGCTGGGGGAATATCTTCTGTTCATTCATTTCCTTGCACTGCAAATGGCTTCGCCTCTGAGCAGCAAGCAAATCTATGGAGTTTCTACAACAAATGAATGGGCTGTGAGAGAGTTTATTCCTGACAAAGAAAACAATCCGACTATTTACAAAGGTATGCCGCTGCATACAGAATATCGTGTCTTTGTGGATTTCGAGCGAGGAGAAATCATTGGCGTTAATCCATATTGGGACCCGGCCGTGATGACAAAACGCTTTGCCCACGAATCTGATGCGGATTCGCCTCATCAGATACACGATTATATCGTGTATAAAGCACATGAAGATACCTTGATGAAGAGGTATTACGCAAATGTCGACAAGGTATGTGCCCATATCAAAGCAATGCTCAACGATATTGACTTGAGTGGTCAGTGGGCTATCGACGTGATGCAGAACGGGGATGACTTCTGGATAATTGACATGAGCTTAGCACAGAACTCCGCTTTGAACGAATGCATTCCCGAAAGCCTGCGCAAACCGTTAAAAGAGAATTGGATTCCGGCTCTATGTATAGAGTAATGGGGAAGCAATTTTGATAAACGGATTCGAGCCATTTTCAATTAAGGAGCGATGCTCATGAAACCAGAACTCTATGTGGCACGCATAGATTTTGAATACAACATTGGACCATATAAGGAAAATATGGTAGCACTGTTTGATTCACGTGATTTAACGCAAGAAGAAGCAAACAACGAGATTAAATTGTACCCGCAAGGATATAATAAAAAGATTATCTTCATGTCTCTTCAACAGTTTGAGACAGTTTTTCGGTCGCTTCTTCAAAATCAGGAGGGCAAATAATGGACTTCAAGAATTTATCCGAGAAAGAGCTCCTTCAGGCTTATCGCGGATATCGCAAAGTTATGGATACGGGAGCCGTCAGCGAAAATGATTTTGACGGTATCTTTCGCAAAGCCATTGATGAGCAGGACGGTTCTGCCGGTCTGCATCTTCCTATGGCGAGTGCTAACTTACTGGCAGAAATGGCTGAGAGATGGTATAACGAGCATCAGTTCGTTGATACAATGCTGACTGTTGGCACGGAGCTGTGGTACGTCGATGAGGATACCGGCGAAATCGAACGCGCTATTGTTGCTACCGTGAGTTACAAAGACGGAAAGCTTGATAGCTTCAGCGCAGAATTCCCTGAGAGCGACGATTTCGATGAGTTCTATGGACACGCATTTGGTTCCTGTTTTTTCTCTTCGGAAGCACAGGCAAAAATGAAATTGGCCAAAGGATTCCAAAACAGGGATGCTTAAGGCTAAAAAAGAAGGGAAGAAGTAAATGCAGGAAGATAACATCAAAATTGGCACACTGAGGATTATGAAAGCAGCCTTTATGGCAGGGAGCAGTTTCGCAAAGGTTCATCAGAAAAAATTCGGCACGCTGCCGAACAATGCCCAGTCAGAAGCTGGATGGAATATGTTCCTCAACGACACACTGAAAACTATTTTGAAAAGCGAAAAGTAAACCACAGGTTTACTTTTCATGTGTACGAAAAACAGTTATAATATAAGTGTACTAAAGAGCACATCAAAGAAAGGAGTTTCATCATGGCAAAGTTTGCACGTCGTTATGAAGAGCGCTATGAATGCTACGCTGAATATGAGCGTGGTTATTTCAATGTGCCTTCATTTAGACAGCGTGTATTGCCGTGAGACTCTCTCCATGCAAAAAACCGCTTGCTCTTATGGGGGCAAGCGGTTTTCTTTTTGCAATGGAGGTAAGAAAGATGTGTATTCCTACAATTGATATGGCGATGACAGGCAAAAACATCAAAAATCTGAGAAAGCAATCTGGTATCACCATAGCAGCATTACAACAAATTTTTGGCTTTTCGTCTCCGCAGGCTATTTTTAAATGGCAGCGAGGAGATAGCCTTCCAACTGTGGACAATCTTGTTATTTTAGCAGCGTTGTTCAATGTTCCGGTTGACGATATTCTTGTTGTTAACCATTGAATATGGATGGGTATGCAAGAGGCTAAAGCAGGCAGACTGTAAATCTGTTCCCTTACGGGTTCGTGTGTTCAAATCACACCCCATCCACCATATATGACCCCTTAGTCAAGATGGTTTAAGACGCCGGCCTCTCAAGCCGGAGGCGCAGGGTTCAAATCCCGCAGGGGCCACCATATGGGGAGGCGGCGAAGATGGCGAGTCGCGGCGGACTGTAAATCCGTTGCCTTCGGGCTTAGAGGGTTCGAATCCCTCCCTCCCCACCAGATATGACCCCATAGTCAAGTTGGTTAAGACACCGGACTTTCAATCCGGTAGCGTAGGGTTCAAATCCCACTGGGGCCACCAGAAGAAAGCGTTCTGTTTTTCAGAACGCTTTCTTTTTATTGCCTTCCCCCGAAAATCAGATATTTTAGAAATATAACCATTCGGGTAAAGCCAATGGTAAAAATCTATAAAGGAGATGTATTACATGACTGAGGCAACCAAAACCAACTCGAAGAAAAAGCGCAAGGTTATTGCGGTTATTCTGTGTTTGGCCATGGCCGCCACTTGCGCTATCGGCGGAGCAGTTGCGAAATATACAACCAGTGTATCGGGCAGCGACAAAGCGAGCGTGGCAAAGTGGCATTTTGAGGTGAATGATGTCAACATGACGCCCGTAGGGAACAACGCCAGCATGACATTTGACCTGTTCAACACCATCATGGATTCCGACGGTCAGACAGCGGAAAAGGATGTCAAGGAAAATCTCATTGCACCTGGGACAAGTGGGGCATTCGATGTGAAAATCGAAAACCTCTCTGAGGTCAATGCAGTTTATGACCTGGACTTCAGCGTAAAGAACGACAGCGCAATCCCTGTACAGTTCTCTACTGACGGCGGCAAAACCTGGAAGACATACGACAAGCTCGATGAGTTGGACGTTCACCAGAAAGCCATTGGTATGGAAACTGGCGCCGAAACTGTAAAAGTACAGTGGAAGTGGGATTTCAATGGCGACAACGCAACAGACACGGCATTGGGAATTGCAGCACAGACGGCGGCTCCCGAAATTGAGGTTTCCTGCACAGCAACGTTTACGCAGGTCGACTAATTTCACCAAAAATAATTGGGCGATGCACGGACGAACCAATGCTTAAACCAAAGGACTGTGCAAGACGGTCCCGCCCTACATTGGGTGGGACCGTTTTTTTATTATAAAGCGAAAGGAGGGAGGCGCCGTCTGTGCGCACCATATTGAAAACGACCATTATTCATCGCATTGCAGCAATGGCGATTGCTGCTGTTGTGTTCCTTACCCCGTGCGCTGCGTTTGCTGAAGATACCGGGGAAAATCCTGCTACGGCCGAGAAAGTCTATGGTTGGTTTGAATCGGTCCCTGTTGATATATTTGATGGAAACGTTTCTCCTGGCTCACAGGGTCAACACACATTCTCCATCCGAAACACATCAAACTATGCTTTGGATTATCAGCTTGTTTTTTATGGAGCTGATGGAGCAATTCCATTGAAGTACCGTATCAGAAATGGTGACCAGTATCTTATAGGGAATGAAGATGCCTGGGAGGAAGCTACTGTTGCAGAATCTGCAAAATCAAGTGCGGGGACAGTACCGTACGGAGGTAAATTAGACCTTGTCATTGAATGGTGGTGGCCTTTCGAGTCTGGCGATGATGAAAAAGATACTTCCGTTGGAATCAATGTCCCAGACGAAATGTTTTACGTAGCAATTATCGGCACAGGAAGAGACGCAAGTAGCGCACCGATTATTGTAAAAACAGATTTCGTTGAACCAGCAGGGCCGTATTCTTTTCCGATTATTACGTTAATTCTCGGAACAGCAATCAAAGTTGGGCTTATCTATCATCGTAAAAAAAGGGGGTAACACACAATGAAAGACGCAAAAAAAATTGCGTACTACGTATTGAGTACGCTTGAGGCAATGTTTATAGCCTTTGTTGCTATGCTTGCCATTTTAAACGCTGTGATGTTTTTCCAGTTCAAGGTTCTTGATTATCCAGTTCCAAAAGTATTTGGATATTCGTTTATCAATATTTTGAGCGGAAGTATGGAACCTACAATAAGTGCAGGTGACCTTGTAATTTGCAAGGAACAGGACTCTTACAATGTAAACGACCCGGTTCTTTTTGAAGAGCAAGGATTTCTTGTACTTCACAGAATCGTAGACATTGATGAAGATGGAGATTTCATCACAAAAGGTGACGCCAATAATGTAAACGACAAGGCTGAAATTCAGCCGGAAAATGTTTACGGAAAAATGACAGGCGTACTTCGTGGATGGGGAAGCACACTTTCTTATCTCTCATCTCGTATGGGTGCTTTTTGGACCATTCTTGTATCGCTTTTTATCTATCTGGCTCTTGATGCAGGAAAAGATTTACTGAAAGAGGAATCCGAGCAGAAAGAAGAATCTGTTGAGGAACAGCCTGGTGAACAATCCAGCGAGTCAAGCAAAGAAAAAGAAATGAGCTTTGAAGAGGTTTTCAATGAAGTGATGCAAAAGAAAAAAGGAGAAAAGGGGGGCAAATGATGCGCGCAAAAAAGATTACTGCCGCCGTAATGGTTTGTGTATGCGCGGTGCTGTTCACCATTACAGGTGCAATGGCTCGATACAATACATCTGTGTCGGCGAGCTCAAGCGCAGAGGTTGCAGCATTTGCCTTCACCGCAGATGCAACACCTCACCCCAACACCCCTACCGTTCAGATTGAAAGTAGCGGCTCAACCATCATCGGAACGTTGTCTGTACAGAATACAGAAAACGGAAAAGTAAGTGATGTAAAGCAGGAGTATAAAATCGTCTTAACTTCTGATGTGAGCCTGCCGGCTGCAATTGCCCCAGAACTTGTTTGTAATGGGAAAACCTACTACGCAACAACTGATGATTCAAGAAAAACCTTTGAGTTTTCACATGCAGATTTCAAGTTTGACAAAGAAATCCAGGAGACCCACGAATATGCAATAGGGCTTTCGTGGCTTCCGGCCGCATCAGTTGAAGAGATGAATATAAACTTCTCTGTAAAAGTTATCGCAGCGCAAACAGATTGAGACGGAGGTGGTACTGTTGGATAAAACAAAAAAAAGTTCTTTGGTTACAGTAGCCATTACGCTGTGTGTGCTGAGTTCCGTGCTGGTTTCGGCACATGCAAAATACCTTAAAGAGATTTCTGTTCCGGAAATATTCCCCGTTGTTGTAAAAAACAGCACGATTCAATATGTAGATGAAGTTACCGAAACTGAACTTGAAACAAAACCTGAACCAGAAAACCCTTCATCAACGACCGAATCTACAGCAGCATCTGAAGGCAATTCGGTGTCAAGTGAAACTCCAACTTCGAGTCCTTCATCGAATTTAGATGAAAATGAAATCTCTTAAATATAAAAAGGCCCAGGCTGTTAGCCTGGGTCTTTATTTGTTGTCTCCACCGCTTTTATCCTGCTCATTGCCAGTAGCAGATGAGTTGCTTGCATTATAAGCCTTAAACAGCTTCCATAAAATGAGTGCCAGAGTGATATAGAAGCCAGCTTCCATAAAATAGATGTATCCGGACCATCCAAGTTGATGCGCGTCATCCTTCATTGGCCCAAGGATTAAAAGAAAGCCGCCGAAAAAGAATAAAGGCGCAAGAAGTTTCCAACCCAAAAAGTCTTTAGCTTTTTTCAGGAAATCTTGGCTGTTTCTGTTGTTATTCATAACTTTTCCTCCTTTACTTAAATTATATCATATTTTGTCTCACTTGAAAAGGGCATTGCAAAAATACGAAAAACGCACATAAATTAGATTGAAATAAAAAAGAAAGGCGGGCCTTGAGATTTGTCCCAAGGCATAAGACAATGAAAAAATCTCGTAAATTAGAATTCAGTTTTACCGCTTTGTTTTGGGGAGTAATCTTAATCCTTGCAGGAATGTTTCTTTTTTCAACTGGAATCTTAGACGACTGTTTTAAAAAACCGCAACCTGAGTATTCATCTCAATCAAGCGGAGAAAACGTAATAGTGGAAACAGTTATTGACGAAAGTACCTATCTTGCACCACAGAACTCGTGGTACAAAGATACTGTTGACAAAACAAGTATTACAAAGATTTCTATTGTTCCGGGCATGCCCAAAACTCCTTCCGTTGAAGCAGGAGAAACAGTAGTGACATGGGATGCCTCAGAAGAGCAAAATGGAAGGATTACTTGCCAAGTCATCGGCACGGAACTAATTATTTATACACATGGAGCTGACAAAATTTTATTGAACGTGGATGCTTCATATACGTTTTCCGGATTTACCTCAGTTACGTCAATTCAAGGTTTGGAGTATTTGGATACGAGCGAAACAATCAATATGTATTGGATGTTTGGAGACTGCAATCAGCTACTCGAAATAAGAATTCCTGAAGAATGGGACACATCCAAAGTGCAAAATATGGGATACATGTTCTACAACTGCTCCTGTCTTAAAAACGCCGACATTAAAAACATGAACACGTCGGCCGTGACAGATATGAGCTATATGTTCGGTTTCTGCTCCAGTCTTGAGTTTATTGATGCTGAGAAATGGGATTTATCTATGCTCGAAACAGTTGCAACACGTTCGCAAATGTTTATGCAAGCCGGTTCGTCAAATTTCAAGCTCAAAGTAAAAAACAACAAGATGGAGAGCTGGATGAGAGGGGATTCAACGGTTGCTCTATACAACACGATGCTTTCAGATAACGCAAGCTTTGAGTTGGCTGAAAATATTCCTTAAGTCCGAAAAGCGAGTACAATTTGGTGTATCAAATGATAAAAGCCCATTGAGTGTAACGAAAATGCCTAATGGGCTTTTTTCATGGAAAAAAGGAGTGAAAATATGCAAAAAAATGATTTTTGGGATGAGAAAATTCCATCGCAAGTGTTGGAGATACTGAAAAAATTTGAAAATGCCGGTCATGAAGCGTATATCGTTGGAGGCTGCGTCAGAGATATGCTTCTTGGAAGAGAGCCGAAAGACTGGGATATCTGCACCAGTGCAGAGCCGAAGCAAGTCATCGGCCTTTTCGGTATCAAGAATGTCTATTTGACCGGTCTAAAACATGGAACCGTCACAGTGCTTCCGCGCTTCGAGAATAATGCCTATATTCCGATGACTGGATATGAGGTAACAACTTTCCGTGTGGACGGTGGTTATAGTGACGGTCGCCATCCGGACAGCGTCTCTTTTACAAAAAGCATCAAGGAAGACCTTGCCCGACGCGACTTCACCATTAACGCCATGGCATACAACCCGAAAACAGGACTGATTGACCCGTTTGACGGACAAAAGGACCTGACAATGAAGATTGTAAAATGTGTCGGCAATCCTGTAGACAGGTTTAAAGAAGATGCCCTCAGAATTCTCAGAGCTCTTCGATTCAGCTCGCAGCTTGGCTTTGATATCGAAGAAAATACAGAGTATGCCATGTATGTAATTCGGGATGAAATGAAGCTCCTCTCGAATGAAAGAATTGGCAAAGAAGTACATGGGATTGTAACCGGCAGATATGCTGCGGATGTAATTGAAAAAAACAAGACCATCTTTTTTGCAGCAATGCCGCTGCTCCAGGCTATGGATGGATGCGAACAAAACAACCAGTATCATTGCGGAACAGTATTCGAACACACATTAAACGCCATGAGGAACGTGTACACCTGCCACGAGTTCCCGGATGAATGGGCAGATGAATATGTCCAGTTTGCGTTGCTTCTGCACGATATCGGCAAACCTGTTTCTAAAATGACCGATGAACTCGGCCATGACCATTTTTATGGGCACCCAGCGCGAAGTGCTGAGTTGGCAAACAGTGCGCTTATTCAGTTGCGCTATAGCAACAAATTCAGAGAAACCATTGTGGAATTGGTAGGGAACCACGCGGTTGAATTTACCCCTTCCAAAAGCTGCGCACGTCGTCTTCTCAATAAATTTGGTGAAGAACAACTGAGGAGATTGTTAAAAATCAGAGAATGCGACAACAGAGCACATTCTCGAATGGCATTCCCTCGGTTTGAAAAAAGTATCGGTTTTAGAAAGTGTTTGGAAGAGGTCATTGCCGAAAAGTCCGCCTTTTCTCTTAAACATCTTGCCATAAATGGTAAAGACTTAATTGAAAATGGTTTTGAGCCCGGGCCTCAGATGGGGGTAATTCTGAAAAAACTTCTGAATGAGGTAATGGAAGGAGCTCCGAATGACAAGGAGACATTGCTGCGTAGAGCCAAATCTCTCTCGGAAGACATCGGCAGTCCGGCAACAATGTCTTTCAAGGTGCTGAAAAAGGATGGCTCCATTCAATCTCTGAGCATCAGAGAGGTGTTGAAACAGAATGGGATTGATATGGAAGATGTCAGCGAAACCGGAGTCGCCATTGAAAACGAGACAGCACAGCTGATTGGAAGCGTATGTCCGACAAATGCCGACTACAAAGGAGTTTACATCTCCGGAAAAATTAAAGGCAAGGAAATGCCGTTGGCAGATGTTGAGCTTCCTGAAGATTCTTTGTTCACAGCTCGACTTTATCCGGGCTCTGGAGATGCTCCTGTTGCAGTGGTTAAAACTCCGACCGAGCCTAACGAAAAACGCAAACCGGAGGTATCTGTAGACACGATTACCTCAACGGTCAAGCTTATACAAAAATTCTAACAACCTAAACCGCTCTCTGAACTCAGAGGGCGGTTTTTAGAAAGGTATATAGCATGATAAGAGTGACATCAATTCGACACATAAATGATGAGCCCAGTGATGAAGTCTGGATAATCGTAAGGAGTCTCAAACACCAGGTCAAAAATGCCAAGCAAATAAAAGTGTTGTCTCCATCCAGCGAACTATTCGGAAAATATCTTCAGCTGAAAAAAGACGGGGAATGGTCACCAAAATCTTTTAAAGAAATATATGTCCCTGACTTTCTGGCTCAAATGAGAGCGCAAGACGCAAGGAAAGCTCTTAATTATCTGTATAAACAGGATAAAGCTGGGAAAACAATATGTCTTGCATGTTTTTGCCCAGATGAGCATTTGTGCCACAGAAGTATCGTCGCAGGACTCCTTCAGGGCTGCGGATGCAATGTAAAAACCGATTCCGGAGAATCGTTTGAAGAGTATTATTCTCTGTTTAAAAATCAGTAAAATCCAATATCGAAAATACCCCTTCTGTCTTTCAAAGGCAGAAGGGGTTTTCTAACCCCGAAAAGTAAATAGAATCAATCTCATCAAAGAATAAAAGCCTGCTTTCGAGTCTCGCAAATACCCGACTCGTCAGCAGGCTTTTGCTGTAAAAAGAGGTGAATAAAAAAAGCAATGAGTCTTTTATTATTTGTACTCGGAGAATGGCTGTTGGCAGAGATATGGGAATACTTGGAGCTGAAAATTTATGGAGAAGTTCAGCCTCGAGTTGTTGATGACATAATGTTCCTTTTGTGGAGCGCGTTTGTCATCATAGCATATCTAATCGGTCGTCTTTCTGAGCACAAGAAGGAAAAACATAAGGAGGAAAACAATGAAATACCAAGAACTGAACCTGAAAAAAATCAGGGAAGATAACGGACTGGATTTTGCTCACTTCACGTATCTGCGCAACATGTGCTCCTGCTGTTCAACACCGCTGGAGTTTCCGGCGCGATATTGGCACAAAGGCATCAAGCCGACCAGCATGGACAATGTCCAATATCTGATTTTCAAAAATGCCGATAACGGTTCCGGCCGCGTCACCAAAAATGACGACATCAGCGAATACGAGTGTATCTCGTGGAATTTCCCCATTGAAAAGATGGGCAAAATCTGCCAGGACCTTGAACGGCAGATGGGAAAAGAATACGAGATTCTTGTACCCAGCAGCGAACACTTCTGCATCATCGCAGTCTTAAAGGACCGCAAAGACCTGCTTGAGCGAGAGCTGGAAAAAGGGTATAAGAAGCTATCAGATTATCTGATTTCACCGCAAGCCTTTGCCGAACAGGTAAAAAGGATTATCGACGAAGCTGGAGATGACTATGAGCGGTCGCATCTTGAATTGGATGCTCTGCTTTGCCGTGTTCTGGAACAAAATGGCTACGGCGATGGGGTTAAGGTTTATCAAAAAGCCCCAAAGTGGTGAAAAACCGTTCCTTAATGGTACTAAAGTGCAAACATTATATTTTGGAGGGATAAAATCATGGAAATCCTAACCCGATTATCTCATGAAGAAGAAATTTATACACGGCAGCTCGCTGCACTCCACTTCCCGGGCAGCCTGGAAAGTTCCGGAGCACACAACTCCGCTTTTCTCCTGCAACAAACACGAGAAGTATATTCGACCAAATCCCTTGAGGAGGCATATCCTCCGAAAGAGGGCGACCAGTTTGAATACGGAGACCCCTGCGGCAACTATGTTACCTTTGATTCTTTGGATGCGCTTATCGAGCATCATCTGAAGCTTGAAAAGCTGGAAACAGAATTCGTCTCGCTGAAAGATGCGTTAGAAGGCAGAGGACCGAGCGGCCGGCCAATATATAGCATTTCCGAATATGTCGCGAATTTCGGTATCGACCCGGACGACATCACTTTCCAGCGTCCGAACGAAAGTCGAGAACCGATATCTGTCCATTTCAGCAGAAAAGAAGCTACACGAATGCAGGCATCCTTGGATACTCACATTTTTCATCCGGTAATAACCTGTGCCATTTCATCTGAACCGTTTGGGATGGAAAATAAAGAATACGCCGCCTTGACTGGCCTACTTCAAAAAATCGGTGAACAGCTGCTTTTGGAAGATGGAAAGAACGTCGGTTGGCAGAGTGAATTCATTCTGCCTGAAAACCGGGTGTTGGCCGAATACCAAAATCGACCCAACCGGCCATTCCTGCTCGCCAATTTTGAGGCGTATGTTCCTGCTGAATTGAGCCGAAACGGGAAGGACGCAGTGTGGCAAATTGATGTGTGGGCCAAAGGAAGCATTCATACGACCGGAAACAAGCCATTCCCGGTTGCAAAGTTGTCTGTGAAAGTTTACATGGGCAATAACACACCGGTCGAATTCCAGTATCCGTTCGAGAACGACAATACCGGGGAAGCGTTAAGAGCAGAAAAGAGCGAATCCGGATTTAGTGGCAAAGAACGGTTGCTGCACTATTTGCGATTTGCTGAAAATTTTGAATAAGGAGAAAACATATGTATTTCAATTTTACGAACATCGAAAAAGACTATCTGAAGCGTTTTGCAGCGCTTCAGTTTTCCAGCAGCAAAGATAACTATTCCACAAGGCATCCGATTCATTTCCTTCAGGAGCAAACGGACCAAATGGAAAAGGTAAGTCATTCTGATTTCGACGAATATCAGGATGAAATCGCAACAGTCGAATATGTGGACTGCGGCGATTACGAGACCTATTCCTCCGTGGAAGAACTCGTTTGCCAACGGCTGGACGGTTTCACACCGGATGATGAAGAGGCTGTAGAAAAATACAATGCCATGGCCAAAGAAAATGGCGAGCCGGAATTCATTCCTTACGAGGAGGCTTCCAACGCCGGAGAGATTCCCGGTACGGAAGAATACATCGGCGATGTTGACGACTATCTGGAAGCCTACGGGCTGGAGCCCTGCAATGTGACGTTTTACAAAAACGTTGACGCATGGGATGTAAAAGCCGTGTCGTTTACGCACAAAGGCGTCCTTGAAGTAAAGGAAAAGATATCCAACCATATCTTTCGACCGACCAGGACCTATGCGTATACCACCACAGACGGTGATTTTCCCGTGCTGATGGGCGTCATGATGAAGCTGGCCAAAGAGCTGCTTGATGAAGAATGTGTCGGACTGCGTTGGACACAGCTCAAAGTAATGAGCCCTACGCAGGTGAAAGAACAATACAAAGAAACCCCGAATAAAGAGTTCTGCGCTGCAACCTACAATATGCAGCTGCCGCCTCAAATGACTGATGACGGCAAAAAGCACAATGTTACCTTGTCGGTATATGCCAGCGGAGAAATGCGCAAATGGGGAGAAAACGAATATCCATTTGCAAAGCTGAGGGTTGTTCTGAAAGACGGGAATACCGAGAAACACAGCGAATGGCCATTCGAGTGTGACGCCGAATGCAGAGCACTGCTTGATGACAATAAAGTCATCTCGCTGCTGAACTACATGCGTTACATTTAAGGAGGGAATCTTATGGAAAAACATCGTTGTCCTGTTTGTGGAAGTGAAAGATTCCACGTAACAGCTCATGTAACACAGACCTGGCTGGTTGATGCGACTGGAGAGTTTCTCGAAGAGGTGACCTCATGCGATGTGGTCACCCATCAACCTAATAACGAAGATATTTGGCACTGTGCTAACTGCGGCTGGTCTGGCCCCGGTTACAAAGCAATCAAGGAGGAATGAATATGAATGGCTTTTTCTATACTGTTACCTACTCGTTCGACTCCGAACGTCATGCGGTCGGGCCTTTCCAAACCTGGGATGAGGCCTGGGCCGCAATGCTGAAGGATGCTAAGAACGAGGAACGAATCGACCGCGAAGAAAGCGGCTGGACCGCAGACCTGAACGTCGACGAGGAGCTCGGCGAAATCACTTTGACCAATTCCTTTGCGGACCACGAGGATGTAACCACCTGGCTGTTGTTTGATAGTATGGAAGCATAAATCTGAATAACAAAAAAATATAAAGGAGAGTATAATATGTCTACACTCAGAATTGTTCCTAAAAAAGATTGGGAAATTGTTCGTGAATACCTCTATTCGGATTATGACGGCGCCGTAGTGTTGGTGCCGGAAGAAAAGCTGGAAGAGTTCCCCGAAGAGCAGGCAAAGGCCTTTCGTTCTCGTGATTGCGACTATGTCGATTACGATTTTGGCGGAGAGCCGGATTTCTACATCGACGTCGTAAATGCGCCGAATTGTTTCTGCGCAGAAGAAATCATCAACGAAATCATGGGCGCAGAAAAAGATGCCGAAGACTGTTGATAGGGGGGCAGAAGATATGGAAAAAAACATCTCGAAAAATGCGCTTAAAAATATTCTGACCGCTGCGGGGCCGGGCGTCATCGACATGGATGACGACACAAAAAAGGCTCTTGCCGCCTTATGGGAGCTGCATAATGAAGAACAAGGTGACAATCTCATCCTCGCCAATCTTTCCGACTGCGAGGAATACGTTATCTGGAAAGGTGCCGATGATGTGCGCTTCCTTGTGGAAAGCGGATGTTATCAGGATGAGCTCCTGAATATGACGCCTGAGGAAGAAGAAAAACTTTATAAAGAAGTGGCCAATCGTTTGGATTGGTCAGATGTGGCCTCCGCAAGCATTGCTGCCGGCAACAAGCTTATTGAAGATGAGCTTGCTGCTGTTTTGGCCGAAGAGTAAATAAAGTTGGCCCGGGAAACCGGGCCACTTTTTTTCTGGTAAATCCCCGAAAAACAACTAACATAGAGTTAATCAAATTATAAAAAAGCCATCTTGTGTTTCGTAATTGCTCTACCAACTGGTTGAGAAAATACGAACGCAAGGTGGCTTTTAATTTTTCTTTCCGGCCCAAACACCCGGAGAAGGGAGTACATAAAATGCAAAACATTATCGAAAAAATCCGAATCGACGAACATGTTCTCGAACGCGCAAACCAACGCGGAGGGTTTGTTGACGCAGAGGACCTGGAGGGATATTTCCAGTACCAAGCCCTAAAGAACCATGGAGTCAGCCGTGTGCTTAGCGCGTTTCGACGTGCAACGCTTTTTTGCAAGCCCTGGGAGAGCAAAAAACTCGCTTTGCTTTGGAAGGGGTTTGAAACGCCGGCTGCTACCCCGGATGAGGACGACATTGTAAATGACGCCGTATTCTTCTTTCGTGGATACGAAGGGGGCATCCGCATGGATACCCTTCTGTTTTATCCAGTAAAAGACGGAGGCTGTCGACGTGTTTCGTTGAATCACGACGATATCAAGTATATCGTTGATTACAACGGAAATGTTCTCCCGTGGAAAGAAGGCTTCATCGAAAAATAAATAAAGGAGGGAAGAACGCCCCGAAAGAACTCGGGGCGTATTTTTTTTGCTAAAAGCAGCCGAACAAACCTACTGCGTTAACTGTGGGAATATTCCAAGACAACAGACTAAAATGTAGAAAAATACATTCAACATTTTATCTAAACGATTGAATTCAACGATAAAATGTGGTATAATATAAACATAAGATAAAAGAAAACTGAAACGGCATGGAAGATGGATGTGTCTATCTTTATGCCGTTTTTTATTTTTTATTAAGAAAGAGAGTGTGCTTAATGCTGCTGTATGTTTACAATGTAAGTCAAGACGATACTAAAATCATTCCCAATGCTGATATTTCAAAAAAAGAAATCGAGCAGCTGCTTGGAAGACAAATGACCACAGCTGAAAATCGGCTATATGAAAAAGCTGCAAAAGATGTCGCCAGTAATTGTGACTCAGACGCTACCATCGTGAACAATAACCTTATTCGTGTTCTGCTGCTTGTTGGAAAAGAAAAAATCCATTTTACAAAAACCGAGTTAAGCCTTCTTTCCAGTGCATGGGAAAGAGGAGTCGTTCAAACCGCTGTATCTTATGAAACCAATCTAAAATCTTTGCTTAAAGATATTTCAAAGCATCACATCAATGTCGTAATCGCAACCAGCAGTGCGAACACAGATATCGCCAACGCATTAAAAGAGCAAAATTGTCAATTCCACTTTGTATCGAATGCTGAAGCTGTTCGTGAAAACGAGCTCGACATTCTTTTCGGCCAGAAACCCACCAGTTGCCTGAATGTAGCTGAAGCAATGGCTCATGAGCTCTGCGATTAACCCCAAAACCGCTCTTTGAAACAGGAGCGGATTTTTATATATTCTGTTCCCCCGAAAATTGAATATTATAATAAGCATAACAAATATCGAACGCAAATTGTGAGTCTCGAAAATGAATCAGATTCGTCTGATTTTAAATCGGGATGCACAGTTTGCGTTCTTTTTTATATAAATACTGGGTCAGTTTTTTACCCAGCAACAGCGTTTAGTGACGCTGATTTTACATATAAAACGTTCCGAGTAATCACACAAAAAACATATCTGGGTAAGTCCTGAAAGGCACCAGGAAGGAGACTTATTATGCGTACCGTTGCTTTTTCTCTTCTCATCGCCATTTTCTGCTACATTGTGAACTCCAGCCGAAAGAGTAAGATTATCACCACCATTATGGTACTGGCCGTTGCGCTCGGCGTCATCGCACTGGCTTTCCAGGTGCTTTTCTTCTTCGTTGACCCGGTCGTTGTTACCGAGTTCATCGCAGAAAGCATTTTTGGAGAAGACAACCTCATGGCAGACTTCTTTGTGAAGATGATTTGCGGCTAAATTACGGAAACGTCATCCCGGCAGGGAAGACGCTACACCAATGAGGAGAATTACAATGAAGAACCTTTTTTCTTTTGAATCTATGCGAACTCTCGAGTCCACCGAATACGGAATGGAGGGACTGGACGAAACCCGTCTTTCTGTCAGTGGTAGCGATACCCACGACAATTTTCTGACCGATGAACCCGTACCCGAAAGCTGGGATGATATCCAGCCTTTGACCGGCTCGTTTGACGAACTGGTTTAACAACGACCGCTCTCTCTTCGGGGAGAGCGGTTTTTTATTGCCCATGCCCGAAAAAAGGATAAAATGAAACACATCAAAATATAGAACCTCGTTTCTGTGTACCGAAAGTTACAGAAGCGAGGTCTTTTTTTTGAAATCAAATACTTAGGAGAATATTGTTATGGAACGAACCATTATTTGGGAGAGCAACCCCACACTGGACAAAGAAGACATAGACCGTATCAAAAAGCAGATGCAAGAATTCGGCAAAGAAAATCCGACAGACGCCGAAGCGCAAAGCTACTTCATGGAAGATAACGAAGAAGCCTTCTTTGATGTCAGCGATGTACTGAACATCTTTGTCCCTGAGAAAATCGTTGTTATTGCAGACATCAAAGACTGGAGAGGCGAACACAAAGGACATCTGGTTGTGAGCTGTAATCTCAAAGATATCCTGATGCGCCATGTTCACGGCGACTCGGAAATCTGTGTTTATACCGATGGCCAAGACATCCGTGCCGAAGAAGTCTATCATGATGGCGTAAACCACTATCTTTTCCGTATGTTCAAATCTCATCAAAAAGAAGAGAAGTTTTTGGACGAAATCTCTTCCGGCCACAAAATCAGCTCCAAAAAACTGGACCAGTACACCGAATCCCTGCATCAGCGGGTGACCGAGTTGCTTGGCTGGTTTGACGGCAAAAACCCGGTAGAATGAGGTGCAATGATGAATTTTTTCAACTGTTTAAGACTTTTACATGAATGTGTAAAAGCTGGGTTGATTCAGCTTTACCCAGAAGATAACAACTATATCCTTGTTTATCGAGAGGCTGGAGAACAAGCCCCTGAAGGATGGTATGCTGAAAACATCTATGATGTTGCCGGCGAATTGGCCCACGATGAAGAAGGCCAGAAGTTTCTTATTGGTGAGCTGAAAGAAAAAGAAATTGAGTTTAAAGAAGAAAGCTATCTGTAATGAGGAGGTGAAGCAGCTTAGCATAGCTGCAAAGAATATGATGTTCATTAAAGGAAGAAATAACCTGTCCGCTACTGTTTTCGTCCCGTGGGATTGTCAGAACAGGTGCCCTTTTTGCACTGCAAAAAAAGAATATGGGAAAACCGATAGCCACATTTAACAGCGAAGGCTGCTAAAAAGCGATGAGGTGATAAAATGAGGAAAATTACTGCTACTTTTGAAGTATATGAGGAAACTCTGATGGAATCCTCTGAGTGCGACTCTTTCAGCGAAGCTATCAGCCAGGAGATGAACTGGCTGAATGACAGCGGTATCTTCTGCGAAAACTGGCAGGAAGTACAGACGTCGCCCGAAGAAAAGCTGAAGCAATATGCCAGGTATTTTGGGGATATCGTATTTCCGGACATCCCGGGAGAAGGCCAATCGGAAAAGCGCAGAGAAATCTATGCAAATCCTGCCGGCTGGATGTACTCCCTGGACGGCATCACCTGGAAGCGGGCGCCGATGGATATTGGCAAAATCGACTATCCGAACGCGCTCTTCCGTCGAATCCCCGATGGCATTACTGTGGGGATTACCGCTGACATCAAGAAAAATCCAGATAAATACCAATACAGTAATGATAACGGATTTTCCTGGCAGCCAGTATATCGAGAAGATGACACATCTTCTCACCACTGGATTTTCCATGGAGCACATGACTGGATTTGGTTCAGAAAAAAATGAAAGATTTATCGAACAAAGAAGCGGCGGAGTTTCTCCGCCGCTATCTAAAAGAAAAAGGTGGTTGTGCGAATTGCATGTGGACTCGTCAAGTTATGAGAGACGAGGGATTCACAAATGGGCAGATTCGCTATGCTGTAATCAAATTGGCATTAAGGGTTCAGAAAGGTTCTGAGCCTAACGCCTGGGCCAGAACATTTGACGCCTGGGTTTTGCCCAAAAATAAGGAGTAAAGCTATGGAAATCTCTATGCAAGACCGAAATTTTTACCTTGCATATTTCAGAACGCAGATGCGAGCAAGTCAGGTGATGCTGGAAAGCGATGTGGAACTAAGCCAGGAAAGCAAAAAATGGCTTGAAGAACTTTGCAAATATTGCAAAGAGTGCCACAAGCTGATTCGCAAAAAGAAAACGGCCATTCCCGACCGGCCTGACACGCTGACCCTTTCGGAAAAGAGCGCGAAGGAAATTCAAGCCGCAATCGAGCGTTTAATGGAGGACATCAAAAATGCGCAATAAACACTGTAGACTAACTGCTAAAAATGATGTATAATGTTCCAGAGGTGAGACCAAATGACTTTGGAAGATTTTGTGTCAAGTTATTTGTATCCTGGCGAGTTCGTTGAAATCGCAGGCCTTGGCCCCAGCGATGATAGCAACCCAATTCGATATAGCGGCCAACTGGAAGAAATTCCTGAAGAGCTGCTGTCAAAAACAGTGGGAATGATTGCTGTGTCCGGGTTAGATGGGTACACGCTTCGTATCGAATGCGAACTCTGAAGGCGAAATAGTAGTAAAAAAGAACTTGAGTTTCTTGTAAGATTGTGCGACAGCCTTTCCGCTCCGAATAAAAACGTTGAAGATATTTTTACTATGACGTTAACGGACAGACTAATTATGCGGCTGGAAGCAAACCGTGATTGCACAAATGAGATTCTCAAGTGGGCGGACGGTCTCCCCCAATGGGAAGAAGCAACATCTGGAATCATTGCAGTTCACGACCGTTGCTATAATCAGAACGAAAGTGTTCAAAAAAACCTTCCGTTTTCGGTGCCCGACCCGAATCAAGGCTGTGGACCAGCACGAAAAAAGTTTGTATAGATAATCCGCCGGAGGGGTCTTCCTTCCGGCTTTTCTTGTACAAACCCGAAAAAGCGATAAAATTTAACACATCAAAGAATATAAACCGTTTCTGAGTCACGGAAGTGCCGGGAACGGTTTTTATTTTTTTGAAAGAAACATATTTTGGGAGGATAAAAATTATGAGCAATACGAATCAATTCCAAGGCAACGCCAAGGTTGAGGTGCTTTTTCACGAAGGAAAAATGTATTTCCGAACCGAGGAAGGCTATGCATGTGCTACTTCATCCCTAAGGAGACACCTTCGCAGCGGGTCCAATCATTTCAACGATGAGTGTTACCCTTGGTCCTGCACATACAGCCATGCCGAAGACCTTCTGAGGCTGAACGCATCGCTGAAGGCTTCAGACGGAGAGGTGAAGTACCTGAACGATAAGCCTGAGCATTTCTATCAGATTCAGGGCAGCAACAAAGTCTATAAAAAGCTTTCTAAGGCGTGCATCAAGGCTTTCGTGAAAAATAAGGGCCAGCTGGACCATATGATTACAAACTGCAAAAGTGTGTACACCAATATGCTGGGTTACGCTATCCCGGTTCTGTCTTACGGCCATTTATTTATGTGGGGAGGCAACGAAAATCGCATTGGAGTGGAAGATTTCCCCGAAGAAGACATGCACACTATACTGAAGCATGCTCTGGAGCTCAAGGACGACACAACCCTTAGTGGCTATGACCGCGACTGGATTAAGAACAACTTCATCCCGGCGCTGAACAGCTATCTGCACGGTCTCAGCATGAGCAATGAGGAAATTGAAAAATCTCTGAAGGAGTATGGAGATGTCGTTGAGAAAGTAAACGAAACGCTGAAAAAACACAGCGATGAGTTTGATTTTTCTGATGAGGGGTCTTACGGCTTTGACTGCGGATTTTTAACCATCGGTTTTGCTGATGAAAAACTCAAAAAGCAAAACGCTTTGCTGGCCAATGATTCCAGAACAAAGTATAGAATCCCCAGTGTACGGCTGCCCAAATCGGTGCAGAGCCTGACGGTTCAAAGGAGAGAATTCGAAAAAGCTAAGTGCATTATCAAGAATGAACTCAACATTGAGCTTGTTATTCTGAGTGCTGAGCTGGATTAAGGAGAGAGATATGAAAATGTATTCTGTAGTAAAAACTACTCTCTGCAACGACGACGGGAGTGTTACCACACAAGTTCTGGGTATATCGAGCGACAAACAGACAGCAAACGAAATCATGCTGGAAGAGTACAACGCAGAACTCAAGAACCGAAATCTGGAAGATAACGGAACGAGCGACGAAAACGGAGACTCCATTCCGGGCGGGTATATCGTAACAAGCGAAGCCGGTATCTATGATAACGCAGACTTTGCTTTTTCTCAGCTGCTGGAGGTTGTCAGCTTTGTTGTTAGCGAAGTGGAAATCCACGAGCCAGTAATTATTCCCCCTAAAGGGGAAATAGGCTCATTGGTCCCCAACGGGAAAGTCTATATTGTGGATTATCAGGAAGCAGCCAACAGCAAGGGACGCTTTTACAAGCTCTCTAAAAAAGAAGTCCTGGAGGGAACAGTTTTATCGGTAAAAAACACCAGTGATGGAGACTTCTATGCAGAAGTTCTGGTAGAACGCACCCTGCCGAAAGGCCATATACAGAAGCGTACATCAATCAAAGAATACAAGTATGGAGAAAGCGTATTTCTTAACAGAAACGACGCTTACAAAATGCTGGAAACGGAGGGTAAAAAAGTATGATTGAAAGCAGACCTGTTGACCCAACCAAATACAGCAATCGGAAATGCGAACATTGTGAATTCTGGGGCGGCTGGGACAACCCCATTTGCAAGCTTTCCAAAAAGCAAAAGGAGTATTACAACCGCTGCAAAAATTTCGTTTGGAGAAAGGACGGCAATTACACAGTACCTCCTGAAAACTACGCCTGTAGTATGCCTGCGAAGGGAAAGAAACCTGTCGTAATTGCTCGTAAACTGGCTGCCCAAATGTGGGGCAGGCCGGACGGGCAATTAAAACTGGCAGAAGGCATCTGGATGTTCAGCACTCCCAGCCATGGGGGCATCATCGTTGACACAGATGTACGCCCGGAAATCCTTAAGGTAAGAGCGCTTACGTTTGTATATATCCGCGCCGGTTCATCCTCTGGATATACCGATGAACAGCACTTTGTCGCTCTTGAAGAAGATTGCGACGCCAGCATTGCTGAATGGCTGTATGCAAACGAAATTATTACCCCGAGATATCAAAAACGATTTACCAGTGAAGAACCGTTTGAAACCTGGAAAGCCAATCGAATCGACATGCTGTACAAATCTTTGAATCAATGGAACAGCGACGTTCTCAAGGTTTTCCCGGTTCCCGGCACCGGGCAGCCCGTAAAAACCAAATAAAAGCTCAGCAGGCCTCTTACAAGGGGCCTGCTTTTGTTTTCAAAATACGAAAAACCAATAGCATTAAAATCATAAAACAATAGAACAAAAAATGTTGAGCCCCGTAAATGACAAACATTTTTTGTTCGAGAAAGGAATAAGAAAGTGAAAAAACGAGTAGAAAAAAGCCAGTATTATCTGGACATCGCCAAAGCCGTTTCAGAGCGCTCCACCTGCCTTCGTAGGCAATACGGAGCGGTCATCGTGAAGAACGACGAAATTGTGGCAACAGGCTACAACGGCGCACCGAGAGGAGAAACAAACTGCTGCGACGCAGGTGAGTGCTATCGTCAGCGCATGGGCATCCCACACGGCGAGCAATATGAAAAATGCGTCGCTGTTCATGCAGAACAAAACGCAATCATTTCCGCTTCTCGCAATGAGATGCTTGGTGCAACACTGTATCTGTACGGATACGATTGCATGGCAAACGAGGTACTGGAAGCAGAGCCTTGCCTGATGTGCCGCCGTATGATTAAGAATGCCGGAATCACAAAGGTAATCAATGTCAGCGGAGAGGTGTCTCTGCCGGCCGAACAATAAGAAATAGGAGGAATACAAACAATGACTCACGCTCAACTGCTGAAGACAATTATGCTCCCGGAATATGACTTTCTGGAAACCAATCCTCACCTTGGTAAAAACATCATGTTCCTGACTCTCGGCGGCAGCCATGCATACGGCACCAATGTCGAGGGGTCAGATGTGGATATTCGTGGTGTTGCGCTCAACAGCCGGCAGGACCTCATCGGCCTGTCTAACTTTGAACAGGTCATCGACAACAAAACCGATACGACTGTATACGCGTTCCGAAAGTTTGTGGGCCTGATTTCGGCCTGCAACCCCAACACCATCGAGATGCTGGGCGGACGGCCGGAAAGCTATGCGATGCTTACCCCCGCCGGTAAACTTCTTCTGGACAACAAGAAGCTGTTTTTGTCCAAGCGCGCCGTTCATTCCTTTGGCGGATATGCCAATGCGCAGCTGCGACGCTTGCAGAACGGGTGCGCCAAAGAAGAGGTAAGCGAGGAACAGAAGGCGTTGTATACTCTGGAGTCCTGCCAGCACGCAATGGACCAATTGGAAGAAAAACATGGAATGCCGCGAGGCTTTGTGACCCTTTCTGTGGCTCCTAAGCCGATGGAGAACGGAACGCCGATTATCCTGATGCATCCCGGTGATGGCTGGGAGGCATTTGGAAAATCTGGTGTACCGCTGGATAGCGCCAAAGCATACCTGGGCGAGCTGGCAAGCATCATTAAAAGCTATGACAGCTTCGGCCGCCGCAATCAGCGTGCAAAAGACAAGAGCAACAAGCAGCTCAATAAGCATGCAATGCATCTGGTACGTCTGTATCTGATGGCCTTCGACATCCTGGAAAAAGGCGAAATCAACACCTATCGTGAAAACGACCGCGATTTCCTCATGGAAATTCGCAACGGAAAGTATATGTCGGAGGACGGTACTTTCGTTCCCGAGTTTTTCGAGATGGTGAGCGAGTATGATAAACGCCTGAAAATCGCTGCCAAAGAAACCTCTCTCCCGGATAAACCGGATTATAAAAAAATCGAAGAGCTGGTGATGGCTGTAAACGGCGCCGTTGTAAAAGGAGGAGGCTTGCTGTGAACGAAGCTGAGAAAAAGATTTCCCGGCTGATTTCCTACCTTGTGGATACCTACAAATACAAACCGGTGCCCGTCACCCTGGAACTTGGGGATGTGCGCGAGGTCTATCGCCGCAACCTTCCCGACTGGTGCAAGATGGATGGCGACAATGTTCAGCTGAAATCCAAGCATGGAACTCCGCTCATGAAAGGATACGACCGTGTTGTCATCGGAGATTACGGAGCCTTCATTGAAACTTCTCCAGACAAAATGTACCGTCAATATATCCGCGTAAAACCCGGCGAAGAGTACAGAATGAATGACCCGCAGTACAAAAACTGCAAATATGTCTGGCTGACAGCAACGGATGACAGCGGTGTAAAAATCTATTTCCAAAAGCATTCTGTCGACTACGCAGATTATGTCCCTGGAAAAATCTATGTAAGTCCCTTCGAAGTTAATCCGGTGCGATAACAAAAAGGTCCGGCACTCGCCGGACCTTTTTTGTTGTACCCCTCCGAAAAGTACATATCCTTAAGATTATGAAAATTACAGAAATTGACAAAATGAGTGGGAAAGAATTTGAAGCCTTCATTGGCGACTTTCTTAGCCATAATAAAATTCCATTCATTAAAACTCGGGATTCAGGAGATTTTGGCGCCGATTTGTTGGCTGAATTCAATGATGCGAAGTTTGCGATACAGTGCAAGCGATATAATAAACCAATAGGAGTGTCAGCAATACAAGAGGTTTGTGCGTCTTTGAATATTTATAGCGCCACAGTAGGCGTAGTAATTACAAATAATCGCTTTACTCAGCAGGCTAAATGGCTTGCTGCGACAAACAAGGTGATTTTAATTGGAAGAAACGAGCTTCAAGCAATGTTAAGTGGAGCAGACATCAGGTTGTATTTGTTTAATACAAAGTTTGAAACTTGACCTACTGATTCCAATAGTCAAAATCCGAAAAACGAATATCATTTTCTTATCCAACAATAAAATCTGCTCAAGTGGAACGAAAGTACCTTGTGCAGATTTTTTTGCAGAAAGAGGTGAATGAATGGATAAGAAAATTTTCTCTGAGCTTACGTCTGACGAGTTGAAAATGCTATATGCAGAAATTCTTAAGGCGCGAGAAGATGGGGTGCGGCCGCGAGTGCTGGATACATATATCCGGCAAGTACAAGCGATATACCCCTTGACTTTCGGAGAAGCATGGAAACACACAGAGCAGCTGTTTTGGGAAGAAGCTGCAAAAAGGTTCTTCGCACAACTTTAATCTAAAAACAATAGGAGGAAACGAAATATGTTTCATGTAGAATATCTCTTTGACCTTGACATCGCCGACAAAGCCTTAAAGGAACTGTTCGAGCCTTCCGGGCTGCCGTATCCTGTTTTCCAAAACGCAGCACGAAACACACTGACCTATACCGCACCGCGAATGCTCACCCAGGAGGAGCAGGTCGAGTTTATCAAGGTATGCTGCGAAGAGTTTAAAAAAACGGACCTCGGCAAGTTCGTTGTTGTACGCGCACAGTATGCGGGTATCCGCGATGCGTACTTTATTCCGGACGAACCCGAAGCTCCTGGCCAGGGTAAACAGGAACCTGCAATGAACGGCGTGAAAGTTAAGCCCCACAAGGTCTAACTCGAAGGCCAATTTCCGTGATATAATCAAAACAACGGCCCCTTGCTGCACAGCGGGGGCTTTTTCTGGAAAATGAGGTAAAAAATGAATAAACAGAAACGAATTGAAGAGCTGGTAAAACTTTTGAATGAAGCATCTGATGCTTATTATGGCGGCCAGGAAGAGATTATGAGTAACTTTGAATGGGACGCCCTATTCGACGAACTTAAGAACTTGGAAAACGAAACAGGAATCATCCTTCCGGATAGCCCAACTCAAAACGTCGGTGCCGATGAAGGAGAAGGGGAGAAAGAACCCCATGAATTTCCTGCGCTGTCTTTGGCCAAGACCAAACTGGTTGAAGACCTGCAAAAATGGGCAGAAGATAAAAAAGTCTGGGTATCCTGGAAACTGGATGGGTTAACCCTTGTACTGACCTATGACGATGGGAAACTCACAAAAATCCTGACCCGTGGCAACGGCCGTGTTGGAACCAATATTTCCCACCTCAAAGATTTCATTCATGGAATTCCTAAAGAAATCACATGGAAGGGACACATGGTCGTTCGCGGCGAGGGCTTAATTGGCCTTCGTGATTTCGAGGAGTTGAATGAAACTCTGGATGAGGATGGAAAGTTCTCCAATGCCCGCAACCTCGCTTCTGGCACGCTCAGCTTGGATGCTGCGCGTGCGCAGTTGGTCAAAGAGAGACATGTCTGCTTTATCGCATTCTCCTGTGTCTACATGGAAGAGTTGGCAGAATCAGGCGATTGGCATGAAAGCCAGATGAACTGGGGCGACCGTATGGCGCTTCTGAAGAAGTTGGGCTTTGATGTGGTGCCGCACGAACCGTGCGACAAAAACAGCCTGCCGCAGATGGTGGAGAAATTCACCCATATGGTTCCGGACTACGGATACCCGGTAGATGGGCTGGTCGTTGTGTATGATGACTTTGCTTACTCCAACACCGGCAGCGTAACTGGCCATCATGCAACACGTGCCGGCCTTGCATTCAAGTGGCAGGATGAAGTAAAAGAAACTGTTCTCGACCATGTGGAATGGTCCTGCGGCGTCTCGGTAATTACACCGGTCGCTATCTTTGATACTGTACAACTGGAGGGAACAGAAGTTTCTCGCGCCAGCCTGGTCAACATCAGCGAGATGGAACGCCTGGGCATTGGTGAAGACCGCAAGACAACTGTCAAAGTTATCAAGGCAAACAAAATCATCCCGAAAGTAATCGGAGTGAGCGAGTCGGAAGGTTCGTTCCATGTGCCAGACACCTGCCCGGTCTGCGGCGCTCCTACCAAGGTGAAAGAGAATATCAACCAGATGCGCAAGGTTAAAATTCTGGTCTGTACGAACCCTCGTTGCGCGGCCAAGAAACTGAAGAAGCTGGCCCGATTCGTAGGTAAGACCGGCCTGGATATCGACGGCCTTTCCATCGAGACCCTTCGCGCTTTTGTTAATCAGGGATTCATCAAGGAGTTCAGTGATATCTTTTATCTGAAGAATCACGCAGAATCCATCTGTGAGATGCCTGGATTCGGAAGCAAATCCTGCGAAAATCTCTTGGCATCCATTGAGAAAAGCCGTACTGTAAGCGCGGTAAACTTTCTGGTTTCTCTGTCTATCCCAATGATTGGCGAATACGCTGCAAAAAGCATTTTGAATGCGATTGGATACGAAGGGTTCTTGGAAATCGTTAGTGACCCCAGTCGTGATTTCACCCACATTCCCGGCATCGGCCCTGAACGCAGCAAAGCACTTACTGACTGGTTCTCCGATATTGAAAACGCAGATGAGTTCTCTCACCTGGAACGTGTTCTGAATATCCAGTACGAATCTCAGGCCAAAAGCGGTAACTGCGCTGGTTTGACATTTGTGATTACGGGAGATGTCCACACTTTTGCCAACCGTGCTGCTTTTAAGGCGTATGTAGAAGCAAAAGGCGGCAAGGTGACCGGCAGCGTATCCAAGAAAACCAATTACCTGGTTAACAACGATGCCGAATCCAGTTCTGAAAAGAACCGAAAAGCTAAGGCGCTCGGTGTACCCATCATCACAGAAGATGAATTTTTAGCAAAGTTTTAAAACTTTTTACTGGATTTCCCCCGAAAATCATATAGAATAGAAGCATAACAATAATAAAAGCATCTATATTCTGAGTTTCGAAAGTTACTTAAGAATTTTAGGTGCTTTTTTTAGTCTGTGAAGAACAGACATTTTTGTGTACGAAAATCCAATGGTTGTTGGCCATTGGACTCCATTCCCAAAGGGAATGGATGCCGCATTATCGCTGTAAAAGGCGACGGTAGAAAGGAGAAGACTATGTCTTACTCTAACAACACCCAAATCCGCATTGGGGGTACTGGAAGCTATTCCAGAAGTTTTTGGGAGGACGCACCGACGTCTGCGACCCCCGAAAACTTCTTGGAACCTGGCTTCAAGTGCCAAGCTGCGGCCTTTCTCAGCCACGTTGCCGAGCATGATGACGAAGGACGCGTCACCAAGGCTCACGGCGGTGCTGAGAACGTCGTCATCGGAGTCGACAACATGAAACGCCTTTGGGTGTTCCGTGTTGTCCCCGGTGAGGACGGCGTCAACTGGTTCTACCAGTCGACGCCCGTTGTCCGTGTTCGGGCGTGCTATGGGCACGTCGGACCGGACGACAACCGCCTCGGCATCCTGCTGAAGACGGCTTCTGGCTCGACCCACTGGGTCCTGCCGGGAGCTGTCCAGTGGGACGGCCAGGAAGAGTGGTGGTAACACCCCTCTCGGAGCGACCCTTTCGGGGGCCGCTCTTTTTTTATTGGCAATATCCGAAAAACAAAAATAATATTTGATATCAAAGAATAAAAACCGCTTCCGTGCTTCGAAAATGCCGGAGGCGGCTTTGTTTTTGAAATAACATATTTTGGAGTGAAACATATGTGTCAAAAAACTATTTCTTATAATACCCTGTGCCTCGAGATAACCAGACGATGCAATATGGCTTGTCCACATTGTTTAAGGGGAGAAGCGCAGGCACTGGATATCACGCACGAAATCATCGACCGGGCTCTGGAAAACACTTCGGAGATTAGCAGCATTGTCTTCACCGGAGGAGAACCGACCTTAAATATCGAAGCTATCCGTTACACGCTGGACAAATGCGAAGATGAAGGAATCTTTGTAAATTCGTTTTATGTGGTAACAAACGGAAAGCAGGTAAGTATTGATTTTCTCAAGACGATGTTGGATTGGTATGTATTCTGTGTGAACAACGGCGGAGAACCTGAAATGTGTGGCTTGGCATTGAGCAAAGACAATTTCCATGAGAGAATCCCCGCTGAAAACGAATTACTGCTGAGAGGAATGTCGTTTTTTAGAGATGACAAGTTTCAGGAAAGCGGAACTCGATGGATTATTGCCGAAGGAAGAGCCGCAGATATTCCTGGCGCTCGTCCGAACGAAATGAGCTATCTTCCCGAACTGTACGTATACAACAAGGACGGCATTGATAATGTATCCATTGATGATGTCGTTTATGTGTCGGCCGACGGAAAGGTCATTGCTGGTTGCGACTGGGCGTTTGAGAACCAATCGAAACACCAGCTTGGCACGGTCTATGACCAAAATGGCTGGCTGAACGCCCTTGGTCTGCAAGCGGAGACTTGCTCTTAATCCAGGTGAAATAATATTTTAAGCCGGTCCCGTGTGGACCGGTTTTTTATTGTGCTGATACGAAAAACGAATAAAATCTAAGCATCAAATCATAAAACCGGCTCTGGTGTATCGAAAATACCTGAGACGGTTTTTTTGTTTTGAAATATTTTTGAGGTGAAACATATGGCAAAAAGGAAAACAGTAAAGCGCATTCTCGCAACAGTATGCTTTGAGTGCTGCAACACTTCCTCAGCTCCATGGTCAGGGTTAATCACGCGTTCCAATGGTCGGCACCCTAAATTGGGTGAAAAAGTTGACCTGAAATGGAAGTGTAAAGGATGCCCCATCGGAGCAATGAGAGGAGATGGTGCTCCTATCAGTAAAGGGAACCCTGACCCGGTATTCACTGGACAGCTTATCCCTGGGGATGATTGCATCGGCGGCCGCGATGGCGTGAAACTTTGCTCAGAAGATTTCTGGCGCCCGTGCGAAAAATGCGAACATGCAGAAATTCTGAATGGGTATATTACTCTGAAAGATTTGAATTACTGCCTCGCCAATTGCCCGGCAAAAGAAATTCTTGACGCCTTACAGGAACGAGAAGCAGAAGCCAGAATGAGTTGAAATAACATAAAAATTGAATAGTAACATATTTTATGTGACTATTTAATTTTTGTGTGACTAAGAATTTGGAGGTTACCATGGAAGAGAAAAATTATCTGTATACCGGCCCCGATTTTCCTGAAAATTGCCCGGTAGATAAAAAAGTAGTTCTGACAGCCCAAAAGGAACACATTGTTTGGCCTCCTGTGTGGGGTAGAGCTGTCGGCGAGGATACCGAGAAATATGGACGGGTTTCCTACATTGTAAAAGACCAGAAGGCAGGGAATACCGATTACCTGGACAAACTGCTTGAAGCCGGTTGTACGACATCTTATAAGCGACACGTGCTGCGAGAGAACAAGGACACCGGTACGCATGAAGCTATCTGATGTATAAAGCTGAAGATGCCATGTTCGATGCTCCGACTGTTGAAGAAGGAGTAAGCGATGCGTGCAACGTGGAAACAGATGCCCTTATTGAAGTGGCATTAAGTATGGACGAAGGCGACTGGAAGCGATACTTCTACTTCCCCTTGAAAACCGCCGGCCCCTTTTCCGTCAACCTGGTAGACTTCATCCAGAATGACCTGGAAGAAGCTTTTAAAGAGCTTGTGAGTGACCCGGACAGCGGAGTGACCTACATTGATGAGGAAGAGAGCTACTACATCCAGTTCTTTAATCCCGTAGGAGATGCCGAGGAACTGAGTTTCAGGACCTTGTCCGAGCTTTTCCACAACATCGTTGGCATTCGTTTTGTACAAATGAACAATCGCATTGTGAAAAGAAAACCATAATATACGTATCAATTAAATAGCGCCAAAGCGCCTATTCAGGAGTAATTCAATGCTCTCGAATAGGCGCTTTTTTTGCCACAAGGAGGGAGATTTATGGCGCATACATATACAAATCGCTGGGACCTTGCTTTTGCGGCCCCATATGTCAACAAAAACGGTCTTATCTACCGTCCTGCCTTCAACGAGGTTGTAGGAGAAACGATAGAGGATGGGCCTGATTGGTTCAAACGATTTTCATGGTTCAAAGATGACATCCCTTATTTGCCTCAAAGTGCTCCTGTGCTAGAGCGCTTGATTGAAGAGGATAAGGTTGAACCAAAAGACCAAGATTCGAACGAACTTGTTATTAGATATAACGTCTGCCAGCAATGTTCTCGAGAATTCCCGGCCAAAACAGCAAATAAGAGATTTTGCCCGGAGTGTGCTGAAGAAAGAAAACGTGAGGCGGACCGATATGCGTGGCTTAGAAGAAAAGAAAGAAACAAGAAAGGAAAGACACGAAAGAAGAAAGAGCTGAGCTTTATGGCCGCTTGCGACAACACAGAAGATGAGTTCATTGGAAAAACCTTTGGCTCACTTCATATTGTTGCACTTGCAAAAAAACGAAGTGCCAGCTCTCTTTACGTTTGCAGATGTGAGTGCGGCGAAGAGTTTGTTGCTTATAAAAGCGCTATCCTGTCGCAAACCATTCAGATGTGTCCCTCTTGCATAAACAAATTTGCCGGGTATGAAAAGTATCTGTCCAACAAAGAAATGACAGATACGTCCGGCCGAAGCAAAGTCATGCTTATGGGTAGAATGAGCGGTTTTTTGACCGCAAAAGGGAAAATCAACGAATCCCTTGTGCTATGTAACTGCGGATGCGGAAAACGCATCGTTGTGCCAGTAAAAGATTTTCTGGAAGGTTCTGTTTCGAGTTGTGGATGCGAGGAAGATGACATTGAACTACACACCAAACGCCCCTGTATCCATGAAGGAGAAACTTTTGGACATGTAACGCTTCTCATGGCTACAGCCAAATACAAATACGAGGGTGCTGGACAAAGGCACAGCGCCTCACAGTGGTTTAAATGCCGATGTGACTGTGAAAGAGAATTTTATATTTCTCGCAGCACGTTCTTCGGAAAATCAAAAAGAAAAATGTTCAGCTGCGGCTGCAAGAAACATCTGGAGGAAAATAATGAGCAGAATATGTGAAGCATTATGCCCGGAAATGTATGATAATCCGGTATTTCATATTACCCCTAAAATTAACAACCCAATACGGAAAACAAAAAAGGCCGAAGCGCCTGTACATGTCGCCGTGGCTACGTCAAAAACGTCATTGACAATGCGTCAATACGCGTTTTTTTTGATGAAAAATTACCCCAATATCGACATAGGCCGTCAACGCCTCTACAACTGGTTCCGACAGGAAGGTGTTATCCCTCAGAATTCCCGAATTCCTGATAAAAGATATGTGAAAGAGGGACTTTTTGAGGTTAGATATGCCGACACCATGTCTCCTAACCGATATGAACCAGTCGCAATGATTTCTCCCAAAGGACAGCAGGTTTTTACCCGCAGCATCCTTAACACGTTCCAGAAAAAGACCGCATAATATCAGGCCATCCCAATCACGGGATGGCCTTTTTGTTGCCCAGAGAGGACAAAATGTGATATAATATAAGAAAAATAAAGACAATCACAGTATTTCGCCTTGCTTTTTGCTATTAAAATACGAAAGGTAAGTACAATGGGATACATAAGAAAAATACAAAACCCATTTTGGCGCTACGAAAATACCAAAATGGGTTTCTGTCTTTCCAAACCTATCTTAAGGGGGAGAAAAAATGAGCAATGTAAAAATCCATCCGCCCATACAAGGACTTCATGGCTGGGGAATCGAATACAACTATGAACCATGCGACCGCTCAGATTCTGATGCTAACACATTTGTTCGAACAGTAAATCAGATAAGAAAAGACTTTCCTGGGGTTTGGTTCCATCAGACTGGCGCTACCATTGAAAGCCATGAAATTGGATTTCGGGGGTATCAGTTTTTTGAATACTGGGGGCCAAACGAAGAAGATGAGACTAAGGAGATGGCGGCCAGGGTCGCCGCTGTACTCGGATGCCTTATAGAAGATTAAATATGGAGGTGTTAAAATGCAAAATGTCCAACAAGGCAAGATATTCGTAAAAAACCCTGATATGCTTCTGTCTTGGTATGGAAGTATCCCGTATGATGATGCAAAAAATACAGAGACATACATTCGCGAAGCCCTCAAGAATGAAATTCCATTCTCAAAAGAAGCAGTATCCGCTGCATTTAGGCAGTACGCAATGACCGGGTTGACTCAGACATTTGAGTCGAGATGGCCAGAACACCATAAAGAAAGCACTCTGCTTCTCAAAACATTCCTCGACTATTATCAAAAAGGGATTGAGATAAGATGTGGACTTTGGCTTGAAAACCAAATTGCGTACATCTATATGGGTAATAAAAAAACGGGGTTTGTGTTTGTGGAACCAGAACGCTGGTTTGAATTTATCCCAGACGAAGACTTTTCTAATGTTAGCCCAGCAGAGTTGCAAGCGTTAAAAGCCCCCAATATGGAAGACGGAGCAACGGCCGGCATTATACCATTGTCGCAAAAGAACCTGACAAAAAACAGTGTTGGCTCCAAACTCGCCAGTAAAGAAGCTGATATTTCTGCTCTTAACGAAGAAATTCGAAAAGTTGAAAGAGGAGAAACAGAAGAACTTGCTGAGCTCAAAGCAAAAATAGAAGAGATGAAGCAAGAGCTGTGGCGAAAAAAAGATGCTATGCTTTCCGAACTGAATGCAAAAATGGAAGAGATGGAGGAACAAAAAGAAAAACTGGAAAACCAAATCTATCTTCTCGAATCTCAAATTTTTGCGATTCAATGTTATGCTGGCGAAACGGTCAATTTCGTTGCTTTGCGCACCGGTAAGGAAGCGGACGAAGCAGAACCTGTTGTTATACACCAAAAGCTCAGATATCTCGATGAAGAGCTTGGTAAGCTGGCTTCGCTTTATGAAATCCAGTGGAACGAAATGGGCCTGTTCGAAGAGTTTTTAAAACACAGTCCACTTGCCCTTGATACTTTTGCCCCAAATACTCGCTGCGTTGTACTGATAAGGGTAAGTCGTACCGGAAAAACTCTTGGTGCGGCAAATAAGCCTGGGTATGAAAATATGCTTGAGCAGTACGACTATTTTCACGGTTCCACAGTTGGTATCCTGATTCGAAACGGCGATAACCTTTATCTCGGATGGACAGATGAGGACCACATTAAGATTGAAGACAACCTCGTTAACAATGTTGTGGACCTTGATGGAGAAATTGCCCCTGAGCATTTCACCTTTGAAAGCGACCGTAAAGCTTTCTTGAAAAGAAAAAAAGCCCACCGCAAAAAGGTAATGTCCGATATTTTGTCGCGTATCTTTGTATCCAATATTCTTCAGGGTATCATAGACAATTCAAACATTCTCAAACTCCCGGAAGGAACACGCTTCGATAAAGAGTCGCCGTATATCAAATATGCTTTAGCTGACGCTTGGCTTGAAGATAACCGCTTCGACTCTTTTGGCAAAATCATTGCGAAGTGTAATGAACGCGTCACAATGGGAGATACAATTCTTACCGTACAGAGACTCGTTCCGGAGCATGACCGTTTCTGGGGAAGTAATTCCTGGGCAAATGCAAACCGCCCGTGGGAGAATTCTCGCGGCAGAGGCGACGCCAATCGCACACACGATTGCAGCGTAAGCGATTGTACCCTTTACAAGGTAAACTTGGTTGAGTATGACGAACCGCAGCAGATGGTTCGTTATCGCTTCCGTATGCCAACTTTTACTGGAGAGCCGAGTGAAGACAGATGGCAGTATAGTGAGATTGAAGAAAAATACTGGGAAGAACCTAAAGAAGGAGAGAATAAAGAATTTGTCCTCTCTTATTCAAAACAGATTCGGCATGTTTTTGTCTCGGTAGAGAAAGAAGAGAATTGGCGCCGCTATGGTGTACCATATTCTCGCCCGCCCAGAGCAAACTTTGAACTCTATCAGAATGAATATATCAATCTAACCTACATGAATTCTGTTTGGCTCAACTGGGCAATCACACAGAAGAAATTAGGAGATTGGAAAATTGGCGGTCAAGATGTGGATTACGCTTATGGTATACGATATCTCAAAGCCGCTATGGACTTTGTTCGCAAAAGAGAAGAGCAGGAGAAGGCGCTGTTAGACGCTGTTGACCCTCAAATTTGTGAATGCAAAGACTGGCCATTAAAACTGACGGAGTGGAAGCTGGAAAAAAGCGTCCGTGAATTGAACGAATATCAGGCAAAAAGATTTGCAAAGTCTTTTATTGGGCGTTGACTATCCCCGAAAAAGTGAGACTATTTTAATAATCAATACAAAAAGGCGAATTTCGTACCACGTAAGTGGCGCGAAGTTCGCCTTTTTTGTTTTGAAATAAAAATGTTGGGAGAACTAATATGAACGAAATTTGTAAAAACACTGCATTGGCTCAAGACACCCGAGGCCAAACCCCAAACTGCACAGAAGGAGCTGGGATGAGCAATGTTGTAGAAGGCTTTTTTCTCAGCTATTGGGATTCTGGAGCGGTGTTTAAAGCGCCTTGTTGCGTAAATTCTGAAAGCAAAGAGGTGTTCAGCATTATGTATGTTGGACACCCGGGCGATAATGACGAGCTTATAAATGAAGCTGTCGAAATCGACGAGCTCGAATACGATGTCACCAACATCGACGAAATCATCGAGCTTGAAAGCCGCAAAGATGCGTACTACAAGCTTTTGGAAGTGAAAAAACAAAGCGGTTACTGGTACTCGACAGAAGGCAAAAGTTTGGAGAAAGCACTTAAATCTGTTAATCCAAGAAGAAAGGGAAAGTAAAATGGATGGATATTATTCAATGGGCCTTTCCGGACTCGCTATTACACTCGAGTCTAATGGCGAAAACGTCCAATATGAACTTGTTGGCACAGACAACAACTCCTGTGTTCATCGCTCAAAAATTTACTACACAGCAAATGGACGAGCTTTTTTCATGGCTTTTGGGAAAAGAGTACATCTCGATGATTGTTTGAGCGCAAAAATATAATTTTGCATGTACAAAACGGACAAAATATGATATAATATAAGAAAGTAAAAAATAAGGGAGGACATTAAAATGCCCTATATTATCGCTGGCGCTATCGTGCTTCTCATTATCCTGATTGTTGGCATGGGGTACAAAAAGGCCCCGCCCGATACAGCATTTCTCATCTCTGGTATGAGGAGAAAAATTGTTATCGGCAAAGCCACAATTCGAATTCCGTTCCTGGAACGTCTTGACCGCCTGAGCCTGAAGCTTGTCCCGGTCGACGTAAAAACCTCAACTGCGGTGCCTACTGCGGATTACATCAACATCTCTGTGGATGCCGTGGTAAACGTAAAGGTCTCCGATAAAGAAGAGCTGATTCGTCTTGCTGCTCAAAACTTTCTGAACCAGGATTCCGAATATATCGGCGCTGTTGCCCGAGAGGTCCTGGAAGGCAATATGCGTGAGATTGTCGGCAAGATGCGTTTGGCCGAAATGGTTTCTGACCGCCAGAAGTTTGCTGAGTTGGTCCGAGCGAATGCCGAACCCGATTTGGCCGCTATGGGTCTGGATATCGTTTCTTTCAATGTCCAGAATTTCAACGACAACAACGGCGTAATCGAAGACCTGGGTATCGACAACATCTCCCAGATTAAGAAAAATGCCGCGATTGCCAAGGCACAGGCCGACAAGGAAATTGCTGTGGCAAAAGCCGAAGCTGACCGTCAGGCCAATGATGCCAGAGTGAATTCTGACCGCGAAATCGCCAAGCAGAATAACCAGTTGGCGCTGGAACGTTCTGCTTTGAAAGAGAAAGAAGATTCTGCACGCGCCCGTGCCGATGCTGCCTATGAAATCCAGAAACAGGAGCAGCGCAAAGTTATCGACGTAGCTTCTGCTGAAGCCGACATTGCGGCTCAGACTAAGCAGGTCGAACTCAAGGCTCGTGAAGCCGAGGTTGCTGAGCAGGAGCTGAACGCCCGCATCAAGAAGCAGGCCGATGCAGACCTGTATCAGCGTCAGAAAGAAGCTGAAGCCAAAAAGTTCGAGATGGAACGTGCAGCTGAAGCTGAAAAATACAAAAAGGCTCAGGAAGCCGAAGGTATCCGTCTGGTCGGTGAAGCTGAAGCTGACGCTATTCGACAGAAAGGTCTGGCCGAAGCAGATGCCATGGAAAAGAAAGCTGAAGCTTACCAGAAGTATACTGGCGCTGCTGTTGCAGAAATGCTTATCAATGTGCTGCCCCAGGTGGCAGAACAGATTGCTCAGCCGCTGTCTGCCATTGACAAAGTCACCATTATTGGTGGCGGCGAAGGCGCCGGCAGCGGTGTCGGCTCGGTTGCCGACGGTGTTCCCATTGTAATGGGGAAACTCTTCGAGTCCATGAAAGCAGCTACAGGTATTGACCTGAGCGAAATCGTACGCGCTGACAGCTACGATGCGAAAGTGAAACGTGAAATCACTATTGCCGGCGCTGTTCCGGTAGAGGCTGCTGTACAGGCAGATGCTCCTGACCACGAAAGTGAAAAGGACGACCCTGCCGATACGCAGTAAGTAAAAAGTGGGAGGCGAGAGCCTCCCACTTATACATATATGCTAAATCACCATTTAGCACACCACCAAAGCCGATTTAAAGAAAAAGGGGAATATAAGGAAATTTGAATCTGAAAAGAACACCTATTAAAGTCATTCTTCTGTGTTGCATGACAGCTAATCATATCGCAATGGTATTCAGACCACAAGAACCTCTCTACTCTTTCTTTATGTGTATCGGAATGATATGTATGCCACTGTTTTCCTTGTTCCTTGCAGAGGGATTTGGGTTTACAAGAGACCGAAAAAAATATGGGGCACGAATATTGTTTTTTGCAATCATATCCCATTTTGCATTCAAGCTGGCTTTCCTGGAGGAATACCCGATAACCAGTGTTATGACAACACTTTATATTTCATTTTTATTGCTTTGTGTAATTCATTCAGGCACCAATAGAGTGGCTAAAAATCTATTGGCCATTGGATTGCTTTTTTCGTCATTGCCTTGCGACTGGGGGCTTTGCGCTCCACTGTGGGTTCTCGCTTTTGACTGTTTCAAAGAGAAGAGAAAACAAATAATTGCTTTCTTAGCAATTGGATTTGGATATGCGGTCGCATGGTCTTTCATCATGAAACCAAACCCTTATATTTTCGCTTTTGTTCTTGCAACACCAATTATTTATATGTATAACGGCCGGCAGGGGAAATCTTCGCCGTTCGTTCGAAACATATTCTATATATATTATCCATTGCACCTGTTTGTTCTTGGTGCAATCAGATTGGGGGTACAAGTATGGTCGTGAAATATGGAGAAATCCTTGAAGTGAATGAGGATGGTTCTGTTGTAATCGTTGTGCCGATGGGCAAAGACGCGTACATCATTGACCGCCAGCAAATTGAGGAATGCGAGGTGCGCTTTAAGGACGGAAGAAAGATATCTCCTTCGCAGAGAAAATATATCTATTCTCTCCTCAATGCGATTGCAGAGTATACGGGCGAGTCGACAGGTGTAATAAAGGAAACAATGAAAGAAGGATTTGCCAAACAAATGGGGATATCCCCGGATTTCAGCCTGAGCAATGTAGATATGACGTTGGCAAATAACTTCCTGGACTTCCTAACAGAAATGGTCTTGGAAAACGATATCCCCACCAAATATCCGATTTCGGAAATGAGCGGAGATATAGGGCGTTACGTATATGGATGTTGCGTCAGAAACAGATGCTGTATCTACAACAAACCCGGCAGACTTGTGAATCTCTCGAGGCCCGAACAGCCGATAGAAGTGGGGGATTATATTCTTCCGTTGTCAAAAGAGGCAGAAACTGAACTGAATAGGGTTGGAATCCAAAATTTCCGGCAGACAAGGCACATTCAGCCGGTTAAGGCAGACTCGTATCTCGTGAGCAAGCTTAAATTACAAAAAACAGCCTAAAAAAATGCGGCACAAAAATGTGCTGCTTTTTTTCTTGTTTTACCCCGAAAATCAAATATTCTTAAAATCAGAAAATATCTGTTAGGCGTCTAAAGAGGGCAGGCTTTTGGTGCGTTGACAGCCTATTTTCATGTTAACACAAGAAACTTGAGAAGGAGAGATAGTAACATCATGACTAAGACAAAATCTTTTAGCCATATCATCGCGTGTATGCTCGCGGTTGTTATGGTTCTGTCGTGTCTTTGCGTTCCTGCATTTGCTGCACCTCATCCCGAAGACGGAATGCTGCCTACCAAAGAGGTAACCCCTGTTGGTACGAAGTCTTTCTACAAAATCGACATTGAGAACGGCATCGTTATTTATGCAGACACTGACGACGGCACGGGCTGGACGGCAGTCCCTTCTGCCTATATTACAGGAAGCTCTTACAATGAGGGCAATATTCCCTACGGCGCATATATCGTGGACGGAGACGAGGTCGTGTTCGTTCCACTGAGCGAGTGCCATCAGACTGAGTCGGGAGACTACGAGTATTATCATGGCACAAAAGACAGCGCTACGGTTTCCGAAAAAGTGGACGAAGCGACGAACGAAGACCCGACAATGGGTACAAATTTCTACCTGCACGTTGAGAACGGCATCGACCCCGATGGCCCAAGCAAAGAGGACACTGTTTTCGGCAGCACCGATGACGGCCGCGTTTCTTACGAATTCACCATTCGTACCAAATCTTCGTATCAGCTGAATGCTACGGTTCCCATGTATGTTTGCATGTATGGTTACCGTGGGACGGGCACGGTGGTCACTCCTACGAGCGACGCTTATAAGCTCAAGAACTATTCCACTGTCAATATGGACAGCAATGCATCCGTCGTTGACATTGTGAAGCTGACTTCCTATTCGCAGATTAAGGATACTGAACACTCTGACGAGAATCTGGTTGCTATCGCCTACAATGCTGCTCAGGGCAAGTATATGTGGTGGTACAGCATGCCTTCTGAGGAAGAGTTCGCAAAGTATGAGGGAAAAGGCTGGGTCATCAATAAAGACCTCGCCGATGAGAACCTGAATGCTTCTGGTGAGTGCTACGTCATCTATATCGACGACACTTGGGACTTCAAAGCCGCTGGCGTTCTGGATGGAGTCGTTCTGCGCCAGAGTGTTAGCGAAGTCGACCCCAATCATCCTCTGAGCGAGGACCTTATCTTCAACGAATGGAACTTCGGCAAAACACCAGCTGTTGGTAACAATAGCGAAGGTGGTGAGAACGAAGGCCTCGCTATCAAGGTTACTGAGCTCCAGGCTGTTCCTGCAACATGGCGAATTGTTCCTGTAAGCACCGGTATCTCTGATATCCGTCGCGGCGAGCTGGCAATGAGCATTGCTCCTACGAAGGCTATTGAAGACGCTTCTGCTATCGACCTGGCAAAATGCAGCGCACCAATCGACATCACTGAGCGCGGTTGGTTCATGGACGCTCCTGAAATCGGTGCCGACGGCGAAACTGTCGACGTTCCGACTGAGCTGCCTCTCATCACCTCTGCCCGCATGGCTGGCGGTAACGTCAACCCAGCAGGTTGCACGAGCGTTGTTCGTGTCATCTACACGGTCACTCCGATGTTCAGCATCGACGATGGACAGACCGGTACTGTTGGCGCTGACGCTGTGACAAGCAACCGTGCTGCGTAACCCTTAAGGGTTTCTATTTATACCCCCGGGACCTGCCTCCCGGGGATATACCTTTCAACTGTAGTGGCCTCCTCGTGGCGAAAGGTGGGAACGGTATAACCGGCTAACACTACAACTTTGGCTTGCGTTTCAAAAGCAATGCGGGCCGACTCTATTTTGCAGGAAAGCTGATAGCTTATGATACCCTGAAAAATTTAAGAAAGGAGAGTCGGCTTGTATGGCCGACGAAAAAGAAGATGCAAGACAATGAACTCATGACAACTCCTGAAACTACGGAAGCGCCGAAACGAAAGAAAAGCAAAATTGCGGCAATTATTGCCATTATTGTCGCTCTACTCGTTCTCGTTTTTGGCGGGCTGTTTCTTTACAGCAAACAAAACGATGACCTTGCCAGCCTGGAAAACGAAGTAAAAGCCGAATTGGGCCAGCTGGAAAATAAGAGCAATGAAGAAGTGCAGGCCGCACTGGATGAAATCATTGAAGAAGGCACAATTCGCGTTTCTATCAATATGAACCCGGTATTCCCGACCGGCGATTCCAATGGCACACTTCAGCTTGAAAACCACCCCAATAACCACTACAACCTTCGTTGCGTCATCACGGCAGACACAAACGATGATGGGCAAGAAGAAGAAGTCTATCATTCGGGTCTTATGCCGGTTAACTCCCATATTCAGGAAGACGTTCTGAGCGTGGACCTTGACAAAGGTGAGTACCCGGCAACGGCTACATTCACCGCATATGACGTGGACACAGATAAAGAAGTGGGTGTTGTTGTTGCCCAAATTCGTATCTCGGTCCTCAACTAACCAATTATCGGAAGTAAAAAAGTTGGATAAAAAATTTTTTACAACAAAGTTGCTTGTAAGTTTTGCGATTGAACTAATTGTAATCGTAATTTTAATTCTAACTTTCCAGTTTCACACCAATCCATCTTCTGCGCCAACGACTGTTGCGTCTGGACAAAATCAATATCAGTCCGAACAAACAGAAAACAAAGTAGTTAGCAACAAAGAAATCCAAGCGGAAATGAACAAGATACTTGAAAGTATGGAAGAAACTCCTAAATGGCTTTCTTCTCGTATCAATCAACATCTTGTATTCCTAACCGGAGACGCGGAAGGCGGAATCATGCTTGAAAATTCACCTCACAACACTTGTTTGATAAAGTGTGTAATTACAGCAGATGTGAACAGTGATGGAAAGGAAGAAAAATTATACGACTCTGGTCTTATGCCTATCAACTCCCATATTCAGAGCGATGTTTTGAGCGTGGACCTTGATAAAGGAGAATATGAAGCTACGGCGACATATACAGCATACAGCACAGATAATGTCACAGAAATTGATTCAGTTGCAATTCCAATTCACATTTCCGTCCTTGGTTAAGAAAGGAGTAATGCATCATTGAAAACCAAAGCTTTTCGAAAGGTGTCGGCAGCACTTATGGCAATCATGCTTGCGTTTGGAGCTTTTTCCATGACTGCTCTTGCTGAGGAGCTCCCCGTTGACATTCCGACGCCGGACAAGGCAACTGTTTCAGAGGAAACAGATAAGGCCACAAATGAAGACCCCGACATGGGAACAAAGTTCTATATGTACATTCCCCCTGATGTAGTGCCCAACGATTACCCACAGATGGGCGACGAAGGAATTCCCGTTCAATGGTTCCTTGCCGGAGCTATTGTAAGCGGAGTAGCTTATCTTGGGGCAACCGCATATGCCCATGGCGGAAAAAAAGAAGCTGTCGCGTAAAGCGGCAAAAGTTTTCAGTTACGCGGCCCTTTTCGTCTTCTGCTTTTTCAGCCTTGCTGCTACCAGTAAATTGTATGGGACTTGGAAAACCAATGAAACCAACGATACGCTGCGTGAGCTCAAGGCTGATTTTGTTGATACGGGAAAAGAGGACGAATGGACGCCTGAACTTCTAAGCATAAACGAAGATTATGTCGGCTGGTTAACTGTATATGGCACAGGTGCGGATGGTCCGGTTGTACAAGGGGAAGACAATGACGAGTACCTTCGCAAAGATTTCTATGGAAATTACCAGGTGTCGGGGACATTCTTTATGGACGAGATGGTTGACGTAGAGGATGAAACAGGAAATCGCATCATCTATGGGCACATGATGAACGACAACACGATGTTTGGAAGTTTCAAACAATACAAAAACCTTGAGTTCTTCAAGAAAAACAACATCATCCGCTGGGAAGACCGATTCGGAGAAAGCTATTATAAGCTTTTTGCCGCACTCCTTGTGTCCGGCTCTGCAACCAATACAAACTACCTGAACATTCAGCAATGGGCGGGGCATCTGGATGAAGAACAAACCCAGGAAATGCTTCAGACCCTGAAAGAAAGAGCCTATCTCTATCAAGAAGACCCATTTAGAGGAGAAGGCCAATATATTTTCCTTGTCACATGCGAGTATTCGCAATACAAAGGAAAGCTTGTGCTTGTCGGGGAGAAGCTCTGATTAACGCCCGGTTCTACCGGGCTTTTTTTTACTCAAATCGACATGCGTACATAAAATCACCTGTGGAAGGGGGAGCATCGAAAAATGAAAAGGCAAGACGCACAACTCTATACTTCCGAAATCTTCACCGATTTCTTTAATCACGTCATTGCGGCAAACAACAATGGCAAAGAATCGTTGTACATCATGGCCACAAACAGAACAAAGAAATACTTAAAGCTAATTCGATGCGATAGCAAATCCTCCATTCTGGTTGACCGAGTTGTAGACGGAAAGGAATACCCTGCTTGGAATAATGTTATCCCGGATGTTGCATCAAAAAAGCTTGAAATGTTTTTCTCCATGAATTCTTTCTTTGGCGAGAGATGCACAAACAAAATTCATAGTCTTCAAAACTGCTGGGTGGATGTAGATAACCACAACAATATCGTTACATTTGAAACCGCAGAATCATTTTGCCACGATTTATTCTGGAGATTAAAGCATGATGAAATTCCTCTACCTTATTGTGTATTCACCGGCAGAGGAATTCACCTTTTCTGGCCTCTAATCCCTTGCGAAAAGAAATACCTTTCTGCTTGGTCTTGCGTCCAAAAAGCCCTTATATACTATGTCGAAGAGGTTTTGGAAGGCCTTGATTATATGACAGGTTGGAGTGTCGACACAAAAGTTCAAGATGTGGCAAGGATAATGCGCGTACCCGGAACATTTAATAAATCAGCGAATGTCTGGACGCGATTCATTACAGACGAACACGGTGCTCCAAGCACAATTGAACATCTTTGCTCTGCTTTCTCCATTACTGAAGAAGAAATAAAAAAAGAGAAACGAGCTCTTAGATGTTTACAACCAGACATCATTTCAACAGCAACGAATGAAGATATCTCTGCGGCCGAACAAAGATTGGCTGCTCTCTATGAATTTGCACAGAGAAGGGAAATGAACCTGGAGGGAGTACGCAACACCTTTACAACTATACTGGCAAGTACACTTGCGACAATTGACCCCTCGACGGCTGCCCAGAAAACATTAACATTCTGCAAAAAGTTACAGCCTGCGCAACCTGTTAGCGAAATCACGGCTACAATCGCATGCTGCCTCCGCTATCAATATAAGTGGAAAAACGAAACCATTGCCGAAAGACTTGGCATGACTCGTGAAGAATACAGCCTCTTTACAAAAATTCGTGTGAAGAAGGCTTGTTTAAGTGCGCTTAGAAAAAAGACCAAAAACAAAACAAGAAACGAATCAAGAGCTCTTCGCAAAAAAAAGAAGGAGTCCCTTTATAACCAAATTCCAGTCTTATTTGTACAGGGACATTCCTATCCAGAAATTGCAAAGCTACTCGGTATCAGCCTGAGCACAGTAAAAAGACATGCTCGGGTACTTCTGAGACGTTCGAGAAATGCTTTGGTGAAAAAATACAGAACTCATAAAATTAGAGAAACGGTCTCTCGTATCAGAGAGGGCCGTGTTTCGTTATGCCTGCTGAATCATAAGACCGAGCAGAGAGACGCCAAAATTGAAAAGGACGCCAACACATGTCTTCTTTTTTTGGCTGAAGCGGTGTCAAAATGGTGCGTAAATAAATATTCTAAAGGCGCCATAATTAGAAACGGGCCTCCAGACATTCAGCTATCAACTCGTGATTCACGTTAATTCCTCATAGCTTGCAGGCAAATAGCACTTTGCATTTGCGACAAGTTTGTAAAAGTTTGCATAATATAGACAATATGGACAATTTATGATATAATATAAGTAACGCGCAGTAGCGTTAATAATCGAAGGAGGTGTTTTAGATGTTCAAAAAACTCGCGTGCATTGGGCTTTCTGCTGTAATGGCTGTTTCCTTGGTTGCGTGCGGAGGCGATAAAGCATCGAGCTCTTCGACTACAGAGCTTACAGACGAGGTAATGACTTCTTCTCTGGAAGCGATGGCAGACGAACTGGAGCTGCACATGAAGGAGTCTGACCCCGATGTTGATGTGATGTTTGTTGTCGCTGAGGATGGAAGTTGCAAGCTCGTAGCTGTTTCCAAAGACGAAGCAGAAGAAACTGAGCTGGAACTGAATACCGCTGAGTCGGTCAAAGACATGTTTGCCGCATATCAGGAAGCTGGATTCTTGTCCGAAACCGGCGAAGTTCTTGGTTTCCCTGAGCTGCCCGAGGTTGACGAAGGTGATGCTTCCGAATCTGTGCCGGCCGAGTCTACTGATGGACAGGAAGAGGTCATTGACACAACTGGTTTGACCAGCGAAGGTGGACAGATTGCTGGATTCCCCGGTGAGGGAACGATTGATGTCGGCGATGTAGAAGTCGACAATAGCGAATCTACGTCTGAGGTTTCGAGCGCTGCTGAATCTACGGCAGAGGCATCAAGTGTCGCTACGGAATAATGTCCGCCCCCTTCTTTTCGAGAAGGGGTTTACATATGACAATAAGTCATAAATATAGGTAAGGAGATTGTGTAGATGAAAAAAATTATCGCAGTCATTGCAGCCGCAGCGATGACTTTGGCCATGACAGCCTGCGGACCCGCCGCGAGTTCCTCATCAGATACCGTTTCTGATACGGTGGATTACAGCTATGGGCTTACAGAAGAGGGGTATTATGAAGGGGTTGACCTTTCTGAGTACGTTACTCTCTCTGACAGCTACAAAAACCTTTCGATTTCTCAAGAAAACGTATCGGAAACCGAAGAGGACTGGGAGAACTACTATACCTATGTCGCGAGTATGGCAGGGACAAAAAGTGAAGTTCCGGATGCGACTGCCGCTGACAAAAGTTTTGTAACCATTGACTTTAAGGGCACAATTGATGGCAAAGAGTTTACCGGCGGAAGCGCAACAGACGTTGATTTGCAGATTGGTTCAGGCGCTTATCTGGAAGAGTTTGAAACCGGCATTATTGGGCATAAAGCCGGCGACACATTTGACATCGAAGTTCCGTTTCCCGAAGGATACGGCAGTACAACCGATGTTGATGGAAACGAAATTGATTTGAGCGGCAAAACCGCTACTTTTTCTATCACTCTGAAATCCGTAAATGAATATGTGCTGACGGATGAAAACATCGAAAGCTATTATTCGACGGTCAATGAGACTCGAGAAGACAAGATTCTAAATCTTGACGGCATGCGTACGTATGCAAAAGAGATGATTGAAGACACAAAGCTGCAAAACGAGGTTCTTGCACGCTTGCAGGAAGAGTGCAGCGTGAGTGAAATTCCAGAAGCTGTAATCGACGCGTATGTTCATGTGGAGATGGAGCTGGTGGAACAAAACGCATCTTCTGCTGGTCTTACTTCTGAGTCTTTGGTACAGATGAACGGTTTTGAGTCAGTTGAAGACTACAAAAACTATATCACAGAGAATCCCGCTTCGTATCTTGAAAATCAGCTGATTCTACTGGCTATTGCCGAAAACGAAGGCCTCCAGTATGATGAAGATACCTGCCGAAACACTTTCAGCGGAGAACCGAGCGAACTCATTGAGCTTTATGGCCAAGGATACGTTTATCAGAACGTTCTTTGCCAGAAGGCGCTTGATTTTGTTCTCGAAAATATCGCTATCAGCTAATCAGAAAACAACGGAGGGTCTATGAAAACAACTTTGTTTGTTGAGGACCCCATAACCGCCATGGATAAAATCCCTGGCGTTTTTTTTGATATGGTCCTCATTCGTCTTCCCAGTGTACAAGAAACTGAACACTGGAATTCACCTATACCACTCAATGATTATGTTGAGATTAAAACGGAACGCTATGAGTATGATAACTTTTTCAAGTTAATGTATGTATCCGGCGCTACAGCTCTTCAAACAAGAACCTTATGGGATGACCTTCATCAAGAAGGACTGTGGAAGAAGATAAAGAAAATTCTCAAACCAGATGGTACAGTTATCATCTTCCCCTCCGGACAAAACACGCTCAATGTCGAAAAAAACCATCAGTTTCCATTACGCGCACTTCACAATTGGCACAAAGCAAGTAATCCCAAAGAAGCGGATGAAATAGAAAAAATACTTGTTTTTTCGCTTTTTGCTCCATGTGAGAAGGCCAGAAAGCCGTTGCCGCAAGAACTGATGTATCCGGCTGAATATAAAAACATTGGGAAAGAAAACGGCAAAATGCCTGTGATTTTGTGTAAAAGACTGATTGAAGCATATACACTGCCCGGTCAACACATTCTTGAAATCAATATGACTGACGACGCTTTTTTAAAAACGTGTCAGAGGACCGGTCGTTATTTTACCGGAATTAAGCGCAAATAATATAGACAAATTGGACAATATATGATATAATATAAGAGTAGGGAAACCTACGACACTTCATTTTTCATTTTTTCCTTCCAGCAGAGGGGTACACCCCCTCTGTATACATATTTGTAAAACCGGTCAGGAAGCCGCAGCATAAGCTGTGGACGAATGGTCGGGTTTTTAAATATGGAGAACATCAAATGCACCAGCTGCTATGGCAGATGCAGAGAAAAAAAGCAACAAACACAAAAGGAGAAGACGTTATGAAAGATAAAAAAGATAAAGTGCAGGTAGTGCTGATTCTTTTTGTCGTTATCGGTGCCCTTGTGTTTAGTGTTGCAGGTTTTGTTGGGGCTTTTAAAGACAAACCGTCAGAAGCGCTTCCGCCCACTTCCGAATCAAGTGTTTCTCAAGCAGAATCGGTGTCAAGCACATCCCAGAGTTCGTCGCTATCCGACTCGCAGCAGACAGAAACAACGGAAGAAACCGCAAATTCACAAGCTTCCTCTGTTCCACAGGACAACTCTTTTGTACCAGGTCTAACAGATGAAGAAGCGAGTGATTTTCTTGCAACCATCTATGGTTCAGACATGTTTGGTGCGGAACAGCCAAGAGATTTACTCGAAAACGAAGAGTTTATGACAGCCCTTCAAGAGTACGGAATGTCTGAGGAAGAAATTCGAATGGCCATTAACGAAATGCAAGCGGCATTTGAAGAAGGTAACGGTTAACGAAATCATAGGTCGCCTTGTGCGGCCTTTTTTTCATAAAGGAGAAAGATATGGATAAATCTAATAAGCAACTATTACTGGATATAGAAAAAGCGGCAAGAAAGCAGAGGTCGTTTACCGTAAGTAGCTTATCAGAAGAATTTCCAAAAGATGATAAGCATGAAAAAGCAATAAACGCATTTGTTGATTCAGCTATTGTAAGACAAAGCGGTGGACGCAGACGCTGCGTTCCAACCGGACAACGCGGTGGAACAAAAAAATATTACGATGTGGCTTCTTTGCTCGAAAAAGGGTACACGGTATATGTGGAACTTACTGAATTAAAGCGAGTAACCGGATGTTTGTTGCCTGGAGAAGGTATGCGCGCACAAATAATCAATATCGAGGAATATCATTTGCCTGAGCCATCCGGATTGAGCGAAAAAACGTTCAAACCTATTATCCGTTTTACCCTTGATTTTTCAGGCTTTAATAAGTACAATAAACTGTTAGTAAGTGCAATAAAATATCCCAAAAACAAGGGCGAAATCCATACTGTTTCTCTCATGAATTCTTCAGAATACCCTGAAGATGAAAAAATCCAGTTAGAAATCTTTGGTATGCTGGATTCCGATATCGTTCCATTTAGAGTGATTGGCGTAACCTGTTGTTGTTAATATCAAAAAAACAACTAATTCTTATGTTGTAATAAAAAAGTTTGTCTATTCAGTAGACAAAACGGACAATATATGCTATAATATAAGCATAGGAAGAGGAAAGGTCTTATAACAATCAAAAATAATATTTTTTTACTATAGAAGGAGGATTTCAAGTGAAACTCAAGAAGATTGTTTCTGCGGTGGTTGCAGTTTGCATGGCTGCTGCACTGACTGCATGCGGGGGCGTCAGTATCGAGAATATTCGCCTTCCCGAAAATCTGAACATGGTCGCGGGCGAAACCGCAAAGCTGGATATGACCTTTGAGGCCGGCGAAGCCAAAGAGGAAGATATTCTGAAGTCGGCCGAGGGCCTGAAGCTCACGTGGGCATCCAGTGATGAAACTGTTGCTACGGTAGACGAGAACGGCACGGTGACGGCTGTTGCGGCAGGCGAGACGGACATCTCCGTTTCCTCTGAGGATGGCAAGCTTTCTGCGAGCTGTACCATTACTGTAGCCCCTGCTGTTGAGGGCGTCGAGGCTCCCGAGACTCTGGAACTGGAAATCGGCGGTGAGAAGGAGAGCGCCGAGCTGGGCGCCAAGCTGGTGCCGGAAGGTGCTACTGGTGCGACCCTGAGCTACGAGTCCAGCGATGAAGCAGTTGCTACCGTTGATGAAAACGGTGTTGTGACCGCAGTAGGCAATGGCGAATGCACCATCACCGTTACTGCGACCGCAACGAAGCCCGTAGAACAGGCCGAAGAGAATACTGCTGATGACTCCCAGAGCATGAGCGAATCTGTCAGCGAGAGCAATGTAACCAGCGAGGTAACCAGTGAGGTAACCAGTGAAGCGGAGAACGACAGCAGCGACGTTGCTGCGGAAGAGGATGCCGTTGAGGTAACTGATGTTGAACTTCAGACCTGGACGGCCGAGACAAAGGTTACCGTAACTACGGCGGCCACCGGCATCACGCTCTCCAGCGAGAGCGGCAAGGTAACGGTTGGCTACAGCGCCAGCGTGAGCGTGTACACTTCCCCTGAAGAGGCGGCTTCTGCGGTTGCGAGCGAGGTGAAGTACACGGTGGCTGATGAGAGCATCGCTACCGTTACCGGTACGACTGAAGGCGACGCCGGATTCACTGTGAAGGGCGTTGCGGCCGGCACGACTACTGTTACTGTTGAGTATCGTGGACTGAAGGCAGAGTACACCATTACTGTTGCCAAGGCAGCTTCCCGTCCTACTACAAATACTGGCACCACGGGTGGTTCCACTGGGACTACGGGTGGTTCGACAGGTGGTTCCGTTTCCACTGGAGGCGGTACTACAGGCGGTGGTAATGCCGGCGGTTCGACCGGCGGTTCGACTGGCGGTTCGACTGGCGGTTCTACAGGTGGCTCGACCTCTACTGGAGGCGGGACCACAGGCGGTGGCAGCAATGTTGGTACTGGAAGCAATCCCAATGAAGGTGGCGCTGGTAGCATTACCGACGTAGTTCCTGGCGATGGCAGCTGGGCGGTTGATGGAGGAGACGCCGAAATCGGAGGTAGGCCCGAACCGGCACCTGTTCCCTAAGGAATAAAATTTGGGATTTTGAGGGATTTGGATTTGGGGACGGATACAAAATGGTTTGGGGACAGATGTGAGTTGCGAAAAACAAACACAAAAGTTCTAAATCGTGTAAGAACGTAGCCAAATCGAATGATAATAAAAAGCACATGCGCAAAAACGCATGTGCTTTTTTTGTTTTCTGCGAAAGATTATGAGGACGCATTGCATGAGCCGTATTCTCTCTGCATCGCTGAAATTGAAACAACCCATTGCTTTCCGAACTTGCAAACATCTACACCATTGACGAGTTTTCCATAGGCAATTGCTTTACGCAATGTGCTTTCGTTTAATCCCCAAAGGGCCGTGGCATCACTTAGCGCTAAGAGACCATCAAATGGGGTTTTAATCTGTGTGCCATGTTCCCAAAGTTCATCGCAGCTCAAATCCAGTTGGTCGTTCCAAATTATGCCATATCCCCCAGTATCAACAGTAACACAGGAAAATTCCTCAGGATGCTCTTTAAGGTATAAGAATGATGGGATGGTTGAAAATAAAGGTGCCATATCATACAGTTTGGTAACGCCTTCGCAGAACTGGACATTTAATTTAAAATCATTTAATGGGAACACATTTTTGATTTTGTGAAACATAGTCATCCTCCTTATTCAAGCGGTGGAATCTTTTTAAACTCCTGGGTGTTCCAAATTTCAAGCAATGCCGCTTTGTGAATTTGAGCCCATTCTCTCACCATAGCCAAAGCTTTTGGCGGCAAATAGCCATCAAGTACCTCCCCGGTCGAAAAATCAATAGCTGCAACATCTTCATTATAAATTGCATGAATGTGCGGAGGGTTGTGTTCGTTTTGCAAAAAATACATTCTGATAATAATTCCGTAAAATCTTGATAATACCGGCATTTCTATTCACACCCTTTCAATGACATCATATCACGGTATCGTGATTAGTGTCAATGCTTTTCGCGTTTTCTTCGAGTTCATGTAAAAGGCCTTAAGCCGAAACAAATCGCGGTAAAGGCATATTAAGTCGGCTATACACTTGGCAAAAGCTTCGAACAACAGTTAGCGGCGCAATCGACCGTATCTCGAAAAACTACCGGTCTAACAGTCGAACTTACTGTCCGGACTCATGTAAGACGTGCTCATTGGCACCACTATTGGACTGGCACTCGTTCTCCCGGGAGGTAAAAAAGAAGCAGAACTTGCTACTGTACGTGGAATATTTGGTCCCCAAGACATAGCCTAAGAAATCTATATAAAAGCTGCTACCTTCGGGAAGCGGCTTTTTCTTTTTTGAGGAAGCGATAGTGGTTAGATAAAAATTCGTTGATGATTGAAAAAGAGCTGAATGTATGTGACATATTCATTCTGTATTACATTGCCATCACGGACAATATATGATATAATATAAGAAAAGTAAAGTAAAGGTGGTGTTGAATATGTTTTAGAAAACAAAACAAAGAAATAGGCACAAAGGGAAAATATCTTGTTTTACCCCGAAAAACGAGAATACTTTAGTTTGTGCAGGAAATTTCCATCGTGTACATGGAGCGGTGTTTTAAATGCGTAAGCAACAAAAGCATATGCGATATGTGCGCTCGCTCCAAATTTATATGAAAGGAGACATAGAATGGAAAATCGAAAGAAAACCTTTGGCAGAAAAGCACTTTCGTTCGTCCTGGCAACTTGTATGCTCGTGACAACCTTTGCTCCGACTATGGCTACGGTTGCATATGCTGAGGATGCAGGGACATCGTTGGTAGCTTCGAGCGTTTCTACTGTTGATGAAGGTAATGCTATCGAAGTTAACAGCACAGAAACGCCTACACAGCCAGAGGCAGACTCATCTGCTGGCGATGAGTCGGAAACAAGTTCAAGTTCGCAGGTGCCGGATTCAAGCAACACGACGACGGACTCTTCAAGCAGTTCAACATCAGATGCTTCCAGCAGCTCAACTTCGGATGCTTCCAGCAGCTCTTCAAGTGAAACTTCCGACGTCTCGTCTTCAGAATCTCAGTCCCAAGATACAGACTCGTCTGTACCAACGGACCCAGATTCAAGCTCTGACAGTTCGTCGGAGTCAACGGAAGGAGAAGACGCTTCGTCTTCTGATTCAACTTCTGAACCTGAGGAAGGGGAGGAAAGTGAAGATGAAGACACAGAGGAAAATCCTGCCGAAGAATTCGTTGCCTTGACAGTTCTTGACCCGGAAACGGGCGCTACGATTGTCGCAGAAGTTGGTGACGAAGTGACCCTTAGCGCCGGCCTGAATAGGGACGACGTAATTGTTGGATATCAGTGGCAGCGTTTGCAGCTTCCCGTTCCCGAGAAGGAAGCAGAACCTGTTGAACCTGTTTTTGATTATCCAGAAGGCGCTCCAACATGGTATGCATTCCCATTGACGGACGTAACCGAAGCTGAGGCTTTGCGGCGAAATCCTGATACCAAGTGGAACGGCATCGAAATGTATCTGGCGGCAGTTGATGCCCTGGATGCTATTGGTGCAGATAGCAGCAATGTTTCTTTTGCTTGGAAAACTCCGAACTATGCTCTTGACGGATACGTAATTACCGCAGAAAATGCGGATGGTGTTGTCAAGCTTTATGCAGAAAAGGACGACCAGCGCTATGTTGCTACCTTGAACGCAGAGGGTAAATTTGAATTTTCTGAAACTGCGGAAGCAATTCCGGAAACCGTTGTGGAGAACACATGGGTTGATGTGGAAGGAGCTACCGAGCCTTCTTACACATTTACAGTTGCAGAAGAGGACCATTATGCTCAGTATCGTCTGAAAGTAACTATCCTTGATGAAGAATATCTTGCCAAGTGCATTGAAATCCTTGAAGGACAAGGTGTGGAACTTACAGATGAGCAAAAAGCAGAACAGCAGAACCTCTACTCCGTTGTGATGCAAGTCGAATCCGCAGTCCAGGAAGAAGAGTTTTCTCCCGCAGACACAAGCGAAGGTGCTATGGCAATGGCATCGTTCTTTGCTGTTGACAGCAAACCCTATTTGTCTGAAGACGGACAATGGATTTGTGGCCTGAACGGTAATTATGAGTATATCACAGAAGATACGTATAATCGCGCTACTCAGTGGTATAAAGAAAACAAAATCAATAGCACGCAACTGTCTCGATTTTGGACTTATTTGCATCCAAAAGGATGGGGCGGCGGCGAATATGCCAATGTTCTTGACGAAAATGGATTCCCAACAGGAGCGACGCGTGTCTATAACGGTTTTGACCTGGTTGATGGAAACAAACTCGAAGTCGCATCCGAGTGGTATGGCAAAACGGTATATTTCCGTGTTGCAGGAACCAACAACATCACCAAAATCAAAATTCCTGCTTACACCGAATTGAGCGGTTCTGGTGATAAGTATGAAGAGGCTGCCTCTGGTACAAAGTACAAAAAGGCAATCACTCTTCTGAACCCATTCCCAGCAGATACGCCTGCTATGTACGAAAACTTTATTTCGTACGTGTCAATAAACGGTTGGCTGAAGGAATTGGGTGGAGATGGCAATTTCACCGGCAATCTGACGAACAACCACATCAATGTATATTCTCTGAATGTGGAAAGCTTTAACGCTGACCCACAGAGATATATGGTGGACGCCGAAGGTAACTATCGTGTAGATAGTGTTGCCTGGGGTGTATGTACAGGACAGGAACCGGACATCTCCGGTAAAGCGTACTGGGTGCTGAAAGACTTCATCAATGAAGGCTATGGTTTCCTGACGGGACACGATACGATGTATGCTTATCCCGGTGCATACTATGATGCACTTGGAGTTGATATGGACGAAAGCTCTATCGACCCCAATGACGGTACAACGTGGTATTATGACATCAACTCTTGGATGCCAGGAACCACGGCAACGGACCCGAATGGAAACAAGAGCACAACCCGTGGCGGACATTTCTATATGAATGAACTCATGGGTACGAATGCCGGAAACGTTTATTCCGAAACAGTCGTTCCGTCTGACGCTCCCAGCTTGATTCTTTCAACTGGTGGTTCTCATGGTCAGTACGGGAAAATGGCAATGTACGGTTCAGAGCTGCTGAATGTTGTGCAAACTGGCTATTCCTCTGAACTTGCACAGCAAAATCCTCGTTATCGTACTCCGACAAATTACCCGTATGCGTTTTCTCTGGGAACAACCCTGTGTGGACTGCCACTCGCAGTTCCCTTTACGCATACAAATGGTCAAGCCGCATTTGGTAACATCTGGGTTGACTACGCGGGAGAAAACCTCGGTAGTGTTCAGTGGGGCGGATACGAAGACCCGCTTTATTGGACAATCGGCGATAAGACAGGTACAAACAACTTCTATCTTACCGGCGAGGGCAACTACCTGATGAACCAAATCGGACATTTGCCGGATAACGCAGCATCTTCCGGCGAATCGCTTTTGTTCGCAAACTCTGTCATGTATGTGTCGCAGCGTAAGCAGTGCGAAATCTGTGCTGCAAACCAGCATGGACAGCAAACGTCTCATTTCGTACGCCGTATCAGCGCTGCAAACTCTGATACCGTTTTGACTGCTTTGCAGAATGGCGGCAACTATTGGTATCCTATCGACGGCTGTTATCAGCTGACTGAGGATATCACTCTTCCCGAAGATTGGACTCCTATCAAGGGATTCAAGGGACACTGGAACAGCGATGTTTATGAAGTAAACCTGAATTCCAAGGGAACTCCGCTTCTCGCCAATGATTCCGCTGACGGCCTGTCTGGCTGGAATCTTGGTACAGACCAAAGCAAAGGTACGGTCAACGTGTTTGACAAAGACATGCACCGTTCCACAGGTGTTGCCCGTGTTCTGGGCGACCTGAACGATTTGTTTGGAACTGATACGAATTATGCCGGTTATACGGTAAAAATTCTTGGTTCCGACAACCCTCGCTATATGAGCGCGGGAGAGGAATACACCTGTACTGTAAACACTGACTCCAAATACGTTATTTCGAACCTCCCTTGCGTATTTGATTCGCAGACGAGAGAAGGCGTCTTGAGAGCCCGTGTTTATGATACCAATGGAAAAGAGGTCACAAAATACGGAGTTATCCGTACGAACGTCAACAAAGACTTCTGGGATAACGACATGACAACTCCTCTGTACCTTGGTAATTTCTCCGTCGAGCCAGTAACTGACGAAGAAACCTATGAGGCTGCTCAGGCATTTTTCTCTGCAACCACTACAGCAAGCGAGAAACCTTCGTTTGTAAGATGGGAATACAGAGAAGATAAAAACAGCGCATGGAAAACAGTTCCGACGAGCTGGGATATCACTACAGAATCCGAACAGCGCGAAACGTTGGACGGAGACTATGTGCTTACTGTCAACCTCACACTCAACAATACCAACCCAGCATGGGATGGCTACGAATTCCGTGCGGTGTTCTCAAGCCAGAACTACGGAACATGGAGTTCTTACGACTACTACCTCAACGGTGCAGTTGCAAACTTGACTTCTGGAGAAACCCACAAGCAAGTAGCTGTACCTGAGCAAAGTGGTAAACTCTCTGTAAAAGTCTGGCCCGCATATGCGGAACAAAGTGTCGATAAGACAGTAACGGCCGGTGAGACTACTACCTTCAAATCCGTTGGTTATGCTCTGGATGGAGGTAAAAAAATCACGGCTGAATGGCAGTATTCGACAACCGAATTTGACCCATTCAACGGCGGATATGTTCTTGCTTGGCACGATATTGAAGGCTCTTCGGAGTTTGACTATAGCGTGACAAAAGAGACACCTGTCAATGAAATCCGCTGGGATGTTTCTTCTGCTTTGGCAGAAGTAAACCCGCAGGCAAATATCAACAAGTTTAGCGAGAACGCTAAATTCCACACACTGTCTACGACTATTACGCTTCGACGTGTAGATGTAGCACAGAGCGGAACCCATTTCCGAGTGCATTATACCGCAACCAGTGCCTTTGGTACAAAAGTTGATTGGTATAGTGATATTGCGGATGAACAAAGCCACTCCTGGACAACAGAAGATGGCACCCTCGGTGGAACCGCAGTTCAGCCGATTAAAAATTACAGCAATGTTATGACGGTAGTTCCACCGGAACTTGAAATCGTAACAACACCGAGCGCAAATACTGAAGGCGCAGCGAACATCGACACGATGACTCCGGATGAATACGGCCAGATGCTGTTGATTCCGAATACGTCTTCGAATATTGCAAACGGAACGGCTGTATATGAAGCAATCCTCTATTACAAGCCAACAACAGCAAATGACCAAGTTGTTCCGCAATGGCAGTATATGAAGTATAACGACCGCACACCTAAAACGTGGGTGGACGCTAACGGAAATATTTGCCAGGAAGCCAAAAACCTTGGTCTGAGCATCAAGGTGACAAACACCGACCTCGGTGATGTCGCTACAGGGAAATACGCTGGATACAGAGCAATGAAGAGTGTAATGTACATCTCCAAAGCTCCTCTTAGCATGTATAACCCTGAAGACCTGACCAAATACTATTTCCGTTGCATCGGTACGCTGACCTATGAAACAACAAAGGATACCTACAGTATTTCTCGAGTTGACAAATGGGGCGGACTGAGCATGGATTACGCTATTAGCCTTCAGCATAATGGCGTTCTCAACTATGGTCAGAAAAATATCATCAACGGACAAACCGTTACCACGTTGGAAGGCGTTACTCAGGTAACGAACAACAGAGCATCTTCCACTTGGGCCTATCCAAACCTTGAAATCAAGGTCCCTGGCGGCCGCCACGTTAACTCGGCCATTGTGTATTTCGACTCCAAAGTCGCACACGATTCACGTGACAGCATCCAAATTGACAGAGGTGCAATCGAAGCTCGCGGAATTATTGTTTCAGAGTATGTCCCGGGTGAGAAACTCGTGCTTATTTCGAGAACAAAAAATACTGTTGAGCTGAACACTTGGAAAGAAGTGCTTCGAAATTATGTCACATTTGTAACGTATGACAAAGCGGACTTTACTGCGGATAAAGTGGTAAACGACACCACCGGCGGAGCAAAAATCCACTGGGTTGTAGATGAACTCAGACTTGCCGGTGTCACGGTCGACCCAGACACAGGACACGCATACAAGGTCGTAAATGCAAATAAGGTCATCTCTTGGGATGAGGCTTCTTCGCTGGCTCGTGCGTATAATCCTGAAATTGGAACCAACGGATATCTGGCAGAAATCAGCAATGGTACAGAAAACACCATTCTTTACACGCTGAAGGGCGGAAATAATGGCGTCAGAATGTGGTTGGGCGGCAAAAAGACCAACAACACATGGAAGTGGGCAACATCCAACACGACCATGAGTTATAATGCCGGAATTTCCGGTAATGGTATCTATCTTGCAATGAACTCCAATGGAGGATGGGCAGGATTGCATCCATCAAGCACGAGCAGCACCAACTACACCATGTACAATATCGGACACCCTGGTGGATATCCGTACAACGCACAGACCAAGTATATCAATCTCGTAGCGGGGCACAAGTATTATGTGCTTGCCAAGTATGGTGACTACGGCGATTCGAACGCAGGTGGCCATATCAGATTCCCCGCACTCGGAATTGATGCTTACAATAACTGGAGTGCGAGCTACAATGGATGGATTTCCGGCGTGGACGGTATTTACACCTCTTCGCAGACCGGTAACTGCCCATGGAGCACATCGGTTGACGTTGTTGGTACAGATATCACCGGTAACGGTACGCGTTTGTACTATTTCAATGTGTTTGACCTGACAGCAACATTTGGGGCAGGAAACGAACCGAGTGTAGCTCAGTGCCGTCAATGGTTCTATGGTGGTTCTAACCCTGATGCCAACGGCTCTTACGTTCCGTCGAAAACGGTCCAGTACACCTCTCAGGTCATTACAGATGTTAGATACTATGCTGTAGAGTATAATATCCCATCTTTGGCATTTGCCGTAACAGACCACTCTGCGGAAGACACGACTTATATCGGAACTGACGCAGAATATATTGTGGAGGGAGACAAGGTCGTTACAGTTTCCATCAAAGGAAACACGAAGATTTACGACGGAAATCCAATCGCACCTTCCGACTTTATCGTTACAAGCAATACACCCGGCGGCGATGCAAGCTTGTTCGAAATCACCTACACTACAGATTCCGCAACTGCGGGCTATTCAACTCGCAAAGTAAACGGTACAAACTGGAGTGAAACAAACGCAGAAAATGCGGCAAAATATCATGCAGTTGTCACTTTGACGCAGGAAGCAATTGATGCTGGATGGCTGTTGGATACTGAAAGCAGTCAGACCGAATGTGACTTGGTAATTTATCAGCGCCCAATCAACGTATACAGCTACAACAACGCAAAAGTATATGATGGTTCAAGCGCAGGCGTTATCAAGAACATCCAGATGGAAAATGCAGACTCCGTCAGCGGTGTTGTCGCCGGCGACACAGTAAAACTGACAACGACTACTGTCATGGGAAGCTATGTCGATAACAACGGCAAGTTGACGGCGCACAACAGCGTCACCAACAACAATGGAAACGAGTACAATATGACTCGCAATACCAAGATTAGTCCGTTGGGCATTCTCCACAATGACACTTCAGACCCGCACTACAACTACGTGCTCGGTACTGAAACCTACACAGGCCCTATCAACCAGAAGGGACTGTATGTTCACAGCCTGTATCTTGAGGATGAAAACAATCCTCGCAACGTCAAGACGTACGACGGTAACAACACAGCCACAATCAAAGACATTTTGATTGATGGTATCGTGGACGGCGATAAGATTGGTCTTAAAGAGCCAACTTTGAGCGGAACGTACGCTACTGCAAATGCGGGTGAAAAGCTGGATTCCAACGGACAGGCGCTGCCCGGCCGCTTCACGAAGCTGGACGAAAATGTCATTACAGCTACGAAGAGTCCGGAACTCACTGGCAATGATTTTGGCGATTACTTTATCGAACGTGAAGAGTATTCCGGCGCTATCTGCCGTGCGCTTCTTGAGGTAATTGTATCGAATCATCGCTATATGTACGGTAGTGAAAACCCCGGATACCCCACTTATGACGACGTATATCGTCCGAATACGCCAAGTGAATCTTGGATGAAGGTAGACGGACTTCAGGGCAACGATACCCTCGACCTTGATGAAGATTTCACACTGTCAGCAAAAGACAAGAATGGAACCCCAATCGAGTTCACCGACCGTACACCGGTTGGCGTATACCCGGTTATTCCTGAAGGTCTCACAGAAAACAACTACCCTGTTCTTGGAAACTATCTGGTTTCCATCACAAACGGTAGAGTAGAGGTCTATCCACGCGAAATCGTCATTACTGCGGCCGATACTGATTGGTACGTGAAAGACGAAGGAATTCCTCAAACTCACGCTATCTTTGAAATGCTCAACAATGATGGCGAAACCCATAAGGGAATTGGCAATGATGCCGACAACGAATATGCTGACATGAAGCTCGTTGGTGAGGACACTATCGCAAACACCATTCTGGTGAGCGGAGTCGCCCCCACAAAAGATGCTGAACCGTCCGCAAAAGAGTTTGGAACTGGGGAAACTCGTAAAACAGTTTTCCAGAATGGCAGCAATATCTCTTATACGACACCGTGGTATGTTGGAGCGCCAGCCATTTACTTGGATATCGAGAGTGACACAACCTTGTATCCGTGTGAATGGTGCGAGAATTATCATGGATTCGAGCTGGGAACAGACCACTGGAGAATCGGCGGATACAAACTGTCGATTAACCAGGACCCCGCAAACGGCAATACGTTGGATGTGGTAGAGGTTGAAAACCCGCTTGGAGAAATGGTGAAAAACTACACAATCCGTTATGTCGACGGATTGCTCCGTGTCCATCCAGAACTCAGATTCCAGCTGAAAGCAACGGTTCCTCTTGAGGTATGTATGTACGGCTACGCCGGCGACGGTGAGGTCGTAGAACCTGAGAATTACGGCATTACGAACTACTCTAACGGTGCTATTCAAATCACCGATATTGAAGTGAAGGATGACGGATGGAACATCGTTGATAAGGCGCCTACCGAACTGCTTCGTGGTGAAATGACCATGAAGATGAACGATACTCAGTTGGTGGTTGGCCATAACAAGCCAAGAAATCCAGACCAGTGGGTAATCAAGGCAGACGAATCTGAAGATGATAGCGGCGTACAAATGCTCATCCCGATGACCTGTTACATCGCTGGCGGCAACGTAAACGAAAGACAGGAAACGTATGTTACACATGTGACATACACCATCGCTGAATACGGTATTACCGTACCGGAGATTGACGGTGTTGAGCTGCCGGACTTCATCCATGGTGAACCAGTAACAGTTGATAAAAACAGCTGATACAACAGAAGGACCCCCTATGTGGGGGTCCTTTTTTTATTGCTCTTGTCCGAAAAGCCAATATGATTAAAACATATCAAAGAATAAAAACATCTTGGGTGACAACGAAAATACCTGCGATGTGATATTTTTGGAGGTTAACTATGATGAAAGACATTACGAATATTCTGGACATCATCGAAAACGCAGTTGCTCTGAGCGGAAATGAGGTTTTGGGAGGCGACAAACAGAATGCGCTTATCATCAAAGGAAACGAAGATGACGGCCGCGATTTCCGTGTGACGGTCGAGAAGATACCGAAGTAATAACATTGCCAATTTGGACAAAATGTGATATAATATAAGAAATGAAAGGGGTGAGGAATATATGCCCGAATACTTTGTTACCTTGATAACCTATATCGAATCGGGAAACGAAGAGAAGAAAGTCCTTTTTAGAACAAACAACAAAGTGGACCGTGAATACGCCGAGAAGTTGATGAAAAGCTTTGCCAAGAAGGGAAAGCCTTATGAGCGAATCGTTGAGTTCCGCGATGTGACTGAGGAATATAAGTAATCAAAGACCCGGCTCTGCCGGGTCTTTTTTTGTGGAGGTATTGATGAGTTTAGACAAATCAATCAAATATGGCAAGGAGAGAAGAAAGCCATATAGAAAAGCAAAAGCAGTCGATAAAACATGTAGAAATCATGGAAGCTGTCCTTACTGTAAAAGCAATAGACTCCATAAATATCAAAAGAGAATTCTTTCTGTAAAAGAAAAAGCTGCTGCATTTTACATTGACAGTACGGACAAAATATGATATAATATAAGTATCGAAAGAGGCTATTCCAACACTTCCTTCTGGATGAAAACTTTTGAAGAGTTCTTGCTTAGTGTTGAAGCTCTCCTCTTCGTTTTTTTTGTTCACGGCTATACTGACACTTCCTTCTAAAAAAGCAAGATGATATTTTTTTAGTGTTAGTGCTCTCCGCGACATTACATAGCACTTATGGTGCTTAGGTTACTGCCGTACAGCTGTATCCTTGTAATTGCCGCGCATAATGCGCGGCTTTTTCTTTTTGGGAGGTATATATGAATAACACAGTCATTGAGTTCCTTTTCAAATATCATCGAGGCGTAGTCGTTCCCATGCCGGCCGGCAAAAGTATTCCTTGCGTAGAGGAAAAGTATGTCTACTCCGCCAATCTGAAACTGTCTCAGGATGGCTTCACCATGAGCAAAGAGCTCATTGACGCTTGCCTTAAGGCATCCCACAAGGACTTCATGACTTTCTGGGGAGTTCTCAGCAAAGTTGCGTCCAAACACAGAACTCTGATTGAACGCACCAAGCCTATCTGGCCCAATTTCCCTACGGATGCGATGGAGGCATCGTTGGTAGAACTGTACGTTGTCAATCTTCTGCATTTCCTTTCTGCTGGCGAATGGGAGCCGGAATTTGACGTGGCTAAGGTCGCTCCGGGCCTTATTATGCCTACTGCCTCTCTGAAGGTTATTCCGGCAGCCAATGAGGATTCTGCGGCTGAGTTGGTTGCAGAGATGTACATGCGTAACGCTCCTCTGTCCGCTGAAGAAGCCGCAGATATTGCTACTGTGATGAAAAATGCGGATGTCGCAGGCAAAGTGTATGTATTGCTCCAGGGCAAAACCCTGAAGTGTAAAGAGTCCATCGCTTTGTATGTGAAAGATGTTTTTCCGTACGGTAAAGCAGACAATGATACTGTTGTTAAACAGGTGAACTCTGCCCGAGATGTCCTCCGAATCGCGGCAGCCATGAGTGGGGGAGACGTTAGCCTTGCAACGGCATCTCGTTACAAGGGTTTCAATCGAAACGAGCGCCGTTTCCTGCTCTGGCTTATCGAGCACACTCCCTCTATCGCAGAAGCCATGTCCAAAAACAGGGAAGAGTGGAAACGCTTGGGAGAAAAACTTCATCCGGGCGAATATCGCGCAAAGTATCCCAATACGTTTGCGGCTTTTTCCATGGTCCGTTCCAACGCATATATCGAAACGTTTGAAAGCAAACTCCAGTTGCTGATGAAGCAGCCTGTGAAGGTGATGGAGCTGTGCCAGCATATGGTTAAGAGACCTGGTGTGTATGCACGAAATCTTGACTTTGCGCTGCGTAACTGCAAGGACCTCTTCTCGGCTTATGCCGTGGTGTCGTATTTTGAAAGCGTTGCAGCGTCTGTGGACATCCGTGTTCTGATGCAGATGGTCAACCACTTCAGAAACCGCAATATCGGCATCCAGATGGCAACTGGAAAGAAATCCGGAGCATCGACGCATGTGAAGGAAAAGACGGTTGCTCAGATTCCACAGGAGATTATCGACATGGTCGTTAAATCTTTGAGCAACGTTATTTCTTCCCAGTTAAAAGAGTACAAGGGAAAGAAGATTTACATTGCCCCTGATGCCATGAAGGGCCAGAAAATCGTATTTCCTGTAAACGCTCGGCAGATGAGCAGCGGAGAAAAGGTGTATTCCTCCGGCTCCGCAATGCCCATCCCTGCGGATATGGACATTATCCGTGCTTTCCTGTATTGGAAAGGTAAAGACAATGGCGGAATGGGGTATGAAGACGATATTGACCTCGACCTGTCGATGATGTTCTTGGATGAAAATTTCAAGGCTGTCGATACCGTCGCCTATTTCAATCCTGCATGCCGCATTGTTGATGGCATCCACTCCGGTGACAGACGATACTCTGGAAAAGATGGCGCAGTCGAGTATATCGACTTTTCGCTTAACACTGCTCAGCAGAACGGAGTAGCGTATGCGGTCGTTGCCGTTAACTCTTTTTCCGGCTCTCTGTTCTCCGAGCTTACCACTGCATTTTGCGGATGGATGAGCCGTGATGGAAAGACGGGAAAACAGTTCGAGCCACAGACGGTTCAGAACCGTTTTGACCTTACGTCTGACAGCAGGGAACAGGCATCCGTCCTGATTGACATTGCAAACCGCAAATGCTTTATTGTCGATATGGCTTTGCATCAAAACGCAAGGTACGGCAACATTGCAAATGCACAGAGCGAAATCGAGAGCATGGCCAAGTTCATTGTTCAGGATAACAGCCTGACTTTGAATGAGGTTTTGGAAATGACCGGTCACGTGGTTGCTTCCCCTGAAGAGGCGGAGGTTATTATCACCGAAAATGGTGATTTCAGCACTCTCGAAAACGCTCCTCGCATCGTCAATCCTTGGGATGTAACCGCCATTTCCGAACTGGTGTTGCCTGATTCCGCTGAATAAGCGGGACTGGTAAATCCCCGAAAAAGCAATACAATCATAGATATAACAAGTATCGAACGCAGAATCTCGAATACCGCAAATGCGGGTTCGGGTTCTGCGTTTTTTTGTTGAATTTTTTCAAGGAGAAAAAACATATGAAAAACGAAACCATAGCTGTGCTCGGAGAAATTCGCAAGACCAGCCGTCCTTTGTATGAGGCGTTAATGCTTGCGGGAGGCGATATGTCTGCGTTCTCCTTGCTGCGAGAAGTAAAAAAACAGTTGGATTATGGCGGCTTTGACGGCCACATCTACACCCTCATGGAGAAGGATATTCTCAGAGGGAACTTTGATGTTATCTATGTCGACGCCAGAATCGTTGGGGAAGACCCGAAGAGAAAGAAAGTGCAGAAAAGGCTCGAAAAAATTCGCATCGAGTCAAACAAGATGAAAAACTCCGGTATTCCGCTGGAAAAAATCATCATGGATATCTGATAAAGGAGGAGTAGAAATGCGTGTATCCAATAGACGAAAAGACCTTGCAGCAAGCAAGAGAATGGAACAGGTGATGAGCGCTGTGTACGCGAAGTTTGGCTGGCAGGAATTGCGACCATGTAATTCAGAACTGGATAAACGAGGAATAGATATCGTATTACAAACAGGACATGAAACCATTTGGGCGGACGAAAAAGCAGCAACAAGCTGCTGGAATCGTGATTTGAAAACATATTCTTGCGAGCTTTCTTGCAACGGGACAAAAAACGGATATGGCTGGTTTGCCAAAGAAAACAATCCCTATATGCTGAATACCCATATCATTTTTATCTGGGTAAAGGCTCTTGAAGAGGAACTCATCCATATTTCCTCTGTCCGTTTTTTGATAGTGGATAAACAGGTATTGCAAAAGTATTTTGAGTCGGCTGTCGGCCTCCCTGCGGACGAAGACACCAAGACATATCTAAACAAGCTGAAGTGGGGTGAGGATGGAAAATATATTGTCAACGATGATTTGTATTTGAAAAAATGCAATATCTATCCCGAATTCCCCATTAACGCAATCTTTTCGGAGAGTATCCTTCGCCGTCTCGCAGTTGGCTATTTTGAACTGTCTCGATTTGACGTTAGAGATGCTTTGCGAGAAGCAAGGCGCCAAGGAAAACTGCAATCAAGATGGCCGTCTTCGTGACGGCCATCTTAATATAGATTTTGAGAGGTAAAAGTATGAAGAAAGAAAAGCAATTTGAATTACTATCCAATCTGCCGACAATGATACGCCAAAACAATGTACCAGAGCCGGAGAATTATGACGATGCGCGATTCTTTGTGGAACAAGGAAACATCCTATGGATTTACCATGACGAAGATGCTCCGGAAGAAAGCACTATCTGCCGTTATGAACTCGCGATGGATGATTTTGTTACGATTCTGGAGAATTTTCTGGAAAATGGCGATGTCGGCTGCATTTTTGACGATATGGAAGAAAAGTGTACTGCGCACACTTCGGCAACGATTGAAAATCCCTTATACCAAAAACTCGAAAAAACTTTCAATGAAAAAATCGGTTTTATTGGGGTCGGCCGCAGCAAAGAGACTCTTTGCGAGCTTATCAAGGCTGTATACCAAGAGCTACAATATGCAGATATCTGCAAAGCCGGATACGATGATGCCTTTTTTGTTGACCATGAAGGTAAACGTGTTACATGGATGTATTACAACCCTGACAGTATCGAAGGCGGCCAGTTTGTAAATAACGAAGTGTCATTTTTGCAAATTCTGGAGGCGGCAGAAAAAGAAAGCAATGTTGAGGAATTTTTCTGCTGCTTGGGAAGCATCGCTTACCAGACTCTTGAAGACATTGGAACTGTAGAGTTTGAAGCAGAAAAAAACGCATTTTTCCAGGAGCCCACCCTTAAAGACCTTACAGAAGAAACTATGATGTCTTTGATGAAGATAGCAAAAGGAGATAAAAAGGAATGAATAAGGTGTATTATAACGAGCTAATGCAAAATCCTATGAGCGCAAAAGAGCTTGCCGAGGCGGCAAACAGAATTCTTCCAAAGCCCGTTTTAACAGAATGGGATTTTGACAGTGCAAACCCTAAGAACAGGCTTAATGGTAAAGGCCACTGTGCTTGTGCTGGGGATGGGGAATTTGTGTTGCTTCCGGAAAACGACCCGGATGTACAGTCTGGAGGCAAACGATATATGTATTGCAGAAAGTGCGGATGCTGGTCGCATCTGTAATCAGGAGGGGTATATGATATTATATGTTGACGCAAAGTACCCAAAAGGGGAAATAGCTATTGATTTCATAAAAGCGCAGCTCAGAAGCGGTAAGATAGTCACAATGACTTGGGACGAAAGCGCCCATAGTTTTAAAGACAGCTCCGTTTCCTCAAGACTGAAAGGCATATATTTTGATGAAGAATACGCCAACGGTCGAGAAAAAGACCTTATCGGTATGAAAGTTATTGAGGCCGGTTTTAAAATTCTGGACAAGGACGAGCCAACAATTTACTATCCAGATGACCAAAGTGTATCACTGATAGAAATATCTGTATACACAGAAAAAGGGACCATGGTAGTTTGGGAAAACTAAGTATTTGAATTCCCCCGAAAATCGGGGATAATTAACAATATCAAAGTATAAAACGCCTTTTATGAGCTACGAAAGTACGCTTATAAAGGGCGTTTTTCTTTGTGTACATAAAATCTTTTTTACGGAGGAACATATTATGAAGAAAAATGTGAATGTAACCGAAACCGGTCTGAAGAGCCTTGTGTGGCAGAACCTTCCTTTTGAGAAAGCCGTTATGGAACTCATTGACAACGGCATTGCTGCTGCGAAGAAAGGGAAGAAAGCTTCTGTTTGCGTGAGCATTGACGAGATTTCGGATACCAAGGTTCGTGTTGTGGTAGCTGACTGGGGCAAGGGAATGAGTGAAAATGAGCTCGTAAACGCCCTCCAGCTTGGCTCCAATCACGGCAAAAACGCTTCTCAGCTGAATGAACACGGAATGGGCTTGAAAAACGCGTTGAGCGTTTTGTCCCTCGGTGTAAACAACTGGGTAATCGCAACGAAGACTGCAACTGAACAGGAGTATCGTACTGTCCGTTCGCCGCTCGCTCTGAAGGTGGATATCAAGAACGAGAAAACCATCATGGAGTGGGCTCAGCTCGCTAAGGGGCAGCAGGTCCTTCTGCTTGGGGCCCCGTCCACCATTGTTGCCGTTGAGGCAAACCGCAGCTTTGCGACCACGATTACAAATATCAATGGTCGCGTGGATTACGGCGCCACAATTACGGATATCCGTACATGCATGATGGACAACATCGGTTTGCATTATCGTGGATATCTCACCCCGGCCGCTGTAACCAATCAGCCCAAAGCAGAAATCTATATGCTGCATGCCCGACTGGACAACAAGAGCCGCAAAAGCTCGGATTACTCTATTACTCCCGAGCACATCCCGTTCCAGTCCTATACGGTTGACCAGGAATTCAGTGTGGAGCTGGTTAGCGGTCGATTTGTTAAGTGCCATCTGACAATCGGTGCATTGAGCCACACAAAAGCTGCTAAGCTGGTTGCTGGCATCAAACGCTCCAAACTGTTTTATCTTGGTTCTACAAGAACCCAAGGTGTGGATATTCGTCTGGGTGACCGTGTTATTAAGACCCATGAGTTCGAACGAATCTGGAAGAACGTCCCTCATCCGTCATTTAACTATCTCGTGGGTGAAATTCACATTATCGACCCAAAGCCGGGTGATTTCACCACGACCAATAATAAAGGCGATATCAACCTGAAGGACGATAACTGGGAGCGTTTGTTTGAAAAGGTGCGAGAACTCTACAGCCCTTCTTCCAAGACGGCACGGAATCTTTCCGAGATGGCATGTGAACGCTACATTGAGCTGGTAAAAACCGTGTCCATTGCAAAGATGCTTCCGCCTGTAACCAAACGCTTTGTCCCGTTTGCCGGCTCCGAAGTCAGCCTGTTCCTTTCTACTGCCTCTGGAGAAGTTCAGTTTTGCAATTTCCAGGCCAGCGGGAATCCGATGGTCCACATTGCGAACACCCGTCAGCAGTGGGATGGCTTGGTTTTGGAAGGCTTGCAGCCTACTGTCGCAAAGGTTTACGCCAAGAACGTGAACAGCGTTCACAAGGACCTTGTTCGGCAGCTTTGCGACAAGATGACCGCCGCCAAAGACCCGCTCACGGGCGAATGCCGCAAATACAACATCGAACTCCACGATATTTCTGAGCTTCTGAACTAACCAAGACGGGCGGAGGATTACCTCCGCCCGTTTCTTGTTTTACCCCGAAAAACGAGAATAATAAGAAATACGAAATCAATCAAACACCGAATTTGGAGCACCGCAAATGCACCGATTCGGTGTTTTTTTGTTTTCAGAATTACATAACTGCGTAAGACCTTATCTGAAAAGAAAGGCAGTAGGGAGGAGTTACATATGAAAGACCAAATCAATGCTATCTTTTTCGCCATCAACGCCAACGAAGACGACCAGGAAATGCGCGATATGTATACCGGTGCGGTAAAGCAGATGCTGGACAGCTGCGCAGAGTACGTTCATATCGTTGTTAACCAGGAACAGCGCATCCAGATGGCGCGTTTCCGCATGGAAGGAGAGGAATTCAGGAGCTACGTTATGAGCCTTGACACCTCCCGCCGTTTTGCACACAATTCCCTTATGACGGACGTCAATGTCTGCAACAGGGTATGCAAAATTGTGGGGGTTGCTCCGGTTGCTCCAGACGTAAGCAATGAGGACCGCGAAACCTACGGTGCTTTTGCCATGAAGGTAGTCGAAGAATATTTCGACGAAAAGCTGGCGCACTAAAGGGATTGGCGATGTCCTTTATAGGGGAGGTGATATATCTGAATTTTGACAAAATGGTCAGCGAGATGGAGAAATACCCTGATGGTGACCTGTACAAAGAATGTCTTTTTGACATGATTGATGGCTGCGCCGACTACGTTAGCGCAGTTACCAAGATGGAATCCTACCGTTCTATCCCGTCCAAAAACGGAGCAGAATTCAGGGAAAAACTCACTCAGCTGGACAAGACTCGGACAATATTCCATAACAGTCTGATAAGCAAAATTACTGTGCTGAACAGGATTTGTGCCAAAATCGGGCTTGAACCGGTATGTGCTGATGGATTGCCTCGTGCAGAATATGGAGACTTTGCATTTACCGTTGTAAAAGATTTTTTTGAGCATCGAGTACGGTGAAAAAGGGCCTTCCGCAAGGAAGGCTCTTTTTTATTGTTCCTCCCCGAAAAATAAATAAGATTGAAATTACTTAAGAATCGGATTTGAATTGTGCGAACCGCAAATATTCTACCGATTCTAAAACATAGAAAAGGAGAAAAAGATATGAACTATATCATCAATCGAGACGGAAAAACTATTCCGTTCAAAATCGAAAAAATCACAAATGCCGTGAAAAAGGCACTCGATGCCGTCGGTGTTGAAGAAAACAAAGCGGACAGTACCGCGCAGGATATCGCAAGAGAAGTTTCTGACAAACTGGAACTCGACATGAAAGGGAAGATGCCCGGGGTCGAAGATATTCAGGATTATGTCGAAAACGCTCTGATTGCCAACAACCTTGCTGATGCGGCCAAAGCCTATATCGTATATCGAAGAAAACATCAGCTGATGCGCGAAAGCTCTTCCGGCCTCAACGCACAGCTCAAAGAGCTTTTCGATTCATCTTCAATCGAGTCTGACCTCAAACGTGACAATGCGAACATCGACGGCGATTCCGCGATGGGCACAATGCTTCAGGTTGGCGCAGCGGCCAGCAAATCATTTTATGCGGCCAATTATCTGACGGATGAAGAAAGAGCGGCAAATCAAAGTGGAGATATCCATATCCACGATTTCGACTTCTATGCTCTTACCGAAACCTGCTGCCAGATTGATTTCAAGGCTTTGGCTGAAAGAGGCTTTTCCACCGGTCACGGGTTTATCCGTCCGCCGAAGAGTATTCAAAGCTACGCGGCTTTGGCCTGTATTGCTATCCAGTCAAACCAGAACGACCAACACGGCGGCCAGAGCATTCCGAACTTTGACTATGCTATGGCAGAAGGCGTAAAAAAGTCTTTTGAAAAGATAATGAAGCGCCGTATTGCCGAAGCCATTGAGGAACAGGGCATCTGGGGAGACGAAAATGTAAACTGGGAATCTCTGAGCCTTGAAAAGCAGTCAGAAGTGGCGAGTCTGAAAGCTGAAGAGGTTATGGCAAAAATGAGTTCGCCCATCGGCCTGGAAGCAGCCGAAAAAGCCCGTGTTCACTACGAGCTCGGCTGCCGTATGGCAACTGTATGCCGTCCGCTGATTTTCGATAGAGAAATCGCAAATGAGTATACGGCAATCGCGAAATTCATCTGCCTGCACGCAATCAAGGATATTCGCAGGGATACCCACCAGGCAATGGAGAGTCTCATCCACAATCTCAACAGCATGCACAGCCGCGCCGGCGCTCAGGTGCCGTTCAGTTCTTTGAATTACGGCACTGATACCAGCGCAGAAGGACGCATGGTTATTCATCAGCTGCTCCTGGCCACGGATGAAGGTCTGGGGAATGGAGAAACCCCCATTTTCCCGATTCAGATTTTCAAGGTGAAAGAGGGCGTCAACTACAATGAAGGTGACCCCAATTACGACCTGTTTAAGCTGAGCATGAAAGTCAGCGCAAAGCGCCTGTTCCCGAACTATGTGTTCCTCGATGCTCCATTCAATCTTCAGTATTACGTCCCTGGTCATCCCGAAACGGAAGTCGCCACGATGGGGTGCCGCACTCGTGTGATGGGAAACGTCCACAATCCGGCAACCGTTGATGAAAATGGCGAATATCATCCGAACGGAGAAATCGCTTATGGAAGAGGCAACTTGAGCTTTACTTCCATCAATCTTCCTCGCTTGGCTATTATGGCCAATGGTGACGAAAAGAAATTCTTTGAGTCTTTGGAGAATATGATGGAGCTCGTTTATCGCCAGCTGCTGCACCGCTTGGCCATTCAGTCCAACCGTCGTGTATACAATTACCCGTTCCTTATGGGGCAGGGTGTGTGGCTCGACAGTGAGAAACTGAGAGTAACCGATAAAGTTGGAGAGGTTCTGAAAAACGGAAGCCTGTCCATTGGCTTCATCGGTTTGGCCGAAACACTGGTAGCCTTGTATGGCCATCATCATGGTGAAAACGACGAAATGCAGCAGAAAGGCTTGGCAATTATCAAGTTCATGCGTGATTTCTGCGATAACAAAGCAAATGAAACAAAACTCAATTTCACGCTGCTGGCAACGCCGGCCGAAGGACTGTCTGGGTATTTTGTCCGCAAGGATAAAAAACTGTTCGGAGAAATCCCGGGAGTGACAGACAAGGAATACTACACAAACAGTTTCCATATTCCCGTATACTATGAAATCTCCGCTTTCGAGAAAATCAAAAAAGAGGCCCCGTATCATGCCCTCTGCAACGCCGGCCATATCAGTTATGTTGAATTGGACGGCGATGTTTCCAACAACCTGGAAGCGTTCGAAGCGGTTGTTCGCTGCATGCACGACGCAGGAATCGGTTACGGGTCCATTAACCACCCCGTTGACCGCGACCCCGTGTGCGGCTATGTTGGCATCATCGGTGATGTATGCCCTCGTTGCGGCCGTCACGAAGGTGAAGGGTTGAGCGAAGAAAAATTGGCAGAACTGCGCAAGCAGTATCCCAATATGCCTACATTCGTAGGTGTGATTTGACCAATGACCGTGGGTGCTGTGCGCATCCACGGTTTTTTCCATAGGAGGCACAATACATGGATAACGTGCAAAGATATATAGAAAATGAGAAATTAGCCTATTATGTACTGAAAAAATCCTTTCCGGCCCTGGTTGCCGATGAAGATATGATTCAGGAGGCTAAAGCAGGTTTATGGAAAGCATGTGTTACATTTCGTGAAGAAAAGGGATTTAATTTCTCCTCTTATGCCTACAAAGTGATTTATAACGCTATCCTTTTAGTGCTTAGAAAGAACGCTTATCGCATCGAGGGGCGTTCGGATGTTACAATGCTTTCTATCCATCAACCGATTAACCCGGATGAGCCGGAATCGACCTTTGAAGATATCTTGCTGGGTCAGGAGGATTACGAATACAGAAAAGCTGAGCAAAACGACTTTATTCGCCAGACTTTAACCGCAAAAGAACAGTCCATTTGCAACATGATTATGAGTGGAATGACACAATGCGAGATAGCGAATGTTTTTGGCGTATCGAGACAGTATATCAGCTCTAATGTAATAAAAATTCGCAAAAAGCTCGAAAATAACGGAATTCGATACTGATTATATCATATTCAGAAGGCACCCTCCATAGCGGAGAGGTGCCTATTTTGGATAGACAAAACGGACAAAATATGATATAATATAAGAAACGAAAATGAGGAGAATCGTTATGTTTTATGCAGTTAGAAAAGGACGAAAGCCCGGGGTCTACGATAGCTGGAACGAAGCAAAAGAACAGGTTGAAAAGTTTCCAGGGGCTGTTTACAAAAAATTTGCCCTGTACAACGATGCAGAAGATTACGCGTTTCCGGATATCATCGAGGAAGCCAATGAAAAGACCGACGGAGTATGTATGAGTGCATATACCGATGGCAGCTTTTTGGACAACATTGCGGGCTGGGGATACGTTCTTCTTAAAGATGAAAAACCTTTTTATGAGGGTTATGGCAGAACAAGAGAACACTTTGGTATGCGAAACATCGCCAGTGAGATTGAAGCGGCCGAAACCGCAATTAAAAAGGCTGCCGAACTTGGGGCTTCCAGACTCGACATCTATCACGACTATGAAGGAATCGGCCGTTGGCCGGATGGAGACTGGCAGGCAACTCGCGAAAGAACTGCTGAATATGGAAAGTTCGTCAATTCGATGCGTAAGCATATGGAAATCCATTTCCATAAGGTGAAGGGCCACAGTTCTTCTGACATGAACAACTACGCAGATGCACTTGCTGCTCGCGGGGTCAGGGCTGAAACTGCTGTGGAAAGATATATTGCTCAGAGAGAAAAGAGTGGTGAGGAAAAAAGTGGGTAATCCAAAAATCTATTTGACTGGAGATTGCCATGGTGATTACACAAGATTCTCCACGAGTGCATTTCCGGAACAGAAGGAAATGACCAGGGATGACTATGTGATTATCATGGGGGATTTCGGCTATTGGGATAACTCTCCAGAACAGAGATATTGGCGAAAATGGCTTGAAGAAAAGCCGTTCACAATTCTTTTTGTTGACGGCAACCATGAAAATTACGATATGCTGTCCGCTCTTCCTGAAGAAAATTGGATGGGCGGTAAAGTTCATCGTGTTGGCGAAAATATCCTGCATCTGATGAGAGGGCAAGTATATAACTTTGCCGGCTATAAATGGTTTACCATGGGCGGCGCTCCATCACATGACATTCAAGACGGTATTCTGGACCCTGACGACCCGGATTTTCGCCGAAAATACCACATCTATTCTTTGAAGGGTGCAATGTTTAGAGTGCTCCATCGTTCCTGGTGGCCGGAAGAAATGCCGAGTGCTGATGAATATAAAGAAGCTGACCGCAATCTTTTAGCCAATGGAAACAAGGTCGACTTTATTTTGTCCCATGAAGCTCCATTTGACATTGCATGCCGTATTGGCCGCGGCCATTACACATCCAATGAGCTTTCTGAATGGTTTGATAACCGTGTACTGAAACAAGTTGCATTCAAAGCCTGGTTTTTCGGCCATTATCACATCGAATATGTTTGCCGTAATGTTTTTGGTATGTACAAATGTATTATTAGCCTCGATGAAGTTGAAGGCTATTTGAATAGCAAAGAATAATGCAACTACCGTTTACTTGCATTTATTTGCAGCAATGACAATCAAGAGAGCAAAAGCACCACATATAGTGTTTGAAATTAGCAAATTTGGTATATGTAGTGTGCTGCTATGACATTTTATTTGCAGAGGGGGGAGAGACATTAAAAATTCATGGGCGGCAAGGAAAAACCCTTGTCAGGATTTTGTAAAAACAATCGAGGAGCTAAGTGGAAGTTCAGAAGAGGAGATTCTCTTTCCCACTGACACAGCTCCCGATGATATAGAAAACATGAAAAACGCGGCGAACCGTGTTTTAGATGCTATCAAGACCGGAGAAAAAATATATGTCTTTGGAGATTACGACGCGGATGGCGTGTGCTCAATGGCTATTCTTTTTCTTCTCCTGTCTCATTTGAAAGAAAAGCTTGATAGCAAAAGCGAGATTACAATAAGGCCACCAAGACGTTTGAGCGAAGGCTATGGTATTTCCCAAAAAGCGGTAGATGAAGTTGGACAAGGGCTTCTTATTACTGTTGATAACGGAATTTCGGCCGTGGAAGAAATCACTAAGGCCAAAGAGAAGGGGATTACAGTAATTGTCCTGGACCACCATTTACCGGGCAACAATCTCCCTCCGGCCGACATAATTGTTGACCCACACCTTCATCCCGACAAAAACGGATTCGAAGATTTTTGTGGCGCCGGTCTTGCGTTCAAGTTGGCAGAGAGCCTGATAGCCAATGAAGAGCTTATGAAAAAGCTTAGCGCTATTGCCGCAATAGGAACCATTGCAGATGTTGTAAAGCTCCATGGAGCAAATCGCGTGATTGTTCAGAAGGGCTTAAGGGCAATGAACGAACGTCAAGTTACGCAGGGTCTGAAAAGCCTTATTGACGCCTGTGAATTTACATCCATCAATGAGGAGAATGTAGCCTTTAAGCTTGCTCCGGTTCTAAATGCTCCTGGACGCCTTCATGATGACGGTGCAAGGTACTCAAGTGCATGCTTGGCTCAAGATAAAAAGCCTATGCCTGGTCTTGCACAGCAGTTGGTTTCAGTCAATGAAGACAGAAAACGAATCGTTAATGAAGCCTACGATATTGTAATGAAAAATATCGAGCTTCCACCGCTTGGCCCGGTAATTGTTCATATGCCGCAGCTTCACGAAGGAATTGTTGGCATTGTAGCTGGAAAACTTTCTGAAAGTCTAAAAGTACCGGCATACGTATTTACCGGAAAGGACGAATTAAAGGGTTCTGGCAGAAGTGGAATCAAAGGCTTTAACCTTTATGATTTCACCTCGACGGCAAATCAGTTCTTAAGCAGGTTTGGCGGCCATGCCGGTGCGGTTGGAGTTTCTGTTCGAGAAAAGGATTTTGAAAGCTTCAGGGAAAGGCTTGAACGAGTATATCACGAGCTTGATATCGGCGCTGATGACAGTATCTATTATGATATTGAAATCAAACCTGATGAAGTTTGTGAGTACATTGAAAAACAAAAAATCTACGAACCGTTTGGCGAAGGTATTCCCAAGCCAGTGTTTCTCATTCGAAACGTCCCGCTGATTGCCAAATACGGCGAATATGTAACGTACATTGGCAAAAACAGGGAACATCTGAAGTTCGTTACGAAAGGATATTCTCTTGTTGGATTTTCTATGGCCCATCAATACGTTCAGGAAGGAAAGCCAAGGAATATAGATGTTATTGGCCGTATTGGAATGAACGAAAGCCGTTATGGAAGTTTTCCACAAGTGGAAATCATAGATTTCAGCTCATCAATGTAAAATGGAGGTAACAAAAGTGAGTAAAACAAAAATGCTCTGGTCTATTCCGGAGCTGAGAAAAAAGATTCTGTTCACAGTGGCGATGTTGCTGCTGTTCCGTTTGGGGTGCGCAATCCCCGTGCCGTTTATCAATGCAGATATGTTGACGGCTTTGTTCTCAACGGGCAACGCATTTGACTATCTGAACCTGATGTCTGGCGGCGCTCTTTCGCAGTGTGCTATCCTCGCCCTTGGCGTTACACCTTACATCAACGCTTCTATCATTATCCAGCTCATGAGTGTGGTTATCCCGTCATGGGGAGAAGCGAGAAAAGACTCTGAAGGTCAGAAGAAAATCGAAATGTACACAAAAATTTTGTCCACTATTCTGGCGGCCATTCTTTCTCTTGGGTACATGTTTGTCCTTGGTAGATACGGGGCCCTTGAGTACACAAGCGGCTTTGCAAAAGTCTTTTCTGGTGCTGTTATCGTAACATGTTTTGTTGCCGGCTCTCAGTTCGTACTTTGGCTGGGCAAAAAGATTGACGAATATGGTATCGGAAACGGTGTTTCCTTGCTGATTTTTGCCGGTATCGTGGCAAGATGGCACAGTGTAATTGCTATTGCGCAAAACACAGTTCTTGGCCTTAAAGAAGGCCAGTGGATGGTGCTCGTAACGCTTGCGCTGAGCGTCGTATTGCTTCTCGTCTCTATCTGGTTTGTGGTTTATGTAAGCGGGTCTGAGCGTCGAATTCCCATTCAGTATGCCGGCCGAGTCGTAGGCCGTTCTCAGTATCGTTCAATGGGAAGCTATTTGCCATTGAAACTGATGATGAGTGGTGTCCTGCCTGTAATCTTTGCAAGCACGGTACTGAGCATTCCGCAGACAATCGCAATGTTTATGAACGCAGAAAAGCACCCCGATATGGTTAAAGCCTTGATGTCCTTTAACTCTACAAATATCGTATGGTGTCTGCTGTACGTCGTACTCATTTTCTTCTTTAATTACTTCTATGTCTCCATTCAGTATGATGCTGTAGAGATGGCGAATAATTTGAGAATGAACGGTGGTACGATTCCCGGAAGACGACCTGGCAAGCCTACCAGTGAGTTTATTGCTAAAGCAATGAATCAAATCGCAGGAACAGGCTCTGTCGCTTTGACCTTGATTGCGGTAGCACCTATTGTTGCTCAAGGCATTACAGGTGTTTATATGCCTCTCAGCGGAACGTCTTTGCTGATTGTAGTTGGTGTTGCAACGGAACTGGTTACCGCGCTGGATTCTTATGCAACTGTTCGAAATCACAAAGGGCTTTTGGCATAAACGAAAGGAGAAGAAGTATGAATATTGCAGATATTTTGCTCGGCGTTGTAACCATCGCAAGCGGAGTGGTTGTTACCGCTGGGGTTTTGCTTTCGAAAAGCAATGGAAAGGGCCTTTCCGCTGCGATTGGCGGTGTTGGAATGGGCATGCAGGGGAAGGGAAAGTCCTCTGTTGAAACTGTGATTGATAAGGCTGTCATGATTGGCGCCGCAGCGTGTGGAATCAGTACGGTGGCGCTGGGCATCATTGCAGCTCATATGTGAAAGGAGAAGCGTAATGGAAAAAGCAAAGCAGAAAAAAGCCAGCAGCTTCGATTTTCATAAAGCTGCGCACAAGGTAAAGGAATTCTTGCACCCGGCCAATGTCACATGGAAAAAGCCAAAAGATACAACGCACGACTCCGCAATTGTTTTGGGTGTTGTGGTTATCGCAGCGGTCCTTTTGGCAGCCGGAGATGCTGTGTTCGGTATCATCATGAATTTGCTGCTGTAATATTGCACCTATCCGAAAATCGGATAAAATAACAGCATCAAACAATAAAAGCTGCCATTACGAGTAACGAAAGTGTTGCTTGTTTGGCAGCTTTTTTTGAATGATAATTCGAAATCCGCGAGTTTGAAATCGAAATAATTGGAGGACAAGAATATGGAAATCGACATCAATAAGAATAAGGCCAGCTTCATCGCTTTGGTAAAAGCCTATGTAAAACGTGACGGCATTGACGCTCTCATGCAGTCTCTGGAGGAAAGCGATTTTTACACAGCACCGGCATCGACTCGTTTCCACGGCTCGGTTGACGGCGGCCTGTGTGCTCATTCCATTGCTGTTGGCAAACAGCTTATGGCTCTGGCTGACCTCTATGCTCCGGGCGTTTACAGCAAAGAATCCCTGGTCATCGTTGCGCTTTTCCACGACCTTTGCAAAATCGGCATGTACAAGCGAGACACCCGCAATGTGAAAAACGAGGCGGGTAAGTGGGAGAAGGTTCCCTATTTCAGGTTTGAAGAGGATTTCTCCTATGGTGGCCATGGCGATAAGAGCGTGTTCCTTATCATGGAGCACATGAAGCTTTCTCGAGATGAAGCAGCAGCCATCAATGCTCATATGGGTTTTGCCGGTGTACAGAACGTCGGCGCCGTGAGTGATGTGTACGACAAGAATCTGCTGGCCTGGATGCTTCACGTGGCTGATGAGGCAGCTACTTACATTGACAAAATGTGAGGTGCGTTATGGGAAGGAAAAAAACGGCTCTGACGGAGCAGGAAATCCAGAAAATCGAAGAAGCAAATCGAAAAATTGCCATTGAAGCTGCTCGCAATAAAGCTTCGCGTCTCGGCAAGCCGAGTTACTTCTTCAATGTGGGAGATAAGGTTCGATATGGAGGATGGGAGTCCACTGTCGTTACCGCCGTTTTTGATGACGGCGCATTCTACGAAGTGGAGTCTATTTCCAATAAGGGTGAAAAAGGAGAGCATACGAGCAGGAACATCGTTACGTGGCTCAGCCTCCGCCGTTTGGAATACGGTGATACATCGTTCACCAGTAATGAAGATATCAGGCTGAACTACAACAACTCCTCTGTTGAATCTCTTCTGTCAAAGCACACGCTGTTCGGCGTGGATTTCAACCCCGACTATCAGCGAGAGTTGGTATGGGAAGATAAGGACCGTGAACTGCTTCTGGACTCTCTGTTTATGGGGGCTGATATTGGCCGTTTCGTGTTCAGAGTAAAGAACGACGATGAAGTGTCTTTGGATGGCCCTTACTATGAGATTGTCGACGGTAAACAGAGAATGATGGCACTGCTGGATTTCTATGCTGACCGTTATCCCTACAAAGGCGCGTTTTATTCCGACCTGTCGGCAAAAGACAGACGCACTTTCAAAAACGCTTCTGTCTCTATTGCAGAGGCGAGGAATCTCAGCAAAAAGGATACCCTACGTCTGTTTATCATGCTGAACCGTGGCGGCAGACCTGTATCCGAAGAAGTCGTTCGCAGGGCAAAAAAGATGCTGGAAGATATCCAGAGTGTCAATGTGGCCGGAATCGTTTCTGATTCAATTGTTGATGGCCCTGGACTAAGAACGGTGATTTTTGTTCAGGGATGCACACACCATTGCGAAGGATGCCAGAATCCTGAAACATGGGAGTTTGGCTGCGGAAAGAATATGTCGGTCGAAACCTTGTATGACATGGTAAAAGATGCGCCTCTTTGTAAAGGGGTGACATTCTCCGGTGGAGAACCATTTTGTCAGGCTGGAGCTCTCATTCCTCTGGCGAAAATGCTGAAAAAAGACGGATATGAACTGGCCAGTTATTCTGGATTCACTTTCGAACAGCTTATGAAAGGGACCGCAGAACAAAAGGGCCTTTTGTCCTGTTTGGATATTCTGGTTGACGGGCCGTTTATTCAAAGCGAAAAAAGTCTCGACCTTCGTTTCCGTGGCTCTAAAAACCAGAGAATTTTGGATGTTCAAAAAAGCCTTGCCGAAGGCAAAGCCGTTCTATGCTCAGATGAGCGCTGGAATGGATAATAACGAAAGAGCCTCCTTTGGGGGGCTCTTTTTTTGTTGCTTTGCCCCGAAAAGCAAATATGATGTAATTATTCAAATTATAGAAAAACGATTGTGTGTATCGCAAGTACGCGCAGTCGTTTTTTTGTTTTTGAAAATACATAATTTTGAGGTGAAAAAATGATTACGTATGTAAAAAATGGTGTTTCCAACATCCGGTTCGATTTTGAACACGTGAAGCTTATCTCCACTACTTCCGACAAGGCCAAGTATCTGGAGAACGAGTCCGGCCGCCTGTATCTGTCTGACTCTGGGCATGTCCGCTTTTTTGTGCAGCAGGCCCTTGTTACAGCTAAGGTGTATGAAGCTGTTCGAGAGGGGAACAAGGTTAAAATTCGCTCTACGCACAGCGACTGGGTTTTCGAAATCGAGATGAAATGAGGAGGAAAATATGAACAACAAGAAGCAGGAAGCTGAAAAGCTGGCGCAGGATGTACTGGATTTTGTCAATGCGTTTGGATTCGACCAGGATACCTTTGCGGAAACGATTTGCCGAGGCCATAAGACTTTGCAGCAGTCCACGATGCGTCTGTTTATGACGACTATCCGCAAGATGGCAACGGTCACTCCTGACGGCCGCAACGAGGACGCTGTTAAGCTGGCCAAGAAAATTGTGGCCATTGCTGACGAACATCCGCTGCCGCTGGTTTGAGGAGGACTGAAAATGAACACACGCATTTGTTATATGTATCGAGACGCTGATAACTACAAAACGCATCATGATGAGGTCCTGAGCGGAGAAATCACTCAGCAACAACTGATGGCCATTGTGGACTGTCTTGATGAAAAGACGTATTTCATTCCTCATCAGGTCGGTTTGCCTGAGGTTCGTTTTGACCAGGTAACAGAAAGTGACCATTGCTGGTTTGAACTGTGCCCGGAGCAGGATTTCAGCAGCACGAACGATGAGCCGACTATCGACATAACAGTCGATGAACTGGTTGAGCGTTTTCAAAAGGCGAAAGGCCATTGGGACGAAGAAACATTCTCCAACTATGCGGCAGCAATGCTTGGCGAGGAAGAGGATGACGGCCAGTACATTATTGCTGTCGAGGCGGTAATTCAATATTCCGGAGAACGGATGACGGGTATGCTTCCGGCAAGAGTTATCGGAATATTCGGGGAAGATGCGATGCAGGAAAAAGTCAGTGACCTTATCAAAGAAGGTTACAAGGAAGACGGCATCCATGTGTTCTTCGCAAAAGATGAAATTAAATGAGGAGGGGACAACCATATGGCAAATAGCATGATGGAGATGCGAGTAAGGGTGGAAGGCGGATATCTCGTCGCCACTCCAAGCTATGATGACAATTACCCTGGCATCGACGTAGAATTCCAGCCGGACAAGAAAATCGGCGAAGACGTTTTGTCTTTGCCGCGTGTCCTGATGGAAAAACCCGCCGGTGAAAGGATTAGAGTCCTTGCCTGGACCGACTCTGCAACCGAGGATTATACAAAAGAAATTACCTTTAATTAAGGGGAGGATAAAAATGAGTAAAGTCATTTATACCGGAGCGTTTGTTGACTCCAAGGAACTTGAGCATAAGCTCGAAGAGTACGGCGTTGAGCGCACCAAACTCTGGCGACAGATTAAGGACACTCACGTGACATTTCAGTTCCGCCCTGCGGATGTGGATGAGAGCCTGTTCGGCCTTCCGGTCGATATCCGAGTAATCGGGTATGGCGTCAATACGCAGAACGAGGGTCTGTTGGTCGAAGTCACCTGTGCCAATGAAACGGTGCAGAAGCTGTGTGACAAGGTTGAAGTCCCTCATATTACGCTGAGCGTGAGTGAGGATGGTAAGCCTGTCAACACCCGCTATGTTGGCTTCGCTCCCATCAAAACCCCGTTCACCATCCGTGGCGTTTATGACGCTTTCAGGGGGTAATTAAAAAAAACAAGGCCGGCTGTTCGTCAGCTGGCCTTTGTTCATAAAATATTTCAAGGAGAATCTGATATGAAAATGTATCTGTTGACCCGTAGTGACGGGTATAGTATTGAGTCTGTTATGCAGACCTTAAACCAAGACGAAGCGAAAGATTTGCTCCGCAAGGAATATGCAGCGCACACTCCTTCTGAATGGATGGAAGAATATAAAGAACTGAGTTCCTGCAATGACATGAATGCAGTTCTGTATTCCAATGGCGAAGATGTTTACGTCTGGCAAATCATTGAGGCGACGGTTCCCGCAGCTCAATCTGAAGAGCTGAATACCTATGTGGATTCCTGCGGCTCCTACGAGAGAGACCAACTGTATCGTCACCTCTGGATGAAACATGTTGTCGAGGATATCACCTCTCACCTGGAGGACATCGACGCAGAATTGACAGATGAAGAAATCGAAGCGGCCGCAAAACGCTATGTGTATGATGGCGACTACGATTGCAACCTGGATTACTGGTCCAACATCGAAAACGTCATTTATCGCGTTATTGAAGCACGATAAAAAACTTTTATAAGGAGAAGTAAATATGGCTATCAAAAAAGAAATTGTAGAGAACAAAATCGCCGTTTGTTATCACGGTATCACCGTGTACCACACCCACAAAGAGGATGATTACGAAAACTCGCCCAACGAATACATCTTTTCGCTGGACCCTTACGGCAGCGAAAATGATGTTTATAACAAGGATGACAGTGAAGACAGCGGCGTTTTCGATATCCGTACTCTGAAGACCTACGACGCCGAAGTAAACCTCTACAAAAATCTTCTGCGCGCTATCGACGAGGGTTTGTTTGGGGAAACCAACCTGGCTGCACGCGAAAGTGGGGAAGATGAATATGTTGACACCAATTCTGGCGCCGACGAATACATCTGTCCCGTATGTGGCGCTGAAATATCTCCGTCGGATGAAGATTGTGACTGGGGAACTGGTGAGCTGACAGGAGATGGCACCTGTTTTGAGTATGACTGTCGTTGCCCGCAGTGTGGCGCAGAGCTTCGGCAGGTGTATCGTTTAACCTTCGACGGTTACGATGTTCTGTGAGGTAAATACAATGAAATATGTAAAAGAAATCAAACTGAGCAAAGAAAAATCCATTTTCTACCGTGAAGCTATGAAGGAAAACAGTAAAAACTGGCCTTCTGAAACGCTTTCTGAAACAGCTGTGTTTGATAACGGATATGAAATAGATGTCAAGCTCTGTTCCGCAGACGATGGCGGATATTGGACTGAAGCAGTCCTGTTTTGGAACAGCAGTGAAGTGTGCTGCACAGAGCCCTGTGATGATTTCTTCGGCGAATGGGAGTTGGAATACGACGGAACAATTTATTCTGTAGTCATGGAGGAAAGCGTATGAAAGTGCTATTTAAAATGAGCGATTACATCGAAGAAGAACTGTCGGTGCAGAAAGCTCTTACCGAGCTCATCGAAACAACGCGTATGTCGTGTCCTCAGTTTGAAGACAGGGCATTTCTTTATGAACACCGAAACGACATGCTTTTGGATGTTCTTGAGAATGCTTCCGGTAAAACTCTGGCTGGGTCTTATTTGTCCGACCTTGCCGCATATGTACTGCGTAATGAAGACGATGGCAGCATCAGGGGTTTTTCAAGCGATGATATCGAAGTCCGCCCCATTGCTACCAACGAGTTTATCTGGGGCGCACATGAGCCTGAGAAGCTTAAGGAGTTTGCTCAAAAATTAAAATTGTCCGCAAAAGAAGATGCTTTGTTTTTGTTGAAAAATGCAGATGTTCTCGGCCGGACAATTGATGAGCAGATGCTTGAGCGCCCTGTAAATGAAATGGGCAATATCAGCCAAGCATTTGCCATTATGGCGAATGAGCCGGTTATTACCATGTATGCCGGAATATTCTCTGATTGGGATTTCGGAGGATACATGAAATGCTGGCCCGATGATACAGAACTGAGCAAAATTTTGGCGAATCCCAGAGACTATGCTGTCGCAGAGGTTGTTTTCAAATAAACCGTTTTACCGGTAACTTTTTTCTTGCGTGAAAGGCAAAAAAGCATTACTCTGTAATAGAAAAAATTTCCAAGTATCTTTTAAACATCATAGAATAGGGGAGAAGAAGTATGAGTTTATTTCGGCAAAACAGTTTTTTACGCATCGAAATGGTTAATATCGGCGAGGGATATAATGGGGACTACAACCCTAACGACCCGGAAGATTGTGAGCTGCTTCGTGTAGATGTCTATTACAAAAAAGACGACGAAGGTTCCTGGCTCAATGAAACGGCTTATTCCTACTGTACCTGTTTCCCTGCCGACGAAGCTGCGGAAAAGAAGCAAAAAGCGTTAAACTACCTTTTTGACCAGTATAACAGCTTTATCGCAGCTCATCCCGGAGAATCATTAAAAACGCTTAGCGAGCGCATGAGCTACCTGGCTCCAAGCTGGGTTTAATAAGCAACAACTCAATAATTGCCGCCTCACGCAAGAGGCGGCTTTTTTTATTGCTCATACCCGAAAAACAAATATATTGAAATCATTATAAGAATCGAACCTGCTTTGGAGTACCGCAAGTACCTCTCGGCAGGTTTTTTCAAAATATTTACATAAGGGGAAATGAAAAATGCTATATGCGCACAATCAAGAGGTTTATAAAAATCTTTGCAATGCACTCGAAACGCAGAACAAAGTAATGGTCTTGGCCTGCACTGGCCATGGAAAAACCTATATCGTAAAAGAACTACTGGAAAATACCATGGCTGATGCCTTGGTTCTTTGCACTGGGAAAGAAATCAAAAACAACTGGGAGTCGCTGGCTTCTAATGTTACAGCAATAACTTACCATGGATTTTCTCGGATGACAAACCCTCCGGAATATCCTGTGGTCGTAATCGACGAAGCTCATCATTCCGGCTCTCCGGTCTGGGGAAAGAGAATCAAAGAGTATATGGACTTACATCCGGACACCAAATTCATTGGTCTTACTGCTGACGCGCACAGGTATTCTGATGGCGGTCGTGATATGACCAAGGAATTGTTTGACGGGAACGCTGTATATGGCCTTACCCTGTCTGAGGCTATTTCGCAGAACGTTCTTCCTTCTTTCAAGTATGTCTGCGCCTGGATACAAGTGGAGTCCGCGCTGAAGGATATTCAGCGAAAAAAAGCATCCCGTGGGTTACAGAGCGCTGTTCTGGATAAGCTCATCAGCCGACTGCAATATACCGCCGAAAACACCAGCAACATCACCCGTATTCTGAGAGAGCATATGCCGGCCGGCAAGCGAAAAGGTATCCTTTTTGTCGATTCCATCGACAGTATCAAAGAGGGTGTTGAGCTTGCAAAGGCGAATTTTTCTTCTCCTGTGTGGGCCATCCATTCTAAGCAGTCCGACATTATCAATCAGGATAACCGGAAAGCGTTTGACAATGCAGAAGAAGGCTGGTTGGTAACGGTAAACAAGGTCAATGAAGGATTGCACCTGAATTCTGTGAACACCATCATTATGCTGCGCAGGACCCAGTCTCCGACGGTGTTTTTCCAGCAGCTTGGCCGAGCAATGTCAACCGATAACCTCGGACAAAACGTTGTTGTGTTTGATTTTGTGGGTAACCACAAGACATTGAAGACAATTGCTGTTGGGCCTGGAAAATTCTTTGGATTTGGAGGAGAACGACAGGAGGCGGGAAACAAATTTCCTCAAGTTATTGTTGACAGCTATACTCAAGAAGCGCTTGCTCTTTTGGAGCGTATTGAGGACAGCCTTCAACATTTCTGGAGTCCTCAGGATGAAAAATACCTTATCGAAAATTACCCCAAATATGGTGCTAAGGAGTGTGCTAAATTTCTTGGTCGTACTGAGAGTGCTGTGATGTCTAAAGCGCGTGAGCTTGGACTTATAGTGCCAAATGGATGGACACCAAAAGAAGTTGAGTATCTCATCGAAAATTACCCCAAATATGGCGCTGAAGAGTGCATTAAATTTCTTGGTCGTACCAAGGCGGCTGTGAGGAACAAAGCGCGTGAGCTTGGACTCACAACATCAGGCAAATGGACTCCAGAAGAAGAAAAGTATCTCATCGAAAATTATCCCAAATATGGTGCAAAAGAGTGTGCTAAATTTCTTGGTCGTACTGAGAGGGCTGTGATGTTCAGAGCGCGTCAACTTGGGCTTAGAGCGCCAAGCAAATGGGCTCCAGAAGAAGAGGAGTATCTCATCAAAAACTACGCCAAATATGGCACAAAAGAGTGTGCTAAATTTCTTGGTCGTACTGAGAATGCTGTGATGTCCAAAGCGCGTCAACTTGGGCTTAGAGCGCCAAGCAAATGGGCTCCAGAAGAAGAGGAGTATCTCATCAAAAACTACGCCAAATATGGCGCAAAAGAGTGTGCTAAATTTCTTGGTCGTACTGAGAATGCTGTGATGTCCAAAGCGCGTGAGCTTGGAATTAAATTTCGAAACCGAAAAGGAGAAATCTCAAATGAGTGATAAAATTATCGACCGTTTTGACGGCCAGTATCGTTTCCTGAGCAATTTCTATGAGGCTCCGCTGCTGTTTCGCGGACTGGTTTTTGAGAACGCCGAAGCGGCGTTCCACAGCCAGAAATGTCCCCAGCGGGCCAAGCAATTCCAAGGTCTGAATGCCAGTCAGGCAAAGCAGCTTGGCCGACAGGTCGTGATGCGGTCGGACTGGGATAAAGTTCGTGACCAGGTCATGTACGAGGTGGTTTTTGAAAAGTTCTTACAGAACGCGGAAATCCGAGAACGTCTGATTTCCACCGGTGAGGCAGAACTCATCGAAGGTAATACTTGGAATGACCGGTACTGGGGCGTATGTAATGGCATCGGCCAGAACAAGCTGGGAAAAATTCTGATGCGCGTTCGCAGTGAGTTTTTGCAAAAAGAACAGCTTTTTCCTCTGGAGGAAGGATACCGTCATGGCGAGTGTGTTGCGGCCAATGCAATTAACGCTGCTTCCGAAAATAGCTACGATATTCCAATTGTCCGCGAAGTTGGAATTCCCGGACAGAGTGTCTTGGAAGGCCTCGCGGATGCAATGAGAAAAGCCGGTATGACTCGCTTTGTATGGCTCCCTCAATACGGGCAAAACGCTGAGTACCTTGGTGTATTTAAAGAATTGGGGTGGAAAGTATCCGACATCGTTAAAGCACCTGTATATAAACGTGAGGACTGTGACCTTTGCTGTTCCGGTTTTCTTATGGAAAGAATACTGTGATATATCGCCCCTCTTCAAGAGGGGCTTTTTTTATTATTTAATGAGGACAAAACGGACAAAATATGATATAATATAAGTAAAGGAACACAAAGTAGATACATATACCAGTTCCGCAGGAGGTTTAAATGTTTCAAGCAATTATTATTCTTGCCTTAGCGGCGACCCTTATTTCGTGGGCAGCTGTAAGGGTCGGTGGACCACAGACTCCTGAGGAACAGGAATATGAAGATAACTTGCAGAAAGCATATCTTGCAAGCTATCAAAAAACAAACAAAGGAAGTAGTATTTATGGCAAAGCAGAAAGCAGCAAACATTTTCCTTGAGCTTCACAACAAACAGATTGACCTGAAGGAAATTCAGAAGATGGTCGCGTCTGTTCGTGGTACACAGGATGCCTACATCAATGTGCATGAAGGGCGTGTGTATTGCGTTTTGGAAAACGGTGACACCAAGGAACTCGATATCATTTGATACATCGGCGGCGAGAAATCGCCGCCATTTTATTTCCCCGAAAAACGAATAAACTCTAATTGTCGGACAGGCGTCCGATTGAAGATTTGGGCGTGGTGCAGCTATATGCGAAAAGCCTCAAGTGGAGGTACGCCGTCTGAGAGAGACAGAGCACCCGTATACAAATATGGACCCTGTACCCTTTTTTAGTAATAAGTGGCTTAGATGACGACTGTGACACGTATTACAAAAAGGAATCACAAAGATGCTTTGCCGAAATCGTCAATTCGGTATAAGTGGTATTCCACGAAAAGCATTAGGGCGAGCGATGGGCCCCGCTTCCGGGAGTGAAGGACAGTGGCAGAGTAAGATGCCGTCTTTTGACGAAAAGTTTTCAGTGAGTAGGGGTGCGCACGCCAAAAACTGAAAAGCGCGTGGGTGAAAAACCTACGCCTGGAATTCACTCTCTACATAACTAAGAAGGGTGGCAGACAGACTTCTGCCGCCTTATTTTTGTATGTACAATACGGTCAAAATATGATATAATATAAGAAGAGTTCAAGGATGCAGGAGGAAAACAATGGAGTTAGCTATGCTGGGAATTCCGAACAACAAAATCGAGCAATTCAAAAAAGCTGGCATTTCCAGCATTGAAGAATTAGCCCATTTTTATCCTAAGAGATATGAGGATTTCAGGAAAACTGTACCGATTGAAGACCTTGATAGACACATCGGTGAAACAATTGCGTTTGTGGGCAAAATCACTCACCTAAAAAGAGGCGTTGGATATGTAAGTGCTCAGGTAGAAGATGAAAAGGGAAACTACACTTATGTCACATGGTTCAATCAGATGTATTTGTATACGACCCTTCATGAAAACGATGAGTATGTTTTTTACGGAAAAATCTCAATGAACTGGAAAGTGGTTAGGGCAGAGATGACATCCCCTGTTTTCTACAGCAATGACCCGCTTGATTTCGGCAAGATTCTTCCGGTATATAAGAAAATTAAAGGAATGTCCTATGATTATCTTGTAAAAAACATTGCTCACGCCGCCGGTATTTTGATTGCGGACACAGCTCTTACAGACCCTATCCCGGACGAAATCTTGAAAATGGTTGGTGCCCCTGAATTGAAAAGATTCCTCGTAATGGTTCATCAGCCTCAAGACGAAAGTGAACTGAAGGCGGTTGAAGCAAGAAAAGTTGTTGATGAGTTGTATCCCTTCTCTGTAAAAATGACTGAGCGCCGCCTGAAGGCATCTATGCGTTCTCTGTATATTGCTCGAAGCACAGAGTTGTTAAAACAATACATTGCCTCATTACCGTTTGAGTTGACACCCGACCAGTTAGAAGCAATCAATAGGATTGCAGAAACAGTCCAAAACGGAAAGAGAGCCGACATTCTTGTCCAAGGAGATGTGGGCTGTGGCAAAACCATCGTAGCTATCTCTGCATCTGTTTTAATGAGCGAGAACAACTATCAGACTGCGGTTATGGCGCCAACAACAGTATTGGCAGAGCAGCACTATCAGGAATTCAAAAAATATCTTGAGCCGGTCGGGATTCACGTTGTACTGCTAACCAGTGGTATGAAAAAGAAAGAAAGGGACATCGTCCTTTCAGAAATTGAAAGCGGTGAAGCTCAGGTAGTAGTTGGCACGCATTCTGTTATCTCGCAGGATGTTGTCTTCAAAGCCCTTGCAATGACAATCGTTGACGAAGAACATCGTTTTGGTGTGAATCAGCGCCAGTTGCTCAGAGAAAAAGCCAACTCTGGCGTACACAGCATCAGCATGACTGCTACCCCTATTCCGAGAACGCTTGCGATTACTCTTTACGGAGAGAATACACAGGTGCTGAACATCACCACGATGCCGGCAGGCAGAAAACCTATAGTCACAGTAGCACACTCGGACTATGCAAAGGTTTTTGCTGCAATGAACCGACAAGTTATGGCCGGACATCAATGCTATTTGGTATGCCCGATGATTGACGATTCTGATAATGAGGCTTTGGCTAATGTCGAATCCGTCGACGCTGTTTTTAAAAAGCTAAAAACTTGGCTTGAAGAGAACAACCCTACTGTTACAGTTGACCGAATCACGGGCGACATTAAGCCAGAAACAATTCGGTCACGATTGAACGCTTTTGCAAGCGGCAAAACTAAAATTCTGGTCTCCACTACGATTGTTGAGGTTGGAGTAAACGTGCCTAATGCTACAGTGATGGTAATTTCCAACGCTGAACGATTTGGATTGGCTCAGCTGCATCAGCTTCGCGGTCGAGTAGGAAGAGGAAACGACCAAAGCTATTGTGTACTGATTTCCAAGAAAATGACGCCCCGAATTAGGGCAATGATTGAAACAACCAATGGATTCGAGATTTCGAAAAAGGATTTCGAGCTGAGAGGAAGCGGCGATGTAGTCGGTACAAAGCAACATGGCGAAGACCGCTGTGTTAATTTGATGCTTCAATATCCAGAACTGTATAAAAAGTTCTGCCGATACGCAGAAAGCATTTATTCTTAAGGAGGAAAACATGAAAGAACCTTTTTCTGCCGAGAAAAGGAAAATCCATTATTTACGCACCAGCATTTTGCTGTATGGTTTACTGCTGGTAGTAGTTTGTTTTGGCCTTTTCAGTATTGCTGATAAATACGTGTTTTTTAATCCTGCGACCGCGCAGAGCTCACAAATTCAACTGGCTTTTGTAAAAGCTTGCGCCATCACCTTTGGCGTTGTTGCAATAGCTATTCCATTAAAAATGTTGTTTTTCCTTGCTTTTGATTTGGCAAAAATCGGTGAAGGAAAAGACACTATTGCACCAACTCTTTTCGATAATCCAGATGACTTTTACTCAAGTGTTCATAGCGATGACAAACGAATGAAACTCGCCGAAACCATCGCTTTGTATCTTTCCACTCAAAAAGCAGGGGAAACACTTGAAGCAATTTGCCCTTATGTAGAAGCGGCATTCTTTTTTTCATATATTATGTTGTTTTCAGCTACAACTAATCCGGCATTTGTTTTTGTTGGGATGGTTACTGTAACAGTCATTCACTCAATATATTCAAAGCTGTGTTGCGTATATGCTGATACACAAATAAATAAGGTTTTGGAAACCCTTTCCATTACCTCGACCAACATTGCAAAGAAAGGAGAAAAGACGTCTAAGACGTCGTAAGAAGATGATGAAGAAGATTATTTCTATCATGGCTGTTGTCGCTGTATTGACCATGGTTTTTACCGGGTGCTCCTTCTCTGAAAAGTCACCCGAAGAAGTAGAACAGGAAAGACTCGAGGCTATCGCCCAAGAGGAAGCTACGACAGGGCTCAAGAGGCTTGACAGCCCAAATTTGACTGACTATGAACTTCCCTTGCAGATGCTTGTGCAGGGTATCCAGGAAAATGATTCTGAGAAAATTTGTGAGGCTGTAGGCTCGCCTCATGTGCTGGCAGACGATGATATCTATGGCTGGGTTCTTCAAAATGGATACGATTACATTCAGCAATCCGAAGCCAATGAGCTGAGAATAAAATCCACCAAGGAAAACGCAACTGCAACTATCAATCTTTATCGACCGGACGAAGACCCCAGTAAAGAGGAAAGCGGGCAGTTGTTCTCTTGCTCATACGAAAACGGTAAATGGATTGTTGTGCCGACATCTGGTGTCGAAGTAGACTTTACCTTCACTTCTCCCAGTAGAGAAGTGAAATGCGGAGATATTTCTCTGAAGGATTACGCAGTATCTGTTGATAGTTATGGAAAGTGGAGTTTTAAAATTCCCCGCATGATTGTCACAGATACCATGGAAAACTTCAAGCTTTCGACAGACCTTGGCGAATTTAACGCAATCATGGTTAATAACAGAGGTGGATACTCCGCTATTCCGGAGCTGATTGCAGATATGAGCGAAGAACAGAGAGATGAATACACAGCCGTCGCTCAGTCAGCATTCCAGTCTGTTTTTGATATGCTCAAAAATGGAGCCAGCAAAAACGAGTTGTCGTCGGTTTTGGTTTCCGAGCAGATGATTACAGAATGCTATCCTCAGGCAGAAGCCGAGAAAACCGCTTTAGCAGAAAACCTGGCAACTGTAACAGGAGTCGAAGTGTATCCGGGCAATCCGTCCAATCAGTATCCGGACGCCTATGTATACAGAGTCTATAAGGATAATGGTGTCCAGATGGACCTGAAACTTCGGATTCTGACCACTGAAGGTGAATGCCGCAAGCTTGCGACGGTGACGATGCAGCTGCTGAATGGCGAGTGGAAGATTTCCGATGTACTCTGTACTGACAGCAAAAATCCGTTTACAGAATTCTCTGTATACAATCCCGCTTGGTAACAAGATACAAATGACATAAACACCCCTTTTGCAAGGGGTGTTTTTTTTGTTGCCATAATACGAAAAATAGGCACTATTAGAAATATCCGGAAGCAGTTTTTTTATGGCTAATTCAGAACGAGAGGGGTCACGAAATGGACAAAAGGGACAATTTATGTTATAATATAAGGAGAGACAAGAATGTGTCAAAAAGTGCATTATATGCAGGATAGCGTAGAGATTGGGAAATTAGGAGAAAAGGCGGTATTGAATTTTCTCTTAGCCAAAAGATATGTCCAAAGCTATCTTGATGTTCGCGAGAATAAGGTTTATTGGGAAAAAGACGTAGACTACTATATCATGTTTATTGATAGAAGCTATCACCCCATTGAGGTCAAGACCGACACTTATTCTCATACAGGAAACATTTTTTACGAAGACATCTCATGCATTGAACGAAACACGCCCGGATGTTTTCAGAAAACGAAAGCAAGATGGGTGTTTTATTATTTCGTGAATGACGGAACGCTCTACATTATTCATGTAAAGAAGTTCAGAGAGTGGTATGAAGGAAACAAACATCGTTTCAGAACAACAATCGTCACAAACGAACTTCTGGACAAAAATGGAAAACACACAGGGAAGTTTTTTCATTCCAGTGGTCATCTGATTCCTCGTGCGGAAATTGAACTTCTCGATTGTGTCCGCAAACATCACATTGATAATACAGTGTCTCAAATCGCTTAATATTGGAGGTATTTTTATGAAAAAAGTTTTTACAATTCTGCTGAGTGCTGCCATGGTTTCTGTTCTTTTGTGCTCTTGTGGAAAAACAGACACGCCTTCCAGCGTGCCGTCTTCTTCAAGTGCAGGGGCATCTTCGGCACCAGTAATTGAAGAGGTCGACATCCTCGAAAACTGCAATCTTTCCGATGAAGAGATGATGAACGTCATCAAAGACTACTACAAGGTATTTGAGGTTGTCATGAACAAAAATGGCGAAGAAGCAACCTTCGAAGTAGAAGAAAACAATGGCGCTGTAACGGTTCGGGCAATTCGCGAAGGTCAGGACCCTTCTGTGTTGGAGTGGGATTCTATTCGAAGCGCATTTGAATTTTTGTATGCACAGGGGCAGGTCGACCTTGAAGGCAATTTGCTTGTAACGGAGGATGCTCTGATTAACAAGGAGGGTTGATATGTTCCTTTATGCAAAGTTTGTAATGCTTAAGGCTGACGGAACAACTAAAATCAGTATTGTTGTTGTTCGTATAAGCAATATTGATTCGTTCACCGATGAGATGGCAGCAAAACTTTTGAATCAACTCTCGCATACCGAAGCAGCGCGGCTCCAAGCTATATCTGTCTCGTCCGAATGGATTTCTGCCATGGAGGCTGAACAGATAATCAAAAATTTTAGAAACAAGCAGTAAAAATTTAATTGTTTTTCCCCGAAAATCGAATAAGATATAGACATATCAAAGAATCTAACGCAAATCGTGTGTGACGCAAATGAGCAGGCAACGCCTGCTCTAAGCAAAACGCATGATTTGCGTTTTTCTTTGTTTACATAAATTCTGGGTCAGTTTTTACCCAGCAACAGTGCTTAATGGCACTGATTATATAAATCCGGGCCAGAGTAATCTCCCGGCAATCAGTCTTTAATGAGACTGTTTTCGTATATATCGCATCCAAAATATTCGTACTAAGTCCTAAAAAAGGCAAAACGAGAGGAGAAAAAACATATGCAAAAGTTCAAAGCTACCTGGGAGAAAGTCGCTGAGCGTCACGGAAAGACCATCGAAGGCGTCGTCGATTGGTGCATGAAGTACCTCCGCATCTATACCTGCTGGTGCATCACCCTGTTCGTGGTCCTGGCCTGCCTGCTCCTCGAGGCAGTTTCGTGGATGGTTCGCCCGTACACGAAACCTGCCAAGAAGGCAGAAAAGGAAGAGGCCAAGCAGGCTAACTCCTGAGCATCTCCGCGAAAAAAGGTGGGCGCGTAAGCGCCCTCTTTTTTTTACATATTTTTGGGAGGAAAGAAAATGGAAAAGAATTCATTGAGTCAGGAAATCAACCGTATACAAAACACGCAGCTGCGTGAAGCGCTGATGGCGTATTTTAAAAACATTGTACCAGACTATTTCTGGACTGTTCCGTCCAGTTCTTCGGGAAAGTTTCATTCCAGTTTTGATTCTGGGGAAGGCGGCCTGGTGCGGCACACCAAGATGTGCGTACTTGTTGCAGAAGAACTTCTTCGTCTGGAAGAATTTAGCCAAATCGACCCAGACTGTATGTACGCTGCGATGCTGCTGCACGATAGCTTTAAGCAGGGAAGGGACGGCCGGCATTATCGTGCTGACCACCCAAGACTTGCAGCAGATGCATGGCGTGACTTTGCAAAAGCGATGGGGTTACCTGAAAATATCACTATGGCAATCACTTATGCCATTGCTTGGCATTCCGGTCAATGGTCCGGTCCCTCTACAAGAGATAACTTTGAAAAGCCTAATGCCTATATGGCAGAAATTAAGTGTGCGCATTTGTGCGACTATATTGCCAGCAGAGGCTTCTTCAACAAAATCAATACTCTTTAACATAAGCCGCCCCGAAAGCAGGGGCGGCTTTTTACATTTCAACATAACGGCTGTTGCATTTCTTTTACATGGACAATACGGACACTAACTGATATAATATAAGCAGATACAATAAAAGGGGGTGAATTTTGATGAATAACCCTGCACTTGTGAACGCGTTGCTCAATGGGAATAAGCATTTGACAGCACAGACACAGAATGCCCAAGGAGAACGTGATAAGGAATTTGAGATTGCATTTAAAGAAATCAAAAGTGAAGACGGATGGGCGGCAGCCATTCTGATGAATGGAAAACCAATTACGAGGCCATACAGAAAGATTACTTTGGATTTCGAAATTCTCAATGGCTTTTATGATTTACTTTGCCTCTTGGCAGCATTTATCGACCCGGGCCGGAACATTGTGTTTATTGTTAAAGACTGCGAAGGAACGGCTATTGAATCATATCTCGTATACTACGAGGAAAACAAGGAAAAAAGACGTTGTGTGGAGCATCTCAAATAATGGAAAAAGAGTTCAAATACAAAAAAAGTAGGATTCACAAATACGCGGCTTTCATTTTAGCAGCAGTTTTATCTTTATCTTCATTCCTCTTCACAATCTACCAAACCCTCACTATAAACGAGCTTTCGGCGGCGATTAACCGCACGCAAGAATCCATAAACAATACGACGGCTCTGGTGCCTGACACGAGTGAAGAGTCCTTTTCTATTGATGCCGGAAACAGTATTTTGGCATTAAATCAAATTTGCGTACCTGAGGAAATCAAACTGGCGGATATAACCAGTGAAGCTTGCAATACGGCAATTGAGAAAGATGTCGAAGACTATCGGTTCCGACAAATGATAGCGGCGGCGCAAAGCAAAGCAGCATCAACTCCAGGCATGGTTGGTACACTGATAATCCCAGCGGTTAACATCAACGTACCGCTGTTCAATGTATATATTCGCTCCGAAGGCTCCGCAAGAGCTCAGGCTATAACAGATAATGCAAATAGCTGTGCGTATATACCAGATTCTATCTCTGGAGCAGTTTTACTGGCAGACCATCAAAACCAGGATTTTAGAACTCTCGACAGAGTAAGAGTTGGAACCACTGGATATATCGTAACGGCCGACAGCGTTATCAATATTGTTGCAACCACAGTAATGAACGGACATAACACCGGAGAAATCGTCGATTCAAATATGAGTCCTATTGGGGCTATTGCGCCATACATTGCGTACACTTGTCAAGGTAACTCTTACAATATCCGCATTGTTGGCTTTAGTGTAAAGTGAGGTAAACAGTGAAAGTCAAAAAAGCAACGCTGGCTGCGGTAGCAGCTTGTCTGATGTCCATTTTTTCTATTTTTTCATCATATCAGAACCAGTTGGAGATTTCTGAGGTTACTGTTATCAAAAGTCCCAAGATTGAGAGCGTTAGCACAGAAGCATCTGTAGAAAGCGTTTCCGGTTGCATTTTGTTAAGCCAGAAAGACGGAAAACTGGTTTGTGACAGCCCCAGAGTTCCTCTTCAGCTTGATGAGCCGGTCGTGGTAAAGTTCCCGGAAGGGGAATATATCCTTGAGTATGACATGAATGCCGGCTACCTGAAAGCAATGACGGAACAGGGGGAAATTACATTTACCCCGAATACCAATGAGCTGTCCAACATGCACACTTTTTCAGATGATGAAGGGAATACCATCGCAGCAGGGGGAGTAGAAAACCTGTTCATCACGGTAAAACCTGCATCTGAAGATATGATGAACCTTCTCGAAAACATCGAGATATTGCCATACAACGGGCAGATGAATCTGGCGGTCGAAAAGCTGCCCATCAGCCAAGCAGGGGATATCATCATTACCGATGAGCTTGTTGCAAACAGTCATTTGAACATCTCTGTTTACAATAAGTCTTTGGAAGGCACCAGTTTTCAGAATGAAATCACGGTTGCAGAATGGAGCTTCATGTACGGCGATTATGTTGATACTGAGAGCGGCCTGAGACCCTATGTTTTCAAGTCTGACAGCTGTACGTTTAAGATTATGGCAAGTGGTGAGGAGGCCCTAAATAGCGGTATTTCAGCCTCTCCGGAAGAATCTCTTCGTGTATAAGGTTTCTCAAAAGTCCCCGCAATAGTGGGGGCTTTTTTTGTATACAATTTTGTTCACAAAACCCGAAAAACAAATAGATTTTTGCTATAAGCAAAAACTATCCGCGTCATATATGACGTTTGCTGTATTGAAAGATTATAAAAAGGAGAGGTAGGATAGTTCCGTGTAAATTGATTTGGCAAACAAAAACCTGCACGCCGCAAAAACGGCCAAAAATGACGAATTCTACACACAGCTCTGCGACATTGAAAAGGAACTGTACCATTACCGTGATTTCTTCCGAGATAAGGTCGTCTTCTGTAACTGCGATGACCCAGAGTATTCGAACTTCTGGAAGTATTTCCAGATGAACTTCTTCTTCCTCGGCCTGAAAAAACTCATCTCCACCCATTACGAACCCGGTGGCCAGTCCTACAAAATGGAAATCATTGCGGCCGACCTTGCTACCGGCCAAACTGCTTTCCCTGACTACGTGAAGACGCCGCTGGAAGGTGACGGGGATTTCCGCAGCGAGGAGTGCATCGAGATTCTCAAGGAAGCGGACGTGGTGGTGACCAACCCGCCCTTTAGCCTCTTTCGAGAGTATGTGGCACAGCTGATGGAGTATGATAAGAAGTTCATTATCATCGGCAACATCAATGCCATCACCTACAAAGAGTTTTTTCCGCTGCTGAAGGATGATAAAGTGTGGATTGGCCCAAGCATTCACAGTGGAGACAGGGAATTTCAGGTCCCACAAAGCTACCCCTTAAATGCAGCTGGTTCACGTGTTGACGAAAAAGGAAACAAATTTATTCGCGTCAAGGGAGTACGTTGGTTCACCAACGTAGATGTTGCAGTACGCCACACCCCACTGGACCTCTACATGCGCTACCACGGCAACGAAGACCATTTCCCAAAGTATGACAACTACGACGCCATCAATGTGGACAAAACCTGCGAAATCCCGGAGGACTATGATGGGGTGATGGGGGTACCGATTACTTTTCTGGATAAGTATTGCCCGGAGCAGTTTGAAATTGTTAGTGCCAACGATTATCGAACATGCGAATCAGTTCCCATGAAAGCTCATGGGCTTATCAAGGATAAAGATGGTGCTATCGGTGGAAAGCCTAAATACGCCCGCATTTTGATTCGATGTAGGAGGTGATTCTTGTTGAATTTGGATGTTTTAATAAAGGAAGTGCCATCAACAGACGACTCAAATATCGAGAGCTTTGCAGAGTGGATTTACGAAGTCAAGAAAATTGCACAAAAATATACCTGTTCGGAATTGCTCAAATTTGCGGCAGATGCCGATTTTTTTATCAGTTCTGAATACAGACGCAAAGAATTCAGAGCAAAAATATTACCAAGATTGAAAGATTTGAGAGGGAGTTTGAATTATATGAATGACCGTCCGGCTATCTTTATCGTTCATGGCCATGATGATACATTAAAGTCTGAAATTGCTCGCGTCATCGAACGACTGGGTTTTGAAGCTGTAATCCTGCATGAACAAGCAAATAGAGGAAAAACCATCATCGAAAAGTTGGAATCGGAAATTGACCGTGTAAAATATGGGATTGTTTTGTATACAGCTGATGATGACGGTGCAGATGGACAGAGAAGAGCACGGCAAAATGTTGTATTTGAACACGGCTTTTTGATTGGACGTCTGGGACGCGAGCGGGTCTGTGTAATAATGGACGATAATATCGAAAAACCAAGCGACAACGACGGATTAGTATATATATCTCGTGTAGATTGGAAAGACCCCCTTCTCAATGAGCTGAAAGCCGTTGGGTTAGATGTCGATAAAAATTTGATTTAACTTGAAAGGCAGGTATCTATCAAATGAAAATAACCCCCATTGAAATTACCGTAGCCGACATCTTTGCTGGCTTCAAAGACAACCAGGAGGCTGGCGTGGTTGCTTATGACGGCAATCTGAACGTTCGCCCTCCATACCAGCGCGAGTTCATTTATGATGACGCCAAACAAGAGGCAGTCATCCATACTATCCGCAAGGGATTCCCTTTGAACGTCATGTACTGGGCCAAAAACCCAGATGGTACTTACGAGCTGCTGGATGGCCAGCAGCGCACCCTGAGTTTCTGCAAATTTGTCGACGGCGGATTCAGCGTAGATATGACCGGGAATGGAGATGTCCGTTACTTCCACAACATGCTGCCGGATGAGCAAAAGGGAATCCTTGATTACAAACTGACCATTTATGTTTGTGAAGGCAGCGAAAGCGAAAAACTGGAGTGGTTCAAAATTATCAATATTGCCGGAGAGAAACTCACTCCTCAGGAACTGCGCAACGCCGTGTATACCGGTCCTTGGCTGGCGGATGCCAAGCTGTTTTTCTCAAAGACCAACTGCGTAGCTTACAAGCTGGGCGAGCCGTACATGAAGGGCGCCCCCATTCGTCAGGATTATCTGGAAGAAGTCCTGAGCTGGTGCGCAGCCGGCGATGATGTCAGCATCGAGGAGTATATGGCGCAGCATCAGCATGACCCCAATGCCAGCGAGCTGAAGGAATACTTCAAAGCGGTTGTTGAGTGGGTCAAGAAGACCTTTCCAAACTATCGAAGTGAAATGAAAGGCCTGCCCTGGGGCGAATTCTACGATGAGAACAAGCATCGGAAACTGGACCCGGCTGAGTTGGAAAAGGAAATCGCAGCTCTGATGATAGATGATGACGTTACCAAAAAGAGTGGAGCCTATGAGTACGTCCTCACCGGCAATGAACGTGCGCTGCATATCCGCGCCTTTACGCCCGGGCAGAAAAGAGGAGCCTACGAGCGTCAGCAGGGAGTATGTCCATTCTGTGCAGCGGAAGGAAACAGCAAACGGTGGGAATTTAAAGAAATGGAAGCCGACCACATTACACCCTGGTCACAGGGAGGACATACAACTGTTGAAAACTGCCAGATGCTCTGTAAAACCCACAATCGAAAGAAAAGCGTAGTGTGATTTTTATACCTCACGCAACAGAGGGCTCTTACTCAAAAGTGAGGGCCTTCTCTTTTTATTTCCCGAAAAACACATACAATCGGACATATATTTTTTAAGGAGGGACAGCAATGGAAACAAATAAAATGTACCTGTTTCTATTTTTCTTTTGTGCATTACTTGCATTCATTGTGCCGCCCGCAATACAAATCGCCAAAGCCAAAAAGAAAAAGAAAAGGATGAAGGAAATTGTAAGCGGTGCTAAAACACTGTCGCCCAAGCAGTTTTTCGCTCTGAGACAATCGTGTCACGGCCGAATGACAAATTTTGAATTTGAAGGTGTATACATCATTTATAATCTCGATAAGAAAATGTATTACGTGGGACAATCAGTCCACGTGCCAAGCCGAGTGAATGCTCATTTCACCGGGAAGGGAAATGGTGATGTCTATGCTGATTATAAGTATGGAGACCGCTTTGAAATACGTATGGTAAAGCTCCGAGGTAGCGGATACAACAGGCTTGATGACCTTGAAAGAGAACTTATCGACATGTATCATTGCTGTGAAAAAGGGTACAACCGAAAAAAGGGAAACAGATAAAAAAGAAAACCACCGAGGATGTCTCGGTGGTTTATTTTTTTGGTGCCTATACCTGGATTCGAACCAGGGACCGACGGATTATGATTCCGCTGCTCTACCACTGAGCTATACAGGCATGTTCCCAAGAATAATCTTGGGAGGATGTTGTGGTGCCCAAGAGGGGAGTCGAACCCCTACAAATCGGTGTTTAAATCCGCTGCGTCTGCCAGTTCCGCCACATGGGCATATGTATGGTGGGAGGGGCGGCTTTCGGGACCGCGACACACAGGGCTTCAACCTGTTGCTCTACCATCTGAGCTACCCTCCCATATGATGGTGTCCCCGGGGAGATTTGAACTCCCAAAATGCAGTGTCTGAGACTGCCGCGTATGCCAGTTCCGCCACAGGGACATATTTAGAAATGGGCGCGGAGTTGAGCCGCTAAGCCCTCACCGCTTTGTGGTTGCGCATTTCCACAATGCGTTCCTTAAACTTTTGCATCAACCTGGATTTTGACGCTAATCGTCAACCTCAACCCTTGCGACACTGTCATTCCAGCTCGCATCGCAAAGGCGGCATGTTGGGATTTGTTCCGGCGTCACTGCGGTGTGCGAAAATACGCTCGTTTTTAGACCTTGCCGCAGAAGCAGCGCTGCTTTTCAGCGCCGCAGCCTTATGCCATGCAGACCCATTTCAAACTTATTACTTTTCGAGAAAGTCTATTGCATCTTCTTTGCTGAGAAAAAAGAGATAGCCGATATCTTTTTCTGTCAACTCAGAGATATTCCATTTCTCATCCAGTGGATTATCTCCATCATAGGTGATTGTCATAGAAATCCTGTCTTCTCGTATTGACACCAAAGATACTTTCATCGGAATAATTTCTCTTCGGTTAACGACCCACACCTTACGCCCGGGACGTAATGGTATTCTGATACTTTCACCGATGTTTTCCATTGGCATTCTCCTTTAAAGTGGTGCCTCCGGGTGGATTTGAACCACCGACACGAGGATTTTCAGTCCTCTGCTCTACCTGGCTGAGCTACAAAGACATATTCAGCGCCTGCAATTTAGCCCAGCTGTATTAAGAATTACACACGCTCAAAACGATATTTCTGGTTGGCCTGAGGGTATTTCTTATGGTCGGTTTCGCCCATAAAGTCATCATAAGGCCGAACGAAAAACCGTCTCTCTCCGTACAAAGCCCGATAAATAACAACCCTCGCCTGGGTTTCTGTGTCCAGTCCGTCAATGCTGATAACCTCATACAGATACGAGAGATTGTCTTTCATATCGCTCGCTTCAGCCATAAGCTCTCGCTTAAAATGCTTGACGATATCTCCAGCTTTGATTCGCTGTTCCATTACACGCCCCCCTTTCGCAAAGTTTATCAATGATTTTGGCGGCAAGAGTGGGACTCGAACCCACAACGGCGATTGCCGCACCCGCTTTCGAGACGGGCTGACTACCAGTTATCACATCTTGCCATATGGTGCGTCAGGAGGGATTTGAACCCACGGCCGACGGATTAAGAGTCCGCTGCTCTACCTAACTGAGCTACTGACGCGTATGTAATTGCCATCTGGATATCACCCTGTTTACCGATGACCGTGCATTTCAGCACACTTGCCGAGTCGCGCATCAAGCTCGCTTCTATGGGTTCTCGACTATTCTCCGCTTGACCGGATACCGATATCACCTGAGTCGGAAGGGTACGTTTTAACGCTAACGCACAACTGCGGTTGTTATTTTTTATCCCGAAGCAACCTTCGATACAGATTTCCATGTGCTGCTACGCCAAGGGAGAGGTCAGCCTTACCAGTTACGGGGTGCCTTCCTGCTATCCGCATTTTCCCGCCGGCACATCATACAAAACCACTATTATAGCCCGATTCTGTACATTTGGCGCCAACGGTGTTTCGCTCCGCTCTTTAAACGATGGCTGCTTCTAAGCCTACGTTTGGAAATCTATTGGTATCCCGGGCGGGATTCGAACCCGCAGCGACCAGCACCTCAAGCTGGTGTGTATGCCATTCCACCACCGGGACATATCTTTTTCTGAGCGATGGATTGAATATACACCGCTCAGAATAATATTGAAGTTAATGATGATTGCTTAATCGGACGTCTTCTCAGACCCGTCCAAAATAGACCGCATATCGTCTATCTTGAAGCTGTGAACAACGCTGCCATTCTCATCCTTTATCCGGATGCCAGCGTATTTTTCCAACAGCCCTTGCACCATCTGCGCATCTTTCGGGTCAATGAACTTACCGTACTGTTTCTTATACTGACCAATTTCCTCATCTGTCAGGTCACAATACGTTCCATTTTCGAGTTTTGCGACAATGAACGCCTGTCCAACGAGAACGTCGTGGCCATCGAAGATGTACCTGTTTGGAGCAAGTCCAATCAGTTTGCCGATATCATTTGTACCCAGGAAGATAATACGCTCATCTTTACGGCAAAGATACACAAGGTCTGCCTTGCCGTTTACCAGGAAGTCGAAGCTACTCTTAAAATCCTGAGTATTCTCATGTGCCTCAATCGTACAAACGACCGGAGGCTCACCGATAGGAAGCATCAGAATACGAATGGTCTTCTGCGCCTTCAACGGGGATGCAAGAGGCATTTCAGGCATTTTTCCGTCAGGCGTAGTAGTCTGCTGTTTGGCCTTCTCATTCTTTGATTTGTGACGGCCAAATAAAGACATAGAGAACGCTCCTTTCATTTTATATTGCTGGAGCGCACGGCCGGAGTCGAACCGGCTTACAACAGATTTGCAGTCTGCTCCATAACCGTCCTGGTCCATGCGCATATGGTATGCTCGGTGGGAATCGAACCCACAGAATGCAGAGTTTGAAGCTGCCGCGTATGCCAGTTCCGCCACGAGCACATATTGAGGTGGCAGACCATGAGTCGTCTGCCGGGACTAATGGCAGGGGAGGAGGGAGTCGAACCCCCAGCGCACGGTTTTGGAGACCGCTGCTCTACCAATTGAGCTACTCCCCTATATAAAAGCCGGTTTCCGTACTGCACCCACTTTTGACAAACCCTGAAACCGGCAAAGCTGATGGGGTGCTGGTACTCCCAGGGGGACTCGAACCCTCGACCCACGGTTTAGAAGACCGTTGCTCTGTTCCAGCTGAGCTATGAGAGCATATGGCAGGGGCAGTAGGACTTGAACCCACAACTTACGGTTTTGGAGACCGTTGCTCTACCAATTGAACTATACCCCTATATGGAGCGCCCGGAGGGACTCGAACCCTCGGCCTTCTGATTCGTAGTCAGATGCTCTAATCCAACTGAGCTACAGGCACTTATGTATGGTGCGCTCGCCGGGGTTCGAACCCGAGACCTACGGATTAAAAGTCCGTTGCTCTACCAGCTGAGCTACGAGCGCATAATGTGGGGTGAAGGAAGGGACTTGAACCCTCACGTCCTTTACGGACACCGGAGCCACAATCCGGCGCGTCTACCAATTTCGCCACCTACACCACATATGGCGGACGGTGCAGGATTCGAACCTGCGGGCCGATAAACGACCACTTGCTTTCCAAGCAAGCACCTTAAACCTCTCGGTCAACCGTCCATATGTATGGCGGAGAGGGTGGGATTCGAACCCACGGGCCTTACGACCGCCAGTTTTCAAGACTGGAACCATAAACCGCTCGGACACCTCTCCAGAAATGGATGCGGATGAGAGATTCGAACTCCCAACCTCCTGGGTCAGAACCAGGCGCCCTACCAATTGAGCCAATCCGCATTATATGGCTGTGGATGAGGGACTCGAACCCCCAGAATACCGGGGTCAAAGCCCGGTGTGTTACCTTTTCACCAATCCACAATATGTATCCGGTCTTTATGGCGGCCGGGAGCCATATGGCGGAGAGCACTGTATTCGAAACAGACCCTTATAAAAGAGCGCAACGCTTAGCAGGCGGGCCCCAGAACCCTCTGGGTTTACTCTCCATGTTAAAAACAAAAACCCGTAGGCTCCTGCCTACGGGTTTCTATTGAAATGAGGTGAAAATGACAAGCATAAGATTTGACTATGTTCAAAATCAGAGATGTCACTCGCGTTTCACTTCAACAGAAACCGAAGGCAGCACAAAATGGCGGAGGCAAAATGATTTGCTCCACAACATGCTCAGGCTGGATTGTTTCTGTCTGATAGTACGCATGAGTTTAATCCCCTTTCTTGCCTATGCTTGTATTATATCACTTGTTGTCCTATTTGTCCATACTAAATTTTAATTTTTTGGAACAAATATTTGTTGCTGATTTATTGAGTCTCCCCGAAAAAGGGATAAAATCTTAGGTATCAAAATATACAAGCGCCATATTGTGTTTCGCAAATACGAGCACATTATGGCGCTTGTTTTTTTGAATTACTACATATTATTTGGAGGTTATTGAACTATGTGTAACAAAATTGATTGTCCTCTGTATGGTGGCGCCTGCGGTTTGGCCAAACTCGGTGATACCAATAAACCTTTCGTTTCCTGCTATGAGTGCAAGACTACGGTCGACAAAACTACTCCTGACGGCAGCAAAGGTGGCATGCAGGCCTATGTACTGACCAGCGTGAAAACTTTTGGCGATTGTCCCGAGGTGAAAACCCGTCTGTTTACGGACATGTCCACGGCAACCGAGGAGATGTTCCTTCAGTATGCAGAAAGCCTTGGCATGCTCGGGCTGAAGTTCATTACGCCCGAGGAATACTTCACAGACGAAGGTACAGGCACAGGTGTTCTGTCTTTTACGGCAAATGGGGTCCAATACAAATGGACTATTGAGCGGCAGACGGTCGGTGAGCCCAATACGCACTGCACAGCTATTCCCGATGAAATTCGCATCAACACTCCGGCAGGTACGCTGATTGCTTCCAGCCAGGAAAATCCTCTTTTCCCCGGAATCGCTATTGACCTTGAGTACGAGCGAAACGGGGAAGTGGAGCGAATCGGCCTCGGGAACTTTGAGTGGGGCGAAAGCAACACCGGCGAACGTGGCATCTTCACTGCGCTTTTCAGAGACACAGCCAGTGACGATTGTACCGAATATCTTCCGCTTAAAGATGAAGCGGGGCTGTTCGGTGTGATGCCGGCAACGCTGGTAACCGTTTCCCAAAACGGTTGTGTCAAGAAGAAGCCCTGTACGGTGAACATCCTCACGGGGCAGGCTTTTGGCGTTGAAATCAGCGATGATGACATCGGCGCCTTTATTGAGGTACAGCATAGTCGCTACGTTCTTTACAGCAAAAAGACGATGGACGCGAACCAGTTGCACTTCTGGTATGAGTAAAAAACAATCAGCAGAGGGGAAAGCATCCCCTCTGCGTTTTTAAGGGAGGAAAAAGAATTATGGCAAATTATATCGGTGTGTTCAGAAGCAACTATTTTCAGGTAACTGATGAGGAAAAGTTCAAGGGGATTGTGAGCCGCATGAGCTCCGGCGAAGACCCTGTTACCCTGTTTACTGAGCGAGCCCCTTACTATGGGTTCGGCGGTGACGGGTCTCTGTCTGGGGTCGTATCAGAAGACGACGCCGAAAGCGATTTCCCGGAAGCTGACTTTGACCTCATGGTACAGGAGCTCCAGGACATCCTTCCAGACGATGAGGCAATTATCATCATGTCTGCCGGCCATGAAAAATTCCGTTATGTTTCGGGATGGACTTGTATCATTACGAAAGACGGATACGATTACATCGACATGACCGAATCGGCAAAAGAGAAGGCCAAAGAACTTCTCAAAAATGAGGATTGGGACACGCTATGCGAATATTAAGGAGAAAAATATGGATTTCAGTAAAATCAAACTCTTCGTAGACCTGGATGGAACCGCAGCGGTATGGAATGCGGCCGGGGAATACGAGGACTTATTTAGGGAAGGTTACTTCCTGAATTTAAGACCGCACGAAAATGTTGTTAAGGGTGTAAAAAAGCTTTATGAGTGTGGCCTGGACGTTTACGTTTTGAGCGCCTACTTGACGGAAAGCCGATTCGCCCTGAGAGAAAAAAATGCATGGGTCGAAACATACCTTCCCTTTGTGGATAGAAGAAACAGGCTCTTTGTTCCCCAGAACATGTCCAAGCCAAACTATGTATCTGCTCTCATTGGAGAACTGGACAATAAGTACATCCTGTTGGATGACTATTCGAAAAACCTTCATGAATGGCAGGCAGCAAACGGCTTTGGCATTAAGCTGATGAACGGGCTGAACGGAACCGTTGGCACTTGGAAGGGGCCTTCGGTATCACGTTTCGACACATCCGAGAAAATCAAAAAAGAAGTGCTGGAGCATATCAATAACAACCTCGGCGGAAAACTGAATCCGTTGTGGTAAAAAGAAAGGAAAATGAAATATGAAAATCAAAAACACCATTATGGCCGGACACATCACTCTTGGGAATACGGTTGACGTAACCGACCCGTGCTACGATAAGGATGTTTGGTGCAGATGCACTATCAAAAACGTGGCGGCCGGCAAGTACGCTTGCTACGCTATCATTGCCGATGAGAGGTCTTTCGGGCAGCGAGTTGCCAAGGCGCGTATCGTCCTCGATGATGGCAGTGACGCGGCAAAGGATACCCAGGCCCGTGTTCAGAAAGGTCGTTCCTGGAGATACAACACCACCATTGGCGTGGACGCCGGTGTTGCCGGTTTCTTTGCCGACAAGCCCGATTTCGATGATGACCAGTGGAGTGAGCTTTGCGACTGGATGTTCAGCCAGGAGGAAGACAAGGCTTTCGTCAAACGGTTTGACAACGAAACCGATGGCTTCTGGACCAGCTCCGGGTATGGTGACGGCTGCTATGACGTGTGCGCTATTCGCAGCCTCGTCAACGGCAAGCCGATGATTACGGCTTTGGAGATTAGATTCCTTTAAAAATCTTGGAGGGCGTCCGACTTTTCGGGCGCCCTCTTTGTAAATATACGAAAATCAAATACGATTAACATAAACGCAGAACGCGTGGGGGGAGAATTCAAATGAAAAAATATGATAGAACCGTCTATCAAGATTTCCGAACAAGGGACATCCTCGTAGACGGATTTGACGACATCAAAAAGCTTCTTCAGTATCTGTATATGTCGGAAGACCACAAAGTCGTTTGCAATAACGGCATTTGTGACCTTGAATTTTCTATGACACCAGGAATGGCAATTATGGTCAGAAACATGAATTTTCCAGATTTGCCTCCGACACATCGAGAAATCAACCTCGCAGAAATGCTTGGCATTATAGAGATGCTCGAGGAAATGCCGCCGACAGAATTCCCCGGCTCCTTCAAGAACCGATGGGATGAAGTTAAAACTATCTGCGTGGCTAACATGCTACAGAATGAAAAGAACAGAGGGTAGATAAATGAACGAACATGATGTAAAAGACACCGTAATCAAAAAAGAAAAAAGGTTCCTTAAGGACATCAACGAGGAAGAAAATTTCGTGTGGACACGAAATTTCAGAACTGCGATGAAGATGACCCAAGAGGAAGCAAGCGTTCTTTTGGAAAAATACGGCGAAAGCGAGCTGGCTGACGCATATGCTGCAAAAGATGTCCTGCACGAGTTTCCATTCAATGCAGTTATCCGTGTGAAGTATCAGGACATGGTCATTTATGTCCGAGAAGTAACCAGGGATAAAATCTTCTTTTGCCATCTCATGCAAAACGCATATCACTATCGTGATGCCGAGTCTGCTCAGAAAACCCTGAAAAAATATCAAAAAATTCTGGAGGAAAACGGTTATCTTGCGGAAGTAATTACCGATTGAAGAAAAGGCTGCGCTGAAAAAGCGCAGCCTTCTTTCGTTGTTTGCCCCCGAAAAAGGAATAAGATATGAGTATCCAAAGAATCGAATGCAAATTGAGAGCTCGGTAAGTGCGACATCAATAAGCATTCGACTCTTTGTTTTATATATAAGGAGTGTGACGTGAAAAAATGGACGCTAAGTTTGAAAAAGAAGAACATATCAAGAGAGGCGATATCTATTACGCGGACCTCGGCGATGTATTTGGCTCTGAGCAGGCGGGTGTGCGTCCGGTGCTTATCGTACAAAACGATATTGGGAATAAGTACAGCCCGACAGTGATTGTCGCACCGCTTACAAGCAGAGAGAGAAAACATCAGCTGCCTACGCATTGCACCATTAAAAGCCACGGCCGTTTGAAGGTCTCGTCGCTTGTGCTGCTGGAACAGCTGCGAGTAATTGATAAGGCCCGTCTAAAAGGTAAACGAGTAGGCTTTCTGGATGCTGAAGATATGAGAGAAGTCGACAAGGCTCTGTCTATCAGTGTCGGCCTGATGAAGGAAGACTGGGCCCGCGAATGCGAAAGCAGAGGTTTAATTTCATGAAGTGTTCTCAAAAAGAAAAAGCAAGACAGTCGTTGCTTCGTGTTGACACAGCATTGCGCAACGCGGCAGACAACTTCAGTGTGCAAAAAGATGAAATGATTTTAGCAAAAATCGGGTTCGACTTGAAATTTGCTGAATCATACCTTTTTCTTGCTGCCAAGCATGGAAATGAGGAATGTGGACGCATTGTCCTCAACCCAAGCAAAACTTCATGCGACGGCGTAATGACACAAGAAAGAGTACCGGCGCATACTGTTTGCCGCAGTTGTGGAGCAAAACCCGGAGAGCTCCATAAAAAGGGCTGTTATGAAGAAAAATGCCCTGTTTGCGGTGGCTCACTTGCCAACTGCGAGTGCTGGATAGGCATGTACTAAATTTCGTAAGACCAGTCCCTCGAAAGAGGGGCTGTTTTTTTATTGCTCTTACCCGAAAAGCGAAGAAGATAAGAATATATCAAAGAATAAAACGCGGATACTGTGATAACGAAAATATCGCAGACTGCGTTTTTCTTTGAGAAAATACTTATAAATGATGAGGTGAAAATATGAATAAGGCAAAATACTTTGAGGCCATTAAGCCGCATTATACTGGCTATCAGGAGCTGCACGTCCATTCTGTTGGTTCTTTCCGAGATGCTGTAAACGAGGTAGCTGACATTTTTGACGCAGCGGAAGAACTTGGCAGACGAGCAGTATCTATTACTGACCATGGCAACTGGACGCGCCTGTTTGAAGCGTTGAAGGAGCGTACTAAGCGAGAGAAAAAAGTGCTTGAAAAAGCGCTTTCCCGTGCGGGTGTATCTGAAGACGAAATCAAATCCGCTATTAAGGCAATGGGCGCCTTCGACACTATTCGTTTTCCGAATGAGAAAATGTGGCAGTTCATTGAAAAATATGAAGATGCCTACATTGCTGCTTCGCAGGAAATCATTCAGTTCATCCCTGGCGTAGAGATGTACGAATGCCTCCCCGTCGAAAATGACGACCATCGTTGGCACATTTTGTTCCTTGCAAAGGATTGGACCGGAGCACAAGCTCTTTTTAAGCTGTGTAATTTGGCCCAGCTCAACAAGCACAATGATATGCCGCGATGCACGGTAGACACGATGCGGCTTTTTCTGGGGAAAGGTGCCCCGGGACATGGGCATGTGATTGCAACCTCTGCTTGCTTGAGCGGAAAAATTTCGGATACCCTGCTGTCCAGGTATTATCTGAACAAAAAGAAAGAAGAGCTCCTGGCAAGCCAGGAAAAAATGACGGTAATCTCGCCGGAAGCCATCCGAGATGCAGAAGAGCGAATCCGTGAAATGACGGAAGATATCGCTATTGCGAATGAAGAGCTTGCGACAGCAAAGAAACTGGCGAAACGCAAGTTTGAAACCGCAATCAAAAGAGCTCAGAATGCATATGACAAAGCCGTTGCGAAGAGCAACCCTGATAACCTCTCTATGTTCAATGAGGCAGATGAGGCTGTAAAGGCCGCCAAAGAAAAGCTCGAAGGTGTTCTTGCTGATGCTAAAGCTTCCGAGAATGCAGCCAATAGGCTCCCGAGTCTCATGGAAGACGTTGCCAAAAAAAAAGATACGCTGAAGAAAATGAAAGAATCTCTGGCTGATATGGAAAAGGCAAATCGTCCGGCCGCTCGTGTACAGGCCAAAATTGATGCCATTGATGCTAAAATTGAAGCCCTGGGAGACCTTTACGAGCAGGCAAAGAGCTATGCTCTGGAGTACCAGGAAATTTTCGGAAACGGAAACTTCTATATTGAGCTTCAGGACCATGGTCTTGACCGTGATTTCCTTTTGAGAAACCAGCTTGTTCGCATTGCGAACGAAACAGGAATTCCGATGACTGTGGCAAATGACGTCCATTATAAAAATCTGGAGATGAAGAGAAAACGCGATATTGTAGCAGCGCTTCGTTTCCAGAACCTTACCTTGGAAGACGTTGCCAGCCAGCCCGGAAACGACCAGCTGTATTTCAAAAGCGATGAGCAGATGATGCAGTTGTTTGCCGATGTTCCGGACGCTATCGAGAACACAAACCGCATTGCGGAAGCATGCAATGTGTTCTATAAGAAAGAAATGCACTTGCCCGAGTTCGTTGATACGGTTAACGGATATGCACCTGCGCAGTATTTGCGTAAGATGGCGGAAAAAAACGTCATCGTTAGATATCCGGACTGCAAACAGTGGACTCCCGAACGTCAGAAAGCGTTTAAAGAGAGACTCTACTATGAGCTCGGTGTTATCGAAAAAATGGGGTATTCCAGCTATATTAGCATTGTGGAAGACTTCATTCGGTATACCAAAGAGAATTTTGGCTCTGAATCCGTTGGCCCTGGCCGTGGTTCCGGCGCCGGAAGTCTGGTATGCTATCTTATCGGTATCACCAACATTGACCCTTTGAAATACAACCTGATTTTCGAGCGTTTCCTCAATCCTGAGCGCGTATCTATGCCTAAACAATATTGGGCACCCATTGTGAACCCTATTACTCAGGGGTGTGCGGCTTAAAGCCGCGCTAACGGTTGCAGTTGAATAAGATTGTTCGCCAAGCCTTGCAAGGAGATGCGAACCTTTGACCCGGAAAAGGGAAAACGAAGCCGCTGCGTAAGAGAACCTACGGTCCACGAATGTGGATAGCAGGCGATACCGTGCTAAGTTTGACTCTCTCTAAAATTACCAGAAAGGAGAAACATGGTCTATGAAGAAATAAGAGGAATTCCTGGATTTAAGGGATATTTCGTGTCACCGAATGGAGACGTCTACAGCAACAAAAGCGGCAAAATGAAAAAGTTAAAACCTTTTTTGGATAGCCGTAAGAAATATTTGCTGATTGGTCTTATTGATGACTCTGGACAAAGGAGAAAGGTCCTTATTCATCGAATTGTAGCGATTTGCTATATACCAAATCCCAACAGTCTTCCTGAGGTAAACCACAAAGACCGCAACACGCAAAATCCCTGCAAAGAAAATCTCGAGTGGTGTACGCGAAAAGACAACCTCTCAGACAGCTATGAAACAATGTCTCCTGTTCGCAACAAAAGACAATGTCAGTTGTTTAAAGGTGGGACTTTTATCCAAGAGTTCCAGAGCATTCACCAGGCGGCCGTGTTCGCAAATCAACACTACGGTGCCAACGCTACCTCACTCGAAAAATATTTGCAAAGTGGAGATGTTTCGATTGTTTCAGAAAAAGAAACAGAAAGGAAAACGAAGAGGCCAACCTCTACTGGCATCACACAAAATCGCGCACCGATTTCTGTTGTCAGGACGTCCGACAAAACCAAAGTCGGAACGTTCAAGACATTTTTAGAAACAGCGCAGTTTTTCCAGAAAGAGCTTGGTTTACGCGTTTCACCTAAAACACTCCAGAAAAAATATTCACAAAAAATACCCATAAATGGGTATATGGTAAAAAGAGAGTCTTAAAAGTGTAACGACCAGCCTCGTGAGAGGCGTAGGGGAGAAGATGAGTTACTCCCCGAAGTGCATGGCACTGGACGATGTCCAGTGAAGAGATGGCCTATTCCCCTTGGCATTAGCCAGCTAAATATCGGGAAACCGAGGGTGAAAAGGATATTGACACCGATTTTGCCCCGTCCATTCGCGACAAGGTAATCGGTTATGTAGCCAAAAGATATGCATACAAGGAAGATTATATTGAGGAGCTGAAAGGTACTGTGTGCGCCATCAATACCGAAGGTGTTCTGGCGGCCAAAAGTGCCATTCGTCAGGTTGGTAAGGTTACCAACGTTCCGTTTGCCACTTGCGACAAAATCGCTAAGCTGATTCCGACAACCGTTGGTATGACGCTGAAAAAGGCGTTGGAAGAAAGCGAAGAACTGAAACAACTCTACGGCAGCGATGCCCAGGCAAAATCCCTGCTTGATGATGCAATGCTCGTGGAAGGCACTCCTGTTCAGACGGGTGTCCACGCAGCCGGCGTCATCATTGCTGATAAGCCCATCAGTGAATACGCTCCTATGTTCTGGAACGACAAAAAGAACACCTGGGTTATTCAGTATGACATGGTTTCCTGTGAGTCTGACTGCGGGATGCTTAAAATGGACTTCCTCGGTCTGCGAAACCTGGATATCATTATGCGCTGTAAAGATTTTGTCAGAAGAGCGAAAGGAGTCGTGATTGATTCCGTAGCTGTTGAACAGGCAGATGATGAAAGCGTAATCGTAGATATCTACGGCAAAGGTGACACCGACGGTATTTTCCAGTTTGAAAGTGGCGGCATGAAAAAGACGCTGCGTTCTTTTGTTCCTAAACAAATTGAGGACGTTATCCTTCTGAATGCCGCATATCGCCCGGGTCCGATGCAGTATATTCCTCTTGTCACGGATGTTAAATTCCACCGTGCAGAGCCGAATTATATTGTGCCGGATATGAAGCGAATCCTGGAGCCCACCTACGGTTCTCCCATTTACCAGGAACAGATTCAGCAGATTTTCCATGAAATCGCTGGATTTAGTCTCGGTCAGGCCGATATCATTCGTCGTGCCATGTCCAAGAAGCATCTGGATGAACTGGAAGCCGCAAAAGACGGCTTTGTCAGTGGCTTTAAAGCAAAGGGTGCAAAGGATGCAGACATTGAAAAATTCTGGAACGAGCTTCTGGATTTCGCCAAGTATGCATTCAATAAATCCCATGCCGCTGCATACTCCGTATTGTCCTACTATACGGCATGGCTCAAGCATTATTACCCGGTCGAATATTTGGCATCTCTGATGTCCTTCTCGACCAAGGAAGATGTCGGGCTTTATGTAAAAAACGCCAAGGACTATGGCGTGAAAGTTCTTCCTCCGGACGTAAACCGTTCTTTGCACTATACGGCTCCGACTCGAAACGGAGAAATTCGTTTTGGTCTGGAAGGGCTGAAAGACGTTGGTGCGGCCGCAGAAAAAATCGTTCGTGAACGCAAAGCCGGCGGCACATTTAAGTCTCTTGATGATTTTATTCTTCGTTGCGTCATTATTGGCGTAGACAAGGCCCCTATCGAGAGTCTCGTAAAAGCTGGTGCGCTGGATGAATTTGTTTATAACAGACAGGAAGCCGTTGAAAATATTGCGGCATATGTTACTGCTTGCCGTACCGCAATTCGTTCTGCATTCAAAAAAGCAGAGGAGCAGGGAATCGAGCCTGATTCGCGTTGGGTATATAATACCATCAACGCTGAAAAGGAGTTTAATCTCCCGAATGCAATCCCCTGCGCAGAATACGATAATACGACGATGGTCCGTTTGGAAAAGGAATATGCCGGTTTTTATGTATCCGGCAACCCCTTGGAAAAGCACAAGGATATCCTGACGAAATACGCTCATACTCCTATCTCAGAAATTACGGAGAGTGAAGAAGTAACGTTGGTTGGACATATTTCTGACCTCGTTATTTTACGACGCAAGTCAGATGGAAAACCGATGTGCAAATTCAACCTTGAGGACCTTTCCGGTGACGTAAGTGCTGTCTGCTTTGTAAAGCAGTATGAAAAACTTGGCGCTCAGCTTACCGAAGGTTCCATTGTATTGCTGAAAGGTAAAGTCGAGGTTCAGAATGATGTGATGAGCGAAAGCGATGAAGAAAAAAGCTTCCAGTTCGTCGTTCGTTCCGGCCGCAAGCTCACCTAAAACAAAAGCCTCCTGCTACAAGCAGGGGGCTTTTTTGTTGTACAAACCCGAAAAAGCAATAGGATAGATTTATCAAATCATACAAGGAAAATTACCGTGATACGAAAGTACACCGCCTTGATTGTGATTAAGGAAGGAGAATGATGAAATGTTGTATGTAATGTGTGGTTGCCCCGGAAGCGGGAAGACTACATGGTGTAAAAAGAATCTGGCGAATGCCGTATATGTGAGCACGGATGACATCCGAGCAGAGCTTTTTGGAACCCCTGAACCGGGCGACCGAAGCCAGGAGAAGCGCGTCTTTGACACATTTTACGGGAGAATCCGTAAGGCTCTTATCGAAGGAAAAGATGTTGTGGCAGATGCTACGCACACTACCGAAAGAGGCCGAAAGAAAGTTCTCGACTGTCTGCCTGACGGCCAGAAAGCGGTGGCTATTGTGATGAAAACATCTCTTCGGGATGCATTATACCGTAATGCCAACCGAGAGCGTGTTGTCCCTGAGCATGCAGTCCGCCGAATGTTTTTTAGGATGCAAGAAGAGCGTCCGAGAAAAGAAGAGGGCTTTTCGGAAATTCGCTTGATTTGATTTATTACCGGGAGCTAATCGGGCTCATATCCACATCGCAAAAATGAATATGCGGCCTGTGCTTTCCGGCACAGGTTTTTTTATTCTGGAAAATATGGAGGGAAAATTATGCTTCCTATGCAAATCCTTGAAAACTTCTTTTATGACGGAGCAAGCAATCCGTATTTTGGCCATTCTGTTCGAACCGGAAACTATCTTGTATCCATGTTTGAAGTAGTTCGCACTTCAAAACATCTAAGTCAACTATTCAAACAGTATACGTTTGACACAGTTGCATTGTCGGGACTGCTGCATGACATAGGGAAAATTGAAATTCCGCTGGCTCTGTTGACTAAAAATGGAGCTTTGACGAAAGAAGAATGGGAAACCATGCGTCAACATTCTATGTATGGCGGAAGAACGCTCAATCATTTTCAAGTGTGTTCTGTGATTCGCAGAATCTGGCCTAACGTCCAAGTAAATTATCTTGCAGATACCGCAATCTATCACCATGAGCGGATAGATGGAAAAGGGTATCCATTTGGTGTATCTAAACATATTTCCCCTTTGGCAAAATTGTGTGCTGTTGCTGATACTTTCGACGCCATCACCAGTGACAGACCATATAGAAAAGGTGCTTCCGTTAATGACGCATTGGAAATCATCAAAGCGTCGGCCGGAACGCAGTTGGACCAGGAAATCGTTGATGTGCTGCTTAGTAATCCAAAGTGGGCTATGCCTATGGCTGTTTGCGAGCAGTATGTTGAGAAAGGAGAAAGTGCATTTGGCAATCATCAAGAAGCTGCCTTCATCGGAAATACTCAAGCTTACATGCAATGCGGCGACAGGGGTGTATTTTGTAACACAGCGCGCTGATAACAGATGTTTTTATCTGTATAAGGAGACCCCGGATGGTTATGAGAGACTGTCCCCCAAGGGTGCTACCACTCCAACTGTGTTTGACGAAATTATTTGGCAACCCAAAACGACTTCAAAAAAGAAAAAATAAGGAGTGTTACATAAAATGAAAAATTTTGTACCTGTAGAAAAAATGTCCAAGCGTGCTCAGCGAGAGCTTGCAAAAAAACATCGCGGGTCTTGGCTGGGGGTAAACCCTGTGACGAGAATCAAACCCAATGACAGGAAAAAGAAGCTGGAGAAAGCAAGATATACTGCCGCCATGAGCCAGTATTGATTTGCTATTCCCCGAAAAACGAATAAAGTAGACAATACGGAGGTGTAAATATGAAAACAATCGCAACACGTAAAGCTATCGGCGACGGTGTAAAGTTCGAACGCATCAGAAGGATTACCGGCTATCTGGTTGGTACGACTGACAAGTGGAACGACGCCAAAAAGGCCGAAGAGCACGACCGTGTAAAACATTCGGTCAAGTGATTTACCATAGGCGCTCGAGAGGGCGCCTTTTTTGTTCGCTTTTAAATATAAAGTTACATATCAGCCTCCTAATATTTTTATTTGAAACAAAAATCCATAAGAATGGTGATTATAATTTCCTTTATATATGGACAAGACGGACTATTTAGGTTATAATATAAGAAGAGCAAACAAAAGTACCTAAAACGCCACGACCAAGACTTATGTCAAATTATCACTTAAGTTTATGACTATAGACTTGAAAAATTAAATGTTTCCTGCAAAGTAAACAGATTTTTCAAAAAGGTGTTTTTTTGATAATTCATTTTTCTTGGATAAAAAGACACATCGAAAAAATACGAAAGGAGGGCCCAAGCGGGCACAAAAGATATGATGAATACAACAGAAACAAAAGCAAATGCCGAGCAGGGAATCGCACGAATGGAATTTCCCCGCTTGGAACTCTTGACGCTACTCAATTTAGCCACTCCTACACTTTCGAAGAAACATACCTTTGTCAACAAAGTAAAAAAGATGTTCGACAAAGATACGCTTCTTCAGATTGAACGTGAATGTTTCGATACATCCCTACCTGCGACAGTAGCGCTGCCATCGCAAGCACGAGAAAACTCCATTGTGCTAACGGCTGCGTTCTACTTGCTTCATAAAGGACAAACAAAGCTTAAAACAAAAGAAAGAATCGTCATTGCAAAAGAAATCTCTGAAACATTCCATCGTGAAGTTGAGAGCATGGTTCTCTTTCTGAAAGAAAAAGACTTTCAAATTGATGTTTGTGAGACTATGTTTAGTCTTCATCCAGAAATTGTAGCAGCTCTTTTCTTGGTGCTCACTTCTGAACTAAGCGAGGGAACTCCGGATGACCCTGTTTTCAAAATTTGGGAAGGGTACATGAGGTTCATTAGCCCGATGCGAGACACACGAGAGGGCGAAGCTGTTTCTTCTGTAAAAATGAGGGACCATTTTGTTGGAAGCTACAAAAATTTTGGTGGCTATATCAATACATGGATGGATACACCGAGCCTCTCAAATCCAAGAAAGACATTGACGACCAATCCATATATTCTATTTTCTCGAGCTGCAATGAGTGCAGGAATGGACTTTTCCTCACTGATTCCGGATGAAACCCTTATCACAAAGGATGAATCTGAAATTGCGGCAAGGTGTGCTGTATATGCACAAAATGAAAATGTGGATTTTGATACAGAGGAGTTCAGACAAGAATACACCCAAATGTCTGACGCAAGAGCAGATTACAACAGAGCGTTTTTGTCAGCCATTATGATACGAAAAGCCGCTGCCTTCTATTCACGAGAAGTTATCGCCAATTTAAAGCAGCAGATGTTTGGTTCAGAACAGCAGCAAAAAGCTTTTGATAAACAGCTCAGGTCTTTGCAGGAAACAAGAGAGTTCGCAGAAAAGCTTCGCGAGGAAAATGCGCAACTGAAAGCCAAGGCTTCAGAAATCGACAGTTGGAAAGAATCTTTCCGAAAAAGGGAATATGCGCTTAAAGAACAAGTTGCATCTTTAACAAAACAGTTAGAGGACGCGCAAGCCCAGATTTCAGAATTGAGAATACCGATGGACACCCACAAAGATGTTGTTAGCCTTGACGATGCATTACGAGAAGCCGGATTTGAGGACATTGGACAAGAACCAAAACTGTATCATGACGAGCTCACAGAATATGAGCAACGATATCGCATTATAATTGCGGGCGGAAACGAAAATCTCATGAAGAAGTTCCGAACAATTCATCCTGATATTGTTATTATCAACGATGCCCGAATTGCGAATTGTGAGGCTGTGGTTCGGAATGCTGATATCTTGCTTTTCAAGACTGATTGTATCTCACATAGTCTATATGATAAATGCAAAGATATTGCCAATACCTGCAAGGTCCCTTACGGCTATATTCCGGAAACCACGTCAATCAATTTGATTGAACAAATCATTTGCGAAAAAATAGCTGAAAAACTCAGTACAAGAAGGGAGGTAGGCATATATGCCTAAAGAAAGAAAAAAGCCAATGAGCGATGGCGAATTGTCAGAAATGTTTCTCAACATCGGCCGTGCAAAAGAAGCTGCCGCAGAGGGCATTATCGCTGAGCAAAAGAAAGAAGAAGAGGAGAAGCGTCGACAGCTGAAAGGAAAATTGAAATTTTTCGGTGGCGCTGGAGATGAGCTTGGCGAGGATGTCGATTACGACGAAGAGGTTCGGGCCCTTGAGCAGGAAATTGAATGGGTTAGAAGCGGTAAAATCCACAAGTATGATTCCGGCGTAGTGCTCACAGAAGAAGATAGCGAACGCCCGGATGCGCTTGAGGATTCCATGCTCCAGCCAGAAAATAATGGACCTTCTGAACAGGCAGATGTTATTACGGCGGATGCATCTGATGATTTTGAAATTCTTGGTGTAGCTGATGAAACAGCAGATGACACCAGTGAACAAAGCGAACCGGAGATTGAACTGGATGAACCCATTTTCGAAGGTTCGGTGTCCGCTGTACCTTCTTCAGAACCTCCCGCACAGGAAGAACTGGAACTGGATGATGTAGCAGATGAGCCAGATGTTCTTAAAGCATATTTTGCTACATCATATGATGCCCGGGTAGGAGTTGGCCGATTTGCTTATGACATTTATAAAGGAAACATTCTCGTGGAGAGTAAAATCGGGAGTGTTTCTGACAGCAAGGCTGAAACTGTTATTTTTACCGGTGCGTCAAAAATGCTTCAGTACATCCAGTCTACAAAATGCACCTCCGCTCTTCTCTTTATGTCCGAGAACGCCGAGGAGCTTTTGCGAAAGAATGCTATTTACGGGCTGACTGGTGATTTCGGAAGCGCCGCGATTGAATATATCAAAAAGGTCAAGGAGCTCTCCGCAGAATGTTATCTCCGTGTTCTGTCCGGTATTAACACAAAAGAGATGTCCGCCGTTATTCGGCGCATCGAAATAAACCAAGCAAGAAAGGACGATGTATTATGATGGTAATTGCTGTTGATACGGGGAACCGCTGCATCAAAACAGCGCATGCGGACCCGTTTAGTGCTGGCCTCAACAGGCACTTTGAGGCAAAGCCTTTTATCGCAACCGACACGCTGTTCTATGATGGACAGTATTACACTTTTTCAGAAACTCAGGGCGGACGTCGTGAAGATAAGAGCATTGATGACTATTACTTCATGCTGACCCTTGCCGCAATCGCAAGGGAAATCGTTATGAAGAAGGCTATGGAAAATGCCCTGGTCGGCGAAAAGGTTTCCTTCATGCAGGCAATGAGAGATGCCAACCGAGCAAAAGCCTCTTTTAAAGAGGATATTTACCTTTCCGTTGGTCTTCCTCCTCGTGATATGGTTGCCGGTGGCAGCGTGATTCGTGGAGACAAATCTATGACCACGAGGTACAAAGAGTATTTCCTGCGGAATGGAGAGCGCCTGGTTTTCAAATACAACAACATCAGCTTTGATATCTGCATCAAAGAGGTCTTTGTTTCCGCACAGGGGTTTGCCGCCATTTTCCCCAATGACCTTTTTACGCAGGTCACAAAATCTCCGCAGGCGTACATCATCGACATTGGCGGATACACTACTGATATTGCTCTTGTTGCCAACCGTCGTATTGACCTGAACTTTTTTGAGAGCCTCGATTTTGGCGTGATTTTCCTTTACAGCGAAATTGCTGACATGGTGAAAAAGAATCACGGCAAGGACATCAACGGTATTCTCATCGAAGCAGTTCTCAAAGGAGAAAGCATTGGAGATGAAGCTGTAGAAGATACGGTCAAGAGAGTTGCCGAACGATACGCAAAACAGCTCGTTGCGGCTCTTCAGGACAGAAAAATCGACCTTGAGCTGAGTCTTCCGGTACTGGTCGGAGGCGGCGCACAGCTGATGGAAAAATATCTCAGGGATGCAATCCCTCGAAAAGATATCTTTGTTATTCCTGATGTTCGTGCCAATGCAATCGGATATGAGGTTTTTGCCAACCGTATTCTCAAAGAACGTCAGAAGAGCGCCTTCTAAGTAAGGGGGTGTCTGCGTATGAAAAACGAACGCAGAATCAACCTGTGTTTCAACCTTGATGACCCAAGACAGAAGGCAGTATATGAATATCTATCATCAGCCGGCCGTGAAAAATCGGCCACGGTTGTCAACATTATTCTTCAGCACATCTCATCAGACAAACGTTGGAGAAACGACCTGATGGAAAGGGAAGTACGTTTCGTCGAACGATTTGAGTCGATTGTTAAACAGAGTGACCAACAAAGGTCTGCACAGCTGAGAACAGAACTGAAGCAGATTTTATCAGAACTCGATTTTCCGAAACCGAAACCTGAACCGACACGGCCCGTTGAAAGTTCGGACGATGAAATGAGTGACGATGCCTTTGACGCGGTGATGGCGTTTATGGGGTAAGTGCCTAAAACAACAGCCCCCACTTCTTAATCTATAGAAGTGAGGGCTGTTGTAAAAAGGCAAAACGCTATTCATTTTTATTCCTGAGGGATATCGTTTGCGAACAAGTACAAAGGTTCATAGTCATCGCTTTTAATAACTTTTTTCAATGCTTCAAACAAGGCTGCCCCGCGTTTTTTCACAGTTTCATCCTCGGATGAATTAGACAGAACTTCGGCCATTTCATTTATAGTATCAGTACGTAGCTGACCCCAAAATAGAGCAAGCTCTCTGAAAACACTATCCGCGCTATCGAGATAAGATTCTCCAACAAGCTTAGAAATGTCATACCCAAATAGTCTGCACACTACTAAGAAAGTTGTTAAACTCATTTTTCTCTCGAGTCTCGAAATCTTAACATACGTGCCATATGGTAAATCAAGTAGTTCGCTAAAATCGCGTGCGCTTAGCTTCTCGCTAATACGAATAGTCTCGATTTGACGAACAATATTGTCTTCCAGTTTTGGCGTTGTAGACCTAATGTATTCCGATGCAGGGAGATATCTATTTTTTGCTTCATTAGATGCAGCTATTAGCTTTTTTGAGTTCATATCTCGCGGCCTCACTTTCTTGCGTATGAAGCGGAACAGCTTTTCAATGCTTAAATTATATCATATTTTATCCGAAGTGTCAAACGAAACAAACTCTTTTTAGATTTCAACCTAAATTTTGTTTCTTTGTACATACTCATTGCTTTCTATCAAATAGCCGAGTTTGAAGGCATTAAGAAACACATTGGTTATTAGGAGGTACAAACGATGTTGCTTGTTTATTTGTCTGCTACTACTACATCTGAAAATAAAAACGTCGTTCGGGCAAAGATTATTCACAACGGGACCCAATTCGAACAGACACAATTGCTTCGTACCGGAGATATTGGAAGCGCTAAGCTTATGTTTCTCGAAAAAGTATTAAAAAGAACACCATGGACAAAGGAATCGGTAACGGTTTTCCTTAATGATGACCAACTTTATGAAGAACATACATCTCACTCGTTTAAAAACGAGCAGTGGCCGGCGGTAAACCGTTGTCAGGATTTCTTTTCTCTGGTTATCAGCTTTAGAAACAAGGGCGTTCTTTCTGAATTCTTGCAGGAAGAATTGGAAAACGAGTTTTGTAAATCTTTTTGCTCTGCAAATAAAAGCATACTGTATTGAGAGGTGTAAGAGAATATGAAAGTTGCGAATGTGGTAGAAAAGGTTGTAGAGATGGACCAGCCGGTTTGTCCAGTATTATATCGTTCCTTTGTTCAATCAGAATATTCGCTTTTGATTGTTCGTAGGATGAACGATTTCCTTCAGCAGTATCCTGAGATGAAAGATATTGTCTTTGTTGTTATGTCTTATCCGGCTATCAAATGGGTACTGAAAAATGAGAAAAGCAGCGAAGCACTGCTTCGTTTGCTTAGTGACAAGAAGAATGCAGCTACGTATCAGGCAAAAACAGTAGCCGAAAAGGTTGCTGAAATTTCATTGGATGAGCTGATTGAACGCAGAAAAAGCTACATTGAAAATTGTCACGTGTTAGCGGCGGGAATTGAAGATACAATCAACAGAATCGGAACATACCCGGACCACGGGAAAAAGTATCAGTCAGTTCTCCGTGTCGCACTCGGTATTGACGAGGAAAACAAAAAGGAGCTGAGCAGATATAACATCAACAAATATTTCCCCGAGGCATTAAAGCTGATGTATCGTTGCATGACAGAGCAATCTTTGGCCATTGATAAGGTACTGACAGGAGCGCTGCCGTCCGATGAAGCTAACGCTACTATGTATCACGGTATCCTCCAGATGCTTCAAGAATATACACAGTTGCTGTGGCTTTCCAAAAATTCCAAAAAGGAAATGAAAGCAGCTGACGACAGCTATCTTGAGCTCATTGACAAGGCCATTGAACAGGTAAAGACATTCCCATCTGGCGGGAATATCTATTACAGTATTATTCAAACCATCATTCGACTCAAGCCTCTTGGTGTTCCTGATGAAGTAGCGGCAGAACGACTTAATATGTCGACCTACACCTTTTCAATCAAAAAACGCCGTGCGCTTTTGGTCCTTTGTTCTTCGATTTTCTGTTATGAAGGCGATATCTTTGTGAAACTTCTGGCAGATAAGGTTTAACCAAAAAAGTGAGGCCGTTAAGATATTGTGTCTCCCCGAAAAGTAACGACAATTTAATTATCCAAAGAATCAAAACCGCTTTTGTGTATCGCAAATACCTGTCACAAAAGCGGTTTTTTCTTGGATACATAAAATTGATTGGAGGAGATTATTCTTGGCAAAAGAAAAAGACTTTTTTTGGCAGATTCAGGGGCTCACGAGCTTCTGCAAGGCACGAGCGGATTGGCTGGAGTATGACCGAATCCATCTGTCCTTCGTGAAGCACGAAGGCAAAAACAACAACTGCAAGCAGACCTTGGCGATTGAAGGCGCCGTAAAGCTCCATGGCAGCGATGGTGTTCTGTATCTCTCTGAGCTTATTCTGTCCGGTGCGGCGAAAAAGCTCGCAGAAAAAGCAAAAGCCGCTGCCGGAAACGGTTATGTGCAGCCCATTTTCACCAGTATGGGTGGAACGGTATCCGCCCGTTCGAACAACGGCCAGTGTATGTTCCGTCAGTTCTCGGTCGTCCCCGGAACTAAATCGGAATATGTGTTGCAGATGACGACCTGCCCTGGTGAGGAAAACGCCACTGGCGGCATTCAGCCCGTGAAGGGAGCAAAGAGGGAAAGCATCTATGTTCCCCTGACCTCTGGCGACCTGGTATCCTTTGCCAAAGCTGTTCAAATCGAGGTAACGGCGTTCCGCACGGTAAAGATGCTGAGCGATGGCTCCAAGAATTCTGAGGAAAATCATACGCAGCCCGCACCTTCTGAGCAGCCTGCCGAGCAGAAGCCTGCCGCACAGACTACACAGACTGTGCCGGCGGAAAAGCCGACGTTGGCTATCATCTACGAAACGACCGGCATTGTGAACCGGGGCCTTCCGTTCGCCATGCTTGCGGAGAATGGCGTAAACGTACTCAAAGGAGTCATCCAGGCGCTTCTTGGAGCACCGGAGAGATACGTTTGCATTCCTGAGCAGTACAACAATGCCGTCAAACTGATTGAAGGAAAACAGAAAGGCAGCGCGATTGTGAATCTCGCCGGCAAACAGGATGCCAGCAAGAAAGCTTCCATCGTGGTTGTTATCGACACTCTCAAGTAAACGATTCCTGAGCAAACAAAAAGGCCACCTATGCGGGTGGCCTTTTTCTTTTGGCATAAACTGTTTTTCGTTTCAGTTAAATGGACAATTTGGACAAAATCTGATATAATATAAGCACAGGCATTGAAAGGGAGGGGCGTTTGATGCAAGAAACCGCAAATTTTAGAATTAAGTGTAAGCAGTGCGGAAATTTTTTTGAAGCAAAGGGCGCAAATGCAGCGTACTGTCCAGAATGCAAAGTTGAGAGAAAAAAGAAGCTTGACCACCAGGCTTGGCTGAGACGTAAGTATAAAAATGGAATGTATACAGTCTGTGAAAGAAGAAAAATGCTTATGCACAGACTTGAAAAAACGCATGCCAGGGAACTTGGTATTGATGAAATGTATTATTACATTTGGAAGGACTGCAATCCGTTTTTCTATAAACAGTGGATGTATTCTCATCTTCCGCCCGAATTGGTCCCGAGCTCTTATTCAAACATCGTCGCTCAGAGCGCAGCCGCTACCACACATCCTGCCATTATGAGTTAAAGGAAAGGAGACACTGACTTAATGGAAAACATGCAGAATCCCACATATATCGGGAATTACCGTATTCGATATAAAGGAGAAGCTCTCACGGTTCCGGTGGACGATAAAGGGAATCTTCATCTCCCTGATGGAAAAGTTCTGCGCTTGTCAGAGGAGCAGTTTTCGATTGTGCGGCAAAAACTCGAAGAAAAACGTGCCATCGAAAATAGCGCAAAATCAATGACGATGCCTACTGCTGATGAGCTTACCCGACTTTACACAGCACCAAAAACGGAGTTGCAAAAGGAGCCCACCATCCCTACAAAAACCAATGATACGGCCGTAACGGAATCAACAAAGGACGAAGTGGCTGAAGCAAAAGCTCCGGCAGCTCCGGACAAAAAAGAGCTTGCTGAAAAAGAGAAGTCCGAAAAGCGTATGGCGGCCGAAGAAGAAAAAGCCAGAAAAAAGGCAGAAGCAGAAGCTCTGAAAGCAGAAAAAAAGGCTGCACAGGAAGCAGCTAAAGCTGAAAAAGCTGCTGCACTTGAAGCTGAAAAGGCAAAGAAAAGGCAAGAAAAGGAAGAAGCTGAAAGAGTTGCTCGCGAAAAAAAGGCGGCAAAGCAGAAAGAAAAAGAGGAAAAAAGAGCCTCTGTTAATCAAGCAACCAAGCTTAGCCTGATTGTAACCGCTCTGGCCTCGGTTCTCATTACGGTAGTTATCTTGGCCGGCCTTTTCCTGTATTTCGTCAACAGTGGATTCATCACCATCAACAGTAATCCCAGAGTAAACGGACTGGTCATTTACGATGACTTCAACTCTACCGCAAATACATCAACCACATCGTTTGATATGGAGAATGCTGTATATATGGGTACTATCGACACTGTTTCACTATGATATCCTCCACACCCCAAAAATCATTTTTGGGGTGTATTGTTTAAATTTAAAGAAAGGAGATAGGCCAATTCATGGCTTAATGAAAAACTCATGGTTGAATCTATCATGACAAAAACGTTTGCAAGAATTATTCTTGCGGCAATTTGCGCAGTTTTACTTGCAATTGTAACCGTATTTATTACAGACCTCGCTTGGTGGATGGTTGTTATTATGCTGCTTTTGGTGTTGGCGAGCTTTGCTAACACGTACATCGAGCTGAAAAAAGCATTCACAAACGGAGAAGTAGTTGCGGTCTACGGAAACTGCGCATCTATAGAAAGTGCTGTGAATTTCGTCGGCAAGACACAGCGCAAAATGTTTTCATATCGCTTTATTTCTCTTGCTGAGAGTGATGACGACACCTATGATGACAATGTTGCCAGCTTCTATATCAAAGGGGAAAAAGGCAAATTCGTAGAAGGAGAGAGTTATTGTCTCCTGTTCAAAAAGAACAAAGATACGGATATGTTTAACGAAAAAAACCTTATTGGATATGAAGCAACAAAAACTTCTCCAGTTGCAATTTCAGCTTCTGCGGCGGATGAAGATGAAGCAGAAGTGGCTGCTACTGAAAACAACCGCAATAATGAAGATGAAACAGCTCCATCAAATCTTGTGTATTTTTCTCCGAAGCATAAAAAGGGGGAGGATGAGGAATGATTTCAGCGTATTCCATTGCCGCAGTATTCTTTATGATTATCGCGGTCGGGGCAATGTATCGAAACCTCACATTTCGCTCTCCGTTTTATCTTGATATTTTTGGAAAAAAATATGCAAGAGAAAGCAAAACCATTACGGGTATTTTTGACAGACTTGAATGGGGCGCAGGTGGAGGATACTGGATGGTATGCCGCGTTGGCGAAAGTGGGACAGAAGTTAAATTCCCTCACACACGCGCAGTAAGCGGAGAAACATCAGGCCAAGAAATCCCGTTAATCCTGGTAAAAGACATTGGATTTGATGTGTATATTCCACAAAACCATAGAAACGAAAAGTCTTTTGCGGACTGTGTTGTTTTGGAACCAGATGGAATTGCTCAACAGAATAAAAAAACACAAGCTGTATTTGCAACTGGCGTTGCTGGATGCTGTATTGGGTTTGTTTGTCTTCAATCCATTCCTGTCTTTTCGTGCATCCTCTTTTTGGCCTCTACAGCAGCCTTTATATTATCAAGACCATTGTTAGACTGGAAAAAATGCGAGGAATGTTGTAAAATAAATATAAAAGAAGTACAAAAAGCAAAGGCCACCGAAGTCGATTTGAAAAAAAACGCATTTCCTCCCGATTATGACCACTGGAGCCAGACACAAAAGGATTTGTATGGCATTACCGTTCGACTGGAATCAGAACAAATGGCTGGAAAAGAAGATGCTGAATTAGATAGCGATACTCCTCCGGCTGACGGATGGGTGAATATCGAACAGCCAGACATTGACAATCCTGGTTATCCCGAAGAGCCAAGTGTTTATGAAGGAATCGTACCCAAAGCATGTAAAAACTGCGGCTGCATTGTAGACAATGATGCTTTCTTTTGCCCCAATTGCGGAGCACAACAGAAAAAAGTGCCGGATTTTCCAAAGGAATGGGAAGGTTTTGAAGAGTTTGAGGATAAGCAGAAAAATGTGGTGAATGATGCTACGCCTACAGATGTAACGTCCAAAGAAACAGAAAACGCTGATAAAACCGAAAACGATACGGACGACGCTGCATCCAAAGAACAGCGTGAAAACCTTCATAAATCAAACGGTTCAAGACGCGGAAAAAAATCCAGAAACAGAAGGTATCGTCCGGATACCAATTCTGGAGAGACAGATGTGGATAAGATGATTCGGTCTTTGGAATCGCCCGCTCAATTTACTCTTTAAATTTCAATAAGGAGGAATGCGTGCAAAAATGCACGCAGCAGAAAAATGGAAAAAAGCATTCAGGATAAGTCGAAAAGAGTATGGGACCTCTTTACCGAAGAGGAAAAGAAACGTCTGCAAGATTGTCTCAACACCATGAAAATCAATTTTCACAGGAACAGCGCAGACTCTTTGGACGAAATTCTTGTAGAGCTGCGAAATAAATACGGCTTAAAAACCAGATGCATGTATTGCGGACAACGTCATAAAGGTTCATGTGGACTGTGCAAAACATGTAAAACTCGACTGATTCGCACGAGAAGAGTAGATATGGCCGAGGAGGAACCACAAAACGTTTGGGAGCGCATCAGCGAAGAAGATAAGAAACGGTTACAAGACTGCCTTAACAATGTTGAACTTAAGGTTCGCATGAATAGCGATAAGTCTTTGAATCAGTTACTCATCGAGTTAAGAGATAAGTATGGTGTCAAGAACAGATGCCTGTATTGCGGTAAACCCCATAAAGGTTTATACGGCCTTTGCAGAACATGCAAAACCCAGCTTATTCGCAAAAAAGACGTTAACATGGGAAAAGAAGAAGTAGAAAAGCTTTCTGATGCAACAAATCCAGAAAACCTTCACTGGGCCTTTGTCGACATAGAAAACGCAAAAAGAATTTCCCAACTGTTCACTCCCGGACATCAATACACCTGGACGCAAATGCAGGTTCTAAGCAAGGAATTTGCAAAGCTAAAGGAAAACATTGAAAACACAGTAAATATAAAAGAACACACACGTTGTCTGGTTTGCGGCCAGATTACTCGTTCATCAAAAGGACTTTGCGCTGAATGTCGGGCATACATCTACAAGCATGGATGTACGAAGCCTATGCGTGAGGGCGACTACAAGGCGAATTCCAGTACAATTAGTGTTGTTAGCCAGCTTTCACGCACACCAGAAGAACAAACGGATACAAGTGAGCTCTATCCTCTGGTTAAAATCAGATAATCTATAAAGCCGCCATTATGGCGGCTTTTTTATTTACCATCCCCGAAAAATCAATATACTCAGTTACACTAAAGAGTACAAACCGATTCTGTGTTACGCAAGTCCGGAATCGGTTTTTTGCTTTTTAGAATAAAACATAGGGAGAATAGATATGACTACTGAACGTATCATTCGAGCAGAGGAAAAGGGATGGGCCCTAACTGATGATGATTGCTTCCAATGGCAACGAGGTGTCATCAAACAAGAAAGGCCTTTTGCACAATGTTTTGAGATGTGTCAGGTCACAAAAATCGGAGATGAGTACCGAGTTTGTCACGGCACAATTATCATCAATGATGTCCCTTATGAAGAACTGGAAGTGCTCGTAAAAATGTTCGGGTATGAAAGCCTTGATGACTTCGTGCTCCAAACGGCCAATTCCTACGAGTTTGTTTTCAATAAGGACGGCACCATCGACCGAATCAACAGTCCTTCTTGGATTCCGGAATATCCGCTACTGGCGCAAATGGACTTTAAAACAAATGCCATTAGCGAGTATTTAACTGATGCAGCATTCAGCAGTGAAAGCGCAGCGGAAGAATACATTTACCGCGAATATCTGACTCAGGAGGCCTGCGTATGGTAAACACGAATGAACTTCGCCAGGGATACGAGATGATTGACCATTCTCGAATCAATACACAATCCAGTTTTTTGTGCGTGTCTTGGGAGTGCGTAGGAATCACCGCCTGTCTCGTTTATTGCGAAGATGACGGCGACTGGGATTTCGCGCCTATCGACTTGCAGGAAAACTGGGGCACAGAGGCGTTTAACCAAGCAGTAAAAAAGGCAAACAAGCAGAGGGAAAAATTAAGCTTGAAGAAGCCCGTTTTGGAGGTGTGTTTTTAATGAAGGCAAGCCTTGATTGGAAAAAGGGATATCCTGAAGACAGCGAAATGCAGCCAGTCAGCGCATTTGCCTGCAAATATTACCGAGTATTGGTTACCGGTAAATACCAATACGATGGCCGGCCGTGCGTCGATATCATAAATCGTATGCGCAGAAAAGTAACGGGGCTATCAGAGTTTGATAAAAGTGATGCCCTGGGCGTTCCTTTGGATGGACAATGGCATTGGCAAACAGGTATGGTCGAAATTATCGCGTGGTGCGAATTGCCCAACGCAGATGACCCAAACTGGATACCCTGCGACAAAATACTGCCGGAAGAAGCAGAAAAGATTTATTCTGACGGAAGAATGAAACTTCTATCTGTAATGGCTCTTTGTGAGTTTTTCAAAGGATGTCCGGAAACAAAGCTTGTAAACAGAATGTCCGTTGAAGCAACTGGAAACCCATATCTTGACCAGCAGGCAACAAATGGGTGGATATGGAGTAATAATGCCGGAACTGTAAAAGCGTGGATGCCGTTCCCAGAACCCGCACCCTCAGATGACAGCGTGTATGGCGACAATAAAAAAGCAAATAAAAAGGAGAAAACACAATGATTGACCTGTTTAACCCGAATGTAACCGAGATGAGCAAACTGAACAGCATGACCAAGTATCCCAGCATTCTGACCTTCCACGATATCGACCGTGGTATTCTCCAGGACCAGCTCGTAACTGAAGACGGCACTTTCCCGGCGGATGACCCGGAGATTTTTGTGACCGAAAAGGTAGACGGCACCAACAGCCGTATCCTGCTTTTTGGTGGGGATTATATCATCGGCAGCAGGGAAGAGCTGCTGTGCGCAAAGGGTGACCGTTTCTACAACCCTGCGCAGGAAATCGTGGCTACGGTTCGCCAACTGGCCGAAATGCTGGCCCCCAGTTTCCAGGATGACCCTGTCACAGACGATATCCTTTTTGTCCTGTACGGCGAAAGCTACGGCGGAAGCATCGGCAAAGGAGCCAAGCAGTATAGCGGGGTTCACAATCGTGGTTTCCGTGTGTTTGATGCGATGATTCTTCATCCGCAGCAGGTCGAAAGCCTGATGTATACGAGTCGCGAAGGCATCGCCATGTGGAGAGATGGCGGCGGCCAGAAATTTATGTCGGTGGACAACCGAAACGCAATGCTGCGCATGCTTCCTGCCAATATGGACAGCGTTCCGTATATTCGCAAGTGTAAGCTGAGCGATATTCCTACGGACATTGAGGGCGCATACAACTGGCTGTGCCAGTTCCGCAATACCAATGTTGCACTTGACCAGACAGGAAAAGGGCAGGCAGAGGGGGTAGTCATCCGCACGGCTGACCGCTCTTTCATTCGCAAGCTGCGCTTTGAAGACTACGAGAAGACCTTGCGCAAATCGGGCAAACTCAAAAAGTAATTACGTACTGCCGCTCCCATTTCGGGGGCGGCTTTTCTTGTACAACCCCGAAAAATCAATAAGATTGTTCATATTAAAGAGTACAAACCGTTTTGGCGCAACGAAAATGCCCGAAACGGTTTTATTTTTTGAAATAACATATGAGGTGAAAAAATGAGTACGAATGCAACAATCGCTATTACGGACGGAAAGAGCTGCAAAGCTGTTTATCTGCACTGGGATGGTTATATCGCTTGGGCAGGAGCGGTTTTGTACGACGACTACAACGCACGAGAAAAAGCTGAAGCACTGATTGCTTTGGGCTCTATTTCCTCTTTGAGCGAAAGAATCGCTCCGGAACCTGGAGAAGAGCACAGCTTTGATAACCCTGCGGAAAATGTTACTGTCGCTTACTGCCGAGACAGAGGCGAGAAAATGGAACTCCACGTGTTTGGGGACCTTTCTCCTTCTGGGGACAAAGCATTTATCGAGCGCTTGTCGTCTCAGGTATCGGGCGGTAATTACGTTTACCTGTTCGACACTCGGACGGAACAGTGGTCTGTGGGCACTATACACGGATTCCTTAAAAGTGAAAAAGATGATTTCCCCGAGGTCGAGCCCGGAGTCTTCTATCCTCTCAGAAAATGGTTCGAGGAGGTGTAATATGACCTTCAATTTTACGTTCCATGACAACGGAGGTCGAGTATCCAACTCAAAGATTATTGGAGACCGAGCTTAGGGTCGCAGTTTCTTTGGCTCTGATAAAAGAAGCGTGGGCAACCGCTGTATATCCTTGGATGAATGAGGAGCCGGCAGTTCAAATCGGCAATCAAGCATCTATTGCGTAAGTATTAGTTGTGGGATATGGGTTTAGGACACGGGTTCGATTCCCGTCAGGTCCACCAAATTTATGTAACCAACTCTGTGTAGACCATAGAAATAATTGGTTACATTTCCACTATATTAAGTTGTCGAGAGGAGAAATGCATGAGCGACCTGAGCAAAATCGCTGATATTATCTTTGCGGTCATAGGACATGCGGGATTTGTATTGCTTTTCGCAGCTGTGCTGCATTACGCATATTCTTCATGCCGTTCCAATTCGTTGACACGAAAACGAAGGACCGCATGGGTCCGTTCTCACTTTCCAGAGCCGGAATATACTGTAGAGAACATCTCGGATACATCCCAATTTGTGGCTGCTTTGTTATGCGAAAAAGACGCTGCTGTCTGGCAGTATTATGACAAATTCGACGAAGCTCACAAAGTGGGGAGCTACGACAAGCTATGCTCTGACTACTGCTGTACAAAAGTAGACAACAACTCAGGTTTGCTACTTATTGTTACAGGAAATAAGGTAAAGATTTCTTGTAACCCGTATACGGTAGGAGCGGTGCTCCGTATCATCTCACAATACAAACAAGTACGCTGCTGGATTCAGGGCCAGTCTCAATATACAGGATTTTCATTGGAAACTTTGTCTTTCAAAGACATGGAAGCAGTGCTGAAGACCCCGGATATTTCCCTGTGGGGATATGTCTCGGCTTGGGAAGATGTCGTATTTATTCCTCCTAAAAAATATGACAACATAGACGGTGTAACTTACTACACTCTCTTTGCAGTAAACGAGAAAACCAAATGCATCTATCAACCAATTTTGAAAGTGGCTGAAGAGAGGATATAACAAACTCGTCAAACACCAGTATCCCCAAGCTTAGGGCACATCTCATTAGACTTGCCCAGAAGAGGTTTCCGTATTCCTCAAAAAAAACACGGTGGTGGAGTTGAAAGGATGCCAGGTGACTGATGGTACTGGGGAAGACAAAACCATCACCACATGGGTGCTGAACCCAGGGTTGTTGGCTGTCGATGGCAATGAGCGTCATGAGTCGTGGCGCCGCGAATACAGCCGAACATCCAAAAGTCAGAGAAAATGGCAACAAAGCACCGGATACGGCCGGCAAAGGCACATCATTCCCGTGCGTGTTGCGCTCTCGAAGCAGGGAACGAGGGTAAAAATCCCGCTTGTGGAACAGGCAATTCAGTTCCGGCCGAATACAAAGAAGCTAAACTTCGGCACATATATTGCCAGATAGCTCAACGGTAGAGCAGCCGGCTGTTAACCGGCAGGTTGTGGGTTCGAATCCCACTCTGGCAGCCAATGGCGTTATGCCACCGTGCTCTTGGGCAAACATGGGTATAGCCGCTTATTCGCAAAGCGATGTAGAGAAGTGAGTTCGAGTCTCGCAGAGCACAATATAACACGGGGTAGAGCAGATGGTAGCTCACCGGGCTCATTACCCGGGACACGCCGGTTCGAGTCCGGCCCCCGTAACCAAAGGGCGAAAAGCCCTTTTTTAAAAAATATGGCTAAAGTCGGTTGTGTACAGGGACTCAAAGCCCGGAAACCATTACGGGCAGGCAGAATGCCAGATTTGTCCTATCGACAAGCCATATAGGGGAAGCGCACCCTTCCGTGAAAATCGGACGTAATAGGAACACGATATAGTCGGTCAAGCCAGACTCTCTCTGCACCGGCGTTTCCATAAGTAAAGGCGAGAGGGCACGCGGAGAAAAAATTCCGCAAAGCGGCGTAATGGTCGCGGCTCTGCCTACCCCACGGATGAGCGTTTCGAGAAAGATGTTTGTCTGTACATCTGAAAATTGTGGGGAACAGACTTTAAAGAGGTTTCCGGAGGCAATTTGTCTTTGGAGCCTTTTTGAAAAGGAGATTTTATCATGGGAAGAAGCGGAATCGGAGGAGGTTCTTCTCGCGGTGGCGGCGGAGGCGGCCATCGCGGCAGTATGGGAAGGTCTTCCAGTAGTGGCCGTTCCGGTATCTCAAGTGGACGTGGTTCTTACCGCCATTCATATAGCGGCTACACTCCTCGTTATCGCACCTACGGATACGGACACAGGCCTACCTCAATTTCATTTCTCACGCTCCTTGTCATTATGGTTGCGGTATTTGTTCTTTTCAAATCCGGATTCCGTTCCACCAGCATTACCCCTTCGACAGTGGACAGAGACCCTTTGCCGGCAGGGGCTGTGATTGAGACGGAATATTATACCGACAATTTGTTTTGGATTGACAACAGTTCAAAACTTGAGTCGGGTATGAAGCATTTTTACAAGGAGACTGGCATTCAGCCTTACCTGTATATCACAGATGAAGTCGATGGTTCAAGAAATCCTTCGGCCGAACAGCTGGAAACATTTTCAAACAGTCTCTATGACGAACTGTTTGAGGATGAAGCTCATCTGCTCTTGGTTTTCCAAGATGCCGATGGCCACTACAGCGACTGGGTAATTACAGGAGCACAGGCAAAGCAAGTTGCCGATACTGAAGCTGTAAACATCCTGCTTGACTACGTTGACCGTTATTACTATGACGCAAATCTTTCTGAAGCAGAAGTCTTTGGCAAAGCATTTGAAAAAGCAGCGGACAGAATGATGACTAAAACTGCAAATCCGACAGTGATTATTGTAGTTGCCCTTTCGGCAGTCGCCATTGTGGCCGTTGCCGGAATTGTCATCGTGAAAAAAGTCAATCAGAAAAAGCAAGAAGCAGAACAGATGGAAAGACTGCTAAACATGGACCTGAATGATGGGAACACAGCAGAAAACCCAGAAGTGACGGACCTTGCAAACAAATACAAGTGAGCCGTCCAAATACGGCAAAAGCAAAAAGGGAGGTTTTGAAAATGGGCATTTTTACCCGTTTTGCTGATATCATGTCTGCAAACATCAATGACCTTCTCGACCGGTGTGAGAAACCGGAAAAGATGGCAAAGCAGTACCTGAGACAGGCAATGGAAGACCTGGCCGAGGTCAAGAAAGAAACGGCATCTATCATGGCTGAAGAGAAGCGCTGCAAGCGCAATCTCGATGAGGCCACCGGGAAGGTTGAAAAATACGCTACCCTGGCGAAGAAGGCTGTGGCAGCTGGGAACGACGACGACGCCCGTGTGTTCCTGGCAGAAAAGCAGAGGGCAGAAGCAGATGCCAGCACGGCCCGCACGGCATATGACGCCGCAAAGGCAAACGCTGACAAGATGCGCCAGCTGCATGACAAGCTCAACAACGACGTGAGCACGTTGCAGTCTCGCCTGAAAAATGTACAGGCCATGGCAGCAGTTGCCGATGCACAGGAGACCGTCTCTCGTATGACTTCCAAGGATTACGGCAGCGGCATGGCGAAGTTTGACCGTATGGAAGAAAAAGTCCGTGCTCGTTTGGATGAATCGGAAGCCAGCATGGCTTTGTCGGAAACTCCGGACAATGAGGCGGATGCGCTTGCTGCCAAGTATGGCGGCGATACCGATGTCGATTCCGAACTGGCGGCCCTTAAGGCAGAAATGGGAATGGGCGTAAACGCCGACTCCATTGATGCTGAACTGGCTGCTCTGAAGGCCGAAAACGGCTGATATTCCCGCAACCACAGCGGCCTGCCCTGAAAGACAGGCCGCTATTATGGGCCATTAGCTCAGATGGTCAGAGCCGCCGGCTCATAACCGGCTGGCCCCTGGTTCGATTCCAGGATGGCCCACCAAATAAAAAAGGAGGATTATGATATGTCTTTTCTGAAAAACACCCTCGCAGTTATCGGTGCCGTTGCTGTTGCTGGAGTTGCTATTCGAGCACTCACAAGCGAAAAGACAGAAAACGCTCTGAAAAACGCTCTGAAGAAATGCGATGATTACGCAAAAGATGAAGAGGATGGCTGTGAGCCAGTCTGTGCCGGTTGCTGCTGTGGAGAATGTGAGTGTGTTGACCCCATGCCCAGTGATGAGGAAGGCATCATGCATACTGAAACCACGACGGATGAGAACATTGAACCGGCAACTGAGGAGACTGCCGAGGAAGAAACCGACCTTCCTCCTTTGAACCTCAAGCCGAATGAGGCAAAACAGGATGGAAACCCGTAATTTTCAGGAAAAAGATGTAGAACATGACGCATTTTCCGGTCAGGCGTATGAAAAGGAGACCATTATCAATTTCAACAACGCAGAGAAAGAAGCGTCTTACTACACCTTGAACTTTCACAAGCGGAAAGAGTTACTGGAACTCGCCGAAAAGTATCCGGAACAGGTCAAAATCGTGTCGGATAATGGTGAGGCCATTGAGGCCTTGTTGCCGAAACGATGGATTAAGATACGTCCTCCAAGAGAACTGACAGATGAGCAAAGAGCACGTCTTTCCGAGCAAGGAAAACGCCTTGCGCAGATGCAGAAAATGCAAAAATAAGCCGCCATGTGCGGCATACATATTCTTGAGTAGCTCAGCAGGTAGAGCAGATGGCTGTTAACCATCCGGTCGGGGGTTCGAATCCCTCCTCAGGAGCCAGTACCTTGACCTCTTTTTATATGCATGACCAACCCGATGTGCAAAGCGGACGCCACCGCTTTGGGATGTAGACAACGGAGTTCTCCTATACGACGATAGCCGTATAGTGAAACTTTTTTGCGTCAGTAATGACGTAAAAGAAGAAGCGAACGCTTCAATCGACGTTTACAGTATATCGCACGTTGGCAAAGAAAGGCTTCCGCCTTGCGGCCACAGCAATAGACGCCTCCGGTGGAGGAATAACCCATGCAGGATTTGGAATGGAAACCCAAAAGACCGGTGGGACTTCCAATAATGTGGTTTGTCTTGAAGCGAAGAAATTCGTGTATAACGCAAGAACGGAGATAGAGTAGCCCTATGACAGAATTTGAAGAATTTCACCTACGGGTAATCATTAAAATTCTGGATGGCGGGTGAAATTTGCAGGTACACACCCCTGTGTAAGTTTGGAACCTGCTATGGCTGGCAACAGCCATAAGCAGGACCCGGGTAAGACGTAATGAGGTCGCTCCTTATTGCTCAGACTTATCTGCTTACTGGCCGAACATCTTTGATAACGGACGAATGGAGGGAAGCTGTATAAAGCGACCTCGGTCATGTGTATAAAAAGGGGTCAAGAAATATTATTATCAAAAGAGGGAAACGCTCAAAGTGCATTTCTCTGCTCGAGAAACTATCTACACAGGGGCCTTAAAGCAAGTATCTGACCCCGAATTGATAAAGCCGTCCCTGTTTTGTTGGGGGCGGCCTTTTGTAAATGGAGGAGATTTTTGATGCTGAGTGAAACGAGAAAGAGCATCATTTTACATGCAATAAAAAACGATGCTGATTGTGGCGCCGGGTTGGAAGATTCTCTTTCTCTTGAAGAGATGCTGTTTTACATCCGAAACCTGCAAGACCTTGGCAGCAGAGTTGGAAAAGAAACAATCCAAAAAGCCATAAAACTTTTAAGAAGACATAGACCATGGTATATCCTGACTGTTGGAGATGAAGACATCCCATACATCGAAAATGACAGAGGTTATGTTTTCTCAGACCCGGGCGCAGGAATGCAGGCAAAAAAAGTATTTGCTTCTATGGGACATCAGTTTGACCTGATGAAAACCGAGCCCTATGATGAGCTGCCGTTTGATATGTTTGCCCGCTACGGAGTACAAACAGTCTCTATCAATAAGGGGACATTTGGTATTGCTCTCAAAACAGACATTCTTTCAAAAAACACTACAGAAAACAGCACATTGAATAATGCTGTTTTGAAGTTTGCAGTTGCGTCAAAAATTGGCGCAGAAGACATTGAACAGCTGGACCGCAATGTTTCTGAGGAGATTTTACGTTCCGACCTTTACTACATTCCAGAGGGGAATATGCCATCTCCTATGCAGGAAATCGTTGAATTTTCTGACGGAAGCAGTGCCATTGGCGGATATCTGTTCTCTGATAGAAAAGAAGCTTCTCTGGTCTACCTGGGCAAAATTTCTCAACTCAGAAAAGCGCCAGCCAGAAAACTGATGCGGACAGACCCTCTGATTGGGAAGTATGTCCTGAACCCAGGCAGCATTAACTTGCTGGTAAGCCAGGCAATTATTGACGCAGTTGCCAAAAAAGAAATCTAATCGGAAGCTCTGCCAAAACGGCAGAGCTTTTCCGTTGTCTTGCCCCGAAAATCGAATACCATATAAACATATCAAAGAATCGAATTCGATAAGGAGTCCAGTAATTCCGAACAAAAGTTCCCGATGTACTGGGCTTTTTCTTTTCGGTTTTTTGAAAAAACAACATAAATGATGATAATTGGAGGTTATCTAAAATGGCAAGCAAGTTTCTGTATCTGACTAAGGGTATCGCATCTCGTAACGGCGCAGTGGAGAACGTGGTGCAGGGCGCTGCAAAGGTGTTCCTGAAGAACATCTACGGCACAAACAGCCCTATCCGCGTCAACACCGTGGATGGCACTGACCGCAACGGCCAGCCCGTGACCCGCTCTGTGACGAACATCGAAGGCTCCTACAAGGTTGACCAGCTGATGGCCAAGCAGTTGAAGTTCTTCTTCGGTGTCGACATCCCTGAGGGCGATTTCCTGAACATCCGTGTTGCTCTGTGGGGCAAGCCGGGTGAGAATCTGGCAAAGTTCAACGTCAACGACGGCGACCTGTACATGTTCATGCTGCGGAACATCTCTCTGGAGACCTTCACCCGCAAGAACAATGCTACCGGTTATCAGCTGAGCGCTCAGGCATTCGACTTCGAACCGCTGCGTACCAAGAAGGCCGATGACAACAACGGCGCCGCCAAGGCTCCGCAGGCTGCTGCACCGAAGCCCGCTCAGGCTGCCCCTCAGGCTCCTGTGCAGGACGACTACAGCGCCGATGACTTCGCGGCCATCGACGACAGCGACGACCTGCCGTTCTGATTCTTTCTGTGATGAGGGGGAGAAGCAATTCTCCCCCTCCTTTTTTTCAGTAAGCAGGAAGGAATCAGGATAATGAGCAGAACGGAAGAATGGTACTACGATGTCGGCTGGAAAGCCATAAATGAGTGGTTGACGAGATTTGCAGCAAAACACTACAACATTTCGTATGTGTGTAATCTCGAAAGCATTCCAGAATGGATTGACAAACAAGCGCTCATTAAGGCATTCAACGCTGATAGCCGTTCTTGGGCATTGGGTCTTGATGCCGAAGGAGACCTTGTCTGTCACCGAATCAAATGAAAATCACACATCCCCTTATACAGGGGATACATAATAGGAGGAAAGAATAAAAATGGCAATGTTTATTTTTGATTGGAGCCGTGGAACCAACATCTCTTCGAGCCTGCCCACCTGGGCACAGGACAGAAGCCTCTTTGTGGGGCAGTATCAGAGTCCTGGTGGTCTCCCGACATCTTATGTTTCTCGCGCAAGCGGAAGCGGCAAGCTGACCAATTCGTTTGCCAAAGCCCTGTGCCGTGCCGCCATGATTATGAATGGCTGCGATGCGGACGGTTTTGGTTCTAACGCAGCATACAGCATCGCAGAAATGACCCTTTCTGTCAATTTCGAAGGTGCTACGGTTGGACCGGGCGAAATCGCATCTGTTGTGTACGAAAAAGCAACCGGTAAGTTCTATGCCGAAAAGGGCGGCTCTGCTCTGGACGGTGTTGCAGAACCTGCTCCGTTTATTTTGGCGATGTGGGGAACTCTGATGGAAGACAGCATGTTCGCCGCAAAATTCGATGAGTTCACGAAAGCAACAAGCGACGACGCCAAAAAGTCCGCTGCATGCTTCCTGAGCGATATGGTGTATGAAAAGGTGAAAACCGATACCGTAAAACTGTGCGAAGCCACTCAGGTAAGCACTCTGACGGCAACCCGTCGACAGGGACCGAAGTTCCGTCCGGACAACTTCGTCGGGAACTTTACAAAATTCCAGACCGGAAACCGAGCAAAGAGCAAAACCTCTGTTCACAAGAACCGCGCTATGGATACGAGCCAGTTTGTAGGCTCGTTTGCCTTCCGTACCGAGCCCTTGACGGCCGAACAGGAAGCACGTGTTCCTAAGCTGGACGAGAAGTATATCGTCACCGATGAACTTCTCCTCGTCTGCAAGCACATCAAAGAAACCACAAAGAAATCCCGCCCCATCCGCAATATTCTGTATCGCGGCGCCCCTGGCGTAGGTAAGTCGGAGTCTTATGTTGGTATCGCAGCCGGCTGCCACCTTCCTCTCTACACCTTTGCAGCGAATGCCCTGACCGAACCTTTTGATTTGTTCGGGCAGTTCGTCCCTGTGGATGACGAGGGGAATCAGGTTGGCGAAAAAATCCCGGTTGAGAAAGTGCTCAGCGGTATGCCTTCTGCTGAGGAGATTTCCATGGACCCCGGTTTTGCTTACCAGCAAATTACGGGTATGCCCAAGAAGGACGCAACTCCTACTGAGTGCATGGCAGCCATGTTCAACCTGGCTCAGAAGAGCCTGGATGTAAATGGCGGCCAGCAGCGTTTCAAGTTCGCCCCCGGCCAGCTGATTTACGCTCTGCGTGACGGCGGCGTTTGGGGGTTTGACGAGGTGACGTTGCCGCAGAACCCCGGCGTTGTTCCGGCTTTGAACCCGGCAATGGACTCCACCCAGTCCATTACTTTGCCGACCGGCGAAGTAATTCATCGTCACCCCGACTGCATCATCGTTGGCACCACCAACGTTGACCTTGAAGGCTGCCGCAATATGAACCAGGCGTGGCAGGACCGCTGCCAGCTCATCATCGAGCTGCCGGAACCCACCGATGCTGTGCTGATGGAACGCATCAAGTCCATGACCGACTGGGATGATGCGGTCGACAGCAAAAACATCGACCTCAACCGCTTTATTGCGGCTTATCATCAGCTCCAGGAGCTTGCTCGTAAGCGTCGTATGGACGATGGCACTATTGGCCCGCGTAAGCTGGCTGACTGGGTCATGTCGACGATGATTACGGGTGACCCGCTCGTTTCTGCAAAGATGACCATTATCCCAGGCGCCACTACGGACCCCCGCAGTATGGCAGAGCTGGAGCAGAAACTTGCTGACTTGTTCTGATTCAGAGCATGAGGTGCCTATGGGGTATCCTGACGCTGTCCATCAAGCCATTCAGGCTGAAATCGAGTGCCGCAAGGCACTTGGAATGACGCAAAAAGAGTTGGCGACCCTTATGGGGACTTCTCAAGCGAACATTTCCAGATTTGAGAGTGGGGAATACAACCCCACGATAGCCTTTTTGACCAAAATGGCTCAATGTATGGGCAAGACCCTAAAAATTTCTTTGGAGTAATGTCCGAAGAGACAAGCCTTTTGAGGCAAAATACAGCAGTCACATTCCAAACGGGGTGTGGCTGCTATTTTATTGCCCTTCCCCGAAAAGTAACGAAAATAGATATATCCAAAAGAATCGAACCTCATTTCTGCGTTTAACGAAAATGCCGGAGTGAGGTTTTTTGGTAAGCAACTACATAAGGAGGAAAAAAGCAATGGAAAACATCTATAGCCGTGTGACTGAGCTGGTTGAGGCCAAAAAGCAGAAAATGACTATGGCTGAACTGTTTCAGTCGCCGACCTACGCATCGTTTATCAAGCGCAAAGCCGCTAACATCATCAGCGGCACGTTCTACATGCTCCGCAAGGAAGGGTTTGTGGCAAGCAGACAGATGGAAGACCGTCTGTTGGCAAGCCTCACTATCCAGCTTATCCACGAACCGCCGCAGAAGGGAAAAGAAGAAATCACCGCTTATGCGGCAGACAGTGGACAGTTTGGGCAGCATCTCATTTGCATCAACACAGCATGCAGCTTTGTGTCGGAACAGGAATCCCGCGAAGAACAGCACATGGCCGTGCTCGGGTTGCTATACCACGAAATTGGCCACCTGCTCTTTACGGACTATCCGACGACTCGTGCATGGAGCTACCAGCTTCAGCGTGGAAAGTGGTTCCCGAAAGAACCGAAGGGGATGAACACTGTTGCCGGCATCAATTTGGCGCAGAGTATGGCGGACCCGGAGTTCCTTCAGGTATTCTCGCACTGTGCAGACTCTGTAGACAACTGCCTGGAGGATGGTTATGTCGAGAGAGAAATTTCTTTGATGTGCCCTGGCACCGGCAAAGATGCACTGGCTGTCATGAACATGGTGCTCTATGAGACTTCGGAGTATCTCGAAAATGACGACCCGAACAATCCCAAAAAGAATGTTCCCGGCCGAGATTTCTTGGATGTTTTGCACCAGGTTCTTTTGTACTGCGAATTTGGTGAAATCAAAATCGCCGATGACTACAACGGTCCGCTGAGCGATTTCATTTACGACTGCATCGAGGTCGTAGACGACTATAAGCTTGAGCGTGACCCGGTCAAGCGTCGCGAAGGTGTCAATGAGCTTCTCTGCATTATGGCGCCGCTCATCGACAAAGCCATTCAGGAGCAAAAACAGCAAAACCAAAACCAGCAGCAAAATCAGCAGGGCCAACAGGGTCAACAGGGCCAGCAAGGCCAAGCTGGAGGTGCAGGTTCTTCTGGCGGTGCAGGCTCTTCCGGTGGCGCTGGCTCCTCTGGCGGCACATCCGGCAACCATTCCGGAAACAGTTCTGGCAATGGCGCTGGACAGCCGTCTGCGGCAGACCAAATTTGTCAGGCAATCTCTGCGCTTGAGCGTGCAGTTGGTGCTTCGAGCAAAAACGAAGGCTGCTCTTCTGAGGCGGTGAATAATCCCGGGAAATCTCAGAATCGTGGTGCTAACGGCCGACAGGAAAACAGTCAGGGTGCATCTGGCAGCAAAGGCCCCGGCGGAACCGGAGAGGGTTCCCTTGAGGCGGCGACCAGGGAGGTCAACAGCCTTGCAGAAACCCTGGCGTCTGCTCTTGCCAACCGACAGGCTGAAGAAGAGCGCACCAAAGACCTGAACAAAGATGGTCAGGACATGGATTGCACCGAATTCGGTATGCCGAGAAATGTCTCTGTAAGCGTGACTCGTGCTTCTGAAGTATCCGAGTCGAACGTTGCGGCCTACGACAGAATTGCTGGTGATATCCAGAATATCAGTCGTGGTCTGCAAAGGGATATCAAAAGGGTTCTGAAGGACCGTCGAGAAGGCGGGAAGAGAAAGAACCTTCCGTTCGGACGCCGCTTGGAAGTGTCGTCTATCGTCCATGATGACGGGAAGTATTTCAGCCGCAATAAGTTGCCGACTGAAACTCCTCGTCTCGGCGTAGGGCTTTTGGTCGACGAAAGCGGTTCCACCAACGGTCCTCTGATTCAGGCTGCTACTATTGCAAGCCTCGTTGTCGAGGATTTTTGCCGCGAACTGGATATCCCGCATCTGATTTACGGATACACGTCCGGTCGTAAGGATGCAGCTATCGTCTCCTATGCAGAACCCCAGGAGATTGACGGCAGCAACCGATACCGCATTACCGGTATGCGAGCCAGCGGCGGTACGCCTACTGCGGCCGCTATGACTTTTATGACCAAGCAGATGCTGAAGCTGCCTGCGGATGTTCGCCTGCTCATCGTTATCACGGATGGCGGCAGCGCTGACAACTATATCATCAACGACAAAGAAAGGTGCATCGACAGGATGATTCGTGTACTGCGCAAAGACAACGTCATTGTTGTTGCTGCCGGTATCGGTTCTGACCGCGCACAGGTCGAAGCCGAGTTCGGGGATAACTTCCTCGACATTACGGACATCAATATGATGCCTGAGCAGTTGGTCGAGCTCATCAAACACAATCTGGTAGTATAAGGAGTGACAACACACATGTGGGGACTTTATAAGGAAGATGGAACGCCCTTTCGCGAGGGCTTTCCGTCTCAGTGGGAAGCTGTAAGAACCGCCCAGAGAGAGGATGGTTCCAGCTTTAAAAAAGCAGAGGCGTTGGCCCTCAAATCTGGCACGGAGGTATTCCGTCAGTTCAATGAACCGTTCGTCATGACTCTTCCGACCATCAAGGAAGATGGCACCTACGGGGAATCTTATGTCAAGAAAACCGTGAAAGAGAGAAGAACCAAGTTCATTCTGAAGGAAATGCCCGTCCATTAACAAGCCAAAACTCAAAAAGAGACAGACAGCGATTGCTGCCTGTCTCTTTTTTTATCTGTTTTCGTACATTTTCTGATAGTAGTTCTGATATTCTCCGCTGATGATTTCTTCCCACCAGGAACGGTTATCGAGATACCACTGTATTGTTTTCTTTATGCCGTCGGCAAATTTTGTCTCAGGCAGCCAGCCCAGTTCTCTGTGAATTTTCGCAGGGTCGATAGCATAACGCATATCGTGTCCCTTTCTGTCTGTCACATAGGTTATAAGGCTTTCGGGTTTGCCCAATTCTTTGCAGATTATCTTTACAATATCTATGTTTCTCATTTCGTTGTGGCCGCCGATATTGTAAACTTCGCCCTCTTTGCCCTTGTGTATAATAAGGTCTATGGCTTTGCAGTGGTCTTCAACATACAGCCAGTCCCTTACATTGATGCCTTCGCCGTAAACAGGCAGCGGCTTGTCGTTAAGGGCATTCGCTATCATAAGCGGAATAAGTTTTTCAGGGAAATGATATGGGCCGTAGTTGTTGGAACAGCGTGATATGGTAACGGGCAGTCCATATGTTCTGTAATAAGCCATAACCAGCAGGTCAGCCGCTGCTTTTGAAGAGGAATACGGGCTGGAAGTGTGCAGAGGTGTTTCCTCTGTAAAGAACAAATCGGGTCTGTCCAGAGGCAAATCTCCGTAAACTTCGTCGGTAGATACCTGGTGATATCTCTTTATTCCGTACTTTCTGCATGCGTCCATAAGCACAGCAGTACCCTCTATATTTGTTTTGAGGAATATACCCGGGTCTTCTATAGAACGGTCAACATGGCTTTCTGCCGCAAAGTTTACAATGATATCCGGCTTTTCTTCTTCAAAAAGATTATAAACAAATTCTCTGTCGCAGATATCGCCCTTTACAAAGCGGAAGTTTTTATTGTCCATAACAGGGGCAAGCGTAGAAAGATTGCCCGCATATGTCAGCTTGTCCAGGCACACTATTCTGTAATCCGGATATTTTCCAAGCATGTGAAATATAAAATTAGAGCCTATAAACCCGGCGCCGCCGGTTACTATAATCGTCATCGTTTCTTCCTCATTTATCAATACTTAATTCTATCTTCAGCTACTTTTTTCAAATGCACACCGTAGGGGCTTTTACCATATTTTTCGGCGCTTTTCAGCAAGGTTTCCTTATCTATCCAGCCGTTTTTATATGCTATTTCTTCCAAAGCGGAAATTTTAATACCCTGTCTCTTTTCTACCATCTGAACAAAAGCTGCCGCTTCCACAAGGCTATCCATTGTACCGGTATCAAGCCACGCAAACCCTCTACCCAGCAGTTTTATGTCAAGACGGCCTTTTTTGAGATAAATATTGTTTAAAGTAGTTATCTCCAGTTCTCCTCTGGCTGATGGCTTTACCTGCTTTGCGTACTCCACAACATCTTTATCGTAGAAATAAAGGCCGGTAATGGCATAGTTGCTCTTGGGATTAGCAGGCTTTTCCTCAACGGAGATAACCTTACCGTTTTCGTCAAATTCCACTATGCCAAATCTTTCAGGGTCTTCCACATGATAACCGAACACGGTCGCCCTGCCATTTTCCGCATTCTGTGCCGCTTCTTTAAGCAGCTTTGAAAAACCGTTACCGTAGAAGATATTGTCTCCCAGCACCATGGCGCAGGCGTCGTCCCCTATAAATTCCTCACCCAAAAGGAAAGCCTGGGCAAGCCCGTCGGGACTTGGCTGAACTTTGTAACTCAACGACAGACCGAACTGACGGCCGTCCCCAAGAAGATGCTGAAATCTCGGGGTATCTTCCGGAGTGGAGATTATCAGTATGTCCCTTATTCCTGCCAGCATAAGAGTAGATATGGGATAATATATCATTGGTTTATCATAAACAGGCAGAAGCTGTTTTGATGTTACCATTGTAAGAGGGTAGAGGCGAGTGCCCGCTCCACCTGCCAGAACTATGCCTTTCATTGTAAATACTCTCCTTATGGCTTTGTAATTTATAAAGTAGATAAACATGGGTTTCAACGGCATCATTATAAAATAGTATTTTGAACTTGCTCTACTCAGTGCTTTGTACTACCCTTTGCGGAAGCCTATATTTTCATTTAATATGACATATTCAATCTGCGATAGCCCTTGATTATCTCTTCTGATATTTTATTTCTCCTTGTGGTATTTGCCACAAAAAGGTGAAAGCCTAAACCCGCCGTGTTTTTCAAAACCGTTATATATCCGGCGACATAGATGCGCCATATTTATGCATAATTCCCATGTAAGTACATTTTTTCCATTGTATTTTACTATTTATATACAGATATATCAAGCGTTACATTATTTTACATATATATAAACCTGAACTTCACAACCGCTATAACATTGCTTTGGCTGTTGTAAGGATTCTTTGAGATACTCTGTAATTTAGGAAAACCACCGCTTTCCCAGTGCCTTATCTCTTTGGCATAACCTGCATACGATATGAAATATAGAGGATGGTGTTTTCGATGATGATTTATATACCAAGGGAACTGTAAAAGGAAAGCGAACGGAATTCGTTCTGAAAGGAATCATGTCCGGCAATCAGTCAAAAGGGGATATACAGAGATGTTGGCGTCTCTTTTCCTCCTTATTATATATATGTATATAAATACAGGGTATAGCTAACAAGTCCCGGGCCACGAATTTTTATTTTGCTCCGAAAAAAACATGTGTGCAGATTGAAAAAGTATAGGTTTTATGGTAGAATGCAAATGGAAACAAAAAAGAACGTTCTCCATGTCCATAAGTTTCCCAGATTGTCCACGAAAGAAGACCTCGTTGTCCGAGGGATATCCCGGACGGGCGACCAGTAAGGAATTCCAAGTGGGTATAGGGTAAAAGGGCAAGAAACAGTAGCTATTAAGAGAGAGAGACGTTCTATATGAGCGTCTCTCTTTTTTTATTGCTCTGAGATACCCTGCTACCACCTCTCATCCACTTCAAGACACGAAGGGGAAATGAAGCCCCAGAGAGGCATAAGCAGACTCTACATACTGACAAAAGGAAAGTTACCCCATTAACCCCTGAAAAGCCCTGTATAAGGCCGTTTTGCAGCGGTGGAGGGGGTTTCTGATAGGAACCTGACTGGCCCTCGTAGATGTATGGCGCTGAGCGGTTGAAAGTGAGTATACCGGGATTTCTTTGGTGCTGCGGGATTGCTCATTTGTAAAGTCGGGTTTCTTGTTAAATCTCGCCGGGGTATGCCCTTATTGGCCACCTGCCCCCCTTGTTCTATTCCTGCGAGGGGAGAACAAGGGGATATCCCCACGGACAACGAGGGCGTCAGCTACGGACAACGGAGAAAACAGGTGACAATCGTTCGGATACAGGCCGCCCGCACGGAAGTGTGGGCGGTTTTTTGACGCCAGGCCTGCGCGCCCAATATTTAACAGATTCGTCATTGCTTTTTTGCATTTAATATGTTAAAGTATTAAAGCAATATCGGGAATGATATAAAAACGGAACCATCAAAAAGGACGAGGTGCATCATGGCAGAAAAAAATACCCGCAGAGACAAAGACATGGATGTGCTGTTCAAAGCGATCCTTTCTTTGGAAACGCTGGATGAATGCTACGATTTCTTCGAGGACCTCTGTACGATGAAAGAACTGGCGGATATGGTGCAGCGCGTGGAGGCGGCCAAGATGCTGCTGAGCGGCAATACATACGAGCAGATCGTCAAAAATGTCGAGATCAGCACAGCGACCATCAGCCGGATTAATCGTTGTATCCAATATGGAAGCGGCGGTTACGAGAAAATTCTGAATCGTGCAGAAAAAGCCAGTAAAATCAAGGGTTGAGTTTTTGAGCAGAAGTAGGGTAGTGTAGGAAAATGTAGGAGATTTTGTGCAACTCCTACATTACTCCTACACTACTTCTACACTATATTCCTACACTCTATTTTATTTTTTCTATCTCTTCTTTTAGCCAAGAAATTTCACGTTTGGTGTATATTCTTTCGGTGAGGTCACTTATCTCATGACCGACCATGTACTTGATGGCGTACTCATCGACTTTATATTTCTTCGCCATTGTTATAAAGTGCTTTCTACCATCGTGAGGCTTGTGTGCGGGATTTAGATGAAGGTTGTCTCGAACTGTATAGTATCGGCTTTTAAATTTGTCATACGTCAGCATCAAGTCGTTGCTCTTAGTGAATTTTCCCGTGGCATTTAACAGATATTCACTATGCAGCTCGACTGCTTCGTCGTATTTCTTTTTTACAAGGTCTAAAATTTTGGAGTGGATTGGAACGATTCGGTCTATACCGGCATCCGTTTTCATTCCGCCAGAAAATGTTCCATTTTCCAAGTCGACATTTTCGAGCCTTATCAATCCAAGCTCTTGAGGCCGCCATCCAGAATAGCACTGTATAAGGATTGTCTCAATTGTCGGAAAACGGTCTATGTTGTTCCACAGGGTTTCCATTTCTTCTTCGGTGTAAGGGATATGGGCGTCTTTCTGTGAGTCTTCGTTTTCTTTTATGACCTCGTCAGACACGTTGAACGTCCTGGCATAGTTTTTATCTACGATTTCATATTCCAGCGCATAGTCAAACATGACGTTGAACATTGACTTGATTTTTAGTTTGAGACTTGGCGTTGTGTGGCGCTCTATACCTTTCACTATGCATGTTCCATCTTCCATACAACCTTTGATATGACGAGGTCGAACGTCCATAGCACGCATGCTGTATATGGCGGAACAATATCTCCAACACATTTCCATGTTTCGAAAGCTTTCAGGATTTTTAAGTTTCTTTTTATGATCTTCGCTCCACTTAGCAAACAGCTCGCTCATGGTAAGAGCTAAGTCCAGGTCATATGGGTTTTTATGATATTCTACAAGCGCGTTGTACGCATCGTTATATGTAGGAAAAAATGCATCAGGCTTTAATAGCTTAGATATGGGTTTACCTTTTTCATCTTTGCCAACCGTAACCATAACCCGAAAAGGGTTTTTTAGGTTACGGTTTTTTATTTTACTGATTTGTCCGAATCCGTTTGGCAGCCGTTTTCTCTTGTTGTTTTTGCTCCTTGGCTTCCGAGCCGGCGCACCATCTTGCAACGGGTATCCGCAGTGTGGGCATGACAAAGCCTTATCGCTTACTTGCAGTTCACACTCATGGCATTTTATGAGCATTATTTTCACCTTTTATTTTTCATGATTTTACTGGCTTTGGTCTCGGTGTTCTCTATCTTATACGCCAGCTTCTTTAGTTGTAAAGCTCCGGCGATGATGAGACCAAGTTTAATAATACCTTTTGTTTCAATTTTGTCTTCGTGGTTTATCTCTCCTCCGTTTAGAGTGTAGACTTTATTTAGATATTTGGCCGTTCCATAAAGTTTCTTTCTCATATCGCTACCTCCGCAATAATTGCAACGCCTCTTATGAAGGAGGTCATTGCTATGACTGATGAAAAAATTCTGATGAAAAAATTAGATGAAATGGTGCTAAAAGGACATGGTGAAGAGTTGGTGTATGCTTGCAGTATTGCGGCGGGCGCGGCTATTGGAGGATATCAAAAGGGCGAACGTAGGCGAATACTAGCAGCGGCAATCATCGGTGCAATTAGTTTTATGTGCGCAAACGAGATTAAAGAGAAGATCAGAAAAAATAGAAATAGCAAAGACGAAAGCGAAGAAGGGTCCTGACAAGGGCTCTTCTTTTTTATAAAAGAGGTATGCAGAATGAAACTATTTTTAGATGAAGAAGAAAAAAGCCAGCTAAGGAGGCTTAGGCAGCTAGAAAAGGCAGGTGTACGAAGAATGACGCAGGATGAACTGAAAAAAATAGAACACGCTGAGCGAATGCATTCTTATCGACTGAATTTGGGACTTTCGATATTTGCTCTGATAATATCGTTGCTTTCACTTATTCAAAAATTTTTCCTATAAGGCAACCGAGAAGAGAGTCTGAGCCAATGCTTCCGAGAAATGATATAATGATTGCGATAATAGATATTATAAGCGGCCAACGACGGTAAAATTCTTCACTCTTTTGACGTTCGTAGTCATCCAAGAGTTCGTCGCTTAGAATGACTCTTGTGTCGTCTGTAAAATCGTAATCGGAGAAATCAAGCAAACCCGGTCTGAACTTCTCCTGTAAAGCGTAATAGTCTGAGATGTCTGCCTTTTCTAACACCAAACCTAGTGTTTCATGTCTGACTATTGTATCGCATATTCTCATTTGCTCTTTAGTCACAAAAAAATTTCACATCTTTTCATTGGTTGATTTCTTGTTGAATATCATATAAGATGATGTAGGAATTGTCAACTCCTACACAAAGTTGAATCTAGATAAGAGCATCGGTATGATAAGCAGCAGCACATCAACCTGTCCTACGTGCGGAGGAAAATTAAAACCATATGATAAGGTTCTGCGTATTGTACGTACGAAAGGCCGCAAAACAAAACGTGTTTCTATAAGACGCCTCCGCTGTACCGAATGTGGGGGCCTACACAGAGAGATTCCTCAATACATATGTCCGTATAAGCAATATGAGAAAGACGTCATACAGGGCGTCCTGGAGGGGCTTATAACCTGTGAAACCCTCGGCTATGAAGATTATCCCTGTGAGATGACAATGCGTCGATGGTTGGCTTCGCACAAATTGCGTCTCCTTTTATGGAGAAATCCATAAGTATCAAGGAGGAATTGTAGAATGAAACTCGTACCGACAGAACATATACCGGGAAGGTGTGCGAAGCATGATTTGCAGAAGCTCATTGAAGAATTTATAAATGGTGAAGCTAAAGTTGTGAATGTAGACTTTAACGAACACGATTATAGTTCCAGTAAGAGCTGTGCTGGGTGCTTTCATAACGCCATAAGACGGTCTGGATATTCAGTTAAGGTATGTAGGCGTGGCGACAAGGTGTTCCTTTATAAAATGTGATTTTTCAAGAAAGATCGAGCTCTGAACAAGGGCTCTTTCTTTTTGCGCAAAATTTACATCCTCTATTGTGAAAGGAGGAAATAGCTCGTGCACGGGCAAAAAGAGGTCTGAGTCGTAAGATTCAAGACCTTTTATTTTTTTTTCTGCATTTTCCACTCACATTGTTTTGAGAAAACGCAGAACGTATTCTAGAATGGTGTCAGAAAGGAGAAAAACCATTATGGATGTACAAAAATTTGAACTATGCGAAGGTCCTGTCGAGAGTATTGAGTTCCCTCCAGGCTCCGTACCTGTACACATCGCTGCCAAGGTTTATGGCAGAGACTCATGTTGGGTGCGGGCGGGGATTCTGTGCAAATGGCTCCCAATTGGGATTGCCACAAGGGACAACAAACCGGTACCACCTTATATCGAGGAGATGGACTCTAGGAAAGGCAGAATCGCCTATTATATTTCTCCGAGGAAATTGTGGGAGGACACCGGGTATGTTTGGAAAGGAGAGCGGTAGTATGAGCACGGTCATACGTCCGGAGCTATCTAAGAGCAGTAAATATTGGATTGACCGGCACCGATACTATGAGCTGAAACACTTTTGTCTTCAGTATCCGATATGGAAAAAAGCTGCTCAGCTGCTCGATGCCTTGAGTAAAAGTCCGTCGCTCTTGGAAGAATATATAAAATCCGGGCGTATCAGCGATCCGACAGTGGATTGTGCTGAGGCGAGATCTTTTTATCTGGATAGAATTGATCTGCTTGAGCGAACGGCTGAAAACGCTGCGCCAGAGATTGCGAAATACCTTGTAACGGGAGTGACCTCTGGCGTATCCTATGATTTCCTTAAATCTAGATTAGACATACCCTGCTGCAAGGAGACTTATTACGACTTGTACAGACGCTTTTTCTGGCTTCTCGACAGAGAGCGTAAGTAATTTGTCTCTTGAATCACCTTGCGCAGCGTGATATACTATCTACACAACGAACTGGAGGTTGACTCGAATGCTCACAAAAGAGGATTTGCAAGCGATTGGAGAGCTGGTCCGTTCAGAAGTGCGTGCCAGCGAAGAGCGCATGACAGCTAGAATTTCCGAGTCAGAAGAACGCACAAAGACGAGCATTATGGCATACATCGAGAATGATGTGAAGAAAGAGATTCGTCAGATTGCGGACGGTCACAAGATGCTTGCTGAAAAAATGGACCGGATGGAAACCAAAATCGACAGATTGCAGGATCAAGTGGATACAATTCAGGGTGAACTCACCACGCAGGAAATGGTTATCACCCGCCGGTTTCGTGTTGAATAACAGTTAGTAAGGCCCGCTCAGGAGTTTAGCCGCTCTTGGGCGGGCTTTTTATTTTTTCGGTACGTAGGTGACGAAAATATGTGATATTTTTGTATTTGAAAAAAAGCCCGGGGTGGATTTTTTGAAAAATCATTTACAAGGAGGATGTGTATGGATTGGCTTATCGTATTCATCGGGATAGTGATTGGCGCTGTGGTGACTGCGTACGTATTTTGCAGAAATTTTGTAGGGACTTTGCGTGTGGACCAATCAGATCCGACAGATGCACCATACTTGTTTCTGGAAATTGAGAAGGGTATGGGCGATATTTCCCGGAAAAAGTATGTCCTTCTCCGAGTCAACACCGAAAGCTATATTCCGCACGATTAACACGTTCTGTTATGGAACCTAATCCGTTTAACGAAAGGAGAAACAAAAATGTATGATGAAATCAAAGCAAAGTTAGACGAGGAAATTATGGACCAGCTTTCGGTTCTGTCCGATATGGATGTAGGGAGCGATAAGAGAAAAACGGCAGTTGACGATTTGGTGAAGCTGTACCGTCTGAGAATCGAGGAGACCAAGAATGATCGAGACTTTATTGAAGGAGTGAATGCCCGAGAACGGGAGGAGCAATTCAAAAAAGAGCAGATTGTGGATCAGGTCAAAGAGCGAAAATTCAGGTTCGGTATGGCAGCGGCAGAATTGCTGATTCCGTTGATATTTTACGCTTCTATGTTTTATAGCGGGCTGGATTTCGAGAAAGAGGGGACATTTACCTCAAACATGCTGAGAAATTTGATCAGCCGTTTTAAACCGACAAAGAAATAAATCGATGGGTTCGAAGACGGGGAGACGTTGAATTTGCAATGTCTCTTCGTTTTTTATACACGTGAAATTCACATGTTCTATTGTGGAGATACAAAGAGCTCTTTTATCTCTTGACTAAATGCAGAAAGTAGGCATACACTATGTGTATCGTACTTTCTAATCTGAAAGGAGATAATTGAACATGGGATTTTTTAACGACAAGCAAGTTGAAGCATTTGAGACGGGTAGGTATATTTGTAGCGAATGCGGGGCAGTTATGGAGTTTGAAGACAAATGGGAAGATGTGCTCATTTGTCCAGAATGCGGTCATTCGATAGATTCTGACCGCTACGGATGTGAAAGTGATGAAGAATATGAGGCCCTATACCCAACGGAGGAAGAAGTGTTGGGCTACAATGAGGACGAAGATGAGTCCGATGAAATCTACGACGAAGAATTCGACGAGCTGAGCGACGATTAGAGAAGTCCGATCAATAAATTATCAAAAGGAAGGGTCCTGACGAGGGCTCTTCTTTTTTTTGTTTCTGGAGGATATGATGCGCTATCATTATGAGAAACCGCAGATATATTTGTCAATGTATGGCGTTCGATATGTCTGCGAGCATCCCGTATACAACAGCTGCACGTTATTTCTAATCGGAGATAAGGGGATTGCCGTTATTCAGCAGCGTTTTGACGCTAGAACGAAAACCACATGGTGGAGCGAGGTTGATTCGTGGCTTACGGATGACTTATATTTGCATCCAAACTTTAAGGAGTACTTTGATAAGCGGGCTGGAGCTTGCACGGATGGCCTTTATCCGACTGTGACCGTGCGGCAGCTTATGTGGGCACTAAAAATGAAGCCGCTGCCCAAAGCTCGATGGGAGACCTGTTTCGACAGGAAAGATATTTGAATACGCGTGTTTTACATCTAGTGTTATGAAAGGAGTGTTTTGATTATGAAACTTAATGAAAAACAAACACATGCATTGGAGGAGATTTATCGAGTAGCTCGTATGTATACGAAAATTGCAGCAGAACTCAACAAGGTAGCAGATACCATTGAACTTGAATCGGAGAAAAACGATGAGGAGTTTATGAAGGTATTTGGAGTATCGCAAGGTTACTACATGAACGATATTGTGCGAGTATTTGATAATCTTCCAGAACATGCACATGAGCAAATTGGAGAACTAATTATAGCATTCAAGAAATGAAAAGGATTGGGCCCGACAAGGGCTCTTCCTTTTTCACTTCGCCAAAATTGCATCTTCTATTACGAGAGAAATAAACGACTCTCGAAAGGAGAAGAGGTATGATTATCAGCAAAATTTTAAGCAAGATTGATATTTCGAATTTGAGGTTCAGAAGGAGCCCTGAGAAGGAGAAAGAGAAACCGTCGCTTATAAAGGAGGTAATTGATGAGCCGGAAAAATTTAAACTTGAGGCGTTTATTGAAGGAAATGAAATTATAGTAAAAATCAAGAAACGAGAGATTGAGTCCTGAACAAGGGCTCTTTCTTTTTTTTTTGCGCATTTTTAGCAGGCTCTTTTATGGAAACCTATATATTTTCAAAGGAGAAGAGATTATGTGTAAAAGAATAAGGAAGTACATAAGAAAACTGATTCGAAGCAATCGAAAAACATTTAAGAACAAGCTGTGCGCTATTGCATTGCTTAGTCTTGGAATGTTTGCAGCGATCATTTCGAATGATTGGACATTCTTTGTATTTACTTCATTTCTGGCAATACCATTACTCGTGGCTAAAGAGAATTATATTTATGGTTGAGCAGGAAGGATTGAGACAAAATACAAAGTCTCTTTCCTTTTTTTTTTTGCTTCGCGAAATTTACAAATTGTTTTATGAAGAAACGGTTAGCTGAGAGGTAAAGCACTACATAAAACCATGTAGAGATCACGGGTTCGAATCCTGTACTGTTTCTTTTATTTTATCCACCAAAAACGAAAGGAGAAAGTATGGAGAAAGCAAACGTTATTCAAAAGGCCTTTTACAGATCGGCAGCATATTTGAAACGGCATTCACCGACAATTTTAACTTTTGTTGGAGCCACCGGAGTTGTTGCGACTATAATCATGTCGGCCAGGGCAACACCCAAAGCAATGAAGCTTTTAGAAGAGGCAGAAGTTCAGAAAGGAGAAGAACTTGACAAGCTGGAGACCATTCGAACTGCCGCGCCAGCTTATATCCCTGTTGCAGCAATTGGTATATCATCTTTGATTTGTTTATTCGGTGCCAACGTGCTCAATCAACGAAATCAAGCCTCATTGACAGCAGCTTATGCGATGCTGAATGAATCATATTCCCGATATCGAGGTGCCGCAAACACTGTGTTCGGGGATGATGCGGATTCAAAGATTAAAGCAGAGGTTGCTAAGGAGACATATATTTCAGCGGATGGATGCGCTATTTATGATGCGAGTCACGATGACGGCTGCGAAGAATGCCTTTTCTATGACGAGATATCAGACCGGTATTTTCAGTCCACGATGGCGTCTGTCTTGAATGCGCAATATCATCTGAATCGGAATTTTACGTTGCGCGGTTATGTGTCTCTAAATGAATTCTATGAATTCTTAGGAATCGAGAAGGTGGTTTGTGGCGAAGGCATTGGCTGGGGTCAAGATTTGCTGGAAGACGGAATTTTCTGGATCGACTTTGACAATCGGTATGTCAAATATGATGATGGGCTGGAGTGCTATATTGTATCTGCGTTGTTTGAACCAACAGCGGATTATTTAGAGGGGTAAAGCAAATCACCCACAGGTCTTGCCCGATCTGTGGGTTTGTTTTTGTGATTTTACATTTTAAACAAAGGAGTAGTAAACATGATTTATACAGAGATCAACATCACGGGACTTGAAGAAATTAAAGCGCGAGTCAGAGAACTGGCAGATTTAACAGAACGTATGCATGTTGCATTGGGTAAGTTGGAGAATTGTAAGATAAATATAGAAGCTGGCATCGATGGTTTATCACCGATGGAAAGTAGCCAGGTCAAGTCTAATAATCAAACTTAACTTCGATTTTGGCACTATCTGGTATCCGGTGGACTTCGAAATCTTCTCCGGGCATGGTGGCTACGGTCAAGCTGGTCGTGAATTCGTGACGCATTGCGCAATTAGGACAATGGCGAGAAGACCCAGGACGCGGATAATTTAAATTTTTATCTTGCAAGGTATACATACAGCCGCAGGAACATTTTACGAGAAACATTATAATCACCTCTATCGCACAGTATAGCACAAAATACTGCGCACATTCTACATTCTGTGTTATGAAAGGAGGCGGATGCGCTATGACAAAAAATACATTGATTAAAGTTCTGGGTCTTGCCGCTACCGTTATCGGTGCAGGTATGTCACTTGTAACCGATTGGGTGAACGAGCAAAAGATGGAAGAGAAAATCGAGGAAAAAGTGAATGAGGCGCTTGCCAAAACCGACGAAGAAGAGTCCTAACAAGGGCTCTTTTTGTTTTTGTGGAGTGATGTGATGAACGATGTAGAAGTCCAATCTATCTGCGATTATTTGGAGGAATGCTTATTTGAGCCAAGTATAAACTGGCCTCCTGAGCAATTTGCGGAGCGAAGTTATTCTCGTTGGGCGGTAAGCGAGATTCTGGATAGAGTACGCGGTAATCCAGAAGTTCCGATTGTTAGTACGGTGGAAGTATTCATGGCGGAAATGACATATTTTGCACACATATCCCCTGAAACGTCTGCTCGCGAGATGTTCACCAATGCTGCGGATACGGCAGCAGATATTTTATCAATGATTTCGTAATCGACCGAAAGGAGTTTTTTGATGAAACTAAATCTAAAAGCCATAGCTCGAAGTATGGGAATGGCACTACAAAAACACAGTCCGGAAATATTGACCGGTATTGGAATCGCGGGGATGGTCACTACAACTATTCTGGCTGTCCGAGCAACTCCAAAAGCGCTGCTGCTTATTCAAGAGGCTGAGGAGGTAAAGCACCAGAACACGGATGCTTCGGCGCTCACCCCTGTTGAAACCATTAAAGCCGCTTGGCTCTGCTACGTTCCGGCTGCTGTAACAGGGGTTCTGTCGATGACGTGTCTGATCGGTGCAAGTTCGGTCAACCTCAGACGAAACGCAGCGCTCGCAACAGCCTATACGCTTTCTGAATCTGCGTTGAAGGAATACCGAGAGAAAGTAGTTGAGACCATCGGTGAGAAAAAAGAGCAGGCGGTACAAGATGCGGTTGCCAAAGAACGAATCAGTAAATCACCGGTTACAAACCAGGAAGTCATTATTACAGAGAAAGGAAATACTCTTTGCTACGATGTGATATCTGGGCGTTACTTCAAATCTGATATTGAAAAACTGAAGAGAGCAGCGAACGACCTTAGCCGTCGAATGCTGGATGAAGGGTATATTTCCTTGAATGATTTCTATTACGAAATCGCACTCCCCGAAACAAAGCTGGGAGACGAGTTGGGTTGGCATGTCGACAATGGACTTGTAGATTTACGATTTAGTTCTCAACTGGCAGAAGACGGTACACCGTGTTTGGTAATTGACTACCAGATTGCGCCGAAGTACGACTATACATATGCAAAATAGTGCGCGAAAAAAGCATGGTGTTTAATGGAGAGCAACTCTATATTTTCATAATTTGAAAGGAGAAATTTACAATGGAAAACAACGAAATCTTGACGAACGAAGAGGTTATGGAAACTACTGAGGAGATCGTAAATGCGAGTTCTGGGAAAGGCTTTAAGGTAGCCGCTGGCATTGGTTTGGCTGTACTGGCAGGCGTAGTGGCCTATAAGTACATCGGAAAACCGCTGCTGGCAAAAATCAAAGCCAAAAAGGAAGAGACGCAGGAGATCACCGACGTGGAATTCAATGAATCCGATGTCAAAGATGAGGATTCCGAGGATATTTCCGAATAAGAAAAAAGAGTGTTCCGATGAGGGAAAGTGCCTTTAACAGGGTGCTTTCCCTTTTTTATTTTCTGCTGGAAGGGAGAAGCTTATGAACAGATACGTATACGATGGTCCGGTCATGGAATTTGACACTTGTGTAACACGCCGTTGGAAGGCTTCGACCTATGCGGTGTCAGAAAAGAAGGCAAAAAGCAATCTCGCATATCGATTTAAAAAAGCAAATAAAAAACCAACCAATTTGAAAATTACATTACCGGGCAAAGTGATTGTCCAGTAAAAAGGAGGCTATGTAGTGGAGGAATACAAAGGCAATTCCAATAAGGCCAAAGAACAGCAAAAGGCCCTCCCGCCAGAGAAAAAAGTTGAGAAAATTGTATCCGGACCGGTAAAGTCTAAAAAGAAAAACAGTATCCAGAAAATTACGAGCATTTTCGTTCCTGAGGATGTGGAAGATGTAAAATCTTATATTTTCGAAGATATTGTTGTTCCGGCGGTTAAGGATATTATTTTGGATGCGGTAAGAGCTCTTCTCGGCGTCAGTGGAAAATCCAACAAAGGGGCACCTGCATCTAAAGTTTCGTATCGAAGTTATTATGACCGTGGAAACGAGCGTAACGATTATGGCCGTACGAGAACACGAGTTGGATACGATTACGACGATATCGTTTTAGACAAAAGGGACGAGGCAGAAGACGTTCTGTCCCGAATGGACGAATTGATTTCCACTTATGGGATGGCGTCCGTAGCCGATTTGTACGAACTTGTTGGAGTCACTGGAAACTACACAGACAATAAATACGGCTGGACAGATATCCGAAGCGCTTCCGCAATACGTGTGCGCGATGGATATTTGTTGAAGCTGCCAAAAGCTTTGCCGTTGAATTAAAAAAGGAGATTGATGTACTTATGAACAAAACAGAAATCATGAACAAAGCAACAAAAGCATTTTATAAAGTTGGCTTTACCCTGAAAAAGCACAGTCCGGAAATCCTCGTGGTGGCCGGGGTTGTTGGCACTGTTGTGAGCGCTGTGCTGGCCTGCCGCGCTACGACAAAAGTAAGTGAAATCATGACCGATACAAAGATTGACGTGGATGCTGTTCACAAATGTCTCGAAACTCAGTCGGAAGAAGACTACTCCAGGGAAGACGGAAAGAAGGATTTAGTTATCATTTACGCCAAAACGGGCTTCGAGCTTGCGAAGCTTTATGCACCCTCGGTTCTGCTCGGCGTTGCATCCATCACAAGTATTTTGGCGTCAAACAATATTCTGCGTAAGCGTAACGTAGCTCTGACCGCAGCGTATGCGACGCTCGATAAGTGCTTCAAGGAGTATCGCGGAAATGTCGTTGAGCGTTTTGGCGAGCAGGTTGACCGTGAACTCAGATACGCCATCAAGGCAAAGAAGTTCGAAGAGACAGTTGTTGACGAAAAAACAGGAAAAGAAAAAACTGTAAAAAACAAAGTGGACGTCGTAGGAATCGACGGAATCAGCGACTACGCAAAATTCTTCGATGAGTACAATCCGAACTGGGAGAAAGACTCCGAGTACAATCTGATGTTCCTGCGGGCTCAGCAAAATTATGCGAACGATCTTCTGGTGAAACGTGGCTATCTGTTCCTGAATGATGTATATAAGATGCTCGGATTCGAACCGACTCGTGCCGGCCAGGTAGTTGGGTGGCGATATGAGCCGGAAGAAAGCAATTGCGATGGGTATGTTTCATTTGGTATCTACAACGCCAATCGCGAGACGGCCAGGGATTTTGTGAATGGATATGAGCGCTCTATCCTGCTTGATTTCAATGTTGATGGTCCAATTCTTGATACACTGGATGACTGAAGGAGTGAATTGATAATGAACGGTAAATTGACTTTCATGTCGTATACACTTGCTGCCATGGCCGGAATTTGTTTTGTCAGCGGTCTTGCCGTGCTGTCTGGAGGGAAAAGCTGAAGATGGATGGGATGGAGAACTTCATTTCAGTCTTGGATTATATCCTCGACACAAAGCGAAAAAGGCACATCATCGGTGGAATTTTGGTGAGCGCGTCATTGCTTTTTGGCGGATTGGCCCTTACGGTGATGACCATAAAAAGCAACGATGAATATGAGGTGATGGAAGATGACGACTAAAACCATAGATTATTCTATGTTTGTGCTGGGAGCGGCTCTTGGGGCTTCTTTGGCGTGGTATTTCACTAAGAAAAAATATGAAGAGATTTTACAGGACGATAAAGTTGTTCTCACGTCTAAAGATGATTTTTCCGAAAAGCAGGAAACTAAAATCGCCGAAGTAGGAATAAAAACAAAGCCGGATTTGGCTGAGTATTCGTCTATGCTTCGGCGATACAATCGTGTGGATTATTCAGATGTCGGGAAAGAAGAAGACAAGCCTGCGCCTTATGTTATTTCTCCGGATGAATTTGGCGGAGTCGAGGAATATGAAAAAATCAGTTTGAGTTACTATGCCGATGGAATCCTTGCAGATGACGATGACGAGGTAATGGAAAATGCTGATGAAATCGTAGGCCTTGACTCCCTGACTCATTTTGGAGAGTACGAAGATGACTCGGTCTTCGTTAGAAATGACGTGATGAAGTGCGACTATGAAATTCTTCTCGACCACAGAAATTATAAGGACGTTGCATCACACGTCCGATTTTTGGATACGGAGGAACAATGACATTTCATGAGCTAAATCAATCCTATTTTGCATGGATGTGTCAGCTCGTGTCCAACGAACGATATTCTAAGCGTCTTTCCTATCGTAAACTGCTGACTCATTTGCATGAGGTGGAGTTTACTTATACTTTGCCGATGGACGGAAATCGGGCAGAGGATGGGATAGACCTTAGATATCGGTTTGGATATGAAAATAACTATTCTGAGCCGATGATTGCATCTGGTTTAGATGATCGTCCGTGCAGTGTCCTTGAGATGATGATTGCCCTTTCGATGCGTTGCGAAGAGCAGATAATGGATGATCCCGATATTGGGAATCGTACGGGGCAATGGTTTTGGGACATGATCGACAATCTCGGGCTGGGGAACATGAGCGACTCCAAATTTGACAACAGTTATGTTGACGAGGTGCTCCAACGGTTTCTCAACCGAGATTACAAACGAAACGGTGAAGGAGGCCTGTTCACTATAAATCGTCGAGGCCTCGATATGAGAAGTGTCGAAATCTGGTATCAGATGTGCTGGCATCTGCAAGAAAACTTTAGGAGGGCAAGATGAGTCACGCAGAAGTCTATAAAGCTTTCCGTCAATACTTTCCGACTTATGTCGGAGAAAATATTGCTGCATGGTTTCCGAACGGACGGAACTCAATTCGAGTTCGAGAAGCAAACGGCGATGAATTTATATTTTCGTTTAATAACGGAAAAGACTGGAAGTTCGAGACAATGGAAAGTCCACATTTATGGGAGACGAAATCGGAGAGGGTGGCCGTGTATTTTCTCGTCCTGGAATGTACGGAAATGCTTGGGATGGAGATATCGCGTCACAGCACCCAAGCAGCGCTATTGCCGAGGTGCTATTTGGCGTCCTTTATACCAAGCGATTTGAAGAAATTAAGGAGGCCCGTGTCGCAATCAAACACCACGACTATGCCAAGGCCCGTACCATGCTGGATGGAGCTTTGGTGGAGTACATAGACCAACTGGAAAACGGCACGGCATGGTTCACAGCGGAGGATCTGGCGCAGGCTCTAAAAATCGTGATCAATTCGGTTTATGGCCTTACGGCGGCGAATTTTGAGAATCCGTTCCGAGACCCCAGAAACAAAGATAATATTGTAGCAAAACGTGGAGCCCTGTTTATGACTTTGCTTAAGAGTGAAGTTGAGAAACGGGGCTTTTGTGTTGCACATATCAAGACAGACTCGATTAAAATTCCGGACGCCACGCCAGAGATTATGGACTTTGTTATTCGCTTCGGCAAAGAATACGGATATCTATTTGAGACTGAAGCGAACTTTGAAAAGTTCTGTCTCGTGAATGATGCCGTATATGATGCCACATCTCCATATGGGTTTACGGTTCGAACCGTTACCTGTACATCCTAACAATTCTAAGGAGGCTTCTACATGCTGAAAGTGAAAATCGGTGAAAAAGAGTTTGAGTATCTCACTTCTTTGGAAACCGAAGAATACTACAATGGCTCAAGCCGCCGTACGCTCACGGTCAATTGTCCGAGTGACGCAATCGGTCTGGATGAGCTGAATGCGCTTCTGACCGAAGAGAATCTTGCTGAGATCGTCATGACCAATACGGAAGGTATATCGGTCTACAAAGACGTTCTCGCTGAGAATGAAGAAGGCGAAATGGTTCCTACGGGTGAACAGGAGTTCGATCATTTCGATCCGATCGTCAACTACTTCGACGGTTATGTCCTGAAGCTGTCCTGTGGGATCACAAGCGTCATAACTCAGCCCGAAACGCCTGATACACCGGCTGTGTACGAGGAACAGATCGTCTTTAAAGTTGGAAAGCGCACCTACATTGAAGAGCAGCTCCACAAGCTGGGACTGTAAAGGAGGACAAGCATATGGAACGAGCAAGATTCCCAATGGAGTTCCTACGTGTAACTCAAGGCCCCAATGTAGGAAGCCACGCAGGCAGTAAGGCGATGGACTTCGGCGGGAAAGATACCGGAAAAGACCCGATTTACGCCCCTTTTACGGGTAAGTTTGTGCGTGTCCGTAAGGATTCCTCTCACGAGTCATACTTAGAATCCTTGGAGCCGGTCGAATTCGCCAATGGTGTTGTCGACTATATGACACTCACGTTCATGCACGATGACGTTTTGGACGTAAAAACAGGCCAAATTGTACGTCAGGGCGAGAAAATCGGTGATGAAGGTGGATTTGGTGGTGGCCGTCCGAACCGTTTTGGCGCACATCTTCACATTGAAGCGAGCCGAGGCCGGAATATCGCTTATCAGGTTCAAAATGGAGCTGGTACCTACTGTACTCCAAATCAGGTGAATATTTGGGACGCCCTGTGGGTTGGCGGAGATGTCCAGATCCTGAAAGATGGCGGCTACTCTTGGAAACGAGATGTAAAAAAGGAGGAGAACGATATGGAATTTCTGGAAGTCACAAGTGAACGTTGTGAAGTATTCACCGAGGCAAACGTAAATTCTGTCGACCGTACTTTTAATAACGGAAGGCTCGTGAAAGGGGCGTTCTACCCGATTCAGAGCGATGTTGGCACGGATGGAGTGTATCATTGGGTGCGCATTCAGGCTGGAGATAAGAAGCGATATGCTGTTGTTCTGGAAGATCGAAGCAAGATTGTATCTCTTTCTGCTGGGGACGCCATTGCGGCATGTATGGCGCAGGCTCCGCATGTTGACACATCCGAGCTTGAGAAAAAACTGGCCGATATGACTGCCGAAAAAAATGCTGTCGAAAAACGCCTCGCTGACGTTAAAGCATACGTCGCGGAGGTGTGAAGACAGTGGAATGGACAGTAGTAGGTGTAATCGTTGCTTTAGTTGGTTTGTTCGTGACCGTTGGGGCTCCAATCATTAGACTGAACGGCAATATAGCTCGTTCGAATGTGATTTTGGATCGACTTGAAAAAGAGTTAGCCGCTCAAAAAATGGACGCAAAAGAAAGCCATCGTCGCTTATGGAAGCATAACGATGAGCAAGATGAACGTATCGGAGATCATGAAACCCGTATTACAATTTTGGAAAATAGGTAGGAGGTATAGTTATGAAAATGACAAATAAAGTGTATGACATCCTTAAGTGGATTGCACAGTATTTTCTTCCGGCTATTGGTACATTGTACTTCGCACTAGCTGGCATTTGGGGACTGCCCTACGGAGAGCAGATCGTAGGCACAATTACTGCCGTTGATACTTTCTTGGGGGTCCTCCTTGGAATCAGTTCGGCACAGTATAATAAGGCCAGCTTGGCTATGAGCAAAAAATAAACCGCCTGAGAAAAAGCCATTGTAATGTAATATTATTACATATAAAGGGCAAGCTATAAAACTTGATAAATTTTTACTGGAGTGACAAAAGCGTGGAACACTCGCACACTACTTCTACACTTTTGCGCAAAATGTCGCTATATAGCTAGACTTTCCGTATCCAATATGGAAGCGGCGGTTACGAGAAAATTCTGAATCGTGCAGAAAAAGCCAGTAAAATCAAGGGTTGAGTTTTTTCGCGGAAGTAAAATAGTGTAGGGATAGTGTATGAGTTGCATACACTATCCCTACACTATTTTTGCACCGCATTCTTACGCTCTATTTTATATGATGTATATTTTTGATAGACAAATGGGCGTTTGATTTTCAGGCCATATCTTTGCAAGCCTTGGAAAGCATTTTGACATTTTCCAACGGAGTATCTGCACCCAAATCACACCCGGGGGCAAGAATGTGAGAATGCCCGTTTGCAATTTTTATCCGTTCGCATGCCTCTTTGTAAACTTCGCTGGGCGTACCGGTAAGGAGCGTGCCGGCTGGATTGATATTTCCCATCATAACCATTTTTTCGCCTGCCGCCTCTACAGCCTTGTCGAAGTCCACAAGATAATCTACCGAAAATACGTTCACTCCGCATTCGCGTAATGCTGCAACGCGGTTTCCGGATGCGCCGCAAACATGGGCGTAAAAATACTTATAAAAGGGGAGTTTTTCTTTTAGCTTTTTTAATGATGGAATAACCCATTCTTCGAACATTTCTTGGCTGATCAAACTGCCGCTTCCAACCGGTTCTGCAGGGAAAGCTATATCACACCCGTTCTCGTGCAATAATGTGAACATTTCAGCACTGACGCATACCGTAAAATCCAGCAGTTCATGCACAATTTCCGGCTCCTCCAGCATGAGCATGATAAAGTCACTTGTTCCGACCATGACGGCTGCCATAGTGAATGGCCCTGCTATATCTCCGAATATATATTTTTGATTTCCCACCAGGACCTTGACATGCCGTGTCTGATTTATCATTTTTTGAACAAAATCATTAGCAAGAAGGGTATCACGAATTGTTTCTCTATTGAGTTGCGGAATCTCGTTTATTGGATCTTTAAAAACAGAGCCGGTATCGATTGCACCTCCAATTTTATCAATACTGATTGGGCAGCCAAATGCGTTGAGGCATGCAGTGAAAACTCCAGAAACTGCGCTGATCATATCACTGTCAATTTTGTTGAGATAATCTACAACAGATGAAGCCCCGCTGTCCGGCCTGCTATATAGCTCCCGATATGTCACGCCCTCTGTTTTAGCAATCCATGCTCCGCCATCGACTACGGTAAAAGGAGTGCGGTCTACAGCTTGGTGCTTAATAACTGCGTCAATTCTTTCTTTGGGTGTCATCGTTTCCATGGACAGTTCCTCCCATAATTGTTTTGTTTTACATAACATATTGGGCTTGTTATGTGTTTCATGCCTGTATTATACAATTGTTTCAATTCGAAGTATTGTACTATGATTTAATTTTTGGGAATATTTTGTTTTTTACTTAAAAAATTCCAAACCGTTTGAAAAGCGTGTGCAGATAGCCCAAAAGCTCTGTTCCTTTTTTAGCCAAGAAATTTCACGTTCAGTGTATACGCTTTTAGCGAGATCGTTTATTTCGTAACCACCCATGTACTTGATGGCGCACCCATCGACTTTGTGGTTCTCCGCCATTGCTGCAAAGTGCTTTCCACCATCGTGCGGTTTGTGCGCAGGGGTGTATATAAGATTGCCTCGAACTGTTATAGCGCCGGCTTTTAATACATACGTCTGCATCGGGGCATTTTCTTTGAGGACCTCTTTTTGGCTTTCGAGGTTGAGGCTTAGTTTATATAGGGTATCCGTGGTGTGGGTACGACAAAGCCTTATCGCTTACTTGTTATTCGCACTCAGGCATTTTATGAGCACTGTTTTCTCCTTTCCGTTATTTGAATTAATATTTGTGAGAATATATTGTAGTATAGGAATTATCAACTCCGGCACTGTGAGGTGTGATATGGTTAGGAATAATGTATCGATCTGTCCTGTGTGCGGGGAGAATTTAAAGCCATACGATAAGATTTTGCGTATTGCATGTACGAAAGGGCGAAAAATACTATGGAAATGGGGGCTGTAAGAAAATTTTAAAGCATTCCAGAGAGCAAATGAACGATGCGCGAGAACGATGTGCGGGGCCGTAAACCGGCCCCGCGTTTTGCACCGGAAACCGAGACCGGAAAGGCGTGACGGTGAAATTGGCCTTCTCGGTTCCGTTTGCCGTGTGCATTCTTGTGCAAAAAAGAGAGTGAATATACGTCTACGGCGGACAACTTTGCCCGGATGTACGGGAGCGACGGAGCTTTTTTCTGTTTTTTTATGCAATATCACACAATTGAACGCTTTAGCAAAGAAAAGTATGTAAAAATAGTGTATTGAATTTTGTGCATCTTCCGCGTTAAAATAGATTCAATTCCTATCAAAGGCTTTGTTGGAAGCTTTGTGTATGGAAAGTTTGAAACATTGGAGGAAGAAAGTATGAAAAAGTTTCTGAGCGCAGCGCTGGCCCTCTGCCTCGCCTTTTCGCTGGCGGCGTGCGGCGGTTCCGGCTCCAGCACACCGGCGTCCACCGCGCCGTCCGGCGGCACGGCGGGTTCCGGCGCGGCCATTAAGATCGGCGGTATCGGCCCTGTTACAGGCAGCACCGCGGTTTACGGCAATGCCGTGAAGAACGGCGCGGAGATCGCCATTGCCGAGATCAACGCGCTGGGCGGCCAGCAGTATGAGATGAAATTCGAGGATGACGAGAACGATGCCGAGAAGGCGATCAACGCGTACAACAGCCTGAAGGACTGGGGCATGCAGATCCTGATGGGCACCGTCACCAGCAATCCCTGCATCGCCGTTGCGGCCGAGACGGCAAACGACAATATGTTCCAGCTGACGCCGTCTGGCTCCGCTGAAGGCTGCATCGCAAACGACAATGCGTTCCGCGTTTGCTTCTCCGACCCGGAGCAGGGCACGCTTTCCGCCGATTATATCGTTGAGAACAGCCTTGCGGCAAAGGTCGCCGTCATCTATGACAGTTCTGACCCGTATTCCTCCGGCATTCACGATGCGTTCGTGACCGAGGCGCAGGAAAAGGGCCTGGAGATCGTTTCCGACGAGGCGTTTACCGCCGACAGCAATAAGGACTTCACAGTCCAGATTCAGAAGGCCCAGTCTGCAGGCGCAGAGCTGGTGTTCCTGCCCATTTACTACACCGAGGCGTCCCTGATTCTGACGCAGGCTGACAAGATCGGCTATGAGCCGGTGTTCTTTGGCTGCGACGGTCTGGATGGTCTGGTGTCTGTGGAGAACTTCGACACGAGTCTGGCCGAGGATGTCATGCTGATGACTCCGTTCACCGCTTCGGCTACCGATGACAAAACGGCCGCGTTTGTAAAGGCTTATAACGAAGCCTACGGCGAGGACCCTAATCAGTTCGCGGCCGATGCCTATGACGCCATTTACGCCATCCACGCGGCTGTGGAGAAGGCCGGCGTTACAGCCGACATGGATGCGTCCGCCATTTGCGACGCCCTGAAGGCCGCTTTTACTGAGATCACACTGGAAGGCTTGACCGGCAAGGGCATTACCTGGGACGCCAGCGGCGCGCCTGCCAAGAGCCCGCTTGTCTACATCATCAAGGACGGCGTTTACACCGCGGCATAATTTCTGTTACAAAAAGGCCAAGAAGGCTGCCGGCTTTTACCGGCAGCCTTCTTTCCAATCGACATCTTTTCGGTGGAAAACAGCGTGCAAGGCCGTTTTTTGTGGTTTTCAATTGCCGGGCGGCACCCGGTATGGTATACTTATAAAGTCTGGTACCTGTGGAGCGATCCTCTCTTGGACGCCGGCGGCACGGCGTTTTATGGGAAACAAAAAAGGGGCGAAACACATGCAATTTTTATCTTACCTTGTGAACGGCATCAGCCTGGGCAGTATTTATGCGGTCATTGCCCTGGGCTATACGATGGTGTACGGCATTGCCCGTATGCTGAATTTCGCGCATGGCGACGTCATCATGGTGGGCGGCTACGTTGCTTTTGTAATGATGACGTCGCTGGGCCTGCCCGCGCTGGCGGCAATCTGCGCGGCGGTGGTGGTTTGCACGCTGCTGGGCGTTGCCATCGAACGCGTGGCCTATAAGCCGCTGCGGGAGGCGCCCAGCCTCGCCGTGCTCATTACGGCCATCGGCATGAGCTATCTGCTGCAGAACCTGGCGCTGCTCATCTGGGGCTCTGCGCCGAAATCCTTCACGTCGGTCGTGTCCATCGAACCGCTCCGTCTCTTCGGCGGGCAGCTCGTCGTTACGGGCGAGACACTGGTCACCATTGTTACATCCGCAGTCATCATGGTGGCGCTCACGTTGTTTGTCAACAAGACGAAAGTGGGCCACGCCATGCAGGCCGTATCCGAGGACAAAGGAGCCGCACAGCTTATGGGCATCAATGTGAACGCCACCATTTCGCTCACCTTTGCCATCGGCAGTGCTTTGGCGGCCGTCGCGGGCGTGCTGCTTTGTTCGGCCTATCCCACGCTGATGCCAACGACGGGCGCAATGCCCGGCATCAAGGCTTTTGTGGCTGCGGTGTTCGGCGGCATCGGTTCCATCCCCGGCGCGATGCTGGGCGGCGTGCTGCTGGGCATCATCGAGAGCCTGAGCAAAGCGTATATTTCGTCCCAGATGGCGGACGCCATCGTGTTCGGCGTGCTCATCATCGTACTGCTTGTCCGCCCTGCGGGCATACTGGGCAAGCAGACGCGAGAGAAAGTGTAGGTGGGCGCAATGAAAATGAAAACTTTGAGCCGCAGTTTCCGGCGCGATCTTGTGACCTATGGAATGGTCGTTGTGATGTTTTTGGCCATCCAGCTGCTTTCAGGCATGGGCATGCTCACAAATTCCCTGTCGGGGCAGCTCGTTCCGATTTGCGCATATATCATTATGGCAATTTCCCTCAACCTCACCGTGGGCATCCTGGGCGAGCTGAGCCTGGGGCATGCGGGCTTTATGAGCGTGGGCGGTTTTGTGGGGGCGTTTGTCTCCGTGTGTGTTGGGGACGCCGTGCCGGGCTGGCTTTGCTTTACGCTGGCGTTGCTGGCGGGGACCGCGGCCGCAGCCTTGTTCGGTTTTTTGATTGGCATTCCTGTATTGCGCCTGCAGGGGGACTATCTTGCCATCGTAACGCTGGCCTTTGGTGAGATCATCAAAAACCTGCTCAATTCCTTCTATGTCGGCAGAGATGCGTCCGGCTTCCATGTTTCGCTGAAGGACGCGCTTTCGCTGAACCTGGACGAGACAGGCGATGTGATCATCAACGGCGCACAGGGCATCACCGGCATGCCGCGAAGCGCCACCTTCGGGCTGGGCTTTGTACTTATTCTCATCACGCTCTTCATCGTTCTGAACCTCATCAATTCCCGCACGGGCCGTGCGATTATGTCCATCCGGGACAACCGCATCGCAGCGGAATCCGTGGGCGTCAATGTCACGCGGTATAAGCTCATCGCGTTTACTATTTCCGCAGCGCTGGCCGGTTTGGCGGGCGCGCTGTATGCGCATAATTTCTCCTCGCTGGTGGCGAAAAAGTTTGATTACAACACTTCCATTCTGATTCTGGTGTTTGTCGTTGTGGGCGGTATGGGCAACATCCGTGGTTCCATCATTGCGGCTGCGCTGCTCACCATCCTGCCGGAGCTGCTGCGCGGCTTCAGCGATTACCGCATGCTGGTGTATGCTGTCGTGCTCATTGTGATGATGCTGTTCAACCAGAGTCCGCAGCTTGTGGCCTGGCGCCGCAGGCTGGCCGCCAGGCTGCCGCTGCCGCGCAAGAAGGCTGCGGCGGGCGAGAAGGAGGTGTGATGCATGGCTTTGCTGGAAGTAACGAACCTTGGCATCGCATTCGGCGGCCTGCAGGCCGTGGAAAAATTTGCGCTTTCCATTGAAAAGGGCCATCTGTACGGCCTTATCGGTCCCAACGGTGCGGGCAAAACAACGGTGTTCAACATGCTCACCGGTGTGTACCAGCCCACGGAAGGCGATATCGTGCTGGACGGAAAAAGCATCGTTGGCCTCAAGCCGGCTGTCATCAATAAGGCGGGCATCGCGCGCACGTTTCAGAATATCCGTCTGTTCAAGGATATGACGGTGCTGGACAACGTGAAGGTGGGCCTGCATAACCAGGTGAAATACACCACGGCCACGGGAATTCTGCGTCTGCCCTCCTATTTTGTGAAGGAGCGGGCCATGAATGAAAAGGCAATGGAGCTGCTGAAGATCTTCGATTTGGACGGAGAAGCGGGGCAGCCGGCCTCCAGCCTGCCCTACGGAAAGCAGCGCAAGCTGGAGATCGCCAGAGCGTTGGCAACGAATCCCAAGCTGCTGCTGCTGGACGAGCCTGCGGCTGGCATGAACCCCAATGAGACTGCCGAACTGATGGAGACCGTCCGTTTTGTGCGGGATAAATTCGACATCGCGGTTCTGCTCATCGAACACGACATGAGCTTTGTTATGGGCCTGTGTGAGCATATCACGGTATTGGATTACGGCCGTATCATCGCGGAGGGCGACCCCGAGACCGTCCGCAGCGACCCAAAGGTTATTGCGGCATATTTGGGAGGTGAGGCGTAATGGGCGTGATGCTTTCGGTCAAGGACCTTGTTGTAAATTACGGCGCCATCAACGCCATCAAGGGCATTTCATTCGATGTGAACGAGGGCGAGATCGTCACGCTGATCGGCGCAAACGGTGCGGGCAAAACGACCACGCTCCATGCTGTTTCCCGGCTGCTCAAGCCCAAACAGGGGGAGATATCCTTTTGCGGCCAGCCCATCAGCAGCATGGAAGCGCATAAAATCATCCAGTTGGGCCTGACGCAGGTGCCGGAGGGGCGGCGCGTGTTTTCGCAGCTGACGGTGCAGCAGAATCTGGCGCTGGGGGCGTACACCCGAAAGGACGGCGCGGATGCCGTTGCGGCGGATTATGAGATGGTGTTTCAGCGCCTGCCGCGTCTGAAGGAGCGCCGCAGGCAGATTGCCGGAACGCTTTCCGGCGGTGAGCAGCAGATGCTGGCCATTGGCCGCGCGCTGATGTGCAAACCCAAGATGCTGCTGCTGGACGAGCCCTCCATGGGCCTGTCTCCGTTGTTGGTGCAGGAGATATTCAGCATCATCCACGATGTGAATCAATCCGGCGTGACTATTCTGCTGGTGGAGCAGAACGCCAAGATGGCGCTGGAGATCGCGAACCGGGCCTATGTCCTGGAGACAGGTTCCATCGTCATGTCCGGCGACGCGCATGAACTGGCCAATAACGACCAGGTGCGCAAAGCGTATCTGGGCGGTTGAAACAGCAAAACAGAAAGGAGCGCGTCCCTGTCGGGGACACGCCCTTTTCTTTTTTGCACGCCGCCAGGGGAGGCAGTAAGCCTGTGCGGCATGCCTCAGCAGCTTTCCCGGGAAGGGTAATAAAGGTTGTTGGAGATGAACTCCAGCTTGTCGCGGAGCGTGTGCTCCAGCTCGTTGACGGTGGTGACCATGTTCATGACGGTCTCGTTCACATCCAGGATCTGATTCAGCGAAACGTCTTCCATGGCGAGCACCTTTTGCAGCTTTTCGCCCTCTGCGTTCAGAATATGGCTCAAAGCCGTTTCCTCCAGCGCAATGGACTCGATGAGATCGGTAATGGCCTGGCTCATGGAGATGGGGTTCGGGGATGTTGTGATGGTGGGCATTGACATTGCGGTTTCCTCCCTTATCTGCGGTTGATTTCCATATCTGCCGTATGGTTATTATCAGTATATGAGAAACCGCCGAAACTGTGAAAACCCCGCCTTGCGGCGGGGTTTTCTGCTTAGAAGTAGCTCACTTTGATTTGTTTGCCCATCTTTTCCAGATATTCGGAAAGCTCCTGTACCAGGCGTATTTTGATGCCGAAGGTAATGGGCAGATCCGGGTTCTGGTGCGCCGGATTGATGGCCTTGCCGATAAAAAAATTGATGTCCGTGGCATACTCGAACAAAAGCTGGGCGATTTGCGAGGCTCCGTCCGTCTGCACGCTCCACAGGTTGGTAAGGTCGGTGCCTTCCACAAAGGCCTTGGCGTATTCCACCACTCGGCTCATGGTGATGACGCCCTCTGTCACAAGATCCACGCCTTTCATATGGCCCACGGGAGGAATGGCGGGGTCGGTGCCGTAATCCAGAGAGGTGACGATGGTTTCGTGCAGATAGTCTGCCGCAATCTGGGAGGTGGTGCCGCCGCAGACGATTTTTTTGCCTTCCTTCGAGAAGAAAAGCGTCATCATTTTCGTTGCGTCGCGCGGGTCTGCGGGCGGGCCCATCAGCAGATTGACAGGCGTGCGTTCCCGGATGCGCACGGCGGCCACGGTGGTATCGTCGCCGGGCTCGCCTTCATACAGGCGGTTGCACTCGTCCACGATCATGGACGCGATCATCTTGGCCGAGAGCGTGTCGTCGTACAGACGCTCGGCGTATTCGATGATATTCTCGCGCTGCCAGCCGAAATTCATCGTCTTGCCTACGCCTGCATAGATGGCGCCGTCGCTCATGGCGATGAACACATCATGCAGCTGCAGGGGAATGCGGCTTTCCAGTATGGTTTTGCCCTCGATGACGCGGCTGACGATGGGGTAATCCACGCTTTTGCCGTTCCGCAGCAGGATGACGTTGGGGTTATCGAACTGAATGATCTCGGCCGTGGTGTTGTCGGTAATGCGGATGATGGTGAATGTGGAATAGGCCACCTGCCGAACACTGCACACGGGCAAAGTTTTTGCAATGGTGTCCACGCATTCCTCAATGGGCATGCCGTTTGCCATCATCGTGCAGATGATCTTGCTGGTGAGCGTAGAAAGGATGTTGGCCTTTACGCCGCTGCCCAGACCGTCCGCCAGCACCATTGTCAGAGATTTTTCATTGTTACCGATGATTTCCACACGGTCTCCGCAAAGCTGCTCATTCACATGGTTCAGGCTGATGTAGCCGGTGTCTGTCCAAAGGTTGTTCATGGGTGCCTATGGCCCTCCTTTATTTTTGCAGGGCGTCCTTGAGCTGCGTCAGCGCGATCTTCGTCTCGGCGGTGGTTTCGCCCAGCAGGGAAGCGATCTCCTGCACCACTCGCATCTGCTTTTCAATCACTTCATTGGTGATGGCCACCGTCTTATTGCACAGCTCGGAGCGTTCGCTCTGGCGTTCCTCCTCGCTGGTGATATCGCGCATAATGCTGAACACGATGTGGTACTCGTGGTCGTAAACGATGGTTTCAGCCACATATTTTTTGTATTCGGCCAGATAGTGCTTTTTCTCCTTGATGGGCACTCCGCTGGTCATCACGCCCAGGTAATCGGCCGGGTTCAGCAGCCGCACGATGGGGGAACCCAGGATATCGGAAGGCGTTTTGAGGTTGAACAGCGCGCAGCCTGCTTTGTTGATCTGCTGTACGCACAGATTTTCATCCAGCACAAAAATGGCATTGGGCGTATTGTTGATGACATAGCCGGAGAATGTTTCGGCCTTTTCTTTCAGGAAAGGCAGGCACATGGAAAGATCGGCCTTGCCTTGATATACGGCAATGGCCTTTTCACGGCAGGTAGGATAACCGCAGCTGCCGCAGTTGAGCTCCTGCTCGGGGCTGGTTTTGCCCATCTTGGCCAGGATCTCTTTGATGGCTGCTTCTCCGGGTATCTTTTCGTGGGTGCCGATGTAGGGGATGTTCTTGAATGTATCGATGGGCATCGCCACACGGAACTCATCGTCCCCGGCAAAGGCGACCACCTTTACCTCGCCGCTGAGCAGAGGCTTGTGATGATGGCTGATGGCCGGGCCGTTGATGCATGCGCCCTCGCAGGCGTTCATTTCGATAAAGCAGTTCTTCAGCGCACCGGATTCGATCTCCTTGATGGCGGCGATGCAGTTCTGTACGCCGTCCACGGCCAGATAAGTGAAACCAGTGTTTTCGGTGTGCATGCTTTTGATGATGCCGCCCTTGATGGGGAAGAAGCGGCCGCGCTTTCCCTCATCCGGCTCGGTGGAATCGCCCGCGGGCACCACGCCGGCCTCGTTCATCCATGCCTCCAGCTCCTCGTAGGTGAGGGCAACGTCGCACTCGCCGTACAGCTCAGCCTCTTCCTTCTTGGAAATGCACGGGCCGATGAATACGGCGCATGCGCCGGGATTTTCCTCCTTGATGACGCGGCAATGCGCCAGCATGGGGGAGAGCACGTCCGCCAGATACGGCAGCACGCTGGGATAGTATTTCTGAATGAGCGCGTTGACGCTGTGGCAGCACGAAGAAATGATCACGTCGTGCTTGCCGGAGGCGATCATCTTTTCGTATTCGGTTTTGACGATGGTTGCGCCGATGGCGGTCTCCTGTGCGTCGGCAAAGCCCAGCTTCAGTAGAGCGCTCTTCATCGCGGCGAAGTCCATCAGCGGAAATTCCGCGATAAACGAGGGCGCCACACTGGCGATGACCTTTTTGCCGGAGGCGATCATCTCTTTTACGCGGGGCACGTCGTCGCGGATCTGTTTTGCGTCCTGGGGACAGTTTACGAAGCAGCGGCCGCACAGGATGCATTCATCCGGGATGATATTCGCCTGCCCGTCGGCAAATTTGATGCTTTTCACCGGGCAGTTGCGGATGCATTTGTAGCAGTTTTTGCAGTTCGATTTTTTGAGCTGCAGGAATTTGTTCATTCCGGCTTCCTCCCCAGCTTCGCCAGCACCGAGCCGGCAAAAATATCATCGAAGTTATCACGGTTCAGCCCGGTAACGATCTCGTCATCCACCTTGATGGAGACGCCGTGGGTGCATTTGCCCAGGCAGAATGCGGCCGAGAGATCCACCGTATCCGTGAGCCCGTACTTTTCAAGCGCCGCCTTCATCAGGTTGATGATGTCGTAGGAGCCTTTGAGGTGACAGGAAGAACCGACACATACGCAGATTTTCATAAGTACATCCATCCTTAACAAGTTTGCGCCGTTAAAAACATAACAACTGCAATTGTTTATATTATAATATGAATGAACAGGCGAGGTCAATCCGCAAAAGAAGCTTTTGTGGGAATTGAGGGCGCTTTTCCGCGAAATACACCGCCCGGTGTGCAGCAGAACAGCCGCCGGGCTTCACAGAAGGCCCGGCGGCTGTTTAGGGGGAGTGCACGGTCCAGAATACGTCGGTGCAGTGGCGCGGTCTCGGCGGGACAAACGGTGCGTCAACCGTTCTCCCGGCTTGACGTATTTGCGGAAATGCCGGCGAGCACCTGTTCCAGAAGCGGGCGGGAACAGGCCGCAAGCACTGCGCTGCCCGTGTCCTGCGGCAGAGGGGCTCCGTCCAGCGCACAGATACAGCCTCCGGCCTCGGCCAGAATGATGCGCGCCGCGTTGTGGTCCCATGGACACGAACGCAGCGCCACAAACAGCTCTGCTTCACCCGCGGCCACGGCGCACAGCTCCAGTGCCACACACCCCATGCTGCGCACCCCGCGGACAGCTCCGGCAAGCTCTACAAGCCCAGCGCGCCGGGGGTGCTCCCGCAAAAAAGTGTGCAGAACGCCCGGTGTCGTGAGCAATGCGTCCCGCAGCACGCCGCAGTGCGAAACATGAATGGGCGTTTCATCGCGCAGTGCGCCGCCGCCGTGCCGGGCGGAGTACAGTGCGCCGCGTTCAACGTCCAGCACAAGGCCGAAGGCAGGCACATCGTCCTGGTAGCAGCCCACAGACACCGCATAGTTGCGGTGCTGGCTGACAAAATTTGTTGTACCGTCGATGGGGTCCAGATACCACACGCAGCCTGTACCGCCCGGGGGCGTGGCGGGATATTCCTCGCCTACGATGGCGTCGCCCGGAAAGGCGGACAGGATGCCGCTGCGCAGGAACTGTTCCGTCTCGCGGTCACAACGTGTTACAAGATCCTGATGCCCGGTTTTCTCCCAAACCGCGCCGGCCTCCGGGCGGGCCAGACGCAGGCGCGCGCCCGCCGCCAGCACCAGCGCGCGGGCTGTATCAAAGCGGTCCATGTTCCTCCTCCTTTCCGCAACATCCTGCTTTTATCAAAGCATAACCGGCATATTGTGTCAAGTGTGTTACCATATAGCCTCCATCCGGCCGTTACACGGCAGGGAAACGGGACTGTTGGCGCGCACATACTCTGCCACAAGCTCAGGCATTTCCACGCTGCCGCGCCACAATACGGGGCATGTGCGCAGTGCGTCGTAGCCACCGGTGCCCGTGGCACGGTAATTGCTGGTACAAAGCCGCAGAGGCCCAGGCCCCAAGGGGGTGCCGTCAAGCCGGGAGAGCCGGGTCAGTCGGCGGCCCACAGGCTGCCGCAGATCAAACTGATAAGAGATTCCAGCGAAGAAATCGTAGTTGTAATGCTCCACCTTGGGGGCGAGAAAAGCATCGGACACCCGGGGCGTTCCGTTTTCCAGCGTGAAATAGGAGGCGCAGCGTTCCAGAAGCGCGCGCAGGATCTCTTCCGTAATCTCCAGCACCACCAGTGTGTTGGAGAACAAGTATGCCGCCGTAATGGCACGCATGGTTACGGACGCGGCAAGGCCTGCGGGTTCATTGCCGAGGCTGGTGCAGGAGATGTCGGCACCGGTGTGTGAAAGCTGGACTTGGTTGAACAATGCCGCCACAGCGCTGCCGTGCAGCGCTGCGCGCAGCTTTTCCTCAGGGGGGATGGCCTGCTCCAGATGCCCCACAGGTTCGTCCAGCCAGCGCTGTGCGGCCTGCTCCAGAGGCAGGAGGCGGCGGTAAGGCTGTTCCCGGTGTATGCCGCCCACAGGCAGCAGGCGTGCGGAAAATTCTGCACCGCCGTCCCGTACCGCGGCTTCCACCTGCAGATAGCGCCCGGCATTGGCGGGGGGCTGCACGGCGAAGGTTCCGCCGATGCGCACGCTTTCTACGGGCATGTGCTGGTGGCCCGTAAGAAGCAGGTCAAAGTCAAGCTCGCGCGCGATCCTGCACGCAAGGTTTTCTCCGCTGCCGGACAGCACCGCGCCCGTGTGCAGATCCTCTTCAAAGCCGCCGTGATAGATACACACGCATATGTCACATATCGGGCGCAAACGGGCACAGGCAGCACGCGCGGCGTCAAAAGCCTCGGTGATGCGCAGCTTTTTCAGATTCTGGGGCTGCTCCCAGACGTTTACATAATCGGTGACAATGCCTGTGATGCCGATGCGCAGGCCGTTTTTCAGCGTGTGGACAGTCTCCGGAAGCAAAGGCAGCGCGCCGCCCAGATCTTGTACATTGGCGCACAGGCACACGCCGTCCATGGCGCACAGATATGCGCGCAGCGCGTCATAGCCGAAGTTGAAATCGTGGTTGCCAAGTGTGAAATAATCACAGCCCATGGCATTGAAGGCTTCGGCCACAGGATGATGGGGAAATTCGTCCGCGTGCGCCAGATAATACTGCACCAGCGGCGTGCCCTGCAAAGAGTCTCCGCCGTCCAGCACCAGCGTGTTTCCGTTCTTGTCGATTTGTGCGGCCAGGTTCAGCAGGCCGGAGCTTTCGCCGCATCCGGCGGCGTAGTTGACGGGGAAGATATGTCCGTGCGTATCGGACGTATAAATAATTTTAAAAGTACGTTCCATGTTCAGCCTCTCGCCAATTTTATGCGGATTTTTGTTGAGAGCCACTCCACGGCCAGCACCAAAACGATCAGCCCGGCAAGAATGGCGCCGGCTTCGCTCCAACGGTAGCTGTTCATTGCAAAGATAAGCGGCGCGCCGATGCCGCCAGCTCCCACAAGGCCCAGAACAGTAGCGTCGCGCAGGTTGATGTCAAAACGGTAGATGGCGGTGGAAGCGAAGTTGGGCATCAACTGAGGCAGGATGCCATAGCGGATCTTCTGCCAAGTGGTGCATCCGGCGGCGTCCAGAGATTCCAGCACGCGTACATCCAGGTCTTCTATGGCTTCAATATACATTTTGCTCACCATGCCCACAGAGCACAGCGACATCGTCAGCAGGCCCGCGAAAGCGCCCGGTCCCGTGACACGGATGAACATCAGCCCATAGATGAACGCGGGCACCGTGCGCACGGCCATAATGATGATGCGGCCGATAAAAGCAATGGGCTTCGGCGTCAGGTTGGACGCGGAGAGAAACGCCAGCGGAATGGAGATGACGGCGCCCACAACAGTGCCGAGAAATGCAATGCATACGGTCTCAAGAAGCAGATAGGGAACACCCTGCACCGTCAGATTGAACAGCAGGCCCGTGTCCGGATGAAAGATGCCGGAAAGGATGTTCAGAGCGATTTTGCCGCCGTTCTGCGTTGTACCGCTGGTTTCCACAGCTGTTGCGCTCCACACAATCAGAGCCGTAACGATAACCGCGACGGAAAGCTCAAAGACCCAGCGCTTCGGGCGCTGGGCATAGGCCTTTTCAATGCGTTCGTTCATGTCCTGCGCCTCCTTAAACCAGCCGTTTGCGCGCGGCGCGGCTGATGCTTTCGATGATGAATACTGTCACGAACAGCGCCAGCAGGATCATACCCACACTGGAATATTCGCGCCAGCCAATCTTTTCATTCAAAATCAGTCCAAGGCCGCCCGCCCCCACATAGCCCAGGATGGAGGCGTAGCGCACATTGCCCTCAAAGCAGAACAGGCAGTTGGAAAGGTAGGAGGGAAGCACCTGCGGCACGATAGAACTGATGAATGCGCGCACTTTGGTAGAACCCATGGCCTCCATGGCTTCAAACGCGCCCATGTCTACGGTCTCGATCTCCTCATACAAGATCTTGCCGATGTAGGCGAAGGTAAACACGGCAATGGCTGTGGTGCCGGCCAGCGTGCCCAGGCCGAACACATAGGTGGCAATAAGCGCCGTAACGAGCGTGGGCAGGGTGCGGATGATACTGAGGATCAAACGCATGACGCTGACGACCGCACGGTTGTGGATAATATTGGAGGAAGCCAGCATGGCGAACGGAACCACCAGCAGCGAGCCGATAACAGAGCCAAGCAGAGACATCTTGATGGTGTCGAACAGCGGCTGCCAGATCTGAGGCATATAACTCCATTGCGGCGGTATCATCTGTCCCAGAATGACGAAGAATTCCTTGATGCGCCGGGCCAGCAGAGACATGTCAAAGCCTGTCACCTTAACAGAGAGCACCGTGAGCGCCAAAAGCACAGCGGCGGCCAGTGGGGCGCGGGAGCGGGGCTTCGTCACGTTTTTTCCGTTGGGCAGTACAATGACTTTGGGCGGGAACACCTTGTCGTAAAGGTTCATGCCGTGGCCTCCTTCCGATCCTGATAAATGGCGTCCAGGACGGCGCCGTCCACCTCACCGGCCGGGCCGTCATATACCACGCGCCCTGCGCGAATGCCAATGACGCGGGTAGCATACTGCAGCGCCAGGTCCACATGGTGGATGTTGATGAGAATGGTGATCCTCATGTCCCGGTTGATGCGTTGGAAATCATCCATCACCTGTTTGGCGGTGACGGGGTCCAGCGAAGCCACAGGCTCGTCGGCCAGGATGATCTGTGGATTCTGCGCCAGTGTGCGGGCCAGCGCGACACGCTGCTGCTGGCCGCCGGAGAGCTGGTCTGCACGGACAAAGGCCTTGTCCAGAATGCCGACCTTGTCCAGCGCTTCCAGCGCGGCTGTCTTTTCCGCTTTGGTAAAGATGCCGAGAGCTGCACGCCACCAGGGAAGCTCCGGCACAAAGGCGGTGAGTACATTTTTGATGACTGTGGTGCGTGTGACCAGATTGAAGGATTGAAAGATCATGCCAATGCGGCGGCGGAACGCGCGCAGGCTTTTGCCGTGCAGCTGCATCACATCGGTGCCGTCCACCGTCAGTGTGCCGTTCGTGATGTCATGCATGCGGTTGATGGTGCGGATCAGCGTGGATTTGCCAGCGCCGGAAAGGCCGATGATGGCCACGAACTCGCCTTGTCCAATGGTCAGGTCAATGTCCTTCAGCGCCTCGAAGCCGTTGGGGTATTTTTTGTTTACATGTTTGAATTCAATCATCTTATAAACCTCACACTCTCAAAAAAAGGAGGGAGCGCACAGCTCTCCCTCCTTTTCTGCATTACACGTTGTCCGTCTGTTTCGGGGAAATCAGGCGGCGCTGTTCAGCTCCTGGATCATTTTCTGGGCGGCGCGCTCGGAATCATAGTCAGAGGCCTGCGCGGGCTGATAACCCTGGTGGCTGTAAATGGAAATGACAGCCTTGCCCTCCTCGGTGTTGCCGATGTTGATGAACGCCTGGGAGAGAGCGGCTTTAAAATCATCGTCCATGATGGGGGATGATTTGCTGACACTGATGGTGTCGTTGTAAATGGCGGGGGTCACGCCGATGACGGCAGTATCCTCCCAGATGCTGTTCGTCATCGCATACTCGCTGGTCCATTTGTCGGCATAGTCGCGGCGGGCGTCAGCGTAGGTGCACAGCACGTCGATCTGGCCGGATGCCAGGCGGGCGAAGGCGCTGCCGTAAGAATCGGACTGTACGGCGTGGGGCAGCTCGGTGATATTTTTGTCGAACTGCTCCTGCAGCCAAAGGGAGGGATAGATGTAGCCCGCGGGGGAAGAGGACCCCATAACGCTCCAGTTTACGCCGCTCACATCCTCCCAGGTGAGATCCTCGCCGGCGTTGACCTTGGCGGCAAGCGCCTGTCCCTTTTCGGACGGGCCGGCGATCATCAGAGCGCGGTAGCTGGTGACCTGGTTCGTGGTAGCCTCGGTGGGGGCGTTGTCATTCCAGTCCTTGGCGCTGTCGGAATCAATGGACAGGCCGTCGCGGGTGGCTGTCAGCAGTACGTCGCATCCATCGTCGTACAATACATAGGTGCCGCCCGGAATCAGGCCAACGTCGGCAGTGCCGGCGGAAAGGGCCTCACCCACAGCCTCATAGCTGGTGCCCACAGTGATCTCCACCTCGCCCACGTCATAGCCCAGGCCGGCAAGCTCGGCAGTGAGCATTTCTTTCAGAGGCTCGGTGGCGGTGATGATCTCCTCCGGTTCGCGGGAGGGAACAAAGGCGATGCTGAGCTTTTCGATGGATTTGCTGCCCGCTTCACCGGAGACAACGGACGAAGGAGCAGTGCTGCCGGAAGCGACCGCAGAGGTGCCGCCGGATGTGCTGGACGAACTGCAGCCGGCCAGCAAGCCAGCGCACATCGCGCCTGCAAGGAGCAGGGAAACAGATTTTTTCATGTTAGGTCCTCCTGTGTTTTCTTGTTTGTGGCAGATATATTGTAAGGGACGACGCGCCCTTGCAACCGGAAAAGCGCTCATGCCGTATCGCCGATGCGGATGTGCGTGGGGACAACAACCGTGACCGCCTGCGTCCGCTTCTGGCTGATGCGCCCGAATAGGATCTCCAGCGCGTTTTCCCAGATATAGTCCGGAAACATTTCGATGCAGGTACCGGTGGGCCATTTGCTTTCCAGCGTCTGGATATCCTGATAAATGATGACGGCAACATCCTTGGGCACGCGCAGGCCCAGTTCACGGAAAGCCTCCAGCGCGCCTTCGGCCACCTCGTCACTGCCCAGCAGCATGGCCTCGGCCAGCCTGCCCTCGCGTGCGGCCTGCCGGGCAAGAGTATAGCCGCTTTCACGGCTGATGTCTCCCACATGGAACACAGTGGGATCATACAGGCCACGTTCCTCTAAAATACGGCGCAAACCGGACAGGCGGCGGCCGCCGATGCGCACGCCGCCGTGCTCGTACACGCCCCCGATATAACCGATGCCGCGGTATTGCTTTTTGTCCAGCAGGTAAGCTGCCATCTGCTTCAGGCCCTGGTCGAAATCCACCTGGATCTGGTCGAACTCGTAATTGTGCTGGTCGGAATTGACGAACACGATGGCGAAAGACAGAGAACGGAGAAAATCCATCTCCGGCGCGGTGAATGCGCCAAAAGCGATCACGCCGTCCACGGGCTGAGGTTGGCCGAACATCAGTCGGATAAAGGAAACGTCGTACTGATCCGTCATCATCTGCACCAGGCACGACAGAGAAGAAAGGCGGATGTTGGGCCTGTCCGGCCGGATGATGCGCCAATCAGCTACGCCGATGATGAGCTTTGTCTTTTCCGCCGCAGCCCTGCGCTGACGGGGAGAAACATAGCCCAGCGCATGGGCGGCCTGGAAGATGCGCATGCGCACCTCAGGCGTGACGGACATGTTGTCATCCCTGTTCAGCACCCGTGATACCGTTGTGGCAGAGACCTGTGCGCTCTGTGCAACGTCTTTGATGGTGGCCATGTGCAGTTCCCTCCTCTGGTTTTACAATTTAAGTATACCGGGCACGATGCCAAAGTCAACTATTTTTACTGATTTTTTACTAAAATAAAACAAAAAAGAACAGCGCGCTCTGAAGGAAACGCGCCGTCCGGCAGAGTCAGTTTTTTTTCAGCAGCCTTTGATAGGTACAGTCGATGGCAAACGCGCCCAGCGGCGCGGTGATGAGGATGGACAATACGGCCACTGTCAGCACGATATCACCGCAGGCAAGGCCCATGCCCAGCGGGATGGAGCCGATTGCGGCCTGTACGGTCGCCTTGGGACAGTAGGCCAACATACAGAATGCGCACTCTCTGAGGGAAAGGCGGGTGCGCAGCAGGCACACCCATACGCCCAGCATTCGGAAGAGAAGTACCAGAAAGATGAGCAGCACCGCCTTTGTGCCGGCGCCCGCGGCATAGCGCAGGTCCACTGTGGCGCCCACCAGAACAAACAGCAGCAGCTCGGCGGCTACCCAAAGCTTTGCATATTTGGCCGAGAGCCGCGCGGCGACCTCACCCCGCTTCCGCTGAAGCGCCACACCGGCTGCCACCACCGCGATGAGACCGGAAAAGCCCATCCGGCCGCTGAGGCTATCCTCCAGCGTGACGAGCAGGAACGAAATGCTCAGCAGGATCAGCACCTTTGCGCTGTCCCGCAGACGAAGGCGGCGGAACACGGCCGCCAGCAGGGAACCGCATGCCGCACCCGCCAGAATGCCCAGCACAATGGAGAACGGGATCCGCGCAAGCGTGCCCGCCGAGATACCGCCGCCGTCCGCAAGCCCGGTGAAGGCCGTAAAAAGAACGATAACGAACACATCGTCCACCGAGGCGCCGGCCATGATCATTTGTGGGATGCCAGCGCGCGTACCTCTCCCTTCCTCCATTAGACGCAGCATTTTGGGAACGATCACAGCGGGCGACACCGCCGCCACGACGCTGCCCATGATGGCTGCGTCCAACACAGAGATGCCCAGCAGGCGCGGCGCAAGCAGCACCATTCCGGCGATCTCGAAGCAGGCAGGCACGAAGCAGAGCAGCACGGCGGGCCGTCCGGCCCGCTTCAGGTCGGCAAGCTCCAGGTTCAGGCCCGCGCGCGTCAGGATGATGATGAGCGCAATGCGGCGAAGATCGGCCGAGATGGCAAGGATGCTGCCATCCAGCACATCCAGCGCATGAGGACCGAGCAGGATTCCGGTGAGCAGCATGCCCAGCAGCGGCGGCAGTTTCAGCTTTTTACAGAGCCCGCCCAGCAGCATGCCGCACAGAAAGATCACGGCCAGACTGAATAACATAGTGTTCCTCCTTTTCGCAGAAACAAAAAAGCCGATGCTTCTGCGACGTAAATAAAATCGCAGAAGTCATCAGCTTGAAAAGCGGTTTTGGATAAAATCCAGGGGAGAACTTCATTCCCTGTAATGGATTATAACCTGGAGAAAAAGGCATGTCAAGAGGGAGGGGCTTTTCTGGCGTTTCCGTGTTCGCCGTGTTACAATGTGTTCAGAAAAAACAGCGTAGAGCTGCGCTGCAGATTGAAGGAGGAATGGATTTGAGATACAGAAGAAAGCTTTTCCGCTTGCGCGACCCTTACGACATAGAAGCTTCGCAGGATCTGTTTTTACAGGCTGTCCGGGAAAATTGTGCGTACCATTACGCGCATTGCGGAGAATACCGTGCGATTCTTGAGCATTTTCATTTCTCACCTGAAACGCTGCGTTGTGAAACGGATCTGGCCCGTCTGCCCGCCTTGCCCACCGCCTTTTTTAAAGGACGTGAGATTTATTCCATGCCGCGTGGGCGCCAGCTGATCCGGGCAACGTCATCCGGCACAAAAGGACAGATGAGCCGGATCGGCTTTGATGCGGGAGGGCTGTTGTGCGGGCTGGAGATGGTGGTGCGCATCGCGCAGCGGCACAGCCTGTTTTCTGTGCGGCCCGCACATTACATTCTGTTGGGATACAAGCCGCACCGGGGCAACCAGACGGCTGTCACAAAAACTGCATTCGGAGCAACGCTTTTCACGCCGGCGCTAAGCCGTACCTACGCACTGCGCTATGGCCCGCAGGGGTATGAGCCGGACCTGGACGGCGTTGTTGCTGCGGTGCGGCGGCATGCGGATTCTGCGTTCCCGCTGCGGTTTATGGGGTTTCCGTCCTACACTTATTTTATGCTGCAGAAAATGGAGGAACAGGGAATGCGGCTGCGGCTGCACCGTGGGTCCAAGATCATGCTGGGCGGGGGATGGAAACAGTTTTACCGGCAGCAGGTAGACAAGCGCACGCTTTATGCGTTGGCGGAAAAAGTATTGGGCGTGGGACAAGAGAATATCGTTGAGTTTTTTGGGGCTGTGGAGCATCCGATCCTGTACTGCGCCTGTCCCAACCAGCATTTCCATGTGCCTGTATACAGCCGTGTGATAATCCGGGATGTGCGTACGCTTGCGCCCCTGCCGCACGGGAATCCGGGCCTGGTGAATTTGATTACGCCGATGGTAGGCGCAACACCGGTCGTAAGCGTGCTTACAGACGATTTGGGGGTGCTGCATGACGGCGCCTCCTGTGGCTGTGGCATCGAAAGTCCTTATTTGGAGCTTTTGGGGCGTGTGGGCTTAAAAGAAATCAAGACCTGTGCGGCGGGTGCCGCGGAGCTTCTGACGGGGGTGAACGGATGATACTGGCGAAGGGGAAGCTGTACGGAGAAGAAGAACGTGAAGTGCTGCTGGCACGGCTGGAAGATGAAATCAATGAGACACGTGTCCGCGCGCCGCTGCGCTCAGAAACGGTGATTGCAGCGCTGGACGCACTTGGGAGACATATCGAAAACGGACAGTTTGACGCACAGCTTGCTGCGCTGGGGCTTTCGCGCCGCACAGATGCGGTGCGTACAGCGACCGCCATGCTGCGGCGGGAAAATCTGGAATACCGTCTGCACGTGGAACTGGGAATGCACCTGGGGAGTGAGTATCCGCTGACGCCGCCGAACGGGAGCGCACGGCGCATATGCCGCGCTGTGCCGCTGGGCACAGTGCTGCATATTGCCGCGGGCAATGCAGACGGCCTGCCGGTTCTGAGCCTTGCGGAAGGGCTGCTCACCAGTAATATTAATCTGCTCAAGCTGCCTCAGGCAGACGGCGGGCTTTCGGTTGAAGCGGTTCGCTGCATGCTGGAAATCGAACCGGAATTGGCGGATTATATCTATATCTTCGACACGCCTTCCAGTGATGTTGTTACGTTGCAAAGGCTGGCAGCCCTATGCGACGGCATCATTACGTGGGGAGGAGATGCGGCTATAGAGGCGGTGCGCCGTTTTGCACCTGTGGGAGCGAAATTGATCGAATGGGGGCACAGGCTGAGTTTTGCTTATATCTCCGGCTACGAGGATGAACAGCTGGAGCTGCGGGCCCTGGCGGAACATATCATTCAGACAAAGCAGCTGCTGTGCAGCTCCTGCCAGACAATTTTTCTGGATACAGAGGACATGGAACAGGTATATGCTTTTTGCGAGAAGTTTCTGCCATACTTAGAAGAAGCGTCACGGCGTTTTCCACAGGAAGGCATCGAGGAAACGGCGGAGCAGACGCTCCGGCGCTATCTGGATGAGATGGTGCAAGCCATACAGGGAAGAGCGACGGACACACGCGTGTACAGAGGAGAATTTTGCCGCCTTGAAGCGTGTTTGGATGACAATCTGGTGCTGTCGGGATTGTTCGGGAATTGCCCGGTCAAGCGTCTGCCGGCGGCACGTATGCTGCCGGTGCTGCGCAGAGAAAAGGGCAGGCTGCAGACGGCGGGGTTAATTTGTGCGCCGGAGCGCCGTTTGGCGCTGGCACAGCGCCTTATGTGCTGCGGCCTTGTGCGCATTACGCGTGCGGGAGATATGTCTGAGAGTCTGTGCGGAGAAGCGCACGATGGGGAATATCCGCTGCGCCGGTATGTGCGCATTGTGGAGGTGGAGCCCTGAAACACAAAAGGAGACGCGCCACACAGCGCGTCTCCTTTTATGGAAAAATGGTATGGTCAAATACTCACAGCGCTCCCACAACGCGGTGGGGGACGTACAGCTCTTCCAGATAAGCAACGTCTTCAGCGCTCAAGCGGACGTCCAGCGCACCGGCCGCGTCATCCAGGTAGCGGGCCTTCGTGGCGCCGATGATGGGTGAGGTCACGCCGCGGGCAAACTGCCATGCAAGCGAGATTTGTGTCATCGTGGCGGCGTGCTTTTGGGCAAGCTCATGGACGCGCAACACAATGCCGTAGTCGCTCTCCCGGGTGCTGTCATATTTGGAAACGGCGGTTTTGTCCGTCCGGCTGCGCTTGGTGTCTGCGTCCCATTCCAAACGGGAGAGCCGCCCCGCCGCCAACGGGCTGTACGGGGTGCGGGCCACGTTCTGCTGCGTGCAAATGGGGATCAGCTCCCGCTCATCCTCGCGGTAGAGCAGGTTGTAGTGGTTTTGCATGGAAACAAATGGCGTCCAGCCGTTGTCCCGCGCTGCAAGCTGCATGTTGAAGAATTGATAGCCGTACATTGCGGAAGCGCCCAGCGCACGTACTTTTCCCGCCCGTACAAGGCTGTCCAGCGCCTCCATCGTCTCCTCGACGGGCGTGTCTGCGTCATAGCGGTGGATGATGTACAGGTCCAGATAGTCTGTGCCCAGCCGCTGCAGCGTGCCGTCGATCTCGCGCAGGATGGCCTCCCGGGAGAGGTGCCCCTCGTTGAAGTAGACCTTGGAGGCGAGGATGACCTGGTCGCGGGGGACGTTGCTGCGGATGGCGCGGCCCAGGTATTCTTCGCTGGTACCCGCTGAGTAGGTGTTGGCAGTATCGAAGAAGTTGATGCCCAGCGAAAGCGCGTGCTTCACGATCTCTTCGCTTTCAGCAGGGTCCAGCGTCCAGGCGTGCATCCGGCTGGCCGGGTCGCCAAAACTCATGCAGCCTACGCAAAGGCGTGACACCGTGAGAGGTGAATTACCGAGCTTTACATATTCCATTGTATTTTCTCCTTTTTAACAATAGGGGGCTTCCTGTTGCACAGGCAGCTTCCGAGCCTTTACGCCGTTGTGGGCAGACATGCCCGCCCATAGCGGCCTTGCAGGAAAAAGCTTATCATATGGAGTTCGCTCCAAGTCAAGCGAAATCGGAAAAAACACATTTTTGCATTACAGCCGGTCCGTTTTGCGGCGGGGCGGAAGGAGTGTCTGATGCAGGCAGCGTGAACCAGAATACAGTGCCGTGGGGGTTGTTGTCACGCACGCCGATCTGGCCGCCGTGGGCTTCCACGATGGAACGGCACAGGGAAAGCCCGAGGCCGAGCCCGCGCCGTCCGTCGCCGCGCTTTGCCTGTGCGGTGTAAAACATTTCAAACAGCTTTTCTTTGGCTGCGTCCGGGATGCCGGGGCCGTCGTCAGCGACCTCCACGCGAACCGTTTCTCCGCTGCGCTGTGCGCTCACTGCAATGCTGCTGCCCGCAGGCGTATATTTTATGGCGTTGTCCGTTAGATTGATGAGCACCTGGACGATGAGCTGCGGGTCCATTTTGGCCATCAGAAGATCGTCGGGGACAGCGAGCGTGACGGTGTGCTCCGCGCTGCGGCGGTTTAAGTGGCGCAGCGCCTCCTGGGCTACTTCGTCGATGAGCTCCGGCTCCAGTGTGAGCTGCATGGTACCGTTTTCGATGCGCGTTACGGTGAGAAGATTTTCCACAAGGCTGATGAGCCACATGGCGTCGTCATAGATATCGGTATAGAGCTGCTGTTTTTTCTTCTCGTCCAACAGCTCCGGGCCGCCCATCAGGATGCTGGCGTTGCCGGAAATACTGGTGAGCGGGGTGCGCAGATCGTGGGAAACAGCGCGCAGCAGATTGGCGCGCAGCTGCTCCTGGCGGGCCTGGATGAACAGCCGGTTACGGGCCTCGGCGGCCTGCTGGCGCTCCAGAGCAAGAGCAAATTCATTCAGCATCGCCAAAAGCAGATTGCGGTCGTAAACGTCGAGCGGGCCTCCGAGATCCATGGCGATACCCGCCACCGCGAACACCGTGTCCTGGCTGCGCACGGCAAGATAGAGGCACTTCGCGCCGGGCAATGTGTCCGTGCCGGCGCCGGCGTGCTTGTTGTTGCGGAATACCCACTCCGCCACGGCCTGTTCGCCGGGTGTGATATAGGGAGCGGTATCCGTGCCGGCGTCCGGGGCGGGAAAGACGGTTGGGCGGCCCAGCGTCTTTCCGTCGGCCAGGTACAGGCAGATGGTGCGCCCCAAAAGGCGCTGCATCTGCCGGGCCATTTGGCGGATGATGTCATCCTGTGTTTCGCTTTGCTGCAGCTTCTGGCTGGTCTCCAGCAGGACCTCGGTGCGGTAGGCCTTTAGGGAGGATTGCCGCGCCTGGCGCTGGGCGCGCACCGTCAGGGTGCTGGTGATGAATGATGCGGCGAACATGATCGCGAAGGTGACGGCATAGCCGGGATCGTTGAACTGGAGCGTGAAGCGCGGCACGGTGAAAAAGAAGTTGAACAGAAGCACGCTGAAAAATGAAGCAGCGGCACCGTAAATACGGCTGCCGGTGCAAACGGAAACAAACAGTACCCCAAGAATGAACACCGTAATGACATTGGCCTCGCTGAGGCCAATTGCGGCGAAGCCGAGTGCCACCGCGGTGGAAAGGCCAAGCAGGCCGAGCGTCTTGAACGTATCTGCCGGCGTCAGCCGCTCGGGCGGCGCGCGGCGGTGTCTGCGGTAGGGCGGCAGATTATCCGGAATGATGTACACATCCACATTGGGGGCCAGCGCCGTCAATTGCTCCACCAGCGTGGGCCGCGGCAGAATGCCGCGTCTGTTGTTGGAACGTCCAATGACGATTTTGGAAACGCCGCTGGCGCGTGCGTATTCGGCAATTTGCGCGGCGACGTCCTCGCCGTAAACCGTGGCGATGCGTGCGCCGAGCTGTTCGGCCAGGCGCAGGTTGCCGCGCAGGCGGGCGAGGCTCTCGCCATTCAGCTCCCGGGTGCCGGGAACCTCGACAAACAGGGCGGTGAAACGGCCGTGAAATGCATCGGAAAGGCGCGCCGCTGTGCGGATGACACGGGCATTGGAGGGAGAGGATGACAGACAGATGAGGATATGTTCGCCGGTATAATAGCCGGCGCTGGCATCCTTGCCTTTTTCCGCGCGGCGGTTCACACGGTCGGCCGTGCGGCGCAGAGCAATCTCCCGCAGCGCCACAAGGTTCTCTCTGGTGAAAAAATGGTCCATGGCGCGGCGGGCCTGAAGCGGACGGTAAACTTTTCCCCTGTCCAGCCTGGCCAGAAGGTCATCGGGTTCGATGTCCACCAGCTCCACCTGATCGGCATTATCGAACACACTGTCCGGCACGCGTTCGCGCACTGTAATGCCTGTAACAGCGGCTACAATGTCGTTCAGGCTTTCCAAATGCTGAACATTCACGGTGGTGTACACATCAATGCCAAGCGCCAGCAATTCTTCGATATCCTGGCAGCGCTTTCGGTGCCGGCAGCCCTCCGCGTTGGTATGGGCAAGCTCGTCCACAAGAAGAAGGGCAGGGCGGCGTGCGATGGCAGCGTCCAGGTCAAATTCGCGCAGCGTCACGTTTTTGTATTCCACGCACAGCGGAGGCAGCTGTTCCAGTCCCTCCAGCAGGGCGAGCGTATCCGGACGCGTGTGAGGCTCGATGTATCCGGCCACAACGTCGGTTCCCGCCGCGAGTGCCGCGTGTGCGGCTTCCAGCATGGCGTAGGTTTTTCCCACGCCCGCAGCATAGCCGAAGAATATCTTCAGTCTGCCGCGCACATGCGCCGCATCGGCCTCCTGCTGCTGGATCTGATGCAAAATCCGGTCGGGGTCCGGCCTTTTGTCCTGCATGAAAACGCCTCCTGTCGTGCGCTTGCTAAAATTGGAAATGAATAAACTCCGCAAACAAAAAGAGCTCCCGCACATTACGCGGCGGGAGTGAAAAGCATGTGCGCTCAACAAAACAGCAGCATGGGCAGCGCGAACAGGCATGCAAGGGCTGAAACGCCGCTCAGCAGAAGAACAGGTATGCCGATATAGCTGAAAAACCAGAATGCCGCAGTGTGTGTTTCAAGATATGCTGCGATGCTCCTGCACAACGCGGCGAAAGAAACCGCCGCACGCCTCTTTTCTCTTTTGGACGGGCGGGACCATTCTGCGGGACAACGTACAGCCTGTGTGTTCATCATTGTGAAAGCCTCCTGCAAAGGGGAAAACACTTGTTCCCCTTTGCAGCTTCAGTGTATCACAACCGCTGTGAACGTGCCGTTAAGGTGCCGGAGGGCGCGCAAAAAAGCTGCAAAGCCAAAATAAAGGCTTTATTAAGACCGTATTCCGGACAATTTCAGTATAAGACGAGAAGGCTTTGCGTGCCGTTAAGAGTTTTTCGATACTGTTAATATTGCATAAGGACACAGAATAAAAGCCGCCGTGAAAGCTTCACAGCGGCTTTTGGCTATTGCACAGGATTCACTCAGAAAGGGGCATGCCCAGCTTTTCCGCGATTTCGTCCAGCTTCATTCCGGACTTCTGAGCCTGCTTTACAAGCTCCCGGATGCGCTCGGCCTTGCTTTTGCGGGGCTTTCGCTTTTTAGGGGAAAGCACTTCTTTTTTGCGCTCGGCCAGTTTTGCGGCCTTTTCCTGCACAGCGGCGATCTTCGCGTCAAATTCCGCGCACGCCGCGATTTTTTTCTCCTCCAGTCCGCGAATGTTTTCCTCCAGTTTGGAAATCTGCCCGTCGATATCGGCGGCGATCTGTTCAGGCGTCCTGCGGACACGTTTTTGTTCAGCCATCTATCAACAACTCCCAGCGGTAAATTTTTATAACAACAATATAGCACAAGACGTTTGCGGGAACAAGGGCTTTTTTGACGAAGCCATACAAAATGTTACTTTATGCGGAACGAGCGCGGAGCGCGGAAATACACCAGCACCAGTGCGGCGGCAATGTACAAAACCGTGAATCCAAGCAGCACCGCCGTAAAAAAGCTGCCGCCCACCTCTATCTGCAGGCAGGCGAAGCAAAGCAGATACATGGCGGCATGGATGCCCGAAAACAGAGGGTTCTTGGTTTTCAGACTTTCGGAATAGGGCTGGAAGATGTAGTAAAGGCACAGGTGGTGCGCGGTGAACAAAAGCGAGAGCAAAAGAAGCGCGGCACAGAACAGGGCAAGATCCGCGGTGAAAATACCGGTGCCGCTGATGAGGCAGAAGCCGGCCGCCGCAAGGCACAGCGCGCCCGCTACAAGCCCGTTGTACAGGGCTACGCGGCGCAGGCGAATGCCGAAGCTGCGCAGGATGATCTTAGGCTTGCGGTACCAGGCATAGCGGAGCAGGTCTTTATCGCAGTTGTAAAACATGGCGCGGCAGGATTTATCCGCCACAGTGATGCTGTACATGATGAAAACAAAGGAGGGGAGCATAGCGGTCAGGTTCCGGCTCAGGGCTGCGGCAAGTTCCGGGCTGGAGATGCGCAGCGCCGCGGCCGCGGCAAAGGCCAGCGCCGCAGCGGCCAGGCGGTACCACACAGGGCGCAGCAGCTGCCGTCGGTGCCTCGCAAAGAACAGCGCATTCAGGTAATCGTACCCTTTCAGGCGCTGGAGCTTTGCCAGCGCTTCCGAAGAAAGCGCGGCGTCGGCCTCCCGTACCTCCACCTCCTTGAACGAGGAGCCGGAGGCAGTTTTGAGCATGGAAGACAAAAGAAAGTTGAGGTCCAGCGAGCGCGGCAGCTTGCGTGCATAGCCAGGATATCCGGCGGCGATGTAATAAAGGCACAGCGCACCTGCCGCGGCAAAGGCCGATATGGATGCGGGATGCAGCAGAAATGCGGCCAGGCCCATGTGCCAATCAAGGCCCAGCAGCGGCGGCACGTATGCCCCCGCCAGCCCCACGGCGATGACGAGCCAGGCGTACCCGGTGCTGCGGACAAGCACACGCCCCGTGCGGTCGAACACAAACAGATGGAAGGCTTCGCTCATCATGCGGAAAGCCGCCAGCAGAACCCAGGCGGCCGCGCCCTGCCACAGCGGCGCGCCGAAAAGCCATGCAGCCAGCAGAAGGAAGGGAAGATAATAGGAGAAAAACGGCACATACCGCAGCGCAAGAGAAGCTTGAATATAGCTTCGGGCATCGGCGTGCAGATATTTGAGAAATGCGACCTTTTCCCGCGTTACATTGAAAATATGGCTGTCGCCAAAAGCGCCGAGGATACAGCTGAGGAAAAACAGCATGGACAGGAACAGAGAGAATTCCTGCCCTGCAAACTGCGGGCGGCTGCCGGCCAGCAGAATGACCGGCAAAAGCAGAAATGTAAGCAGATAAAGCGGTTTGCCGCACAGGTCGATGATCTGCCGGACGGCCACCGCCGCAGCGGAAAGCGCTTTTTTTGCACGGTAGCCCGCGTAGGCCGTCGGCGGCACAAGACGGCCAACCATCCAAAGACGGCTGAAATAATAAAGAAACGCGTTCACCCAAAGAGCGCCCCGCATTTTTATGATTTGTCCGACCATCTGTCTCATGCTTCGCCCTCGTCTTTCAGAAGCTCGATGAGTTGTGCCTCAAAATCTCCGCTGTGCAGCAGCGCGTGGTCCAGTTGGCTCAACATGCCCTCATGCAGCACGGCGATCTCATCGCAAAGGTCTGTGGCAAGCTGCAGAATATGTGTGGAAAATACGATAATATGCTCGTGCTTGATCTGGCGCAGAAGCTGTTTTATTTCCAGCGCGACCACTACGTCAAAGGAGGTGAGCGGTTCGTCCAGCAGAATAACGGGCGGCCGCGCGATGAGAAAGCACAGCATCTGCACCTTGTTTTTCATACCGTGGGAGTACCCCTTGATGAGCCGGTGCCGGTCCTCCGGAGCAATCTGCACCATGTCGAAATAATCATCGGCGGAGCGTCCGTCCCGAATACGTGCAGCATTGACGTCCATATAAAAACGCACGAATTCATATCCGGTGAGAAAGTCCGGCAGAATGGGTGTCGCGAACACATAACCCACGTCGTCCGGAGCCAGGGCGCGGCGTGTGCCGTCGTCCAGCACAAGCTCTGCTGTGCCGCCGTCGGGCGGCACCTCGTCCGTCAGGCAGTTGAACAATGTGGTTTTGCCTGCGCCGTTGCGCCCCAGCAGGCCGTAGATCTTGCCTTGCTGGAACGTGAAGCCGCAGCCTCTAAGAACTTCCTTTTCTCCAAAGTGTTTTCGGATGCCTGTCAGTTTCAATTCCATTTGTGCTTGTTCTCCTTTCGATCCTTCCGGTCACGGAAACGCGAAAAGGCACCGCCGGCACCCTGTCCGGAAAAGGGCGCGGCAATGCCTTGTCTCCGGGAAAAGCGCAGTGGGCGCAGGAGCGGTGCTGCCGCTGTTCTGCATGGTTTCCTCCAATGAACGGGTCAGATAGCGCCCTTATTATAGCAGACATCCACAAAATACTTCAAGAATTGTTGCAGGCAGCTTTGGGCATTTTCAGGCCGGAAAAACTGGTTTGTCCGGCGGGAGGAGCAGAGACTGCCGTTATCGTTCTGTTTCTCGCCCGCATGCAGGCGATTGCCCCAACAGCTCCCGGCTGAGCGCCTCGATCTGCGGCGCAAGCTGTGCGCGCCGGCGTTTTGTCAGATGCAGAAACATCGGATAAGCCAGCGCCAGCACGGCGATGCCGGTGCAGCCGACGGCCACGCCCAGGGCGAAAACACCTGTCCACACCATGGTACAGCACATGCCCAGCCCGAGCATCAGCGTACCGCATACGCCGAGCGCGATGCCGGCAATGGTACCGGGCTGCTGGGCGCTTTTATCCAAGCGGCGCAGAAGCTCCATTTTATCCTCCTGGGGCGACGTGTATTTTTGGAGGATGCGCCTGACCTCCTCCTGCTGCCGGGCGGAGTAGGTATAGGTGAAAATCTCCTTGTTTTCTTCCATAAACAGACACTCCTTTAGAAATGAATGGACGGCGGTGCAGCGGAAGCAGCCGCGTTCTGCCGCGCGGCCCGCCGGAGAAGGATATTTCCGCGTACGGCCATAAATACGGCCATGCAGAATACAAGCGAGCACACACAGGCTCCGGTGACGGCGTTCATCGTCCGGCGCATGGCCGCGTCTCCGCCGAATTGGGCAAGCATGGCGGTCTGCAGGGTCAGTACGCTCATCAGCGCACCGGCCAGGCCCAGCATTTTTGCGGCCGCATGCACGGGGTCATGCATGCGGTGCGCTTTCACTGCGCTGGCTGCTGCGCTGCCGAAGCAGTAAAACGTATATGCGGCTGAGGCATAGATCAGCGTGCCGGGAGAACGGTATGCGCGGTTCTGCCAGACCATTTGTGCGGCTATGGCCGTCATGGCCAGATTCAGGGCAAACATCAGCACACCGCAGCGCCGGTAGACACGCAGCCCGCGCATCTGCCAGACAGGAGCGGCAGACGGCCCGGCGGGCGGAGCGTTCCGCACGCCGCGAAGTACTGCAAAACGCATGGTGCTCAGAACGGTGTAATACACTGCCGCCGCACCGAACCAGGGTGAGCGGAACCGGATGCCCGCGTACAGCTTGCAGGCGGCGAAGCAAAGATTGACGCACAGCCCGGCGCGAAGGGAAACAAGCGCGCGCAGCGCGGCGTCGGCACGCCAGCGCCGCACCGGGGGCAGGCCGTAGACAGCGGTTTTTGCACGCCGGGCTGCAGGCACTGCACGGCAAATGGCCACGACCAGTACATAGGCGGAAAAGGCATAGGCTGCGCGCGCGGCGGGAGCGTCCTCCCAGCCGTTGGAAAAGACGGTCCACAGGGAGGCCACGGCAGCAAAGACGGCCAGCGCCGCCCAACCGCCGCCGGGGAAAAGCAGGCGGCGCAGCAAAGGCTCAGGGCGTTTCATTGGTTTCGGCGCGCAGCACCACGGAAAACGTGCTGCCTTTGCCCAGCGTGCTCTTCACCGCGATCTCTCCGCCCACGATATCCACCACACGGCGCACCAGCGCCAGCCCCAGTCCGTTGCCCTGCGTTGCGTGGGAGCTGTCGCCCTGATAAAATTTTTCAAAAATATGCCGTCCCGTTTCGGGACTCATGCCGCAGCCGGTGTCTGTGACGCACACCTCGGCCTGCGTGCCGGTATGCCGAAGGAAAACATGGATGCTGCCGCCTGCATCCGTGAATTTGACGGCGTTGGAGAACAGGTTGTTCCACACCAGCGTCAGCAGCTCGCGGTCCGTACGGACGGCCACGCCGTCCGGAATGTCCGCCTCAACAGCAAGCTCTTTTGCCTCCCATGCGTCCTCAAAGCCCAACAGGCATTCTCGAAGCTGCTCACCCAGATCGTAAGTCTCCGCCTGCGGGAAGATCTGCTGATTTTCCAGCTTGTTCAGTTTGAGAATATTGGCGATCAGGTCCGCCAGGCGGCGGGATGCATCTGTGACGGCCTTGGCATATTCGACGCGCTGCTCTTTCGGCAGGGCAGGGTCCTGCAACAGGGAACCGTAGTTCTGGATGACGGCCAACGGCGTTTTCAGCTCGTGTGAAACATTGGCGATGAAGTCTGTGCGCAGCGTTTCCACGCCGGAAAGCTCCCGGGCCATCTGGTTGAAATCCTCAATGATGGCGTCGAAGGCGTCGGCACGCTCCGGGCCGTGAAGCGGCTCGATGCGCACGCTGAAATCGCCCTGGATGATGCGCTGGGTAGCGGCGCGGATGCGCCGCACCGGGCGCTCCACTGTCAGCCTGCGCCGGATGCCGTCGATGACGGTGAAAAGCGCGCTCAGAAGCAGGATATTGAGAAAAGTGAGCAGCGCGTTTTCCCGCAGGATATCCGGGTCGAGCCGCATGGAATCAAGAAACAGCAGGAAAGAGCAGGTGACCACGAATGCGATCAGTGCGAAAAAAATCAGGAATTTTGTTGCGGAAAACAGATACCGGGGAAACCGCCCGGCTCCCGAGAAGCGATCCCGGTTCATTTCAGCACCGCCTTATAGCCCAGCCCGTGCACGGTGACGATCTCAAAATCCGGGCAGGCGGAAAATTTGTCCCGCAGCTTGGTGATATATACATCCACAGTGCGCGGGCCGGAGGATGTTTCCATTTCCCAGAATTCCTCCATAAGCTGTGCGCGGGTGAAGGTCTTTTTCGGGTAGGAGAGCAGCTTGTACAGCAGGTCGAATTCCCGTACGGTGAGCGGAACCTCCGCGCCGCTCAGATAGGCCGTGTGCTCGTCTGCGTCCAGCAAAAGGCTGCCTGCCGTAAGCCTTTTGCTGCTGGCGATCTTTGCCCTGCGCAGCAGCGCGCCGATCCGCAGCAAAAGCTCGTCCAGGTCCACGGGCTTTACCATGTAATCGTCGGCTCCGGCGGAAAAACCGCGCTGTTTAGCCGTGAGATCATCCCGGGCCGTCATAAACAGGATGGGCAGCTCCGTGTTCTGCTCCCGCACGGTACGGGCAAATTCAAAGCCGTCTGTCCCAGGCATCATGATGTCGGAAATGATAAGGTCGAACACAGTTTCATACAACGCGTCATAGGCTTCCTCCGCACAAAGGCAGCCCACCGCTTCGTATCCGTTCCGCCCCAGAAACGCGCAGACCGCACGGTTCAGCTCCCGGTCGTCCTCCACCACCAATATCTTGAACAAAACATTTCCCTCCTCAATTTTCTGCTGCTATTATAAAATGCGATTGTTAAAGTTTTGTTTGCGCGCGTTCCGTTTGAGAAAATGGCGAAAAAAGCGGGAGCGGCGTTTTGGCCGCGCCCGCCCCGTATGGTCAGCCCGCATCCTGAGCGGCGTCGAACTGGGCGCGGTACAGCTCGCTGTAATAGCCTCCCCGGCGCATCAGCTCGTCGTGGGTGCCGCATTCTGCTACCGTGCCCTCACGCAGCACGGCGATGACGTCCGCGTTTCGGATGGTGGACAGCCGGTGTGCGATGACAAAGCAGGTGCGTCCTTCCATCAGCCGAAGCATGGCGGCCTGGATACAGCGTTCGGTGCGGGTGTCCACATTGGAGGTCGCTTCGTCCAGAATGAGCATCGGCGCGTCCAGCAGCATGGCCCGTGCGATGGTGAGCAGCTGGCGCTGGCCCTTGGAGATGCTGTTGCCGCCGTCCCGCAGCACGGTGTCGTAGCCCTGGGGCAGCGCTTCTATAAAGCGGTCGATCTTGGCGGCCCGCGCTGCAGCGCGCACCTGCTCCAGCATCACACCCTCCTTGCCGTAGGCAAGGTTTTCGTATACGGTGCCCGAAAACAGCCAGGTGTCCTGCAGCACCATGGAATAGGCGCGGCGCAGGCTGGCGCGGGTGAGGGAAAGGATCTCCTGTCCGTCCACGGTGATGGAACCGGAATCTGCATCGTAAAAGCGCATCAGCAGGTTGATGACAGTGGTTTTGCCCGCGCCCGTCGGCCCCACTATGGCAACCACCTGGCCGGGCTGCGCGGCCAGCGTGAAGCCGTCCAGCACCGGAGCGCCGCCGTAGCCGAAGCGCACGCCGCGCAGTGCCACTGCGCCGCGCACACCGGAAAGCTCCCGCGCGCCGGGAGCATCCGGGGCCTCCTCTGCTTCATCCAGCAGCTGGAACACGCGCTCGGCGGCAGCCAGCGCGGACTGCAGCTCGCTGATGATGTTGGCAAATTCGTTGATGGGACCGGAAAATTTGCGGGAATACAATACGAAAGAGGACACGCTGCCCAGGCTGATGCCGCCCGCCATGTACAGCAGCGCGCCGAACAGGCTCACCAGTGCTAGAGACAAATTATTGATGAAGTTGACGCCCGGCCCGGTAGAACTGGAAAAGGCGTCCGCCTCATAGTTGGCGTCGCAGGCGAGGCGGTTCTTTTCCTCAAAACGGGAAAGAAACACCTCCTCCCGGCCATAGGCCTTGATGGTTTTCAGCCCGCCCGTCATTTCCTCGGCAAAGCCGTTCAAAGCGCCCAGACCGGCAGAGCGGCGGCGGTACAGCGGCCGCACCCGTTTGGAACGGTGTCGTGTAAACATCACGGAAATGGGAATGGTCACAACGAAAATAAGGATCAGCTGAGGAGAGATGGAGAGCATCATTCCAAAGGAACCGGCCACGGTGATGACGCTGGTGAGCATCTGTACTAGGTCGTTGGAAAGGGAGGCGTTGATGGTGTCCACGTCGTAGGAGAGCACGCTCAATACGTCGCCGATGGCATGCGTATCGAAAAAGCGCACAGGCAGGCGCATCAAATGGTCATAGATGTCCTTGCGCATGCGGTAAACAACGTTGCGGCTCAGCCGCACCATCAGCGTGGCCAGCACATAGCTCAGCGCCGCTGCGGCAAAATAAAACACAAGCATCCGTTTTGCATAGTGGAAAACCGTGGTGAAGTCCACTCGGCCCGGCCCGGGGCGGATGGCGTCGATGGCGTAGCCCGAAAGCTTCGGGCCTGCCAAAGCAAGCAGATTGCCGGTAAGGCTGAGCGCCACTGCGGCGGCCAGCAGCCATTTGTAATGGTACAGATAGCGCCACAGGCGCCTGAGAATGGCTTTTGCTCCCGCGCGGGGCTTCTCGAAGGCCATGCTCGGCCCGCCGCCCATTCCTTTGCTGCGTGCCATTTATTCCACCTCCCCCATTTGGACCTGCGCGATCTCGCGGTAGCTTTCGCAGGAGCGCAGCAGCTCGCTGTGCGTGCCGAGGCCTGCGGCGCGGCCGTCCTCCAGAACAAGGATACGGTCCGCGTTCTGGATGGAGCTGACGCGCTGGGCCACGATGATCTTTGTGGTATCCGCAAAGTCGCGCGCCAGCGCGCGGCGCAGCGCAGCGTCCGTCTTGTAGTCCAGCGCGCTGGAACTGTCGTCCAACAGCAGGATCTCCGGGTCAGCCGCAAGGGCGCGGGCCAGCAGCACGCGCTGCTTCTGCCCGCCGCTCAGGTTGGCGCCTTTTGCGGCCAATTGAGCGGAAAAACCGCCCTTACGCTGTGCAATGAAATCCGCCTGCGCCGTGCGTGCCGCCGCAGCAGTCTGCTCCGGGGAAATTCCCCGCCCGAAGTCGATGTTTTCACCGATTTCATCCGCGTAGAGAAAGTCGTTCTGAAACACCACGCCGAACTTGCTGTGCAGCACCTCGGGCGGAATGGAACGAACGTCGCGTCCGTTCAGCCGTACCGCGCCGCTGTCCGGGTCGTAAAAACGCAGCAGCAGCCAGAGAATGGTGGTTTTTCCGCTGCCCGTCGGCCCAATGATGCCCAGCGTCTGGCCCCGTTTCAGAGAAAAGCTGACGTCTGAAAGCGTGTCTTTCACCTTGTCATAGGAAAAGGAGACATGGTCAAAGCGGAGGAACGCGTCCTCCTGCACCGGAGGAATGTTCTGGGGCGCAAGGTCCGCGGGCGCGGCCAGCACCTCGGCAATGCGCCGTCCGCTGGCCGCGCCCTTGGAGTACATAACAAACAGGCGGGAGACCATCATCAGCGCGTTGAGGATGATGGTGAAGTAGCTCAAAAATGCGATGATGGAGCCGGGCTGTGCAAGTCCTGCGTTTACGCGGTATGCGCCCAGCACGATGACCACCGTGAGCCCTGTATTGAGCAGAAGGTTCATAGCAGGGTTCGTTACGTTCATCAAAAAGCCGGCGCGCTGGTCGCAGTTCACCGCACGGGCGTTGGCTTCGTCAAAGCGGGCGCGCTCATAGTCTCCCTTGGACAGCGCGTGGATGACGCGGATGCCCGCCATGCTCTCCTGCGCGCGCCGTACCAGGGCGTCCAGTGCAAGCTGTGTACGGGTATAAAGCCGTATGCCCCGTGTGGAAACGAACCACACCACAAGCCCCAGCAGAGGCAGTGTTGCAATGAGCACCAGTGTGAGCACCGGCTCCAGCGAAAGCGTCAGCGCGATACCGCCCACCAGCAGGATGGGCGCACGCACACCCAGGCGCTGCATCCTGTCCACCATCTGGTGTACGTTGTAGGTATCGCTCGTCAGGCGGGAGATGAGGGAGGGCGTGGTGAATGCATCCTCCTGTGCGCAGGACAGCTGCATCACCCGTGCAAACAGGTCGTGCCGCAGCCGCCGCGTCACATCCCGGGAAGTGGAGCAAGCCAGTCGGTTGGCGATTACGTTGCCGCCCAGCGCCGCCGCTGCGCAGAGCACCATAAGCCCGCCCCAGAAAAGGATGCCGCCCAGCGCTCCGGCGGGAACAGCCTCATCCAAAATAACAGAGAGCATCCACGGCAAAAGAAGCTCGGCAACGGTGCCGAAAAACTTGATGAGCAGCCCCACGCTCATAATGCCCAGACGGGGGCGAAGATAATGCAGAACTGTTTTCATTGAATGTCCTCCGCGCGGCGGGCCAGGCGCTCCAGAAGTGACTCCAACCGGTCGCGTTCTTCCGAAGTCAGGTCATAAAACAGCTTTTCCCGCCAGGACCGGTATACGGCCCGTACGGCGGAAAGTGTTTCCTCGGCCTTCTGCGTGGGATAAACCTCCACCGCGCGGCGGTCGCTTTCACTGCGGCGCCGTAGGACGAAGCCGTTTTCCTCCAGCATGGCCAGCTGGCGCGTTACGTTGCTGCGGTTCACGTGCAGGCGCAGAGCCAGCTGATCCTGCGTAATGCCCGGCGCGGCGCAGATTTCCGGAATATAAGGCGCCTGCCAGCCGCTCAGCCCGCAGTCTGCAAGGTGAGCGTCCCGGTACAGTGCGGCACACCGGGAGATGGTATTGATGTTGCGCATCAAATGCTGCTTCATAAAAACCTCCTTCGCAGAAAACGCGCGGCAAAGGCGCAAAATGGTGAACTGCTGCGCGCACATTCGTTGCGCACGCAACAATATGGGCCGAACGACGCCCCGCCGTCCGAATGGGGAAAGCGGGGCGTATGCTTATAACAATAACAGTATACAGAGTGGGCGAAAAAAATGCAACCGGGAAAAGCAGTTCACTCTGCCATAAGGGAAGCGATCAATGCATCACGCAGCGCGTCCAGTTGGGCCAGAGAATCGTCCTTCAGCGCGGACTTCAGCGTGACCACAGGCTCCAAGATCTCCATGCTCTTCATTTCTTCCAGAAGGGCGCGCATCTGCCGGGCGCAGGACGGTGCCCAGGAGCCGTTTTCCATCAGGGCAACGGTGCGGTTTTGCAGGTTGAGCGCCTTCATGTCGTGCAGCAGATTCAGCATGGCGGGGTAGACCCCATTGTTATAGGTGGGCGCGGCAAGGACCAGGTGGCTGCAGCGGAACACCTCGGCGATCATCGTGGAGACATGTGTGCTGGAAACATCATAGACGGCGATGTTTTTTACACCGGCCTCCGCCAAGCGGGAGGTAAGGATATTTACGGCATTTTCCGTATCGCCGTACATGGAACCGTAGAATACGGCCACGGAGCGTTCCTCCGGTGTATAGGTGCTCCAATGCCGGTATTTGTCCAGCAGCCTGTCCAACCCGGAGCGCCAAACGGGCCCGTGCAGCGGGCACACCATGCGGATCTCCACGCCCGAAAGCTTGTTCAGTGCGGCCTGGACCTGCGGGCCGTATTTGCCCACGATATTGCCGTAGTAGCGCCGCGTATCCGCCATCCAGCCGCACTCAAAGTCGATCTCGTCGTCGAACAGGTGGCCGTTCAGTGCGCCGAAGCTGCCGAAGGCGTCGGCGGAAAAAAGGATATGCTCGTGCTCTTCATAAGTCATCATCACTTCGGGCCAGTGGACCATCGGTGTAAACACAAAGCGCAGCGTATGCGCACCAAGGCTGAGCGTATCGTTTTCCACCACAGTGATGATGCGGCCCTCCAGGTCGAAGTCATAGAACTGGCGCATCAGAGTAAAGGTTTTGGCGTTTCCCACGACTTTCAGCTCGGGAAAGCGCAGCAGCAGTTCCTCAATGTTGGCGCAATGGTCCGGCTCCATATGGTTGACGACAAGATAGTCCAGATGCCGTCCGGCGAGCGTATGCATGATGTTTTCCAGAAACTGGCGCGAGATGGAGGCATCCACCGTGTCGATAAGCGCGGTTTTTTCATCCAGGATCAGATAGGAATTGTACGTGACCCCGCGTGGGATGGGGAACAGATTTTCAAAAAGGGAAAGGCGGCGGTCATTGCCGCCGACCCAGGTAACGGCGTCGCTGACAGCGCGTGTGCAGTACATGAGAGACAGCTCCTTTCTTGATAAAAACAGGCCCTCCGCACAGCAGCAGGCCGCCCCGCGGAGGGAGGAGGACCTGTATGCGGAGTGCTCTGCATACAGGTTCGATCCGGGCGGCAGAGGTTAGCAAAAGCTAATAGAATCATAGCATATTTTGCCCCGAATTACAAGAAAATGCCTCTGCACATGCATGAAAAAGCGAACCGTGCTGCCGCGGCATACCGGTCAGTCCGACAGAATGCGCCCGTCTGTGGAGATAACTGCTACACGCCAGGGAATGAATTTGCCGCTCTGCTGCAATGCGCGCTTGACGGCGTTTTCAATGCCGCCGCAGCAGGGGACCTCCATGCGCGCCACGGTCACGCTCTGGATATCGTTTTCACGCAGGATGGCGGTGAGCTTTTCCGCGTAGTCGCCCTCATCCAGCTTGGGGCATCCGATGAGCGTTACGCGGCCGCGGATGAAATCCCCGTGAAACGCACCGTAGGCGTACGCGGTGCAGTCCGCCGCGATGAGCAGTCGTGCGCCTTGAAAATAAGGCGCGTTCACCGGAGCAAGCTTGATTTGGACCGGCCACTGGGACAGCGCGCTGGCGGTACGGGGGACGGCGCTGTCCGCCGGGGCGGCTTCACGCCGGATGCTGCGGGCACCGCTGCCGGGGCATCCGCAGGGCTGCGAGGCGGCGTTCTGCGCTTTGGCGGCCATGACGGCCGCATGGTCATAGGCGGGAGCTTCGCGTTCTTCAAAGCGGATCGCGCCTGTGGGGCAGGCGGGCAGGCAGTCGCCCAGGCCGTCGCAGTAATCCTCGCGCAGCAGCCGCGCCTTGCCATCTATCATGCCGATGGCCCCCTCATGGCAGGCGGCGGCACACAGGCCGCAGCCGTTGCATTTTTCTTCGTCAATGTGGATGATTCGTCTTTTCATGTCATTTTCCTCCCGGTTCATTTGCCGGCCGGGGCGCGTGGCTGCACACGCACGGCCTTTGCTGCTGTAAGCATACCGCGTCCACAAGAAACAGTATGTTGTTTTTACAACGAAATCTACATTTTGCAGATACAGATAAAAAGCGCTCCGTGCACCGTGCGCAGCAAAAAAGGCCGATGCTATTCCGCGCTTGTGGTGAAAAAACAAGAGCGGCGCGGTTCTCATTGCGTCGCTCTTGCTGGCTCTACGGTGCGCCAAGGGGATAGGGGAGCGCGCCTGTGACCGTTTGCTTGGGGAAAAATATTCTTCTCCGTTTTTGCAGCTCTGCTGCAAATAGGCTTCGGACCCTGCCAATATCGGCATAACCGTGCTCCCGATCGGTTCTCCGTTTTTTAAGAGGAGCGGCCTGTATCACTTTTTGGCAAAACGGTTCATAAAAAAATCTGTGAAAGCGGCGAGCTCTTCGGTCTGTGACACATATACATAGAGACTCTCGTCTTCCAACCAGTCGCAGGCATTGATACCGATGTAGCTTTTTCTGTCAGGGTAGATAATAAAGGCATCGGTGGGGTACTTGTTCCGATAGGCTTTCAGAATTTCAGAACGGCGGTAATAGGTAGGTGCACCGCACCCAGAGAGAGCCGGTACGGTGGGAAGCGCCACGATCGTCTGCTCTGCCTCATTCCAACCGACGATCAAATTCCCTACTTTTGTTTTACTGCCGTGGACAAACCCGTAATTGAACCGCGACACATCCTCTGTGTAGGCGAAAATCAGTTGATAGTCGGCTCCGTTTTCTACCGCTTGGTTGAACAGCAGACGCATTTTTTCGGCGTTTGCATTGCTCTTTTCCATGTCGATTTCAGGCCCCTTAAATAACTTGCTGAAAAAACCCATAACCATTCTCCTTGCTTGTAAGACAATTTTGTTTTATCACCACAGCGTTTCTGCTGTCATGAATAAAGGGGACATACGCTTGGTGGACTGGCCAAGCCCTCCATAAGCTCTTGCCGCTGGAATCCTTGCATGGCTGTTCCAATCGCCAGCCGCACAGGCCAGAGGTTCTGGAAAGTGCGATACTTCCATGTGCGAATTTTCAGTCTCAGAGATATATAAAACTACAGCAGCCAAAACTGAAATAAATACAAATTTTATAATTTGTATTTATTTTGCTCAAAAAACTATCCGGATGTGCGGCATTAAAGCATACAATCCGGATAAATCTATGCGATGCATACCATCATCGGCAGAAGTTTTCTTTCTTTAAAGGCTCCAGGAAGTCCACGATGGCCTTGATTTGAAATGCGACTGTTTCATCAGCCGCTTCGGGAACAAACAGCGGCATTGTTTCCGGGATCGCTCTGCGGACAATCATGGCCATCAGGCTTATATTTGTAAACAAACCAACTCTCGCACAATCTGCCCCGATCCCAAAACACTCTAAAATATTGCCGAACAAACGGATCTGCTTTTCCCGAAAGGCCCGATAGGCTTCGTGCGACAAACGGCGAAAGAGCATTTGCTGCTCTTCAATGGTCAAAATCAGGATCCCATTTTTTTCACCGTAGCAGCAGGCGTAAAGAAATTGTGTGACAGCCTCTCGCCAACTCAAAGAGGGAGCATCCATCAATTTCTGTGCGTATACAAGAACCCTTGGCTGCTGGAGGTAAAGTGCCTCTATGATGAGGGACTCTTTTGTGGGAAAAAAAGAATAGAAGAATGTGCGAGAGATTCCTACCGCCTTGTAGATTTGTTCCACAGTCGTATGCTGTATTCCCTGTTTCGCCAGGAGCTCAAGGCCTTTGGTGAGCAGCGCCTCTCGCACTTGCGCCTTTTCCGCTTCAGAATAAGCGACCTTTGGCATTTTATCCTCCTAAAAATAAAAACAAATGCATAAACTTGTTTTTATTTTACCATATACAATCGAAAAAAACAATTCAGAGTTTTTTGAAACAAAGAAGAAGCCGGAGCTAAAAGTAGAAGCGGCTCAGCCGATGCCGCCGCAAATGATGCTTAAAATGAATACCAACACGGCCAGCCCTACGTAAAGGTACCGCGCCGTGGGCAGGAACGCCCGGCACAGCGCTTTTTTGCGGCCCAGAACAAGCTCTTCTCCGATGCGTTTGCCGCCCAGCACCCAGTAGATGATGAACGCGCACAGCAGCGCTCCGAAGGGCACGACATAAATGGTGATGGCGTCCATCCATTTGCCCAGGTACGGCTCAAATTCAATAAACGCGCCCGCCGCAAAGGCCAACGCGCCCACCAGTACAACGGCGGCTTTGCGCGGCAGCTTCAGGTGTGTCGTCACTGCCTCGGCGCACACCTCAAACATGTTGATGAGGCTGGTGATACCGGCAAAAATAACAGAGAGGAAGAACAGCACGGCAATGAAGCGCCCGCCCGGCATCTGTGCGAATACTTTGGGCAGCGTGATGAAAATAAGCGGAGGGCCTGACGCAGGGTCCATGCCGAAAGCGAACACCGCGGGAAGGATGGCAAAGCCGGCCAGCAGAGCCGCGCAGGTGTCCAGCAGCGCCGTCTGCATGGCGGCGCGGGGGATATCCTCTTTCTTGGAGAGGTAGCTGCCGTAGATGATCATGCCCGAGCCGGTGATGGACAGAGAGAAAAACGCCTGTCCCATGGCCATGACCCATGTCATCGGGTCCAGCAGCTTTTCCCACTGGGGAATCAGCAGATAGCGGTAGCCCTCGGCAGCGCCGGGCAAAAAACCCACATAAACAGCCACAACGAGAAACAGCACGAAGAAAGCGGGCATGATGATGCGGTTCACCTTTTCAATTCCCTGCAGCACGCCGCGCGCCAGGACCAGCACCGTGACGAGCACCACCACGCCGTGCCACAGCAGGCTGCCGAACGGCCCGGTGATCTGCCCGAAATATTCCTCGGATCCCACGGCAAACAGTGAACCGGAGACGGCTCCCCAGCAGTAACGCACCACCCATCCCACAATGACGGCGTATCCGATGGCGATGCCCAGCGAACCCAGCAAAGGAATGGCGCCCAGCACGCCGCCGCCTTTTTTGCCGCGGCTGCGCAGCGCGTAAGCGTAGGAGCCGATGGGCCCTGTGCCCGTCAGACGGCCGAAGGCGAATTCGCCGGAAAGGCCCACCCATCCGAAAAGGGCAACAAAGCCGAAATAAATCAGCAGGAACGCCGCGCCGCCGTACTGGCCCACGCGGTAAGGGAACATCCAGATGTTGCCCATGCCCACGGCGGAGCCGACAGAGGCAAGGACGAAGCCGATGCGGTTTTTGAAATTGGCAGGTTGGTTCTGCTGCATGAGAAAGCGTTCCTTTCAGCCGCTGCGGAGCTGCGCCCTGCGGCAGTATGATGTCATTCAGTATATCATAAAACAGGATGCTTCCCAAGCCTTTTTTGTGTTTTTACCGGCATGAGCGGTGTAAAAAAGGCCGCTGCATTTGCAGCGGCCCGTAAAAACCAAATGGGAAATCTTCAAAGCGCGTGGTTACGCAGGCTGTTTTTCCGCGCGGCGGCGTGCAGCCTTACGCTGGAAGAACTTGACGCATTCCACAATGGGGATCACACACACGGCCAGAGCCATGGCAACAGCATATTCCGGCGCGCTGATGTGCGTAAAGCCGAACGCGTCCGAAATGCCGGGCAGGTAGATGACGTCGGTCGTCAGCACAAGGCTGAGCAGCATGGCGCCCCACAGCACCTTGTTGTGAGAGCCGAGCGTGAACACGCTGCCGCGCTGGCTGCGCATGTTGAAGCTGTGGAAGATCTCGGCCATGCTCATGGTGAGAAAGGCCATCGTCACACCGTCGGGGCTGGCGGCGATCTCCCATACGCCGGATTCCATCCAGTGGCCGATAAAGTAGGCGGCCAGCGTTACGCAGGTGACCATAAAGCCCTGATACGCCACGTCTACGCCCAGCCCGCCGGAGAAGATACCGTCTGTGGACGGGCGCGGCTTGCGATGCATCAAATCCGGCTCGCCCTTTTCAAGGCCCAGGGCCAGAGCGGGGAAGCAGTCGGTGATGAGGTTGATCCACAGCAGGTGCACGGGCTCCAGGATAACAAAGCCCATGAGCGTGGCAAAGAACACGCTCAGCACCTCGCTCATATTGGAGCCCAGCAGGAACTGGATGGCCTTGCGGATGTTGTCGTAAATGCGGCGCCCTTCCTCCACGGCGTTGACGATTGTGGCGAAGTTGTCGTCGGCCAGCACCATATCGGCCACGTTCTTTGTAACGTCCGTGCCGGTGATGCCCATGCCGATGCCGATATCCGCGCTCTTGATGCTGGGCGCGTCGTTGACGCCGTCGCCCGTCATGGCTGTGACAAAGCCGTTTTTGCGCCATGCGTTGACGATGCGCACCTTGTGCTCGGGCTGCACGCGGGCATACACGCTGTAACGGCCGATCACTTCCGCAAACCGGTCGTCGGAGATGTCGTTCAGCTCCGCGCCTGTGATGGCTTCATCCGCTGTTTCGATGATGCCGAGCTGCTTGGCGATGGCAATGGCGGTATCCTTGTGGTCGCCTGTGATCATGATGGGACGGATGCCGGCTTGGCGGCACTCTGTAATGGCGTCCTTTACCTCGGGGCGGATCGGGTCGATCATGCCCGTCAGGCCCAGGAAGGTCAGGTCATGCTCCAGCGTGTCCGGCTCGAAATCCGGCGGAAGCTGGGGCCATTCGCGGCTGGCCGCGCACAGCACGCGCAGCGCTTTGTCGGCCATCTGCTTGTTCTGGCGCAGGATCTCGGCGCGGGCTTCCTCCGTCATGGGCAGTATCTTACCATCCTTGGCGTAAGAGGTACAGCGGCTGAGCACCACGTCGGGCGCGCCCTTTGTGTATTGGATATATGCGCCGTTGTTTTCGTGCACGGTGCTCATCATTTTGCGGCCGCTGTCAAAAGGAGCCTCGCCCACACGGGGCTGGGCCGCCTCCAGCGTGCCCTTGGGCAGGCCGACGCCGGTGGCGTAATTTACCAGCGCGCATTCGGTGGGCTCGCCCTCAGCGTCGCCGTTTTCGCCGGGCTTGGCGTCGCTGCACAAAGACATCGCGCGGGCCAGGGGCTCTTCTTCACCCACGTGCTCCACAACCGTCATCTTGTTCTGCGTCAGCGTACCGGTTTTGTCCGAGCAGATGACCTGTGCGCAGCCCAGCGTCTCCACAGCCGTAAGGCGGCGGATGACGGCATTGCGCTTGGACATGTTCGTTACGCCGATGGAGAGTACGATGGTAACGACGGTGGCAAGGCCCTCGGGGATGGCCGCGACGGCAAGACTGACCGCTACCATGAACGTACTGATGATGACGTCGAGGTGGAAATCGCCCGCCTTGATAAGGCTGAAGGCGAAGATGAATACGCAGATGCCGAGCACCAGCCAGCTCAGGATCTTACTGAGCTGCGCCAGCTTTTTCTGCAGCGGAGTCTGTCCCTCTTCGGCCTGCGCCAGCGCGCCTGCGATCTTGCCCATCTCGGTGTCCATACCGGTGCCCGTGATGAGGACACGTCCGCGGCCGTATACTACGGTGCTGCCCATATAGGCCATGTTTTTGCGGTCGCCCAGGGGGACGTCCTTGCCGTCGTCGAGGCCCAGTGCGGAAACGACTTTGTTCACGGGTACGCTTTCGCCCGTGAGCGCGGCTTCCTCGATCTTCAGGCTGGCGCTCTCCAGAATGCGGCCGTCTGCGGGCACGGCGTCGCCGGCTTCCAGAACGACAACGTCGCCCGGCACCAGCTCCTCGCTTTTCAGCGAGACCTGTTTGCCGCCGCGGATCACCTTACTGGTGGCGGCCGTCATTTCCTGCAGCGCCTCAATGGCTTTTTCCGCCTTGCTCTCCTGATACACGCCGAGTACGGCGTTGATGAGCACGACGATAAGGATGATGAACACATCCGCAAAGCTTTCGCCCGAATAAGCCGCCGTTACACCGGACACTGCCGCCGCAACAAGCAGGATAATGATCATAGGGTCGCTCAGCTGCTGCAGAAAGCGCTGCAGCGTTGTGACCTTTTTTCCTTCGGCCAGCTTGTTGGGGCCTTTTTCGGCCAGCCGCCTGGCGGCTTCCGCGTCGGTAAGGCCGTCCGGGGTGCTCTTCAGTTCGGCAAGCGCCCGGCCGGCCTCCTCACAATAAAACTTCAACACACAACATCCTTTCTCGTTTCAAGGGTTTCCCAATTTGGTGTTTCTATGAAAAAACAGCAAGCTGTTTTTCATCCGCGGAACATGCGCCGAGCGCCCGGCATGGGGGAACAACGCAAAAAAGCCACGCACAATACCAGACCCCGGCAAAATGCAGGGGCGGCCTGTGGGGCATATCCCTGTCCGTCAAGAGGCCTGGATAAGAAAAAAGACCCACGTGCGGCTTGGCGCCACACATGAGTCTCGCTCTTACTTTTAAGCCAGGTCCGTGTGCGGGCCATGCTGTTGACTTAAAACCGCCCCGGCGGGGGCGTGAACTACTCCCTCATGGAGAAAAGAAAAAGTTTCCTTTGTTCAATATTATACACCAGCTTTCGCCGCTTGCAAGTCCCTGTTTGTAAAGGAAACGTTAACAAAAGACATTTTCCGCACGTTTTCCGCCGGAAAACTCAGGCTTCGTGCGCGGTGGGAAATATTTGAAATTGAACGCATGCAGTGTTATGATAGCATCAACGATCAAGGAGGCAAACATATGATCTATACAGTTACATTCAATCCGGCCATCGACTATGTGGTGCAGCTGGAGCACCTGACGCAAGGAACTGTGAACCGGACCGGCGATGAGGCGGTCTATTGCGGCGGCAAGGGGATCAACGTCTCCACGGTGCTGACGAACCTGGGCATAGAAAATGTGGCGCTGGGCTTTTTGGTGGGCTTCACAGGCGATGCCGTTGAAAACGCGCTGCAAAGAAAAGGGCTGCGCACGGATTTTATCCGTCTGCAAAACGGGATGACCCGCATCAATGTGAAAATTCGCGGCGCCTGCGAGACGGAGATCAACGGCAAAGGGCCGGACATAGGCCCGGCGGCGCTGGCGCTGCTGTACAAAAAGCTGGACGCCGTCACGGACGGCGACGACCTTGTTCTGGCGGGCAGTATTCCCGCGGGTATGCCGGGCGATATCTATGAGAAGATCATGGCCGCGCTGCAGGAAAAGAAGGTGCGCGTCACAGTGGATGCCACGGGGGATCTTCTGCTGAATGTTCTGAAGTACCGCCCGTTCCTTATCAAGCCAAACCAGCACGAGTTGGGCGAGCTGTTCGGCCGCACACTGAAAACCGGGGATGATATCCGTGCATGCGCCGCAAAGCTGCAGGACAAGGGCGCGCGCAACGTGCTCGTTTCTCTGGCGGGCGACGGTGCGATCCTGCTGGACGAAACGGGTCAGTTCCAGGAGATCGGCGTTCCGCGGGGCACGGTGCGCAATGCAGTGGGTGCGGGCGATTCCATGGTGGCGGGCTTTTTGGCCGGTTACCTCAAGCTGGGCACCTATTCCTACGCTCTGCGCATGGGCGCGGCCGCGGGCAGCGCGACGGCGTTTTCCGATGAGCTGGCCACAAAGGAAGAAATATTGAAGCTGCTGAATACCTTTTAAGCGGAATACCGGGAAAGGGAAGAGGAACATGTTGCTGCAAGGCGTAGGCGTCTCCCCTGGCGTCGGCATCGGCCGGGCCGTGGTTATTGCGGAGGGGAGCCTTGATTACACACAGGTCCATTTCGCGGGCGTGCAGCAGGAAAAAGCACGCCTGCGCACGGCCGTGCAGGCATTTGCACAGCGGACGCAGGCTATGGCGGACGCGCTGCGCGCGCGCCTGGACGGACAGGAGGCGGACATCCTCGCCAGCCAGATCCTGATGGCAAACGACCCGGCTCTGCTTGCGCAGACAGACAGCCGCATTGAAGCGGGCGAATGCGCGGAAGCCGCTTTGGACGCAGTGTGTGCGTCATACATCCAGCTGTTTGCCGCGGCAGGCGACGAATTGCTGGCGCAGCGTGCCGCGGACATAGAGGATATCCGCGCCCGCCTGCTGGCGATTTTGCTGGGGCGCAGTGAAGCGTCCATCCCGGACGTGCCTCCGGGCACCGTGCTGATTGCATGGGATCTCACGCCTTCCATGACCGTGAGCGTGAACCGGGAAAATGTTGCCGCTTTTGTGGCGGAATGCGGCGGCATGACGAGCCATGCCGCCATTCTGGCGCGTGCGTTGGGCCTTCCCGCCGTACTGGGAGCCGCGGGGGCCGCGTCTGTGCTGCGGAGCGGGGAGGATGTCGTCGTGGACGGCGGGCAGGGCGCGGTGATCGTATCTCCAAGCGGGGCGGAGCTGGCGCGGTACCGGAAAAAACAGGAGAAGGAGAAAAGACAGGCGGAGGCGCTGCAGGCGTACCGCGCGGGCCCGGCGGTGAGCGCCCGCGGCCAAAGGTACGCGCTGTACGCCAATATCGGCGGCGTGGGGCAGACCGCTGCGGCGGATGAAGCCGGGGCGGAAGGAGTCGGGCTGCTGCGGACGGAATTTCTGTTTATGGGACGTACATCCTTGCCCACGGAGGAGGAGCAGTACGAAGCTTATGCATCGGTGTCCCGCGCTATGGGGGACAGGCCCGCGGTTGTCCGTACGTTGGATATCGGCGGCGACAAGGCGCTGCCGTATCTGGGACAGGAAAAGGAGGAGAATCCTTACCTGGGCCGCCGGGGCATCCGCTACTGCCTTGCCCGGCCTGAGGTGTTCCGCACGCAGCTTCGGGCGCTGCTGCGCGCGGGGGCGGAGCGTGGGAACATCAGGCTCATGCTGCCAATGGTGACGGGCGTACAGGAGCTGCGCGCTGCACGGACGATGCTGGAGCAGGAAAAGCAGGCGCTTTCCGCGAGGGGCGTTGCATTTGACGGGGCGATTTCTCTGGGCGTGATGATCGAAACGCCGGCCGCTGCCGTCATTGCGGATCTGCTGGCGAAGGAGGCGGATTTTTTCAGTATTGGCACCAACGACTTGGTGCAGTACATTTTAGCCGCGGACCGGGGCAATGCAGACATTGCGGAGCTATATGCACCCTGCCATCCGGCGGTGCTGCGCAGCATTCGGGATGTGATCGCCGCGGGCCGTGCGGCAGATGTGCCGGTGTGCATGTGCGGCGAAGCTGCAGCAGACCCGTGTCTTATTCCTCTGTGGATGGCGTTTGGCCTGGATTCTTTCAGTGCTGGGCCCTCCGCTCTGCCGGAAGTGCGCCGGACTGTTTCACGCTGGACGGAGGAAGAAGCGCTTTGCACGGCGAAGGAGGCACTGGCCTGTCCGGATGCGGATGCTGTGCGGGCGCTGCTGGCCGCGCGCCGCAGATAGCAGCAAAGCGGCGGGGAGCAGGATTTGCACAAATTGCGGAAATCCCGTTCCCACATGCCATTCTTGCGGTTTTGCGCCTGCCCGCTTGACGGGGCGGGCGTTTTTTTCTACACTGGAATACAAAAAGACGGGCGCCGCGCCAAAAGCGCCGCACCCATAGCTGCGGGTCGGGAAAGGCCTGCGGCATTACTTTGCCTGGAGGATGTTTTATGAATGCTTTGCGGCAAAACAAGGCGGCCTGCGCATATCCGGCCATGCTGCTCAATGGTGTGTGCGCCAGCAGCGGCGGAGTGGTGATGGCGCTTTTGCAGGAACGGTACGGCCTGAGCTACCAGTGGAGCGGCCTGCTGCTGGCCATGCTGAGCGTGGGCAACCTTGCGGCGGGCTTTGCCGCGGGCATGCTGCCCGCGCACTGGGGCCAGCGGCGCACCGTTCTTATGCTGGCGGGCGGTGCGGCGCTGGGTTACGGCGCAATGATCCTCACGGGAAGCCCGTGGGCGCTGCTGGCCGCTTTCACATTGGTGGGCGTGGCCAAGGGCACAACGCTGAACACCAGCAGCGCGCTTATCGCGGCGCATGCACGGGAGCGCACGAAATGCATGAATCTCATCCATGCATGCTTTGCCACGGGGTCGCTGCTGTGCCCGCTGTTTATTGCGGCGCTGGGTATGGGCGGGCTGCCCTGGTGGGCGCCCATGGCAGGCCTTGCACTGTGCGGCGCGGCGCTGTGGGGCGTGTTCGCGTTGGCGGGTCTGCCGGGCCGCACAGGAGACGGCGCGCGTGTCAAAAACGACTGGTCTTTTCTGCGTTCGCCCCGTTTTTGGGTGCTGACCGGGCTTGTCTTTTTCCAAAACTGCACGGAGATCAGCGTCACGGGCTGGATGGTGACATATTTCAAGGATGTGGGCATCCTCTCGGGTCCGGCGGGCCAGATGACCGTTACGGTCATCTGGGGTGCAATGCTGGCCGGGCGTCTGTGCATCGCATTTGTTTTCCCGGTAAAAAACAGCTTCCGCACCCTTTCGCTGATGTCCGCATGCTGCGTAGGCACCTATATCCTACTTCTCATGGCAAAAACGCCCGCATCTGCGCTGATCTGCCTGTTCCTGTTCGGCCTGGCCATTGCAGGCGTGAACCCGACGGCTGTCGCGGCGGGGAATGCGCTCTCCGGCGCGGGCCTCGGCGTGATGCTTCCCGCAGCGGGCGTGGGCGCGGTTTTAATGCCGTATATCACAGGCGCGGTGGCGCAGCGGTTCGGCATCTGGGCAGGCATGCTGTGCACGGTGTTTGCGCTGATGGGCATGACGGCATGCGCCGTTGCGCTGCACCGCAGAAACGATATGAAATAAACGTGCCGCACCGGCGCTTGAAAAACGGCGGCTGCCGCCGGATGCAAAACGCGCCCCCCGCCGCAAGGGCCGGGGGCGCGCTGCTGTATTCGTGGAAAGAGCGGTGCGGCGTTCACACGCTGCCGCCCTGCGGCAGAGGCTCGGTGCCGAAATAGGCGCAGATCGCCTCGTAATAGATACGTGCGGCGCGGGCGCATCCGGCCTCTCCCGTCCAGTTTTCCACATCGCTGTAATTGGTCAGAAAACACTGCTCCACCAGCACGGCGGGGCAGTAGGGCCTTTCCACGATGCCGAAGCTCTTTTGCTCGCGTATCTTGGTGTCGGTGCTGTCCACGATGCGTTTGCTCTTTCCGTTGTAATAGGCGAAACGAATGCCGTTTTCTCCGCGCAGGCGGTGCCCGGCGCCGCCCATTTTCTGCGCGATGCATTGGGCAAAGCGCATGGATTCTTCCGAGTAGGTGCGCCCGGGCGGCGTGGGGAAGCATTCAAAGCCGTGGGACTGTCCCGTGCTTTCGTCGCTGTTGGCATGAACGCTCAGAAGCAGGGAAGCGCCGGCGTCGGTCGCGGCCTGTGCACGCTCCTTGATGGAGCGGTCCTCGCCGTTGGGGCGCGTGCGCACAGGCGCATAGTTGGAGTCCTGCTCCAGAAGCGTATAGAGGGCGTTTACCGTCTGTTCGCATACTTCCAGTTCTTTGATGATCGCCTCCGCACCGGTGTCGAAGCCGCCGTGTCCGGCATCCAGCGCCACGGTGTAGGGCGGCTGGGTCTGCAGCAGATACGGCCGGTCCGGGTCGCCCGTGAGTTGGGGCGGTGAAGGCGATGCAGGCGCCGGGCTGCGGGGCGTGCCCGAAAAACCGGCAGGCTCGCTGAGCACCGTGTGCATGCATGCGGCCATCAGCAGGCCGGCAAGGCATACCGCTCCAAGGCAAAGCGCGCGCCTGCCGCGGGTGTGCAGGCTGTATACGCCGCCCTGCCTCGCAGAGCGCGGGCCGCGGTCTGCGGAAGCGCGTGCGGGCCCGCTCATGCGGCAGGCGCGGCAGGCGGCGCGCCAAGTTCTGAAAGTGTGCCGAAGGTATACCCCATCTCTTCCCACCGTGTCAGCAATTCATCCAGAATTGCCGCATTGGTGGCGCTGGTGGAATGCAGGAGCACGATCGCGCCGTCGTGGGTACGGGGCATCAGTTTGTCAAAAGCGGCCTCCCGCGAAGGCTGTGCATCCTGTTTCCAGTCCACATAGGCGAGGCTCCAGAAAATGGTTTTGTAGCCCAGTTCCTGCGCCCAGGTAAGGTTTTCATCGCTGAATTTGCCTTCGGGCGGTCGATAGAAAAGCGGCAGGGGCGTTCCTGTCGTTTCCTGGAACAGCGCGGCAAGATCATTCAGCTCTTTTTTGAAAGAGGCTTCATCTTTTTGGGACATGTTCGGGTGGTGATAGGTGTGGTTGCCCACCGTATGGCCTTCGGCGACCATCCGCTTGATCAGGTCCGGGTTTTCCTTGATATAGCTGCCTACTACAAAGAAGGTGCCGGGGGCGTTGTGCTTTTTCAGCGCGTCAAGAATGGGTGCGGTATTGCCGTTCTCATACCCTGCATCGAACGTCAGATACAGCCGCTTCTGCTCCGCGTCTCCGCAGTAAAAAGCATCGAAGGGGCGCAGCTTTTCGGCTGAGAGGTTGGGAATGGGCGGTTCGTTTTCCGTCTGAAACGAAAGGCCCCATTCATAAGAAGCAGCAGCCACAGCCGCGGGTTCTGCCTCCGCCCGCGGCCAGCCGAGCCCCAGCAGAACGCCGCCCGCCGCCGCAGCGCACAGCACGGCAGCCAGTACGCGGTGGGCCGCTTTTTTCGGGATGCATAGATACATCTTTGTTCACCTGCCTTGTGGTGCAATCATATGCGGGCGCAAAAAGAAAAATGTAACGGCGGGCAGATTTTGTTCGCCGTGCACACCCTGTGACGGAAAAGAATGAGCCGCCGAATATTTTGCAGAGCGCTGCGCCCCGTGGAGAGGCATACACGAGAAAATACAGCGCTTCGGTTGACAAGTGAAAACGCCGGTGCTACGATAAATCCATATCTATTATGCGAGGTGGAAGAGGTGCGGCATTCGGTACGGCACATGGCGCTTTTGTTCCACAGAAAGGAAAGAAACATGGAAATCAAATACACGCAGACAGAAAAAGCACCCGCGGCCATCGGCCCGTACTCGCAGGCGGTGTCTGTCGGGAATCTGCTGTTCACTTCCGGCCAGATCCCCATTGATCCGGCCACGGGCGAGATCGCGGGTGCGACCATCGAGGAACAGGCGCGCCAGAGCGTCGCCAATGTCGGGGCGATTCTGGAAGCCAACGGCACTTCGTTTGACAAAGTGGTGAAAACGACCTGTTTCCTGGCGGACATGAGCGACTTTGCGGCTTTCAACGCTGTGTATGCTGAGGCGTTCGTGTCACGTCCCGCACGGTCCTGTGTGGCGGTGAAGACACTGCCTAAGAATGTCCTGTGTGAGATCGAAGCGATCGCGGCACTGTAAAGCATATAAGCTTTATGTCAATAGGGGCAAAATAAGGGAAACACCCGGCAGACCGTTTCGGCTGCCGGGTGTTCTGCATTTTATAATATATGCGGCCGCTCCGTTTCCGTCTGGAGCAGGGCGCGCAGTGTTTTGCGCACATGCTCCAGGTCGGGGTCGCACAGCAGCGGCAGAAGCTCCGTCACCTGCTGCGCGGGAAGGTCCCACCAGCGAAACTGCAGCAAAAGCCCGGTCAGCTCTGCGTCAAAGCGGTGCTTGAGCAGCCTTGCGGGATTGCCGCCCACGACGGTGTAAGGGTCTACGTTCCGCGTCACAACGGAATAAGCCGCAACAATGGCGCCGTCACCGATTTTTACGCCCGGCATGACGGTGCATTCCCGCCCCAGCCATACATCGCTGCCCACAACGGTATCGCCCTTGAATGGGAGCTGGGACAGGTGCGGCGGCGTACTTTCAGCCCATGCGCCGCCGAATACATTGAATGGGTAAGTGGTGACGCTGCACATCCGGTGGTTCGCGCTGCCCATAATGAAGCGCGCGCCGCTCGCAATGCAGCAGAACTTCCCGATGATGAGTCTGTCGCCGAATTCGGGCCAGTTGAACAGCACGTTGTTCTTTTCAAAATCCGCAGGTGTAGCGGAGTCGTCGTAATAAGTATAATCGCCGACAAAGATGTTGGGGGCGGTGATCACGTTTTTTAAAAAGCATGAAGTGCCGTATTCGTTGGGAAAGACTGTGTCAGGGTTGGGGATGCGATTCATATATCATTCTCCTGTCTATTCAATATCACCTCCGGACGTATTTTTTAATGCGGCAGAAACCGCCCTCTTTTTTCGTATCTCTTTCATAATGCACCACTGATATCAGGTGAAAGCTGCTTGCCTTGCAGCCGCGAACAACATTTATTATAACTGCGACAGAGGTTGAAGGCAAGCGTGGACGTCCCGCCTTTTGTATTCGGGAAAAATATTTGGTACAGCAAAAAAGCTTTTGCTGTGACAGCGCCTATATGCTACAATATTTTAGACATAAAGATATTATTCCCCAAAGGAATTTGCTTGTGGTATGGATATTTATTTAACGCTGTACAGGAAAAAACGGCGAGCCGCCGCAATCATCAAAAGGAGTGTAGAGAATGCAGGAAATGATCAGCCAGAAGGTGCGGACGCTTTCGCCGGAGATCGACCCGCTGCGCATGGGTATGGGGCAGACGGAGGCCGACTTGGAAAAAACGCAGGTAATGGTGGAGAGCACATTTGGCGACAGCCATCCCGGCAGCGCGCACCTGCTGTGTTTGGTGGAAGCCGCCGCTGCGGGAGTACGCAGCGCGGGCGGGAACCCTGCGCGCTACTTTGCTACAGATATATGCGACGGCATGGCGCAGGGACACGACGGCATCAATTACTCGCTCGCTTCGAGGGAGATCATTGCGGATGCCATCGAAATCCACGGTATGGCCACGCCTTTTGACGCAACGGTATACATTGCAAGCTGTGATAAGGGCCTGCCTGCGAATCTGATGGCCTCCGGCCGGCTGAACACGCCGGGCATATTTGTGCCCGGCGGTGTGATGGATGCGGGGCCGGATCTGCTGACGCTGGAGCAGATCGGTACATACAGCGCCCAATATGAGCGCGGCGAGATCACCGCGGAGCAGTTCCGGTTTTATAAGACCCATGCCTGCCCGTCCTGCGGAGCATGCAGCTTTATGGGCACGGCGTGCACGATGCAGATGATGACCGAGGCCTTGGGGCTTTCGCTTCCGGGCAGCGCGCTTGTTCCGGCCGCAAGCCCGCTGCTGGCAGACTATGCGCGGCGCGCGGGCGAACAAGCGGTAGCGCTGACGCGCGCGGGCATCCGCACGGGAGATATCGTGACAAAAGAGGCATTTGAAAACGCCGTCCTCATCCATGCCGCCATTTCCGGCTCCACCAATGCGATGCTGCATCTGCCGGCCATCGCACACGAGTACGGCATAGAGCTGGACTGCGATATGTTTGACCGCATGCACCGCGGGGCGCGGTGGCTGCTGGACGTTCGCCCGGCGGGCAGGTGGCCCGCCGCCTACGTGTGGTATGCAGGCGGCGTGCCGCGCGTTATGGAGCGCCTGCGCGATCTGCTGCATCTGGATGTACTGACGGTCACGGGCAGAACACTGGGCGAAAACCTGGACGAACTGCAAAAGAATGGCTTTTACGAAAGCTGTGCATCGTATCTGCAGGGTACGGGCGTTGCACCGGAGGACGTCATTCGCCCGCTGGAAAAACCGTTGGGCACAGATGGCGCCATCGCTGTTCTGCGGGGCAACCTTGCGCCGGGAGGCTCCGTGGTCAAACACACAGCCGTGCCGGAGGAGATGTTCGGCGTAACGCTGCGCGCACGGCCGTTTGACTGTGAGGAGGATGCCATCCATGCTATCCTCACACACGCCGTCCATCCCGGTGAGGCGGTGCTCATCCGCTACGAGGGCCCCAAAGGCAGCGGTATGCCGGAGATGTTCTATACCACCGAGGCGATCTCGTCGGACCCGGCGCTCGCCCGAAGCATCGCGCTCATCACAGACGGCCGTTTCTCCGGTGCCTCAAAGGGGCCGGTCATCGGCCACGTCAGCCCGGAGGCTGCGGACGGCGGGCCGATCGCACTTGTGGAGGAGGGAGACCTCATCCGTATCGACATCCGCGGGCGCAGCCTGTCCATCATCGGAGCAAACGGCGCCGAGAAAACGCCGGAACAGATGGAGGCGATCCTCGCTGCACGCCGTGCTGCGTGGAGTCCCCGTCCGCCCCGATATACAAAAGGTGTGCTCCGGTTTTATACCCGACACGCCGTATCGCCCATGCGCGGCGGCTATATGGAATAGTACATTGCCCCAGTATAGGGCGTACCTCTCCGTTTCGTATGAGGGAAAGAGAAAGCTGTGATAATGGATGAAAGAGACATATCAGCTATTTGTAGGAACATACAGCAGGCCAATCCGGTTTGGTACAGGGGAAATCCTGGAGGGCAGGGGAAAAGGAATTCATAGGTATACCTTTGATGCCAAAACGGGTACGTTGTATGAAAGTACCGCTCCGGCGCCGGCCGAAAACCCGTCTTATCTGGCGTTATCTTTTGACAAACAGTATTTGTATGCAGTAAATGAATTGAAAGAATACAAAAATAAAGCGGGCGGGGCCGTGAGCGTTTATCGGATAGAGTCGGACGGTGGATTGCGTTTTCTGAACCAGAGGCCCACCGGTGGTGCCGACCCATGTTATGTTGGGCTTGACAGGGAAAGGCGTTGTCTTACAGTAGCCAATTTTACGGGAGGAAGCGTATGCAGCTACCCTCTGTGTGCGGATGGCTCACTGGGAAAAAAGGGCGTGATTATCCGGCATTACGGGCATGGAGCAGACCCTGTGAGGCAAAGCGCCCCGCACCCTCATGCGGCGGTTTGGGCTCCGGATGGAAAATATGTTATTGTAGCAGACCTTGGGACGGACGATCTGACGGTTTATCGGGTGGACCGGGAAAAACGCGTCCTTTGTGCGGATGCGGTTCATAGCTTTTTTGTGGGCAGCAGGATGGGTCCGCGTGCCTGTGTGTTCGACCAAAGGGGCGAACGGTGCTATGTGCTCTGTGAGATATCCTCTGCAGTTATGACCTTTTCTTACATGGACGGAAGACTGGAATTTTTACAAGCCGTTCCTTCCGTGGCAGAGCCCGGCGGCGTGCCCAACAGCGGAGCTGACCTTCATCTGGCACCGGACGGCCGCTTCTTGTATGTGTCCAATCGCGGACAGGACAGCATTACCGTCTTTCCGGTACAGGCAGACGGGACACTGCAATTGGTGCAGGCCGTGGGTTGCGGCGGCAGGACGCCGCGGAATTTTGCACTGGACCCCACAGGAGGGTGGGTGCTTGTGGGAAACCAGGACAGCGACAGTATTGCCGTGTTCAAACGGGACGTCCAAAGCGGAAGGCTGGCGCTGGAAAACAAAGCTTTTGCGCCGACGCCTGTCTCCCTTTTGTTCCGGGCATAGGCCGGGACGTTCTCTATACAGCAAAAACAAGGCTGAAAGCAATGCACGCAGCATTGCTTTCAGCCTTGTTTTTATATGCGATAACAGCGGAAAATATTTTGCGTTGGGTAAAATTATATCCATAACAAGAACTATATGATAGCCATAATAGCAATTAGCCGTTATATAGTATGAACCGGCTCCATGCATTACCTAAATTCCAGCGTCCATGAGGAAATGCCTTTTCTTCGCACAAAAGCATTTAAATCATTGCTAAACAAATATATTCTTCCGGACATTTGTTGCCGGACTTTTGCTTGTGTGCATTTTCTTTTCGCGGCAGTTCCCCGTGCTCAATATAAATAATTCACATCAAAATCATATCACGTTTTAAGCATGGAAAAAGACGCAGCTTTCTCTTGATGGAAGCTGCGTCTTTTTGGTGCGGGTAACAGGGGTCGAACCTGCACGTCGTAGACACCAGATCCTAAGTCTGGCGCGTCTGCCAATTCCGCCATACCCGCGCAATGTATTTATTTTACCAATCCGGCGGGGCGTTTGTCAATGCCCTGCCGTCAGCATTCGGTGATCAGGCGCGCGGTGGCTTCGATAAAAGCGTCTGTGTCCAGCGCCGGGTTTTTCAGTTGGCTTTGCACCAGCATGCCGTCCATCACAGTCAGCGTCAGCCAGGCCAGGTATTCACCGTCCGCACCGGGTTTACGAGCCGCGATCTTCTGCGCCAGTACGTTCTTAAAGTGAGCATACTTTTCCAGCAGCTTGTCCCGCACATCGCCTTTGCCCGAAACCGCCTCCGCAATCAGAAAAAGACGCATGCTGCCGCTTTTGTCGTATACTCCGCGGGAAAATGTATAGCGCAGCAGGCGGGGCAGGGAGGTATCCTTTTCTTCATTGTCTACCCAGGCAAGAAGGTCGTCCGAGAGCTTTTGCAGATACCGGTCCGTCAAATCGAACAAAATAGCGTCCCGGCTGTTGTAGTAATAGTACAACGTTCCCTTGCTGATGCGCGCGGCCCGGGCGATGTCTGCCAGTGAGATGTCGAAGAACGAGCGTTCCTCCATCAACGCGGCCGCGCTTTCCAGAATGCGTTCCCGTATTTGTGTGCCAAGCGGTGCAGCCATGGCGATCGCCCCCATCTTTTTCGTCTAATACAATAGTATAAAAGATGCTGGGCACAATGTCAAAGAAAGTTTACATTTCCCGTACAAACCGTACATTGACATTCCCTGCGGCGGGTGCTATCCTGAAAACGGAAGAAGTCGGTCGGTTGACCGACTGATAAAATCGGCAGGAAAGCGAAGGGGAGACGAATGCGGATACCGCTCAAAAAAATAAACCGTGCGCTGAAAAAGCGGTTCGGCGGGCGGGTGCAGGCTGTGGTGGAGCGCGGCGTGCTGGTGCTGCGCGGCAGTGCGGAGGATTGGGACGGCGTGGTTGCGGTGGGACGTCTTGCAGCCAGCCCCAAAAGCCGCTGGTATACGGTGAACGAGGTAACATGGCCGGGTGCGGCGCAAAGACAGCCAAAGCCTGTGCCGCAGACGGATGAAAGCCTGGCCGGACGCGCGCCGGACGTGCTGCTCATCGGCGCGGGCGTTACAGGTGCCGCCATCGCGCGGGAGCTGATGCGGCGGAATGTCGACCTGCTCTGGGTGGAAAAAGAGCACGATGTGGCGCTGCATGCATCAAGCCGCAATGACGGCATGGTGCATCCGGGTGTAGATCTGCATAAAGGTACGGCCAAATATCATTACAATCGTTTGGGCAACCGGATGTATGGCGGCGTGTGTGCCGCGTTGGGCGTGCCTTTCCGGCGCACGGGACAGTACCTGTGCTTCAAGGGCAGAGCAATGCGCCCGCTTCTGTACTTTACGCTGCCTTATTGGAAATGGCTGGGCCTCTCTGGTGTGCGCGTGCTGGGGGACAAAGCGCTGCATGCAGCCGAGCCGGGTGTGGATGAGGCGCTGCACTGCGGGTTGTTTTTTCCACAGGCGGGCATTGTCTGTCCTTACGGGCTGACCATTGCCATGGCGGAGAATGCCGTGCAGAACGGTGCGCACCTTTCGCTGGATACATGCGTGACGGGTATGGACGTGGAGAACGGACGAATCCTTGCCGTGCATACAAACCGGGGTACAGTGCGCCCGCGCATCGTCATCAATGCGGCGGGTGTGTTTTGTGAGGACATAGCGCAGATGGCGCAGGATCATTTTTTCTCCATCCATCCGCGCAAGGGAACAAATGCCATCCTGGACAAAAAGGCGAAGCGCATGGTACGCACCATTTATTCCGGCATGGGAACTACCGCCACCAAGACGGTCCATTCCAAGGGCGGAGGCATCGTTTCTACGGTGGACGGCAACGTGTTGGTGGGGCCCGACGCGGTGGAAACGCCGGAAAAAGAAGATTTTTCCACCAGCGTGCAAAGCGTGCGCGCCACGTTTGAAAAGCAGCGCCATGCTGCACCTGCGCTGCGTGAAAGCGATATCATCACCTATTTTACAGGCGTGCGAGCGGCGACGTATGAGGAGGATTTCATCATACGGCCCGGGATGTTCACGGAAAATATCATCCATGCGGCGGGCATCCAGTCTCCGGGGCTGACGGCCGCGCCCGCCATCGCGCAGGAGGTGGCGCGGCTGGCCTATGGACAGCTTTCCGCGACAACCCTGCCCGCGCGCAATGCCGCCTACGACCCGACACGCAGGCCCATACCGCATGTGGCGGGGCTGCCGGACGAGGCGAGGGCCGCGCTCATCCGCCAAAACCCGGATTACGGCGAGATCGTCTGCCGGTGCGAGGAAGTGAGCAGGGGAGAAATATTGGACGCGCTGCGCAGGCCGGTGCCCTGCGATACGGTGGACGGTGTCAAACGGCGTGTGCGCCCCGGCATGGGGCGCTGCCAGGGCGGCTTCTGCGGCCCGCTGGTGACAGCCATCATCGCGGAGGAAAAAGGCATATCGCTTGAACAGGTGCGCAAGTCCGGTGCGGGCAGCGCCCAACTGCTGCACCCCACGAAACAGAGAGAACAAAAAACGGGAACGGAAGGAGGCACAGAGGATGGAGCGCTATGACGTCGTGATCGTGGGCGGCGGCCCGGCGGGGCTTGCAGCGGCGCTGGGCGCCCGGCGAGCGGGGGCAAAAACGCTGCTGGTGGAGCGCGAGGCACGGCTGGGCGGGATCTTGAAGCAGTGCATCCACGACGGATTTGGCCTGCTGCGCTTCGGGGAACGGCTCTCCGGCTGCGAATATGCCCACCGGTACATTGAAATGCTACGCGGCTGCGGCGCGCAGACCGCGCTGCTGACTTTCGTTTCCCGCATCGAAAAAAGCGGGGAAGGCTTTGTGCTCACGCTGGTGGGCAGGGAAGGGATGCGGAAGGTGGAGGCCCGGGCGTTGGTGCTCTCCACAGGCTGCCGCGAGCGCACAGCCCGGCAGGTGTCCATACACGGTACCCGTCCGGCGGGTGTGCTCACCGCAGGTACGGCTCAGCATTACATTAACCGGATGGGGGAGATGCCCGCCCGGCGCTGCGTGATCCTTGGTTCCGGTGACATCGGGCTCATCATGGCCCACCGGCTGACGCTGGAGGGCGCTCAGGTGTTGGGCGTATATGAGGCAAAGCCCACGCCCAGTGGGCTTTCGCGCAATATCAGTCAGTGCCTGGAGGATTTTGGTATTCCATTGTACACCAGCCATACCGTCACCCGCGTTTCGGGCAAAGAGCGGTTGGAACGCGTGACGGTGGCCGAGGTGGACGCGCGGATGCGTCCCATACCGGGCACGGAACAGGAGCTCGAATGCGACAGCCTGATCTTATCCGTGGGGTTGATCCCGGAAAATGAGCTGGCCGAGGCACTTGGCGTGCCTTTGGATGCACGAACAAAAGGGCCTCTGTGTGACCAGAGCTATATGACGCTGGTGCCGGGCGTTTTTGTGTGCGGTAACGCGCTGCATGTGAATGACCTTGTGGATTATGTTTCCGAAAGCGGCGAAGCGGCGGGCGCGGCGGCCGCGCGCTATGTTCCCGCGGCGTGCGGGTTGGCGGAGGTGTCGGCAGACGGCGGGTTTGGATATGTGGTGCCGCAGCGCATTGACACGACAAAGCCTGCCGGGAAAACAACTTTCTTCTTCCGTTCCCTTGCTGAACGCGGAAAAACGCGTGTTCGTATGCTGGCGGACGGCAGAGAACTTTGCAAAAAGACATATATGCAGCTTAAGCCGCCGGAGATGGAGCGGATGGTGGTGGACCTTTCGGGGGCCGGGCTGCATGCAGGCTCCCGGCTTACATTCGTGATGGAGGAGGCGGACACATGAAGCGGGAATTTACTTGCATCGTCTGCCCCAACGGCTGCCGCTTGCACACCGAAGTGGAAAACGGCGCGGTGACGTCTGTGACGGGGAACCGCTGCCCAAAAGGGCGCGATTTTGCCGAAAAGGAATGCACCGCCCCCACGCGAAGCTTGTGCACCACGGTAAAAACGCTGGGGGGCGGCGCACCGGTATTGCCGGTGCGCACAGCGGGAGAATTGCCCAAGGAACGCCTGTTTGAAGCCATGGCTGTACTAAACGCGTATACGCAGACCGTGCCTGTATACTGTGGAGACGTCCTCATACCGGACCTTTTAGGCACGGGCTGCGCCGTTATTGCCACGGACGATTGGGCGCCTGAGGCGGCGGAGCTGAAATAAACCTGTGAATGCGTGTTGCGCTCGAAAAAGGTACAAAGGGGAACTCTTTGCCGTTCCATCCGACATAAAGGGAACCAGCAGACCTGCCGCAAGACGAACTTCCCATTTTTAAAAAGGAGGAGACGACCATGTCCAAGCCATATCGTGATTTTGAACCCAAATGGTACCACGGCGAGGTACCACCCACATCCTACCGCTCCATTTTCAAATGGGGCGCGCCGGATCAGATCAAACCGCCCAAGGAATCGCTTTATAAACTCGTGAAGGAAAAATTTGGCCTGACGGACGCGGACTTTGACCACTATACGGAAAATTTAGGCCTGGACGCAGTGCGGTTCGATCTGCCCTGCACCATGGAACAACGCCGCCTGGATGCGTTTCGGGACATCGTGGGTGCGGAATATGTGCGCACGGACGATTACGCGCGCCTTTCCGTTGCATACGGCAAGACCATGTACGACATCCTGCGCCTGCGCAATCAAGTGGTGGAAAACGTACCGGACGCCGTGCTTTATCCGGATACAAAGGAACAGATCGAGCGAATTGTGGCTTACTGCGCGCAGGAAAAGATACCGGTTTATGTCTATGGCGGCGGCTCGTCCGTCACACGGGGCGTGGAGTGCATGAAAGGCGGTATTTCGCTGGATATGCGCCTGCGCTTCAACAAAGTGGTCGCCTTCAATGAAGTGGACCAGACCATCACCGTAGAAGCGGGTATGAGCGGCCCGAAGCTGGAGGACACGCTCAACAACGCTCCCCGGACGCTGGGCGCAAAGCGGGCGTACACCTGCGGCCATTTTCCGCAGAGCTTTGAGCATTCCTCCGTGGGCGGCTGGGTCGTCACGCGGGGCGCGGGGCAGAACAGCACCTACTACGGCTGCATCAGCGATATTGTGATGGGACAGGAGTATGCCACGCCCATCGGACACGTCAAAACGGATACTTACCCGCGCAAGGCCACCGGGCCGGACCTGGGGCAGATCATGATGGGCGGCGAGGGCGCGTTCGGCGTGCTGACGCATGTGACGCTTAAGGTGTTCCGCCATATGCCGGAGACGGTCAAGCGCTTTTCCTATATGTTCCGGGATTGGGAGACGGCCCAGGCGGCCGCGCGGGAGATCATGCAGAGCGAGGCGGGTTTTCCTTCGGTGTTCCGTCTGTCGGACCCGGAGGAGACGGAGATCATGATGCGCATGTACGGTGTGGACGAAAGCCCGCTGCGGCACCTGTTTGATATGAGGGGCTTCAAAACGGGTGAGATGTGCCTGTATCTGGGCTTCACCAACGGAGAGAAGGGGTTTTCCAAAAACTGCGCGCGGAACGTAGCGCGAGTGTGCCGCAAATTCGGCGGTATGAGCCTGACGGGCTTTGTGACGAAAAGCTGGGAGCACGGCCGTTTCAGCGACCCATACCTGCGGGACACGCTGCAGGATTTCGGCCTTGTCATCGAGACCATGGAATGCAGCGTCAACTGGAGCAATATGAGCAGCGTACATGCGGATGTGCGCGCCTATTGCCATTCTCGCCCCAACACGATCTGCATGACGCATATGTCCCATGTTTACCCCCAGGGAGCGAACCTGTATTTTATTTTTCTGGCAAAGATGAGCAGCCTGGAGGAATTTAAGGCCTACCATGCGGGAATTCTGGACGCCATTCAGAAGAGCGGCGCGGCCATGAGCCACCACCACGGCATCGGCAAAATGTTCGGGCCGTGGCTGGAAGGGGCAGTGGGGCGGAATGAATATGGAGTCATCCGCGCGCTCAAACAGTACTTTGACCCTGACAATATCATGAATCCGGGCGGCACACTGGGACTGGATGTGCCGCAGGAGGAAAAGCGTTTTCTGAAGGCGCTGTGAAAGTGGTCCGACAACTGTTTTAAATGGTCAAAAAAGACAAGAAAGAGCCTCTCAAAATTACTTTTGAGAGGCTCTTTTCCCGGAAACAGTTGAATATTGTGAAGATGCGTTGTATACTGTTTTTTATATGAAAGAGGAGAAAAGCCCGGGCACCGGGATGGAAGAGGAGACGCATCAATGGGCCAGCAGGAAGAAACAAGAAGCATCGCGGCACATGATTCCCTGACCAAGATTTATAATTTTACCGCATTTTGCGAGTCGTCCCGCAAGTATCTTCTGAGCGCAGGTGCGGGCCGCAGCATGGGCGTGATCTATGCAAACATTATTGATTTCAAGTCTGTAAATGAACTGTATGGTCTGCCGGAGGGAGACCGTATGCTGGGCGCCTTTGCAGATTTTTTGAAGCATCTGCCGCGGACCCGTGTCTGCGGCCGTATTTTTTCGGATAATTTCCTGTGCCTGTTTGAGCGGACGCCCGGCGTGGACCTGTACGATGAAGCGTTGGGCTTCGCAGGAGCGGTAGAGCGGTTTCTTGTGGGCCAGCAGCCGTTCCATCCGCGTTCAAAGCCGCAGATCGTCAGTGGCATCAGTGCGCTGGAGGGCGGCGGAGAGGGGCTTTCCGCGGCCATTGACGGTGCGAATATCGCGCACAAGGAGGCAAAAAAGAAGTATCGCACTGCCTGCGCTGTGTTTGATGAAGCACTCAAAGACGAGATGGCGCGCGCCATCCGTTTGCAGGCGGACCTGCAGGCGGCGCTGGAACGGGAGCAGTTCACTTTTTATTTGCAGCCCAAGGTAAACCTGCGTACGGGGCGTGTAGCGGGGGCGGAGGCTCTGGCCCGCTGGAAAAAACCGGACGGCACTGTAGCGGGCCCAGCGGAGTTTGTGCCGCTTTTGGAGCGCACGGGAAATGTGGAACAGCTGGATTTCATGATTTACGAGCAGGTATGCCGTTATCTGTGCGGGAGGCAGGCGGGAGACAGCATCGTTGTCCCCGTGTCTGTAAATGTGTCCCGCGCCCATCTGAAGGACACGGATTTCGTCCAAAAGGTAAAACAGCTGCTGATACGGTATGGCGTGCATCCGTCCTTAATGGAATTCGAGCTGACAGAGACCATGCTGGCGGAATCCATGGAAGAGGCGGCGGCTGTAATCCGCGGCCTGCGCGCACTGGGCTGCAAGGTATCCATTGACGATTTCGGCACAGGCTATTCCGCGCTCAACCTGCTCAAGGAACTGGAGTTTGATATCCTGAAGCTGGACGGCAGCTTTGTTTCGGGCGCTGCAGCGGAAGGCTATAAAAGCGATGTAATCCTGCGCAATATCATCCGCATGGCGGATGAGCTGTACATGACGGTGCTCTGCGAAGGGCTGGAGACGGCCGGGCAGGTGGAACGGCTGAATACGTTCGGCTGTACGCTGGCACAGGGCTACTATTTTGCACAGCCGATGCCTGCGGAAGCGTTCGAAGCGTTCGTACAGCAGGCGGGCGGCTATTGTGCGCTGCCGTGGGGCGGCGCAGATGGCGCGCAGCGGCTGCCTGACTACTGTGAAGCGTCCGCCCTGACGGACAGCGCCGTGCGTTCCATCACTCATTCGCTGTTTGACGCAGTGCCCTGTGCCGTGGCCGGAGTGGACCCTTCCAGCAGGCAGCTGCTGTTTGCAAACGAGCAGCTGTTCTCGCTGTGCGGGTATCCGCGCGGACAGATGGCGGAAATGGAGAAAGCATTTTTTGCCCATATTGCCACAGAGCCGGAGAAGGCCCGCCTTTATGCGGAAATGCGCCGTCAGTTCGGTACGGCGGGCCGGTGCGACACCAAGCTCCCTGTTCGCCGGGCAGATGGCAGCGTGATATGGGTACGCATGACGGCAACATATGCGGGCAGTCCGGAATGGGGCCGCTATCTGCTGTGCTTTTTCTACGATATCACCCGGGAGCAGACGGGAACGGCCGCAAAGTCACGCGAGATCAAGCAACTTTCTGAGGAGCGGGATTTTTATGCGGGGATGCTCAGCAGCATCCCGTGTGCCGTCGCACAGTTCCGGGCCGAGGCGGACGGACGGTACCATGCCATTCATACGAATCTGGCCGGGGCACGGATACTGGGATACGAAAGCCTGGAGGACTTCTGGAGCCAGCCGGACCCGAATGTCCTCTCGTGCGTTCATCCGGACGACAGGCGCGGTGCGTTGGGTAATCTGTCCCGGCTGCGCCGCCCGGGCGACGCGCGCAGCTTCGAGTGCCGGCTGGTGCGCCGCGATGGCTCGGTGTGCTGGGTATCCGGGACACTTCAGATGCTGTCCGGCCCGGAGGGGTCCGTTATTCAAGTCGTGTTTTTGGATTTTACCAACAGACATGCGCTTCAAACACGGTTCGTGCATCACTACAAGCGCTTGGCGCGTGTGCAGGGGCAGGTCCTGTTTGAATATGAATACGGTACGGACATGCTTACCTTTGCCGGCGCTTCAGAATCGGGCTTGGAACTGCCGGAGCGCGCGCCGGCTTTCCTCGCCGAGGTCCATGCCGGGCGCCTTTCCCAGCCGTTCGCATCTTATGCGGCCTGTATCGCACAGGCGCTGGAGGAGGACGGCGATGATGTGTGCGGTGCGGAACGCCGGATTGAACTGCCCGGCGGCGGGATATGGGTGCGCGTTTCACTGGTGGCAGTGCGCGGCAGCAGCGGCGCAAGAGAGAGTGCTGTGGGCTGTATCATGGATGTCACGCCTCAGCACGAGGATCGGGCACGCCTGCTGCGCCTGACGCAGACGGACAGCCTGACGGGCGTTTTGAACAAGCGCACGACAGAGCAGCGCTGCCGTACGCTTTTGGAGAACACCCCCGGTGAAAAACCATTTGCACTGCTTTTGCTGGATGTGGACAACTTTAAGCAGACGAACGACCGTTACGGCCATCCAAAGGGAGACGCGGTGCTGCGCTGTCTGGGCGAAAATCTGTCCGGGCTGTTTCGCCGGGATGATGTGGTGGGCCGCGTCGGCGGGGATGAATTTTTGATGATGATGCCGGGCGCGGGCGGCGAACAGGCAGTGGGACGCGCGCGGAAGATCGCGCAGGAAATGTGCCGCTCCGTAAGCGTGCAATGCGGCGTGGACGTCTCCGGCAGCATCGGTGTTGTTTTGTCGAAGCCGGGAGCCTGCGCTTATGAAGAACTGCTGCGAAGAGCAGATTCCGCGCTGTATGCCGCAAAGGCGGCGGGCAAGGGATGCTACCGCGTATACGGCGGCGCGTGATGCGTGCGCGTCAGTTTCCGCCGGCTATCAGCATATCGATATATGCGCCGATCTCCTGTGCGCTATACAGCCCAGCTGCACGCACCTTTTCCCGCAGCATGCCCGGCAGGCTCTCATAATAGGCCCGCACGGAAGAATCCTCACGCAGGGCTGCTTCAAACACAGAGTCATTGTCTCCAAGATAAATGAACATAAAAAATCACCTCGGCCTATTATAGGCCGGGGTGATTTCATTCATGCGTGTCCCGCGTGCCGGCGGGCGTTTTTTATTACGGGGCAAAGCAAACACGGGGGACACTGGTGAAAAATTTACAGCATTTCACAGATGGTACCGCCGCCGCGCACCAGTTCTCCGTCGTACAGTACGGCGGCCTGGCCGGGGGCGGGAGCACGCTGCGGCTCGTCAAAGCGCAGCGTCACGCTGTCGTTTTCCGCGGCTTCCACAGTGCAGGACGCCGCCGCTGCGCGGCTGCGCACCTTTACGCCGTAGCGCTCCCCAGGCAGGATGGGTCTGCCGTCCGCGCGTGCGGCGTCTGTCAGTACTATGCCGGAAAAAAATTCATCGCCGCCGCGGGCAAGCTCCACGTCGCCGTTCGGGCGGATGCGCCGCACGAACAGAGGAGTGCCGTAGGCGATATTCAGACCCTTGCGCTGCCCTACGGTGTAATGCCACACGCCCTTATGGGGGCCGAGGTCTTCGCCGTCGGGACCGATGAAGCGGCCCTGCAGGGGAAAGAGGCCGCGTGCGGCGATATAGGCGGCATAGTCGCCGTCCGGAATGAAGCAGATCTCCTGGCTGTCCGGCGCATCCGCGCTGGCAAGCTGCGCGGACGCGGCCATCTCGCGGATATCAGACTTTTCAAACTCGCCGACAGGCAGGCACAGGCGGGCCAGAATATTCTGGGGCAGCCCATACAGCATGTAACTCTGGTCGCGCTCCGGGCTGACGGCGGCGCGTACATAGTAAAGGCCGTTCTCCTCCGTTACGCGGGCGTAATGCCCTGTTGCGATATAGCGGATGCCCAGACGGTCGGCCACACGGGCCAGCGCTGCAAATTTGACGCGGGGATTGCACAGCACGCAGGGACTGGGCGTGCGCCCGGCGCAGTATTGCGCGCAGAACGGTTCCACCACCTGCTGTTCGAACTCTTCTGTACAGTCCTCCTCGATAAGCGGTACGCCCAGCTGGCGCGCCACTGTCTGAGCGGCCCGCACAGCCGCATCGTGAGCAGGAGAAAAGCGGATGACCACCGCCTGCACGTCAAAGCCCTGGTCGCGCAGGATCTGGATGCATACCGAGGAATCCACGCCGCCGGAAAGCGCGACAAGGACCTTGTCCTGCTCTTCAAAGGTGCCGAAGCTGCTGCCGCAGCAGATTTCATCCGTCATGAGGAAAACTCCTTTTATGCTTTTTCAAAGATATCGAAAAAAACCGGCTGCCCGGCCGCGCGCGAAAGCGCACGGCCGGGCTGCGGTCCATTCGTTTTTACGGCGGGGAAAGGGGAACTATGCCTCACAGGCACAGGCGTGGCAATCCTCCTCCAGCTTGCCTACAATCGGCTCGGGGTCCACGCCCTGGCGGCGGTAGTAATCGGCCAGAGCGGCCTTCACCGCCTGCTCGGCCAGCACACTGCAATGCAGCTTCACGGGGGGCAGGCCGTCCAGCGCTTCCACAACGGCCTTGTTTGTCAGCTTCAGCGCCTCGTCGATGGTCTTGCCTTTGATCATCTCGGTGGCGATGCTGGAAGTGGCGATGGCTGCGCCGCAGCCGAACGTCTTGAATTTTACGTCGGTGATGACGTTGTTGTCGATCTTCAAAAACATCTTCATGATGTCGCCGCACTTGGGATTGCCGACTTCTCCCACGCCGTCCGCGTTCTCGATCTCGCCCACATTGCGCGGGTTCGCAAAATGGTCCATCACTTTTGCACTATACATAATCCTTTGTCCTTCTTTCCGGAAATTCACATCTTAAAATCATGCGCGCCACAGCGGGCTGCGCTGGCGCACGGCGGGCACGACCTCATCCAGCGCGTCGCACACGGCCTTCGCGTCGTCCATCGTGTTCTGCACGCCGAAGCTGATGCGCAGGCTGCAATGAGCGATCTCGTGGGGCAGGCCGATGGAAAGCAGCACGTGGCTGGGGTCCAAGCTGCCGGAGGCGCATGCCGAGCCGGAGGAGGCACAGACGCCGCGCATGTCCAGCATGAGCAGCAGGCTTTCGCCCTCGGCCGCGGTGAAGCTGGCGTTCACATTGTTGGGCAGGCGTTTGCTGCCGTCCAATGGGCCGTTCACTTTTACCTGGGGCATCTTCTGAATATGCTCCAGCACATAGTCGCGCATCCGGGCAAGCCGTGCGCGCTTTTCGTCAAGGCTGTTCACTGCGGCTTCCAGCGCTGTGGCCAAGCCGACAATGCCCGCGAGGTTTTCAGTACCCGCGCGGCGTCCGCGCTCCTGCGCGCCGCCGTCCAGAAAATTCAGCGGCATCACGCCGCGGCGGATATACAGCGCCCCCACGCCCTTCGGTCCGTTGAACTTGTGGGCTGAAAGGCTCAGCATATCGACAGGCAGCGCATGGCAGTCAATGGGCACAGCACCCACAGCCTGCACCGCGTCGGTGTGGAACCACACGCCGTGCTTGCGGCATACTGCGCCGATTTCCTCGATGGGCTCGATGGTGCCGATCTCGTTGTTTGCAAACATGATGGTCACAAGCGCTGTGTCCGGCCGGATGGCGGCTTCCACATCGGCGGGGGAGACAAAGCCCTCCGCGTCTACGGGCAGGTAAGTCACCTCAAAGCCTTCGCGTTCCAGCGCCTGCATGGAGTGCAGCACGGCGTGATGCTCGATACAGCTTGTGATCAGGTGCTTTTTGCCCTGCTTTGCAAATTTGTGCGCCGTGCCCTTGATGGCCCAGTTGTCGGCCTCGGAGCCGCAGCTCGTGAAAAATACCTCGCCGGTATCGCAGCCCAGCGCGCGGGCCACCTTTTCGCGCGCGGCGGCCAGTGCGTCGCCCGCCGCTGCGCCGACGGAATAAAAGATGCTGGACGGGTTGCCGTATTGTTCGCAGAAATAGGGCGCCATGGCGTCGAAAACAGGCTTCGACACAGGCGTGGTGGCGGCGTTGTCCACATAGATGATATTGCTCAAAGTTTTCACCTTGCCTTGTTTTTGAATGGCCGCTGCCCGCAGACGGTCAGGAGCAGTGTGTTCGGCCTTTCTATAATATATACTATTTTGGTGTGGTTTGCAACAGGCAATTGGAAAAAATTATATATTCCGGCAGCTTTTTTGCCGATATTACTTGTACTGGGCCGCCGCCTGCACGGCAAGCTCGTCGCACCGTTCATTTTCCGGGTGCCCGGCGTGGCCCTTTACCCAATTGTAATGAAAGGTGTGGCCTTCGCACAGGTCCAGCAGGTGCGCCCACAGGTCGCTGTTCAGCGCGGGCTTTTTGTCGCTTTTTACCCAGCCGCGGGCGCGCCAGCCCTTGGCCCAGCCTTTGGAAAGGCCGTCCATCACATATTTGGAATCACTGCAGAAGGTGATGTCGCAAGGCTCTTTGAGCTGTTCCAGCGCGCGGATGATACCCATCAGCTCCATGCGGTTATTGGTGGTCTCCGCCTCGCCGCCGGAGATCTCCTTGCGCACGCCTTTGTATTCCAGAATTGCGCCCCAGCCGCCCGGCCCCGGGTTACCGCTGCACGCGCCGTCGGTGTATATCGTGATCTTTTTCATAAAAACGCTCCGTATTCTCATAAACTCATAACAGACTCTATCATTATAGAGAAAACCAGGCGGCCATGCAAGTGGCAGCAGAGCAGCCCGTGCCGGAACGCTGGCGATAAAAACGAAGCACTCTGTGCGAATAATGCGGTATTTTTTATCCAATACTCACAAAGCACGATGGCAAAACTTGACAATACTACCCAAAAACGGTATTATTTAGAATAACAATAACCGCATTCAGGCGACGTTTTATAAAGCCGTCCGGCGGGCCGTTTTATGCATGGGGCATCCCATTGTCCGGCCGGGCCGTTTTATTTTTAAATATTTGCGGGGTATCCCGCTGATAAAAAACGAAAATAAAAAAGAATTCCCGCAGATGCGCGGCGAAAAGCGGCCTGCCCGTGAACAACGGCAGGGCTTCTTTGCAGTGCGCGGGAAATGGAGGAACGAATGGAAAATAATCAAAAAGCATCCCGGCCGCGCGCGCCCAGAGCGCCCAAGGCGGCAACCCCCGGCGTATCCGACACGCGCCAGAGCACTGCGGCTCCGGCGGCGAAGCCGGCAGCTTCCCAGACGGGCGCGGTCCCTGCGGCTGCGCCGAAGCCCGCGCGCAGGCCGTACCACCCGCGCCGCCGCAGGCCCGCCGCTGCAAGCGCCGGCACCCCGGCTGTCCCGGTCAAGATCATGCCGTTGGGCGGTCTGGGCGAGGTTGGCAAGAACATCACTCTGTACGAGTGTCAGGGCGATATGATCCTCGTGGACTGCGGCATCGTGTTCCCGGACAGCGACATGTTCGGGGTGGACCTTGTCATTCCGGATTTCACCTATGTTGTCCAGAATAAGGACCGCATCAAGGGCGTTGTTATCACGCACGGCCATGAAGACCACATCGGCGGCCTGCCCTACCTGCTCAAAGAGGTCAATCTGCCCATTTATGCCACGCGCCTTACCATCGGGCTCATCACCAACAAGCTGGAAGAACACGGGCTGGTGCGCAGCACGAAAATGGTGGAGATCGCTCCGCACCAGAAGTTCAAGCTGGGCTGTTTCACCGTGGAGCCCATCCACGTGAACCACTCCATCCCCGACGCGGTGGCCCTGGCCATCACATGCCCTGCGGGAACCATCATCCAGACGGGCGATTTTAAAATCGACTACACGCCTATTTCCGGCGGCCCGACGGATCTTGTCACCATTGCCGAATACGGCGAGCACGGCGTTTTGGCCCTGTTGTCGGATTCCACCAATGCCGAGCGTCCGGGCTTCACGGCCACTGAACAGAAGGTGGGCGCCAGCATGGAGGCCCTGTTCAGCCGCGCGGGCAAAAAGCGCATCATCATCGCCACGTTCGCCTCGAACCTGTACCGCGTGCAGCAGCTTATCGACCTTGCCGTAAAGGCAGGCCGAAAGGTGGCCGTGTCGGGCCGCAGCATGGTGAACAACACTCAGATGGCGCTGGAGCTGGGTTATCTGCACGCTCCGGAGGCTGTTCTCATCGATATTGAGGACATCAACAAATATCCGCCGGAGAAGATCGTGCTCATCACCACGGGCAGCCAGGGGGAACCGCTCAGCGCGCTGTCCCGCATGGCTGCTGCCAGTCACCGCAACGTGCGTGTGGGCGAGGGCGATTTTATCATCATCTCGGCAAACCCTATTCCGGGCAACGAGAAAATGGTGACGAAGGTCGTCAACGGCCTTTTGAAGCTGGGGGCCGAGGTCATCTACGAATCCATGTATGACGTGCATGTTTCGGGCCACGCCTGCCAAGAGGAGCAGAAGCTGATGCTCACGCTGGCAAAGCCCCAGTTCTTCCTGCCTGTGCACGGCGAATACAAGCATCTGAAAAAGCACGCCCAGACGGCTGCTGCCGTAGGCATTCCGGAAAAGAATATTTATATCGGTGAGAACGGCGACTGTGTGGTACTCTCCGCCGACGGCCTTACCGTGGGCGAGCCGGTGCCCGCAGGTGCGGTGATGGTGGACGGCCTGGGCGTGGGCGACGTAGGCAACGTGGTCCTGCGGGACCGCCGTCACCTCTCTGAGGACGGCCTTGTTATCGTTGTGGCTACCATTGACGCCCGCACGGGCGAAGTATTGGCCGGACCGGACCTTGTGTCCCGCGGGTTCGTCTATGTGCGTGAGAGCGAAAAGCTGCTGGACGACGCCCGCGACCAGGTGCGCGATGTGCTGGGTCGCATGAGTGCGGCGGACAAGCGCGATTTCGGCAGCGTCAAAACGCGTATCCGCGAGACGGTGTCCGCCTTTTTGTACCGCAAGACAAAGCGCAGCCCCATGATTCTGCCCATTTTGATGGAGGTATGAGGCGCGCCGCAGCGGCGGCGCCTGAGAAAAGAGGAGGCACGGCATGAAAAAACGATTTGCGGCGCTTGACGCGACCGTCATCATCCTGTCCGCGGCCTGCATCGCGCTGTGCGTTGCGCTGGCGCTGGTGAAGCCCACTTACCTTGTTTTTGTCGCGGGTGTGCTGCTCGTTGTGGGCATCGTGGTCGGGCTGAACATCCGCTGGTTCCGGCACAGGCTGGCGCGTCTGCTGCACGGCGCTTCGGATGCATCCAGCGCGGCGCAGGGAAGTTTTGCCGCCATGAGCGTCCCGGTCGTTATCCTCACAGGCGGCAGCGTGGCGTGGTACAACGATGCGTTCCGTGACGATGTAATGGGCGGCAGGGACGTGTGCCTGCTGCCCATGTCGAAGGTGGTCCCGGCGTTCATGCCGGCGCTGGCGAAAGAAAAGACGGGCCAGAACATCGAGTTCGGCGGCCAGCGTTATTCCGTGTACGGCAGCGGCGTGGAGGCGGGCGACGGCCTGTTCGTGGCCTATTTTGTCAACAATACCACACTCAAGCGGCAGGCGGGAGAGTATCTTGCCACACGCCCTGCGGTGATGCTCATTGCCGTGGATACCTACGACGAGATCCTCAAGGAAATGAAAGAGAGCGACCGCGCCCGCGTAGCGGGTGAGATCGATCTGGCGCTGGAACAGTTCATCGGGGCCACCACAGGCTTTCTGCGGCGCATCAGCGCCTCGCGGTATATCGCTGTGGTGGAAGAGCGCCATATGCAGGAGATCGTTAAAAACCGCTTTTCCATCCTGGATAAAGTGCGCGAGATCGGCGAAGAGGCGGGCACCGTGACGCTCTCCATCGGCGTAGGGCGGCTGGCCGCCACACTGCGCGAGGGCGAAGCCATGGCTGTGCAGGCGCTGGATATGGCGCTGGGACGCGGCGGCGACCAGGCCGCTGTCAAAAGTGCCGAGGGCTTTGAGTTCTACGGCGGTGTGTCCCGCAGTGTGGAAAAGCGCAGCAAGGTGAAAAGCCGCATCATCGCCTCCGCCATCAAGGATCTGATGGCACAGAGCGAAAGCGTGCTGATCATGGGCCACCGCGCGTCCGATTTGGACGCTTTGGGTTCCGCCGTCGGTATGCTGCGCTTTGCGAAGCTGTGCGGCAAACCCGCCGCCGTGGTGGTCAACGAGCGCCAGAGCCTCGCGGCAAACCTCATTGAGGAATTCCGCCGCGCTGGCTGCGGGGATGATTTTATCGAACCGGACGAAGCGGAAAAATGCATTGATAAAAACACGCTGCTGGTGATCGTGGATACGCATTTGAAGGCCATTTTGGAAAGTCCGGAACTGTACAGGGCGGCAAAAACCGTAGTCGTTATCGACCACCACCGAAAATGTGTGGGCCACATTGACGACAGTGTAGTATTCTATCACGAACCTTATGCTTCCAGCGCATCCGAGCTGGTGAGCGAGCTGCTCCAGTACATCGACATGACCAAGGAGAACCGCCTTACACCGCTGGAAGCGCAGGCACTGCTGGCAGGCATCATGCTGGACACGCGCAATTTCTCGCTGCACACGGGCGTGCGCACGTTCGAGGCAGCCGCTTACTTACGGCGCATGGGCGCGCAGACGCAGGCAGTGAAGAAACTGTTCAATTCGTCGTTTGAAAGTTATGCCTACAAGGCGCAGCTTGTCACGGACGCGGAAATCTATATGGGCTGTGCCGTCGTGTTTTCCGACAGCGTGCCCGCGGAGCTCAGCGTCGTAGTGCCCCAGGCCGCCAACGACCTGCTTACCATCAACGGTGTGGAGGCCAGCTTTGTGGCGGTGGATAACGGCGCGCAGGTGTCGGTGTCCGCCCGCAGTATGGGCGATGTGAACGTGCAGGTCATTATGGAAAAGCTGGGCGGCGGAGGCCATTTGACAATGGCGGGCGCGCAGCTGCGAAATGTATCGCTGGAAGAGGCAAAGCGCCGGCTGCTGGACGCAATCTCTGAATACCGCGAAAGCCAGCGGACGGAGAAGCAGAAGAACAGCTGAATGCAAAACGGTATGCCCGGCGCGCGGTTTCTCCGTGCGCCGGATGTATTTTCCGGGCAAACCGCTTGCCTTTCCCGCACAAAATTGGTATAGTTGTTTCGGTTGCAAAAATATCCGGCCCGCGTTTTCTCCGCCGTGAGCAGAGGGGGCGCGGGGCCTGCAATACACACAGGGAGGTCTGCACCATGAAGGTAGTGCTCAAACAGGACGTAAAGTCCATCGGCAAGAAAGACGAGCTGCACGAGGTATCGGACGGCTACGCCCGCAATTATCTGCTGCCCCGCGGCCTTGCCGTGGCCGCCGACGCGGCGGCCGTCAACGAGGTAAGGACAAAAGCGGCGGCCAGCGAGCATCATGCAGCGGAGGAGTTGGCCAACGCGCAGGCGCTGGCCAAAAAGCTGAATGGGCAAATCGTCGCCATCAAGGCCAAGGCGGGCCAGGGCGGGCGCCTGTTCGGCTCCGTCACCTCCAAGGACATCGCCGCCGCGCTCACACAGAAAGTGGGCGAGCCGGTGGATAAGCGCAAGATCGTATTGGACGGCGACATCAAAAACTTCGGTTCCTATGAGGTCGAGGTAAAGGTATATCCCAAGGTGACGGCGAAGCTGACCGTCAAGGTGGAGGAATAAGCGGCCGCGCGGCCGCAGGAGATTTTCGGAATACGGAAAGGAGGGCCCGCAATGCCCGCGAATAACCGCAGCGCTGTTTCCGGCGGGCTCAACCTGTCGCTGGAATCACTCGGCGTAAACCTGCCGTACAGCATGGAGGCCGAACAGGCTGTGCTGGGCGCGGCGATCCTGGACGCAGACATCATTCCCAAAATGGTGGAGACGCTGCGCCCGGAGATGTTTTATGCCCGCCAGAACGGCGAGATATTCTCCGAGATCGTGCGCCTGTTTACAGGCAGCGCGCCTGTGGATTTTGTCACGCTTCTGGCAGCGGTGCAGGATGCCGCTGTTTTTGAGACCGAGGACGCGGCCAAGGTCTACCTGACCCAGCTGGCTGAAACGGTGCCCTCGCTTTCGCATACGGACACCTATGTGAAGATCATCGCGGAAAAATACCGTGTGCGTCAGCTGATGAATGCGGCCAAGACCATTCTGGAGCAGACAGGAGAGGAAACAGACGCCGACCTGCTGCTGGAGAGCGCGGAACAGAAAATTTATGAAATTCGCTCGGGACGCGATTCCACGGCGCTCACGCCCATCAGCAGCGTCATCATCGACACCTATGCTCATCTGCAGGAGATCTCCGGTCCCAATAAAGATAAATATCTGGGCATTCCCACAGGCTTTAATTATCTGGACACCATGCTCACGGGCTTGGGCCGTTCGGACCTGATCATCCTCGCGGCCCGTCCCGGTATGGGCAAAACCTCTTTTGCTCTGAACATCGCGACCAACGTGGCGAAAAAGCAGAATGTGCCCGTGGCCGTGTTCAGCCTTGAAATGACAAAGGACCAGCTCGTCAGCCGCATCCTCTCCAGCGAGGCGGCCATCGACAGCCAGGCCTTCCGCACCGGCGGGCTCTCCACGGCGGACTGGGAGGACCTGGCCCGCGCGTCCGAGGTGCTGGCCAAGACCCATATTTATCTGGACGATACGTCGAACATCACCATCCCGGAGATGAAGGCGAAGATCCGCCGCATCAATCAGGACCCGGCGCGCCCGGACATCGGGCTGCTCATCATCGACTATCTGCAGCTTATGAGCACGGGCAAGCGCACGGAGAACCGCGTGCAGGAGATCAGTGAGATCACCCGTAACCTGAAAATCATGGCAAAAGAGCTGAATGTGCCGGTCATTGCACTGAGCCAGCTTTCCCGAAGCGCGGAGAAGAACCGCACAGACCACCGCCCGGTGCTGAGCGACCTTCGAGATTCCGGTTCCATTGAGCAGGACGCGGACGTGGTGCTGTTTTTGTACCGCGACGCCTATTACGACAACGGCGAGGAAACCGACGCCACCACAGCCGAATGCATCGTAGCAAAAAACCGCCACGGCGAGGTGGGGAAGGTGGACCTGGGCTGGGACGGCGCGCACACCCGATTCACCAACGTGGACTATGCCCATGGATGAGTTTGAAGCCCGCGCCGGGGCCTATATTTCCCAACATCAAATGCTGCAAAAAGGGGATACTGTTATCGTGGCGCTCTCCGGCGGGGCGGATTCGATGGCATTATTCCATTTTTTGTTTTCCGTGCAGAATGTGTGGGGGCTGCGTCTGCGCGCGGCTCATGTGAACCACGGCCTGCGCGGCGCTGCTGCAGACGGGGACGCCGCCTTTGTGCGCGCCCAGTGTGCGGCGCGGGGTGTTCCGCTGGATGAGACGCTGCTCTCGCCGCCTGAAAACGCGGGCGAGGAGTGGGGCCGGCAGGAACGGTACGCTTTTTTTGCACGGTTGGCACAGGCGCACGGCGCGAAGGTCGCAACGGCGCACACCTGCTCCGACAATGCCGAAACGGTGCTGTTCAATCTGGCCCGCGGCAGCGCGGCCCGCGGAGCCGCGGGCATCCCGCCTGTGCGCGGGCCGTATGTGCGCCCGTTGCTGTGGGCGCAGCGGGCGGATGTCCTGGCTTATCTGGCGTGCTGCGGCGTGCCGCATGTGACGGACGCCACCAATGATACGGACGCATATGCCCGCAACCGCATCCGCCACGGCGTGCTGCCCGCTCTGGAGCGCGCGCACCCGGGCGCCGCGCGCAGCATAACGCGTTTTGCCGCCGAGATGTCCGCGGTGGCGGATTATCTGGAGGAACAGGCTGGAGCGCTGCTGGAACAGGCGTGCGTGCCCCGAGCTGTGTATTTGCCGGGAAATATCCCGGACGCTTACTGTGCGCAGACGTTGGCTGCGGCGCCCGCGGCCGTGCGGCATACGGCGCTGGCCCGGCTCATCGCGGCCGCAGCGCCGCAGCAGAAAATGAGCCTTGTTCCCGAGGCGGACGCGCTTTTGGCAAAAGGCGAGGGTGCGGTGCAGCTCTGTGAGGGCGTATGGCTTTCCATACGGCAGGGCCTGCTGGCCGTAGGTCCCCGGCCGGAACCGCCGCGCGGAGAGGCCGGAAGCTGGCGGCAGCCGTTTGCGCCGGGTGTTTTTGCCGCGCCGGGCGGGCTTTTGGTAGAGGTTCAGCTGGTCAATTATGAAAAAATGGTTAATTCTGAGAAAGATGTGAGAAACCTCTTAAAATTTTGCGCGGATTATGGTAAAATACAGGATAATCCGTGTTTCCGTACACGCCGCCCGGGCGATATGTTCCGCCCCGCGGGACGCGGTGTGACAAAACCGTTGAAAAAGCTGTTTTCGGAACAAAGGGTGCCTTCCGCGGCGCGTGACGCCCTGCCGGTGCTCGCCAGCGGAGGCACAGTCTTATGGGCGGCGGGCTTCGGTTTTGCCGAAGGCCTGGCCCCGGATGAATTTACAAAAACCGCTGTGACGGTCACGGCACGGCAGATGGAGGAAGTAACATGAACGATAATATGAAAGAGGACGTCCTGCGCGTCCTGCTCAGCGAGGATGAGATCCGCGAAAAGGTGCGGGAGCTGGGCGGCAAGATCACGGCGGATTACAAAAACAGCAACCTGATGCTGGTGACGGTGCTGAAGGGCGCCGTGGTGTTTCTGGCGGATCTGATGCGTCAGATCGACGTGCCTGCCGAGATCGATTTCATGGTTGTGTCCAGCTATGGCTCCGGGGTCAAATCCAGCGGTGTCGTGAAGATCGTAAAGGATCTGGACGTCCCCCTTGCAGGCAAGGATATTCTGATCGTTGAGGATATCCTGGACTCCGGCCTCACGCTCAGCTATATCAAGGAGCTGCTGGAGAGCAGGGGGCCGCGCTCCATCCGCATCGCCACGCTGCTGGATAAACCCAGCCGCCGCAAGGTTGACCTGCAGGCGGATTACATCGGCTTCTCGGTGCCGGACGAGTTCGTCATCGGCTACGGGCTGGATTACGATGAAAAATACCGCAATCTGCCGTACATCGGCATTCTGAAACCCGAGGTCTATTCCGTATAAGCGGACGGCCCGGCGCACCGCGGCGGTGCGAGCGTATTTAAGGCAGGCGCGCCGAAGAAGCCTCCTTCAGGAGTGAAACTGATTTGAATAAAAACCGGAAAAGCACAAGCGGGCTGATGATCATCGCCCTGCTGGGCCTCATCATCATGGCGTTCATCCTGTTCAGCACAGGCGGCGATACCCAGACGATGAAATATTCAGAGGTCATTGATTATTTTGAACAGGGCAAAGTGTCCGAGTTCGTGCTCAATATGAAAAACGGGGCCATGCAGCTTACGCTGACGGAGGAGGCCACGCAGGAGCTGCTGGAGCAGCAGCCGGGCATGACTCTCGGCGGCCAGCAAACGGGCGCTCTGGGCGGCCTGTGGGGCGGTTCGTCATCGGGCGCCGCTTCGGACACGGCAAAACAGGCTGTGCTCACCTATACGCTGCCGTATGCGGGCGAACTGCTGGACAAGGATAATTTGCAGCGCTACCGCGAGATCTATGCCGAAAAGAATGGCGGTGCGGAACTGAAGATGGACCTGCTGCCCGCCACGGAAACGCCGGTCTGGCTGACGATGCTGCCGATGCTGCTGATCTCCGTTCTGCTGATGGCAGGCTTCTACTATTTCATGTACAAGCAGTCCGGCGGGGGCGGCGCGATGAATGTAGGCCGGGCCAAGGTAAAGGACCAGGCCGAGCAGGGCCGTAAGGCCACATTTAAGGACGTGGCCGGTGCAGACGAGGAAAAAGAAGAGCTGCAGGAGATTGTCGAGTTCCTCAAAAATCAGACGAAATTCAACACGCTGGGCGCGCGCATCCCGCACGGCGTGCTGCTGGTGGGCCCTCCGGGCACTGGTAAAACACTTCTGGCCCGCGCCTGTGCGGGCGAGGCGGGCGTGCCGTTCTATTCCATCTCCGGCTCTGACTTTGTGGAGATGTATGTGGGCGTGGGCGCGTCCCGTGTGCGTGACCTTTTCGATAAGGCGAAAAAGACTGCGCCCTGTATCGTGTTCATTGATGAGATCGACGCAGTGGGCCGCCAGCGCGGCGCAGGGCTGGGCGGCGGACACGACGAGCGTGAGCAGACGCTGAACCAGCTGCTGGTGGAGATGGACGGCTTCGGTGCAAACGAGGGCGTTATCGTTATCGCGGCCACAAACCGCGCGGATATCCTGGATAAGGCGCTGCTGCGCCCGGGCCGGTTTGACCGCCAGGTATATGTGGGCCTGCCTGACATTAAAGGCCGTGAGGAGATCCTCAAGGTGCACACGCGCAACAAGCCGCTCGCGCCGGACGTGGTGCTCAAAACCATTGCGAAATCAACAGCCGGGTTCACAGGCGCAGACCTGGAGAACCTTGTCAACGAGGCGGCGCTGCTTGCAGCGAAGCGCGGGCGCAAAGCCATCACGGAGCAGGACATCGAGGAAGCCAGCATCAAGGTGGTGGCCGGCCCCGAAAAAAAGAGCCGCGTCGTTACCGAGCGGGAAAAGCGCCTGACATCCTACCACGAAGCAGGGCATGCCATCACGCATTATTACTGCGAGACGGCAGACCCCGTGCATGAAATTTCCATTATTCCCCGCGGTGCGGCGGGCGGCTATACCATGAGCCTGCCTGAAGAGGATAAGAACTACGTTACCAAAAAGCAGATGGAAGACAATATCGTTACGCTGCTGGGCGGACGCGTGGCCGAGAAGCTGGTTCTGGACGATATCTCCACAGGCGCGTCCAACGATTTGGAGCGCGCCACGGCCATTGCGCGCAGCATGGTGATGCGTTATGGCTTTTCAGAGCGGCTGGGACCCGTCGTATATGGGAACGAGCCGAGCGAGACGTTCCTGGGCCGAGACCTGAGTGCAGGCCGCGGTTATTCCGAAACAGTTGCTTCTGAGATAGACGCCGAGATCCGCGAGATGCTGGACGAGGCCTATGAGGCGGCGCGTGTGATGCTCAGCGAGCACATCGATAAGCTGCACACCGTGGCCAAAGCGCTGATGGAGCGTGAGAAGCTTTCCGGTGAGGAATTCTGCATACTGATGGAAGGCGGCACACTGCCGCCCTTGGACAAGGACGACGCGCCCCGCGCAGACGCCGAAAAGGCGGAGGACGAAAAAAGCTCCGCACCGCGCCGCAGGGTTTCTGTGCACGTGAAGGAACCGGCTGTGCAGGAGCCTGCCTCTGTGCAGAGCGAAACGCCTTCTGCCGAAGAAGCGCCGAAAGAATAAGTATCCGGTCTGTCCGGTGGAAAAGCAGAGAAAAGCCCGGCCCCGCTGAACACGGGGCCGGGCTTTTCTCTGCGGGGAAGGAACGGGCGAAAGCCGGGGCGCGCAATGAGGCTCACAGCGCCGCAAAGATTTTTATGATCTCAGGCTCCTCCAGTGCGATGGTTCGCCCGGCAAGGTAAGAGAGCGTATTTTCCGCAGGAATGTCGCGGAACGTCACGCTGGCCGCGCACAGCGCCTGGGTTTTAAAGCCGCAGCGGTCGTTCATCCTGCGGCTGCCGTATTTGACGTCGCCCAGAATGGGTGCGCCCAAAAAAGCGAGGTGTGCGCGGATCTGGTGCGTGCGCCCTGTCACGAGCCCGATGCGGCACAGCGCACACGGCCCTTTTGTCTGCAATATGGCGACGTCGGTAATGATCTCTTTGTAACCCGGCGCGGTTTCGGCACGCACGTCCACCTTATTGTTTTTTTCAAAGTGACGCAGATAAGCTGTGTGGCGGCCCTTGGGCGGCACGCCTGCGGTGATGCAGTAATATTCCTTTTGAAGGAGGTCGCGCCGGATGAGCTCGTTCATATCCCGCAGCGCGGCGTAGTTTTTGGCGGCCAGAACGAGGCCCTCGGTGCCGCGGTCGATGCGATTGCACAGCGCGGGAGAAAAGGCGGCTTCCGCCGCGGCGTCGTATTCACCTTTTTGCGCCAGATAGTCGGTGAACAGCTCCACAAGGCTCACGTCACCCGTGCGGTCGGAATGGCACAGCAGATGGGCGGGCTTGTAGAGCGCGGCGATGTTTTCGTCCTCGTACACCATGCGCAGAGGTGGGCGTTTTTTATAGGGAAGGGGCCTGGCCGTGGGCGGCGCTGCGGAAAAAAATTCATCGTTGATGTAAAGCTCCACCAAGTCGCCCGGGCAAAGGCGCGTGTCCGGCGCGCCTTTTTTGCCGTTGACCTTGATGCGTTTGTTGCGGAACGCTTTGTAGAGCAGCGATTTCGGCATGCCGGAGGTGACGTTTTCGACAAACCGCGAGAGCCGTGCTCCGTCCTCGTTTTTTCCGGCTGTGAAACTTTTCATGCGCCTTTTCCTCCCGTGCTTTCAAAATTCGTCCTTTTAGTATATAATAATCTCAACCGTTCGTAAAGGAGGAACTGCTTTGGGCGTACATGACGACCACCGCCGGCGTGTATACGAGCGTTTCCTGCGGGAGGGACTGGCCGGGTTTGAGGAGCATAACGCCATGGAGTTTTTGCTCTTTCTTGCGCGCCCCCGGGGCGATACGAATCCGTTGGCGCATGCGCTGATCGACCGGTTCGGCAGCCTTTCGGCTGTGTTGGACGCGCCCATCGAAGAACTGGAGCGTGTGCCCGGCGTGGGGCATTCCAGCGCCGTCGCGCTCAAATTTATCCCGCAGATGTGCGCATATTATCTGGAGAACAAGACGTCCCACAAAGTGCCGCTTACAAGCGTAGAAGAAGCCAGCGCATTTTTTATGCCGAAATTTTTCGCCCGCACGCAGGAAGCTTTTTATATGGCGGCTGTGGATGACCGCCGCGTGCTGCTGCGCTGCGTGCTCATCTCCGAGGGCAGCGCCAACGCCACGGCGGTTTCCGTGGCGAAAGTGGTCTCCGAAGCACTCAAGTGCGGGGCGACGGGCGTGATGCTGGCCCACAACCATCCGCGCGGCATCACACTGCCTTCCAGCAGTGATATGGCTGTCACACGGGAGATCTACCGCGCGCTCCGGCTGGTAAACATCCAGCTTGTGGAGCATCTCATTTTTGCGGACAATGAATTTCTTTCCTTTGTGCAGAGCAATTATATGGACAGTATCCGCCAGAGCGTGCAGGACTGAGCGCCCGTGCTCCGGTATTCGGATAAAAATGAACCGCGCCCCGGGTTTGCTGCCCGGGGCGCGGTTTTGGCATGCGGAGGGCGGGACCGTCAGCGCGCAGGCAGACCGTCCAGAAAAGCGTCGATGTTGCGCACGGTGCGCACGTCTATGTAATGCTCGATGCGTTCGGTTTGTTCCAACTCATCCGCGCTGCCGTTGATGCGGCGCAGCAGGCGGTTGAGCACGTCGTGCCGGTATAAAAGGTATGCGCCCGCCTGAGAGCCCTTTTCCGTCAGGCGCAGGCAGCCGTACCGCTCGTTGGTCAGATAGCCTCCGGAACGCAGCAGCGCGGCCATTTTGGAGGCCGACGAAGGCTGGACATGCAGCTCACGCGCCAGCGCGGAGATGCGCGTATAGCCGCCGGTCCGCGTCAGACGGCAGATCATTTCAAGATAATCCTCCATGGCTGTCGTCAGCGGACCGGTGTCCGCGCGGTCGTACCCGTTCTGCGTGTAAAACAGCTGTTCTGTATCCATGCTCCGCCCCCCTGTAACGCCTTCGGAAGAAACGCCATATATTGTCAACAGGGGAACAAAGTTTCCCCGGCCTAACGGCTACGGTATATGCTTATGAAAAGAGGCGTCTGGATATGACACAGGAAGGAACGCTCACCGCGCTGCGGGAGGGCGAACGCGCGCGGGTGGCCGCGCTGCTGACGGAGGGCGGCATGCGCCGCCGTATGCAGGACATCGGCCTGATCGAGGGCACGGAGGTGGAATGCGTGCAAAAGAGCCCCGCGGGAGACCCGGTGGCCTACCGCATCCGCGGCGCGCTCATAGCGCTGCGGGCCGAGGACTCCGCACGCGTGCTGGTCACGGGCTGCTGAAGGGATGGGGGGGAGAGAGGATGGGACTGACAAACCGTTCCACGGGCGCGCACGCGGCGGACGGCATGCTGGCCGTCGTCAAGCGGCGGGAGACGGATTCCGTCGTCGCGCTGGCAGGCAATCCGAATGTGGGCAAATCAACGGTGTTCAACGAGTTGACGGGTATGAACCAGCACACGGGCAACTGGCCCGGCAAAACGGTGGCCAGCGCGCAGGGATACTGCGAGACGGGCGGCTGGGGCTGCGTGCTGGTGGATATCCCGGGCTGCTATTCTCTGATGGCACATTCCGCGGAGGAAGCGGTGGCGCGGGATTTCATCTGCTTTGGCGGTGCAAACGCCGTTGTGGTGGTGTGCGACGCTTCCTGCCTGGAACGCAATTTAAATCTGGCGTTGCAGGCAATGGAAATTACGGATAATGTGGTACTGTGTGTGAACCTGATGGACGAGGCGCGGCGCAAAGGCGTAGAAGTGGACGCGGCCCTACTGGGGCAAAGGCTGGGCGTGCCGGTCGTTCCGGCGGCGGCCCGCAGCGGCGAAGGCCTGCCGGAGCTGATGTGCGCCGTGGAGCGTGTGGCCCGGGGAGAATGTGCGGGACACGTGTGCCGGGTGCGTTACGCACAGCCTGTGGAGGCTGCGCTGGCGCTGCTGACGCCCGCCGTGGCCAACGCCGCGGGAACAGGCGGCCCGGCTCCGCGGTGGCTGGCGCTGCGCCTTTTGGAAGGGGACACGGAGCTGAATGCCGGAATTGTGCGGTATCTGGGCTTTTCGCTGGCGCAGCATCCGGATGTGGCGGAAATACTGGCGCGGGCAAGGCGCCTTCTTGCGGAAGGGGGCGTCACGCAGGAGGCGCTGCACGATGAAGTCGTGCGCAGCCTTGTGCGCACAGCGGAGACCGTGTGCATCGGCGCGGTGCGCTGCACGCCCACGCCGCAGGAGTTGCGTGACCGGAGGCTGGACCGGATTCTGACGAGCCGCCGCACGGGTTTTCCGCTCATGCTCCTGCTGCTTCTGGGAGTGTTCTGGCTGACGATCACCGGCGCGAACGTGCCGTCCCAGCTTTTGGCGGACGGTTTGTTTTGGGTGGGAGACCGGCTGGGCGGAGCGATGGCTTGGGCCGGCGCGCCTGTGTGGGTGAAAGGCCTGCTGGTGGATGGCGTATACCGCGTGCTGGCGTGGGTGGTATCTGTAATGCTTCCGCCCATGGCTATCTTTTTTCCTCTGTTTACGCTGCTGGAGGATCTGGGATATCTGCCGCGGGTGGCATTCAACCTGGATCGCACCTTCAAAAAATGCCGGGCCTGCGGCAAGCAGGCTCTCACCATGGCAATGGGCTTCGGCTGCAACGCGGCAGGGGTGGTGGGCTGCCGCATCATTGATTCCCCGCGGGAACGGCTCATTGCTATGCTCACCAACAATTTTGTGCCCTGCAACGGCCGGTTCCCCACGCTGATCGCGATCCTGACGATGTTTTTTGTGGGCGCCTCCGGCGGATTCGGCGCTTCGCTGGCTTCGGCGGCGCTGCTCACGGGGCTGGTGCTGCTGGGCGTGGGGGCCACTTTTCTTGCATCACGGCTGTTGTCCGGCACGGTGCTCAAAGGTGTGCCGTCCTCATTTACACTGGAGCTGCCGCCCTACCGCAGGCCGCAGATAGGTAAGGTGATCGTGCGTTCCATTTTCGACCGCACGCTGTTTGTTCTGGGCCGCGCGGCAATGGTGGCCGCGCCCGCGGGCATGCTTATATGGGTCATGGCGAATCTCACGCTGGACGGCCAAACGCTCCTGACGCGCAGCGCGGCGTTTTTGGACCCGGCGGCCCGCTTTTTCGGCCTGGACGGCGTAATCCTGCTGGCGTTTATTCTGGGCTTCCCAGCCAACGAGATCGTCGTGCCCATCATCATCATGGCGTATCTTTCAACAGGCAGTCTGGTGGAGATGAACGATCTTTCGGCGCTGCATACGCTGTTGGTACAGAACGGCTGGACATGGGTGACGGCGGTGTGCACGATGCTGTTTTCGCTGATGCACTGGCCGTGTTCGACAACATGTATCACCATTCGCAAGGAATCGCAGAGCTGGAAGTGGACGGCAGCCGCGTTTGCGCTTCCCACCGCCGCCGGTCTTGCGTCCTGTGCTCTGGTGGCGAACGGCGCGCGGCTGGTTGGGCGGCTGTTGGGCGGATAGCACGTCCGCGCAAGCGTGCTCCGGCGATGGCGCCGGACGGGTATGATCTGCATGTGCGGGGCAAAATAACCAAAAGAGCGGTTGGCGTACGAGGGAAAATAGGAGGGTATAAGATTGCAGTTTTCTACCAAAATTGGTATAATAGAACCTCTGGGAAGATTCTCTGGAGAATGACGTTTTACCCGCGGCTGCATTGTATTTTGAGGGATGGAAATGGAAGAAGAACACAAGGACAGATTTATTCTCAAGGCGCCTTACAAGCCCACGGGCGACCAGCCTGAGGCCATCGCACAGCTGACGGACGGGCTGCTGAAGGGCGATAAATGTCAGACGCTCCTGGGTGTGACAGGCAGCGGCAAAACGTTTACGATGGCAAACGTCATTGCGAACCTCAACCGCCCCACGCTGGTGCTGGCGCACAACAAAACGCTGGCTGCGCAGCTTTGTACAGAGTTCAAGGAGTTTTTTCCGGACAACGCGGTGGAGTATTTCGTAAGCTACTACGATTACTACCAGCCGGAGGCGTATATCCCAAGCACTGACACCTATATTGAGAAGGACAGCGCCATCAATGAGGAGATCGACCGTCTGCGCCATTCGGCCACAGCCGCGCTGTCGGAACGGCGCGACGTTATCATCGTGGCCAGCGTGTCGTGTATTTACTCTTTGGGCGACCCCATTGATTACCGCAGCATGGTCATCAGCGTGCGGCAGGGCATGCACATGAGCCGCGATGAGCTGATGCACCGCCTGGTGGCGCTGCAGTACGAGCGCAACGACCTCAACTTCGTGCGAAACAAATTCCGCGTGCGGGGCGACATTGTTGAGATCAACCTCGCCTATATGAACGATGTGGCCATCCGTATCGAATTTTTCGGCGACGAGGTCGACCGCATCAGCGAAGTGAACGCGCTGACGGGCGAGCGCCACGCGGTGATTCGGCATATTGCCATTTTCCCGGCCAGCCATTACATCGTTTCAGGTGATAAAATGCGCGCGGGCCTTGCAAATATCCGCGACGAGCTGGACCGGCAGGTGAAGGCTTTCACCGGAGAGGGGAAGCTGCTGGAGGCCCAGCGCATTGCCCAGCGCACCAATTACGACATTGAGATGCTTACCGAAGTGGGCACCTGCAAGGGCATCGAGAACTACTCCGCTGTTTTGTCGGGCCGTGCGCCCGGTTCCACGCCGACAACATTGCTGGATTATTTCCCCGAGGATTTCCTGTTGTTTGTGGACGAGAGCCATGTGATGCTGCCCCAGCTGCGCGCCATGTACGGCGGCGATTACGCCCGCAAAAAAAGCCTTGTGGACTTCGGCTTCCGCCTGCCGTCGGCATTTGACAACCGCCCGCTCAAATTCGAGGAGTTTGAGTCGAAGCTGAACCAAACGGTGTTCGTTTCGGCCACGCCCGGCGATTTTGAACGCGCACAGTCCACACAGATCGTGGAACAGGTCATCCGCCCCACGGGCCTGCTGGACCCGCGTGTCATCGTCAAGCCTGTGGAAGGGCAGATCGAGGACCTGCTGGGCGAGATCAACACCCGCAGTGGCCGGGGCGAGCGCGTGCTGGTCACAACGCTGACGAAGAAGATGGCCGAGGACCTGACGGATTATCTCTCCGACCATGGCGTTAAGGTAAAATATATGCATCACGAGGTGGATACCTTCGAGCGTGTGGAGCTGATGCGTGATCTGCGCAAGGGCACTATTGATGTGATCGTGGGCATCAACCTGCTGCGCGAAGGGCTGGATCTGCCCGAGGTATCCCTTGTCGCCATCCTGGACGCGGACAAAGAAGGCTTTCTGCGCAGTGAAACGAGCCTCGTGCAGACCATTGGACGTGCCGCGCGCAATGCGGACGGCGTCGTTATCATGTATGCGGATTCCATCACGCCCTCAATGGAGCGCGCTATTATGGAGACTGAGCGCCGCCGCGGCATCCAGGAGGCCTACAACGCCGCCAACGGCATCACACCCAAGACCATCGTCAAGGAAATCAGCGGTATGGGCGTGCTGGAGATATCCTCCAAAGACGACAGTGCGGACAAGCCCGCCAAACGCATGAGCCGCGCGGAGATCGAGCAGAAGATCAATCAGCTGACGCGGGAGATGCGGGAAGCGGCTAAAATACTGGAATTTGAACACGCGGCGTTTCTGCGCGACCGCATTGAAAAGCTGCGCAAGCAGGCGGAAAGGAAAACCAAGCTTTGAGTACAGACAAAATCGTGATAAAAGGCGCGCGGGAGCACAACCTCAAAAACGTGGACGTGACCATCCCCCGCGACAAACTCATCGTCATGACGGGCCTTTCGGGCAGCGGCAAATCTTCGCTGGCGTTTGATACCATCTACGCAGACGGACAGCGCCGGTACATGGAAAGCCTGTCCAGCTATGCCCGCCAGTTTTTGGGCCAGATGGAGAAGCCTGATGTGGACGAGATACAGGGCTTGTCGCCGGCCATATCCATCGACCAGAAAACGACCTCCCGCAACCCGCGCTCCACAGTGGGCACGGTGACGGAAATCTACGATTACCTGCGCCTGATGTATGCGCGTATCGGGATTCCGCACTGCCCGGTGTGCGGCCGCGTCATCAGCCAGCAGACGGTGGACCAGATGGTGGACGAGGTGCTGCGCCTGCCCGAGGGCACGCGGTTCCAGGTGCTGGCCCCCGTTGTGCGCGGGCGCAAGGGCACCCAGCAGAAGGAGTTCGAGGCCGCGCGCCGTTCCGGCTTTGCCCGTGTGCGCGTGGATGGCAATATGTACGAGCTGGACGAGGAGATCGCCCTTGAAAAGAACAAGAAGCACACGGTGGAGATCGTGGTGGACCGCCTCGTCGTCAATGATGAGGTGCGCAGCCGCCTGGCGGATTCCATCGAGACGGCCATCGGTTTGACGGGCGGCCTTGTGGGCATCGACGTCATCGGAGGCGATGAGATGCTGTTCAGCCAGAGCTATGCCTGCCCGGAGCACGGCATTTCCATCGACGAGCTTGCGCCGCGCATGTTCTCGTTCAACAATCCCTTCGGCGCGTGCGAGACATGCACGGGCCTCGGTACCTTTATGAAGGTGGACCCGGCGCTCGTTATTCCGAACCGCAGCCTTTCCATCCGCGAGGGCGCGATCAAGGCAAGCGGCTGGTATTATGCGGACGGTTCTGTGAGCGAGATGTACTACAAGGGCCTGGGCAAAAAATACGGTTTTACGCTGGACACCAAAATCAAGGACATGCCGCCTGAAGGCGTGCATGCGCTTTTGTACGGTACCGGCGGCGAAAAGCTGGAGATGACCCGCGAGACGGACCGGGGCACCGGGACATACAGCACCGAGTTTGAAGGCATCATCAACAATCTGGAGCGCCGCTTCCGCGAAACAAATTCCGAGTGGATGAAAGAGGAGATACAAGGCGTGATGACGGGTGTGGAATGCCCGGACTGCCACGGAGACCGCCTGAAGCCGACCAGCCTGGCTGTTACGGTGGGCGGCGTCAACATCAGTAAATTTACACAGATGAGCGTACGCGAGGAGCTGGATTTCATCAACGGCCTTCAGCTCACCGAGCGGGAGCATATGATCGCGGATGGGATTTTAAAAGAGATCCGCGAGCGGCTGGGCTTTTTGCAGAACGTGGGCTTGGACTACCTGACGCTGGCGCGCAACGCGGCCACGCTGTCCGGCGGCGAAAGCCAGCGCATCCGCCTCGCTACACAGATCGGTTCGGCGCTGACGGGTGTTTTGTATGTGCTGGACGAGCCGAGCATCGGTCTGCACCAGAGGGACAACTCAAAGCTCATCGCTACGCTCAAGCGCCTGCGCGACCTGGGCAATACGCTCATCGTGGTGGAGCACGACGAAGAGACCATGCGTGAGGCGGACTGGATCGTGGACATCGGCCCGGGCGCGGGCATACACGGCGGCGAGCTGGTGGCGGAAGGTACGGTGGAGGATATCTGCAAGGCGCCACGCAGCATTACGGGGCAGTATCTCTCCGGCCGGAAAAAAATCAAGGTGCCGGAACACCGCCGTGAGGGCAACGGCCATTTCATCGAGATCAAAGGCGCCACGCAGAACAATCTGCGGGATGTGGACGTAAAAATACCGCTGGGCGTAATGACATGCATCACGGGTATCTCGGGCAGCGGAAAATCGTCGCTGATCAACGAAATTCTGTACAAACGCCTGGCGGCGGACCTGAACGGCGCGCGCATCAAGCCGGGCGCGCACAAAGACATGCTTGGCCTTGAATATGTGGATAAGGTCATCGGCATCGACCAGTCGCCCATCGGGCGCACACCGCGCTCGAACCCGGCCACCTACACAGGTGTATTCACGGATATCCGCACGGTGTTTTCACAGACGCAGGAGGCGAAGATGCGCGGCTACGGGCCGGGCCGCTTCAGCTTCAATGTCAAGGGCGGCCGCTGCGAGGCCTGCGAGGGCGACGGCATTATCCAGATCGCCATGCACTTTCTGCCGGACATCTATGTGCCCTGCGAGGTGTGCAAGGGCGCGCGCTACAACCGTGAAACGCTTGAGGTAAAGTATAAGGGGAAGACCATCACCGATGTTCTGAACATGACAGTGGAGGAGGCCTGCACCTTTTTCGAAAACATCCCCAAGATCCATCGTAAAATCAAGACGCTTGTGGATGTAGGCCTGGGCTACATCCAGATGGGCCAGAGCGCAACGACGCTTTCCGGCGGTGAGGCGCAGCGGGTGAAGCTGGCGCTGGAACTGGCCAAGCCCGGCACGGGCAAGACTGTCTATATTATGGACGAGCCTACCACAGGCCTGCATGTGGATGATGTGCATAAACTGGTAAAGGTCATCGACCGGTTGGTGGAGGCGGGCAACACTGTCATCATCATCGAGCATAACCTGGACGTCATCAAACGGGCGGACCACATCATCGATCTTGGGCCGGAGGGCGGCAATGCGGGCGGCATGATCGTAGCGCAGGGCACGCCGGAGGAGGTGGCGCTGTGCGAGGCCTCGTATACGGGTCAGTATCTGCGGCCCATGCTGCCAAGACCGGAAAGCGGCGCGGCGGCTCCTGTGGAAAAAAAACGGACACGGCGCAAAAAGACGGAATGACACGGCAGGCGTCCCCGATATAAAAATGCGGACAGGCCGCGCCCGGAAGGGCGCGGCCTGTTTTGCGTTTGAAAACGGATGTTATTCCTCGCAGCCGCAGTGGTGGCAGCCCGCTTCGATGAGGCAGGCGAGGAAGCAGTACAGGCTGAAGAAAGTATACGTGATCAGCGTGTAGAGGATGAACGTAAGGATGGGATAAGTTATAAATGTGGCGATGCAGAGCGTGAGGAAGATAAAGGCGATCATTGCGGCTGCAAGCAGCAGCAGAGCCGGGATCAACAGCCTTTTTCCGGTGGCACAGATACAGTCGTTCAGACGTTTATCCTGGCGCAGCAGACTGGACGCGGTGATCGTCAGAAGGAACAGCGCGGCGATGCTGAGCAGGAACCCGAACAGGATACCCAGGAAAAACAGGGAGGGAAAGCAGAAAACGAGGATCGCAAAGATGACACCAAGCACAAGGCTGACGATGATCGAGATCGTGTCATAACATTTCGAGTTGCACATAATATAGCTCCTTTATCATGATGGGTGAATGCGCGCTTACAGCCCCGCGGTAGCGGAGTTGAAATCAATGTAATGCGCAACGACCCTGGCGGTGAAATGGCGGCGGTTGCCGCAGGAATCGGACGTTCCGCTCACGCTGATATCCTCCGGAAGGATAAAACGCATGGCTTCCACGGGAATATCCGCGCAGTAGCTGTGATGGTGGGCGGGTACGGTGAAGGTTTTCATGCCGCGGGGATATTCGTTGCCGCGGGGGTCCAGCTCGCTCAGTGCGATGCCGACAGCCACGCGCTTGCCGGGACAAACATTCTTCAGGCACATGGTAAGGTCCAGAATGCGGCCCTGTCCCTCCATGACGGTGTCTCCAATGTGACAGACCTTGTGGTCCTCGCATTTTTCGAAATAGATGTCGTCGTTGCAGGGACGGGAAGCGCCGCATTCTTCGCAGTATTCTTCGGTAGGGCGGGTGCGGGGCGTTTCCCGGGAAACCGGTTCGCGGGCGGTCGGCGCAGAACAGGCGGGTTCACGTACAGCGGGCTCGCGGATGACTGGCGCGGGCGGTGCGACGGGGGCGGCGGGACGCGATGCCTCCCGCGTGGGAAACGGGGAACGGGGGGCCTGCGTGGGTTCCGGGCGTTTGGGCGCCCCCAGATCTTCCCCGCCGATGGAAATGGTTCCAAGATCGATGGTCTGCATAATATGCCTCCTAAACTTCGGGAGCGCGGGCCATTCCCCGCACGATACCCGGTGCCATATGATGAGAAGGATCCTTCGCGTGCACACTCCATTCTATGTGATGAGCGGCTGTTGTGACACCGGGTGGGGAAATTTGTTTTTTACAAAATGTAAAAAACGGTTGACAACCGCTTGCCGGGGTGTGTATTATAGTATTAACGACATGTTGTAAAAAATGATTTGGAAAGGACTTTCTGCAATGAAGCTTTCTGCTGCCGAATATGAGATCATGGAGTGTGTGTGGGCGCTGGGACGTCCCGTTTCCGGCATGGACATTATGCGGGCGCTGGGACAGGAAAAAGGCTGGAAACAACCCACAGTGCTCACCTTTTTGTCACGCCTGGTGGAAAAAGGCCTGCTGGAAACCGAAAAGCGCGGCAAGCTGCGCAGCTATACTGCCGCAATGACGCGGGAGGCATACAAAAACAGCGAGACACGGGATTTTCTGGCACAGCTCTACGGCGGCAGCATACAAAATATGGTTGCGTGCATGGCGGACGGCGGCGGTATCTCGCCTGAAGAACTGGAGGCCCTGCGCGCGTGGCTGAAAGAGAGGGACCCCCAATGATGCGTTTTTTCTGGATGACCTTTTTGCCTTTGAGCGCGGCGGGCGGGGCGGCAGCTTTGCTGCTGTGGCTGGCACGTCCGGCGCTGCGGCGCTTTGCTCATATTCAATGGAGCGTGCCCGTTTTAACGGCGGCACTGTGTCTGTTTGTGCTGCCGCTTCCCGTGTTTGCGATGCCCGGCGCGTGGAATGCTCCCGCGCAGGCGGTGCAAAGCTCTGTGGGGACGGTTCTGCCTGCCGAGGCGGCTGCATCGGAACCGCTGTTCGTTATGACGGAACTGCCCACGGCGGCGGACAAGCTGCTTCGCGCTGCGCCGCAGGAACATATATCCATGCTGTGGGGGCTGGTCCCGGCGTTTTGGCTGGCAGGAGTATTGTGTGTGACGCTGGCTTTGTGGGCGGAATACAGGCGTTTCACACGTCATCTGGCGCGTGAAGCGCGCCCGGTGGAGGACGCCGCAGTGCGGCGGTGCATGGCACATGCCGCAAAGGCGGGTGGCTTTTCCCGGCGCGTGGGGCTGTATGTATGCAGCGCGTTGGCAACGCCTGTTGCGGTGGGAGTGCTGCGCCCGCGCATTTACCTGCCCGCGGACTGGGCTGCGGACGAAACGCTGGAGTATGCTCTGCGACATGAATGCATGCATCTGCGCCGGGGGCATCTTGTGTACAAGCTGGCGGCGCAGGCTGTGTGTGTTGTACATTGGTTCAATCCGGCCGCGTGGCTGCTGCGGCGTATGATGAGCGAGGCCTGCGAGTTCGGCTGTGACCGTGCGGTGGCGCGGATGCTGGACGGCGCACAGCGCAAGGAATATTGCGCTGCAATGCTGTGCGCCGCCGCCGATGTGCGCGCCGCCGGGTTGGCCAGTGCTTTTGCAAGCCCGGCCGGGCTGCTGCGCAGCCGGATGGAAGCGGTGCTGGCGCCGCAGGAGCGCACGGCGCGGCAATTTACGGCTGTGGCGCTGTGCACGGCGGCGGCTGTTTTGGCGGCGGGCCTGACGGCATGCGCGGCAGATGAAGCGGCGGAGCGAGTGAGCGGCAGCTTGCCGAAGCCGCAAACGGCGGAGCCAGCCGGAACAGGTGAGGAAGCTTTAAAGATACGGAATGCGCTGCCTGAAAACAGCGCGCCGGGATTGTCCGAAAGCGTATTGACGCTTGAGACGTCGCGGCCGCCGGTCTGGCCCGTGCCGGAGTATGAATACATCGGCACACAGTTCGGTGCGGGCCACCGCGGAACAGACATTGCTGCGCGGGAGGGCGCGGAGATTCTGGCCGTTTGGGACGGCACGGTGTTGGAAGCGGAGTATCATGAAAATTGGGGCGACTATGTGCTGTTGGATCACGGCGGCGGCATCATCACGCGCTATGCCCATTGCAGCGAGCTTTTGGTGCAGCCCGGCGACACGGTGAAAGCAGGTGAAGCGGTTGCCCGGGTAGGAAACACCGGCGTTGCCAGCGGCAACCACTGCCATTTGGAGCTGGAGCGAAACGGCGTGCTGCTGGACCCCATGCAGAAGCTTTCTGCCCCGCGCGATGAAACGCCCCGGACACAGGCCCGGCAGCCTGAGCCGCAAAACACGGAAACCTGGCTTCCGCCGGACAACGAATTGATAAAAGAGCGGCTGGCGGGTACAACAGGCGTGTGGCCCGTGCCGGAGTATACATTTGTTTCCCGTTCGGTGGGCAGATATCACCGGGGAGTGGATATTGCGGCCAAGAAAGGTGCGGATATTGTCGCTCCGTTCAGCGGCACGGTAACACGCGCGGAGGACGGCGAGGAAACGCAGTACTGGGTATATGGGAAATATGTGGAGATCGCGCTGGACGGCGACCCCGGCGTGCGCGTGCGCCTGACGCATTGCAGCGAGCTGCTGGTGCAGCCGGGCGATACGGTGCGGGCAGGGCAGCTTGTGGCGCGTGTGGGCAGCACAGGCAATTCCACCGGGAACCACTGTCATCTGGAGCTGCTGGCAGATGAATATTACACCGATCCGGAGCTGATTCTGACGCGTCCGGAGCCGTGATTAAAACGGAAAAAACACACAGCAGAGGGCCGTCCTGGAAGGGGCGGCCCTCTGCTGTGTGTTCCAGAGAATTTTTCTCTCCGGCGGGGATGCTTTTGTTATTGTAATAATGTATAAAAAGTAGTATACTAAATTAGTATGTTAGCATAAAGCCGCCCGGCGGGGCGCGCGGGCGGTTTGCCGCTCCGGGTGCTTTTACCGCGGCTAAAATAATATTTGAGGTGACTCATGGAGACCATCCGCTTTACCAAAAACGAGGCGGCGGCGCGCACGATCGCGGCGTATTACGATACGCCCCCCATGCTGTATGTACATTCGTTCGGATGTCAGCAAAACGTGAACGACGGCGAAAAAATCAAGGGCGTTTTAACGGATATCGGCTTCGGCCTGGCCGCACGGCCCGAGGACGCGGACCTGATCGTGTTCAACACCTGCGCGGTGCGCGAGCACGCCGAGCAGCGCGTTTTCGGCAACGTCGGCGCGCTTAAGGGCCTGAAAGAGGCGAACCCCAAGCTGTTGATCGCGGTATCCGGATGCATGGCCCAGCAGAAGGAGATCGTGGAAAAATTCAAAAAGCACTATCCGTTCGTGGACATTGTGTTCGGCGTCAACGGCATCGATACGCTGCCCGACATCCTGTGTGAAAAGCTGGCCACGCGCAAACGCGTGCTGCGCATGCCGGCCGAGCGCGGCGAGATCATAGAGGATATGCCCATCCGGCGGGATTCCACGTTCCGCGCCTGGCTTCCTATCATGTACGGCTGCGATAATTTCTGTTCTTACTGTATCGTGCCGTATGTGCGCGGACGAGAGCGCAGCCGTGCCAGCGCGGATATTTTGCGGGAGTTCCGGCAGCTTGTGGCCGAGGGCTACAAGGACATCACTCTGCTGGGCCAGAATGTGAACTCCTACGGCAAGGGCCTGCCGGAAGACATCACCTTTGCCGCGCTGCTGCGTATGCTGGACGCTGTTCCCGGCGATTACCGCATCCGGTTTATGACGAGCCATCCCAAGGACGCCACGCGCGAGCTTATCGACACCATTGCAAACAGCGCGCACATCAGCCGCCATTTGCATTTGCCGGTGCAATCCGGCTCGAACAGCATTTTGGCGCAGATGAACCGCAAATACACAGCGGAGGACTACCTCTCGCTTATCGCGTACGCCAAACGCCGCATGCCGGAGATGACGTATTCCAGCGATATCATCGTCGGCTTTCCCGGCGAGACGGAAGAGGACTTCTGCGCCACAGAGGCGCTCATCCGCGAGGTCGAGTACATGCAGCTGTTTACGTTCATCTACTCCAAACGCACGGGTACGGCAGCGGCAAGCATGCCGGACCCCACACCCCACAAGGAAAAAACGCAGCGCATTGCCCGGGTGCTTGCCATTCAGGAACAGGTGGTGGCAAAACTGGGCGGCGCAATGGTGGGCAAGACCGTCCGCGCCCTGGTGGAAGGCCCGGGCAGGGAGGAGGGAACTCTTACCGCCCGTCTGGACAACAATATGACTGTGGATTTTGCAGGCGGCGCGCCTGTGGGCGAGTTCGCCGATGTCCGCGTGACGGGCGTGCGCGGCGCGATGCTGAAAGGCGAGCTTGCATGAACCCGCCCGCCGCAGGGCAAAATAACGCGATCCCATCGGAAATGCTTCAAAAATAAAGGGAATAAAAGGAGAATTTTATCATGGCGAAAGACGCGATCACGATGTTTAAGGAGGCTGCCGCACAGCTGCAGCGGGAAGAGGCTTATCTGGCGCTGGAGGGCACCCGCAAAAAAAATGACGAGGATGAGGCGCTTCAGCAGCTGATCGGAGACTTTAATCTTGCCCGCATCGACCTGAACAGCGAGCTTTCCAAAAGCGCGGACAAGGACCAGGATAAGGTCAACGAACTGAATGTGAAGGTGAACCAGCTGTACAACGACATCATGGCAAACGAGAGCATGGCCGCCTACAACGAGGCAAAGGCTGAACTGGAGTCTGTGATGAATTACGTGAACGCCATCATCAACACGGCTGTCAACGGCGGTGACCCGCTGACGGTGGAGGAGCCGCAGCAGGGCGGATGCTCGGGCAGCTGCGCTTCTTGTTCGGGTTGCCACTGATGGCGGCCCCGCGCTCCGCGCGTTTTGAATCTTAATAGGACGGTGCAGAATATGGCAGCGCTTTCCCCCATGATGCAGCAGTATTTCGACATCAAAAAACAGCATCCCGACAAGATATTGTTTTTCCGTCTTGGGGATTTTTACGAGATGTTTTACGACGACGCCATTCTTGCGTCAAAGGAGCTGGAGCTCACCCTGACGGGCCGGGACTGCGGCCAGGAGGAGCGCGCGCCCATGTGCGGTGTGCCGTTCCATTCCTATGAAAACTATGTGGCAAGGCTCATTGCCAAAGGTTATAAGGTCGCCATCTGTGAACAGATGGAGGACCCCGCTCTGGCGAAAGGCCTCGTCAAGCGGGATATCATCCGTGTGGTGACACCCGGCACTGTGATCGAAAGCAGTATGCTGCAGGATGATAAAAACAACTACATCGCCAGCATCTATATCACGGAGAAAAAAGCGGGCGTATGCTTTGCAGACGTCTCCACAGGCACGGCTCACGCCACGGTGCTCACGGACGAAAAGCTGGGGCCGGAGATCATCTCCGAATTGTGCCGCTATTCTCCCAGCGAGGTGCTGTTCAACGCAGCTATTCTGGACTACAAGGAAGTAACGGCGTATATCAAGCAACAGCTTGCCTGCAGTGTGGAGCTGCTGGATGAAGCGGCCTTCGCGCCCGACGCCTGCATGGAAGAGATGCGCGCCCAGTTTGGGGATGCCCCGGAAAAAACGGCCGGCCTTGCGCCGGAAAGTCCGGCGTTCACGGCCCTGGCCGTGCTGCTGGGATACTTAAAGGAAACACAGAAAAAGGGCGTGGAGCGGTTAAAGACCGTACACAATTACGCCGAAGCGCAGTATATGCAGCTTTCGCCCGTCACGCGCGCCAACCTGGAGCTGACGGAAACGATGCGCGGGCGCGAGAAAAAAGGTACGCTGCTGTGGGTGCTGGATAAAACGCAGACGGCTATGGGCAAGCGGCTGATGCGCGCGTGGATCGAGCAGCCTCTGGTGAACGTGGCGGCCATCAATGCGCGTCTGGACGGCGTGGAGGAGCTGGTGGGCGATTCCGTAGCCCGCGCCGATATCGCGGCCGCGCTCTCAAAGATATTTGACATCGAGCGCCTGATGACGCGCACGGTGTACGGTTCGGCCTCTCCGCGGGAAATCTACGCGCTTGCCGCCACCTGTGAGCAGCTGCCCCGCTTGAAGGCGCTGGCCCGGCCCTTCGGCAGCGCCGAGATCACCGCGCTGCTGGCTGATATCGACGAATTGTCCGATATCAAGGAGCTGATCTTCGCAGCGGTCGACGAGAATGCGCCTGCCATGCTCAAGGACGGAGGCGTCATTCACCCGGGCTACAACACCGAGGTGGACGAGCTGCGGGACATCGTCCACGGCGGCAAAGGTTACCTTGCCACGCTGGAGGCAAAGCTCAAGGAGGAAACGGGCATCCGCACGCTGAAGATCGGCTACAACCGGGTGTTCGGTTATTACATCGAGGTGAGCCGTTCCTTTTCGAACCAGGTGCCTGCAAATTTTGTCCGCAAGCAGACGCTGGCCAACGCGGAGCGGTACATCACCGAGGATCTGAAGGTACTGGAGAACAAGATCCTGGGCGCAAACGAGCGTCTGGCTGTCCTGGAACGCCAGCTCTTTGACGATCTGCTGCATAAAATTTCGGCCGAACTGCCGCGTATCCAGAAAACCGCGTCCGGCGTGGCCCGTCTGGACGTCCTGACGGCGCTGGCGGAGGTGGCTGTGAAAAACGGCTATACAAAGCCGGTTGTGGATGAAGGCGACGAGCTCATCATCGAGGAGGGCCGCCATCCTGTCATCGAGCAGATGCTCAAGGGTGCGCTGTTCGTGCCCAACGACACTGTGCTGGACTGCGGCGATAACCGTATGCTCATCATCACCGGCCCGAATATGGCCGGCAAATCCACCTATATGCGCCAGACGGCGCTCATTGCGCTGATGGCGCAGATCGGCAGCTTCGTGCCGGCCCGGGCGTGCCGCATGGGCGTTGTGGATGCTATTTTCACCCGCGTGGGCGCTTCAGACGATTTGGCTGCGGGGCAATCCACCTTTATGGTGGAGATGACCGAGGTGGCCGAAATCCTCCAGTACGCAACGGCAAAAAGCCTTGTGATTTTAGATGAAATCGGCCGGGGGACTTCCACGTTCGACGGCATGAGCATCGCCCGCGCCGTAGTGGAACACATTGCGGACAAGGATGGCGGCATGGGCTGCAAAACGCTGTTTGCCACCCATTATCACGAGCTGACGGATTTGGAAAACGCCATTGACGGCGTGAAGAATTATAACATCGCTGTAAAAAAGCGCGGCGACGACATTACGTTTCTGCGGCGCATCGTGCGCGGCCCGGCGGACGACAGCTACGGCATTGAGGTTGCAAAGCTGGCGGGTCTGCCCGGCGAGGTGACAAAGCGCGCGAAGGAAGTGCTCAAGGTGCTGGAGGCCACCGCGCCCAACGCCGATAAGGTGACGCAGCTGGACTTCGGCAATTTTGAAAAATTCGCGGCAGCGCCCGTGCCCAGCGAGCTGGTGGACAAGCTGACAGCGGTGGATGTGGAAACGCTCACGCCGCTGGAAGCGTTGAATTTTTTGTATGAACTGAAACAGACACTGGTAAAATAAGCGCGCCCGGCGCGCGGGAAAGGGCGGTGCTGCGCATTGGCAGTTATTCATGTGTTGGACAAGCATACCGCGGAACTCATCGCGGCAGGCGAGGTGGTGGAGCGCCCCGCCTCGGTTGTAAAGGAGCTGACGGAGAACGCCATTGACGCGGGCGCCACCGCAGTTTCCGTTTCCGTTGAACGCGGCGGCATCGCAATGATCCAAATCGCGGACAATGGCTGCGGCATCGAGGCCGAGTACATCCCGACGGCGTTTATCCGCCACGCAACGAGCAAGATCGAGAAAGAGGAAGACCTGGAGAGCATTCATACCCTGGGCTTCCGCGGCGAAGCGTTGGCCTCCGTGGCCAGTGTGTCCCGCATTGAGCTTCTCACAAAGACAGATGCGGACGAGTATGCATATCTGTACCGCATCAGCGGGGGAGAAGAACAGGGCATCGAGCCGGCCGCACGTCCTGTCGGAACAACGATCACTGTGCGGGACCTGTTTTACAACACGCCCGCACGTATGAAGTTTTTGAAAAAGGATACCAGTGAAGGCAACTATGTGGCAGATGTTGTCACACAGCTTGCGCTCTCCCACCCGGAGGTTTCGTTCAAGTTCGTGCGGGACGGAAAACCGCAGTTCCAGACGCCCGGCGACGGAAAACTGCTGGGGGCGGCGTATGCCGTGCTTTCCCGTGATTTTGCAAAGGACCTTGTGCCTGTGGAGCACACGGCGGGCAGCTACACGGTGCGCGGCCTTGTTACGCCGCCGAAAAACGCCCGTGCAAGCCGCGCCATGCAGTATTTTTTTATCAATGGACGCTTTGTCAAGAACCGCACGATGATGGCGGCGCTGGAGGCTGCTTATAAAGGCGTGATGATGCAGGGAAAATTCCCGGGCTGTGTGCTTTCCATCGAGATGCCGCCGCAGCTGGTGGATGTGAACGTCCACCCGGCCAAAACAGAGGTGCGTTTTGCCCGGGAAAAAGATGTGTTCGATGCGGTATATCAAAGCGTTAAATGCGTACTCATCACGCCGCAGAGCACGGAAAAGGTGTTTTCTTTCGGCGGTGCGGAAAGGGCGTTCCCGGCGGATGAAAAGGCGCCGGATGCAGCTGCGAAGAAGGAGCCGTCCGAGAGCGCCCCGGCCGAAGAGCCCGCGCGCGGCCCGGGCGCATTGCGCCCGGCGTCCCGTGCCGTTCCGGACGCACCGGTGAGGCCCGTCCCGGCACGTCCGGAGCCGTCCGCCGTACCGCTGCCCGGCCAGGTGAAAGCGTACAGTGAAATGATCACTGCTCTCTCAAGTGAATCTACCGTTCCGTACCGTTCGGCAAAGGCGCCGGATATATGGGCTGATGAGGACGCGGCGGAGGATGTCGGCTTTATGCCGCACACTGTCTGCCGGCGGCAGGAGGGAACGCCGGGCGTGCAGACCCTGCCGGAGGACCGGGCCCTGAACAGCTTTGCGGCGGGAGAAACAGCCGGGACGGAAAATACCGCCGCGCCGCAGATGGAGGCTGAAACGCCCCATCAGACTGCTTTTGCGCCTGTGGAAGAAGAACAGCGGCGCGATTCGCTTCGTTTTGTGGGCGAGGTGTTTGACACGTACATTGTCACCCAACGGGGAAACGACATGTGCCTTTTGGATAAGCACGCCGCCCACGAGCGCATTATCTATGAATCTTTGGCGGCATCGTATGGGAAGGTGAGCAGCCAGATGCTGCTGGTGCCCGTAACGGTGCAGCTTTCCGCGGAAGAAAAGGATGCACTGGTGCAAAGTGAAATGCTTTTACAGGACAGCGGTCTGGAAGTGGAGGACTTCGGCGGCAATTCTGTCGTGGTGCGCGCCGTCCCGGCGGACGTCGTGCCCGAGGATGTGGAGGACCTTGTGGTGGAGCTGGCCAGCAGGCTGGTCTCCAACCCGCGGTATACCACCAGCGAAAAAACAGAATGGGTGCTGCACTCCATCGCGTGCCGCGCGGCCATCAAGGCGGGAGATAAAACGCACGCTGCACAGCTGCTGCGCTTGGCGGAGGATGTGCTGGACGGCAGAGTGCCTCCGTTCTGTCCCCACGGACGGCCCATCGTGCTGAAGATCACCAAAAAGGAGCTGGAAAAGCAGTTTGGCAGACAAGGCTGATATCATCGTGATCTGCGGTCCCACGGCTACGGGGAAAACAGCGCTCTCTGTTGCGCTGGCAAAGCTGCTGGACGGCGAGGTCGTTTCGGCGGATTCGATGCAGATCTATAAAGGGCTTCGTGTGGGAACTGCACAGGCGACGCCGGAGGAGATGAAAGGTGTGCCGCACCATCTGGTGGGATTTCTTCCGCCGGAAGAACGGTTCTCTGTTGCGGACTATGTCAGGCACGCAGGCGAGTGTATCGCGCAGATCACGGCACGCGGACGCGTTCCAATCGTGGCCGGCGGCACCGGATTGTATATTTCCAGTCTTGTAAATGGAATAGACTTTACACCGGATAAGGCGGACCCGGCCGTGCGGGCACGGCTGGAAACCGAGCTGACGGAGCAGGGCATCGGCCCGCTTTATGCGCGGCTGCAGCAGGTGGACCCGGAGTGTGCGGCGAAGCTGCACCCCAACAACCATGGGCGTGTGCTGCGTGCGCTGGAGCTGTATGAGCAAACGGGCGAGACGATGTCCTGCCGGCTCGCGCGCTCCCGTCCGGCGCAGCAGCCGTACCGCGCTTTGCTGATAGGGCTGAATATGCCGGAGCGTGCACAGCTTTATGCACGCATTGATGCGCGAGTAGACGCGATGCTTGCACATGGGCTGCTGGAAGAGGCGCGCTTGGTGTATGCCAACAGAGATGCCTACCATACCGCGGCGCAGGCCATTGGCTACAAAGAATTTTTTCCTTATTTTGAAGGAAAGGAACCGTTGGAAGTATGTACGGCGGCGCTCAAGCGGGCGTCCCGTAATTACGCCAAACGGCAGCTTACCTGGTTCCGGCGGATGGACGGCCTGGTTTGGCTGCCCGCAGGGGAGCCGGAAGCGGCGGAGGCGGCCGCCCGGCTTTGGGCGGGGCATGTGAAGAAAAATTGCGGCGATCAAATATAAGGAATAACGGATATATGGAAAACTGGCCGGTAAGAAAAAAGAAAAAACGGTACAGAGGACTGATTTTGGCTCTGCTGATGCTCGTGCCCGCCGGATATATCGGCGTTCAGATGGTACAGGTGCTGCGTACGAATTATCAAACGCAGACCGCGGTGGCATATTCAATGTCCGACGTCGTCCGCTGCGACGGGATGCTCGCCATGGATGAGACGGTCATTCCTTATGAGGGAGCGGGCGTCCTGGGCTATCAGGTGAACAACGGCGAGCGTGTCTCGGCAGGCACGCAGGTAGCGCGATTGTTCGCCGACGAAGCGAGCGCACAGAACCGGACGCTCTCCGAAAAGCTGACGGAGGAGCTTTCGGTGCTGGAAAAGTCCCAGGCGGGCGCGGCTGCCGACGTTGAGGCGCTGATGAATCAGAACCAGCAGGGTATCTATTCGGCGCTGGATCTGCTGGAGAGCGGCAATTACACAGGATTATCGGATGCGCGGGCTTCCATCCAGCTTGCGCAGAATAAGATGCAGCTCACGATGGGGGTCGTATCGGATTTCAGCGCCCGCATTGCGGACCTGACGGCGCGGCGCGACGCGGCGGATGCCGCCAGCGTATACACACCGATAACAGCTCCGGCGGCCGGATATTTTGTCTCCGCGCAGGACAGCGAGAAGCAGATGTATACGCCTGAGGCGCTGGCGGCCATGTCTCCGGCAGAATTGAAGGATGCGCTGGCACAGCCTTCCCAAACGAACGACGCAAACGTAGCGGGCAAGCTGATTTTGGACTACCGCTGGCGTTATTATGGCCTTGTGACGCAGAAACAGGCGGAAAAGTTCGTGGAGGGAACGCGCGTCGAGATCTCGTTCCCAAACGTATCGGCCGAATCGGTGCCCGCCACCGTGGTGAATGTTACGGTGGATGAGGAGAACGGTACTGCCAAGGTGGAATTGCTTTGTGATTACATCAACGAGACAGTTGTGACGCTGGAGCATGAAAAAGCAGATATAACGTTCGCCACCTATGAGGGAATCCGTATCGACCGACAGGCACTGCACATCGTTGAAGGGCAAAACTGCGTGTTTGTCAAATACGGAAACCTGGTGTACCAGAAAAATATTACGATCCTGTTTGAAAACGAGGATTACATTCTGGTGCCGTCGAAAACAACGACGGGCGAAAATGAGGTAAAACTGTTCGATGAGATTGTTGTGCGCGGTACAGATCTGTACGACGGAAAAATATTGTAGCTTTTTTGTGTGCCTTTTTACACAAATTTGCAACTGTTTATTGACATCCGCCACAAAAACAAGGATAATAACGATGATAGTATCCAATTTGTTGTGCCGGTGCGGATACAAAACCGTTACAATCGTGGCGCGGCGGCGCATGCGTCTGCGCGCGGCCAGCTTGCCATAAAAAGGAGATTTCAGAGATGAGTATGTTCGATAAGATCAAAGGTATGATGGGCGTGCCCGACGACGACGATTACGATGACGACGATATGGATTTCGTGAATGAGAATACAGGCTATGCGGCGCAGGACGATTATGTCCCCGAAGAACAGGATGTTACGCCCAAACGCAATAAGGTCGTGAATATCAACTCCACCATGCAGCTGCAGGTAGTGCTTGTGAAGCCTGAGCGTTTTGATGATGCCAGCGCCATCGCGGACCATCTGAACGCCAAGCGCACCGTGGTTTTGAACCTGGAATCCACAAATAAGGAGGTCTCCCGCCGTCTGGTGGATTTTCTCTCCGGCGTGGCGTATGCAAACAACGGCCAGATCAAGCGCGTTGCCAACAGCACTTTTATCATCACCCCGTATAATGTGGATATCATGGGGGATCTGCTGGACGAGCTTGAAAGCAACGGCGTGTTCTTCTGATTTTGAGAGGCTACATACCGCCCGCGGACGACGATGAGCGCTTGTTCGTCCGCCGCCTGGGGGACCTTGTGCAGGTCGTGCGCCAGCGCGGGACGTCCCGCAGCACCCCGTTTTTAAGCGATCGCCAGCAGGAACTGGCCCGCGCCGCTCTTGCGGGGTTGGGCTTTGAGGGATATGCTTTCGACGGCGGCTATCCGGATGCCGAACGGCGGATTCTGCGCCTTTTCGGTGAATATGGGGCGCAGGAGCCGCTGCCCGCCGTATGTCTGTTTGCGCAGACCCTGCGGGCTGACAGAGCACTCACTCACCGGGATTATCTGGGCGCACTGATGTCGCTGGGAATCAGGCGCGAATGCATCGGCGATATCCTTTTGTCGGAAGACGGAGCATATCTGTTCGTTCTGGATACGGTCGCGCCGCTGGTGTGCGACGAGCTTTCCAGCGTGGGGCGCTGCAGCGTATGTGTGCGCGCGGGCCGGGCGGAGGAACTGCCCGGCCGGGAAGAGCGCCCGGCACAGACGGCGACGGTGGCCTCGCTGAGGCTGGACGCTGTGCTGGCCGCCATGCTGCATATCAGCCGTGGGGATGCGGTGCAGCTTGTGAAAAGCGGCATGGTGGAAGTGAACCACGTTTCCACGGTGTCCGCGCATTATGAAGTGTTTGAAAACGACGTGTTCAGCATCCGCGGACGCGGCAAGTACAAGCTGTGCGGCGTGGGTGCCAAAAGCCGGAAGGGCCGCACCTTCGTGTCCTATATTGAATATTAACAGGGGGAACAATCTCTATGAACGCTGAAGATATCCGCAACGTTACCTTTGACAAGGTCATGCGCGGCTACCGGCCCGAGGAAGTGGACGCTTATCTGGACCAGGTGGCGGCGGAACTGGAACGCCTGCAGACGGAAAAAGCGGATGCGGAGAAAAAAATGTACATCCTTGCGGAAAAGGTGGACCAGTACCGCAATGATGAAGAAACGCTGAAGACAGCGCTCCTCAATGCCCAGCGTATGGGTGAGAGCGTCATCCATGAGGCGCGCCAGAAGGCTGAGACCATCATTTACGATGCAACGAGCAAGGCAAGCCAGGCGCGGGAAGAAGCCGTGGAAAAGGTAGCTGAAGAGGAGATGCTGCTGGCCCGCCTGAAAGCGGAGGTGGCGCATTTCAAGGGCGAAGTGCTGAACCTGTATAAGCAGCATATCGAATCGCTGAGCATGATCCCGGGCGCGGAAGAAAAAAAGAAAAAGGCGCCGGAGGCGTCCAAGGCTGAAGAACAGCCCGAGCCTGCCCCGGAGGAAGCGCCGAAGGAAGAGCCTGCGGCGGAGGCGCAGCCTGCCGCAGCCCCGGCCGAACCGGGACAGGAGGCTTCGTTCGAGGAGTATCAGGACATTACTTTTGAGGACTAACTGAACATGTGTGGCATAGCGGCGTTTGTTTTAAGCGCCGCTATGTTATGGTTTACGGCATTTTTGCATTTTTCGGCATTTGCAGACCATTTTCTGTGGATTCGCCTGCAAAAACGGAGAGAGTCTGGCTTTTCAAAGTGCCAATCAAAGAAAGGAACGTACCATTGCTGATATCTGTAATCATTATCATTGCACTGACAGGGCTGGATCAGCTCACAAAGCATCTTGCCACGGTTTATCTTGCGCCGGTAGGGGCGATGCCGTTCATTCCCGGCGTCATGGAGCTGCGCTATGTGCTGAACGACGGCGCAGCCTTCAGCATGCTGGCAGACGCCGAGTGGGGGCGCGTGTTCCTCATCGTCGTAACGGGCCTTGCGCTGGCGGCGCTGGCGGTGTATTTTTTCTGGAAGAAGCCGTCTTCCTGGTTGGAGCGCTGGGTGTTTATCCTGATTTTTTCCGGCGGTTTGGGCAATCTGATCGACCGTGTGCTCAACGGGTATGTGGTCGATTTCTTTGCTACCACATTCATGAATTTCGCTGTATTCAATGTGGCGGATTGCTTTGTGTGCGTTGGCGCCGCGTTGTTTGTCATCGCCGTGCTGCGTCAGGAGCTGAACGCCAAAAAGGAGCAGAAGGCCGGGACGGATGAAAACGCTTGAATATACCGCCGGTGCCGAAGATACGGGCCGCCGCATCGATGCCGCGTTGGCAGCGGCGTTCCCGGAACTGACGCGAAGCTTCGCACAGCAGCTTCTGGCAGAGGGCCGTGTACTGTGCAACGGACGTTCCGTCGCCAAAAGTGCGCGCCTTACACAAGGAGATGCGTTGTGTGTTTCGCTGCCGGACGCCCAGCCGGTGGAAATCATTCCGCAGGATATCCCGCTGGATATCGTTTACGAAGACAGCTCGCTGCTGGTTGTCAATAAGCCCAAGGGAATGGTGGTCCACCCGGCGGCGGGAAACCCGGACGGCACACTGGTGAACGCACTGCTGTACCACTGCGCGGGCAGGCTCTCCGGCATCAACGGCGAAGTGCGTCCCGGCATCGTGCACCGCATTGACAAGGACACCAGCGGCCTGCTTGTAGTGGCAAAAGACAACGAGACGCATCTTTCGTTGTCGCAGCAGTTCGCCGTGCACAGCATCGCCCGGGTATACCATACTGTGGTATACGGCGGTTTTGCTGCGGACGACGGATTTGTGGAGGGGAACATCGGTCGTCATCCTGTGGACCGAAAGCGTATGGCCGTCGTGCCAAAGGGCGGCAAGGCCGCTTATACAGCCTACCATGTGGAGGAGCGCTTTCCCGCCTTTACACATCTTTCCGTAAGGCTCCGGACTGGGCGAACCCATCAGATCCGCGTACATCTTGCGAGCATCGGCCATCCGGTTGCTGGGGATGCGGTTTACGGCCCGCGTAAGGTGATCACCCAGCTGGAGGGCCAGTGCCTGCATGCAAAAACGCTCGGCTTCATTCATCCCGCAACAGGCGCGTACGTCGAGTTCGACAGTCCGCTGCCCGAATATTTCACGGCCTTTATCGGCCGTCTGCAAAAGGAAATGTAACGCTATGATCCGCTCCCTCAAGGATATCCTCGTCGTTTCGGACATGGACAACACGCTGCTCACACCAGAGGACGGCGTGCCCTTTGTGAACCAGGTGACCATGCGGCTGTTCTGCGCGCTGGGCGGCCATTTTACCGTGGCCACGGGCCGCACGATGGAATCAGCCGGACGGCATCTGGACTCGATGACGCTTTCTGCACCCGCTATCCTGTATGGCGGGGGCGTTATTTACGATTTCGAACACGATATCCGCATCCGAAATACACTGCTGTCCAAGCCGTCGGCGCGCCGGGCGGTGTGCGATGTATTGGCACGTTTCCCGGGAGTGGGCGTGGAGATTATGACCGAGGACGGCGGCATCTGCGTGGTGCGAGCCAATGAATATACCTACCGCCACACGGTCCATGAAGGGCTCACTTACCGCATGGCGCCGCTGGAGGAGCTGGATGGCGGTTGGAATAAGGTGCTGTTTGCCTGCTCCCATGAAATGCTGATGCAGATCCAGGATTTTCTGGACGCACGCAAATATCCCGGCGTCTACTTCATTGCGACCAACCGCAACTATTTTGAGATCATGCCGGAGGGCGCGGCCAAGGGGGCGGCGCTGGGAGAACTTTGCACCTATATGGGCATCCCGATAGAAAACACGGTGGCCATCGGAGATTATTTCAATGACATTGAGCTGATGCGCGCGGCCGGGCATTCCGTGGCGATGGGGAACGCGCCCAAGGAGGTGCAGCTCGCGGCGGACACCGTAACAGGCAGATGCCTGGACGGCGGCGTGGCCGAGGTGCTTTACGGGTTGATTCGTAAATACGGATGATTGTAAAAAGCGTGTAAAATGGAGCGTGCCTTGGGCGGGATATGGTATAATAACCTCAAGTCCGCCGCTTGCGCGGCCGCGCGCTCTTCGTGCGCTGATGCGCTTTCGCGCATGGACTTGAGAACATTGAACCATGCAAAACCGCAGTGAATGCGGTTTTGTCGAGGCCGCTTCGCGGCGCCATGGTATAATAACCTCAAAGCCGCCGCTTGCGCGGCTGCGCGCACTTTATGCGCTGATGCGCTTCCGCACATGGGCTTTGAGAACATTGAACCATGCAAAACCGCGGCAGGCGCGGTTTTGTTGGGGCCGCAGCACGGCGCCACGGTATAATGATCTTGATATTGCCGCCTGCGCGTTGTCCCGGATGAATGCTTCAGAACAGGGGATGATAGAATGGGACGCCGCTTTGCCGCGGCTTGGTGGGCGGCGTTGTGTGCCGTCCTCGTGTGCCTTTGCGCAACGGCGCCGCCCGTGCGGCAGGCTGAATATCCGCCTTGGGACGGAGCGCCGTATTTTGACGCGGGGCCGGACAGGGTGGATGTCAATACTGCGCCCGCCGCGGAACTGGAGACGCTGCCCGGCATCGGGGAGAAAAAGGCGCTGGCAATCGTGGAATACCGCGAGGCGAACGGACCGTTCCGCGCGGTGGAAGAACTGGAACGGGTAAAAGGCATCTCGGAGCGCACCGTAGACGGCATGCGGGCGTATGTCCGGGTTTCCTGAGCCGTGGGAGCACGGCGGCGCGGTGCCGGCTGAAAGGACCGTGCGTTTATTTAAAGGGGAGTTTTTTATGGAACAGCCGCATACGAGGGAGATATTCATCAACCGGGAGCTGAGCTGGCTTGAATTCAACCGGCGCGTCCTGGACCTTGCGAAGGACAAGACGGTCCCGGTTGGCGAGCAGCTGAAGTTTGCCGCCATTTACGCGAGCAATCTGGATGAATTTTTCATGGTACGCGTGGGGTCGTTGTACGACCGTACGCTGGTGGGCGGCGATGAAAAAGAGAACAAGACGGGCATGACGCCCGCTCAACAGCTGGACGCCATTATGCCTAAGGTCGCGGAGCTGCAGCAGCACTGCGATAAAATTGTGGCGAAGCTGTATGAGAATGTGGGTGTGTTGGGCTACCGCAGGGTGGATTTTGCGCACCTGAGCAAAGAAGCGGAGCATTTCTGGCGCAAATATTTCATGCAGGAGATATTTCCCGTCCTTTCTCCGCAGATCATCGACCGGCGGCATCCCTTTCCGTTTCTGCGCAACAATGAGGTGTATGTCGGCACCATTCTGAAGGGAAAGGGAGACGCGCAGTCTTCCTTTGGTTTGGTACCCATCAGCACGCAGTTCCAGCGTATCATATTTGTGCCGTCGGGCGGCTCTGTCGCCTTTGCACTGGTGGAAGAGATGGTGGAACATTTCGCGGGCCTGATCTTCGGCAAGAACACCGTGCAGAGCCGGTGCATTTTCCGCGTGACGCGCAATGCGGATATCACAGTGGATGAAGGCATGTTCGACCACGACGTGGACTATCGCGAGATCATGAGCGATCTTTTGAAAAAGCGCCGCAAGCTGGCGGCCGTTCGCTTGCAGACAACGCCGCGTGCTCCGGCGGAGATCGTCGGGTTCCTGCGCGAAAAGCTGATGCTGCCCGCAAAACAGGTGTTTGAGCAGACGACGCCGCTGGATATGTCCATTGGCTTCAAGATATCCGCGCGCATCGCGCAGGACGGCCATACCGAGCTGTTTTACCCGGTGAAGCGTCCCATGCTGCCGCCGCCGGATTTTAATCTTGCCCGTGTGGTGGAAACGCAGGACGTACTGCTTTCTTATCCGTACCAGAGCATCCGGCCCTTCATCCGCATGCTCAACGAGGCTGCGCAGGACCCGGACGTGATTTCCATCAAAATGACGCTGTACCGCGTGGCACATGAATCCAAGATCATCGAGGCGCTTATCTCCGCGGCCGAAAACGGCAAGGAGGTCGTTGCCATTGTGGAGCTGCGCGCGCGCTTCGACGAACAGAACAACATCGACTTTTCCAAGCAGCTGGAGGAGGCGGGCTGCACGGTCATCTACGGCTTTGAGGCATACAAGATCCATTCAAAGCTGACGCTCATCACAAAGAAAAAGGGCAATCAGCTGCACTATATTGCCCAGATCGGCACAGGCAATTACAATGAAAAGACCTCCGAGCAGTATACGGACCTTTCGTTTATCACGACCGATCTTGGCATCGGCTCCGAGCTGGCAACCGTGTTCAATAATCTTGCGATCGAACGCCTGACAGAGCACGCAGGCAACCTTCTGGTCGCGCCGCTGTGCTTCAAAAGCGTGCTGATGCAGGAGATGGACGCGGAGATCGAGGCGAAACGCATGGGGAAGGACGCACGCATCATTCTTAAGTGTAATTCCATCAGCGATAAGGATATCATTGAAAAAATATCCGAAGCGTCCTGCGCGGGGGTATCTGTGCAGATGATCGTGCGCGGCATCTGCTGCATCAAAGCCGGGGTACCCGGCCTGACGGAAAATGTCACGGTGCGCAGCATCGTGGGCCGCTATCTGGAGCACGAGCGTGTGTATGCTTTTGGCTGCGGGCAGGATACACGGGTGTATATCGCGTCGGGCGATTTTCTTACCCGCAACACCGAACGACGTGTCGAGGTGGGCGTGCGTATTCAGGACAGACGCATTGCGGGTGAGCTGCTGCAGATGCTGGATCTGCAGCTGCGCGACAATGTGAATGCCCGGGAAATGCAGCCGGACGGCACCTATCCCAAGGTGAAGCCTGCGCCGGACGCGTCCCGCGTTGACAGCCAGCTCGGCATGTATGATATGCTGGCCGGCACTTGGCCCGCCATGCCTGCGCCGCGCCCGGCGGGGGAGCCGGTACGTCGTGCGCCGACAGCACGCCGCCATGCTGCCGCTTTGCAGCAGCCTCAGCGCCGCCCGGCAGCGCCGCGCCCGCAAACGCTGCTGGGCAGGCTCAGGAACCTGCTGGGACGCTGACCCTTCCCAAATTACCGGCCCGGACAATCTGTTGTACACAGGCTGTCCGGGTTCTTTTTTTGGCGTTCGCCGCATAGCCTTTTTAAAGGAATGAGCGTTCCGAAAAACCGGGATAAAAAGGTGCGTGACGTTGATGTGGGAAAAGGACAGCGGGCGGCAGGAGGAATGGATGCGGCTGAATGAGGACCCTCCGGAGGAAATTGGCACACCAGAAGCGGGATGGGACGGAAAGGCGCGCCGGACACAGCGGCCGCAGGGGGAACGGGCCGAGCGGTTTGAGCTGCCCGAGCCGGTTCCGGGAACATTTTCGGCGGCTGCGGGAGACCGGGAGGACATGCCGGAGGGGCAGCGGGACGCGGGAACAGCGCCGGTGGAACAGCTCTACCCCACAGCAAAGATGAAGCCGGAGCCGTTCACGGTGCCTCAGGTAAACTCGGGCGAAGAGCATGTCCTGTTCGTGCAGGTTCTGCTGTGCGCGCTGTTGGTGGCGTTTGTGTTTTTTGCGCGAAGCGCCGGCGCGCCTTTTCTGGAGGACATGAGGGCTGAGTATCGCGAGATGATGACAGCGGGCGTAGAGTTTTCCACGGATAATGCATTTGCGCGGTTTGCGAACGGCGTGGTGGAGGATCTGCGTATGGGCGCGGAGCGGCTGGTTCGGCAGTTGGAAGCTCCGGAGGCGTTGGACGGGCAGGGCGGCTTTTGGCCCGGTATCGAAAAACGTGAGGTGCCTGACGGCGCTTCCATGGACGATTATACGCTGCCGCAGGAGCTTCTGCTGCCGGTGGCGGGGCCGGTCACTTCGGGGTACGGTTTCCGGGATAACCCGGTGAACGGTGCGGATGATTTCCATGCGGGTGTCGACATCGCGGCGGCAGAGGGCACGCCTGTGGCAGCGGCACAGTCCGGCCAGGTGGTGCGCACGGGCTACAACCGTCTGCGGGGCTATTATATCATTATCCGCCATGAGGGCAGTGTCCAGACGCTGTACCAGCATCTCTCTTACATCTTTGTGCGCGGAGGGGAGACGGTTACGCAGGGGCAGACTGTTGCAGTGGTGGGAAGCACAGGCCTTGTGACCGGCCCGCACCTGCATCTGGAGATCATTCTCGACGGTGTGCGGGTGGACCCGATGCCCAGTTTTCCGCAGCTGGCCGCATGAGCGGGCCGTCGGTGCAGCCCGTACTGCTGTGCGCCTGCCTGGCGGCGGGGCTTTTGTTCGACCCTATGGGCTTTCTTCGCATGACACTGGTGTGCGCTTTCGTTCATGAAAGCGGGCATGTGCTGGCATATATGCTGTGTGCGCATAAATTGCCCGGTCTCCATTTCAGCGCGGGAGGCATCGGGCTTTCGGGAGCGGAGCAGTTGCCCCGCACACAAGAGCTATGGGTGCTGGCTGCGGGGCCGCTGGCGAATTTTATCATGGCGGCGCTGCTTTTTTTGCAGCTTCACCGGCAGGCGAGCTACGCACTGTATTTTCTCGCCGCCGTCAGTTTGTGTACGGGCGTTTACAACCTGATGCCGTTCGGCGTGTTAGACGGCGCGCGCCTGCTGCAGAATTTGCTGCCTACGGAAAAGCAGGATGCGCTGCGCCGTGCCCAGCGGCTGCTGTTGTGCCTGTTCTGCGCGGCGGCGCTCGGCTTTGCGCTGTTGGGCGGGATGCCGCGCGGCGCTCGTGCGGCGGCTTTCCTGGGGCCGGGTTATCTGCTGGCAAAGGAGTTCAGGCAAAAATAAAGAAGAAAGGCCTGCGCAGCGCGTGAATGGCACCGTGCACAGGCCTTTTCTGTTTGCATTCTGCGCGCAAATACGGTATAATGACCCCAAAACTGCCGCTTGCGCGGCCGGGCGTGTGCGCGGCACACGCCCTGTGCTGGAGCACAGAGCTTTGAGAACATTGAACCATGCAAAACCGCAGCAGATGCGGTTTTGTTGAGGCCGCTTCGCGGCGTCATGGTATAATATGCCCGCTTAGTGAATGCGGGCCGCGGGCGGGGCGTGAGTTTGGCGGCATAGATGTCATGTTTTTTAAGTGAATGCCAAGCGGAACGTGAAGTGTGAGCTTGGGGTATGGTGAAACAACGCGGGGGTATAAGCCCGAAAAAGGGAAAGGATGTTTGAACGCTTGGATGAAAAGCTGAAAGCTGCGCTTGCCGCAGTGCAGAAACCGGGCCGCTATACCGGCGGCGAACCGGGCTGCGTATATAAGGAGAAGGAGAAGCTGGACCTTCGGTTCGCTTTCTGCTTTCCGGATACCTACGAGGTGGGCATGTCCTTTCTGGGCATGAAAATATTGTATGAGATCCTCAACAAACGGGATAACATCTGGTGTGAACGTGTGTTCATGCCTTGGGTGGACATGAAGGAGCAGATGCAGCAGCGGGATATTCCGCTGTATGCGCTGGAGAGCAAAGACCCGCTGGGGATGTTCGACGTAGTGGGCTTTACACTCCAGTATGAACTTTCCTACACCAATATTCTTGCTATGCTCGACCTGGCGCACATTCCGTTTTATGCAAAGGACAGAGGGGAGGATGCGCCGTTCATTGTGGCGGGCGGCCCGTGCGTGTGCAACGCTGAGCCGCTGGCGGATTTTTTTGACCTGATGATGCTGGGCGAGGGCGAGGTACAGCTGCCTGATGTGTGCGACACCATCATTCAGGGGCGCAGAGAGGGGCTCACCAAACGGGAGATATTAAAGCGCCTGTGCCATATCGAAGGCGTTTACGTGCCCGCGTTTTACGATGTGTCCTATCGGCCCGACGGCCGCGTGGAAGCCATCACGGCGAAAGAAGGCGCGCCGGCCGTGGTGCGCAAGGCCATCATTCAGGATATGAACAGCCAGCCGCTGCCGGAGAATTTTGTGGTGCCGATGATCGGTGCGGTGCACGACCGCGCGCAGATCGAAGTGCTGCGCGGCTGCGTGCGGGGCTGCCGTTTTTGTCAGGCGGGCTTCATCTATCGTCCCATGCGTGAGCGGGATGCGGATATGCTCTCCAAGGCGGGGCGCAGCCTGTGCGGGAATACAGGTTACGATGAGATCTCTCTGACGTCGCTTTCCACCAGTGATCACAGCCAACTGGAAACACTGCTGGACGATATGCTGGAATGGACGCCCAAAGAGCATGTGAGTATGTCGCTGCCGTCGCTGCGCATCGACAACTTTTCGGAGTCTCTGGTTCGCAAAACCACCAAGGTGCGGAAAAGCGGCCTTACCTTTGCGCCTGAAGCCGGAACACAGCGTCTGCGGGACGTCATCAATAAAAACGTTACCGAGGAAGAAATCGAGCGCACCTGCAACCTTGCCTTCAGCGCCGGCTACACCTCCGTGAAGCTCTACTTCATGCTGGGCCTGCCCACAGAGACGATGGAGGACGTTGAGGGAATTGCCGACACGGCGCAGCGCATTGTGGACCTCTATTATAAAAACGAAAACAAACCCAAGGGCCGCGGCGTGCAGGTCTCCATCAGCGTGGCGTGTTTTGTGCCGAAGCCTATGACGCCGTTCCAGTTCGTGGGCCAGAATACCGAGGATGAGCTGCGTGAAAAACAGCAGCATCTGCTGCGCAGCGTCAAAAGCCGCAAGATCAGTGTGAGCTACCACGACAGTCATACCAGTTTTCTGGAGGCGGTCTTTGCGAAGGGCGACCGGCGGCTCTCCCGGGTTCTGGTGGAGGCTTACCGCCGGGGCTGCTGCTTTGATGGCTGGGACGAGCAGTTTCGTTACGATACATGGCTGGAGGTGTTTCGCGACCTTGGTTTTGATACTGCTTTTTACGCGAACCGCACCATCGGTCTGGACGAGGTTACGCCCTGGAGCCACCTGGACTATGGCGTGAGCAGGGAGTACCTGGTGCGGGAATACCAAAAGGCGCTGGGCGCGCAGACCACGCCGCCATGCAACCGCGCGTGCAGCGGCTGCGGCGCAAATAAGCTGCTGGGAGGTGCCTGTTTTGACTACGATTAGAGTCTGGTTCACCAAAACGGGCGAGGCGTCTTATATTTCGCTGCTGGACCTGCAGCGGGTGATGCAGCGCGCGCTCAAGCGTTCGGGCTTGCCTGTCTGGTATACGCTGGGGTTCAACCCTCACATTTATATGACGTTTGCCGCGCCGCTGTCTCTGGGGCAGGAGAGCCTGGCCGAGACGGTGGACTTCAAGTCCGAGGCGGAGGGGTACGACTGGGACGCCGCGGCTCCGGCGCTTTCTGCGTGCCTGCCCCGGGGCATTAAGGTGACGCGCATTGCGCCCGCCGTGCTGGATGCGGGCGATATTGCGTGCGCCGCTTATGAGGTGCGCTACGCGGAAAAAGACGCGCAGGCGGCATGCGCAGCATGGGAGGCCTATAACGCGGCGCCCGCGGCCGAGGTAGTGAAGGAGGGCAAGCGCGGAAAGAAAAAAACAGTGGATCTGAAAGCGCATTTGCCGGAGGTACAGCTTATGCGGAAAAACGGCGGCCTTGTGGTGTGTATGCGTTTGCCTGCGGGCAGTGTGCTGAATGTAAACCCGGTTCTGGTGCTGGGGTGGCTGGAGCAGCAGCACGGCCTGCCCGCCGCATCGGGAGATATCCTGCGCACCGGGATCTACACCCGAAACGGCGAAAAATTTTCCTGAAATGCTTGCATTCGGAATTGCCATGTGGTATTATATTTAGGCGTTATATCCACTGTGCCAACAGCGGGGTTAATGTCACACATTAAACGGACAGTCCTCTGCCGGCGCTCCGTCGGGTATGAATGTCTAAATAAACATGGAGGATTGTACAACAATGGACGCAATGAAAATCATTACCGAAGGCATGATTAAAGAGGATCGTCCCGAGTTCAACGTGGGCGATACCGTGCGTGTTTCCGTTCGTATCAAGGAAGGCGAGCGTGAGCGTATCCAGGCGTTTGAGGGCACTGTCATCGCGAAGAAGCACGGCGGTGTTGCCGAGACCTTTACTGTGCGCCGCACTGCTTACGGCGTGGGCATCGAGCGTGTGTTCCCCGTGAACTCTCCGTTCGTTGAAAAAGTGGAAGTTGTGCGCAAGGGCCGTGTACGCCGCGCGAAGCTCTTCTATCTGCGTGAACGCACCGGCAAGGCCGCCAAGGTCAAAGAACAGCTTCGATAAGTTCACAAAAAGGGACAATGTACATTGTCCCTTTTTTGTTATATTATTGATGAAAAGAAGGTGTGTGCATGGAACCGAAACAGTCTAAGGAAAACGCGCTGTTCGAGTGGTATGATTCACTGGTGTTCGCGCTGGCGGTGATCGTACTGTTTTTTGTGTTTGCCGTGCGCATCATCACCGTTTCCGGCGTTTCCATGCAGCCTACGCTTTACGGCGGGGACCGCGTGGCGGTACAGAGCATGCTGTATACGCCCCAGCGCGGCGATGTGGTGGTGGTGGACGGCTACATCAATTACGGAGACCCGTTGGTCAAGCGCATCATCGCTCTGGGCGGCGATACTGTTGATATCAATTTCGAGACAGGCGCTGTGACGCTGAACGGCGCGGTGCTGGAAGAACCTTATATTTCTGCGCCGACGACAACCGGGTACGATGTAGAGTTTCCCGTCACGGTTCCGGAGGGCTGCGTGTTTGTGATGGGCGATAACCGCCCGCGCTCGCTGGACGGCCGCAGCACGGAAGTGGGTTTCATCGACGAACGGGATATTTTGGGAAAGGTGCTGCTGCGGGTGTTCCCGCTGAGCAGCTTTGGGAAAATCGCATGAAAGAGAGTCTGAGCGCACGCCCCATCCAGTGGTTTCCGGGGCATATGACAAAAACGCTGCGCCTGATGGAAAAGGATATCCGCAATGTGGACGCCGTGCTCCAGCTTTTGGACGCACGCATCCCGCGCAGCAGCCTGAACCCGGAGATCGCGCGCATCACGGCGGGCAAGCCCCACCTGTATGTACTGAACAAAGCAGACCTGGCCGACCCGGACGTGACCGCCCGCTGGGTGGCGTATTTTCGCCGCGGCGGCGACGGCTGCCTTGCCATTACCAGCAAAAACCGCGGCGGCGTACAGGGCGTAAAAAATGCGATCGAGACGGAATTGGCGGAGCTTCTGGAGCGCCGTGCCGTCAAGGGCATGGCGGGTGCGAAGATCCGCGTGATGGTCGTGGGCATCCCCAATGTGGGGAAATCAACGTTTATCAACAGCTTCGCGGGCGCGGCGCGCGCGAAGGCTGCCGACAGGCCCGGCGTTACGCGGGGCAAGCAGTGGGTGACCGTGGGCAATTATGACCTTCTGGATGTGCCCGGCGTGCTATGGAAAAAATTCGACTCCATGGAGGTGGCGGGCAACCTGGCCTTCATCGGTTCCATCAAGGACGATGTGCTGGACATCGAGGCGCTGGCAACGGCGCTGCTGGGTGAAATGCAGCGGATGTATCCGGAGCGTTTGGCGGAGCGTTACCGACTGACAGCGGAGGAGCTGGGGCAGGACGCCTACGACCTGCTGGAGACTGTGGGCCGCAAGCGGGGCATGCTGATGTCCGGCGGTGTGGTGAATACCGAGCGCGCGGCCATTACGCTGGTGGATGAATTCCGAGGCGCAAAGCTGGGCCGCGTTTCGCTGGAAAGGCCGGAGGAAGCATGACGGAGGAACTGTATGCATTCGACGCAGAATACCGCGCCCGTGCGGGTGTCGTGTGCGGCGTGGACGAGGCGGGCCGCGGCCCGTTGTGCGGCCCGGTGTGCGTGGCTGCTGTTATTCTGGACCCCGCAGCTCCGGTGGACGGCGTAAACGATTCCAAAAAGCTTTCGGAAAAAAAGAGGGAGCTGCTGTATCCGCAGATCATTGAAAAGGCGCTTGCCTACAAGGTCGTGATGGTGGGGCCGCAGACCATCGACGAGCTGAATATACTGAACGCTACGCTTCTGGGCATGCGGCAGGCTGTGGAGGGCCTTGCGGTGCGTCCGGGGCTGGCGCTCATCGATGGCAACCGGTGCCCGGAGATGGAGATTCCCGCGCAAAGCGTCGTCAAGGGAGACGCCCGTTCGGCAAGTATTTCGGCCGCCTCTATTTTGGCCAAAGTCTCGCGGGACCGGTACATGGAGCAGCTCGCGAAGGAATATCCTCAATACCAGCTGGAAAAGCACAAGGGATATCCGACCAAGCTGCATTACGCGCTGCTGGACGAATACGGCATTCAGCCGTTTTACCGCAGGTCCTTTTTAAAAAAACGCGGTTATGTGTGAGCGGAAGAGCGCCCGCAGGGGGGCCATGGGCGAAAGGCTGGCCGCCGTGTATTACCGGCGCAGAGGATGCCGGGTGCTGGAGATGAATTTTCGCACGCGCCGGGGTGAGATCGACGTCATTGCACAAAAAGGAGACATGCTGATCTTTGCCGAGGTGAAGACGCGGGACGAGGCTGCCGCCGCGCAGCCCGCAGAGGCTGTAACAGCGCAAAAGCGGCGGCGGATCGTTTTGGCGGCACAGGGATATCTGCTGCTTCACCCGGAGCTGGCGGAGAATTTTATGCGCTTCGACGTGGTGGAGGTCACGGTGCCCCGCTTGGGGACGCCGCGGCTGAATTGTATTGAAAATGCGTTTACCTTGTAGAAAAGAAGGCTGTGAAGTTGGACTTTTTTGATTTGCACTGTGACACGGTGTCCCGCCTGACGGAGGGCGGCGGCATCGCGGATGCGGATGCGCACGTCAATCTGGAAAAGGCGCGGGCACTGGGTCGATGGGCGCAGGTGTTCGCCGTATTCGTGCAGGACAACGCGCCGGGCGCGGACACGGCTTATGCTTCGTACCGCCGTCAGACCGCCTGTTTTCGGGCGCAGCTCGCCGCGAACAGAGAGCGGATCGTTCAGTGCCGCACAGCGCAGGAGACGGAAGACGCATTTGAAGAGGGCAGGCGCGCGGCCATTCTTTCCGTGGAAAACGGTGCGGCGCTGGGTGGGAGCCTTGAGCGTTTGGCCGAATTCCAGCGCGACGGCGTGCGCTTTCTGACGTTGACCTGGATGGGCGAAAACGAGCTTGGCTGCGGCGGTGAAGCGGGCGGCCCGCTTACGGAGTTCGGCCGTGCAGTGGTGCGTGCGCTGCCGCAGTATGGTATTGTACCGGATGTTTCTCACCTCTCCGACGAGGGTGTGGCGGAGGTGTTTGAATGTTACGGTGGTCCGGTGGTGGCCACGCATTCCAACGTGCGCCGTGTCACGGGGCACCACCGCAACCTGACGGAAAAGCAGATCCGGGAGATCGTACGGCGCGGCGGGTTGATCGGCATCAATCTGTGCAGTGCGTTTTTAAGCAGCGACCGCATGCGGGCATGCAGCGACGACGTATACCGTCATCTGGATGCGTTCCTTTCGCTGGGAGCGCAGGATACGGTGTGCTTTGGAACGGACTTTGACGGCGCACATGTGCCGGAGGATATCCGGGATATCGGGGGCATCCCGCGCTTATACGGGTACCTTCTGGCGCGCGGGCTGCCGGAGACGGTTTTGAACAAGGTGTTTTTTGAAAACGCCTGGAGTTTTTGGAAGCGCACTTTTTAGAAAGGGCTGGGCAGAGCCGCTCTGTCCCACGGAAAAAGAGCAGGCCTTGCAGGGCTGCGGAAAACGGCGGAACAGCCGGATAGCGGCTGTGGCTATAATTGGAGGGGTAAAGTATGAACTACACAAGCACGCGCGACAGTGCTCTCTGCACCGGTGCGTCCACGGCCATTCTCACGGGCATTGCGCCGGGAGGCGGGCTGTTTGTCCCGCAGCAGTTCCCACAGGTGGACATGCGGGAGTTTTACGGCCTGACGTATCCGCAGACGGCGCAGAAGGTGCTGGGCATGTTTCTGACGGATTATGACCCGGATTTTTTAAAAACCGCCACAGAGCAGACATACAGCACCGAAAACTTCGGCGGCAAGGCAGGCTTTGCGGCGCATGTGGCCGGGAATACCTATGCATTGGAGTTGTGGCACGGCCCGACCTGCGCGTTTAAGGATTATGCATTGCAGCTTATGCCGCGTCTGCTGGTAGAGGCAAAAAAAAATCTGGGAGAAACAGGCGTGACAAAGATCCTTGTAGCGACCTCCGGCGATACGGGAAAGGCCGCGCTCGCGGGCTATGCGGGCCTGCCGGGCATCCGTATCGCGGTGTTTTATCCCAACGCGGGCACCAGTGAGGTGCAGCGCCTGCAGATGGCCACGCAGGAGGGAGATAACGTGGCGGTGTATGCTGTCAACGGAAACTTCGACGACGCGCAGACAGGTGTAAAGCGCGTGTTTGCGGACGAGGACCTCGCGCAGGAGCTGGCTGCCAAAAACGAAAAGCTTTCCAGCGCAAACTCCATCAACTGGGGCCGCCTTGTACCGCAGATCGTTTACTATTTTTACAGCTATGCGCAGCTTGCGGAGCGGGGGGATATCGCACCGGGCGCGCCCGTCAGCTTCTGTGTGCCCACAGGCAATTTCGGCGATATCCTTGCGGGTTATTACGCCAAACGTATGGGCCTGCCTGTGGAAAAGCTGATCTGCGCGTCCAATAAAAACAACGTTCTCACGGACTTTCTCACCACGGGTGTTTACGACGCCCGCCGCACGTTCTACAAAACGTCCTCGCCGTCCATGGACATTCTTGTGTCCTCGAACCTGGAGCGCCTTTTGTACCATGTAACACAGGATGCGGCAGCGGTGGCGGGATGGATGCGTGAGCTGGCGGAGCATGGGCATTACACCGTGCCCGCCGAAGTGCTTTCCGCCATCCGGGAGACCTTTGCCTGCGGCTGTGCCAATGACGCGCAGGTGCGGGAGGAGATCCGCGCGCGGTATGAAGCGGACGGATATCTGTGCGACACGCACACGGCGGTGGCGTTCCGTGTGGCACGGCAGCAGGCGGCCGGCGAAACGCCTTGCGTTGTACTTTCCACGGCAAGCCCGTACAAGTTCCCGTGCGATGTGCTGGGCGCGCTGGGGGCGGATGTGCCGGAGGATGAGTTTGAGGCCATGCGCCTGCTGCAGGAAAAGACCGGGGTCCCGGCGCCTGCGAGCCTTGCGGGCCTGCGGGAAAAGCCCGTACGCTTCACGCAGGTGGTGGAAAAGGACGGCATCCGGGCTGCGGCGCTTGCTTTGTAGAGAAAAAGGGTGCAATGAAAACGGCCCGTGCATATCACACGAGCCGTTTTTGCGGACATTTTTCGACGAAGCCTAAACTTCCTCAAAGGTCTCGCACATGGTCTCTTCACCGAGGACGGCCATGCGGTTTTTCACTTTGATCTCCTGCGCGGTGCAGCAGCAGTTGCCGTTGTTGTGCACACAGTTCTCTACTTCGCAGCAAATGCCTTCCAGAATCTTTTCGTCCTGCATTTTTATTGCCTCCTTAAAATCAGTTCGCAAAACGCCGCTTCATAGGGCGCGGCGCTTCCTTTTCTTAGTATGGCCGGCCTGCGGCCAGTCATTCGGAGGATGCTATGGCAATTTTTACAATCGGGGATCTTCATCTGTCGCTGGGAACGTCCAAGCCCATGGACATTTTCAGCGGCTGGGAGAACTATGTGGAGCGTCTGCGGGAAAACTGGCTGGCGGCTGTGGGTCCGCAGGATACCGTGGTACTGGCGGGGGACACCTCCTGGGCGATGAAGCTGGAGGACTGCAGTGCGGATTTTGCGTTCCTTCAGAATCTTCCGGGCAGGAAACTGCTCTTGAAGGGAAACCACGATTACTGGTGGACGACTATGGCGAAAATGAACGCCTATCTGGCTGCGAATGGGTTTGGCAGCCTGTCTTTTCTGCATAACAATTGTGTTTTTGCAGAAGGGCTTGCACTGTGCGGCACGCGGAGCTGGCTGTTCGACGCGGGCCAGCCTCACGATGAAAAGGTAATGAGCCGCGAATGCGGACGGCTGCGGGCTTCGTTGGAAGCGGCGGGAGATACGGAAAAGGCAGTGTTCCTGCATTATCCTCCGGTCTATCCCCAGGCGGACGCCGGGGAAGTGGTGGCGCTCCTGCGGGAATACGGCGTGAAACGCTGCTTTTACGGCCATTTGCACGGCCCGTCCATTCCACGGGCGGTGCAGGGGGAGCTGGACGGCATCGAGTATAAACTCATCAGTGCCGACGCACTGCGGTTTTTTCCATATAAAATTTGAATTTGTATAGAAATATTCATAAACGTATGCTATAATTGTACTCTGTAAGTTCAGTATTGGAGGAAATACAATGAATCTCGTCAAAAACGAAAAACTTGAAAACAACAGCCATGAACTGCAATTCTCCATTGACGCCGAAGCGTTCAACGCCGCAATTGCCAAAGCGTTCAAACGCGAGGCCGGTAAATACAACATTCCGGGCTTCCGCAAGGGCAAAGCCCCTCGCCATATGATTGAAAAGATGTTCGGCGCCGATGTGTTCCACTACGATGCCATCAATGACCTGTTCCCCGAGGCGTATGAAGCTGCCGTTGCCGAGAGCGGCATCGAGCCGGTGGACCGCCCCGAGGTGGACATCGTTTCCGCCAGCACCGAAGACGGCGTCGTGCTCAAGGCTGTCGTCACTGTCAAGCCCGAGATGAAGGTGGGCGAATACAAGGGTTTAAAAGCCACAAAGAAAGTCAATACTGTCGAGGACGCCGCTGTGGAGGCCGAGATCGAGCGCATGCGTGAGCGCAACGCCCGCATCATTACCCGTGAGGGCAAGGCTCAGGACGGCGACGTCACGGATATCGACTTCGAGGGCTTTGTGGACGGCGTGGCTTTTGAGGGCGGCAAGGGCGAGCATTTTTCCCTGACGCTGGGCTCCGGCCAGTTCATTCCGGGCTTTGAGGAGCAGGTTGCCGGCCATGAGGCCGGCGAGGAGTTCGAGGTGAACGTCACGTTCCCCGAGCAGTATCAGGCTGAGGAGCTGGCGGGCAAGGCCGCTACGTTCAAGGTCAAGCTGCACGAAGTGAAGACCAAGGAGCTGCCCGCCGCGGATGACGAATTCGCGAAGGATGTGTCTGAATACGACACACTGGACGAGCTGAAAGCCAGCATTCGCAAGGGCATGGAAGAGCAGAACGAGAAGAATGCCGAGCTGGAAGTGGAGAACGATCTGGTCGAGCAGATCGTTGCGACGCTGGAGGGCGATATCCCGCCCGTTATGTTCGAGACCCGCATTGACGAAATGGTGCGCGATTTCGAGTACCGCCTGCAGCAGCAGGGCCTGCGCCTGGAGGATTACATCAAGTATATGGGCGGCGACACGGCCAAGTTCCGCGAAGGCTTCAAGGAGCAGGCTGAGAAGCAGGTGAAGATCCGTCTGGCGCTGGAGGCTGTGGCTGCAGCAGAAGGCATCGCGGCCAGCGAGGAGGACTTCGAGAACGAAGTCAAGCGCATTGCCGACGCCTACAAGATGGAAGTGGAGAAGGTGCGCGGCATCGTGCCCGAGGCCGAAGTGAAGAAGGACCTTGCCGTGAACAAGGCCATTGACTTCATCAAGCAGAACGCGGACGTCACCGTTGAGAATGTGGCGCCCCAGAAGGACGAGAAGGCGGAGTAAAGCGGGCCTTTTTGTCGGATAGTGACGACGCGTGACCGATACCCGCATTTTATGCGCGTATCGGTCATCTGTTACCCTGCTGCGGCGGCCGGTTTTACGGCCCGCCTGCGGCGGGCCGCGCGGCCGGGTACAGCGGGCTGCCGCGGCCATGCGATTTCCCATAAAGACTGAACCGCTGTAAAACAGGGAGGCTAATTTATGAGTTTGGTTCCTTACGTTGTAGAGCAGACCGCGCGCGGCGAACGCTCTTACGATATCTTTTCCCGCCTGCTGAACGACCGCATCATCATGCTCAGCGAGGATGTGAACAGCACGACGGCCAGCCTTGTGGTGGCGCAGCTGCTGTATCTGGAAGGTCAGGACCCGGAGAAGGATATCAATTTCTACATCAACAGCCCGGGCGGGTCCATCACGGACGGCATGGCGATTTATGACACCATGCGGTATATCAAATGCGACGTTTCCACCATCTGTGTGGGTATGGCGGCCTCCATGGCTTCCGTACTGCTTGCGGCGGGCGCAAAGGGCAAACGTTTCGCGCTGCCCAACAGCGAAATACTCATCCACCAGCCGCTGATCGGCGGACAGGTGGGGCTGCAGGGGCAGACGACGGATATCAAGATCCACGCGGACCATATGGTGCGCACGCGCAATAAGATGAACGGTATCCTCTCCGCTTGCACCGGCCAGCCGCTGGAACGCATCGAGCAGGACACGGAGCGCGACAATTATATGACGGCCGAGGAAGCAAAGGCTTACGGCCTTATTGACGACGTGATCTCACAACGATAAAGGTGTTATATGGCAAATAAAGACAACAGCAAAGACAAAAATCTCATCTGCAACTTCTGCGGCAAAAGCCAGGACGAAGTGGAGCGGATGATCATTGGGCCGGGTGTGAACATCTGCAACGAGTGCATCGAGCTGTGCCACTCGCTGCTGGATGAGGAAGGCAAGGCTCCAGCTCAGGCCCCGCGCCGCGGCAAGGCTGCCCCGGCCCATGCCGCGCCGCAGGATATCAATATCCTCACGCCGGCGGAGATAAAGGAAGGGCTGGACCAGTATGTCATCGGGCAGGACAATGCCAAGGTGGTACTGGCTGTTTCTGTGTACAACCACTATAAGCGTATCCTGAACATGGAAAAGACGGATGTGGACCTGCAAAAGAGCAATGTTCTGCTGCTTGGCCCCTCCGGCGTGGGTAAAACGCTGCTGGCACAGACGCTGGCGCGCATGCTCAATGTGCCCTTTGCCATCGCGGACGCGACTACGCTCACCGAGGCAGGCTATGTGGGCGAAGATGTGGAAAACATTCTGCTCAAGCTCATTCAGGCTGCGGATTTCGATATTGAGCGGGCAGAGCGGGGCATCATTTACATCGACGAGATCGACAAGATCACGCGGAAAAGCGAGAATCCCTCCATCACACGCGACGTGGGCGGCGAGGGCGTGCAGCAGGCGCTGTTGAAGATCCTGGAGGGCACTGTCAGCAATGTGCCGCCCCAAGGCGGACGGAAGCATCCACAGCAGGAGTTCATTCAAATCAACACGAAAAACATCCTGTTTATCTGCGGCGGCGCGTTCGACGGGCTGGAAAAGCATATCCAGAAGCGCACGGACACCTCTGCGCTGGGCTTTGGCGGCAAGCTGAAGGAGGACCCCGAAAAGGCGAAGCAGAACCTGCTACGTCTGGTGGAGCCGCACGACCTGGTGCGCTTTGGCCTGATTCCGGAGCTGGTGGGCCGTATCCCTGTTGTGACAGTGCTGGACCCGCTGGATGAAGATGCGCTGGTGCGTGTGCTGAAAGAGCCGAAAAACAGCCTTGTGAAGCAGTACCAGACGCTGATGAAGCTGGACAGCGTGGAGTTGGATATCACGGACGAGGCGCTGCATGCCATCGCAAAAAAGACCATTGCGCTGAAGAGCGGCGCGCGCGGCCTGCGCAGCGTGATGGAGCAGTCGCTCATCGGCATCATGTACGAGATCCCCAGCGACCCAACCATCATCAAAGTGACGGTGGACGAGGAAACGGTGAACGGCGCGAAGCCGAAGCTGGAATACGGCGCGGTGCGCAAGCGGTATAAGGCGCTGGCGTCGGGCCGTGTGAACTGAGACGGCGGACGGATAAGTGAAAAAATGGCGGAACATGGGCGTTTTACCAATGTTCCGCTTTTCTTTTTGTTGAAAAGTTCACAAATTTCGTATATAATAAAGTTCCATAGAGCATTCATAGGGCTAAAGCCCTTTCAGATATGCATACAAAGGGGAGATACACGTATGTCGGAACGAGTAAAAATCATTTTGGATAAGAACGCGGATATCCTGCGCCTGCCGGCCATTGCACTGCGGGGCCTAGTGGTATTCCCGGGAAATATCATCCACTTCGAGGTGGGCCGCAAAAAGTCCATCGCGGCCATCGAATGGGCCATGAGCAATAACAACGCTGTCTTTTTGACTGCCCAGCAGGATATGGACGTGGAGGATCCCGGCTTTAAGGATCTGTATGCGTACGGCGTTGTGGCCGAGGTAAAGCAGGTGCTGCGTGTCTCGGACGAGCTTGTCAAGGTGCTGGTGGAAGGCAAATACCGTGCCAAGCTGCTGACGCTGGATTCAAGCGGGCGTTTTCTGCTGGCGTCTACCAAGGCCGCCGCGCTGCGCGGGACAAAATCGGTCGATTCCGCACGCATGGAGGCGCTGGTGCGCAGTGTGAAAGAAGTCTTTGAGGAATATCTTTCGCTGAACCCGCGCCTTTCCAAAGACGTGGTGTATACCATCATCATCAATGAGGATGCAGCATTGCTGTGTGATTATATCCCGGCAAACCTGCTGCTGAAATATACCGACAAACAGGCGCTGCTCAATGAGGGCACTGTGTCCGGCCGCCTGGAAAAGCTGCTGGAGATCCTGCGCCGGGAGACGAAGATACTGCACATTGAAAAGGACATCCAGAGCAAGGTCAACGAGCAGATGGACAAAAACCAGCGGGATTATTACCTGCGTGAGCAAATGCGGGCGATTTCCAACGAGCTGGACGATTTCGACGACACCCGCGAGGAGGCCGAGGAATACAAGGCGAAGATCGAAAAAACAAAGCTGCCCGAAGAGGCGCGGGAGAAACTGCTCAAGGAAGCGGACCGCATGTTCAAAATGCAGGGCAATTCCCAGGAGGCTTCGGTCATCCGCACTTATCTGGACACATGTCTGGATCTTCCGTGGGATACGCGTACCGAGGATAATCTGGACGTCAATAAGGCTGCTGCGCTTCTGGATAAGGAGCATTACGGCCTGAAAAAGGTGAAGGAACGCATCCTTGAGATTCTGGCCGTGCGCAAGCTGGCGCCCGAAGTCAAAGGACAGATCATTTGCCTGGTCGGCCCTCCGGGCGTGGGTAAAACGTCCATTGCACGGTCCATCGCTGAATGCCTGGGCCGCAAGTACGCGCGAATGTCTCTGGGCGGCGTGCGGGATGAGGCCGAGATCCGCGGCCATCGGCGCACCTATATCGGGGCGATGCCCGGCAAGATCATCAGCGCCATCCTCACGGCAAAGAGCGCGAATCCGCTGCTCCTGCTGGACGAGGTGGACAAAATGGCCAGCGATTTTCGGGGCGACCCGGCCGCCGCCCTGCTGGAAGCGCTGGACCCGGAGCAGAACGTCGCGTTCAAGGATCACTATCTGGATATCCCGTTTGACTTGAGCGATGTGTTGTTTATCACCACGGCCAATACTACGGATACCATTCCGCGTCCGCTGCTGGACCGTATGGATGTTATTGAGCTTTCCAGCTATACGCGCGTGGAAAAGTTCGAGATCGCCAAGCGTCACCTGCTGCCCAAGCAGCTCGCTGCCACGGGCCTGAAAGGCCGTGTGAAGCTGACGAACTCCGCACTGTACGGCCTGATCGACGGATATACGCAGGAAGCGGGTGTGCGCAACCTGGAGCGCGCCGTCACCGAACTGCTGCGCAAGTGCGCCAAGCGCATCGCGGCGGGAGAGGTGGAGACGCTTTCTGTAAGTGATAAAAACCTGGAAGAGATTTTGGGGCCGAAACGCGTGAAACCGGCTTTTCTCAGCCGTAAGGACGCCGTGGGCGTGGCCAATGGCCTTGCGTGGACCAGCGTGGGCGGCGAGATACTGCCCATCGAGGTGCAGACAGTGCCCGGCGGAGCAGGACGGCTGGAACTGACGGGTTCTTTGGGCGAGGTAATGAAAGAGAGCGCCAAGCTTGCCATCACCTACGCAAAAGCCCATGCGGAGGCTTACGGCTATGATGTTTCCGTTTTTAAGGATATCGATATCCACATACACGCGCCGGAAGGAGCCATTCCAAAGGACGGTCCGTCTGCGGGCGTAACGCTGACAACGGCGCTGGTGTCGTGCCTGTCCGGCCGCCCGGTGCGTTCTGATGTGGCCATGACGGGTGAGATAACACTCCACGGGCAGGTGCTGCCCATAGGCGGCCTCAAAGAAAAAAGCATGGCCGCCTACCGGGAGGGGATGAAGCTGGTGCTGATCCCGAAAGACAATGCTCCCGATTTGTATGAGGTGGACGACGCCGTGAAAAACGGTTTGACGTTCCGTCCGGTGAGCACGTTGGAGGAAGTTCTGCGCACGGTGCTGCTGCCCGCTAAAAAGCCTGCAAAGGCCGCGAAAGCGCCCAAGGCAGGCGGGGAAAAGCATACGCGCCCGGTGCCGCCGGAAAAAGCGGAACCGCAGCTCAGCATCCGCCAGTAAGGAGGCACGCATGGATACGACGAAAGCCGAGTTCAAGGCGTCCTACGGCCTTTCTTCTCAGCTGCCGGAACGGGACCGCGCGGAGATTGTTTTTTCCGGGCGCTCGAATGTGGGAAAGTCCTCTCTGATCAATAAGCTGTGCAACCGCAAAAGCCTGGCGCGCGTGAGCAGCACGCCGGGCAAGACGGCTACCATCAACTTTTATACGGTGGGCGGCGTCTATTTGGTCGATCTGCCGGGTTACGGCTACGCCAAGGTGGCGCAGGGCGAACGGCAGCGCTGGGATAAACTCATCAACAGCTATTTCGAGCGCGGACGGCGATGTGCGCTGCTGGTGCAGCTGCTGGACAGCCGCCATGCCCCCAGCGCCGACGATGAAATGATGCTGGAGTATCTGGCGCACCACGAGGTACCCTTCATTGCGGCACTGACGAAGGCTGACAAGCTGAAAAAAAGCCAATATGCCGAGACAGCGGCACGTTTTGCGGAAATCTGTGCGCCCTATGGGTGCAGGGGCGTGGTGCTCACCAGCGCGGATAACGGATACGGCATTCCGGAATTGCGGGATGTCCTGGACCAATTTTTAGCGGAGGGGTAAAGAAGTATGGAAACAAAAGTGACGGCTGTCAACGGGCATGGACATTTGACGATCGGCGGGTTGGATACCGTAGCGCTGGCCTCGAAATACGGTACGCCGTTGTATGTGATGGACGAGGATGCCATCCGGGCCAACTGCCGCGCGCTGAAAAATTCCATGGACGCGCATTATCATAAAAAGGGTCTGGTACTGTATGCCAGCAAAGCGTTCTGCTGCAAGCGGATGTACCGTATCCTGAACGAAGAAGGCCTTGGTGCGGATGTGGTGTCCGGCGGCGAGCTGTACACGGCGCTGCAGGCGGGGTTCCCGGCTGAGCGAATTTATTTCCACGGAAACAATAAGACGGCTGATGAGCTGACCATGGCGCTGGAGAGCGGTGTGGGGCGTATCGTGGTGGATAACATCGCTGAGTTGGAGCTGCTGGGCGCGCTGGCAAAGGCAGCGGGCAAAACGGCCAGCGTGCTGTTCCGCATCAAGCCGGGTATCGACGCGCATACGCATAATTTCATCCGCACCGGCCAGATCGACTCCAAATTCGGCTTTGCGCTGGAGACGGGCGAAGCGCTGCAGGCTGTGGCTGCGGCGCTCAAGACACCGGGCATCCGTGTGGCGGGCATTCACTGTCACATCGGCTCGCAGATCTTTGATATCGATCCTTTCTGCCATGCAGCCGAAGTAATGCTGGGCTTTGCACAGCAGGTGCGCGCAGAGCTGGGATATACCATTGAAGAGCTGAATCTGGGCGGCGGCTTCGGCATCCGCTATGTGGCGCAGGATGATCCCAAGGCGCTGGAAAGCTATATGGAGGCGGTCTCCAAGGTGGTGCTGGGTTTCTGCGAAACAAACAGCTTTCCGGTGCCGTTTATCTGCATTGAGCCGGGACGTTCCATTGTAGGGGATACGGGCATCACGCTGTATACCATCGGCAGCGTCAAAACCATTCCGGGCTACCGTACATATGTTTCCATCGACGGCGGCATGACGGACAACCCGCGCTATGCGCTTTACCAGTCTGCTTATGAGGCGGTCGTTGCAAACAAGGCTGCACAGCAAAAAGACTTTACAGCGACGATCGCAGGGCGCTGCTGTGAGAGCGGCGACCTGATTCAGGAAAACACGCAGCTCCAGACGCCTGCTGTGGGAGATATCCTGGCTGTGCTGTCCACGGGCGCGTACAATTATTCCATGGCGTCCAATTATAACCGTGTGCCCCGTCTGCCCGTGGTGATGGTGCGCGGCGGAGAGGACAGCCTTGCCGTCCGGCGCGAAACGTACGAGGACCTCGTGCGCAACGACGTATAATGGCTTACGAAGCATTTGCAGGGGTATATGACGCGTTCAACGAGGACGCGGACTATGACGCCCTGTTCCGGTACGTATGCGGCGTGCTCCGCGCTCACGGTGTGGAGGACGGCATCGTGGCGGACCTGGGGTGCGGTACGGGAGAACTGACGCTCCGCCTGGCGGCCGCGGGATATGATATGATCGGCGTAGACCTCTCGCCGGAGATGCTCAGCGTCCTGAGGGAGAAGGCTTGGGAAACGGGGCAGGAAGGCCTGTTGCTGCTGTGCCAGGACATTGCAGAGCTGGACCTTTACGGTACGGTGCGCGCTGCCGTGTCCACATTCGATACGTTCAATCACATCGGGCCAGCCGAAAAATTCCGGCGGGCCTTGTGCCGCGCTGCTCTGTTTGTGGAGCCGGGCGGACTGGTGCTTTTTGATATGAACACGCCTTACAAGCACGCACATATTTTGAGCGACAATGTCTATGAGATCGAGGCGGACGACGCGTATTGTGTCTGGCGCAACCGTTATGACGCGGCTGCGGGCTGCACGCATATCGCGGTGGAGATCACTTATCCCGATATGGATGAATGCGACAAGGAGGCCTTCACGGAGTATGCCTATTCTCTGGAAGAGATAACCCGTGCCTGCAGGCAGGCGGGGCTGCGCGTGGAGCATGTGGCGGACGGCGAGGATTTCGGCCCGCTGCGCCCGGACAGCGTGCGCTATTTTATTACGGCGGTGAAACAGGCCGCAGGGGAGAATGAATGATGTCAAGATTGATACGCGCCATTTCCGAAAATGGCGGGGTGCTTTTTTGCGCCGTGGATTCCACAGATATCGTCCGTGAAGCCGAGCGCATCCATAAGACGTCCGCGGTGACCTCGGCAGCTCTGGGGCGGCTGCTTACAGCCGCGTCGATGATGGGTGTAATGCTCAAGAGCGAAAAGGATTCTCTGACGCTGCGTATCAAAGGCGGCGGTCCGTCGGGTACCGTTCTGGCAGTTTCGGACGGGGCGGGCAATGTACGCGGTTATGTAGAGCAGCCTGTGGTGGAGCTGCCGCCTCGGGCAGACGGCAAACTGGATGTAGGCGGCGCTGTAGGCCGTGATGGCACGCTGAGCGTTGTGAAAGACCTTGGAATGAAAGAGCCGTATGTGGGTCAGGTGCCGCTGGTGAGCGGAGAGATCGCGGAGGATATTACGGCATACTACGCTGTCAGCGAACAGACGCCCACAGTGTGTGCGCTGGGGGTGCTGGTGGACAGGGACCTTTCCATCCTGACGGCGGGCGGCTATCTGCTGCAGTTGCTGCCGGGAGCCAGCGACGCGGAGATCACACATTTGGAACAAAATGTGGCGGCGCTGCCCTCTGTGACAGAGCTGCTGCGCAGCGGCGCGTCTTTGGAACAGATCATGGAGCAGGCTCTGGCGGGCTTCGCCCCGAATGTGTTGGACGAGCAGCAGGTGCGGTATCAATGCGACTGCAGCCAGGCGCGTGTGGAACGCGCGCTGCTTTCGCTTGGGCGGGATGAGCTTGCGGAAATGGCGGCGGAGGGCAAGCCTGTTGAGGTTTCGTGCCATTTCTGCGACAAAAAATATTATGTAGACGCCGGCGCGCTTTTGGGCGAAACGAAAGGATAAAGGCGTTTTTTTGAAAAAATTGCCGGATTCCTATTGACAAATATACGGCAATAAGATAAAATAAATATCGCCGCTCAGAGAGCAGCGGCGGTTACGCGGATTTAGCTCATCTGGTAGAGCGCCACCTTGCCAAGGTGGAGGTAGCGAGTTCGAGCCTCGTAATCCGCTCCATTTTCCGGTATGCGCCAAACCGAATACCGGATTTTTATTATCACAAAACTGCTTGACAAATAAGTGGTTGATGTGATAAAATAGCATGCGTCGGTTTGGTTTCGGAAGTTTAGCTCAGCTGGGAGAGCATCTGCCTTACAAGCAGAGGGTCAGCGGTTCGAGCCCGTTAACTTCCACCATGATGGCCCGGTAGTTCAGTTGGTTAGAACGCTAGCCTGTCACGCTAGAGGTCGTGAGTTCGAGCCTCATCCGGGTCGCCATTTGCCTCTGTAGCTCAGTCGGTAGAGCAGGGGACTGAAAATCCCCGTGTCATTGGTTCGATTCCGATCGGAGGCACCAAGGGCTTTGCAAGCGCAAAGCCTTCCCGCGGATTTAGCTCATCTGGTAGAGCGCCACCTTGCCAAGGTGGAGGTAGCGAGTTCGAGCCTCGTAATCCGCTCCATGAAAATTTGGCGCTGTAGCTTCAACTGCGGCGCCAAAGTTTTATGGTGCCGTAGCCAAGCGGTAAGGCAGAGGTCTGCAAAACCTCTATGCACCAGTTCAAATCTGGTCGGCACCTCCAATGCAAAAGCGCCGGACGAAATTGTCCGGCGCTTTTCGTATTTTTTTGAGCGTACAGGAGAATATAAAGCGGGAGAGTGATGGACATGAAGCGTGTTCTTATGATTGGTACCGGCGGCACCATCGCGTCCGAAATGACCGGCGCAGGGCTTGTGCCGGAGCTTACCACGGACCAGTTCCTGAAATATGTCCCGGCGGTGCGCGAGCTTTGCGATGTGACCTGCCGCCAGGTATGCAACATTGACAGCACGAACATGTCTCCTGCTTACTGGCTGGAGATCGCTCGTGCCATTCGCGAAGCGTATTCTTCCTTTGACGGTTTTGTGGTGTGCCATGGCACGGATACGATGGCGTATACCGCCGCTGCACTCAGCTACCTTGTCCAGCAGGGCCCCAAGCCCATTGTGCTCACCGGCAGCCAGAAGCCCATCAATATGGATATTACGGACTCCAAGACCAATCTGCTGGACAGCTTTGTCTGCGCTTGTGACGGACGCATCCCGGGCGTGCAGGTTGTGTTCGGCGGTGCGGTGATCCTGGGGACCCGTGCGCGCAAAACTTATTCCAAAAGCTTTGGTGCGTTTTCCAGCATTAATTATCCGGTTCTGGGGGTTGTGCAGGACAATTGTCTGGTACCCTATATCCGCCCGCAGGCTCAGGCGGAACCCGTGTTTTATGATGCTTTGAATAGCCGTGTGGCACTGCTCAAGCTGATTCCGGGGGCTTCGGCGGGGCAGCTCCGCTTCCTTCTGGATGAAAACGATGCGGTCATTCTGGAGAGCTTTGGCGTCGGCGGCGTGCCGTCGGGTGAGACCGGGGAGTTTTACGAGGTTATCCGCAAGGCTTCAGCAAAAGGGAAGACCGTTGTTGTTACGACACAGGTGCAGAACGAAGGCAGCGATCTGAGCATATATAATGTGGGGCACAGCCTGAAAAACAGCCTGGGCGTGCTGGAAGCCTTTGATATGACGACTGAGGCCGTGGTGGCAAAGCTGATGTGGCTGCTTGCGTTGACGGATGACCCCAACGAGGTGCAGAAGCTCTTTTATACGCCTGTTGCAAATGATATCCTGCGCGGCGCAGGTATTTGAAACGGCTCGTGTGCGCCGCTGCGTACGAAGGCGGGCGGGAAGCGCAAATCAAAAAGAGCGGCGTGAAGCCGCTCTTTTTTGCTTTATCACAGCTTGGAGTATCCAAAACTGTTTACCAGGGCGTCGATGCGCCGTCCCTCTTTGCACAGCGGACAGTCGTGCATGGCGCAGCTCTGATAATCGGGAATATCATCCTTGTGGAACACTGCGTTGACGGGCTGGCCTTCCACCTCGTCTACTGCGCTGAAAATCGCGGATATTCCCACGAGCATGCCGCCATAATAGGAGATGCATTCCATGCTTTTGCGGATGGTGATGCCTGTGGTGACGGAGGCCATCAGGACAATGACATGCTTACCCTGGATCATTGGCTGGATATTGTCGCGGAAAATCATTTGGCTATTGGAGTTGTATTCCGGCGTGACCACGTAGATAGTGCCGTGAGCGTTCATGGAGAGATATCCGGCGCGTGTAAGTTCCTGGGCGAGCAAAGTACCGATGACCTGAGTGCCGTCCAGACAGACGATGGTGTCCACGATAGTGTTCGTCATATAAAGGCCTGCCAGCGAAGCGGCTACAGACCCGGCTTCTGACAGGCGCGTTTTGAGCGTTGTCATGTCGATATAGTAATTTACATGAGAATGGTTGGTGGCAAAATGGCCCGGAACGACCTTCAGGGGAACGGTGTTGTTCTTTGCGTACAATTTAACGATGCGCTTTTCCATAATAGCCTCCCATTTTCAAAAGCGTCCCCCTTTCCACGCAGAAAGTTGAACGCTTTTTTTAAGTATACCATATATAATGAGTCAAATCAACAAAATAATATTTAAATGATGAAAAATATTGTGCGAAAATGTTTTGCGCTTGCACAAATACGGTGGGCGTCGTATACTGGAAACAATAAAAGGAAAGGGTGGAACGCTGATTTGCCGGATTCCAATATCACGAAACACGCCATTGCCGCAGCCTTGAAAGAACTATGCCGCGAGAAAAGCTTTGACAAGATCAGCATTGCGGATATCACCTCCACCTGCGGCCTCAACCGTCAGACATTTTATTATCATTTTGAAGACAAGTATGAGCTGCTGAATTGGATTTATTATACGGAGGGGTTTGCGCGGCTGGTCGACGGAATTACGCTGGAAAACTGGGACAGCCATATCGCAGTGCTGTTCGAGACCATGCGTGCGGATAAAAAGTTCTACGAAAATACGGTGCGCTGTACGCCGGACACCTTTGGAAACTATTTGTTCAAAGTGGTGCGCGCACTTTTCCTGGAGGCCGTCGAAGCTCTGGACAATGGCACGGTACCGGATGCCGACAAGGCGTTTTTTGCAGACTTTTATGCCTACGGAAGCTGCGGAACAGTCAGAGCTTGGGTGGCTGCCGGTATGAAAACGCCGCCAGAGGAGCTGGCCCGCAGCCTAAAACGGCTTGCACAGGACAGTGAGAAGCTGGCATACCGGCGTTATGTTGAAGAGCGGGGCGAAAAGCCTGCTTTGTAGAAATATGTACAACAAAAAGGACGCCGCAGATCTTGCGGCGTCCTTCTTGTCATTCGCAAAGTCCGGCGGCGTGTTCCAGCAGAGCGAAAAGGTGTTCCCGGTCCGCTTCCTGCAGCATGGGATAGACTGCATCATACAGCTTGGCTTTTTGTGCATCGTCAAATAAGCCGCCGGCGACGCCTGCGGTAAATTCAACGAGGTTGCGTGCCGTTCGCGCCGGGTTTTTGGCTGCGTGCCGCAGTGCGGGATGCAGGGCGGCTTCCAGCGCTGCAGCCTTCAGCTTTTGTTCAAAGGTCATCTCATCACCTTACTTCGCTTCTATCCTACGCCATGGAAGTACACTTGCCCATAGACAAAATGTGCGGTTTGTCTAAAAAACGTACAACCGATGGTTATTGTCTGCTTTTTTTACAGGGGCGTACAACTGTATAATGACATGCGCCCGGACGGGCGGTATACTGATGCCACCGAAAGGAAAACGGGGCATATGTCCCGAAGAGAAAGGGCGCATGAGCATTATGAATAAAAAGGTTTTGGGCATCGCAGCGGCAGCCGCAGCAGCGGGCGGCGCGGTTTACGCGGCAAGCAAAGTAAAAAAACAGGCGCAGGCACAGGGAATGCGCAGGGAAAAGGAAAGCCTCCAGCCCCGTAATTACGGCGATAAGCAGGTTTATCTTGTGGGCGGCGGCCTGGCATCTATGGCTGCGGCTGCATACCTTGTACGGGATGCGAATTTTGACGGTCACAACATTCACATACTGGAAAGCATGGATGTCTTGGGCGGCTCAAACGACGGTGCGGGCAGTGTACAGCAGGGCTTTGTCTGCCGCGGTGGCCGTATGCTCAACGAAGAGACCTATGAAAATTTCTGGGAGTTGTTCCGCAGCATTCCGTCGTTGGAGCAGCCGCAGCGCAGCGTCACAGAGGAAATTTTGAACTTTGACCATGCGCATCCCACATGTGCGCATGCACGTCTGATCGACAAGGACGCCAAAATTCTCGATGTCCGCAGCATGGGCTTTGACAATGCGGACCGCTTGGCAATGACAAAGCTGCTGCTTACACCGGAGGAACGGCTCGACAATATGACCATCGAGGATTGGTTCGGCCCGCATTTCTTTGAAACGAATTTCTGGTATATGTGGCAGACGACCTTTGCTTTCCAAAAATGGAGCAGTCTGTTCGAGTTCCGGCGTTATATGAACCGCATGATTTTTGAGTTTCCGCGTATTGAAACGCTGGAGGGCGTCACACGAACGCCGTATAATCAATATGAGAGCGTGATCCTGCCGCTGAAGGCCTATTTGGAGACGAACGGCGTTCGGTTTGAAACAGGGCGTACCGTGACGGATATCGATTTTGCACCCGGGGAGGCGCTGACGGCGACAGCGCTGCATTTTTCGGACGGTTGCGCGGTCGATTTGCGCGAGGGCGACGTATGTATCATGACAAATGCCTGTATGACGGATTCCGCCACGTTGGGCAGCTTGCATGCACCGGCTCCGGCACCGGAACGAAAGCCGGTTTCCGCTGAGCTGTGGGCGAAGGTGGCGGCGAAGCGGCCGGGGTTGGGCAATCCGGAACCGTTCTTCGGCAACGTGAATGAAAGCAACTGGGAAAGCTTTACGGTGACCTGCAAAGGAAACCGGCTGCTGAAGATGATCGAAAACTATTCGGGCAACATCCCCGGCTCCGGAGCGCTGATGACCTTTAAGGATTCTTCGTGGCGTATGAGCATTGTGGTGGCGGCACAACCGCACTTCAAAGCCCAGGACCCGGATACCACGATTTTCTGGGGCTACGGCCTTTATACGGATCATGTGGGAGATTATGTGAAAAAGCCCATGAGAGATTGTACCGGCGCAGAGATCCTGAAAGAGCTGCTGCATCAACTGCACTGGGAAGAACATCAGGAAGAGATCATGGCGGATGTCGTTAATGTCATTCCGTGTATGATGCCGTATGTGGATGCACAATTCCAGCCGCGGGCAATGGCCGACCGGCCGCCGGTGGTGCCGCAGGGCAGCACAAACTTTGCGATGGTGAGCCAGTTTGTAGAGATACCGGAGGATATGGTGTTCACCGAGGAATATTCTGTCCGTGCGGCCCGTATCGCCGTGTACACATTGTTCGATATCCCCAAAAAGATATGTCCTGTCACACCCTACAACAAGGCCCCCAAAGTCCTGCTGAATGCAGCCCGGACAATGTATCGCTAAAGAAGCCGGGGCTTGTTTCATCGGAACGAGCCCCGGTTTTTCTGCGTGTTCAATTAACAAATCTTTCATGCATCCTGTTCGTGAGTATGATATAATGAATCAGGGCTGATCCTCAGTAATTTAGGAGAGGAAAAGGATAATCGCATGAATCTTTTGTTTTTTTTAACGCCGAAGGCCGAGGTGGCGTATCTGTATGATGACTTCACCCTGCGCCAGGCGATTGAGAAAATGGAGTACCACCGTTATTCCTCCATACCTATTTTAAATAGGAAAGGAGAGTATGTTGGCACCATTACAGAGGGTGATATCCTGTGGGCGGTGAAGCGGAATTATAACTTGAATCTGCAGGACGCCGAGGATATGCCGATCATGAGCATCCCGCGCAAGCGGGATAACAAATGCGTCTCAGTGGATACGGACATGGAAGAACTGATCGCGGCGGCAATGCGGCAAAACTTTGTGCCTGTTATTGATGGAAAAAACAGTTTTATCGGCCTGATCAAGCGTAACAGCATCATCCAGTTCTGTTACGACCAATACAAAAACAGTCTGAGACAGGAACCGCAGGTCTGCATGAAAATATCATGCCGTGAAAATGAAAAAAAGACGTTGACAAAAGTGCAAGGATGACGTATAATAATTTTTGCCGCCGGAACGGGCGGCAATGTCCGGGTGTAGCGCAGTTTGGTAGCGCGCTTGAATGGGGTTCAAGAGGCCGTGAGTTCGACTCTCGCCACTCGGACCATTGAGAAAACCGCATTGTAGCGCCAAAATGGCTTTACAATGCGGTTTTTTCATAATTTTAAAAACGGATGGAAACAGGTAAAAACAAACGGAAATGGCGAAAACCTGCGGACCACTTGCGGACCAACTGCGGACTATGCCTTCTTTTGCAGAACCGGCTCGGCTGTGATTTTTTCATTCAGCAATTTTCCGGCTGCTTTTATCATGCTGGGCTTTAAGTGCAGATATACTTCATGAATCATTTTTGCATTTGCGTGGCCGACAAGCTGGATTGCGATTTCCTCCGGGACGCCAGCCTCACAGAGCATGCAGACATATTCGTGTCGAAATTGGTGTGCGCAGACGTCGGCGCTCCAGTCTGTTTGATGGTATTGATATTCTTTTCCGTTGCGGATTCTTTTGTATGTGCGTTCGATGGGATGGGCATAGCCGTGCTTGCGCCAAAAGCGCGCCCATCTGCGGGAGTATTCGGAGGCTGTGACGGGCTTTGAACCCATGCCCACGATATAGGTGCGCGGCGGCAAATTGCGGTAGGGCAGAAGCGCTTCTTTCAACAGGTTGAGCAATGGATGCTGCCGGATGCCCGCGTCTGTTTTAGGGCGCGTTATGTGGGGCTGGTTGGATATCCATTCCACTGCTTTTGTGATATTTATGATATCGTTTTTGAAGTCGATGTCTTTCAACTGGATGGCACAGGCTTCTCCGCGCCGTTCGCCGGTGCACAGATAGATAATGGCAGGCAATGCTTCGGGGTCCCCCAGGGAGGCTTTGACGATTTGGACCTGGTCCTCCTTGGGCGGCTGGCGGCGGCTGCGGGGCAGCCCGCGCGGCAAGGTTGTCATTTTTGCGGGATTGTAATTCCCGTGCCATTGCGGGTCGTCGATATAAAGCTGAAAAATCGCGTTCAGCACGGTTTTTTGATTCGATACAGTGGTATGCGCTCCGTTGAGTCCGGTAAGAAACGCCTTTATTTCCCATGGTTCGATGGACTTTATCCGGCGGCCTCTGAATTGCCCGAGCGCGCGGGTTATGCCGGGCAAATAGGATTTTTGCGTGCCGTGCTTCATTTCCAGCACCTGTGCCCGGTAACGCTCGGCCACGTCCTCAAAGAGCGGGCCGAGTTCTTCCAGAAGCTGTTCTTCCTGCCTGCGTTCTTCGCGGGTGATGATATACTCGCTGCGTTTTCGCCATGCTTCGATGGGGTCACGGCTGGAAAAGCTTTTGCGCTTCCCGTCTATTACTTCGTTGCGTTCCCACACGCCGTTTGCTTTTTGCCGCAGCCCCTCGGTAGGATCCTTTGGATTGGGACAATACAGGCGGGCAAGTGTTTTGCTGGTTTGCATAAAAAAATCTCCTTTCGGGTACAGGAAAGATAAGCCTGCCGAAAGGAGCACCAAAGCCGGAGCGGCGCGCCTTCGGGCAAGCTGTTTCTATATAGTCCCCGCAGTGTTGCAGCACTGCGGGGATTTTTTTGTTTTGTTGATCTATACACTGATACTGACTACACTATATTTTTATTCGCGCGGCATGAAAAAGAACATAACAACAAAAAAGGGAATGAGCAAAAGCAAAATGATTGTAATGGCGAGTCTTGTTTTACGAGAACTTTCGGCGGTATCTTCATCGCTGCTGAAAAACATGTAAACAAAATAGGAAAGAAGATAAAAACCAGCGCCAAACAAGAGGCCGCTTAATATTACAGCGCCATATTCCAAAAGCGCACGCCCGAAAGACGCATTTGCTGTTTCCCAGGGCTTCAGCATCTGTATGCCGGCAAAGCATCCGCCGATATAACAGGAAGCAAGCCAAGCCTTGGAAGCTCCGGAACGGTAACGCTTGTACCAGCGAAGCTCCTGTGCTTCTTTACAGAGACGATTAAGAGATTCACGCGAGATATACTCTTTTTCTTGTTCTTCGTTATATTCCATGGTGCTGCCTCCTTTAAAATTATTGCCTTTCAGCGGGGAGGATTACAGCGGGAACAGGGGGAATAGCCCTGCGCTTTTGCGTCTGAAAGAGAAATTGCGATTTGACTTTTGCGAAGATAAGAACAGCCCGCGCTATGGTATTTTTCGCCTGTGTTGGTCACATAAACCGTAGCGCTCTGCGTTTGGACTTCACCAGCATTTTGCGTGCCAGTGCCCTGGCTGGAATAGCTGGCTTGCGGGGCGGCTGCTGCTTTTCCCTCGGCGTAGCCCTTATCGTATCCAGAGGAAGCACCCGCGGCTTCTCCGGCCTCATAGCCTGCTTTTTCACCTTCGGCATAGCCAGCGTTTTTGCCTTCATCGTATCCGGCGGCATAGCCTTCGTCGTATGTAGCCTGGGCCGCGGACGATGCTTCCGAAAGGGCGGCGGCGTGGCCTTCTTCATAGCCTGCATCATGTCCGCTGGCATATCCTTCCGAGCTGCCAGCGCTGAAGCCCTCGTCATAAGAGCCGTATACTTCCAATGCGGCGGCCAAGCCGGCTTTATAGCCGGAATCATAGCGCGCTCCATAACCGGCGCCCAAAAAGAGTACGATAAGAAGTGCCAGCGCCGAAAACAATGCGATTCGCGCGTTTTTGGACGGGATGCGATCTGTTATTTTTTGGCGGAACTGTACGATCTTTTCGATAAAGGGATCTGGTGGGGGCGGCGGTGGAGCGGGCTGTGCCTGTGGGGTGGGGATTTCGTTTGGGGATTCCTGCTTTTTGTCCTTTCTTTTCAGCAATCCGTTCATAGTATGATACCTCCGTCACACTTTAACATTCGTTTTTTGAGCGCTGAGATAGTCTCGGCGGTATGGCAGTACTGCCGGGATTTTTATTTTAATGACAAACTTCGCACGGGCGATAACCCATGTTTACGGCCTGCCTCACGCCACAAGCCCAATAGTGGTTGCTGTCTCGAATAAAGTGACAGTCATATGTATGATAAACATCACCGTATGTATCGACAATAAAGGCAATACCACTTTTAATACCGTTCAATTCTGTTTGCTTGGATTTTAATGAAGATTTCAGCGAATCTATGTCACCATGTAGCGAAGTAATAGTTTGCGACATTGTTTCGTACCTTTGCTCTAATTCATCGTTTGTTATCAGTGCGGGAACAAGAGCAGACAAAAGAAGAATATTAACCACGATACTAATGCAAAGAAAAATGCCTGTTATGGGGCTTTTGTTTTGCTGACGAGAAAAGAGGCGCACACGCTTGCCGCAATTGGGGCAATATGACGCGCCATTTTCACAGGAAGCGCCACAATGCTTGCAAAACAGCTTTTTTGTTGCGGCAAGGCGTTCGGGAGCTTGCGCGCCGTTTTCAGGATTTGGGGAAATGGGGATATTGGTGGCCGGAATGGAATTTTCGACCGATCGGGATTCGTCAAGCGGTTCCGGTGCGGGTTCGCGTTCATCGGCACAAGGAACAACCGGGGCTTCCTGTTCCTGCCGAGCCTTTTTGTGCTGTTTCGGCATTTGCTCCGTCATTTTGCGGATAAATGACGACAGCTTACTTTCAAAGGATGCGGGTTTCCCTTTGCATTTAACGTCGATAAAATACTGAATATATTCTTCTTGTTCTTCTGTACTTTCCCGTTTTTCGATGTTGTCTTTAAGCTCTGCCCAATAGGAGGCGAAAAGCTCGTTTTTTTCAAGCGCTCTGTTACGCGCAGAGAGTATGGCGAAAGCAACGCATCCCCAAATAAATGCAGGGGAAGGATTTTGGATGGCGTTGGACGCAAAGTGTAGTACCACCCACAAGAGATAGGAGGGAAGGATACACGCAAGAGTTACACCGAACACCCATTTTTTGCTGTGCGATTTTTGCATACCAAGAACAACAAAGCAAGCGGGGAGCAAATAAGAAACGAGTGTAAGAAAAAAGTCTATGACAAGATTTTGAAAAGTGTATGGCATAACGTACCACCTTTCGATTTCCATGATTGTTATACATTTGCTTCCAGCTCATTGATAATGACCGGAGCATCATTGTAAAAATGATTCTGATAAATATGTTTTATCTCATGCGCAGCGGCGCGGCGTTGTGTTTCGGGACAAAGCTGTGTGTTGATATAAACATTGTAATCGTCCTCATCATCCTTTACAGTGACCCCGCGAACACGACCGGGAAGGGCAACGCCTCGGATGTAGATGTTATTCACCAACGACACCTCTTTTTATTTGTCGCGCAAAGCCTCTATAATTTTAACGGCCTGCATGACATCTTCTTTTGTAGCGCCTTTTGCAAGGCTGAAAAGCATGCGCATATCTTCACGGTTTTTTAGTTCTTCCAAATATTCGTTCAGCTCGTCGTCCATCGTGGCGGCGGGCTTTTCTATTGTGTCGCGGCCCATCAAAAAATCAACAGTAACGCCGAAATAATCTGCAAGTTTCTGGAGGGTATCGAATGTCGGCTCGCTCTTGTCTGTTTCATATTTCACATAGGTAGTGCGATCTACTCCAAGATAATCAGCCATTTGCTGCTGCGTTAATTTTTGAGCTGTGCGCAGCTCTTTCAAACGTTCCATATCATCACTCCTCACCGCCATTATATGTGAAATAAATTCACATTACAAGAAAAGTGAAGAAATTTCACTTGATGTATTGACATGTGAAGAAAATGCACGTATAATTCAAACAGAAACGTGAAGCAACTTCACACATATGGGGGTGATTGTATGATGCGCGCTATGCGTGAAAAGAAAGACATGTCGCAACAAGCTGTGGCTTTAGAAATCGGTGTTGAGCGCTCAACGGTGGCAAAGTGGGAAAGCGGCAAGAGCCGTCCGCGTGCCGAACTGCTTCCAAAGCTGGCAAAATTGTTCGGGTGCTCCATTGAGGAACTGCTCGTTCCGGACGGGCCGGAAAAGACGGCATAAGAAATGCCCCGCAGGGAGCGGGGCGGAAAGGAGGCGTTACGGTATGCCGAGAGAAAAAGAACTGTATGTTCCAACGCTGGAACGAATCCGGGGGCGGGCGGACCGGATTTACCCGGACAAGCTGCTTTATACACAGAAAGAGGCGGCTAAAATTATGGGCTGCTCGCCCGACTATCTGCGCGAGCTGGGGATACGCGGGCTTACCACCTGCGAGCAGCTGGCAAGGTTATTTGCATAGGAAGGAGACGTTGGAACGTGAAACCTATTTTAATGCGTATGGGCTGTGTGGGCATGCTGCTGCTGGCCGCGGGAATTGTTGACGGGGCCGGGAGCCGGCCGTACAGCTCGCAGGCGTTTTGGCCGCTGCTGCTTTTGGCGATGGGAGTTGCCGTGGGCGGCATGGGGCTGGGTGTGCGCGCGGAGCTGCTGGACCCGGGGAAAGACCCGGAAACAAAAAGGCCCCGGCCGTGCGGGAACACGGACGAGGCAAAGGAAGTGGAAATTGCTATCTCCACTAAAAATATACCATGTGCGTATAAAAAACACAAGGGGGAAGCGGGGCGGCGTTGTGGGTAACGGAAAGGGCGCCCCTGCGGGCATGACGAGCATGGACGAGATTTTGAGCTTTCAGCAGCAGGTGAAGTATCTGCTGTATAAAATCAGCAGGAACGGCGCGCATCCGGTGCCGCTGGACGCTGTGAGCGACTACAAGGAGGCGGAGGCCGTACCGCCTGAAAAACGGGCGAGGCTTTTGCGGGACCTGCGGGGAGAGGTTCAGGCGCGGGAGATCATGGGGGACGAGGCATATTTCGGGACGGCGTCGCTGATCAGCAAGATCATCACCTACGAACAGGCAATGGACGAAATTTCCAACCGCAAAATGATAGAGGGTACACGGGACATGCGGGTGACCTGGGCAGAGTTCCGGCGGATGATTGCCGCAGAAATTTACGCGGAAAGCAGGGAAGAAGAATGACCTTTTACGCAAGGATATTGGAATTGCACCCGGAATATGAGGGCATGCGGGCCGCTGACCTTGCGGCGCAGGGGATGGCCTGCCCGGCGGAGCGCAGCGCGGAACTGCTGGGAAATGACGGCGCGTTCTGTGAAATGGAAAATAAAACGCCGGGACGCTGCATGAAGTGCCAGATGAACTTTTTGACGGCGGAAGTGCCGGGGCATTATCGAGATATGGGAAATTGCAGTTGAATGCAAGGAGGGAAAAGACCATGAATGAAATGCAACAGGCATTTGATATCATCCGGCAACAGCAAGCGAAGCTGCCGGAATACAGCCCGGCCGTGATGGTTGGGCACCAGCTTATGGATTTGCTGAAAATGCAGCCGGAGGCGGCAGGCTTTGTGCTGCATGACCTGCAGGGAAAGGGAATGGGCATAGCGGACTGCGAGCAGCGTATCAAAGCATGGGCCGATGAGCACAAGAAGAGCGGCAGCTGCGTATGCGTTCCGCCTGACACGGCGGAACAGATCATCCGCAAATTTTACGGGATACCGGCCCCGGAAGAAACGAAACAGCGTGCTTTGGGGCTGGCGATCAACCTTGCAGACTTTTTATAAGGGGGCGCAGAGCCGTGATAAAGAACGATGACCTGCTGGCGCTTCCGCGGGCGGCAAAGCCTGCAAAGGCGATGCGCGCCGCACAGGAGCATGCGAGGCCAGCCGGGGAACCAGGGAACGTACCCCGGCAGACCCCGCGGGAATATGCGGGGCCGTGCACTGCGCCGGGCGTGATCTGCGCGAAGGTGCATGAAACGGCGGACGGGCCGGTGCTGGCACTGGACCTGTGGGCGCGCGGCGGTTTGTATGCACGGGAATTTTTTGACGGGCAGGGGAAGCGGCGTGTGTTTTTTTGGCCGGACGGCGCATCAACGACAAAGGGCCTTTTCAAAGCGGCAGGATGCCACACCCTTGCATGGGCATCCCGGGCAGACGGAAAACGCATGGAGGCGTTTTTCAATATTCCCCGGGGAATCACACGGGGAGCGGAGGAAATGATCTTCCTTGCAGAGCATGGCCGGCGCGGCGCTGACGGCACTTTTACTGCCAGCGGCGCGGGAAATGCGGGAGGATATGCACCGGAAGAGCTTTTTTCGGACAGGCTGCCGGAGGGATGGCAGCAGTACATGCAGGAACGCGGACTTGAAGCAAGGCACGTTTTGCTGATGGAAAGTGTATGGAAGGCAGACCCTTTAACCGGCATCCGGGAACGAATGGACAAATGCACCTGCAGCGCGTGCGGCGCCGTTCGTTATGAATGGCGCGGAGAATACGAAAACCGGACCATGACGGGATGCGACGCCTGCGGCGCGCACTGTATGGCCGTTCGCAAGAGAAACGGAAAGCTGCCATATGAAGCGGACGGCAGCCTGCTTTGGTTTCACCGCCACAAGGACACAGCAGTGGCGCAGGGATATGAAGTGAATTATTGGGTGGGCAATGACGCCGTGGAACATTGGGCGGCGGTCCCCTCCCACATTTACGCCTGGGGACCCTATGGAGATTATGCCTTTAACCGCTATCAGTCGTGGTGCATGGGACACCAGCGCGCGTATCTGGACCAATGGTATGCGCAGGCGAGGATGCTGGACAATTGGCCTTTCCGCGGGGTGCCTGTACTGATGGCGCCCGAGGAGGGCGCTTTGAACGGAACGCCGCTTGAAAATGCAAGGCTGCGCGGCTATGCCCAGGCAAAGCAGCGGTGCCTTTACCCGGTGCGGCTGGCAACGATCGGCCGGAGGCTGCCCGTGATGGAAGGCTTCTGCGATTTTGAAGATTGGGACACGGTGCTGGGGATATGCGCCGGAAGGATAACTCTGAAACGGGGCGAGACAAAACCGCACCGCGCGCTCGGGCTGACGCGGCCGGAATACGACCGTTACCGGGCAGAGGACTGGCCGCGGGACTGGCTGCCCATCTATGCGGCAATGAAGCGAAGCGGATATGAACCCGGCCTGAACGACCTGCAGCAGATTGTCCGTGTATTACAGTCCGGCGGGAAGCTGGAGGAAATAGAGCGGCTGGAGCCGGGACGGCTGGCGCAGGTTTGGAGGTATCTGAAACGGACCGCACGCCGGGAGCTGGACCGGCAAATGCGGCACGGCTGCGGACATGCCGCCATAACGGAGGAAGAAGCGCTGCGGCATACGCTGAACATGTGGCTGGATTACAGGCGGCTTGCCGCACAGGCGGGGGCAGCAAACCACCCTGACCGGGACAGCGCAATGCCGTATGACCTTTTTGCACGCCACGACAGGTTGGTGGAAGCGCAAAAGGAAAAAGAGCGCGCACAGCAGGCAGAGCGGGAAAAGGCAAACGCGGAAAAGTTTACAGCTATGTGGAAACGCATCCGCCGGGCGGACTGGCAGGAGGGCGCATACAGCATCCGGGCTGCTAAAAGCACACAGGAGCTTGTGGACGAGGGCCACGCACTGCATCATTGCGTGGGCGAATATACCCAGAATGTACTTGCGGGCCGGGTGATCTTTTTTATCCGCCGCGCCGACGAGCCGGACGTACCGTTTTTTACGCTCAATCTGGACATAAAAAGCGGGCAGATTATTCAGCTTTTGGGAAAAGGCAACTGCCATCCGCCGGAGGATGTAAAGGCATGGGCGGAGAAATGGCGCGAAAATGTATGGATGAAAAAGAAAAAGGCGGCGGGAAAGGCCGCGTGACGGAAAGGAAACAGGAAAATGAAAGGACAAGAGGTAAAAACATTGGACGAGCGCGCCGACGAGCGCCGGGGTTTTGACGGCGGGGACCCGGCGCGGCGCAGCCGTGACGGGGACGGCAAAATAGCGGCCCCTGTGGGGCCGGTAACCGGCCAGCGCGATTTTGCGCAGCAAAACGGAGGGCGAATTAAGCCCGACGAGCGCCGGGATTTTGACGGCGGGGCTCCGGCGCGGCGCAGCCGTGACGGGAACGGCAAAATAGCGGCCCCTGTGGGGCCGGTAACCGGCCAGCGCGATTTTGCGCAGCAAAACGGAGGGCGAATTAAGCCCGACGAGCGCGGGCAGGCCATGCAGCTGCACAGCGATATTATGGCGAATATGCGGGCGGCGGCAACGGCAATGGTGGAGTTTTGCAGGCAGCTGAAGGAAATGCGCGACCGCAAGCTGTATTCGGCACTGGGGTTTGCGCGGTTCGAGGATTATGCGGAGCAGGCCGTTGGCATCAAGTGGCGGCAGGCTTACAACTACATTCAGGTATATGAACGGTTATCGCCCCAGCTGCTGGAGCAGAACGCGGGGCTGGGCGTAACGAAGCTGCTGCTTCTGACCCAGGTATCCGCCCCGGACAGGGCGGAATTTGCCGGGGAAAACGACCTTGCGGGCATGACGGTGGAGGAAATAAAGGCGCTGATATCGGAAAAAAACGGGCTTGCGCAGCAGATCAGCATGCTGGAAACGGAAAAAGCCGACGCGGAGAACAGCGAGACCTTTTTGAAAAAAGAGGTTGCGCGGCTGCAGGCGGAAAGCCGGGAAAAGGATGAACTTCTGGAAAAGCTGAGGCAGGATCCTGTGGAGACATGCGCGGAGGAAGGCGGGGACGCAGAGCAGTGCGTTGACCTTGACGCGGTGCGTGCACAAGCGGCGATGGCCGCCCGGGCCGAGGCACAGAAGCTGGCCGAAGCTGAAAAGGCCGAGGCTGTGCGCGCCGCCCGGGCGGACGAGCGGGAAAAAGCAAAAAAGGCTGCTGAAAAAGCGCAGGCCGATGCGGTGAAAAAAGCGGAGGACGCCGCAGCCGCCCGGGCGAAGGCACAGGCGGAGCAGGAGCGGGTGGAATTGGAGAACGCCGCAAAGCAGGCGGAGGAACGGGCGCATGAGCTGGAAAAGCGTCTGGAGATTGCAGGGGACCAGGATACCTTGCGCTTCAGCCTGTTGTTTGAGGGCATACAGCGGGACATGAACACAGCGCTGGGACTGCTGAACAGCATGCGGGGCAAGGGGAATACAGACAAAGCGGACAAGCTGGGCAGCGCAATGGCGCAGCTGCTGGGACAGGCGGCGGAGCTGGCGAGGGGGGAATGACCGTGCCGCCTCTTGGCGAGCAGCAAGGGCTATGGGATATCGAAAGCCGACCGAAAAAAATGAAATTGGAGGCACACAATGGAACACGAATTTGAAAGACAACTACGCGCATTGGCGATTGAGCGACGTCCGGAGGCGTGCCTCGGATGCGGATTCGAGCACGGATGCAGCGTGCACGGCTGCGCGGTGATTCATGCGGCGGTTAACCGCCTTGCCGCCTATGAAGAAACCAGACTTGAGCCGGAGGATATGAAAAAGGCGTTTAACGAGGACGCCACACTAAAATTAGCTGGGCAGATACTTGGCATGTCACCTGACCGCCTCCTCGAACTGGCGCAGGCGGACAGGGAGGGACGTGTCAAAACAGATCCCAAAGCGCTGAAATGTCCAAAGTGTGGAAAGATGCGGCTTTTCCCCAGAATTGATTGGCAGTATTACTATTGCTATTCCTGCAAAACGCAATTCCCACGCGAAGCCGCCGAGGCCGCGCTGAAGGAAAGGGAGGATGTCCCATGCAAATCTTGATAAATCTGGCGGTCTTGGCCGTCGCACTGGCGGTTGTGGCCACGCTGGCCTGCCTTGCCGCGGGGAGGGATGGGCGATGAAAACGGAAAAGTGTAAAATCTGCGGAACGGAGATTGAGAGAAAAGGGCCGGGGTGCAAGCCGAAATACTGCGACGTGTGCCGGGCCGAACGGCGGCGCGCGTCACAACGGAAAACCTACCATAAAAAGGAAGAACAAAGAAAGGCGCAGGAGGCAATGCACAAGCTGGCGCCTGCGCGCAGCCTTTCGATGAACGAGCTGTTAAGGGAGCTGGAGCAGTTCAATGCCAAGCGCCGGCAAATGGGGCTGGATCCGGTGAGTTACGGCCGGTATGTGGCTTTTCGGGATGCGAGCGAGGGGCCCACAAACGAAGAAATGAGTTTGGGGTAGCGAGCACGCTGGCCCCTGTGGGGCCAGTGACCGAACGCGCGGTTTCGCCGCAGGCGAAATGGAGGGCGATTTAAGCCCGACAAGCGCCGGGATGAGTACATAAAAGAGATATAAAAAGGATACCGTCCGCGGCATTTTTTTGCCGCGGACACTTCCGTACACACGCGGCCATGGGGCCGCGAAAGGGCTTGTATGGAGTATTAAGTTAAGGACGCAGAGAGGAGAAAAGAAGATGGGAAGGCGGTGCAGGTTTGTGCGGGAACAGCGGCACGTGTGTGGGGACAACTACATGGAGATAGACCTGTACCCAATCTCGGAGAGGGAGAAGGGCGCCAGCCTTTCGGCAAAGAGACGGCAGGCAAGCAGCCGCATCCAACAGAACCTGAACGCCAGGAATGCAAGGCGGTATTTCATCCAGCTGCTGAATGCGAATTTTACGGAGAGTGACATCCATTGGACGGGAACGTATGACGACGCGCACCTGCCGGACAGTATCGAACAGGCGGACCATGATTTGGAGTTGTTTTTGCGCCGGGTGAGAAGCCAAAGCAGAAAGCGGGGCTTGCCTGCGCCGCGTTTTATAGCCGTGACGGAGTGGCGGGAAGAAGGCGACGGCCTTCCAGCGGTGCGGGTCCACCATCATGTGGTACTGAGCTGCGGGCTTTCCCGCGACGAGCTGGAGAGGCTGTGGTACAGGGGGAAAGATAAAGAGCGGCTGGGCATTACCAATGCGGACCGGCTGCAATTTGACCGGGAGAGCCTGGAGCGGCTGGCGAACTACCTGACAAAATACACAAACCGGAAACGCCGCTGGCGGCAGAGCCGGGGCCTTGAAAAGCCGCAGCGGCCACGGCCGAACGACGGGAAATACACACGGAGGCAGCTGGAACGGCTGGTGACAAGCGGCGCGGTGTTCGATTCGGAATTTTGGCGGCGGAAGTATCAGGGCTGGGAGATCAACGACATAACGCCCATACAAAACGATGTGACAAAGGAATGGAGCATATACCTGAAACTGCGCAGGACGGTCCCGCGAAGAAAAAGCGCGGTTTTTGCGAAACTTCGCAAATCTTGATTTTAAACATTCCCGAATTACAGATAAATTAAGCATTACAGGAAAGGAGCAAACGAACGTGGCGCGTACATACAAGTATCATGTGCCGGACGCATACCGGGGCAACGGAGGAAGGCGGCCGGAGACAAAGCGGGCGACGTGCAGCACAGACCCGATGCTGGACCTTACGCACCCGTATTTCCGCGCGGCAATCGCGGATTTCAAGCGGTTTGAGGGCATTGAAAAGGACAAGCCCCTGACGCGGCGGCAGGCGAAGCTTTTTGAATACCGCGTGCTGACCGGGCGCATCCGTGTTGCGCTTCCAAAACGGGAGCTGGAGGAAGCGGAGGACGCGGCCGCGGACAGTGAACGCTTTCGCGGCGTGCAGGGATTTGACAGCCTGATCGAGATCGTCAAGGCTTCACAGTGAGGGACGCTGTGAAGCGGGCTGTGCTCTTGACCGTGGAAAACCATCTGCGGCAGTACCGGAGGCTCCAGCGGCGGCAGGACCGCGAGGCGCGGGCGTGGTGCGACGCGGTGCGCGAGACGCTGGAAGAATATGAAACCGGAGGCGAGCCGATGAAGGCCCGCCTTTTGGTGCTGCGGTATTTTGACGGGCTGACGGAGGAAAGCGTTATGGATTTTATAAACGCGAGCCGGAATACCTATTATGCGTGGAAAAAGGACGTCCTGGACACCGTTGCATTCCATGCTGCGCAGAAAGGGCTTTTATAGATAAAATTTGCATTCAAATGCAGGGCGAAATGGCTGAAAACCGTTGATTTTCAAGGGCTTTCGGCCATTTTTTGTTTTGAAAATGTCTGGTATGGTCAAGCCTGCACAAAAATGGAAAAATGGTATGCAGAAGGAGGAAAAGGGGCGGAGGTGACAGCGTGAAATACCGCAAAAACAGCGTGCCGGGGAAGCAGCGCGGCAAAAAGTACAGCGAAGCCGTGCGCACGGCCTGCATGTGCGACCTGCTTGTGGTGGACAACCTTTCGGACGTGGCAAAGAAGCACGGGGTGCCGGAAAGCACGCTGCGCACCTGGAAGGCCAAAGCGGAAAAGCTGGGGCCGGAGGGCGAAAAGAGCCTGTGGGCGCAGGCACGGGACGAGCAGGTGAAGCAGATCGCGTTGAAGGCGGCACAGGGCGCAAGGCTTGGCACGGCGCTGATCGTCCACAGGCTGGAAGCAGGGCAGCGGAACATGCAGCGCTGCGACGAGATAGACCGCATTCTGCTGGGCAGCGAAAAGAGCGAGGGCCTTGTGCTGTGGGGCGACACGGCGGTGGACGAACAGCGCCAGCGCACGAAGCTGGGCAGGGAGCTGGAGGAACGGCTGCGGGACGAGCGGCAGCAGCGCGGCCGCATCATCCCCGGGGATTTTGCGCTGGCGAATATGACGCGGACGCTTACCAGCGTATCCGCAAAGGGCGCGGGCGAGCAGGGCGCGGCGCAGGCAGGCGGGAAACGGTATGAAGATTATCTGGACCAGCTGGCGGGAGACGAATGGTAAATGGCGATCAACACAAAAAAGTACATCGAACAGTTTTTGCAGATACGCACCAAAAGCGCCGAGGTGGTGCCGCTGCGGCTGAACGCACCGCAGCAAAAGCTGTATGCCGCGCTGGCGGCGCAGGCCCGTGCGGGGAAACCTCTGCGCGCCATTGTTCTGAAGGCGCGGCAGATGGGCTTTTCCACGCTGACCGAGGCAATGATATTCAAGCGGACGGCGACGCGGAAAAACGTGCGCAGCGGTATTGTGGCGCACGACGAGGACGCAACAAACAACCTGTACCGCATGACAAAGCTGTTTTATGAGCGCCTGCCGGAGCCGATGCAGCCGCAGCGGCGGGCGCTGAACGCGCGGGAGCTTGTTTTCAACGATGCGGAAGGGCATGGGCTGAACAGCTCTATCCGTGTAATGACGGCGGGCGGCAAGGGCGTGGGGCGCTCGGAAACCTTCCAGAACCTGCACCTTTCCGAGGTTGCGTTCTGGCCCGGGGATAAGCTGGGGACCTTCACCGGACTGATGCAGGCCGTGCCAGACAAACCGGAAACCATGGTGATTGTGGAAAGCACAGCAAACGGATTTGATTTTTTCAAGGACCTTTGGGACGCGTCTGTGGCGGAACGGAATGATTTTGTACCCGTGTTCTGCGCGTGGTGGGAGCTGCCGGAATACAGAAGGCCGTGCGGGGACGGCTTTATGCTTACGCCGGAGGAAGAAAGGCTGGCCGCGTTGTACGGGTTGGACCAGGAGCAGCTTGCGTGGAGACGCTGGGCCATTGAAAACAACTGCGGCGGAGACGTTGAGCTTTTCCGGCAGGAATATCCCGCATGCCCGGAGGAAGCGTTTTTGAGTACAGGCTCCTGCATATTCGACAAAGCGGCGTTGATGGCGCGGCTGCAGGCGCTGGAGCCTCCGCTGCGCCGGGTGCGGTTTGAATACGCCGAGCGCGGAGGGCTTTTGACGCTGGTGGGCGCTGTGGACGACAAGGCGGGGCCTGTGCTGATCTACCGGGAGCCGGAGCCGGGCAAGCCCTATGTGCTGGGCGGCGACACGGCCGGGGACGGGAGCGACAATTTCACCGGGCAGGTTCTGGACAACACCACGGGCGGGCAGGTGGCGGTGCTGAAGCAGCCGTTTGACGAGGACGAATATGCGCGGCAGATGATGTGCCTGGGATATTTTTATAACACGGCACTGCTGGGCATCGAGGCGAATTTTTCCACGTTCCCCATCAAGGAATGCACGCGGCTGGGATACCCGCGGCAGTACGCCAGAGAAGTGACGGACAGCTACACGCAGCGGCTGGAACGGCGGTACGGCTTCCGCACTGACCCGAAAAGCCGCCCGCTTGCGATTGCGGAGCTTGTGCGGTACGCCCGGGAGCATCCCGAGGAGCTGCGGGACGCGGACACCATCCGGGAAATGCTGGTTTTCGTAAAAAACGAACGCGGCAGGCCGGAGGCGATGCAGGGCGAGCATGACGACCTTGTGATGGGGCTTGCCATTGCACACGCGATACGCGGGCAGCAAAGCTGTTTGCCGGAGGAAAGCGGAAACGGCGCATACGCGGAGGAATGGGGCGGGGACGGCGGAGACGCTGATTTTTTGGATTGGAGTGGTTGACGTGTTTATAAGCAAAAAAGACTTCGACGCGCTGTGTGAGAGGGTGCGAAAGCTGGAAGATGCGGAAACGGCACGCGCGGAGGATCTGCGCAGGCAGGAGGAATACGAGCGCAGCATGCAGCGTCAGTTTGAAAACATGCTGGCCTACGACGGCAGCGACCAGACGGCACGAGGTGACGAATGATGCGGGAGGAAATGACGCCGCAGCGTGTTTGGCAGGAGTTTACAAGGGCGCAGAACTTCAACAACGCGATTGAGCTTTACGAGACCGTGGAGCAGAACGAGGATTTCTATATCGGAAACCAGTGGCGCGGCGTGAACGCGCCGAATCTGGACCATCCCGTGATGAACATGCTGTGCCGGGTGGTGAAGTTCTTTATTTCGTCGGTGATGAGCGACGATATCGGCATATCTGTTACGGATTTCGATGAAAGCAGCGCCATGAAGCCCGTGCTGGATATGCTGGGCGTACAGTTCGACCAGATCATGGAGGGGTGCGGGTTCAAACGCAAGGCGCGCGAGGTGATACGCAATTCTGCCGTGGACGGGGACGGCTGCATGCACTTTTATTTCGACCCGGAGGACGACATGCAGGGCGCGGCGGGCACAGCGGAAGCCTTTCGCTTAACACCCACGCCCGGACACATTGAGGCGGAAATCATCGAGAACACGAACGTGCATTTCGGCAACCCGCAAAGCGGAGACGTGCAGCGCCAGCCGTATATCCTGCTGAATTTCCGGCGGCTGGTGGAGGAGGTGCGGAGGACCGCGCGGGAGAACGGCGGCGACGCGGATGCAATACAGCCCGACGAGGACACCTATAAGCACGGGGACGCACCGGAGGAGGGCAAGGTCACGGTGGTGCGGCGGTACTGGAAGGAAAAAGGCAGGAATGGCCGGAAAACCGTGTGGTTCTGTGAAATGACGGCCGGCGCCGTGGTGCGCGGACCGACCGATACGGGCTATTCGCGGTATCCCATCGCCTTTATGCCCTGGGAAAAGGTGAAAAACCAATACCACGGGCAGGCGGCTATTACCGGGATGATACCAAACCAGATCTTTGTGAACAAGCTGTTTGCCATGGCCATGCAGCATGTGAAGCAGCTTGCGTTCCCGAAGGTGATATACAACCGCAACCTGATGGCAGGCCGGAAATGGAACAACCGGGTGGGCGAGGCCATTGGCGTGAACGGAGATCCGAACGTGGCGGTGGCAACGGGGTTTCGTGCGCCGGACATGTCGGCGCAGGTGCTGGTGATGATCGACAAGGTGATCGAATACACGCGGGACACCATGGGCGCATCCGACGCGGCGCTGGGCAATGTGACGCCGGACAACACGTCCGCCATTATCGCCGTGCAGAAAGCGACAAGCATGCCGCTGGAGCTGCAGCGACAGGACTTTTACTGTTTTGTGGAGGACAGCGTGCGCATCTGGATGGACATGATGGCGCAGAACTACGGCGTGCGGATGGTACGGATGAAGGCGCCAGAGGCGGAGGCGGACGCCGTGCCTGCGCTGCCGGACAGCATGGGCGCCGGGATGCTGCCGCAGGCAGCGGGCGGCGCGCCCGGTATGGCCGGGGCAATGCTTCAGCAGGCGGCGCCGGGGACTGCAAGCGGCATTCCGGTTTTGCGCAGCAAAATGGAGGGCGATTTAAGCCCGGCAAGGGAAGATGCTTATGAAACGGTGCCGTTCAATTTTTTGCAGTTGAAGGGCATGAACCTGCGGCTGAATGTGGAGGTTGGCGCGGCCACGTACTGGAGCGAGCTTATGCAGGTGCAGACGCTGGACAACCTGTTTGCCAAAGGAGTGCTTTCCGACGCGGTGACGTACCTGGAAAATATGCCGCGCGGCTATATCCCGGGGCGGCAGGAGCTGATTGACGCGCTGAAAAAGCGCCAACAGGAGATGGAGGCCGCGCAGATGGCCGCTGTGCAGGCGGCGGGAGCGCCAACAGCGGGAAGCGGGGTGACGTTAGGATGAAATGTCCCGAATGCGGCGCGGATGGGCGTGTCTGCCATGTGAAGGAGGACGCGCCGGGCGGTGTGGAGGTTACTTACCTGTGCCCGAACCGACGGTGCAGGCTGTTCGGGCAGGACTGCGCCGTGGAAACACTGGCACAGCCGCAGAGCGAACCAGAAGAAAAGGCATAAACGGCCGACGGGGGCCGGGGTTTTCGAGCCGGGGCCACAAGAGAGCAAAGCGAGGTTGGGGGGTGAGAAAATGTTGCCCCCGGCGGGGGCAATAACCGGCAGCCCGGTTTCGCCGCAGGCGAAATGGAGGGCGATTTAAGCCCGACAAGGGCCGTTTGCATAACACGGGCCGACCAAGCCCGGGGAGGAAAAGCAATGGATGAAAACATGGCGGCGGACGTCCTGACCGGGACAGACGCCAGCGCGGAAAGCGCAGATTTTGACGGCCTGTTTGACATGGACGGCGGCGAAGTGACCGCGGAGCCGCAGGAAACGGAAGGACAGGAGGGCGCAGCACAAGCGCAGGAGCCGGAGGCCGACCCAGCCGAAGGAACCTGCGCGGACGCACAGCCGGGCCGGCAGGAGCAGCCGGGGGCGGAGCCGAAGTACAAGGTGAAGTTCTACGGCCAGGAGCAGGAAATGACCGTTTCCGAGCTTGTGGCGGCTGCCCAAAAGGGCCTGGATTACGACAACGTGCGCACGAGGCTGGAGCAGGCGCAGCAGAGCGCGCCCGCCGTGCAGCTGGTGGAGCGGTACGCCGCGGCCAACGGCATGACGGTGGAGCAGTATCTGCAATTTGCAAACCAGGGCTTTGAGCAGCAGGCCGTGGCGCAGCTGGTTGCGCAGGGCGTGCCGGAACCGGCCGCAAAGGACCTTGTGGCCGAACGCCTGCGGCTGGACCGCGAACGGCGCAGCATCGCGCCGCTGGCCGCGCAGCAGCGGGCACAGCAGGAGCAGCGGGAAAAGCTGTCCCCCTGGATGGAACTGCTGCAGGAGTATCCCGGCACGAAGGAGCTGCCGCCCGAGGTGGCGCAGCGCGTGGCGGCCGGGGAAACACCGCTTGCGGCGATGCGGGCCTTTGAGCTGGCGCAGATGCGCGCACAGCTTGCGGCGAAGGACGCCGCGCAGAAGAACAGGCAGACAGCGCCGGGCAGCGCGGGCGGCTTGGGAGGCAAAGAGAGAAAAGACGATTTTGAAGCCGGATTTGACGCGGGCTTCGATTTTTAAGGGAAGGAAGATTGAACTATGAGCCAGACTGTAAACCTTGATACAAAGTACAGCAAAAAGATAGACCAGGCGTTCACCATCGCCAGCCTTTTGAAAGGGCGGCTTTCGGCGGAAAACGAGTTTGTGGGCGCGCGCACGGTGCGCATCCACAACATCAACACGGTGCCGTTGAACGACTACAACCGCGGCGCATCCGCAAACCGCTACGGCGAGCCGGCCGAAGTAGGCGACACGGTGCAGGAGCTGACGATGACGCAGGACAAGAGCTTTTCGGGCGTGATCGACAAAGGCAACAACATGGACCAGAGCATCAACAAAGCGGGCAAATTCCTGGGCGTGGAAATGAGCGAGGAAGTTATCCCGGCGTATGACAAATACTGCTTTGGCCGTTTGTGCACGCTGGCGGGCAAAATTGTGGGCAGCGCGGACGCTGTGAGCGGCACGAACGTGATCAAGCGCATGAGCGCGGCGCGCAAGTGGATGCTGGACAGAAAGGTGCCGCTGAAGGGCCGCACCTGGTATGTGCGCAGCGACGTATTCACCGCGCTGGTGGAATGCGACCAATTCAAGAACCTGGAAAAGCTGGGAACGAAGGCCGTGGCGCAGGGCCAGGTGGGCGAGCTGTTCGGCGCGCCGGTTGTGGAGGTGCCGGAGGATTATTTGTCCGCAGGCGTGAATTTCATTCTGCTGCACAAGCGCGCGGCGACTGCGCCGGAGAAAATCCACGACTGCAAGACGCACATTGACCCGCCGGGCATTTCCGGCAATCTGGTGGAGGGCCGCTTCTACTATGATTTGTTTGTGTACGGGCACAAGGCGGACGGCGTGTATGTGGACGTTACCACGGGCGGAAGCGTTACGGTGCTGGCCGCACCGACGATCGCCAAGGCGGGCGGCGCGATTACTGCTGCAGAAGGCGCGACGGCATACTACACCACGGACGGTACCGACCCGCGCTACAGCCTGACGGCCAAAGCGGGCACCGCGCCCACGGGCGGCAAGGGCGTTGTGGTGAAGGCGTACCAGGTGAAGGACGGCGCATTCCCGTCGCCCGTGGCCACGCAGGAGCTGACGTCCTGACAGGAGAGAAAACAGAGAGAGGCCTCGCAAGCGCGGGGCCTTTTCTGAAAGGAGCGTGTTTTGCACTTGACTGCAATGGAGATATTCACCACGGCGTGCAGCTACATTTCGCAGACCGTGGAGGACAGCGAGGATATTATAGGCTTTGCGCCGGCGTGGCTGAACGTGCTGCTTGCCGAATGCCTGGAAACGGAAAACACACTGCGGCGCATGGACGGGCAGGCGGAGCTTGAGGAGGCCCCGCGCGTAAGCGGCGAGACAATGAACAGGGAAATACCGTACCACGACGCGCTGACGCGGATCGCTCTGCCCTACGGCCTGGCAAGCGATGTATACCGGGACGCGGACGACAATTACCGTGTGAAAAAGTTCCGGGATTTGTACATTGCCGCGCTGGAGGAGGCGGTGCGCGGAGAGGCCGAAACGGTGGTGGATGTTTATGCCTAAGCGCATCGTTGAAAATGAGAGCATCCCGGAGGTTTCCACCCGTGCCGTGACGCTGGAAAAGTTCCGGGGTGTGGATTTGAGCAGCAGCGTGACGAACGTAGCGGCGACGCGCAGCCCAGCCGCGCCCAATATGATGCCGAGCGCGGACGGCTTCCCGGTGAAGCGTCCGGGCTGGCACGCGGTGCTGACGCTGGAGGGCGAGGTGCATGGAGCTTATACGCTTGTGAAAAACGGCACGGCGCACCGCCTTGTGCATGCGGGAACAACGCTGTACAAGGTGACGGTGGGAGAGGACGGCGCGGAAACGGCGGCCGCGGTTTACGCCGAGATGGCCGACCGGGAAAGCAGCGGCGTGCAGCTGAATGAAAAGCTGTGGCTGCTGGACGGCAAGACGTACCTTGTGTATGACGGGGAAACGGTACAGCCTGCCAGCGCTGTTGCGACGGTGCCGAAAATCACCATTGCGAAGGCGCCGAACGGAAAAAGCGGGGCAACCAGCTATTTACCCGTGAACCTTTTGACGGGCAAGCGGACGGACAGCTACCGAGGCACCGAGGAAACCAAAGCGGAAACCGTGTATTATTTGAGCTTTAACGCGCTGACGGACACGGCTGTGACGGCGCAGGTGCTGCAGGCGGACGGAAGCTGGGCGGCGAAGGCAGAAGGCACGGACTTCACCGTGGACCGGCCGCTGGGCAAGGTGACGTTTAAGACCGCGCCGGGGAAAAGCCCGGTGGACGGCGAGGACAACGTGCAGATCACTTACGAGGTGGCGGACAGGGCCGACACCATCAACAAATGCCGGTTTTGTATTTTATACGGCGTTTCCGGAGCGCTGGACCGTGTTTTCGCGGCAGGCAGCCCGGACGAGCCGAACGTGGACTACTGGAGCGAGTGGAGCGACCCCGCGTATTTTGGGGATGTTTCTTACAGTATCCTCGGGCAGGAAAGCAGCCCGATCATGGGATACAGCGTACTGGCCGACACGCTTGTGACGCATAAACAGGGCGAGGAAAACGGCCGGAACGCCTTTGTGCGCAAGGGCGAGCTGGACAGCGACGGCTTTGCCGTGTTTAAGATCACCAATGTGATACAGGGCGACGGGGCCGTGGCGACGCGCAGCTTTGCGTCTTTGAACAGTGAACCGCTGTTTTTAACGGCGCGCGGCGTGTATGCGCTGACACCCAGCGACGTGACCGGGGAACGGTATGCACAGGAGCGAAGCTGGTACATCGGCGCAGCACTGACAAGGGAACAGGCGCTGGAAAAGGCGTGCGCAACGGTGTGGGGACGCTTCTATGTTCTGGCCGTGAACGGGACGCTGTACCTGCTGGACGGCGCGCAAAAGAGCTACGAGAGCAAAAACCCGTATTCGACCTATCAATATGAAAGCTATTACTGGCCGGGCATTCCGGCCACCTGCGTTTGGGTGGAAGCCGGTGCGCTGCGGTTTGGGACCGCGGGCGGTGAGGTGCGGGAGTTCTGGCCGGGGACGCTGGCCGGGCAGTACAACGACGGAGGCCAGCCGGTGACGGCATACTGGTGTACGCCTCTGATGAACCTGGGCACATGGTCCAACGTGAAAACCGTCACGAACGTGTGGGTGGTGGGAAAGCCGTACAGCCGAAGCGGCGGCGAGATGTATTTCATCACCAACAAGGACTATGAACGGCTGGGACGCAGCTACAACATTGATATTTTCGACTGGAACGACATCGACTTCAACCGGTTTACGTTCAACAGCCTGGACGGGCCGGTGGTGGTGCCGATGCGGAAGAAGGCAAAGAAAATACAGACGTTTCAGCTGAAGGTGGAAAATGCCCGTCCCAATGAGCCGTTCGGCCTGCTGGCAATACAAATCAATTTCAAAGTGGGAGGGCTTGTGAAAAAATGAGCTTTCAGGAACACAAAATCACAGAATACGCGGCAAGCATTGCCGCCCTGCCGGACAAGATAGAGAACCGGGCGGAATGGCTGAAAAAGCAGTTCGACGCGCGCACGGACAGCGAGGTGAAGGACAAGCACAACGGACTGTGCGACGCGCTGGAGGCCGAAACGGCGGCCGCCGACATCGGCGCCGCGGCGCCCGAGGGGGTGACGGTGGCACCGGCGGGAAAGCTGCAGGCGGTGCTGAACGGACTGCGGGACCTTGTAAAAGCGCACACAGAC